>Ga0209344_10000155_pt1 | contig 141081 bp, 132 predicted proteins | sample Cruoilmetagenom6_FD_187293 | JGI IMG/M metagenome (GOLD analysis project Ga0209344, IMG submission 187293) | Oil polluted marine microbial communities from Coal Oil Point, Santa Barbara, California, USA - Santa Barbara Oil Seep Sample 6 (SPAdes)... | ecosystem: Environmental > Aquatic >... | reverse complement strand
TTGTGAACTGGCACGTTGTTGTTTCGTTAGGAGCTTCATCGTTCGTAGCTGTAAACTCAATAATAGTAACTCCTACTGGGTAAGGTCCAGGAGAAGCTGCTCCCATAGTTTGGGTTACAGTTACGGTGCCGCCATTTGGATCTACTCCAATAGGAGTTCCAAAGCCAAAGGGTGCTTCACACTCGCCTGGGTTTGCATTAATAGTAACATCACCAGGGCAGTTTAATAATGGAGCGTCAGGATTAGCAGCAGGAAAACCTTGTATGTTTAAATCAAAGTCACCAGTTCCTCCTCCAAATCCATGTACTAAAACATAGTAGGTTGAGCTTCCATCTGTAGTAAAGTCCAAATAAGGATCGTTACCACCACAATTTACAAAGTCGTCATCTTCTCCTAAAACGCACACTAATGAACCACATGTTCCAGTGTAAATACTCATTTTAGAATCATGAACAGCTCCACAAATATCAAAAATTGCAGGAAAACCTGTTCCACTCGTATCAGTAAAGGTATACCATACGCCAGGTGAAGTTACTCCTGTTCCACAGGTTGGAGTTCCTGTATCGGTCGTGGCGTCTGTTGTGGTGCCACTTACAGTGCCGTTACCAGTAATTAAAATTGCATCTGCACATAAGTCATTTGCAGGTACTTGTGCGTTACTTACCCACGTACAACACGTAAAGAGTAAGAACACATAAAAAATTGTAATTTTTTTCATATTTAGTTATTGTTAAACATTAGTTAATTGATAAAATTACTCCTTTTTTTATACTTAAAAACGTAAAATAGTATAAAAAATATGTTCTGTTAAATAAAAAAAAACGAATTTTTTAAAAGCATTTGATATTCAGTGCCTTATCGGTTTGTTGAAAAATTCGTTGAGTTATAAGTTTTGGGTAATGTTAATATTGATATAACGAAAAAAAGGGAAAATTACTCTAAAATAACTTTTAAGAATAAAATTCTGCCCACCTATTATAAGAGTTAAAATGAATTTTAATGAGCAAAAGTTTAAGATGGACCTGTTTTCTATTTTTCTGAAACTTGAGAAGCGTTTTATAAGTGAAAATAGTTGAAAATTTCACACTGTAATTGGCCACTTAATGGTTTCCGTGTGTAAATATTGAGTGATGTAGCCTTGGTAAGATTTAAATGCCTTTAGATGTTTTACTTGTTAATTACACTTTAAATGTATACTATTTCTTTATAAGAATATAAATATTAGGGTGTTGTATATATTTATATTATGCTTTCTGATTTTACTTTGCTACTAAAACTTTAACAAAACATTGTTTAATATAAAAACAATTACTTTAAACAAAAAGCTATCTTTACAGCAATCAAAATGGGATAATAGAATTGCTATGAAAAAGAGTAAAACACTATTATTTATTGGTTAGGTTGTTTTAAGAAGGGAAGCTGTGGAGCTTCCCTTTTCTTATTTGATTTGCTTCTAACAGGTGTGAGTACCTTTGCTCTATTTTTTAATTTCTGTAGTTGTTTTTAATGCATTCATATTTCTGTTTTTCACGTAGGTTTCCAGCCAGGTATCTTGCTCCCAAAGTAGGTGTAAAATACTCTCTTTTGCTCTATAACCGTGACTTTCTTTTGGTAGCATAACTAAACGTGCAGGTGCTCCAAGCCCTTTCAAGGCATTAAAATAACGTTCACTTTGTAGCGGGTAGGTTCCCGAATTGTTATCCGCTTCGCCATGAACCAACAATAATGGTGTTTTCATTTTATCGGCGTGCATAAAAGGTGACATGATGTAATACGTTTCTGGTGAGTCCCAATAACTGCGCTCTTCACTTTGGAAGCCAAAAGGTGTTAACGTTCGATTGTAGGCTCCACTTCTCGCAATACCCGCAGCAAACAGATCGCTATGACTTAGTAAATTTGCCACCATAAATGCTCCGTAGCTGTGCCCGCCTACACCCACACGGTTTCTATCTATATAACCCAATTTATCTACAGCATCAATGGCTGCTTTGGCGTTGCCTACTAATTGCGTTCTAAAGGTATCGTTAGGCTCTTCATTGCCCTCCCCAACAATTGGAAATGCAGCATCGTCCAATACTACATAACCACGAGTTACCCAGTAGATTGGGCTTCCGTAGTAAGGATATATAAATTCATTAGGATTGGTTGTACTTTGCGAAGCACTGCTCTTATCCTTAAACTCACGCGGATACGCCCATAAGATCATTGGTTTTTTTTCCTTTTTCTTCATATCATACCCTACAGGTAAATACAAAGTTCCTTCTAAATCTAATCCATCATCGCGTTTGTATGTAATCACTTCTTTGTGTACGTTTTGTAAACTCTTGTAGGGATTTTCAAAACTAGTTACTGGTGTTAAACTTTCTTTCTTTTTAATATTTCTGAAGTAATAATTAGGATACTCACTTGGCGATTCAATACGCACTAAAACCGTTCCTTTCCCAAGATTTACAGCATCTACTAATGTTTCTTTTTTATCGGTAAACTTAGATTGGTAAATCCTCTTTGTTTTTTGAGACGCTAGATCATATTCATCAATAAAAGGAAATTGTCCTTCTTCAGAATAACCAGCACCCATTAAATGGGCCTTTCCTTTGTTAATGGATAACACGTAATTGCCAAATTCATTTCGTTTGGTGACAAAATTTCCCGGGTCGCTGTATCGGTCCTGATAATTTCGATCACTAATAATTTTTGCTTCTTGGCCAGGATTTTCTGGGTTAAAGAGATACGTTTTTGTATTTCTAGTATTCCACCAATAATCATAGGCAATAGCAGTAGTATTATTTCCCCAGGAGATGCCAGAAAATCTGTTTTTTGTTTTTGTAATCTGAATTCCTCGTCCCGTAAAAGGAGCTTCTAATTGGTATACAATATCGCGAAAAGCTACTTCAATTTCGGGGTCGCCACTATCTTGAGCTTCTACATAATATAATGTGGCTGGTTTATCGGAGCGCCAAGACATATTTCTTTTTCCCATTCGGGTTGCCATAAATCCTTTTGGACGTACTTCGTCAAGCGGAACGCTATTCACTAATTGCGGATTCCCGCCATTTTTGGAATACACCGTTTCGGTATACGGAAATCTATAATAAGGTACTAAATAGGAAAAAGGTGTTTTTATTTCTGAAACTAGCACGTAGTCACCATTGGGAGAAAAACTAACATTACGATACATTCCAGTGGGTAAAAAATCTGAAACCACGCCGCCAATACTTACCTTTTTTATTTCTGAAAGCGCTAATTGCTTAAAATTTGCCTCATCGTTAGGGTTTTTTAACAAATCCTGATAGGTTCGGTTTTGTGCTTTTGCACCATCACTTACCGAAATTGTAGGCCCAGTAGGAACAGCTTCCGAAGTATTTATAAGCGCTTTTCTAGTAGCAGGAAGCATTTTTACAAGCAAGGAGTTATTATCCTTAAACCAATTAACCGCATCGCCCATATTGGCATTTACGGTGGCAGGAGTTATCTTTTTTGCTACAGCTTTGTTAATATCTAGAATCCAGACCTCTACACCTGCTGAAGTAGTATTAAGACAAGCAATCATTTTTTGGTTAGGAGACCATGAAAAGCCAGATAACCTAGGGTTTTGTGGTAATCCAGTAACTTGAGTACCCTCTTGTGCAGAAGCTTTTTTAACTAATATATTGTTATAATAATTAGTACGACTCCCAATATTGGTCTTTGGATTAATACGAAGACCTCCTAACCGAAGTTCGGTTTCCGAAAGTTCTTCAATACTTTTATAAGCATCGCGGTAGAGTAGTACCACATTTTCGGCAGCATCGTCCAATAATACCGATGGTGCCAATGGGGCATCTACGAGGTCCAAAATTTCTTGCGGAGGTTTTTGATAGCCAGTATCTTCTTGCGCCAAAAAAGGCATGCTACACACTAAAAATACGAATAAGAAAAAGCGTTTTTTCATATGGAAATTTGTTTTTTTAAAGATACGGATTTTGAAATTGAAATCGAAATGGTCCGTACGATTGAAAACAAAAATTACCTTCAAAAATTTCAACAAAATAATTTTTCTAATACATTGGGATTTACCAACCTGAAATTTGAATGATGGTTTTTTTCTATGCGTGCATAACAACATACGCTAAAAAATTTCTTTGCATTCTTTCAAATAGGTATCTTTCCCGTTCTTTTATAACCAAAAAAAATATGTTTACATCAAAAATAAGTGGTTTGGGACATTATGTTCCCGAAAACGTGGTCACTAATGACGACCTTTCAAAAGTAATGGATACCAACGATGCTTGGATTCAAGAACGAACGGGTATAAAAGAACGCAGGCATATAAAAAAAGGGGACGGTAATTCTACCTCTGTTATGGCTGTAAAAGCTAGTACTATTGCTTTAGAACGAGCTAATCTTTCGCCTAACGATATAGATATGATTGTATTTGCTACACTTAGCCCAGATATGTATTTTCCGGGCGGGGGCGTACAAGTACAGGAATTAATGGGAATGCGTACCGTTCCAGCATTGGATGTGCGTAATCAATGTAGCGGATTTGTATATGCTATTTCGGTGGCAGATCAATTTGTGAAGACAGGGATGTATAAAAATGTGTTGGTGATTGGCGCCGAAAATCATAGCGGTGGTTTGGATTTTACAACACGTGGGCGAGGCGTTTCGGTAATTTTTGGTGATGGGGCAGGAGCAGCTGTTGTTTCCCGAAACGAAGGCGAAGGCGGGATTCTTTCAACACATTTACATAGTGAAGGGAAACATAAAGATGAATTAGCCTTACAAGGCCCCAGTACCGAATATTGGGTGCCGGAAATTATAGCCAAAAATCCGCAGGAAAATATTCCTTATTATCCTTATATGAACGGGACTTTTGTTTTTAAACACGCCGTAGTTCGTTTTGCTGAAGTAATTAACGAAGGTTTAAAAGCCAACGGACTAGTTGCTTCAGAAATTGATATGTTAATTCCTCACCAAGCCAATCTTAGGATTTCGCAATTCATTCAGAAAAAAATGCGTCTGCGTGACGATCAGGTTTTTAATAACATTCAGAAATACGGAAATACCACCGCCGCATCCATCCCTATCGCTTTATCTGAAGCCTGGGAGGAAGGAAAAATTAAAAAAGGAGACCTTGTGGTATTGGCTGCTTTTGGGAGTGGGTTTACATGGGGAAGTGTGATTATAAAGTGGTAGCTTCGATACTTTTTAAAGTTGCTTTTGGGCAACTTTAAAACACTCAGCTATCTTAGATTGGAATGCTATTTACATTTTATAAGACAAAAAAAAGCCGTATTTCCCCAAATACGGCTCTTTGTATAAACTAAAACTCCTCAATTTTAGCTTAGTGGTTTTTCTGCTTCAAATGTAGAAGTGTTGGGTGCTACAAAAAATACCCAATAGCGGGTATTTCTTGCATAAAAAAACCTTCCGCCAAATGGAGGAAGGTTTTGAACTAAAATTTCTAATTTTTTAAAGGCTAATTCAAATAAATTATAAATGTTTAGGAAAGTCTTTCATTAGTATAGACTTGATAATTGTGCCAAACGTTGCATCACTATATTAGTTTTAACATAATATTACCATTTGGATGCGTTGTTAAAAAATCCCGCCACTGTCGTCTTTTGTATTATCATCTCTTCTTTTTCTGGATTTTGCACGGTATTTACCTCCTCCAAAACGGTAGGCAAGGGAAACATTTACCGTATTGCTCTCCCAGTTAAAGCCGCCTGTCTGGCGATAAGGCCTCACGCCATCGAAGGCAAATTGCATGGTGTCGAAAATATCGTTGTAGTTAAGACTAAAGGTTCCACGCCCTTCCCACAAACTGTATCGAGCTCCAACATTTACAAAATACATAGGGTCAATATCGAACTGCAATGTTTGATTTGCACCTCTGTAAAATCCAAATGCTGAAAGGGTTAACGCTTTGGTGACTTTAAAATTATGGAACATTCTAAGATTCCAAGCTGTATTGTCTATTTCTACCGTTTGTGTAACAATGTCTGCAGCACTAGGGTCTGGCTGAGTAGTGTTTACAAATTCACTAATACCTGTTTGCGTTTGGTTGTATACATCGAAGCTTGTATTAAAACTCCACCATGTTGTTGGTTTGTAATTACCAGAAAGTTCAAATCCATAGGCGTTGGTCGTGTCAAAATTATCGTAGGTTAAAATAACACGGTTTATATCGGTTCTGTCTACAAAAAGCGCTCGGTTAATTTCACTTTCAATAGCGCGATAAAATACACCTCCCGTAATGCTTCCTTTTTCTAGGTTTCGTGTATAGTTCATTTCAATCGAATTGGTAAATTGAGGCTCTAATTGAGTGTTTCCAAAGGCAGATACAAATTGAGTAGTAAACTCTCTTATTGGATTTACCTGGCTTATACCTGGTCTGTCTACTCTTCGGCTATAGCTTACTTGATATTGGTTTTTTTCACTAGGATTGTAGGTTACAAATGCCGAAGGATATACCTGAATATAATCGTTTGTGAATGCGCGTACGGTATTGGTGTCTGCTTTTACTTCAACTTGCTCGACTCTTGCGCCCAGCTGTACGGACCACTTCTCAAAACTTTTTCCATAGGTAGCATACGCAGAATAGATGTCTCGTTTATAATCGAAATCGGTACTAGGTGTGGGCACTAAGTTACCTGCACTGTTTAAAGAATTACCCGTAGAACGGTAGGCGATATTTGTTTCAAATAAGAGTGCTTGAACCCCAAGTTCCAATTTGGTTGTCTCGTTTAAAGGATTCACATAGTCCAAATTTACGGTAAGCCTATCTCGGTCTGTGTCCGATGCATCTTCATAGTTTTCAAGAAAAGCATTACCTGTAAAGTTGAAATCCATGTCTTCATCGTTTGTAAACGTATTGTAATCGGCTTCCAGCTCAATATTATGACCTTCTTTTTCAAAATCTAATTTATAGTCGAAGTTGTATTGCGAAGAACGATTGTCGCTAAAAGCATTAAATAACTGTTGCTGATTAAATGTTGGGTCGTTGTAATAAAAAACAGAGGTAAGTCCGTCTGCACCACCTTCAAAAAGGTTTTGATTGGTGAAAATAGAAAGTGTGTTTTTGTCGTTTAGATAAAAATCGAGCCCTACCTTAAATAGATTAGAGCGTCGTTTTTCTAGAATATCGAATACTTGTTCAGAAGCATCGTCTGGTCTAGAAATTCTCCCGTTATTTTGATTTTTAGAAGTATTATGCCCCCAATTCCCGAAGAAATTAAACTTTCCATTTCTATAATTCAGGTCCACAGCACTCGTAAATTTGGCCTCTTCTTCGTAAGTAAGGCCTACGTTGGCATTTCCATTAAAGCCTACCATTGTATTTTTATTTAAAATAATATTGATGATCCCGCTCATCCCCTCTGGATTATATTTGGCAGAAGGATTGGTAATAAGTTCAATTTGTTTGATAGAAGTTGAAGGAATTTGTTTGAGCAATTGCGCCACTGGAACATTACTTAATTTTCCATCTACCATTACACGAACATTCTGATTGCCACGCAAGGAAATATCGCCTGTTTGCTGGTCTACATTTACAGATGGAAGATTATTCATAATATCCGATGCTGTTGGACCGGCTGTAGTAAGATCTTTACCAATGGTAATTACTTTTCTATCCAGTTTTTGTTGTATGGTAGTGCGTTCGGCTGTAACGGTAACTTCGTCCAGAGATGCCATGTCTTCTTCTAATTCTAAGGTGCCAAGTTGAATATTTTTACTTGCACTAGAAATAGTAATATTGGTTTTATTCGTTTTATACCCTATAAATTGCGCGGTTACCGTATAGCTTCCTTCAGGTATATTTGAAATTTTAAAATTTCCATTATCGTCTGTTACACCGCCAGTGAGCAATTCACCATCCTTTTTTTGAATAGCCACAGTAACATAAGGTAGCGGTTCTTGTAAGTTTTTGTCGATTACGGTTCCGCTTACGGAACCTTTAATGTCGTTTGAAGCCCACGTAGAAATGGGAGCTACATAAATGCATAGCATGCACAATAGAAGAAACTGTTTCATTTTTTGATTGATTTGATTGTTTGATGAATGTAATGAATACTACCTTGTATAGCATAGAAACAGGTTCTAGTGCGTCTCAAAATAGCAGTTGATTATAAATAAGACGTACGAGGTGAAATTTTGTTACATATAAACACAAAAAAAAACCCGAGATCTAGAACCTCGGGTTTTCGTTTTTGTTGCTATTATTAACACTAACCATCAACGTAAAAATTTTCACAACAAAAACTTGAAATATTTCTATTATATAGACGGATGCATTTTCATATTGTTACACCCCTTTTTCTTTTTAACATTCTTTTGGCTCAAATCACTTGAGTAGCATTAAAAATTTTGAGAACTTTCATTTATGAAAAAAACATTAGTAGTAGGCGCAAGTTTAAAACCCAATCGATATTCCCATATCGCCATAAACAGATTGGTAACGTATAACCACCAAGTTGAGGCCATTGGTTTAAGAAAAGGAGTGGTTTCGGGTGTTGAAATTATTACTGAAAAGAAACCTTTTGAAAACATCCACACGGTAACATTATATTTAAACCCGCAACGTCAGAAAGAATATTATGACTACATAATTTCATTAAAACCGAAGCGTGTAATTTTTAATCCAGGGACCGAAAATTCTGAGTTTTACAAAATGCTTCAGCAAAATAATATTGAGGTTGAGGTGGCTTGTACGTTAGTTCTTTTGAGTACGAATGAATATTAACAGTCCTAAGAAGGTGAGGAAGCCATTGAGTACCAGTATGAAAAACTTAAATTCGAATCCAAACCAGGCACTGCTACAATAATCTATAGTAAATCCCATAAAAGGAGTTAACAATGCCACCAGCGGTACATAGCTGTCTTTAACTTGCCAATTGGTAAACAGTCCAAAAGCATACAGGCCAAGTAAGGGGCCATACGTATATCCGGCAAATGTAAATACCTTCGCAATTACCGAAGCATCCCCAATTAGATAGTTGAAAATTATAATAACCGCCATGAGCACGAGTGACATTAAAACATGAATTCGTTTTCTAATGACAACCTGCTTCGCTGCATCGTACTTTTTTTCAATCTCTAAAATATCGATACTAAAAGATGTGGTTAACGCTGTTAATGCACTGTCGGCACTACTATAGGCAGCAGCAATAAGCCCAAGTAAAAAGAAAATTGCAATCCCAACTCCCAATCCACTTTGGGTGGCAATAGTAGGGAACAAAAGATCTTTGTGTGCATCAATACCATTTTGTTGTGCATATACAGTGAGAAGCACTCCAAGTGCTAAAAATACAAGGTTTACAACAGTAAGTACAATGGTAAACCAAAACATGTTTTTTTGTGCGTCTTTCAGGTTTCGGCAGGTTAGGTTTTTTTGCATCATATCTTGATCTAAACCTGTCATTACAATAGCGATAAAAGCACCGCTTAAAAATTGTTTTACAAAATGGTCGCCACTTTTCCAATCGTCAAAAAAGAAGATTTGAGACATGTCGCTTTCAGCAATAAAGGTGAAAAGCCCGCTTCCATCAATACCCAAATCGGTTGAAACATAATAAATGGCTACACCAACGGCAATGAGCATGAAGAGCGTTTGTAACGTATCTGTCCAAACAATAGTTTTAATTCCACTCTTAAAAGTATATAACCAGATTAATGCAATAGTAATAGCAACTGTAGCCCAAAAAGGAACCCCCATACTGTCAAACACCAAACTTTGAAGCACAATAGCAACTAAATATAGCCTAAAACTTGCGCCAACAATTCTGGAAAGCAAGAAAAAAGAAGCTCCTGTTTTGTAGGAACTTCGTCCAAAGCGTCCTTCCAAATAGGTGTAAATTGATGTTAGATTTAAACGATAATATAAAGGTAACAAGACGGTTCCAATAACTGCATACCCCACTGTATACCCTAAAACCACTTGAAAGTAACTAAATTTTGAGGCCTCTACCCATCCTGGTACCGATATAAAAGTAACGCCACTTAGTGATGCGCCTATCATCCCAAATGCTACTAAATACCAAGGAGATTGTTTCCCGGCTTTAAAAAAATCTGCATTACTACCGCCTCGGTTGGTTAAAAACGATATGAGTAGTAAGACACCAAAATATCCTCCAATTAAAAGCAGTATGTGTATTGGTTGCATAGTTTTTATTTACTTTATGTTGTGTGTAAAAATACAAAGTTTGTACTCCGGTACATTTTATTTTTTAATCAATTAAAAACCTTTAGGGAATGCTTCAAAACGAAGTTCTTATTTTAAAGCATTTTTTTTATCTTCACCCCAATGGATTTCTCTTCAAAATTATTAGAAAACGCCGTCAATGAAATGTCGCAACTTCCTGGTATTGGGAAACGTACGGCGTTGCGTTTGGTGTTGCACCTTTTAAAACAACCCGAGCAACAAACTACATTACTAGCAGAAAGCCTTCAAAAAATGCGCTCCGATATTAATTTTTGTAAAAACTGCCACAACATTTCAGATACCGTATTGTGCGAAATATGCGCCAACCCTAACCGAAATGAAACCATTGTATGTGTTGTAGAAGATATAAGAGACGTAATGGCTATTGAAAATACGAGCCAGTTTAGAGGTCATTATCACGTATTGGGCGGAAAAATATCGCCTATGGACGGTATTGGTCCGGGAGAACTAACCATTCAATCGTTAGTGGAGAAGGTGAAGGAAGGTAAAATTGAAGAGCTTATTTTTGCATTGAGTTCTACCATGGAAGGGGACACGACCAATTTTTATATTTTTAAACAAATTGAAGTTTATAACATTACAACCACTACTATTGCAAGAGGAATTTCGGTAGGTGATGAGTTGGAATATGCAGACGAAGTTACCTTAGGAAGAAGTATCTTACACCGCGTACCTTTCGAAAATTCCTTAAAAAACTAATTGCCTGTGAAGCTCTCTGTCGTAATTCTTAATTATAATGTCTCCTATTTTTTGAAACAATGCATTATAAGCGTGCAGCGTGCTATAGGAAATCTAGATGCCGAAATTATCGTAATAGATAACGCATCGAAAGACGACAGTTGTGCCATGGTAAAGCGAGATTTCCCTAACATTCTTTTACTTGAAAATAAAGAGAATGTAGGTTTCAGCAAAGCGAATAATCAAGCTGTTGCCGTTGCAAAAGGCGAATATTTATGCATTTTAAATCCAGATACAGCAGTAGCCGAAGATACCTTTTTAAAATGTTTCAGTAAAGCCGAACATATCCCAAATTTGGGCGCTTTGGCAATTTATTTATTAGATGGGACAGGAAATTTTTTGCCCGAGAGCAAACGAAACCTTCCCACTCCCAAAGCTTCTTTGCTGAAATTACTGGGGTTTACAAAAAGGTATTATGCAGCTGGCATTCCTGAAAAAGACGAGGGTGAGATTGCGGTACTTGTAGGGGCATTTATGTTTTTAAAACGAAGCGTCTACAATGAAGTTCAGGGTTTTGACGAAGATTACTTTATGTACGGAGAAGACATAGACTTGTCCTACAAAATAACCAAAGCAGGCTATAAAAATTACTATTTAGGAAGCACTGAAACCTTACATTACAAAGGCGAAAGTACCCAAAAGGATGCCGCATATTTAGAGCGTTTTTATGGAGCCATGCAAATTTTTTATAAAAAGCATTTTAAAACAAATTTCTTGCTGGACATTTCAGTAAAAGTAGGTGTTGGATTGGCCAAATTACTGAAGACTAAAAATATTTCAAAAGGCAGAAGGAAAATTGTTATACCATCTGAAGCTATTGTGGTCACAGATAATTTTTCAATACTAAAAGAACTTTCAGAATTAATAGAACAACCCTTAAAATCGGTTTCGAAAAGTGTTTTTCAAAACGGAATTGTACGGAACACCCTCATAATTTTTGATACTGAATATATCCCGTATACGCAAATCTTCCAAGTAATGCGACAGTATAAAAACATGGATAATCAATTTCGTATTCGCCCACCGGGCTGCAATTTTTTAGTGGGAAGCGACCAAAGTGACGATAAGGGTGGTGTTGTGAGTTGGTGAGCCGGGTAGTTTGTTAACCAGGTAACTACTAAATTAGTTACGAGGTGCTAGGGGATTGGTTATTAAGTGTGCAATCGCCTTTTAGGGTTGAACGTGCAAGGGCAACATTTTTAAGTTGCTATTTATAAAACTGGAGTACTTCTTTAAGACATTACGAATCTAAACATCAATTTTCTCTAAAATGAACTTACTACCCTGTATTTTTTAATTAATTTTGCACTCGTAAAAAAGTATAAAATTCTGTAATGGCAACATTTGAACTGAAACTACCCAAAATGGGCGAAAGTGTAGCAGAAGCTACCCTTACTAACTGGCTAAAAGAAGTGGGAGACACCATTGAAGCCGACGAAGCTGTACTGGAAATTGCTACCGATAAGGTGGATAGCGAAGTACCTAGTGAAGTGGATGGTGTTTTAATCGAAAAACTCTTTGAGGTAGACGATGTAATCCAAGTAGGACAAACCATCGCTATTATTGAAATTGAGGGAGAAGCTTCGGCGACACAAACTACGGAGGCTAGTTCAAATGAAATGACTACTCCTGAAGCAAAATCGGTTGCTGCTGTGCAAGACACTGTTAGTGCTGCCAAAGAAACTACTCAATCTGCTATTGAAAGCACAGGCGATCGTTTTTATTCTCCATTGGTAAAAAATATGGCCAAGGAAGAGGGGATTGCACAAGCCGAGTTAGACGGTATTTCCGGAACTGGGAAAGATGGTCGTGTCACCAAAAATGATATGCTTTCTTATCTGGAAACAAGAGGAGATGCAGCTGCTAAAGTTGAAGCTCCAAAAACGGTTGTAGAAACTAAAAACCCTGAAACTAAAAAAGCAGCTCCCGCAAAAACTGCGACTCCAGTTTCGGTAAATGGAGGTGATGAGGTTGTTGAAATGTCTCGTATGGGGAAACTCATTGCGCACCATATGGTAAACAGTGTGCAAACTAGCGCCCACGTACAATCTTTTATTGAGGCAGATGTAACCAATATCTGGAACTGGCGTAAAAAAGTAAAAGATGGGTTTGCAAAACGTGAAGGTGAAAACCTAACGTTTACCCCAATTTTTATGGAAGCCGTTGCCAAAGCATTAAAAGACTTCCCAATGATGAATATTGCCGTAGATGGTGATACTATTATTAAAAGAAAAAATATAAACCTGGGGATGGCAGCTGCCTTACCCGATGGTAATTTAATTGTTCCTGTTATTAAAAATGCAGACCAACTAAATCTGGTTGGTATGAGTAAAGCGGTAAATGATCTTGCTGGGCGTGCTAGAAATAACGCGTTAAAGCCAGACGAAATTCAAGGAGGTACCTATACAGTGACCAATGTTGGAACCTTTGGAAGTGTTATGGGAACCCCAATTATCAATCAGCCACAGGTTGGGATTTTAGCATTGGGAGCTATTAGAAAAGTTCCTGCCGTGATTGAAACTCCAGATGGCGATTTTATTGGCATCCGTTATAAAATGTTCTTAAGCCATAGTTACGACCACCGTGTGGTAAATGGAGCGCTAGGAGGGCAGTTTGTAAAGGCTGTAGCAGATTACTTGGAGTCTTGGGATGTAAATAGAGAGGTGTAACATTTCCGTAGAAAAATAATATTTATAAACCGCTTCCTTTTTTGGGGAGCGGCTTTTTTATTCTAATGTTAGTTTCGTTACCACATTTTCTAGGGTTTCATACCCAAAAATAGTTTCCGTTTTATTCCAGATTATCGGAAATCGTATTTTGGTTTCGAGCGTTAATTCGCTTTGTATAAAAGTCATAAACTGGCGGTAAATTACCGGGTTTTCGTGTATTTCGAACACGCGATGTTCTATACGTTTTTTGGTAAGTACTTTTGATAGCGCAGTACATTTTTCACAATCTGAGGTAGAGAATAACACAAGCCTGTCTTTTATGGTTTTCTCAATATCTTTAACTTGGTTATCCTGATTCATATTTACATCCAATTCCTCTTCGTTTACAATAAGGTCGTAAGTATATTGAGGTGTTTCACCAGCAAGTTCAATTAAAGTAATCATCGGGATTTTTTTACCGGGAGCTATATTTTTTATTACTGGTTTAGAAGCGCTTTTACGATACCCGGTAGCGTTCACCATCAGGAAAACGTTAAGGGAGTCTGCAGTTTTATTTTCGGCCATGAGCACAATGCGTTTTCCTTTTTTCTTTTCAGTAATAAGCACTTTAAGACCCTGAGCATAACTACTAAACATAGTGATTACGAAGAGTGTAAAAAATAAAAATCGGGTCATATCGCAAATGTACTAAATAGGTTTTTACTGAAATTAATATGAAAAGTGATAAAAAAGCTGCAAATATAACTAGCAACCGATTGTAAAATACAATCAAATGCCGTAACACAACTCTCCTACAATTGTTACCTTTGTAGTATAAATTATACCAATGGAATTAAAACTGAGCAGACCCATTTGTTTTTTCGATCTTGAAACAACAGGAACTAATGTTGCAAAAGACCGTATTGTAGAAATAGCCATCCTGAAAGTATTTCCCAACGGAAATAAAGAAAGCCATACCTGGCGGGTAAATCCAACGGTACCAATTCCAGCAGCTACTACGGCTATTCACGGTATAAGTGATGAAATGGTGGCCAACGAACCTACATTCAAAGAATTAGCACCAAAAATTCAGGAAATGATGAAGGATAGTGACATGGCTGGTTACAATAGTAATAGGTTTGATATTCCATTGTTGGCTGAAGAATTAGAAAGAGCGGAAGTAGATTTGGATTTGAAAAAGAATTTAGCGGTAGACGTACAAACTATTTTTCATAAAAAAGAAAAACGAACGCTGGAAGCAGCCTATAAGTTTTATTGCGATAAAGAGCTAATAGATGCTCATAGTGCCGCTGCCGATACCAATGCAACCTACGAAGTGTTAAAAGCTCAATTAGATAGGTATAAAGATTTGGAGAATGATACTAAGTTTTTATCTCAATTTAGCGCGCATAAAAATTATGTAGATTTTGCTGGCTATATTGGATATGATAAACAAGGAAGAGAAGTCTTTTCTTTTGGAAAGCACAGAGGAAAATTAGTGGAGGAAGTGATGGAGCAAGAGCCAGGTTATTTTGGGTGGCTTTTAAATGCAGACTTCCCATTGTACACCAAGAAAGTGTTAACGAGACTGAAACTTCAAAAATTAAACAATAAATTATAAGAGTATTTCCCCTCTTGAAGGGATTAGGATTGTATTTTGAATTGTACTTTTTACTTTTTTTAGATATCTTCGTAATTATCAACTAACAACTCTTTATGAAAATCATTTGCATAGGTCGTAATTACACAGACCATATAAAGGAACTCGCAAACGAACGTCCAAGCGATCCCGTGATTTTTATGAAGCCAGATACTTCAATTTTATTAAAGAAACAACCTTTCTTTATTCCAGATTTTTCAAGTGATATACATCATGAGGTTGAAGTTTTAGTAAAGATTAATAAAATTGGGAAACACATTCAGGAAAAGTTTGCCCACAAGTATTATGATGAAATTGGACTGGGGATAGATTTTACTGCCCGTGATCTTCAGCAACAATTAAAAGAAAAAGGATTACCTTGGGAGAAGGCAAAAAGTTTTGATGGAGCTGCTGTACTTGGAAATTTTTTTCAAAAAAGTGCGTTTAAAAACCTTGAAGACCTTACCTTTAGATTGGAAAAAAATGGGGAGATAGTGCAAAAGGCTTCTACGGCATTAATGTTGTGGAAAATTAATGCACTTATTGAATATATTTCAAAATACTTTACGCTTAAAATAGGAGATGTTATATTTACAGGCACTCCAGCTGGCGTGGGTAGAGTTTTCCCAAATGACCAACTAACAGGATTTTTGGAAGAAAAGCAGGCCTTTTCAATTAAAGTAAAATAAATGGATATACATTACTCACTCGAAAGCCTAAAGGAAGTAGCAGGCGGTGATGAAGATTTTATGACTGTGGTGGCGCAGACGTTTTTAGACGAAATCCCACCAGATTTAGCTGCCTTACAAGAAGCTATTGAAAATAATAACAAAGAATTGGCATATCAATTCGCTCATAAAATGAAACCTAACTTCGAAATGTTCGGACTTGGATTACAAAAAGATATCACAACTATTGAGTCGTGGACAAAATCTTCAAAAAGCGTTAGCACTATTCTCGAAAATATTGAAAGAGTAGTTGCAATCGTTTCTAAAGTTATTGAGGAATTGAAAAGAGATTTCAATTTATAAATGCTAGCAGAAATTATTACTATAGGGGATGAGATCCTCATTGGACAAATTGTAGATACCAATTCGGTTTTTATAAGTAAACAGCTTAACTCAATTGGAGTAAAGGTGTATCAAATTACCTCTATCCAAGATGAAGAATCGCACATACTTTCCGCACTAGAGGATGCACAAAATAGAGTAGATTTAGTGATTGTAACTGGCGGATTAGGACCTACCAAAGATGACATTACCAAACAGACCTTCTGTAAATTTTTAGGGGACACCTTAGTTGAAAATAAAGCTGTACTCCAAAATATTCAACATATTTTTAAAACTCATGTTAAAAAGAAACCCTTGCCAAGTAACCTCACCCAGGCAATGGTACCTTCTACAGCAACAATATTAAACAACAACCACGGTACAGCACCAGGAATGTGGATGGAGAAAGAAGATACTGTTTTTGTGTCTATGCCAGGGGTTCCCTACGAGATGAAATATCTAGTGACGCAAGAAGTGCTTCCGCGAGTAATTAAAAAATACAATCGTCCACATATTTATCATAAAACCTTGCTCACCTACGGAAAAGGAGAAAGCGAAATTCAAGCTCTTATTGAGGATTGGGAAGAAGCCCTTCCAGAAACTATTAAGCTTGCGTACTTACCATCGTTAGGGCGCGTACGATTACGACTTTCTTCGACAGGAACTAATGAAGAGAAGTTGAAAAAAGGAATTGGGCAGCAAATGGATACGCTTCATGAATTGCTGAAGGATATTGCAGTAGGGTATGAAGACGAAACCAATATTCAGGAGAGGATTGCCGCGGTATTACAATCTAAAAACCAATCGTTGAGCCTTGCCGAGAGTTGTACAGGCGGCGCCATTGCACAAGAAATTACAGCTGTTGCTGGAGCATCGGCTTATTTCAAAGGAAGTGTTGTTCCGTATGAAACACATCAAAAAGTTGCAGTTCTTGGTGTGGATAAAGATATAATTGAAAAATATACCGTAGTAAGCGAACAAGTAGCAAAAGCCATGGCTGTGCAGTGTGCAAAGCTTTTTGGTTCATCGTATGCGTTGGCCACTACAGGAATTGCGGGGCCTACAAAAGGCGATGCGATAGATGAGGTGGGTACGGTGTATATTGCTATTGCTTCACCCAACGGTGTCTTTTCAGAAAAGTTTAGTTTTGGAAACCTTCGGGAACGAGTAATTAAAAAGGCAACAAACAAGGCTTTTGAAATGTTATTAAAAGAAATTCTGAAAGATTAAAAAATCGATTTTATACGCATACTAAAGACACAGCATCTTTCAGTAAAGCGGTCTTTTCTCTTTAAAAAAAAGCAGTCTTTCTTCTTTTTCAAATTAGAGTTGATTTTTTATTTTCCTTTTGTTGTTCAAACCAATTAATTTAATTAAATTTGCACCCTGTTTTAAAATAACTTAAAAGAATACAGTAATGTCAAGAGTTTGTGAGCTTACGGGCAAAAGAGCAATGGTAGGGAATAACGTTTCCCACGCGATGAACAAGACAAAGCGTAAATTTAACGTAAACCTCGTTAAAAAACGTTTCTACATCCCAGAAGAAGATCAGTGGTTAACACTTAAGGTGTGTACTTCTGTATTAAAAGACATCAATAAAAAAGGTATCTACGCTGTAGTGAAAGAAGCGCGTGCAAACGGCTTTTTAAACCAATAGTCAAATACAATAAAAGCACTAAGAAATGGCTAAAAAAGGAAACAGAGTTCAGGTAATCTTAGAATGTACCGAGCACAAAGAAAGTGGGCAAGCGGGAACATCTCGTTACATCACTACAAAAAATAAAAAGAACACTCCAGACCGTATGGAGTTGAAGAAATTCAACCCTATTCTTAAGAAAATGACGGTTCATAAAGAGATAAAATAAGTTGAGTTATGGCAAAGAAATCAGTAGCATCATTACAAACAGGATCTAAACGTTTAACCAAAGCCATTAAGATGGTGAAGTCTGAAAAGACTGGTGCGTATACATTTGTAGAGTCTATTATGGCTCCAGATGTAGTAAACGATTGGTTGAACAAGAAATAACCAACCCGTATAAAATATTACGAAAGCCACTTTTTTACGAAGGTGGCTTTTTGTATTTTTAATATGTTTTTGGGCGTGCCCCTAAGTCGGGTCGGGCTTTTGTCGCTACACGGTAGCGTACTCAATCCCTCACGCATACGAAATAAAGCAAAACCTGAAAGACTTTTCTAAACGACTAAACATCTAAACTCATCAACTAAAACAATGAGCTTTTTTAAAAAAATATTCAGCAAAGAAAAAAAAGAAACCTTAGACAAAGGCTTGGAAAAAACCAAGACTACCTTTTTCGATAAACTTTCTAAAGCAGTAGCAGGAAAGAGTAAAGTAGATGACGATGTTCTCGATAACCTCGAAGAAGTCTTAGTCTCTAGTGATGTTGGTGTAAATACCACCTTAAAAATAATAGACCGCATTGAAGCACGTGTCGAAAAAGATAAATATTTAGGTACAGACGAGCTCAATAAAATTCTACGTGAAGAAATAGCCGGACTCCTAAGTGAAACAAACCAGGGAAATGCAACTCAGTTTGAGGTTCCCTCAGTAAACAAACCACACGTTATTATGGTTGTGGGAGTAAATGGTGTGGGAAAGACAACCACCATTGGTAAACTGGCGTATCAATTTAAAAAAGCAGGTAAAAAAGTAGTGTTAGGAGCGGCAGATACTTTTCGTGCTGCAGCCATAGACCAATTACAAGTATGGGCAGACCGTACCGATGTTCCCATCGTAAAGCAAAGCATGGGTAGTGATCCTGCAAGTGTGGCGTTCGATACGTTACAGAGCGCAGTAAATCAAGATGCAGATGTGGTAATTATAGATACCGCCGGCCGATTACACAATAAAGTAAACTTAATGAACGAGCTTACCAAGGTAAAGCGTGTAATGCAAAAAGTTGTTGGAGATGCGCCGCATGATGTTTTATTGGTTTTAGATGGTTCTACAGGGCAAAACGCTTTTGAACAAGCCAAACAATTCACTGCTGCTACCGAAGTAACAAGTCTTGCGGTAACAAAATTAGACGGTACCGCAAAAGGTGGTGTTGTGATAGGTATTAGTGATCAGTTTCAAATCCCGGTGAAATATATAGGGGTAGGAGAAGGTATTGAAGATCTACAGGTATTTAATAAAATTGAGTTTGTGGATAGTTTTTTTAAGTAATTTTACTTAAAAATTATATGATTCATCCGCATACCGAATTACGTTTTATTAGCGAAGAAATTGGCCATGGAGTGGTGGCTACTCAATTAATTCCAGCAGGCACTATTACTTGGGTGTTAGACAAATTGGATAGGGAATTCACCTTAAAACAATTTCAGGAATTTGATCCGTTATATCAAAATATTCTGGATACCTACTCTTACCGAAATAGCAAAGGAAACTATGTACTGTGTTGGGATCATGGTAGGTTTGTAAACCATAGTTTTAAATCCAATTGCCTCTCTACGGCATACGATTTTGAAATTGCCATTCGCGATATTCAACCCGGCGAACAGTTAACCGATGATTATGGATATTTAAATGTAGACACTTCTTTTAAAGCTTCAGAAGAAGGAACCAAAAGAAAAACTGTATACCCCGATGACCTCAAAAATTATCATAAGGTTTGGGATAAAAAAATAGCAGCTGTGTTTCCTAAGATAAATTCTTTAGAACAGCCATTGGCCGTGCTGCTTTCTTCAGCTAATAAAAAAAACATCAAAGAGATATTGGCTGGCAAGAAAGAATTAAAGTCTATTCTTAGTATTTATTATAAAAGGCAATAAAAATCTGACATGTCTCTAATTCTAATTGATTTACAGTAACTTTGCACCCGCTAAAAAGCCAAGTAAATTGTCTCTCTAAAATAGTACCTCATACAGTATCCTATGCGCACAAAAACTTTAAAAAAGAACAAGATTAATGTAGTCACTTTAGGCTGTTCCAAGAACGTTTACGACAGTGAAGTGTTAATGGGACAATTACGTGCCAATAATAAAGAGGTGGTACATGAAGAGGAAGGGAATGTGGTTGTGATTAACACATGCGGATTTATTGCTAATGCAAAAGAAGAGAGTGTAAATACTATCTTGGAATACGTTCAGAAAAAAGAAGAAGGTATTGTAGATAAGGTATTTGTAACGGGGTGTCTTTCGGAACGCTACAAACCAGATCTTCAAAAAGAAATTCCGGATGTAGACCAGTATTTCGGAACAACCGAATTACCTGGATTGCTGAAAGCCTTAGGAGCCGATTATAAGCATGAATTAATTGGTGAACGATTAACGACAACCCCAAAAAACTACGCCTATTTAAAAATTGCTGAAGGTTGCGATCGTCCGTGCTCCTTTTGTGCTATTCCAATTATGCGCGGAAAACACCGAAGCACACCCATAGAAGATTTGGTAACCGAAGCCGAAAAATTAGCTGCTAACGGAGTAAAAGAACTTATTTTAATTGCACAAGATTTAACATATTACGGCTTAGATTTATACAAAAAAAGAAACCTTGCAGAACTTCTTCAAAACCTAGTAAAAGTAAATGGAATTGAATGGATACGATTACATTACGCATTTCCAACAGGTTTCCCAATGGATGTATTAGAGGTAATGAAAACCGAACCTAAGGTTTGTAACTACATCGATATTCCTTTACAGCATATTGCAGATCCTATTTTAAAAAGTATGCGTCGTGGAACCACAAAAGCAAAAACAACTAAGTTATTAGACGACTTTAGAGCCGCCGTCCCAGAAATGACAATCCGAACTACGTTAATTGTAGGATATCCTGGCGAAACTGAAGAAGATTTCCAAACCCTAAAACAATGGGTGATCGAGCAACGTTTTGAGCGTATGGGCTGTTTTACATATTCCCACGAAGAAAATACACACGCTTATAATCTGGAAGACGATGTCCCCGAAGACGTGAAAATGCAACGCGCTAACGAAATTATGGAAGTACAAAGCCAAATTTCCTGGGAGCTAAACCAACAAAAAATAGGGAAAACCTTCAACGTAATCATCGATAGAAAAGAAGGAAGTTACTACGTAGGGCGTACCGAATTTGATAGCCCAGATGTAGATAACGAAGTATTGATTAATGCTGAGGATGGCTATTTGCGTACAGGAGAATTTTTCGAAGTAAAAATAACTGGTGCCGAAGATTTCGATTTGTATGCAACAGTCATTTCGAACGAGCAATAGCGAGTAGAAATCACATCACTAGCTCAGTCTCATGTGGATACTTCGACAGCTTATTACAGGTTGCAGAGAAATCACACACCAGGCTTCGAGCCCAAAGTTAAATTAAAAGTTGGGTACTCAAATCTGATCTCTAAGTCGTGCCTTCCGCGTTGTGACTATAATAATCATTTCAAAACGGAACATTCTTTAATATATCTAATTTCCCTATTTTTGAATACTTAACAAATGTCTCCGTGTAGCTCTGTGTTTCTCCGCGTGACTCTGTGTAACAACAACGCTATTTCAAAATGAAACATCCTATCTATTTAATTATTCTAGTTCTCTTTTTCAGCTGTAAAAACAACTCAGAAACTAAACCTGAAACACCAGCTAAAATTTTAAAAACCCCATCGGTTGAAGCCGTGGAAAACCCTACCGGAATAAACAGCCATTTACCACGTCTATTTAGCAATGGAGAACAATTGTACATGTCCTGGGTCACTAGAAAAGAAACTACAGATTATTTGAATTATTCCGTTTTTGATGGTACAAATTGGGCAAAAGCTGAAACAGTAACACAAGGAAACGATTGGTTTATTAACTGGGCAGATTTTCCTGTCATTTCAGAAAACAACGGTACTATTTTAACTACGTATCTTCAAAAATCTGATACAGCTACCTATGCGTATGATATTAAATTCAATATCTATTCAGCTAAAACTAAATCGTGGAAAAAGAATTTAAAGCTACATTCCGACAACACAAAAACCGAGCATGGTTTCGTATCTGTAGCCCCACGGGGAGATGGTTTTGAAGTTGCCTGGCTGGACGGTAGAAATAGCGGAGGTGGTCACGAAAGCCATGAAGGTCATGGGGCTGGTGGCGCAATGTCGTTACGAAGTGCTTTTATAACAAGTGATGGAAACATTGTAAACGATGTGTTACTGGATGGCAGGGTATGCGACTGTTGCCAAACGTCTATGGCTGCTTCGGTAAATGGTGCCATAGTTGCATATCGCGATAGAAGTGAACATGAAATTAGAGATATTTCAATAGTAAGTAAGGCAGTGCCAGGGCATTTAGATAACAACATTCAAACAGTTTACAACGACAACTGGAAAATAGCAGGATGTCCTGTAAATGGGCCATCCATTGATGCTTTTGATACATCTATGGGAGTAGCTTGGTTTACTGCAGCAGATAGCGAAGGAAAAGTAAAAGCCTCTTTTTTGGGGAGTGAAAGTATAGAACCTATTAGAGTAGACAATGGTAACGCCACCGGAAGGGTAGACATTGCAATGATTTCAAAAACCGAAGCATTAGTTTTATGGATGGAACCAAAAGGTAGTAACGAGGTAATTATACTAGCAAAAATCACTGCAGAAGGCAAGAAAGTTTCAGAAGTTATTATTTCTGAAACCTCACCAGAACGCGCTAGCGGCTTCCCACAGTTAGAAGTTTTAGAGAACACCGCCTACATTGCATGGACCGATGTGGATGGAAAAAATAAATCCATTAAAACAGCTACAATAGCATTGAAAAGTTTAAAATAGGCGCTCATGTCTCCGTGTATCTCAGCGTTTCTCTGTGCAACTCTGTGAAATATCTTAAAATGAACCATAAACTATTAATAATCGGTCATAACTTTCCAGAGCCCAGCACTACAGCCGCAGGAGGACGAATGCTACAATTAATCGATTTGTTTTTAGAGCAAGGATTTTACATCACTTTTGCAAGCACCGCCATGAAATCTGATCGAAGTGCCGATTTGAATTCCCTTAGCGTTAAAGAAGTCTCCATAAAACTGAATGATGCTTCGTTCGATGCGTTTCTTAAAGGATTACAGCCAGATATTGTTATGTTCGATCGTTTTATAACCGAAGAACAATTTGGTTGGCGTGTGACCGAAGTTTGTCCTACTGCCCTTAGAATTTTAGATACCGAAGATCTTCATTTTTTGCGAAAGGCCAGGGAAGCGGCTTACAAAAAAGATGTTGCAGTTACTGAAGCATACCTCTTTACCGAAACTGCCAAAAGAGAATTGGCAAGTATTTTACGATGCGATTTAAGTTTACTAATTTCTGAAGTTGAACTGCAATTGCTCGTGGAAACCTTCAAAATTCCGAAAGGTTTGTTGTGGTATCTCCCTTTTTTAATGAATTCAGAAATTTCCAAAGACCAAAGAAAACAACAATGTAATTTTTATAAACGACAGCATTTTATAGCGGTTGGTAATATGAAACATGCACCCAATGTAGCTTCGGTTAAAATATTGAAGCAACATATTTGGCCAACGCTTTGTCAAAAATTCCCACAAGCCGAATTGCACATTTACGGAGCGTATGTTCCGCAGCAAGTACAAGAAATGCACAATCCGAAGGAACGTTTTTTTGTGAAAGGTTGGGTGGAGGATATTTCAGCAGTTATGCAAACCGCGAAAGTACAATTGGCTCCTATACCCTTTGGCGCAGGCTTAAAAGGTAAATTATTTGAAGCCATGCAAAACGGATTACCCACCATAACTACACCCATGGGAGTCGAAGGATTGTACGGCAAAAATGAAACCCCTGGGGGCGTTGCAGAGAACTGGCAGCAATTTATAACGTTTGCAATTTTAGCATATGAAGAAAAAAGGGATTGGTTGTACGCACAACAGCAGGGATATGCTATCTTGGAAAAACGCTTTCAGAAGCACGACTCTGTAAAACCATTTGCCGATAGAATTGCTCACTTACGTCAGAACTTGCAATTACACAGACAACAACATTTTATTGGGCAAATCCTTCAATATAAGACGTTGCAAGCTACCAGGTATTTAAGTAAATGGATTGAGGAAAAAGGAAATTGATTGCAATCCTCTACTGGTAGCTATCTTAAAATCACCTAATTAATTTCAATAAAAAACCATAAATTTGCACCCCGTTTAAAACAACGCATGGAGGCACAAAAAAAAGTTGCATATTATACCTTAGGCTGTAAGCTGAATTTCAGTGAAACTGCTACCATTGCTCGAAATTTTGAGGGCGAAGGATTTGCGCGTGTAGATTTTGCTGAAAAGGCAGACATCTACGTAATAAACACGTGTAGCGTTACCGAGAATGCAGATAAGCGATTTAAAAGCATTGTAAAGAAAGCGCAAAAAATAAATCCTGATGCATTTGTAGCTGCTGTAGGGTGTTATGCCCAGCTAAAACCAAAAGAATTAGCCGATGTGAACGGTGTAGATTTAGTATTAGGAGCGACAGAAAAGTTTAAAATTACAAGCTATATTAATGACATTCTCTCCAATCCAGAGCGTAACGCACTAAGCGGCGCCGAAGTACATTCCTGTGAAATTGAAGATGCCGATTTTTATGTGGGCTCTTATAGCGTAGGCGATCGTACCCGTGCATTTTTAAAGGTGCAAGACGGTTGTGATTATAAGTGTACGTATTGTACCATTCCGCTGGCTCGCGGGATTTCACGAAGCGATACTTTAGAGAATGTTTTAAAAAACGCTGCTGAAATTTCAGCACAAAATATTAAGGAAATTGTTTTAACGGGCGTTAATATTGGTGACTACGGAAAAGGAGAGTTTGGCAATAAAAAGCACGAACATACTTTTTTAGAGTTGTGCGAAGCTTTAGATACTGTGAAAGGAGTAGAGCGTCTTAGAATTTCTTCTATTGAACCTAACCTGCTGAAAAACGAAACCATAGATTTTGTCTCGCAATCCCGAACGTTTGTGCCACATTTTCACATTCCGTTACAAAGTGGAAACAATGAAATTTTGAAATTAATGCGTCGCCGTTATATGAAAGAGTTGTACGTAGATCGTGTTTCAAAAATTAAAGAAGTGATGCCACATGCATGTATAGGGGTGGATGTTATCGTTGGTTTTCCTGGTGAGACAGAAGAACGCTTTTTAGAAACTTATCATTTTTTAAACGAATTGGATATTTCATATTTACACGTGTTTACCTATTCTGAAAGAGATAATACCCCTGCTGCTACAATGGAAGGTGCTGTGTCCAAAAGAGTACGTGCAAAACGAAGTAAAATGCTACGTGGTCTTTCGTCAAAAAAGAGACGTGCTTTTTATGAAAGTCAGTTAAAAACGGAACGAACTATTTTATTTGAAGGCGAAAACAAAGCAGGCTACATTCATGGATTCACCGAAAATTATGTAAAAGTAAAAGCCCCGTGGAATCCGGAGCTTGTAAATACAGTACATCAGGTTTCACTTACTGAAATTGATGATGATGGCTTGGTTCGGTTTGAATATATTTCGGAGCCAGTTTTAAGCTAGCTTTAAATTTTCATTTCAAGGTTACTGCGTAATTAATAAGCCAACTTGAATAATAGCATCTTCTTCCGAAACAAAATAACCTGCTTTAAACCCAAGTGAGTTTAAGCCGCTTAACCAAACACCCCCGCCATACGAAGTGTGCATAGTATTAGACGTATCCAGGTCGCTCCACACTCTTCCGTAGTCAAAGCCACCATACACCCCTAGGGTAACAGGAATTACCGATGTGGTTAATCTTGCCAAACGCAATTTTAAATCTGTAGTATGATATAAGGATGTTTCTCCGGTAAAACGTTCGTTTCTATAGCCTCGCAAGCCATTGTTTCCACCAATAGATGGCGCATGGTAAAAGAAATAATCGTCGCCAAAATTAGTTCTAACGGCTGCCGAGGTTCCTAAGACTAAATTTCCGGAAGGGATTAACCCTTCTTCAACCCCTACCTGTAAGCCTGCATATCCAAAAGCATTATTACTATCTTCAATATTACTTTTGTAACCTATGACTGCTTCAAAATTGAAAGCTTTTGTAGGAAAGTCTATCGCATTTTGGTTTCGGTAACGAATAGATGCTTCTCCACCTGCATAATTTTGCATTTCAAAAACATTTGGATTTACTGCTGAGTTGGAAGGTGTAAATAATCTGTCTGGATTATCCTGAACTTCAAAGCTTTCAAAAAGTGCCTTAAAAGTGAGTGTTTTATATTTAATTCCTGCGCTAGCTTTAATTTGCTGTGTTCTTGCTCGGTTAAAATCTCTATCTTCATTATTTGCATCTGCATCGTAAAAAGTGTCATTTCCAAAACCGAAGAAGTTGTTCGAAAAGGAGTCACTTGTAAAATAGCCGTCTACTACAAGGTTCCATTGTGGGAAAATATTGGCAAATTCGCCGGCATATTCTAGCTCAATAGCTTGAAAATTAAAATAATAATTCGCTGAAATAAAATGCTGATATCTAAAAGGATTGCCATTAAAACCGTAATTGGTGTAGGTGTCTTTTGCTCCTAGAAATAAGCCATCGTCTGTTTGAAAGCCAGCGTTTGGTAGTATAATGTGGTTGTTTTCTTTAAACTGTCTCCAATGGTAGGTATTGGTTTCGTATAGATTGGTGAACTGGTGCGCAGGTGTTTTTTCATCAAACTCAGATTCTTCGTATTTCCAATCGTATACTTTTACTTGGCGACGATTTTTTATGATGTATTTATCTTTTCCGTAGCCACCAATAATTCTTACTTTAATAGGGTTGTCTCCATCGCCAGATACTTCAAATTCGTCATCGTCATTAAGTCCGTAAATCCAAATCTCCTTAGTTTCCTCTTTGCTGAAGGTTCTATCTAAAATTACAGGGTCTTTTTCATCTTTCTTTGCACGCTTAATGATAACTTGAGTTTTTCCATCAGCTAAGCGCAGTACTTCAAATTTATCGTCTTTATCTGTTCCGTGTAATGCAACGGTGCGGTTTAGATAGTTTGCGTAAGTTTCGGCATACTCGTGTAGCTTTTTTAATCTGGATTTTAAATTGTTCTTTAACTCAGTAGCTGTTTCATCTTGCACTTCAACAGGCAATGTTGCCCAAGCGGCATTTATTTCGTCATCTGAAAGATTTTCTTGTATGTAGTTAGCTTCAGCAAGCCATGCTTCTTTTCCGTACTTGGTCATAAAAGCACGGTCTAGGTTATTTCCTTCGCCATTGTACCATTTAATATCCCGGATGTCATCGTCATAGGTTTGCCAAAAGCGAGTATCTGGCACAACCATTTTAATGAGGGGCATCATAAGGCCATCGAACTTCGAAAATGCTGCATCTCTATCACGTGGGATAGGAATAAAGCGAGTTTCATTGTCGTTAATTTCATATTCAGCAAAACGCCATTGGTCCTGGTGACGGTCCCAATCGCCAATTAGCATATCGAACAAACGGGCTCTAATCCATGCTTTTTGGTCTACACTATATTTTTCGTCTTCTCGAAGTTTTTCTAACACATCTGTAGTACTTTCAAAAGTAACGATGGTTCCTCCACCTGGGTTTGCACGATTGTACCCTTCAAAATTTTCATGCCCATCATTAGGGCGTTCTTCTAGCCAATACAGCGCATCTCCATAATTTTTACCAAGCGGGTCTAAATTGGGCTGCTTTGGCACATATCCTAATTGAATGTTTGCGTGATTTACATTAATTTCTTTTGCCATTGGGTTAATAACCAGTTGCATAAATGGGTGGGTGGTTGTAAAGAAGTCGTATACTACTGTTTCGGCAAAGGTGCCACGGTAGTCCTTAGGTTCGAAAGTGATGCCTTTTACTTTAAATTTTAAAAATTTAAAAGCATCTTTTTCCAGTCCGCGTATAGCATATTCTGCATCGTTGGAGTCTTTCAGTTTTGCTGAAAACGTTTGGTGGCCACCGCCTGCTTCTTTTACGGTAAGACCTCCTTTGTATTTTGTGAGGGCTACATTTTTTGTTGTCACGGGAACTCCATAATAGGTTCTAAAGCGTTTTCCCCAAAGAAAATTGTAGAATCCAGATTTATCTAGTTTTTCAGCATCGGTTACTACAGGTACTTTTACAGTTGCTGAAGAAAACGAAGGTTTGGAAGAGTCTAACGCATCTTTGGGAAATTGTGGCGTCATGTTGAAGGTTTTTTCTCCAGCTTCGGTCACAAACGTAACTTGGGAACTTCCATCTTCAAAATAATTTATGATACTGAAACCCTGCTCTCCGTAGGTATATTGTCCCTCATATTCCAGTTGTCCTCCAACAGCAGTTAATCTAGCGGTTTCTCGTTTGGTTTTCTCTTTGGCTCCTAAAGAACCACTAATAATTTGATGTGTTTTATTTTTTGAAGTGAGGTATTGTAAGCTCTTTTCGTGTCCAGAAACAATTGTCACTCTGTCTAATTCTTGAATTAGCGCAGCTACTTTTATGGCCAACTCCTGGTACCTTCTAAAAAATATTTTATCTGGATTAAAACCGCCTGTATAGTTATTTGCATACATTCCGTTACTAAAAATTGGATGGCTCATCACTATTACCAAATTTTTACCTTTGGCATCTTTAATCATTCCTTCCAGCTCTTCTATAAAACGGCGCTGGGTTTTTATATCGCTACATTTTTGATTTATATATTTAACACGATCCCAATTGCTAATGTACCATTTGGAATCTACCAATATCATATCTATATCGTCAGAAATTTTTCGATATTCTAAGGGACAGACGTTATTTGGTTCTACTTCAATTTTCTTGAGATTACTATCTTTTATGTAGTCTTCTACCCATTCAATTTCTTTTGCATTTTTACTAGCCCATTCGTTAGCTCCAGGAATGAAGTATGTTTTTCCTTTAAATGAATTGGCAAAATCTAGTTGTTTTTGAAGTAGTGCTTGGTTGTTGCTTTCGTTTTCAAAAGCTTTACTGGTGTAATTTCCAGTAAATAGAAGCGTACTTTTGTTATTAGCTTCACTTAATTTTTGCTGAAGTTTATCAAAAATGGGTTGATTTAAATTTCCTGTTGCTTCACCCAAACCTCCTGCTACAAAAAAGGTGTGTGTAGGTGTTTTTGAAGATGAAGTGACTTCACTTACCGAAGTTGCTTTTTGTTCCTTATAACTTGCACACGCTGAAATTACAAGGAGACTTAAAATTAAAAAAAATGTTTTGAGGGTGGTTTTATAAGTAAATTCCTTCATATATAAAATTGTATTTTTTAGTAGTAAGTGGTAAAAGTACGGTTGTTGCTTAATAATGGTGATAGCTTTAGCATTCCTTTCACGCTTAAAGTTTTCTTAAAATAATGAATTCTATAGTATAAAAAAACCTTTGATTTTACTGAAATTTTATAAAATCAAAGGCAGTTAACTTTTACTGAAATGAACTATATGCTTATTCCAACCGGTAGTAACGATTTGTATTTTCTTCGGTTTTTACGCATAAACCCAGCGATTTCTGGGCTGGTGGGGACAAGGCTAATACCACGATCTTTTACTTCGTCAAATACAGCTTTAATAAAAATATCTCTAAAGCCTTGATCTTCCATGTCTTCCGGCATATCATACTTTGTTAAGAAGATTTTACGATCCTGTAGGGCATACTCTATGCGAGCCATATTGTCTCCCACCTCCAGCTCAAACTGGCGAAGGAATTCGTTGTCTGTAATTTCTACATCTTCAATCATAATAGGGATTTGTTTTTTTTTAAATTCATTGGTACTTCTATGAGCAAGGCTTTACTACCTTTTATTGGCAGTGGTTATTAAAATTTGATTTAAATTCAAAATTTTAATAGTATCACGCATTTTATTTAATTTATTTTTGGTGACAAAGGTGCTTTTGCTACCAAAACTTAGCTTCTTGGTAGCTTTATTTTATAAGTGTGTAAACTGTGTTAATTGTTTCAAAAGGTTCTGGGAGAGTATAAAATCTTTTCAGGGGAACCACAACTTTAGAAACACTACTTAGTATCTTTGTTCAACAAAGTTACGGAAAAATCGGTAGTTAGGTTGTATTCGATAAGGACAGTTATGAGTCAAGATAGTATTCACGTTTATTTTGTACCCGGTCTAGCAGCGGGAAAAGAGATTTTTAAAAACATTCATCTCCCGGAAGATCGTTTTAAAATGCATATTATTGAATGGCTTATTCCTGAAAAGAACGAGCCAATAGCAAGCTATGCAGAGCGAATGGCTGCATTTGTAGCACACAAAAATGCTGTGTTAGTAGGTGTTAGTTTTGGAGGTGTGATGGTTCAAGAAATGGCTCATTTTTTAACATTGAAAAAGTTGATTATTATTTCTAGTGTAAAAAGTCGAAAAGAACTTCCTAAAAGATTGAAAATCGCCCGAATTACAAAATTGTATAAGTTAGTGCCCACAAGGATTATGCTTAGTTCGGACGATCTTACAAAATTTGCTATAGGACCAAGGTCCAGAAAAAGACTGGAATTGTATCAGGCATTTCTTCATGTACGTAGTGCCAACTATTTAAATTGGGCTATTGAAAATATGGTATGCTGGCAACCAAAGAAGCCTACAAATAATGTGATACATATTCACGGAGAGGCAGATATTATTTTTCCCATAAAAAATATTGAAAACTGCGAAGTAATTCCTGAGGGTACGCACATTATGCTGTTAAATAAAGGTTCAAAGATTTCAAAAAAAATAATTGAGACCATTACCCTATAAAAGCCTGTTAATTTCTTGAAGTAGCTCAAGAGATTCTTTATCTTTAGTCCAAAATTTACGACTATGAGTATCCTTTCAAAAATAGGCTTATTGGCCATCGTGGTGTTAATAAGTGGTTTGTGTGTACATGCCGTTCAAGAGCCCGAAACTACAGACGAAACCCTTCAGAAAAGATTGGTAAACGATTATAATGTATATGCATTGCCACTACCGGAAAACATGAATTTTGCTGGAGAGGCAGTACCTCTTAATGATCCAGATATTAGGGAGCGAATGGATCGGGAATTATTGGTGAATACCTATTGGCAGTCTAACGGTTTGCTTATGTTTAAAAGAGCAAATAAATATTTCCCTATCATTGAGCCCTTGTTGAAAAAATATGGACTTCCAGACGATTTTAAATATTTAGCTGTAGCAGAAAGTGGCTTGGACAATGTGCGCTCTCCTGCCGGAGCTGCAGGTTTTTGGCAATTTTTGAAAGGAACAGGAAGAGAATATGGGCTAGAGGTGAATGATTATGTAGACGAGCGCTATCACCTTGAAATGGCAACTAAAGTAGCTGCAGAGTACTTAATTAAATCTAAAGAACGATTTGGGAGTTGGACGCTTGCCGCAGCGGCTTATAATGCGGGTAACGCAGGTGTAAATAAACAAATTAAAAGACAAAAACTAGATAACAACTATTACGATATTCTATTAAACTCCGAAACAAGTAGGTATGTATTTCGTATTTTGGCCTTCAAAGAAATAATGAGCAACCCAGAAAAATATGGGTTTAACTTTAGGCAACAGGATTTATATAAAGCGGTGCCAACATACAAAGTAAAAGTTGATACTGCTGTAACAGATTTTGCAGTTTTTGCAAAAAAGTTTGATATTAACTATAAAATACTGAAATTGCACAACCCTTGGTTGCGGGATACTTTTTTGAAGAATGCTTCTGGTAAAGAATATTTTATCGAAATTCCAGAGAAAGGCTACTACAATGCTACGGGGCAATAAATAGTAAAAAAATTAAAACCAGATATAGCGCACATGAATCCTACCATCATATTATCCTTACTCATTATTGGACTTTTAGCTGGTATATTTAGTGGATTTATGGGTGTAGGTGGGGGAGTTGTCATGATACCCTTAATGATGATGTTTTTGAATTACGATCAACACGAAGCACAAGGATTGAGTTTAGCTGTGTTGGCAATACCTGTTACTTTTGTAGCAGCATATACGTACCATACAGGAGGGCATCCGGTAAATTGGAAATATGCTGTAATAATTGCAGTATGTTTTGTAATAGGAGGCTGGATTGGTTCAAAATTTGCGATAAAAATAGATCAGGCTATTCTTAAGAAAATTTTCGCAGTCGTGTTAGTTATTGCTGCGGTTAAATTATTCTTCGGCAAATAAAAAAAAGCGCTTTTAATTCTTATCTGTTCCAATAACCTCAAGACTGGTTTGGATGGTTACACTTGGCTTTAATAATTGAACTCCAGCGTAGAATGCATCGTAGTTTTCTTCATAAGAAATTTCGTAGTCTGTATGATATGGATGAATTATAGTTCGTCTTATATCTATAATCTTTTTGTTTTCGTCAAGTAAGAAACATGTGGGAAGACCAAGACTGTGTTTCATGTCTTTAACAACAGCAGCTCCTTTATTTTCAAGCTCATCTATGTATACTACATGAATGTTTTTCTTAAATTTTGTGGAAGCTTTTCTAGCATTTTCTTTCGTATCCCAATACAAGACCACAAAATCTATATTATCTCCAAAAGTATGCGAAATTTCGTTAAGCGCAGGAATAATACCAGAACTAGGGGCACACCAAGAGGCAGTACTCAGTAAAATCATAGGTTTTTTAAAATCGCTCATTTCAATTTCTTTACCAGAGCGTTTTTTTACTTTGAAGTTATCTAGGTAGGTTTGTAACAATACGTTTTGAACTAAAGAGTCGTATAGAAAATCTGCTTGTACGTAATCTTTATCATGATACGCCAGTTTCGATGCTTTTACATACTTATTAATATTCTTGGTAATCTCTTGCGAGAACATGGGCTTTACCTCAATCACTTCCTCATCTTGAGAGATTGCAGCAAAGGAAATTAAGAATGTTAGTAGAAGTAGTTTTATACGCATACTACATTGTTTACTAATTAGTACTACAAAGGTATAAAAGGTTGCTAGTTAATCACTTACTTTTAGATGTAAGTTACAAAAAATTCGATAAACTACATATTTTCTTACGAAAAATTCCTACAAACAAACACATTTGACCTATCTACGACTTCTTCTTCCAGCTCTAGCACTTTGCTGTCCATATTGTTGTTTCGGCATATTAGCACGTTTCATTTGCTGTTTCATCATCTTAATTTGCTCGCTCATCATGTTGTGCTTATCTAGTTGCTTTGCTTCAGCTAATAGGATTTCGGCTTCACGTTTTCTGTTTTTGCTCATCGCTATTCCAGCAAGGTTCAATTTTGCCATTGCAAGATCTGCATCCATATTTAGCCCTAGTTCAATAGACTTTTTAAAATATTTTTCAGCTTCATTCATATTAGTTTGCGAGACCATTAACCCATTTAGGTAATTGTAGTAACCTTGTTGTTTTCTTATTAATGCGGCTTCGGGATTCTTAATTTTGTCCAACCATTTTTTGGCGCCTTCAAAATCTTGTTTTCGTAGTCTTAGAAATGCTAAAAGAATGATTTCGTTTTTAAAATACAGAAAGAAAAACATTAAGGACAGAAGGATATACATAATACCATTCCCTATATTTCCTTCTACAAATTGCCAAACGGAGAGGCCTACAACTGCAAGGCCTAAAACTAATTTTATATTTTTATTGAACATTATCGCTTATTTTTGAAGGGTACAAAGGTACATATTTCTTGGAAGAAGTCGCTAAATTTGGCACTTGGAAAGAGGAGTATATAGTAGTTTTGCTGAAATAGAAATTCTTTTTAATTATTTTTAGTTTAACATTTGTCTGAGATAAAAAAGATTGTATATTTGCACCCGCCTACGCAAAAGAGAATCTGTAGATTTGCTGAAGTAGGTAAGCCAAACATACAGTAGGGCATAAAAAAATAATTTTTCAGAAGAATTAACCCTTATTACAATGAGCAAGAGAACATTTCAGCCATCAAAGAGAAAAAGAAGAAATAAGCACGGTTTTAGAGAGCGTATGGCATCTGTAAACGGACGCAAGGTTTTAGCTGCCCGTAGAGCAAAGGGTAGAAAGAAAATCTCTGTTTCTTCTGAACCACGTCACAAAAAATAAATGTTGATAAGTCATACATAAAAAAGGTGTTGTTTGTAAACAACACCTTTTTTTTATACCCTAACGAATCGTAATTTTACCGCACTTTTAAAAGTTCCTAGAAATGCCCAAAAACGACAAAATTAAATCCATTCTACTTATAGGTTCAGGACCCATAATTATTGGTCAAGCCTGTGAGTTCGATTATTCTGGTTCTCAATCTTTACGTTCCCTTCGTGAAGATGGAATAGAAACCGTTCTTATTAATAGCAATCCTGCCACCATTATGACAGACCCGTCTATGGCAGATCATGTGTACCTGTTGCCGTTAACCACCAAATCAATCCTTAAAATACTCAAGGAGCATCCACAAATAGATGCTGTACTGCCAACAATGGGTGGACAAACAGCCCTAAATTTATGTATAGAGGCTGACGAAAAAGGAATCTGGAAAGATTTTGATGTAGAAATTATTGGTGTAGATATAGACGCCATAAATATTACTGAAGATCGAGAACAATTTAGAACCTTGATGGAAAAAATAGGCGTACCTATGGCGCCGCAAGCTACAGCAACTTCATATCTAGAAGGAAAGGAAATTGCACAAGAATTTGGTTTTCCTCTGGTAATTAGAGCTTCGTATACATTAGGGGGAGCAGGAGCTTCCATTGTGTATAAACCTGAAGATTTTGATGAACTATTAACAAGAGGTCTGGAAATATCACCCATTCACGAAGTGATGATCGATAAAGCCATGATGGGCTGGAAAGAGTACGAATTAGAACTCCTTCGAGACAGTAACGACAACGTAGTAATAATTTGTACCATTGAGAATATGGATCCTATGGGGATTCATACCGGAGATTCCATTACGGTGGCACCAGCAATGACCTTAAGCGATCGTACGTTTCAGCGAATGCGGGATATGGCTATTAAAATGATGCGTAGTATTGGTGATTTTGCCGGAGGTTGTAACGTACAGTTCGCCGTGAGTCCGGATGAAAAGGAAGATATTATTGCTATTGAAATCAACCCACGTGTATCTCGTTCTTCTGCATTGGCTTCAAAAGCAACTGGATATCCTATTGCAAAAATTGCTTCAAAATTGGCAATTGGATACCATTTAAATGAATTAGAAAACCAAATTACAAAGTCAACTTCTGCGTTATTTGAACCTACCTTAGATTATGTAATTGTAAAAATACCGCGCTGGAATTTCGATAAATTTGAAGGATCTGATAGAACATTAGGCTTACAAATGAAAGCTGTAGGCGAAGTAATGGGAATTGGACGTTCGTTTCAGGAGGCCCTTCACAAAGCCACTCAATCTTTAGAAATTAAAAGAAATGGATTAGGTGCCGATGGAAAAAGTTATACCAACTACGATCAAATTCTAGACAAGTTAGAAAATGCAAGCTGGGATCGTGTGTTTGTAATTTATGACGCCATACAAATGGGGATTCCGCTGAGCAGAATTCACGAAATCACTAAAATTGATATGTGGTTCTTGCGTCAATATGAAGAACTCTATTTATTAGAGAAGGAAATTTCAACTTATACCTTAGAAACTCTACCAAGAGAATTACTTCTTGAGGCAAAACAAAAAGGGTATGGGGATCGCCAGATCGCTCATATGCTAAAATGCTTAGAAAGCCAGGTTTATAAAAAACGTGAGGAATTAAATATTCAGCGTGTATACAAATTGGTGGATACCTGTGCGGCAGAGTTTCAGGCACAAACACCTTATTACTACTCAACGTTCGAAAATGAAGTAGAAACGGCAGCGGGAACACGTTATGTTGAAAACGATAGCGTGGTAACCGATAGAAAGAAAATAATTGTGTTAGGTTCTGGTCCTAACCGAATTGGACAGGGAATTGAATTTGACTATTGCTGTGTACACGGAGTGTTGGCTGCTGCCGAATGCAACTACGAAACCATCATGATTAATTGTAATCCTGAAACGGTTTCAACAGATTTTGATGTGGCTGATAAATTATATTTTGAACCTGTTTTCTGGGAACATATTTACGATATTATTCGTCATGAAAAACCTGAAGGCGTTATTGTACAATTAGGGGGACAAACTGCTTTAAAGTTAGCTGAAAAGCTGGAGCGTTACGGTATTAAAATTATGGGGACAAGCTACGAAGCCCTAGATTTGGCCGAAGATCGCGGAAGTTTTAGTAGAATTCTGAAAGAAAATAACATCCCATATCCAGAGTTTGGCGTGGCCGAAACGACCGAAGAAGCCTTAAAATTAGCAGACGAGCTAGATTTCCCATTATTAATTAGACCATCCTACGTATTAGGTGGCCAGGGAATGAAAATCGTTATCAATAAAAAAGAGCTGGAAGAGCACGTAGTAGATTTGCTACGTAAAATTCCAAACAATAAATTATTGTTAGACCACTATCTGGATGGTGCCATAGAAGCTGAAGCAGATGCCATTTGTGATGGTGAAAACGTGTACATTATTGGTATTATGGAGCATATTGAGCCTTGTGGCGTGCACTCGGGCGATAGTAATGCTACCTTACCGCCGTTTAACTTAGGAGATTTGGTGCTGCAGCAAATAAAAGATCATACTAAGAATATTGCATTAGCGCTAAATACGGTTGGATTAATTAACGTACAATTCGCCATAAAAGATGACAAAGTTTATATAATTGAAGCCAATCCAAGAGCTTCTCGTACCGTTCCTTTCATTGCAAAAGCATATAAAGAACCCTATGTGAATTATGCGACCAAAGTAATGTTAGGCGAAAAGAAGGTAACCGATTTCAATTTTAATCCGCAATTGGAAGGATATGCGATTAAACAACCTGTTTTTAGCTTTAATAAATTTCCGAATGTAAACAAGCAATTAGGTCCAGAGATGAAAAGTACCGGAGAAAGCATCTTGTTTATTGATAGTTTAAAAGATGACGAATTCTACGAGTTGTATTCTAGAAGAAAAATGTATTTGAGTAAATAACCTGAAACAACAGAAAAAAGAAAAACCCCGTTGTCTTAAAGATTTCGGGTTTTTTTATGTCAAAAAAGAAATAAAAATAATTTACGTATCTTGTTTAAAATTAAATACTTATAGTTATGAAAAAAATTACACTATTGGCAGCCTTGTTGGTTGCAACCATTATAACAGCACAAACTACACATCCATTAGATTGGATGTTGAATTCACCAGATTTAGATCTTACAATTGAACAAGGAGATACAGTAGAATGGACTTGGCAAGACGGAGCTACTCATACAGTGACTAATAAACCCGGTAGCCAAGAGGATTTTGACAGTGGTACCTTAACGGGGGTTGGGATGACGTTTTCCTATACATTTACCGAAGTAGGTACTAACGATTATGAATGCCAGATACACCCAGGTTCTATGAATGGGACCATTATCGTAGAAGCGGCATTGGGGGTTGATGAGAAATTCATTAAAAATTTACAGTTATTTCCAAATCCAACCGATAATGAGTTAACGGTTTTTTCACTCTTTAAATTAGAGTCGTATATAATTTATGATTTTGCTGGCAGAAAAGTACTTGTAGGACAAGCCGAGGGTAACTTTACAGGTCTTAACCTAGCTTCCTTACATTCTGGTGTATACTTTGTTACTGTAACATCGGAAGAAGGCTTACAGACGACCAAAAAAGTTGTGAAGAAATAAATTTACTTATATATAAATAGTAAACCCTGCCATTTGGTGGGGTTTAGTTATTTATTAAAAAAAGGAGAAGGTTCTTCTTCAACCCCATCTATAAAATATTTGGTGTCACCCCAAAAAACAAAAGTACTGTAGCGTTCTACATAGCTTACTTTTACATAACGCCCTTGCAATTCGTTCAGCTTTTTTATAACCTCTTCTTCTTTGTCCAATACCGAAAACTGAAAAATTTGTGCGCCGCTTATTCCTTGACTTATTTCGCCTTCCCAGGTTTTAAATACCACCCCTTTTTTTGAAACTTTTATAAGCTCACCCGCACGGGTTCCTTCACTATAAGGCACGTAATAGACAAATGCAAAATAAAGCAGATATACAGCTAGTAAGCTTCCAAGAATAATAAATAGAATTTTTTTCATGAGGATATGCCGATACTTCGGAAAAGTTTAGTTAGTGGTACTTAAATTTTGTGTCTCTAATTTTAATAAATGTAACAATGCAACAGGCAATACCAATAAGCAATACAAACACTCCTAAATAGGTTAATGCTTGGCTCATATTTTTTGAAGTGGATAACGCTTCATAATTGGAAGTAATCATTAAAATACCTCCTACAAAAGTAGCAATGCTAAAAATAATATAGACGAGTAGGTCTAATTTAATCAAGGTTTTCATTCTCTTGAGCTCTTTGAATTATTTTTTCAGGCAATGACTTTTTTGCTTTGGCACCCATTTTCTTCAATTTTTCTACGCTGGTGATTAGGTTTCCGCGTCCTTCAAACAATTTGTTCATTGCTGCAGAATAGTCACTTTTGGCATCGTCCATTTTTTTGCCTACCCCTGTTAAGTCTTTAATTAACCCTTCAAATTTATCATACAAAGCACCCGCTTGTCTTGAAATTTCAATAGCATTTCGTTGTTGTTTTTCGTTGGTCCACATAGTATCTATGGTACGTAATGTAGCCAAGAGGGTAGATGGAGTTACAATAATAATGTTTTGTTCAAAAGCCTTGTTGTAAATACTGTTGTCTTTGTTTATAGCAATGGCAAAAGCAGGCTCAATAGGTACAAAGAGCAACACAAAATCTGGACTCTCCATCTCATAAATATCTTGATAGTTCTTAGCACTTAATTGATCCACATGACGCTTTAGTGAAGTTAAATGTTCTTTTAAATGCCGTTCTTTAAGCTCTTCGTTTTCTTCATTTACGTAACGTTCATACCCCACAAGCGATACTTTACTGTCAATAATCATTCGTTTATTGTCGGGTAGATGAATTACAACATCGGGAAGGATTCGCTTGCCATCGGCATTGGTAAAGCTATTTTGAACAAAATATTCCCGGTCTTTTTCCAGACCACTTTTTTCCAATACTTTCTCCAATACCAATTCGCCCCAGTTCCCTTGTATTTTACTATCACCTTTTAAGGCTTTGGTAAGGTTGGTGGCTTCTTTAGACATTTGCTCGTTTAGTTCTTTCAGCCCAATAATTTGCTGACGCAGCATTGCGTGCCTGTCTATACTTTCTTTGTGAGTGTCCTCTACTTTTTTCTCGAACTTTTCAATTTTATCCTGAAGGGGTTTCAGGATAATATCAATATTGTCTTTGTTTTGTTTGGTGAATTTATTGGACTTTTCATCAAGAATTTTATTTGCTAAATTTTCAAACTCCTTAGTAAATTTTTCCTGAAGCTTTTCAACTTCGGCTTTTTGTTCTCTGTTTTTTTGATCCAGATTTTCAAATTCAGCATTACGGCGTACCAGTTCACCATTTAAAAAATCCTTTTCTTTTCGAATGGCTTCACGCTCTTCTAAAGCCGTTGTAAAACGTTCTTCCAATTTTTCTTGCTGAAAACTGGCTTGCTGTAACCGTTCTTCTAGTTTTCCGGTTTCAGATTTTAGTTTTAAGCGTGCAAATAAATTGCCAACAAATGCGCCAATTAGCAGACAAACTGCAGCGAGAAGTAGGAAAAGTAGGGTTTCGTTCAAGGTATATGGTAAGATTTAAAATTGATAAAAATTAAACTTTAAAGATACTATTTTCGTATCGAAAACCGTCCTGTGTTTTTATCAAAATCTATGGTGTCTTTCGGAAAAAGTGTATCGAAACTGCCAGCTTCAATAAGTTTGCAGGGAGAATTGCACACTACCGAAGTTTCGGTCATCACTAGCATAGTATCACTTAATTGTATGGCCAGATCGATTTCATGAGTTGAAAATAAAATTGTTTTACCAGTTTCGGCAGTAAGTTGTTTTAGTAGTTTTAAAATATAGGCACGATGGTATAGATCGAGATGTGTAGTGGGTTCGTCCAGTAAAATAAGTGGTGTGTCTTGCGCCAATGCTCTTGCTATAGAAGCACGTTGCAATTGTCCATCGCTTAGTTCAAAACATTTTTTATGGGCTAACTTTGCAGTATCGGTAATTTCTAAGGCGTAGTTTATTTGTTTTTTATCAACTTCAGCTAAAGCCCCCATCCAATTGGTGTAGGGTTGTCTGCCCAGGGTGACTAATTCCTGAACAGTTAGGTTTTTAGAAGCTGGAGCTTCGGTTAAAACTACACTTAGTTGTGTAGCGAGTACAAGGCTCGATATTTCTGAAAGCTTTTTACCATTAATTTCAATTGTTCCCGAAACAATAGGTTGCATTCCCACTAAACTTCGAAGCAACGTAGATTTCCCCACGCCATTAGCACCTACGAGCCCAACTAATTCGCCTGGTTGTAAGTTGAAATTTATCGCTTCAGTGATTAAAATAGGTTGCTTTTTACTGAAATAACCTATCGAAAGATCGGTTGCTTGTAAAACGGTATGTTTCCCTTTGGTGGTCATTATATTTTTATTCAGTTCATTTAATTAGATTTCGACTGCGCTCAACCTGACAGCGGTAGCAAATTTTAATCTGGATTAGGCACTTTTAAATTAAATTTTAAAATAATAATTTTCTTTTACGAACCAGTAACCAAATTACAACAGGCGCACCTAATAACGAAGTGATAGCATTAATAGGTAAGGTGTATTCGCTCCCAGGTAATTGCGCCACAGTATCGCATAGCAGCATTAAGATAGCACCTGACAGCATTACGGCTGGCAACAGCGTAAAATGATTAGAACTCTTAAAATACTGCCTTGTAATATGCGGTACAGCCAAACCTACAAAGGCAATTGGCCCAACAAAAGCTGTGATACCTCCCGCCAGTATGCTGGTTGCCAAAATAATAAGCACCGTGGTTTTTTGTATGCGTACCCCCATGCTTTTGGCATAGTTTTCACCCAAAAGAAGCGCGTTTAAAGATTTCCCGCTACTAAATGCTACTAAGAAACCCAGCAAACAGCAAAGCAACATAATACTTACACCACTCCATGACTGATTTCCCAAACTTCCAAAACTCCAGAAGATGTATTGTTGTAACTTTTCAGCATTTGTGAAATAGGATAATACTGAAACTACAGCCGCAGTCACACTCCCAAACATGAGTCCGATAATTAAAATAGCCATGGTATCTTTTATTTTAAAAGTAACCGCCAACACAGCTAGTAAGACTAAAAAACTCCCGAGTGCTGATGCGATTACCAGACTCCATTGATTTAATAATACACTCCCAAAAAAGCCACCAAAGGCTCCTGCGCCTAATATTAAAATAGCAACACCCAAACTTGCACCACTACTAAGTCCCAATACAAAGGGCCCAGCTAACGGATTGCGAAACAAGGTTTGCATTAATAATCCTGAAACTGCCAGGGCACTGCCTGTTAACATAGCTGTAATGGCTTTGGGTAATCTATATTCCAGAATGATAAAACTCCAGGTTTCTTTAGTGGCACCTTGTCCAAATAGAGAACTTAGCACATCGTCCAAAGGGATCGAAACCGATCCTAAACTTATATTTAATAGTATGGCAGAGACAAGCAAAACTGCCAGTATCCAAAAATAACGGGTATGTTTTATTGCAGGTTGCACTATTTCAATTTACTGAAAAAATACAATTCGTACTCGGGAAGTAACTCAGGATGCAGGATTTTAATCATATCCTTAAGTACCAGATCTGGCCGGTTGGGAGCCAATTCGTAATATATAACACCTCCTGTTGCTCCTTTCTTTGTAGTAAAACTAAAAACTTTATCTTGTTGAAACGCATCAAACTGTGCATATACCTTATTGTATTCCTCCATCTGCGAACGATTTGTGAACTGTCCAGGACCAATCCAATAGTCTGCCGATTTCCCTTTTTCCAAAACCGATTCAACATTTAGTGAAATACTTCCTGTGCCTTCGCTTTCTTTCCAAAGGTAGTTTGCGTTGGCATCTTCAATAAATTGTGCTGCCCAACTATCTCCTTGTGGTAAATACCAAACATCTTTGTAAAGCGCACCGCTTAAAACGGTTGGGGTTTTAGTAGCTTCTTGTGCTATTTTTTTTGCGGAGAGATACTCCGTTTTAATGCTGTTAAAAATACTATCTGCTTCTTTTTCTTTGTTGAAAAGCACACCGAAGAATTTTATCCATTCGGCTTTTCCCAACGGGGTAGTTTCGGTCCAATCTGCATTGTAAAGTACAGGAATACCCGTTTTTTGAATGGTTGCCACTGTTTTATTATCACCTTCTACCGCAAATGTGATAACGGCTTCAGGGTTTAGTTCTATTAAGACTTCGGTATTAATACTTTCGTTTTTGCCTAATTCTTTTAGTTCTCCGGCATCAATTTTTTTACGTGTTGGTTCAGAAGAAATGTATCCCAGATTAGGGAAACCTACTAATTTTTCAAGTACTCCCAACGATTCTAATGAAGGAATATGTGTGGTTGAGGTAACTACAATAGAGTTTAATGGTGTTTCTACAACTGCGTCAAATCTGGCTTTGTTGTCAAGGTTAGTTCCTTTTTCAATTAAAGCATAAGTGAAAGCTTTGTCGGCCCCTGGCCACGGGTTGGTAATGGTAACGGTTTTATAGCCTTCATAATTTTTTATAAGAAAACCTTCGGCAAAATCGGTTGTAAGTTCTGAAACTTCAGTTTTCGTATTGGATTCTTTTTTTGTTTCAGTTTTACAGGAAAATAGTAGTAAAATGGTAGTAAGAAGTAGGAAGTTGTGTTTCATTTCAGAAAATACTAGTGACATTTTGGTGGTAAAGATAACCAAATGCACTACTTTCGCACCGAATTTTGGTGAATGTCTTGCAAACTGTAATACATTCTTAAAAGGGAAAATGGTGCTAGATGAACGAGCGAAACGAGTATGATTTTAAATTCTGAAATCTACAATCGTTAATCAAAAATCTAAAATCCATTGCTGTTCCCGCAACTGTAAGTCGGTCTCGAAATTTTTCGGGATTGTGTTTCTTCAAATACCACTGTCCCAATAGCTGTCGGGATGGGAAGGTAGCACAAAAGACAAGCCAGGAGACCTGCCAGAAGTTCAATTTTTGTCAAACCTTCGGGAAAAAGGATGATAAAGAATATAGTTCTGTAAAGTTGAAAGCGTAGGTTAAAGCTTTTCAGGTATTCTGAATCACTTGCCTTCTCGGTAAATTTATTTTAATGAAAAAATTATTTTTTACCGGTTGTATGCTATTTTCAATAGTTGCAACCGCACAACAAACAGAAACGCTTGACACGGTCTTGTTGGACACAAAGATTCCACTTGCCAGAAAAAACAGCGGAAAAGTAATCACAAAAATTTCTCAAGAACAATTAGCTGCCAGACCTGGAGTTTCCGTGGCAGATGTGCTGAATGAAGTTTCAGGAATTGAAATTAACGGAGCACGCAGTAACGATGGTCAAAACCTTGCGTATTATGTACGTGGCGGGAGAAACCGTCAAGTAGTGATTATGATGGATGGGGTACAATTAAACGATCCTTCACAAATTGCAAATGATTACGATTTACGGTTAATACCCGCTAATGCCATTGAAGAAATTGAAATTTTAAAGGGTGCGAGCAGTGTTTTGTATGGTTCTGGAGCTGCAACGGCCGTGATTAATATTACAACGAAAAAAACTTCAGAAAAGGATATTTCAGCAACATTTACAAGTACGTTGGGAAGTAATCGCCCAACTGAAACAGACTTTAAGGATTCAAAATTTGAAACATTTACTAACAATGTTAATGTAAGTGGTACGCTGAACAAGTTTTTTTACAATGCCAATTTCAGCAATAGATATACCAATGGACTTTCTGCAGCAGCCGCACCGGCAGATAGCACTCGTTTTGAAAGCGATGTGTATGACCGTTTTAATACACGGTTAAATTTAGGGTATAAGTTTACCGATAGTATTACGATAAGCCAATTTGTGAGTATCGATAAGTTTAAAGCAGATTTTGATAATTTCGACTTTACAGATGCCGATAATCTTTCTATAACTGAGCAAATTAAAACAGGCGGACATTTTGAATGGAAATACAAGAATGGAACGTATGTCTTTAACGACAGTTACCAATGGATAGATCGTGAAATTATGAGTGATTTTCCCACGAAATTTGAATCAAAAAGTTACTCGTTGGATACGTATTTGAATCATCGTTTTACGAATAAATTTCAAGCTGTGTTAGGGTTGAATGTTAATTTAAGTGAGTTTAATTCGTTTAATGTTCCTTTTGGGGAAACTGCTTTTGTGGAGCAGGTAAACGCAGATACGGCCAATTTCGATATTATTGATCCGTATTTGAACCTGGTTTATATTACAGATTTTGGTCTTAATTTGAATGCAGGTGCCCGTGTGAACATTCATAGTGTGTATAATACCAATGTGGTGTATCATTTTAATCCGTCGTATAATATTAACTTCGGAAGCAATACCGTTAAAATATTAGGTTCGTATAGCACGGCATATATTACACCTTCTTTGTTTCAATTGTACGACCCACAGTTTGGTAATACTGAGCTAATGCCTGAAGATAATACTACCATTGAAGGAGGCGTAGAGTTTTCAACTGGAAAAAATTTCCGTGTAAGCGCTGTGTACTTTAACCGAAGTGAAGAGAATTATGTAGATTTTGTAACTATAGATCCAGAAAACTTCATTTCTCAATATCAAAATATTGACGATACGTTTGAAAGTAGCGGTGTTGAAGTTGAGGTCTTCGGGAAACTACTCGAAAATCTTACGGGTGCTGTAAATTATACCAATACCCAGGCAGACGAGCGCTTTGCATTACGTATTCCTGAACATAAAGCCAATGCGAGTATAACGTATAATTGGAAGACTGCAACAAATATTTCTGTAAGTTACCAATATGTTGGAGAACGTGATGATACGTTCTTTAACCCAGCCACTTTTGAAAGTGAAACAGTTACTTTGGATAGTTTCAGCTTACTTAATTTTAATATTTCAGGGCAAATGACTAAAAACATTAAATTGTTTGCAGGAGTTTCTAATATTCTGGATACCGAATACGAAGAAATTTATCGTTTCCAGACAAGAGGTAGAAATATACTCGCAGGATTTGAGTTGAAATTTTAAAGGACTAAGGACTAAGGGCTAAAAACAAATCCCAAATTCCAAGGTGAGACTTTGGAATTTGGGATTTAGTTTTTGTGATTTAAACGTTAGCGCTTTTCTGCAATCATACGTTGATGCAGCGGTGAGTTTTGTTTGCTTTCTCCAACAACTTCCAGAATTTCTACCGGAGTTCTGTTTGGAGATCGTCCTGGAAAGATTTCAGCAAGGCAGGCTTCTAACAAGGGTTCTCTAGGATCGCCCAGAGTGCCTAGGTTAGAATAATCTTCGCCCAATTCGACATTGGGAGCAAGACCGTCTATGAAATCGGTTACACCATTCACATTTGCAGTTTTAAATACCAAGGGAAGCATAGCATACGTATGATTTGGATTGGCTTCGTTAAAACTAAAATTTGGAGCAGGTGCATCAAACAATAAAAAAGATGCCTGAAATTTACCTGTGGTGGTGGTCCCTACCTGAATAACATCTATATACGGGTTAAGTCCGTTAATAACCAATTCACTTGCAGAAGCCGATCTGCCTGTGGTAATTATATAAACCCTTGTTAGGTTTAAGCTGTTTAAAGCTTCCCCGGTTGTTAGTACACCGTCAAACAATCCTGGACTGGCATATTCCTCTTGTCGGTCTGCGTTCCATTCTTCGGTATAAAAAGTCTGACCTTGAAACTGTCCAGTAATCATTCCTGCTAGATCGGTTGCTGTACTTACCGAGCCACCGCCGTTGTAGCGAAGGTCAATAATAAGTTCTGTAATTCCATCAGCTTTAAATTGTCCAAAAGCAGCATTTAATTGTGGGTCGAAATCGCGCGTAAAGGCGTTATACATCAAGTATCCAATTGGTTGATTTTCCACGGTTAACGTATTTGCTATAAATACTGGGTTTTCGGTATACGGGGCCTTGGTAAGTTCTATACTTTCGCTGGTCGATGTTACATTTTCGCCATCAAAAGATGCGATACCAATGGTGTATGTGGTGGGGTCGAACAATGTACTAAAGTTAGCTTCGGTAATTTGTTGTCCGTCTACGGTATTAAAAATAATGCCTCGCTGCAATCCTTTTGTTTCGGCATCGGTATTTGGCAATACATAGCGAACGTATCCAAACACGTTTCCGCTGCCGTCTGGGTAGCGAACTAAGCCATATTCCATGCCGTTGTTTTCAGAAACTCCACTTAAATTGTTAATAAGGGTTACATAATCATCGGTTAATAGACTGAATCTGTCTTGTGGCGAATTTAAAAATTCGAACAAGCTTTCGGGCGACTCAAAACTATTTAAGAAGATGTTTTTTTCGTCGTCATTTGCAAACGCATCATTTGCTAGCTCGGGCGTATCGGCTTTATAGAGATAGAAAAAGTTAAGACCACGATAGATAAAGTCTTTTACTTCAAAAACAACTTCACCGCTTAATTCTGAAGAAATGTTATCGTCGTTATCTTCAAAACACGAGGTGAATAGGGTTGTGGTTGCTAGGAGGAGTAGGAATAGTTTTTTTTTTGACATAGTAGTTTTAGAAATTATATTGGTAAAACACAGCCCTAACCACTCTCAAGAGGGGAACCAGGAGGTCGTGTATTTATTATTTCTGTCTTGATTTAAAAGTAAGAACTAAATATATGAAACCCAATTCTATTTGTATTATTGTTTAAGTTGCATTTCAAATGTAACAAAATTTCGAGTAGTTCGTCGTAATGATAGAAAGGTAGTTAAAAGGATCTTTCGCTAACCATCAAAAAAAGTTTTTCGCCATCGTTTATACTAAGCGATAGTTGAAGGGCAGTAATTTAAAATGAAACAAGGAGAATTTTTGGACACCGTATTGCCTTTTAAGGACAAGTTGTACCGACTTGCCAGAAGAATCCTCGTGTCTAACGATGAAGCTGAAGACGCTGTACAAGAAGTGTATTTGAAATTGTGGAAAAACAAGCAAAGCATCAAGAAGTATAAAAATCCTGAAGCCTTTGCAGTAACCATGACAAAAAACTATTGTTTAGACAGGTTAAAATCGAAACAGGCAGGAAATTTGAAAATAGTGCACAGTAACTATGCACATTCGCAAAATGTAGCACGAGAAATAGAAGCAAATGATGGGGTGGCGTTGGTGTTTAAAATCATGGAAACCTTGCCAGAACAACAAAAAATAGTCTTACAGTTACGAGATGTAGAGCAGTATGAGTTTAGTGAAATAGCGCAACTTCTCGATAGTAACGAGACCGCCGTTCGTGTGGCGTTATCAAGAGCTCGAAAAACGGTAAGAGAACAATTAATACAATATAACAATTATGGAATTAGCTAGGATAGAGCAGCTTTTGGAAACCTATTTTGAAGGGGACACCACATTACAGGAAGAAGCAACGTTACGCGCGTACTTTTCTTCTGCTGAAGTAGCACCGCATTTACAACAATACCAGTCGTTGTTTGCAAGTTTTGCCAAAGCACAAGCTGAAAGCTTTACTCGTGAAATTGTACTTCCGAAGGAAAATAAAATAGCATCTCGTTGGTGGGTAGGTGTCGCCGCCTCTTTATTGGTAGCTGTGGGAGTCTTCGGGTTTTTTAACCAGGAACCTTCCTTAACTACTGAAGAAAAAGAAGCCTTAGCTGCTTTTGAACAAACCAGAGAAGCATTTAAAATGATATCTCAAAACTTTAACGAAGGTGCCGAAGAGCTCGCATACCTTCAGAAATTTAATGAAACTAAAAACAAAATTTTAAAATAAACCCTTAATACTTACTAAAATGAAAAAGATAGCACTAATAATAGCCCTAATGGTAGCACCCTTACTGGTAAATGCTCAAAATGCCTTTGCGTCTTTCGAGAACGCAGATGACGTGAGCAGCTTTGTAGCCACAAAAAAAATGTTCAAATTATTGAGCAAAATGGACTTTGACTCTAACGATCCAGAAGTGAAAGAATATCTAGATTTAATAAATAATCTGGAAAATGTTCGGATTTTTACTACTGAAAACCCTTCGGTAGGTAAAAAAATGGATGATGCTGTTGCCTCCTATATTTCATCCAATTCATCCCTTTCAGAATTGATGCGTGTAAATGACGATGGGAAAAATGTAAAGTTTTATAGCAAAGAAGGTAAGAACGATAACTTTGTAACCGAACTGTTAATGCACCTTACAGGAACTATGGACGGGAAACCAAGAACCGTGGTAATGAGCATTACTGGTAACATAGACCTAAAAAAAGTGTCTAAATTGACCAAGGATCTCAACGTTCCCGGTAGCGAAGAATTGAAGAATATTGACAAGAAAAAATCATAACTATGACGACTTTAGTAAAATACATAGTAGGACTTGGCCTTATAGCTTTAAGTATGATCTCGTGTAACAGTGAGGCATCACTCCAAAAGTATTTGGTAGAAAAACAAGATGACGATAAGTTTATGAAAATAGACTTAGCAACCAGTTTGTTACAAGGAGAAGACAGCAACTTTACGCAAGACGAACAAGATGTATTAAATACGGTTAAGAAAATTAACGTGGTGGCGTATCCCTTAAAAGGAAATACAGCCGAATATGAAGTAGAGCGTAATAAAATACAAACCATTTTAGCGAATGAAAAGTACCAAACTCTTTTAAAAATGGGTTCTAATAAAAGTGGTGCTACGTTAAAATATACTGGCGAAGAAGAAGCCATTGACGAACTCATTGTATTTGCCAGCGACAACGAAAAAGGTTTTGCAGTTTTTCGTCTTATAGGAGACAATATGGAACCAGATAGCTTGGTAAAATTAATGTCGTCAATAGACAGAGGAGATGTAGATGTTTCTCAGCTAAAGAGCATAGGAAACATGTTCGATTTGGAGATGGAATAATATATTGTAATAATCACCGTTATGGTGAGATATCAATATTTTTTAATGCAAACTCAGTGATTCGTTTTTGCTTAAAAAAGGAAAAGCTTCAGCATTTTGCTGAAGCTTTTTTTATGGTACTACTATTCGAATTAACGAATTTATATTCTAGCACTAGCTTTTAAATTCCCGTGTAATTTGAAGGCGTAATTACACGCATCTCCGCTTTTATTTCTTCCGAAACTTCCAGCGTTTCAATAAAATCGGCCATCGATTTTTGGGTGATGGCTTCATTGGTTCTGGTTAAGCCTTTTAAGGCTTCATACGGATTAGGATACGCTTCACGTCTTAAGATTGTTTGGATGGCCTCGGCAACTACCGCCCAGTTATTTTCTAAGTCTTCAGCAAATTTGCCTTCATTCAGCAATAATTTGTTCAATCCTTTAAGCGTAGAAGCAAAAGCAATTAAAGTATGCCCTATAGGAACTCCAATGTTTCGTAAAACTGTACTATCGGTTAGATCACGTTGCAAACGACTCACGGGTAGTTTTGCCGAAAGATGCTCAAACACAGCATTTGCAATGCCAAGGTTCCCTTCACTATTTTCAAAATCTATAGGATTTACTTTATGTGGCATAGCACTAGAGCCCACTTCTCCCTTTTTAATTTTCTGTTTAAAATAATCCATAGAAACGTATGTCCATATATCACGATCCAAATCTATAATAATGGTATTAATACGTTTTAGGCAATCAAATAAGGCGGCCATATGGTCGTAATGCTCAACTTGTGTGGTAGGGAAGGAGTGGTGTAAACCTAATCGTTCCTGTACAAACGATGTTCCAAATGCTTTCCAGTCTATAGTTGGATACGCAACTTTATGTGCATTAAAGTTTCCTGTGGCACCACCAAATTTTGCGGCGCTTTTAATATTGTTAAGCAAATCGAATTGCTCTTCCAGACGAACTACAAACACTTCTATTTCTTTTCCTAAACGTGTTGGTGAGGCCGGTTGCCCGTGGGTGCGAGCCAGCATTGGGATGTTTGCCCATTCGGTTGCTAATTTCTTTAATTTGTTTTTTACATCAAACAATTGGGGCACATATGCTTCGTTCATCGCGTCTTTTAAAGACAACGGGATAGCCGTGTTGTTAATGTCTTGAGATGTTAATCCAAAGTGAATAAACTCTTTGTATTGCCGCAAGCCAAGAGCATCAAATTTTTCCTTAATAAAATATTCCACCGCTTTTACATCGTGATTGGTCACTTTTTCGGTGTCTTTTATGTGTTGGGCGTCTTCTATAGAAAAATGTGAATACAATTCTCTTAATTGTGAGAACAAAGTAGTGTCAAATTCTTTTAACTGCGGAAGTGGTAATTCTACTAAGGCAATAAAATATTCAATTTCTACTTGTACACGATATTTTATAAGTGCTTCTTCCGAAAAAAATGGAATAAGTGATGCAGTTTTGGATGCGTAACGCCCATCTATAGGCGAAATAGCTTGTAAAGCTTGAATGGACATGATTGTGTTTTTTAAAGATGTTCTGAGGCGTTTTACTTCAGAAAATAAAGATGCAAAGATACTAATTCTTGATATACGGAGTACAAGGTATGATTGACGAATTTTTAGGTTGTCTATAGTTGGTAGGACGCCAGCTAAAGCTGCTGGTAGTTTCCGGGCTGCCTTGCTTTCCCTATTTGATATAAAAGATGTTTATTTGCCTGAGGCAGGTACTTGTTTCGCTATGCTCTGTGGCTCATCCTTCATTTTGGTACGCTATTTTCTTTTAAACAACTTAATTAATTCCAGCGTTTTCTGTCCGCGATTTTTATAGCCAGCACTTCCATTGGGTAAGTTCCGATTAATGATAATTGCTAATTCTGGGTGAATCCAGTCTATTTCAGTTCCCAAAAAATAAAGGGCTGTCATTGCCCGAGCTTGGCAGGCCACTTTCTGATTCGTTAGCATCCAATCGAAGCAACATTCGGTCATGACTTTTTTGTGTTTTTGAGTAAGTGCTTGTACATACTCTTCCTGCTTCTTTTTATAGTAGCCAATCGTTAATAATTCGAAAATGAGTCCGAAGGAGCGTAGCTGCCCGTCACTTTTGGCAGTTGGTAGGTTTTCAAAAATATAATCTAAATAGGGAAAGATACGTGAGAGGTCTTTTCGGCATACAAACTCCAAAACCCATGTTGCTTTGGTGGCTAGTTTATTGTCTTCGTGAAAGCAAAATTGCAATAACTCAGGCAATGTTTCAGGATGGTCTAATACCCAATTGGCAGCATTTAACCTGTTTTTTCGATAGGCTTTTTCGTAATTAATTTGTTGAAATAATTCTAAGCTCACTGTTTAGTTTGGTTTGTGGATTTCCTTCATTTACATTTCGGGTTACTAATAGTTACTTATGTAAAAAATATAGTGCAACTGGGGAAGGAGCTACTAATTTTTATAGTTTTTCAATTGCTTCCACAACTTTTAAAACACCGGTTGAAGCCTTTTCAGCAAAAACGGTAATTTGAGAATTGCTTTGTATGGCTGGATTTGGATCTACAAAATAACACAGTGCATCTTCGTGGGCGTATTGTATAAGTCCTGCAGCTGGATACACTTGCATCGAGGTTCCCACAATTATCACTAGCTCTGCTTGTGCTACGATTTTGGCAGCAACTTCAATAAGCGGTACCGCTTCGCCAAACCACACAATATGCGGTCGTAACTGATGATTATGTTCACAGAAATCCCCTAGATTGAGGTCGGTTTTCCAATCTAGGATTAAGTTTTCGTCAAAGGAGCTTCGCACTTTTAATAATTCACCGTGTAAATGAACTACATGAGTATTGCCAGCTCTCTCATGTAAATCGTCTACATTTTGAGTAATAATAGTGACTTCATGTTTTTTTTCTAGTTGCGCCAGTGCATTGTGAGCTGCATTGGGTTCTACTTCTAACAATTGTTTGCGTCGCTGATTGTAAAAATCTAAAACTAAAGCCGGATTATTGGCAAATCCTTGTGGTGAAGCAACGCTCATCACATCGTGTCCCTCCCAAAGACCATTGCTATCGCGAAAGGTTTTGAGACCACTTTCGGCACTAATTCCTGCTCCTGTGAGTACTGCTATTTTCAAAATAGTGGTGTTTAGTGATTGAATTGACTAAGATACTGGTAAAAAAGTGAACTAGATAATGAGGGACTTAGGGAATTAGGAACCAGGAAAAATTTTTAACCCTATCTCTTATTTAAATAGCCTAAAAAAATAATTTCAGTAATTTCGTAACCGTATGAACCATCCAGACCAACCACTTTTTGATCACCTAAAAGGCTATCTTACCGATAGGCGGAAGGCGCTTTTTACCAAAATACTTTCCAAGCGTACGCGCCACTTTACGGTAGTGACCGAAGATGTTTACCAATTACACAACACCAGTGCTGTGATGCGTACGTGCGATGTATTTGGAATTCAGGATTTGTATGTGGTGGAGGAAAAATTGGGAAAGCGCATAGACAGAGAAATTGCAATGGGCGCTCAAAAATGGGTAACGCTGGAGAGACGAAATAATATAAAAGATTGTCTAACGGAGCTTAAAGAGGGAGGCTACCAGATTATAGCAACTACACCACATAATGAATCTACATTTTTACATGAGTTTGATGTGTCTAAAAAGGCGGCGTTTATATTCGGAAAAGAACTGGACGGATTAAGTGACACGGTACTTGACAAAGCCGATGGTTTTCTGAAAATACCTATGTATGGTTTTACTGAAAGTTTAAATATTTCTGTCTCGGCAGCAATTATTTTACAGGATGTAGTAACTCGCTTGAAACAAACCGATATAGATTGGCAGCTTTCGGATAAAGAAAAATTCGACATAGAAATGGAATGGATGAAACGTACCATTAAAAGCCAGCGAGAGATTGTGGAACGATTTCAGGAAAATAAAAAGTTATAGTTTTAAAGAAAGGACAAAATAAAGGTAGTGCCAATTATATAAAAATGATAGTGTTTGCTCCTATCGCAACGGGAGAAGGTTTGGGCCGGCCGGACAGAGGCAAGACAGGCGGGGATGCGGAAGTATCCAAATTCGTAAAGTATTCCCAATTCCACATACACCAAAACAATTTCTTTTAATTTCGTACATCGTAAATCGTATCCTAAAATGAAACTAGTCTTCGCTACGCACAATCAGAATAAATTCAAAGAAGTACAGCTTTTACTTCCTTCACATATTGAATTACTAAGCCTTACCGATATTGGTTGTACCGAAGATATTCCCGAAACAGCAGATACCATTGAAGGCAATGCGGTTTTAAAAACAGAATACGTTCGGAATCATTATGGTTTAAATTGTTTTGCAGATGATACCGGCTTGGAAGTTTCAGCGTTACATGGGGAACCTGGAGTTTTCAGTGCGCGCTATGCCGGAGAAAATAAAAGTTCGGAAGATAACATCAATAAATTATTAAAAAATCTTGTTGGTAAAGAAAATCGTTCCGCAAGGTTTAAAACGGCTATTGCGCTTTCTATACATATTGAGTCTGTACTGTTTTTAGGTGTTTGCGACGGAATTATTACCAAAGCTTGTCGTGGAGACAAAGGATTTGGATACGACCCGGTCTTTCTTCCCAACGAATCTACTGAAACGTTTGCTGAAATGAGTCTGGAAGAAAAAAGTAAAATAGGCCATCGTGGTAAAGCAATGCGACAGCTTATTGCATATTTAACCGAATAATAGTTATTTATTCAATAGTAAGTTAAGTGGCACTCTTGCTCCTAGGTAGAAGTGAAAACGATTAATGTCATCCACAACATCGGTAAAACCCATTAACACACCGCCATCTAGTGTGAGTATTTCTTTAATTCTGAAATTTAAAGCCCCCTTCACTAAGAAATCGACAGATTTATAATCTATGCCTGCTACATCCTGTACATTGGAAAAATCGGGTTCGTTCAATAAAAATCCAGCTCCAGCTCCAATATTTACATACAGGTTACTGTTGCCTAGTTCTGCAGCAATACTTGGAATTAAATTAATGCTTTGGAAACCATCTGTTGCATAATTTGGAGTAGACGTTGTTACATAATACACCTCGCCAATAAATGCGTATGTTTTTTCGGCATAATAAGCCACGTATCCACCAAACGCAATATTGGCATCTGTTTCTGTGGTTGTAGAACCCTTTCCCGCACTATTCCCTGAAAACACAATTGTTGAACTATCTGGTTTTTGAAACGCAGTCCTGTGATAGCCAACCAATGGTCCAAACTCTAACGTTTGTGCCAACACGTTGTCTGTGATTAACAATGATAGAAGAAATACAATTAGAAGGACTGCTTTTTTCATAATCAAGATTTTATGTTTCAAAAAAACAAAAATTGAAGAACATCACAAATAAAATTATCAATTAAATTTTTCATAACGTATGCGTCTAACCATATTTAAAGAGTATCTTTGCACCTTGAAATTCCTCAGGGTGAGGTAGTACTGCACGAAGTGATGTTTATTTGTCGAGATGCTTCAGTAAGTACAAATAAACTTTTATTATTATTTATGTCTACATTTTTAGATTTAGGCCTAGAAGAAAATCTTCTACAGGCAATTACCGACATGGGCTTTGAAACCCCAAGTGAGGTACAAGAAAAAGCAATTCCAATTTTATTACAAAAAGAAACAGACCTAGTGGCACTTGCCCAAACAGGTACTGGTAAAACGGCAGCTTTTGGCTTCCCAATGCTTCAAAAAATTGATGTAAAAAGTCGCACTACACAAGGACTTATCCTGTCTCCAACGCGTGAGTTGTGTATGCAAATTACCAACGAAATGAACAACTACGGAAAGCACTTAAAGGGCTTAAATGTAGTAGCAATTTACGGTGGAGCGAGTATTACCGAACAAGCAAGACAGATTAAAAAAGGTGCCCAAATTATCGTTGCTACCCCAGGTAGAATGAAAGATATGATTGGGCGTCGTATGATCGATATTTCCAAGATTGAATATTGTGTGCTTGATGAAGCAGATGAGATGCTTAATATGGGCTTTTATGAAGATATTACTGAAATTTTATCTCATTCACCAGAAGAAAAAAGCACGTGGTTATTTAGTGCTACCATGCCGAAAGAAGTAGCGACTATTGCTAAAAAATTCATGCACCAACCTATTGAAATTACAGTAGGCTCTAAGAATGTTGGTTCAGAAAATGTATCGCACGAGTTTTACACCGTTAATGCAAGAGACAGGTACCAAGCCCTGAAACGTTTGGCAGATGCAAATCCTGAAATATTTTCAGTAGTATTTTGCCGTACAAAGCGGGATACCCAAAAAGTAGCCGAGCAATTAATTGCAGATGGATACAGTGCTGGAGCCATACATGGAGATCTAAGCCAGAACCAGCGAGATATTGTGATGAAACAATTTCGTAGTCGTCAAATACAAATGATGGTTGCCACAGACGTTGCAGCCCGTGGAATTGATGTAGACGATATTACGCATGTTATTAACTATCAACTTCCAGACGAGATTGAAACCTATACACACCGTAGCGGTCGTACGGGTCGTGCGGGGAAAGATGGTATTTCTATGGTGATTGTTTCAAAAAGTGAAGCTCGAAAGATTAAGCAGATTGAAAAGATAATCCAACAGAAATTTCAACAAAAAGAGATTCCTTCTGGGATGGAAATTTGCGAAAAGCAGTTAATGCACCTTGCAAATAATATTAAGGATACCGAGATAAATCACGATATAGACGCCTACCTTCCTCAAATTAACGAGGCTTTGGAAAGTTTCAGTAAAGAGGAATTAATTAAAAAATTCTTTTCGGTAGAATTCACTCGTTTTTATAATTACTATCAAAAAGCAAAAGATTTAAATGTTTCGCCTGGCGATATGTCTGGTTCAGAAAATAAGGATTCGGTTCGTTTTTTCTTAAATGTTGGAGAGCGTGACGATTTCAACTGGATGAGCTTAAAAGATTTCTTAAAAGATTTACTTCAATTAGGTCAGGATGAGGTATATAAAGTTGATGTAAAGGACAATTTTTCTTTCTTTAATGTCGATACCAAGCACAAAGATTTAGTGCTAGGTGTGTTTACAGACTTCCAATTGGAAGGGAGAAACGTAAATGTTGAAATTTCGACCGACACAGGGCGCGGTGGTGGCGGAGGCCGTGGTCGTGGTGGAAGACGTGACGGTGGAAAGCGTAGTGGAGGAGGTTTTAAAGGCAAAGATAGAGGCGAACGTCGTGGTGGAAGAAATAGTAGAAGTAGAGATGACAAGGGCGGTGCTAAAAGTGGCGGATTTAAGAAGAAAGAAGGTTCTGGAGGAGAAGAGTTTAAGTCTAAATTTTCAGGAAAAAGAAGAGGTAAAAGCAAACCAGAAAGCAAAGGAACAGGCGGTAGAAGAAGACGTTCGTAACATGTACCATTTTAGAATTATAGAAATTAAGTTCTCCTCTTGTGAGAGGTAGGGATATGTTTTTTATGAATTATAATCAGCTTCCTTAGTGACGAAAGTTTTTATAATTAAGTTGATAGTTTAAGATCGCTGAGTGGTTTAAAATGTGTTAGTAATTTAAATTGTATCGAAGCGTGAAACTTTAGCGTACTAATTACGTCTTAATCATGTACTTTTACACAAAGCTACTATGAAAAAAATACTATTATTTGTTACATTATTATGTACCCTTTTTACTTGGGCGCAAGACGGTGAAATTATTGAAGGAAAAGTCCTTAATAGTGCCACAGACGATCCTTTGGAAAACGTAAACATAGTAAATTTAAATACCGTTAAAGGCGCTACCACCAACCAGGAGGGAAGTTTTCGAATTCGTGCTTCGGCTAATGACACCTTGTTTTTTAGTTATTTAGGATTTAAATCTATTAGAGTACGGGTAACAAACGACTGGTTAAAGTTTGGTGACATTAAAGTGAAAATGACCGAATTAGGAATAGCCCTGGAAGAGGTTATTATTAAACCTGTTCAGTTAACAGGATATGTGGAGGTAGATGCTAAGTTAATCCCGGTATACGACGATTATCGCTATAGAATTTCGGGAATTGGTTCTGGATATGAAGGTGGAGATACGTCGCCAGGAGCCGTTTCTAAGGTGTTGAGTTCTATTTTCAATCCAGCAGATTTTCTTTATAATGTCTTCGGAAAGCGGCCCAAACAAATGCAGAAGCTTCGTAAGATGAAAGAAGACGACGAGATTAGAAATTTACTACAATCCAAATTCGATCGTGAAACATTAATGGCTGTACTTCAGCTAGAAAAGGTAGATATAGATGAAATTTTAAACAAATGTAACTACTCGAAGAACTTTATCACTACGGCGAATGACCTGCAAATTTTGGATGCCATTAGTGATTGTTACGAAGAATACCGCGTATTGAATAGAGGGAAGGAATAAGCAATTTTGTATCTTTATTGAAATTCAATTTTCCCAGATGCAAGCACTTATTAACGCCCAGCGTGAGTTTTTTAATACACATACTACCCGAGAACTTCGGTTTAGAATTCAGCAATTAAACAAACTTTATTATCTTTTAAAAGATAATGAACAACTCCTTTTTGATGCCATCTATAAAGATTTTAAAAAGTCTGAATTTGATACCTATGTCAGTGAAATGGCGCTCGTATATCACGATATTAAAGATGCCAAACGCAACCTTTACAAATGGGCGCGCAGGGAAAAGGTGTCTACTAATTTATTAAACTTTCCTGCCAAAAGCTATATTATAAAAGAGCCATTAGGCGTTTGTCTAGTGATTGGTGCATGGAATTATCCCTACCAACTATCATTGGCTCCTGCCGTTGCAGCATTGGCTGCAGGAAATACCGTAATCTTAAAGCCTAGTGAATTACCTGCCGAAACCAGTAAAGTGATGGCACAACTCATTAATTCAAGTTTTGATCCTAGTATTTTTAAAGTTGTGGAGGGTGGTGTAGATGAAACTACAGTATTATTGGAGCAAGATTTCGATAAGATTTTCTTCACGGGAAGTACCAAAGTAGGCAAGATTGTATATCAAGCAGCAGCAAAGAATTTAACACCTGTGACATTGGAATTAGGAGGAAAAAGCCCTGCCTTTATCACCAAAGACTGTAACCTAAAAATGACGGTAAAACGCTTGGTTTGGGCAAAATTCCTGAATGCTGGACAAACGTGTATCGCACCAGATTACGTTTTTGTTGCAAAAGAAATTGAGCAAAAACTCCTGGAAGCATTAAAAGCTGAAATTGAAAAAGAACAATTCGCTATTGCGAATAATAATTATGTTCAAATTATAAACGATGCTAATTTCGAACGGCTTTCAAAAATGATAGTTCCTTCTAAGGTTTTTGTCGGAGGAAAGACAAAAGCTTCAGAAAGATATATTGAACCAACTATCTTACAAAACGCAACTTTTGGAGATGCCGCTATGCAGGAAGAAATTTTTGGACCAATTTTACCGGTGCTTGCGTATACCAATTTGGAAGAAGCAATTTTAGAAGCAAAGCAACTCCCGAAGCCCTTATCGGCCTATGTTTTTACATCTTCACCAGAAAGTAGAGAAAAAGTATTGCAACGATTATCGTTTGGTGGTGGTGCAGTGAACGATGCTGTAATGCACATTACCAATCCCCAAATGCCTTTTGGTGGTGTTGGGAATAGTGGAATAGGTAGCTACCACGGGAAAGCAGGGTTTGACTGTTTTACTCATAAAAAAAGCATTTTACAGAAAGCTACGTGGTTAGAATTGCCTTTAAAATACTTCCCACACTCCAAGTCTAAATTGAAATGGATTAAACGCACTATGAAATTTCAATAAATGCTACAGTCAATAGTACATTATGGAATGCATTTTATCCTTCCGTTGTTTATTGCACTGCTTTTTTTTCGAAGGAAGTGGCTTATTGTATACCTTATTTTATTGTCCACTATGCTCGTAGACCTAGATCACCTCTTAGCCAGCCCAATTTTTGATCCTAACCGTTGTAGTGTTGGTTTTCATTTATTGCATAGTTATTGGGCTACTGCAGTATACGTTGGATTTCTTTTTTTTAAGAATACCAGGGTTGTAGGAATAGGATTAGTACTCCACATCCTAACCGATTATTTGGATTGTTTGTGGATGGCATAAGAGCTTAAAGCTGTTTATAAGTAACGTTTATTTTTAAAATTAGGAATACAATAAGTAGTAGCGCATTATGCTTAAGAATAGTAAAAAACTAATGTTCTTTTTTTACTTTTTTTAGCACCAAAAAATTCTGCGGATTTATACCTAGCCCACTTACTTTTTTAGAAACAAACCGAACCGCCATATCGTAAAACAAAGGCACTACGGGAGCCTCGGCGGTTACTATGCTATCCATTTTTGTGTAGAGATGTTTACGGTCGTCTATGTTGCTTATTTTTTGGGCGACTACATACAAACTGTCAAAGGTTTCATTTTTGTAGTGGGTGTAGTTAGGGCCGTTGGGTGTAAAGTTTTCACTGTAAAATAGTGACAGGTAATTTTCTGCATCTGGGTAATCTGCAATCCAGCTAGCTCTAAAAATAGGAAGTTCGCCACCGCTTTTCATTTGGCGTAGGGTAGAGGGTGGCATCACATCTATGGTTACATTAATACCAATTTTTTCTAACTCGCGCTGTATGTATTCACAAATATCAAGGTATTGACTGTTAGTGCCAATGCTTATTTCTGGTTGGTTGTCGCCTGTTTCGGTTTTGTATTGTGCTAGAAGTTCTCGTGCTTTTTCTGGGTTGTAGTCGTAGCCTTCAATAGCATCAAAACCTGGCAGGCCTTTAGGAATAAATCCGTTTACGGCGGGGATACCCATGCCATTGCGGAGGTATTTTACCATTTTGTTGCGGTCAAATCCATAATTTATAGCTTGACGGAGTGCTACGCTTTGAATTTCTTGGCTTTCAGTATTCATAAAAAACCCCAAGTATTCTGTGTTAAGAAAAGGTGTTGTACTAAGCGTTACAGAATTTTTATACTTTGTCTGGAGTTGTCCAGTTGTCGTAATTATTTCATCTTTATAGGAGTTGTCCAGCCCGCTTATAAAATCGATTTTTCCTTGTGTGAATTGTAAAAATTCACTCTGTTTATCTGGTAAAAAGGTAATAGCTACGGCTTCTAAATATGGAAGCCGATTGCCTTGAGTATCTGTTTCAAAATAGTGTTTATTTTTTCTGAAAACCAACTTTACATTTTCCTCCCATAATTTGAATTGAAACGGTCCCGTCCCCACAGGGTTTCTTCTAAACTCATTTCCGTAAAAATCTACCGCCTCTTTTGGAACTACCGAAAAATAGCGCATTCCCAGCATTCCTAGAAAAGAAGGGAAAGAGTTTTTCATTAAGATTTTAAGGACGCTATCGTTTTCGGCTTTTACCAGCTCCACATTACTCATTACCCAACTTCCTGGTGAAGCTACTTTAGAATCTGTTAGGCGGTTAAAACTATATTCAAAATCACGGGCGGTTACTTTTCTGGTGCTGTCCTTTCCAAAGGCTTTATTTTTATGAAAATAGACATCGTCCCGAAGCGTAAAATAATACGTGCAGGTAGAATCTACGATGTCCCAAGATTTCGCAATGTCTGGTTTTATTTTTAAGGCATCGTCTAATTGTACCAAGCCATTAAATAACTGATTAGTAGCCCAGATATTTCGTTGGTCGCGGGCAAATGCCGGGTCTAGGGAAGAAATATTACTATGTTCGTTGTATCTAAAAACCAAATGACTTCTTTCCTCATTTTTATCGCTAGCACAAGAACTTAAAGTACTAATTATAAAAACCAATTGCAGGAGAACAAGAAGCGCTTTAGAACTAAACTGTAGCGATTTGAAATAGCTTTTAAATTTCAAAAGTATTGGCGTTTTAATTTTTCAGAATGTGGTTAAAATACAATTGCAAGGTACTATTTCTGAAATTGAGCCAAGAAATAATTTCTTACTAATTTTTCATAATACTGCATTTAAAACCGCTACACCTAGCCATAATGCGTTGCTTTTTTTAACTTAGCTAAAAAATTGAAAGGAAAATATGATTTCAGAAAGAAAATTTCAGAAAGAGATAGACCGTATCATAGCCAATGCCATTCGTGAAGACGTTGGTGACGGCGATCACAGTTCCTTGGCTTGTATTCCCGAAGACGCTACGGGTACTGCCAAGTTACTCGTAAAAGACGAAGGGATAATTGCTGGTGTAAATTTTGCTTTGCAGGTGTTCGATTACGTGGATAATGGGCTAAAGATTGACGTTAAAATAAACGATGGTGAATACGTTAAATACGGCGATATTGTATTTTATGTTTCAGGTAGCTCGCAATCTATCTTAAAAGCCGAGCGCCTGGTCCTTAACGCTATGCAGCGTATGAGTGCTATTGCTACTAAAACCAACAAGTTTGTTCAACAGTTGGAAGGAACTGGTACAAAAATTTTGGATACCAGAAAAACCACTCCTGGCATCCGTGCTTTAGAAAAATGGGCGGTTAAAACAGGCGGAGGAGAGAACCATAGATTTGCGCTCTATGACATGATTATGCTGAAGGATAATCATATAGATTTTTGTGGTGGAATTACAAAAGCAATTCAAACCACACAGCACTATTTGGAAGAAAACAGCTTGGCGTTGAGAATTATTGTCGAAGCTAGAAACTTGCAGGAAATAGCCGAAATACTAGAAAATGAAAACGTATATCGAATATTAATAGACAATTTTAATTATGAAGATACTCGCAAAGCTGTTGAAATGATAGGCGACAAATGCCTTACCGAATCCAGCGGAGGAATTAACCTTGAAACGGTTCGCAAGTATGCCGAATGCGGTGTAGATTATATTTCCAGTGGTGCGTTAACGCATTCTGTGTACAATATGGATTTAAGTTTAAAAGCCGTTTAATGACCGAAGAGGAGGTGGCAGAACATACTGAAGAAAAGCAGAAGAAGGGACTTTTCGGCAGGGTAACAAGGATTTTGTTTCCCATTGGTACGTTTTTCTTAAAAAAAAGCAAACAAATAATTGTAATAAAATCCAGCGGACTCTCATTATACCACTTTCTAGAAATTTATGGAACGGGTATTATTAAAGGAACATTTTCTTCGCGTGCTAGTTCTATTGCCTATAGTTTTTTTGTAGCCTTATTCCCTTTTCTGCTTTTTATACTAAACTTAATACCGTATGTGCCAATCGATAATTTCCAGATGCGGTTTTTAAGGTTTATAGAAGAATTACTGCCTGCACAAACTTCAGAGTTTTTCTATCCTACAATAGCCGATATAGCAGTAAATACAAGAGGTGGACTACTTTCCATCTCCATAGGTTTATCTTTGTTTTTGGCAGCTAATGGAGTGAATGCTATTTTTAGTGCATTTGAGTACTCTTTTCACGTAACCATAAACCGAAATTTCTTTCGGCAGTACGGTATAGCCTTTCTAGTCTCTATCTTTTTGGCATTGTTGTTGCTTATCACGGTAGGAGTGATATTGTATGGTGAATATGTTATAGCCGATTTGCTGGGAAACAGTTATATAAGTGATGAAGTTTTCTGGATAACAGTCTTACAATTTACGGTCTTTGTTGTTATGGTTTATATAGTAATTGCCACGCTTTATTACTTTGGTACTAAAGAAGGAAAACACTCTCGTTTTTTTTCGGTAGGAGCGGTTGTAACCACATTATTGTTTTTGGTAACTACGTATTTGTTTACTATTTATATCAATAATTTTTCAAATTATAACGAACTCTATGGCTCCATTGGAGCATTATTAATTATGATGTTATATATTTGGATAAATGCAAACCTCTTGCTGCTAGGATTTGAACTTAATATTTCACTGCAGCGCTTAAAGGATAAAAATTAAACCTAAACACTAATAACAAACCTTAACTATTTAAAAATGAAAAAATTACTCTTACTCCTCGTTGTTGCTTTTACAGTAAATGCAACTGTTGCTCAAACTCAAGTAGGCGCTGTTACATTGCCAAACTCAGTGAACTTTGGTGGCGAAAATCTTGCGCTAAATGGTGCTGGAATTCGTAAAAAGGCATTTGTCCTAAAATTATATTCCGGTGGATTATATCTTCAAAATAAATCTTCGAATGCAAAAAATATTGTTAATGGAGATGAAACTATGGCTATAAAGCTTCATATTACTTCAGGATTTGTTTCCAGTGAGGCAATGAGTGACGCGGTTCGTGAAGGATTTGATGCTTCTATGAATGGAAACACGTCCTCATTATCTACCGAAATTGAAAAATTTATAGGTTTCTTTAGTGCTGAAATCGTTGAAGACAATGTTTTCGATATTACTTATCAAAAAGGCACTGGTGTTGTAGCTTACAAAGATGGAAAGGAACTAGGGACTATCTCTGGAATGGCTTTTAAAAAGGCGCTCTTCGGAATATGGCTAGGTGACAATCCAGCCGATAGTAAGCTTAAAAAAGCAATGCTTGGTAAATAAAATATTAAATTACTATGAAAAATATAATCAGTACGCTTGCAATTCTTTTATTAACCGTTACAACACTGTCTGCTCAAAGCGTGTTTGGGAAATGGAAAACCATTGACGATAACTCCGGAGAAGCAAAATCTTTTGTAGAAATTTACGAACAAGACGGAAAGGTCTACGGTAAAATTATTGAAATTTTTAATAAAGAAAGAGAAGATGCCCTTTGCACCGAATGTGAAGGAGCCGATAAGGATAAGCCCATTAAAGGAATGGTCTTTATAAGAGGCCTAGAAAAAGATGGCGACGAATATAACGACGGAAAAATTATCGACCCAGAAACCGGAACAATGTACAAATGCTACATTGAACTGGAAGAACCAAATAAGCTAAAGGTTCGTGGTTATGTAGGGTTAGCTATGTTTGGTAGAACCCAATACTGGCTTCGAGCCGAATAAGACTGTTAATAAGTAACACCAAAGGTCGTTCAAGTATTGAACGACCTTTTTTATTTTTACTAAGAAGTTCAAAAACAAAATTCGTCAATCTTAAACCTCCAATCTCCTGTACTTTATAGACGTCATATTACCTATTCCTTTAAAGCAACGTTTCACCTATAGTGTTAATAAGGATGAAGCCTTCTTTTTGCGCCCGGGAATGCGTGTAGCAGTACCTTTTGGGAAGTCTAAAGTCTATACAGGCATTGTCTACAAAGTACACAGCAACGACCCACCTGCATACGAAACAAAAAGTATAGATCAAATACTCGACGAAGACCCCATCATTACTGAAACCCAACTAAAACATTGGGAGTGGATGGCGACCTATTATATGTGTACGTTGGGTGAAGTAGTCCGCGCCGCGCTGCCCAGTGCTTTTTTATTAGAAAGCGAGACCATTATTAAATTAAATAATGACATAGCAGTAGATGAAGCAAAATTTTCGGACGATGAGTTTTTGATATTAGAAGCACTTCGGAATCAGACGACATTGCATATTAACGATGTACGTTCCATTTTAGATCGAAAAAATGTAGTTTCAGTTACTCAGGCACTCTTTGAAAAAGGGATTGTTACTATTGAAGAAGAAGTTTACGAGCAGTACACCCCCAAAATGAAACGGTATGTAAAATTAGCTGCTCCCTATACTTCCGAAGAAAACTTAAAAGAACTGTTGGATTCCATGAGTCGGGCACCCAAACAAAAAGAGGTGTTAATGACACTCTTTATGCTTTCTTCACAAGAAAGAAAACCAATTGAGTCTATCCAACTTCAGAAAAAAAGCAATACAACTGCCAGTGTGCTGAAATCGTTACTGGATAAAAATATTTTGGAAGAATTTTATGAGCAGCGGGACCGAGTGCAATATTCGGGAGAAGATACCAATCCTATAAAATCCTTAAGTGAAGCACAAGAAATTGCATTTTCAGAATTAAAAAAGGAGTTTGCTGAAAAAAACATAGCGTTGCTACACGGTATCACTTCCAGCGGAAAAACCGAAATCTATGTAAAGTTAATTGCTGAAATTTTAGCACAAGAAAAGCAAGTATTGTACATGCTTCCTGAAATTGCTTTAACCACACAACTCATCACCCGATTGCAAAATTATTTTGGGGAACAAGTTTCGGTATATCATTCAAAATACTCGGTAAATGAACGGGTTGAGGTTTGGAACAATGTATTAGAGAATAAGCCAAAAGCGCAAATAGTAATTGGCGCCCGATCTTCGCTGTTTTTACCTTTTCAGAAATTAGGATTAATTGTTGTGGACGAAGAACATGAGCCCTCTTTTAAGCAATACAATCCTGCGCCACGTTATCATGGGCGGGATGCTGCGATAGTCTTAGCCAATTTACATACTGCAAAAACACTATTAGGATCTGCAACGCCTTCCTTGGAGACGTATTTTAATGCGCAACGTACTAAATATGGTTTGGTATCGCTTAAAGAGCGTTTTGGTAAGGTATTACTACCGGAAATTGAGTTGGTAGACATAAAAGAAAAGCACAAAAAAAGATTAATGAAAGGACATTTTAGCGATCGTTTGCTGGAGGCCATTCAAGAAGCGTTAGACAATAAGGAACAGGTAATTTTGTTTCAGAATAGACGCGGATTTTCACCATTTGTGGAATGCACAACGTGTGGTACTGCTCCCCAATGTCCTAATTGCGATGTAAGTCTTACCTACCATAAGCACAAGGGGCAATTGCGTTGCCACTACTGCGGTTATAACATGCAAATGATGGCAGCTTGCTTTGCCTGCGGAAGCCAAACTCTGGACACAAAAGGATTTGGAACAGAGCAAATAGAAACCGAATTAAAATCGTTATTTCCCAAACACGCGATTGCCAGAATGGATCAAGATACAACACGAGGGAAACATGCGTATGCTAAAATTATAGAAAAATTAGAGAATCGAGAAGTCGACATTTTGGTGGGCACCCAAATGGTTGCAAAGGGATTAGATTTTAGAAATGTGAGTTTGGTAGGTGTGATGAATGCTGATACGCTACTCAATTTTCCAGATTTTAGGGGACATGAGCGTTGTTTTCAGTTATTACAACAAGTGAGTGGTAGGGCAGGGCGTACCAAAAAAAGAGGGATGGTATTAATACAAACATTTAATCCATTGCATCAAATTTTACAGCAGGTGAGCATGAATGCGTATGGGGAAATGTATAAAGAACAAGTTGAAGATAGACATCAGTTTAAATATCCGCCATTTTATCGTACCATTAAAATAACGTTTCGGCATAGAAATTACGATGTGATGCAAAAGGCTTCGGTTTGGTTTGCGAGGGCGTTGCAGGTTCAGTTTAAAGAAAATGTGCTAGGACCAGAACCTCCTCCTGTGGGTAGGGTTCGCAATCAGTTTATTACCAATATTATGGTAAAGATTCCAAAGCAACAATCCTTAGGAAAAACAAAAATGGTTATTGGAAAAATTCAACAGAGTTTTAACGCCATCAAAGATTTTTCCAGTGTTAGACTTATTATAGATGTAGATAATTATTGAAGTGACTATAGACTTTTTAAGCACGCATTGTAGCAGCGAGAGCTTCAACCAATTCAGATTTTCGGTTTCTACTTAGTGGTAATTGTTCGGTATCCAGTTCAATTACTTTACTGTTGTATTTTTCAACTTTTTCAAGATTCACGATATACGATTTGTGAATGCGTAAAAATCGTTCTGAAGGTAATAAACTTTCAAAAGCTTTCATGGTAGAAAGTACAACAAGTGCATCGTGTTCAGTGACTAGTTTTACATAATCTCCAAGAGCTTCAATATAACGTAGTTCGTTTAAAAATACTTTCCGTTTTTTCAGATTACTTTTAACAAATATGAAATCTTCTTCATCAAAACCATCGTCGTTCTTCAACTTAAAGTTAGTAATTGCTTTATGCACGGCATTTAAGAAGCGGTCTTTAGAAATAGGCTTTCTAAGATAATCCACTGCATCGTAATCAAAAGCTTTAAAGGCATATTTGGTTTTGCCGGTAACAAAAATAATCTGTGGTTTGTGTGTAAGATCGTCTAATAAATCGAAACCAGACAAGATTGGCATCTCAATATCTAAGAAGATAAGGTCTATTTCTGTAGTAGCTAGCCCCATTTTTGCCTCAATAGCATTATTGTACTCTGCTACGAGATCTAAAGAAGGGTGGTTTTCAATTAATTTTACAATTGAAAGTCGCTGCAATGTAGAGTCGTCTACAATAGCGCATTTTAAAATTGGTTTCTCCACGGTTAAGCTGATTTGGTCTACAAGTATATTAAAAAATATCGACGAATGGTAGCTTTTTTTAACCTTTAACCTGTAAAATTTACATTTTAACTAGTCTTGAATGAAAATTCTTACATTTGAATACTTTAAAAACTATTGTTATTTCAACAAAAATACACTGCATAAGGGTTTGTTAGTTTTAAGAAAAGTAGTATTTTTGCACGCTCATTAGCAAGGTGCTAGTGTGTTTTTAAACAAAATAATAGATTTTTTATGAATCATTACGAAACTGTTTTCATCTTGAATCCCGTTTTATCTGAAGAACAGATAAAGGAAACAGTAAAGAAATACGAAGATATTCTTATTTCTAAAGGTGCTAAGATGATATCGAAAGAGGACTGGGGGCTAAAAAAATTAGCCTACGCCATCCAACACAAAAAAAGTGGTTTTTATCACTTATTTGAGTACACTGTTGCCGGAGAGGCAATTAATACCGTTGAGGTAGAATTTAGACGTGACGAGCGTGTTATGCGTTACCTTACTGTAAGTCTGGACAAGCATGCAATTTCTTGGGCAGAAAGAAGAAGAATTCGTGATAAAAAACAAAAGAAAACCGCATAAGTTATGGCAACATTACAACAGCAAGCAAAAGGAAAGAAAGACGGAGAGATTAGATATCTTACTCCGCTTAACATAGAAACGAGCAAAGCGAAGAAATACTGTCGTTTTAAGAAGTCTGGTATTAAGTATGTAGATTACAAAGATGCAGACTGGTTAGCTGGTTTTGTTAACGAGCAAGGTAAATTGTTACCACGTCGTTTAACAGGAACTTCTTTAAAGTACCAACGCAAAGTAGCCGTGGCTGTAAAAAGAGCACGTCACTTAGCTTTGATGCCTTATGTAACCGATTTATACAAATAAAAACAGGACAACCATGGAATTGATATTAAAGAAAGACGTAGAGCACCTAGGGTTTACAGATGACGTTGTTACTGTAAAAAACGGGTACGGAAGAAACTACTTGATCCCTAATGGAGCAGCTGTATTGGCAACTCCTTCGGCAAGAAAAGTACTAGCAGAAACATTAAAGCAACGTGCATATAAAGAGAAGAGTGTAATTGAAAGCGCTCAAAAAGAAGCAGATAAACTAAACAACTTGGTAGAATTTAAGATTTCTGCTAAGACTGGCGAAGGTGACAAACTTTTTGGTTCGGTTACCAGTGCAGATTTAGTAGATGCTCTTGAAAAAGAAGGTGTTTCTATTGAGAAGAAATTTATCTCAATCGCTGGAGGTAGCATTAAGCGTACCGGGCAGTATGAAGCAACCATTCGTTTTCATAGAGAAGTTATCTCAACCTTTACATTCGACGTAGTAGCTGAAGCAAAGTAAGCTTTACTGAAATACAATACTTAAAGACCTTTTCATATTTTGAAAAGGTCTTTTTTTATGCTGAAACTTTTAGTTCTACTAGGTTGTTCTATAAGAATAGTTCGCTCTATAGTTGAAATAAGTAATCTATTCTTTTAGTAATTTGAAAGTTGATGCCTTGCCTTCCAAATCTCTAATTTCAATAAAATAAATGCCATTTTTTAAATCTTCTAAATTGACCTGTGGAGTATTGATAGATTCACAATGAACTACTTGTCCGAGAGAGTTTAATACTTTTACTTTGCCTGCAATCGTTTTGTTGAAGAAGAGTTTTCCGGTTGTAGGGTTTGGGTGCATTGTAATATCTACTATTGAATTATTTGGGTTTTTTAAAATAAATCCACATTCTTCAGCTACTGTAATAGCAGTATTGCAACTAGGTGCATTATCGTTTATATGATGATAAATATAGTTTTGGTTTGCTTCTAAAAAATTACAGATAAATTCAAAATTACAAACTTCTAAGTTTGGATTTTCTTGTATAGAAACACTTAAAACCGAAGCAGGATCTATGTTTTCGACACCTTCTAGTGTGCTTAATGTATTATTTCCGTCTACTTGAAAATACCCACCACCAAGAGAAGTTAAGTTTGAAAGCCCAGTAATATCAATTAAATTACTATTACGGTTAATGTCGAGTGATCCATTGATTGTTGTTAGCGCACTAAAAGCATCTAGATTTGTTATTTCGTTATTCTCTGAAATATTTAAATAACCTCCTATTGTTATAAGATTAGGAGCATTAGGAATTTGTTGTAGTATCGTGTTTTCTGAAATATTAAAAGATTGGCGAACTTCTGCCAGGGGCTCAAAACTATCAATGCCTGTTAGTAGCGGGTTGTTTTTTATTTTTATTCCATTGTATACTTCCGTTACAAGACCAAATCCAGTGATAACATTAAGGGATGCGTTATCCTGAATTATAATAGTACCCGCCAAACTTACATTTGGAAATAAATTGAATTCGGTCAAGGCATCATTGTTTTCAAATAAACAAGTTCCAATTCCTGTTGCATTTGTAAATGGAGAAATAGTTGTTAGTGAGGGATTATTAATGCAGGTTAACTCTACATTTCCATTGGCATTTGATGCCCCGTCGATACTTACTAATTGTGGATTGTTTTCAAAATTCATAAAAACATTGCCTATTGCATTCTGAAAAAGATGAACTTCTTCTAAACTATCATTATTACGAATTCTGGCACCAGCTTCTTCGCTGTTGTTAATAAAACCATTTATGGCTATTAAAGATGGATTTTCTCTTATGCTTATACCAACATTTGTAGAATTATTAAATCCAGATATAGTTTCTAGTGCATTGTTTTCGTATATATTTATGGTCGTGCTTTTCATATTTTCAAATCCTTCAACAGCTATCAGGCTCGAATTATCATAAATTAGGATTCCTTCTCCTGTGGTGTAGGATTCAAAACCTGCTACTGTCTGCAGTGCGGGATTGGTATAAATTTCTAAGCGATTTTCAACTAAAGTTAGATTTGCTACCCCCTGTGTATTTATAAGGCTATTATTATTTTCAATCTCAAAATCGCCATTCACTGTATGTAAATTCGTGAGTCCTTCTAGATTTTGTAAAGAGTGGTTAAAATATATGTGTATTCCTTCATTATTAACTGGGTTCATTCCTTCCACAATTTCAAGATTATTTAATCCTTGTAACGAAGTTAAATTAGAATTCCAATATAATTGCAAAGAGCCACCAATATAGGTAAGTCCTTCTAAACCATTTAAATTAGTAATAGCATTATTCCTACTTATACTTAAACCATTCGGACTAAGTGTTGTTAAATTTTCCAAACCAGCAAATGATGGGATAATGTCACAATTATAGATAGCTAATCCACCTGCACTGTTTAAATTTTGAAGTCCGATGAAGGAAGTTAACCCAGCTCCTGAAATACCAATGGTACCGTCTACGTTTACTAATCCTTCTAATCCTTGCAGGTTTGTAAGCTGATCATTACCACGAATAGAAAGTGAAAATTCAACATTAGTTAAATTTGAAAGTGCATTTATGTTTGTTAAAGCATCACAATTTTCAATAGTTAACCAGTGTGTTTCTGTTAGGTTGGAAAGCGCATTAATATTATTTAATTGGTAACAGTTACTTATTTTATATTCTCCTCCTACGTATTCAAGGTTATGTAGTCCTTGAAGATTGGTTAATAGAGAACTTTCAACCCTCAAAAACCCATTTACCTGAGTAATTTGTGAAAGTCCCAGCACATTACTAATTTGCCCTTCTACAAATAAATTGCCCAAAACTGTAGTACAGCCTGGATATTTAGTTGCAAAATTATCTACATCTGCCTGGGAGTTTAAGAAGATTGCACCATCGCCACAGGATTGAGAAGTAAGGTTGGTAAAAGAAAATAGGCAGAAAAGTAGAAGTAGTAACTTTTTCATAGTAGATTTTTTATGTAATATACAAAAAAATCCTACAGCTCATCACTAGTTTCCCCCTGTCCAGTCATCATTAAATACGCCTTTAAAAACTCATCCAGATAACCATCCAAAACTGCATCTACATTACCAGTTTCGTGTTGGGTGCGGACGTCTTTAATTAATTTATAGGGATGTAACACATAGTTTCTAATCTGGCTACCCCATTCGATTGCCATTTTATTGCCTTCGATCTCGGCACGTTTTTCTTGTTGTTTACGAAGTTCAATTTCGTACAATTGCGACTTCAACATTTGCATGGCTTTTTCACGATTCTCTAACTGACTTCGAGTTTCAGAATTATGAATTACAATCCCTGAAGGATGGTGCGTTAAGATGGCTTTCGTCTCTACCTTGTTTACATTTTGCCCGCCAGCACCAGAACTTCGGGCGAAATCCCAATTAATATCGGCTGGGTTTATTTCTATTTCAATAGAGTCGTCGGCTAGTGGATAGACGTACACACTCGCAAAACTGGTATGTCGCTTGGCATTGCTGTCGAATGGTGAAATACGCACCAAACGGTGTACGCCGTTTTCACCTTTTAACCATCCGAAGGCAAAATCGCCATCAATTTCTAAGGTTACGGTTTTTATTCCTGCTACATCACCGGCTTGGTAGTTGAGCTCTTTTACTTTGAAGCCGTTTTTCTCGGCCCACATTAAATACATACGCATGAGCATTTGTGCCCAGTCACAACTTTCGGTACCCCCAGCACCCGCTGTAATTTGTAACACTGCTGAAAGGTCATCACCTTCTTCACTTAGCATATTTCGGAATTCCAGCGCTTCAATGGCTTCTAGTGCTTTCCCAAAGCGGATTTCCACATTTTTTGCCTCGCCTTCACCTTCTTTGAAGAATTCATAAATTACTTCAGCATCATCGGTTAAAGCAACGGCGGTTTCATAATCTTCTACCCACTTCTTTTTATTCCGAAGTGTTTTCATAAACGCCTCGGCTTCTCGCGGATTATTCCAAAAGTTAGGATCAAATGTTTTCTCCTCTTCGTTTTGTATCTCGATGCGCTTTCTGGCTACGTCAAAGATATTGCCTTAACGCTTCCAGGCGGTCGCGAAGGTCTTGGAGTTGGTCGTTTGTAATCATTATCTTTTTTTTTGCTAAAGCAAAATTATTGTTATTGTTTATTGAAAAGATGCTAAGGTGAAATCTTAGGAATTCAGCTTTAATACAATTCAGAATTCCCCACTTCTCACTATTTCATTCATCTCTCTTCTATTTCAAGATATAAAATTAACACTTCTCACGTTCAGAAAAAAGAAAAATAAACATGGAGCAGGGTTGAGATGCTTTTTTATATATTTATAGCTTATATCTGTTTTAGCTTCAGCACAATTGCCAAATTTTGACGTATGAAAAATATTCTATTGCTAGCAATCCTCTTCGGAAGTGTTGCTGCTAATGCTCAGTTTTTAGATAAAAAAAAGAATTTACAACGTTTTGATGGCTACTTCAGTTTTCAGTATTCTGAAAAAGATGGAGAAATTTATTTAGAAGTTCCGAAGAATAGATTAGAAGAAGAGTTTCTCTATGTGCATTCACTTCGTACAGGTTTGGGAAGTAACGATATTGGCTTAGATCGAGGACAATTAGGTGACCAGGCTGTTGTGAAATTTGTAAAAATCGGAAATAAATTACTGCTATTTCAACCTAATTTAAACTATCGTGCCAATACAGATAATGCCTTAGAAAAAAAGTCGATTGCTGAAGCTTTTGCCACTTCGGTATTGTATGGTTTTGAAGTAAAAGACACCATAAACAACAACTACGTTATAGATCTCACGCCGTTTTTGATGCAGGATGCCCATGGTGTTGCCAAACGGTTGAAAAATGGAAAACAAGGCACCTATAAACTCGATAAAACCCGAAACTCCCTATGGATGGAACGCACCAAAGCCTTCCCAAAAAACACAGAATTTGAAGCATTATTAACCTTCGTAGGCGAACCGAAAGGTAGGAATATTAGAAGTGTAGCTCCAGATGCTAACTCGGTGTCGGTGATACAGCACCATAGTTTTGTAGCGTTGCCGGATACTGGGTACACACCCCGAGTATTTGATCCTCGTAGTGGTTCTTTTTCAATTTCCTATCAGGATTATAGCACGCCTATTTGGGAGCCAATTACCAAACGGTTTATTACACGCCACAGGCTGGAAAAGAAAAACCCAACGGCTTCAAAAAGCGAAGCAAAAGAACCCATTATCTATTATTTGGACCCAGGAACGCCAGAACCAGTGCGATCGGCTTTATTGGATGGTGCAAGATGGTGGAATGAAGCCTATAAAGAAATTGGCTATACGAATGCATTTCAGGTGCAACTTTTACCAGAAAATGCAGATCCCATGGACGTACGCTATAATGTGATACAATGGGTGCACAGAAGTACGCGTGGTTGGAGCTACGGTGGTAGTGTGATAGATCCTCGAACGGGCGAAATTATTAAAGGCCACGTAAGTTTAGGAAGTTTGCGTATTCGACAGGATTTTATGATTGCTCAGGCACTTATGAACAAACCATTTGCTGAAAGAGATGATAACTACCAGCCTATGTTAGAAATGGCATTGGCACGAATTAGGCAGTTAAGTGCGCATGAAGTGGGGCACACGTTGGGATTTGCACATAATTTTGCTGCCAGCACCAATAACAGGGCAAGCGTGATGGATTATCCGCACCCTACATTAACGTTGAAAGGAAATACAGTAGATTTTAGTAATGCATATGCAACGGGAATTGGCGATTGGGATAAAGTGACTGTAGCGTATAGTTATAGTGATGCACCAAAAGGTACTTCGGAAGCTTCTTATCTGAATGAAATTTTAGCGAAAGCACAAAATAAAGGATTTCGATACATAACCGATAGTGACGCACGTGCGCAAGGAGGTGCGCATGCCAAGGCCCATTTATGGGACAATGGTAAAGATGCTTCGGAAGAATTGGAAGCTATGCTGAAACTTCGGAAACAGGCGATTGTCAATTTTTCTGAAGATAATATTAAAACAGGAGAACCCTATTCGGTCCTAGAAGATGTGTTTGTGCCATTATATTTTTACCATCGTTTTCAAACGGAAGCTGCTATAAAGTTAATTGGCGGTATGGATTATAATTATGCGGTAAAAGGGGATGGGCAGCTCATTCAGCAAACCCTTCCGAAGAAAGAGCAAGAAAAAGCATTGAAGGCTGTTTTGGAAACACTAACAGCCGAAACGTTAGCCATTCCCGAAGATAAATTAAAATTATTTCCCCCACGTGCATACGGGTATGGCAGAAACAGGGAAAGCTTTAAAAGTAACAATGGCGTGGGATTTGATGCGCTAGGAGCCGCTGCTACTGCTAGCGATATGACGTTAGGGCTGTTGTTAAATCCACAGAGAGCAAACAGATTGCTACAACAAAAGGCGTTAGACAATAAAGCTTTAGGTTTTGACGATGTCTTACAAGAAACTACTGATGTTGTATTTTCTTTAGCTGAAAAAGATGCATACCATAGAGAGGTACAGCAAACCATTCAATTTGTGTATTTACAACGTTTGATGAATTTGGCGCTGCAAAACCAAAGTATTCCGCAAACAAAAGCTTTTGCAAACAAAGCGATTGAGGATATTGCTGCAATGTTAAGTACAACAAACACCTACCATAAACAGTTGTTGCGTGAAATAAAGCAATTTTTAAACAAGCCTGAAAATTTTAAGCAAATTCCTACTCCGGTCATTCCGGATGGAAGTCCTATAGGAAGTTTTAAGTGCGTTGTACCAAATGATTAATTGTGTACATTTATAGCACTAAAATCTCAAACAAATGAAAATAGGTACCTCACTTTTTGTATTGTTTTTTTGTTGCACAGTGGTAGCACAAAAGGATATGGCTTCGGTAGAAGCGCAAGTAGCAGATTTTACCACGAAACTAGAAAATAGGAATATTGATACCTATTTTACTACCATGCAGTATTGCAACGGTGAAACACAAATGTTTGTCATGCCCAACGGTTCTCGCTGTTTTTCGCAAGGAACGTATGTGGCTAGCTATGTGGTTTGGATGGAAAATGAAGAGACTATGATAAAGAAAATTGATAATTGCGGTATGTTTGCTTCGGTAGCGTTGCAAACTAATACGCTGTTTGAGTATTTTCAGGAACATGTGGAGGCTCTTCAGAATAACAAAGTAAAGCCTTATGAAATAGCCGGACGAGAAGGAGGCCCCTTGCAACGTACTGAAATAAAAGATTGCCATAGAAAATACAAATTCGTTGACGAAGCAACAGAAGGTATGCAAGAATTTAAACCATTTGACCTAACCAACGAAGCACGTGAAAAAAACATAAATTACGACTACAATAGGAAGCTTGCAATAACTACATTAGAAACCATGATAGACAAGGCTGTTGTGGAGCTAGAGACAAGCTCGGGATATATGCGTATGTAGTCACATGCGTTTTAATACAGAATAAAAAATTAACATGATAATTGACTTACGAAGTGATACCGTAACAAAACCTACGGAAGGGATGTTACAAGCTGTTTTGAACGCCCAAACTGGGGACGATGTATATAAAGAAGATCCAACTGTTAATGAGTTAGAACGCCGTGTGGCAGCTCTCTTTGGGATGGACGAAGCTTTGTTTTTTCCAACAGGAAGTATGGCAAATCAAGCCGCAATAAAATTACACACCCAGCCTGGAGAGCAGTTAATTTGCGATAAATGGGCGCATGTGTATAATTATGAAGGCGGAGGCGTTTCGTTTAATAGCGGAGTTTCCTGCAAGTTGGTGGACGGCGATAGGGGAATGATTACGGCACAGCAAGTTTCTGAAAGTATTAATCCGCCAGATTTTTATCACAGCCCTTTAACTTCGTTGGTTTGTTTAGAAAATACCACAAATAAGGGCGGAGGTGCATGCTACGATTTTGCTGAAATTGAAAAAATTAAAGCTGTTTGCGATGCACATAAGCTTGGCTTACATTTAGATGGCGCTCGATTAATGAATGCTATTGTAGCCACGGGCGAAGATCCGAAGCGCTATGGAAATGTTTTTGATACCATATCGTTATGTTTCAGCAAAGGTTTAGGAACGCCATTAGGTACTGTCTTAGCAGGAAATAAAGAATTTATGAAAAACGCTATTAGAGTTCGTAAAATACTTGGTGGTGGCATGCGTCAAGTAGGTTTTATGGCAGCAGCTGGTTTGTACGCCTTAGATAACAATGTAGAGCGTCTTGCTGAAGATCATAAAAAAGCATCAGAAATAGCAGACGTATTGTCTCAAGCCCCGTACATTTTAAGAGTTGAGCCTACCGAAACTAATATTGTCATCTTTTATCTAGTTAATGGGATTGATGAAGATAAATTTATAACAGATTTGGAAGAAAAACAGATACGTATTAGTAATATGGGGCAGGGGAAATTACGCGTTGTAACACATCTGGATTATACCAATGCCATGCACGATAAATTTCTTTCTATCCTGAAAAAGTACGCATAAAAAAATACGTCAAAATTGAGACGTACTTTTATATTTGGTTTTCTTACAGAGGTCACTGAGTGATTTTATATATACTCGCTTTTAAAAGTAAGTATATATAAAATTGTATCGAAGTGCTATACTTCTTTTACTTCAGCGCCAGGAGCATTTTTCTTTACAGACTCGATTCCGTTATTCATTCCAGACTCTGCTGCGTACATTTGGCTACTTCCAATAATTTGACCGTTGGTAGATTTTACGTTGAAGTGAAATTTACCGTTCTTGGCAGTTTTCTTTTCGTAGCAACTGTCGTCACCACAGTTTTTTTGTACAGACTCAATACCGTTTGTAGCGCCACTTTTTGAAGCATACATCTGGCTTGATAAAATTACTTGACCATTTCCAGCCTTTAATACAAAATGATACTTGTCGTCACTTTTCTTTAATTCAAACATACTAGTTTTAGGTTTTATTATTTATTTCAGTTAACGAACTCAATATCGCAAAAAAATGGCATTTTAAATAATTTTTCAACTTAAAAACTACGTAGTTTATCGAAAACAGAAAAAAGCACCAAGAAGTTGTTAAGTAAATATTTAAAAATTATAGCCTATATCATACAACTAAACCTTCAGTACATTTTTTTTAGATGCTTATTTTCCAAGCATGCCTTCCATTCCAGGAATATTCGGCATTCCTTCTTTGGCAACGGCAGCCAACTCGGCTTCGTTAATGTTAGTCGCTTTTTCAATTGCGTTGTTAAGTGTAAGAATGAGATAATCTTCTAGCTGTTCTTTATCTTCCAATAAACTATCTTCAATAACAATTGCTTTAATTTTTCGATTAGCTGTAAGCGTAACTTTAAGCAGTCCGTCGCTACTTTGCTCGTCTACTAAAACAGTATCTAATCTCTTTTTTGTAGCTTCTACTTTGGCTTGGGTTTCTTTTAATTTACCCATCATTCCCATTAAATCTCCAAACATATATATTCAGTTTTATTATCTGTGCAAATTTAGTACTTTGCAAGATACTAATCCAACTATAACAAAATGAAAAATCTCGCTATCATTTCCGCAGCTTGCCTTATTTTTGCCGTCGCTTGTAAGGAAGACAAAACTTCAGAATCTAAAAAAGACATGGATATAACCCCGCCAAAAGCCGAAAAGATTGCCAAAAACCTTGAAATTCATGGCGATGTGCGACCCGATGATTACTATTGGCTGAACGATAAAGAGAATCCGGAAGTGATAGATTATTTGGAGCGCGAGAACGATTATTACGATAAAGTTACTGCGCATACCAAAGATTTTCAGAAAGATTTATTTGAAGAAATGAAAAGCCGTATTAAGGAAGACGATGCTTCGGTACCTTATTTCTACAATGGTTACTATTATATAACGCGTTACGAAACCGGAAAAGATTACCCAATTCACTCGCGTAAAAAAGCAAGTTTGGATGCCGAAGAAGAAATCATGTTCAACGTAAATGAACTAGCCGATGGGCATTCTTATTATGCTCTAAACGGAATTAACGTAAGCCCAGATAATAAGTGGGTGGCATTTGGAGTAGATACCGTGAGCCGTAGAAAGTATACTATTCATATTAAAAATCTAGATACAGGTGAGATTGTAAAAGAAACAATCCCTTTAACTACAGGAGGTTCCACATGGGCAAATGATAGCAAAACACTATTTTATACAAAAAAGGATGAACAAACGCTGCGTAGCAATCAGATTTATCGGCATATAAAAGGGACAGATAGTTCAAAAGACGAACTTATTTTTACGGAAGAAGACGAAACCTTCGGGACATACGTTTATAAAACAAAATCTGAAGAATGGCTAGTAATTGGTAGTTATAGCACGTTAACTTCAGAATTTCAAATTTTGAATGCTAATAGCCCAGAAGGCGATTTTAAAGTGTTTCAACCCAGAACTCGTGGCTTAGAATACAGCATATCTCATTATGGCGACGAGTTTTATGTAGTGACCAACTTGGACAATGCGACCAATTTCAAATTAATGAAAACTCCTGAAGACAAAACCCAACTCGAAAATTGGGTAGAGGTAATCCCGCATCGTAAAGATGTGTTTTTAGAGGATATCGATATTTTTAAGGATTATTTGGTTGTAAGCGAGCGTGATAATGGGTTGAATAGAATTCATATCACAAGATGGGATGGAACTAAAGAGTATTACCTGCCGTTTTCAAGTGAAACCTACACAGCATCTACAACTACAAACATTGAGTTTGATACTAAAATCCTGCGGTACGCCTATAATTCTCTAGGAACACCAGCGTCTATCATAGATTTCAATATGGAAACGCAAGAAAAAGAAGTAAAAAAACAAACTGAAGTTCTGGGAGGAAAGTTTGATCCTGCCAACTATGAAGAAAAGCGTGTATGGGCCACTGCAGCAGATGGAACAAAAGTTCCTGTGAGTATGATTTACAAAAAAGGAATGAAAATGGAAGGCTCTAATCCATTGTTGCAATATGGTTATGGAAGCTATGGAGCAACTATAGATCCATATTTTTCTTCTGTGCGTTTAAGTTTGTTGGATAGAGGCTTTATTTACGCCATAGCCCACGTTCGTGGAGGGCAGTATTTGGGCAGACAATGGTATGAAAACGGAAAATTATTAACTAAAAAGAACACATTTACAGATTTTATAGACGTATCTAAGTTCCTTATTGCTGAAGGTTACACCTCTCCCGAGCATTTGTATGCCTCTGGAGGATCTGCTGGAGGATTGTTAATGGGAGCTGTAGTAAACATGGCGCCAGAACTATACAACGGGGTAGTAGCGTCGGTACCTTTCGTAGATGTTGTAACCACGATGTTGGATGATAGTATTCCATTAACCACAGGAGAATATGACGAGTGGGGGAATCCAAACGAAAAAGAATATTACGATTATATGAAATCGTATTCACCTTATGATAATGTGAAAGCATTAAACTATCCAAATATGCTCGTAACAACGGGTTTACACGACTCGCAAGTACAATATTTCGAGCCAGCAAAATGGATTGCTAAAATGCGCGATCTTAAAAAAGGAGAAAACCTATTATTGTTTCATACCAATATGGATGCAGGACATGGAGGAGCTTCAGGACGTTTTGAGGCTTTAAAGGAGGTTGCAAGGGATTTTTCCTTTATTCTTGACTTAGAGGGTAAAACGGAGTAATTAAATTATTTCTATTATCTTTGTACCCGAGTTTTAAAAAGCGCTTAGGCACTTTTTAAGTGAACCTAACTCCTCTATATGAAAGAAATTAAGGCTTACTCGAATGTGTTGGAACTAATTGGCAATACGCCATTGCTACAACTCAATCGCATTACCTCACAGATGAAAGGGAATTTCTACGCTAAAGTAGAAGGATTTAACCCTGGACATTCGGCGAAAGACCGAATTGCACTTCATATTATTGAAAAAGCTGAAAAGCAAGGCATTTTAAAGCCAGGCGATACTATTATTGAAACCACTAGTGGAAACACGGGGTTCAGTATTGCTATGGTAAGTGTTTTGAAAGGCTACAAGTGTATTTTGGCGGTAAGTTCAAAATCTTCGAAAGATAAAATTGACATGCTTCGCACTATGGGAGCAACAGTTCATGTTTGTCCAGCACACGTAGCAGCAGACGACCCGCGTTCGTATTACGAAGTTGCCAAACGTTTACATTCTGAAATTGCAGATTCGGTATATATTAATCAATATTTTAATCAGTTAAATATTGAAGCACATTACGAATCTACAGGGCCAGAAATTTGGAATCAAACCAATGGGCAAATCACACATTTAATAGCTTGTAGTGGTACTGGAGGGACTATTTCGGGAACAGCACGTTTCTTGAAAGAGCAAAATCCTGATGTAAAAGTAATTGGTATAGATGCGTACGGATCTGTACTTCAGAAATACCATCAAACACGTGAGTTCGATAAAAATGAAATTTATCCGTACCGTATTGAAGGATTAGGTAAAAACCTTATTCCAGCTGCAACCGATTTTGATAGTATTGATGCTTTTATAAAAGTAACCGACGAAGACAGCGCGCATACCGCAAGAGAGTTGGCTAGAACCGAAGGGATTTTTGCAGGATATACCAGCGGTGCAGCCGTTCAAGGACTAAAGCAATTGGATGAAGCAGGCGTTTTCGATACAGAGAGTATTGTCGTTGTAATATTGCCAGATCACGGATCACGCTATATGAGTAAAATTTATAGTGATGAATGGATGGAGCAACAAGGTTTTATGGATGCCCAAAAAGAAGTAAAAGAAAATATTCAGTACGTTAAATAATACTGAGCTATAATATTCATTAAACCCGATATAACGTGTATCGGGTTTTTTTGTTTCTAAAAAGCATCGGTTCCTCTAGGATTGAAGTAAATCAATGCGGCAATATATTTACTCAAAACTAAAACCTCACGCCTCAAAGAAATAAAGAGCCGCTCTTAGCAATCAATACCTTTCTCTCTTTCAGCCTCTAGGCAATCTTTCTTCATTAACGAATTGGTCTATCTTCTTTTTTTCTGAATACTTAAATAACATTGCCATCATGAATAAAATAACTACTTTTGCATTTCGTATTAAATTAAAGCGTATTGATGAAAGATTTATTCGATAAGATATACAAGGACAAAGGGCCTTTAGGCAAATGGGCAGAGCAAGCAGAGGGATATTTTGTATTTCCTAAATTGGAAGGACCCATTAGCAACCGAATGAAGTTTAATGGTAAGGAAGTAATTACTTGGAGTGTTAACGACTACTTAGGGCTGGCAAACCACCCCGAAGTTCGTAAGGTAGATGCAGAAGCGGGTGCTAAGTACGGTTCGGCATACCCAATGGGTGCGCGTATGATGAGTGGTCATACCGATATGCATGAGCAATTGCAAGATGAGTTGGCTGCTTTTGTAAAAAAGGAAGCTGCATATTTATTGAACTTTGGGTATCAGGGTATGGTTTCTACGATTGATGCATTGGTTTCTAAAGACGATGTAATTGTATACGATGTAGATGCTCACGCCTGTATTATAGATGGCGTTCGTCTTCATTTAGGACAACGTTTTACCTACAAGCACAACGATATGGAAAGTATCGAGAAAAACCTGAAGCGTGCGACGAAAATGGCCGAAAAAACTGGAGGAGGAATTCTTCTTATTTCTGAAGGTGTTTTTGGAATGCGAGGCGAACAAGGCCGCTTAAAAGAAATAGTAGCTCTTAAGAAAAAATATAACTTCCGACTATTTGTAGACGATGCACATGGTTTTGGAACACTAGGAAAAACAGGAGCTGGAGCAGGTGAAGAGCAAGGTGTACAGGACGATATTGATGTGTATTTCGCAACCTTTGCAAAATCTATGGCAAGTACAGGAGCTTTCATTGCAGGGGATGAGGAAATCATAAATTACCTTAAATACAACCTGCGTTCGCAAATGTTTGCCAAATCGTTGCAAATGCAATTGGTAGAAGGTGCTTTAAAGCGTTTGGATATGTTACGAACTATGCCAGAGCTTAAAGAAAAACTTTGGGAAAATGTAAACGCATTACAAGGCGGATTAAAAAAACGTGGGTTCGATATTGGAACTACGCAAAGCTGTGTAACGCCAGTATACCTTAAAGGAAGTATTCCAGAAGCTATGGCTTTGGTAAAGGATTTACGTGAAAATCACGGTGTGTTTTGTAGCATTGTAGTATATCCAGTAATCCCAAAAGGATTAATACTACTTCGTATGATTCCAACGGCAACTCACACTATGCAGGATATAAATGAAACATTAGAGGCGTTTGACGCTATTAGAGAACGTTTAGAGAATGGTACCTACAAACGTTTGTCTGCTGCTGTTGCACAAGCAATGGGAGAATAATGTAAAATTCGTTTTACGAATAACGTAAAAGGAAGAATTATATAAATTAAAAAAAGCCTACTCAATTTGAGTAGGCTTTTTAATTGATATTATTTTATTGCAAAGTTTCTAAAGCATCAAGAATGGCTTGTGCTATAGCTTCTTGCTGGGCAGGATTTTGTACTAATTGCAAGTCGGTTGGATTGTCCATATTACCTAATTCCAGTAATAAAGCTGGAGCTTTGCTATGCTTTAAAATATAAAATGGAGCACTTCCAACAGTTGGAGTATTATAGAGTCCGTTTTTCTCGAAACTTGCGGCGACGAGTTCAGCTAACTCTTGTGTTTTTGTGTCCTGCGCCCCTAGCTCACTAAAAAAAAGTCTAAGACCAGAAACATTTTTGATGTTTTCTCCATTTAAGTGAAGTGAAAGAACAGCATCGGGTTGTAGTTGGTTTATAAACCTAACACGGTCTGGTAATGACATTGTTTTATCGGCATCTCTTGTGAAGTGTAATTTTACATTCGTATTTTGGTTAAGCACTGCCAGTTTTTGAGCAATTTGTTGTACTAGTTCCTTTTCCAGCAATAAATTGTTGCGATTACCCGAATCTGTCCCCCCGTGGGAAACATCGATAACAACAACAATTGGTTTTTCAGAATGTTCTTGAAACGTAGTAAAGGCTAATGAAGCCATGATTAAAACGCTTAAGGAGATTTTTGCAATACGTTTCATATAAGTGTTGGTTTAAGGGTTAGTTGTGTTAGAACTGATATTTTATAAAAAATATTGCCCGTGTACAATCTCTAGTGTTACTCTTTAGTGTCTGGGAGGTGTTCACTTACTTTTTTATGCCATGCAATATGTTCTTCAATAGTATTTTTTAAATTAGGCATAGTCTCTGGCACTTGTAAATAAGCTTCATCACATAAAATAGCACAGTTATTATGTTCTTCTGAAATATTATTTTCTAATTCGTTATCATTTTCTAAACCAAGTGACGCTTTTATGTCTTCCCAGCCCATTTCAATGGCATTGGCGAAGGTGCGGTTTAGGTTTAATTGGGTTTCAGGTGCGTACGTTTTAAAATCGTGTACCAACTGCAGGCTAAAAAACCGATGCATATCTGCGTGTTTTAATAACATTCCTTTAAGTGCATCTCCATTGGCCACTGCCGAAAAAGATAAAAACTTTGCATTTAAATCGTTATGTTTAGTAATAAGTGTATTTATAGTTTTGGTAAGAACTGAGTTGGTTTCCATATTGTTATTCTTTTATATTATTTTTTTTGGTTGGGCATCATAACGGTTCGTATTGGAAAGGGTATTTCAATACCATGCTCATTAAAAAGATCATTAATAAGCAGTATAGCTTCATCCTGGGCGCATACTTTTGACTATTCTTGGTATAAGCTACCATAAAGTTAATGGAACTGTCTCCAAATTCGATATAATAAAACTCAATTTTTTCCATCTTGTGGTGGAAAAGTAGTTTCAATAGTTTTTAAAACCATTTGTTTTACAGCGCTAAGGCTACTCCCGTAGGCAATTCTGCAATGTACTGAAAGCCGTCCTCGGGGTTCTAAACTGTAGTGTACAAAGGGTTCTTCAATAAACTTACTATTGGGCATAATAACGTACTTGTTATCGGGTTGGCGTAGTACCAAATTGCGAATGCTTATTTCGTGTACAAACTCAGCGTGTTCACGAGTCTCAACAAAATCTCTAATACGAATGCGCGGCAAAAACGAAAGCATCACTCCCGAAAACGTATTACTTAACGTTCCCTGCAGTGCCAATCCAATAGCCAGTGCAACTACTCCTGCGCCTGCTAATATAGACGTTAATGCTTTGTGCAGATCTAAAATACCCAGGGTGAGAAAGAGCCCTATGAAGATAATGGCTGCATAAACCATTTTTACAATAACCCTGCGAACAGACCTATTTGCCATATGTTTTCTAAGAATACGCAGTAGGATGTTTTTGATAAAACGCGCCAAAATAAAAAAGAAGACGATAATTAGGATGGCAACTCCAATATTGGGGAGTTTTATAATGAAAGTCTCCCACCAACTTAATAAAGTGTCAGAAAGCGTGGCGACAATTCCTTCACTGGTAGTTGTATCTTCGTTGGCTTTTTGAAATAAAACCATATTATAACGAATTAGTTAATAGAAGCGTGCCTATAATCCATAAGATAAGTGACAACAGACCTCCAATAAGGAGAAAGTGTTTAAATTTATACAATCCGGTTCCGTAAATCAACGTGTTTGTCTGGTACCCCACAGGCGTAAAAAAACTAAAGTTTGCTCCAAACATTATTGCAAGTACAAATGTTTTAACCTCTAACCCAAATCCAGCTGCCATTGCAATAGCAATTGGTGTCATTATTATAGCTGTAGCGTTGTTACTAATAAAGCCCGAAAGAAGCATGGTAGCGCCAAATAACAAACCAATTACAATCATTGGAGGACGTCCATTTAAAAGCTTCATAAGTTGGTCACTAACCCAAGCATCTGCACCGGTATTACTCATTGCAATCCCTAATGGAATCATTCCTGCTAATAAAAATATGATTTGCCAGTTTACGCGATGGTAAATATTTTCTAATGTTATTAATTTAAAAAGTAGTAATGCAGCAACCCCAGTTAAGGAAGCTGCTAAGATAGAAAGGACACTACTTGCCGCTAACCCAATTACTCCTAATAAAATTAGCAGCGCTGTAATTTTTCGTTGTAATGGTACCGCAGGTTCATATTCATGCTGATTCAAAATTGCTATATTCTCTAAGGCATGCATTTTACCTAATTGTTGCTCTTGAAGCTCTACCAATAAACGGTCGCCCGGTTTTATATTAATATCTTTTATGTTTTTTCGAATGAGGCGTTCCTTGGTATTACGAAGGTTTTGTCTTTTTTTTATAGCGATAGGGTAGGCGCCATTTAAGGACATTCGGCGCATTTTCTTAAGCGTATTGCCAATAAGTTTGGACCCCGGGAGTATGAGTAACTCCACATACGTCATACCACTCGCGTTCTCACTTTCAACAGCTGCAAATTCTTTAACTTGAGCGTCCCTTCGTTTATCATTAAGTACCAATTCGTGTTGTTGTACAATATCATTTATATGTTCGAAGGTACTCATAAGAACAAGATTGTCACCAGCTTGTATTTCTACGTATTTACCAGGAGCGTTTATCACTTTTTTATTACGAATAAGTTTTAGAGGTGTGGCTAATTCTTCAGCCATAAAATCTATTTCTGAAATAGTTTTACCTACAATATCAGATGTTTCCGAAATATTTACGGTAAAAATATAACTATCAATTTCATATTCACTTTGAAGATCTTTAGAAGGGTCTTTCGGCAAAAAACGCGAAGCTACGGTCATAAATACAATCCCAATAGCTAAAAATATGAGTCCGTAGATGGTAAATTCAAAAAAAGAAAAAGCTTCAACACCAGATTGTTTCGCGATAGAATTTACCAGAAGATTGGTTGAAGTTCCCATGAGCGTACAACTACCTCCTAAAATACCAGCAAACGATATAGGCATTAACAATTTAGAAGCAGAAAAGTTATAACGTTCTGCTAATTGACTAATAATTTTGATAAAGATAATCACGACTGCCGTAGTACTTATAAACGAAGAAATACTAGCCGAGACCAACATAAAAACAGGCGTGAGGAGTAGGAGTGGGAGTATTTTAAGTTTTTTTATACCTTGAGTAAGCCATTGTATAATACCATTATCTTCTAGCCCAATCGCCAATATCATTAAGGATAGTACTGTAATGACGGCAGGGTTTGAAAAGCCGCTAATTGCCTCTTCGGGGGTGGTGAGCTGCAGCAACACAAGCGAAATAATTATAAGAAAAGCAATTTTGTCTATAGCGAAATACTCTGTGATAAATAGTAGTATGGTTACACCAATGATAATAAATACTAAGAGTATAGGAAGATCCATTTATCCAGATTAAAACCTTAAAGTTATTGAGCATGAGGCTTAATAAAATATTAAGGCAGTCTTAAATAAATGATAAATATTATTTAGTGCAATTTTTATTTTATGAGCGAATAATAGATGTGGTGCTTCAACAGAACTCTAAATAGACTTCTTAAAAGTACTTCTTTTCTTATGCATACGTGGCTCATAATCTTTCCAAAGAAGTTGTACGGCAGTGTTTTCTTCCAATTCTGGATTAGTTTCTACTTTATCAATGCCTTTGCTGTTAAAGAGGTGTTGCATTTCTTCAAAAACAATAGCAGTAACTCCTTTCCCCTGGTATTCTGGGTCTATTCCTATTAGGTAGAAGGCAGCACGGTCGTTCTTGCGTTGTGCTTGCCATAAATGATACCAACCAAAGGGAAAGAGGCTTCCATTTGCTTTTTTTAAGGCTTTTGTAAACGAAGGCATTACAATACTAAAAGCTATTAATTTTCCAGTTTCATCTTTAATACACGTAATATAATCTGGGTGAATAAAATTGAAATATTTTTCTTTGTAGTAATCTATCTGGTATTGCTGAATGGGTACAAATGTTTGTAGTGTATTGTATGTTTTATTAAGCAACCCGAACATTTCATCTACATAGGGCAAAATCTCCTTTTTGTTCTTAAACCGAATCACAGATAAGCCATAACGCTCTCTAATAATTCTTGAAAACTTAGCCACTTTCTCTTTAATGGAAGGGGGAATGCTCAATTTATATTCAACCCACGTTGCCTGGGTTTCAAAACCTAATTGCTTAAAATGTTCTTTGTAATACGGGTAATGATACCAGGTAATCATGGTATTCATTTCTTCATAGCCTTCAACCAGAATGCCTGCTTTTTCCATATTACTGAATCCTACAGGACCTTCGGCATATTCAAGGTTGAGTTCGCGACCTTTTTCATAAACTTTTTCAAGGAGTGCTTTGGTAACTTCAATATCGTCTACCACATCGAACCATCCAAAACGGACTTTCTTTTTGCCTTGTTCATTTATTTCAAGATGGTTTATAATAACAGCTATTCGACCAGCGATATTGCCATCTTGATATGCGAGATAGTATTCTGCTTCTGCATTTGCAAACACAGGGTTTTCATCGCGATCTAGCGTTTCTAGTTCGTCTTTAATAAGGGGAGGAACCCAATACTTACAGTTTTTATATAACGAAAATGGAAACGTTACAAACTGTTTCAATTGAGAAGGGTTGCTTACTTGGGTAATTTTAATCATTAGATTCTGCTGCTAGTTAAGTCTGCCATCGTCACCATCATCGCCTCCGTCATCGCCACCATCTATACCATCTTTTCTCTTGTTCTTCTTTTTCTCGGATTTTTTCTTTCCTTTTTCTTCTTTTCGTTTTTCACGACCGGCTTTTCCTTTTTCTTCAATAAATTCATCTTTTTCGTGCATATCAAACCTATAAGCCACGCCAGCTCTTGCTTCCCAAAAAGATGGGGTGTCCTTAAAGTTAAGAGCGCCAGAAAGATCTACGTGTAAATTGTTTGTAATAAGTACAGCCGCACCGCCGCGAAATATTTGATCTGCATAAAAATCGCTTTTAAACCCTTGGTTTTCTATAAATATTGAGAAATACCTGTTAGTAGCATGCGTAAGTGTAAGTATATACCCATAGGTGGGAAAATCTGTTCCAATTCGGTCTGCAATAATGTTGGTCACAAAAACAAAGCCACCCACCCAATTATTTTGCGTAGAGAGAATCACTTTTGGACTAATTTCTGCTTCTGTGCCTGGGGTAAAGCGATTATCGGCAAAGTCGAAATTTGCTCCAGCATATACCGAAATAGCTGGAATTAAGTCTTTCCATTGAAAGCGATGATTGGCCTTCCAGCTATACAAGTTGGGGCCTTCTAATTCCATTTTTCGGTACGGATCGTAAATTAAATATTTTGCACCAATGGTATTACTTCTAAAGTTTGAGAACTTATCTTCGGTTACCAAACTACCTCTGGTAATATCACCACTATTGCTGCGATATTCTCCAATGATACTTACTTCTAACTCTTCTCGCCAAACTCCATAGCGTGCCGAATAATCCCACCCAAATGTAGTGTAATCCGTTCCTAAAAGGTCATGCTTTTGGTTTCCGTAACTTAACCCGGTCTCAAATTGTAAAACATTAGTTCCTACCGAAAAAGCTCCCTGGGAGACTCCTGGACGGTTGGTGTTTATCATCTCAGTGTATTGGGCATTGCTACAGAAAGGCAGCAGAAATAGGCAACAAAGAAAGAATTTGAATGATTTCATAGTTGTTTGGTTCTAGTCAAAGATAGTATTTTATCATTATTTTAATACGTGCGAGCCACCTTTTTTATGGCGCAAATTGTACTTTTGAACTTTAAAAGTTACAATCCTAATTATGGACTTTCTTAAAACGGTACTTATAGTGCTTTTGGTATTTTTTGCACTCCGCTTTTCGTGGAAATTCGCAAAACCCTACCTTTTTAAATATATCGCCAAAAAAATGGGAGAACGGTTCGAAAAATCTTTTGGTGCCAATCCGTTTGGCGAGAACCCCTTTCAACAAACACCAAAAACCGAAAAAGAAGGCAAGGTAACTATAGACAGAGATACGCCCAACGCTAAAAGAAGCTCGAAAGTTGTTGGGGAATACGTAGATTTTGAAGAAGTGGAATAGAAGTGCGAGATTCGATTTGCGCGGTACAAAATTGTAAATGTTTTAAAGTTTAGTATTTACGATTAGTACTTTAACACTTGAAATTATTAAATATTCAGCATCGTATACAAATCCTCTTACTTTTTTGTAATTTTCCACCTCTATTTTAGTTAGCTCATCTATGAATGTTTCAATAAAGAAATTTCTACCGCATCTTCTTGTTTTAGTCCTCTTCGTAATTGCATCTCTTGCATATTTTAGTCCTGTACTACAAGGCAAGGCAATTTTCCAGAGTGATATTGTACAATACACGGGAATGGCCAAGCAACAAAACGATTTCAGAAATACTACAGGCGAAGAAACCTATTGGACAGACGCCGCTTTTGGAGGGATGCCTACCTATCAATTAGGGGCAAAATACCCACGCAATTATATTAAAAAATTAGACCTGGCACTCCGCTTTTTACCACGTCCGGCAGATTATCTCTTTCTGTATTTTATAGGAATGTATATCCTTCTTCTCGTGCTGAAAGTTGATTATAAATTAGCTTTTTTAGGCGCTTTAGCATTTGGATTTAGCACCTATCTCATCATTATTTTAGGGGTTGGACACAATGCAAAAGCACACGCTATTGCCTATATGCCACTCGTTTTAAGTGGAATTATCCTCACATTTAAAGGTAAATACCTTTGGGGATTTCTGCTTACTACCGTCGCCATGGGACTGGAATTGGTAACCAATCACTTCCAGATGACGTATTATTTACTTTTATTAGTGATTTGTATTGGGATAGCATATCTGGTAGATGCTTTCAAGAAAAAAATGCTTCCTCATTATTTTAAAGCTGTTGGTGTCATGGCTATTGGTGTTTTGATTGCCGTGGGGCTTAATGCAACCAATATTTTAGCCACCAAAGAATATGCCGATACGTCTACCCGTGGAAAAAGTGAGCTTACCATAAATCCAGATGGTAGCCCAAAAGTTGCTACTGCAGGTCTGGATTACGAATATATTACCACATATAGCTACGGAAAACTGGAAAGCTTTAACCTTCTTATCCCACGCTTTATGGGAGGCGGTAGTAGCGAGCCCTTGCCCGAAAATGGTGAAACGATCGAAGCGCTTATAAAATTGGGTGCTTCGCCTCAGGAAGCAAATCAAATTTTGCAACAATTACCTGTCTATTGGGGAGACCAGCCTATAGTAGCTGCACCAGCTTATGTAGGTGCTAGCGTATTGTTTTTAGCTGTGCTTGCCTTATTTTTAATACGTGGAAGATTAAAATGGTGGGCAGTAGCAGGTTTGTTGTTAAGTTTGTTTTTATCATGGGGACAAAATTTTGAAACACTTACTCGGTTTTTTATTGATACAGTTCCCTTGTATGACAAATTTAGAGCCGTCTCTTCTATACAGGTGTTGATTGAATTAATTGTACCAATACTTGCAATAGTTGGTCTACATCAATTTTTCAGTGACTTTACTAAAGAAGAAAAGCGGAAGAAAGCCTTGCTTTTTACAACAGGAATTGTAGGAGGAATTGTGCTTCTATTTATGTTGCTGAAAAACGCCATCCCAGAATTCGATTTTGCGAGTCCGTATGATGTTGGTATTCGTGAGCAATTAGGGAATGAACTGGTAGAAGCTGTTAGAGCAGATCGCGCTTCTTTGTTTATGAAAGATGCGTTTCGTTCTTTAATTCTAATACTATTTACTGCAGGCGTTTTATGGTTTTTCTTGAAAGATAAACTGAAACAAACTGTTACTATCGGCGCATTGGTAGTATTGGTGTTGTTCGATTTGGTTGGAGTAGATAGGCGGTATGTTAACAATGACGATTTCGTTCAGAAAAGAATCATGGAACAACCTTTTGTACTAAGTGGTGCCGATGAAATGATTCTCAAAGATGACGGCCATTTTCGCGTATATGACGCTACCAACGATGCGTTTAATAGTGGAGCAGCAAGTTATTACCATAATGCTCTTGGGGGATATCATGCTGCCAAACCTGGTAGAATGCAAGACATAGCCGATTTCTATTTGTACAACGGCGATGTTGGTATCATGAATATGCTGAATGTAAAATACTTTATCGTTCAGAATAAAGGTGGTGGTCCCGTCGCACAACGAAACCCATATACCAACGGACCTGCTTGGTTTGTTGAAAATGTTCAGTTTGCTGAAACTGCCGATGAAGAAATTATGCTCTTAGATAGCTTAGATACCAAGAAAACGGTGATTGTTCATCAGGAGTTTAAAGATAAACTTCCGCTTTCAACTATACAGCGAGACAGCACAGCTACCATAGAATTAGTGCAACACCAACCAAACCATTTAACCTACGAGGCGAGTACCAAAAGTGAGCAATTGGCGGTATTTTCTGAAGTCTATTATCCAGACGGCTGGAACGCATACATTAATGGAAAGCCAGCTGAATATATTCGCGTAAATTATTTACTACGGGGAATGAAAATACCAGTAGGAAACAATAAAATAGAATTCAAATTTGAGGCCGCTGTGGTTAAAACGGGTAGCACTATTGCTTTAGGGAGTAGTGTTTTTTTATTGTTGGCATTGTTAGGCGGATTTTACTTCACTTTTAAAAGTAAAAAGGAAACTTATTCTTAATGAAGCGTGTCCTCATCATAACCTATTATTGGCCACCCGCAGGAGGACCAGGTGTACAACGGTGGTTGTATTTTGTAAAATATTTTAGGGAGTTTGGGATTGAACCTGTGGTGTATATTCCGAAAAATGCACATTATCCGCTACAAGACGAGAGCTTTATTGCTGAAGTACCATCTGATATTGAAATACTTAGCCAACTCGTAAACGAACCTTATAAATTTGCAAAATGGTTTTCCAAAAAGAAAACGAAGCAAATGAGTAGTGGTATTATTGCTAAGAAAAACTTTTCGGCAATAGAGAAATTAATGCTTTACATTCGGGGAAATTTTTTTATCCCAGATGCCAGAGTTGGTTGGGTAAAACCTTCGGCTGCATTTTTAAAAAAATACATATCCGAAAACCCTGTAGAAGTTGTGGTAACCTCTGGGCCACCGCATAGCTTGCATTTAATTGGAATGCAGCTTAAAAAGGAATTGGGAGTACCATGGCTTGCAGATTTTAGAGATCCATGGACTACTATTCATTACCATGCTTCCTTACGATTAACAACTAAATCGCAAAAAAAGCACAAGCAATTAGAAGCACAAGTATTGCAAACAGCAGATTGTGTAACTGTAACCAGTCCGACTACAAAAAAGGAATTTGAAGTAATTACAACCCGCCCGGTACATGTGGTTACCAATGGTTTTGAACGTAAAGAAATCATCATCCCAAATCTCGATACAAGCTTCTCGATAGCACACATTGGTTCTTTATTAAGTGAACGTAATCCAATAGTATTATGGGAAATTTTAAATGAATTGGCTTGCGAAGTGGAAGGCTTTAGTGACGCTCTTGAAATAGTACTTGCTGGAGTTATAGGAGAAGAAATTTTGAAAAGTATTTCGAATTTTGGCTTGTCTCAAAATCTTCGGAATGTTGGGTATGTTTCACATCAAGAGGCGCTTCAGTTACAACATAATGCGCAACTATTACTTTTATTGGAGATTGACAGCCCAGAAACCCGAGCCATTATTCCAGGGAAGTTGTTCGAATATATTAGAGCCGAACGACCTATCATTGCCATTGGTCCTGAAGGAAGTGATATTAAAACGGTATTAGAAGATGCTAAGAGTGGTAATTTTTATATTTCAGCTGAAAAAGAAATACTTAAAGATTCAATTTTAGACTATTACAAAGCATATAAAAAAGATGGTATACAACCTGTTTTGGCAGATAGTTCAAGATACACGCGGCGTAAAGTAACCGAAAATATGGCGTACTTATTAAAAAAATTATAAAGACGAAATCCCTGGTCATCGTAAATGCGAATCACAGGGATTTCTAACTAACCAACCAAAAAATTTTACTGCCCTCTTCCTTTTCTTGGGTTCCCACTACGAGTGCTTGTTTTGCCTCTTGTTGAAGAAGTTCTAGGCGTATATACATTTGTACTTCTTTTTGCTACCGAGCTTTTTGAAACGCGGTTACTAGAATTTCTAGATGTTGTAGTCTTTCTAGTAGTATTTGTACTTCTTTTTTGAGTTACACCCCTTGTAGAAGTAGTGCTTCTAGAGTTAGAAATCGTACCACGACTACTCGTTCGACTGTTTTTTGTTACGGTACCACGACTGTTTCCAGTGGTACGGCTTTTAGTGTCAATAGTTTTATTGTTTTTTGCAATTCCACGACTCGTATTGCTATTTCGAGCTTGTGTATTAATGCTACCTCTAGATTTAGAAATACCACGACTCGTATTATTATTTCGAGTTTGTGTATTAATACTACCTCTACTATTATTTTTAGCAACATCACGGTTGTTTCTAGCAGGAGACAATCCTGTTCTGCCAGTGTTTCTAGAGTTATTTACCATAGTGTTCCTACGGTTAGGATTGTAACTACGGTTTACAGCAGTTCTGCCATTTTTATGATGAATACGGCTTCCTGGTCTGTAAAAATCTCTTCTTCCATTCGCGTACCCCCGGTTATAGCCTCTAGTATAATGTTGTCTGTGATATGCCCAACCATACCGTCTTGGCGTGTAATATCTTCTGTAAGGATAGTCATATACTATGCAGCTGTTATAAATAGGCACTGCATAATACACGTGCCAAGGACGGTACACATAATAACGGTTCCAAGGATTTATATAGCCCGTACAGTGAGAAAAATATCCATAGTTATTATAATGAATTATTAAACTTCCTACGTTTACAATACGACGGTTGTTATAACGTATTTCCACCTCTCCTGCTTGAATAATACGTCCAAACTCGTCGTAATAAATTGGGACATCTTCTACTTGTACTACAGCTCCATAGTCGTCATACTGTACGTACATTTCATAATTGTACCCAGAGTTATAAGAAATACTTACTCCTGGAGTGTTTACATTTACGTTTACGTTGTTGCCTCTATTGCCACCCACGTAAATAAAGTCGAACTGACCATCTGGAAAAACAGAAAATTCTACGGCTCCTTCAGTAAAAATATAGGATTTACCGTCATAAGCGTTTAATGTGGTTTCTTCACTTACGTTGTTATTTGCCTTAGCGGCACCAACGATAAGAAACATACTGAAGCATACTAAAATTAGCTTTTTCATAATCTTGGAATTTAAGTTGTACTTGCTTTTAAATTTTGGTCAGCTTATACAGCTAAAGATAAAACAACGACCGTGCCAAAAATATAAACAGGTGTTTTTCAGGATGATAATAAAAAACATTAAGATTTTCAGAAATTTTATGATAAACAAAAACCCGCTGTTTCAAAGTTTGAAAGCAGCGGGTTTAACTAACCAACCAAAAAACTATGTATTCTTATCTTTTTCTAATTCTTACTGCCGATTCCTGCGTCATAATCATCATTTTTGTTTCGGATAATATATAAAACAATCATCGTGCCAAAATATTTTGTAAGGAAGAAATTTCAATAATAAAAGAAATAATTTAAGCGAGTTTTTCTGCTAAATAAGGAGCCGTTAAAGAATCTGCACTTTTTGCGACTTCCTCGGGAGTGCCTTGTGCAACAATTTTTCCGCCACGTGTCCCTCCTTCAGGACCTAAGTCGATAATGTGATCTGCACACTTAATAAGATCTAGATTATGTTCTACTACGATTACAGTGTGACCATTGTCTAGTAGCGCATAAAAAGAAGCCAGTAATTTTTTAATATCGTGAAAATGCAGTCCTGTAGTAGGTTCGTCAAAAATAAATAGTGCTTTTTCTTTAGTGTTTCCTTTTAGTAGAAACGATGCCAGTTTAATGCGCTGCGCCTCACCACCAGAAAGTGTGGACGAACTTTGCCCTAACTGCACATAACCCAAACCAACGTCTTGTAATGGCTTTAATTTGTTGGTTATTTTGTTTTCATCGTGTTGCTTAAAAAATGAGATGGCATCATCTACGGTCATTTGTAGGATGTCGTTAATATTTGCTTCGTGAAACTTTACCTCTAATATTTCTTTTTTGAAACGTTTTCCATTGCATGTATCACATTCCAAATGCACATCGGCCATGAACTGCATTTCGATGGTTACTTCACCTTCACCTTTACACGTTTCACAACGCCCCCCATCTACATTAAAACTGAAATGCTTTGCCTTGTACCCACGAATATCACTTAATTTTTGAGAAGCATATAAATTCCTAATATCGTCGTATGCTTTAATATAGGTAACGGGGTTACTTCGGCTAGAGCGTCCAATTGGGTTTTGATCTATAAACTCTATATTTTTAACACTGCTGAAACTTCCTTCTAAGGAGGTAAATTGTCCAGGTTTTTCGCCAAAACCATTAATCTCTCTTTGGAGAGCAGGATACAATATTTTCTTTACCAGCGTGCTTTTACCACTTCCTGAAACACCTGTTACGGCTGTAAAAGCGCCTAAGGGAAATGTTGCATTAATGTTTTGCAGGTTATTTTGTCTCGCTCCAGAAACAGTTACATTACTTTTTGAAGTTCGGCGTTTTGCAGGTACTTCAATTTTAAGGGTGCCATTTAAATAGCCAGCTGTAAGGGAGTCACCTTTTAATATTTCAGTAAAGGTTCCTTGATTCATAATTTCACCACCAAAGGAGCCAGCTTCCGGGCCAATATCTATAATCTCATCTGCAGCTTTCATGATGTCTTCGTCGTGCTCTACCACGATTACAGTATTGCCTAAATCCCGTAACGATTTTAATACAACAATTAACCGTTCAGTATCTTTTGGATGCAGTCCAATACTGGGTTCGTCCAGAATATACATAGAGCCCACTAAGCTACTCCCCAGCGAAGTGGCTAAATTAATTCGCTGGGATTCCCCGCCAGAAAGTGTGTTACTTTTTCGGTTAAGGGTGAGATAGCTAAGGCCGACGTCCATTAAGAACGACAGGCGATTATTAATTTCAAGTAATAATCGTTTGGCAATTTTTTGTTCGTATTTATTTAACGTAAGATTTTTAAAAAATAAAGCCAGTTCGTCCAGTGGTTTGTTCACCAAATCTTGAATGGAAGTTTTGTTAATTTTTACGTAGGAAGCTTCGGGACGTAATCTTTTTCCCTGACAGGTGCTACATTTGGTTTTTCCTCTATAGCGAGAAAGCATTACTCGATTCTGAATCTTATAATTTTTAGATTCCAGATAGCTAAAGAAATCATTGAGTCCTTCAAAATGTTCGTTACCTTCCCAAACCAACTGTTGTTGTTGTTCTGTAAGTTGAAACCAGGGTTTATGGATAGGGAAATCGAATTTATATGCATTATTCACTAATTGATCACGATACCAGCCCATACTATCGCCACGCCAAGGGAAAACAGCATTATCATAAATAGATAGCGCGGTGTTGGGAATAACCAGTTCATTATCTATACCTATTACATCCCCATAGCCTTCGCAGGTTGGGCAGGCGCCAAATGGGTTGTTAAAGCTAAATAAATGAACATTTGGCTCTACAAAGAGCATCCCATCTGCTTCAAATCTATTGTTAAACTCTCGAATACTTCTGTCTTCTAAATTTTCAATGTATAACTCTCCTTTTCCTTCAAAAAAGGAAACTTCAATTGCATCTGCCAGACGGTTGTAGAAATCTTCTTCATCTTTGGTGATTAGACGATCAACAACTAACTGAATGTCTTTTGTAAGGGTTTTAGACAATTCATCAATTCTAACTACCTCATTACTCACCTTAACGCGGGCATACCCTTGTTGAGCTAGGGCTTGTATTTTATTTTCCATAGTTCTACCTTCTTCTAGCTGAATAGGAGCGAGGAGGAGGAGTTTTTTACCTTCAGGAAAAGTTTTAATGTATTCAATAACATCAGTTACCGAATCTTTTTTTACCTCACGACCACTTACTGGAGAATAGGTTCTTCCAATTCGGGTAAAAAGTAATTTAAGGTAATCGTAAATTTCGGTTGAAGTACCTACCGTAGAGCGTGTGTTGGTAGTATTTACCTTTTGTTCTATGGCAATGGCGGGAGCAATTCCTTTAATAGAGTCTACTTTTGGCTTGTTTAATCTACCTAAAAACTGACGTGCATAAGACGACAAGCTTTCTACATACCTACGTTGACCTTCGGCATATAAAGTATCGAAAGCCAAGCTAGATTTACCACTACCCGATAACCCAGTGATAACAACCAATTTGTTTCTAGGAATCGCAACAGAAATATTTTTCAGGTTGTGCAATTTTGCCCCTTGAATTATAATGTTTTTCTTAGTGTCTAGCGTTTCGGTATTCAAGATTTTCAGATGCTTTTCGTCGTTTATTTATTCCATAAAATGAAGGTGCAAAGATACTATTATACATGCATCTTTTAGGAGTGAAGAGGTATTTTTTGGATTGAAACAACTAAATTAGAGGGTATAAATTTGAAATTAAGAAAAGCTTAACAAACCCAGTAGTTTTATAGGGTATTGATGAAATAATAAGTGAAATTTTATAATTAATTTAAGAAAAAACTCACAATTTATTTGCATTTCACAATTCTTTGTTCTTATATTTACCCCTAACAACGAGATTAATTAAAATTATTGCCTATAGCATATTACTACTTTTAAAAATTTATTATCAAAGCAACACGTCAACCAAAAAGAATAGTTGTTTAATTTAGAAAGTATTGATATGAAAAAAAGCATAGTTACCGATGCATCTTTGGTAAGTGCATACATGCAAGGCAATGAATCTGCACTAGGCGATCTAATCACTCGTCACAAACAAAGAATTTACAGTTTTATTTATTCAAAGGTTTTCGACCGCGATGTGGCCGAAGATATCTTTCAGGACACCTTTATTAAAGTTATTAGAACTTTAAAAAGAGGGAAATATAATGAAGAAGGAAAATTTCTACCCTGGGTAATGCGTATTGCTCATAATTTGGTTATAGACCATTTTAGGAAGAACAATAGAATGCCAAAATTTGAAAATAATGACGATTTCAATATTTTTTCAGTCCTGTCTGATGGTGCTTTAAATGCTGAAAAACAAATTATTAAAGGTCAGGTAGAAAGTGATGTGAGAAGACTTATCCAAGAATTACCAGCAGATCAAAAAGAAGTGCTAGTAATGCGTATGTATAAGGATATGAGCTTTAAAGAAATTAGCGAGCAAACAGGGGTTAGTATTAATACTGCCTTAGGAAGAATGCGTTATGCACTTATTAATTTGCGTAAAGTAATTGATAAGCACAATATTATATTAACAAATTAATACAATAAACATTTTAATAGGGCGTTATTAGGTAACATTAACCTCAAAAATACGTTCTATGCAAAAAATGTACTCTGAAACGCCACGACCGGAACACGTGGAGAAAAATTTAGTTCCTAAGGGAGAGACAGTTAAGTTCCTCCTGGATTATTCGAAGGCTTTAAGTGTTATAGATTATAATAAATTGAAGTTTGAAGCACTTCTAAACTAAACTTTGGAAAACCCCGGAAATTCACCACTTTCGGGGTTTTTTGTATTTTATTGTCATTACTTTCTCTTCTTTTTGTAGTAGTCGTTTAGTACTGTTTTTCGGCCAATAGTTTTAGTGATTATGTCTTTTTCCAAATCCCAACCACGGGCTTGACTATACTGCCTTCCATACCAAATTATTTGAAGGTGTAGTTTATTCCAAATTTCTATAGGGAATATTCTTTTGGCATCTTTTTCAGTTTGTGTAACATTTTTTCCATTGGTAAAACCCCAACGGTACATAAGTCTATGAATATGCGTATCTACAGGGAACGCCGGAATGCCAAATGCTTGAGATACAACTACACTTGCTGTTTTATGTCCCACCGCGGGGAATTCTTTTAAGGCTTCAATACTCTCTGGAACTTTCCCATCGTATTTTTCAATCAATATTTTAGAAAGTCCGTGAATGCCTTTCGATTTCATTGGAGAAAGCCCTACAGGTCTTATAATGTCTCTAATTTCCTCTACTGAAAGTTTTACCATGTCGTACGGATTGTCTGCTATTTCAAATAGCAGTGGGGTGATTTTATTTACACGCACATCGGTACTTTGAGCTGAAAGTAATACGGCGATTAACAATGTATACGGATCTTTATGATCTAAGGGGATAGGAATTTCCGGATAAATTTCATTTAACGTATCTATAACGAACTGTACCTTTTCTTGCTTGGTCATTTTACGTATTTTTATACAAAAATAAAGGATGAAAACATTACAAGCAGGAGATACCGTACCAAATTTTACCGTAAATGATGAAGCTGGTAATCCAATATCTCTTTCAGACTATAAAGGAAAAAAATTAGTAGTTTTCTTTTACCCCAAAGCAAACACACCAGGTTGTACAGCGGAAGCATGCAACTTGCGCGACAACTATAAGGAATTGCAAGAGGCAGGGTATTCTTTGCTAGGCGTGAGTGCCGATAGTGAAAAAAGGCAATCCAATTTCAAAAATAAATTCGATTTCCCTTTTCCCTTATTGGCAGACGTGGATAAAGAAGTAATAAACGCATTTGGCGTGTGGGGGCTCAAAAAATTTATGGGTAGAGAGTACGATGGGATTCACCGTAAAACCTTTTTAATTGATGAAAATGGAGTGGTGGAACGTGTCATTGACAAAGTGAAAACAAAGGATCACGCAGCGCAGGTTCTTGAAGCTTAAATTGTTGAAGCAAAGCGAGCAAGAATTTCTAGCTGAAAGAATCCCGTTGTTAAACGGGATCTCATTTATAGTTAGGGTAGCTTAAATTGTTGAAGCAAAGCGAGCAAGAATTTCTAGCTGAAAGAATCCCGTTGTTAAACGGGATCTCATTTATAATTAGGGTAGCTTAAATTGTTGAAGCAAAGCGAGCAAGAATTTCTAGCTGAAAGAATCCCGTTGTTAAACGGGATCTCATTTATAGTTAGGGTAGCTTAAATTGTTGAAGCAAAGCGAGCAAGAATTTCTAGCTGAAAGAATCCCGTTGTTAAACTGAGTTTTAAAATTTATGTATTAATCTTCTTACTCCTTACTACAATTACACAAGTTGGAGGAATAGTTTATTTTGAAAATTGTATCAAAAAGAAAACGCTTTACTTTTCAGCAACTTCAGTTTTTAAATTTTCTTGATGGCTAAACAGGTGTTTGCCCTTGATAATTTCAGAAACACCTTTTGGGAGCATTTCTTCCCAGCCTTCTTTGTCTTCTTCGATCATAGAAAGCACTTCTCTTGAAAAAATATTAAGGATGTTTTCGTTAAAGTCTTTTATATCTACTACTTTCCCATTGTATTTAAAGAACTTATAAAGCTCTTTCATACGTGGGTGTACTTTTAAGTTTTCACTATTGGTATATTCGCCCGTTTCTGGATCGCGCATAGGATAGAGGTAGACTTTTAAATCCTTAAAGAATAATTTTCCAAAGGCTTCCAGAATCCCACCACTTAGGTGACGATAGTACTTTTCGTCAAAAATATCTACAAGGTTATTTACTCCCATCGCCAAGCCTAAACGCATTTTGGTATAGCGGGAAAAGTATTCGACCAATTTGTAGTATTCCTGAAAGTTGGATATCATTACCGTATGTCCAAGAGAACATAACAGTCGTGCTCTGTCCATAAAATCTTCTTCATCAATTTCACCTTCAGCTCTTAGATTGGAAAGGGTGATTTCAAAAATCACTTCGGTGCGTTCTTTTTCAACTCTATTTTCTTCTAGGAACATAGCGTACGACTTCTCATACATATCTATGTTTACTTTAGTTACAGGGCGGAAACTTCCGCGAAGCGCCAAAATATTCTTCTTGTATAAAATTCGAGCTGGAAGAATGTTGTTACCATCCGGGCCAAACATTACGGCATCTGTCATGCCATTTTTAATAAGTTGGAGACTCATTAATCTATTGTCCACCTTTTCAAACTTAGGGCCAGAAAAATTAATGGTGTCTATTTCAATCTTATCCTTGTCAATATGATCGTAAAGGTACCGAAGTAATTTGCGAGGTTGATCGAATTTGTAATAGGCTCCGTAAATTAAATTTACCCCCAAAATACCTAGGGTAATTTGCTGTGCGACGGCATCATTTTCATGAAAACGTATGTGAAGTATAATCTCACTATACTCCTCGTCTGGCTTAGTTTGGTATCTAATACCTAACCAACCATGACCTTTGTATTTCTTAGCGAAGTCAATAGTAGCAACAGTGTTGGCATAGGAAAAGAACAATTTTTCGGGATGTTTCTCACGCACAATACGTTCTTCGATAAGATTTATCTCGTGGTTCAACATTTTCTTGAGACGAGATTCGGTAACATACCTGCTATCTTCTTCTACACCATAAATGGCATCACTAAAATCCTTGTCATAAGCAGACATAGTTTTTGCAATGGTACCTGAAGCACCACCTGCTCTAAAGAAATTACGAACAGTTTCTTGCCCGGCGCCAATTTCGGCAAAGGTGCCGTAAATGTTCTCGTTCAAGTTAATACGTAACGCTTTATTTCTTATGGAAGGGATATTTTCAAATTCCTTATCTCCTTTAATCATGTCTGGCATAATACACTATTTAATTGTGCAGTAACAAAGGTAATGAATAGGCAAAGCAAACTAAAAAAATTACTGTTATTTTTGTACTAATGAAAAGCGAGCTTACAATAACATTTTTAGGTACTGGAACCTCACAAGGTATTCCTGTAATTGGCAGTTCACACCCTGTATGTTTAAGTAACGATTCACGTGACAAAAGATTACGGGTTTCGGTTTTATTGGAGTGGGGAGAACATCGTTACGTGATAGATTGTGGGCCAGATTTTAGGCAGCAAATGTTACGGGAAGAGGTGTCTGCTATAGACGGAATTCTCCTAACCCACGAACATAGTGATCATACAGCTGGATTGGACGATATTAGACCATTTTCTTTTCAGAACGGACACGTAAATTTTTATGCACACAAACGGGTTTTTACTTCTTTGCATCAGCGTTTTGCTTATATTTTTGAAACTGAAAATAAATACCCAGGCGCTCCTACGATTGCTGAAATTGAACTGGAAAAAGACACCCCGTTTTATCTAGCTGAAAAAGAAGTAATCCCAGTCGAGTTTCTACACGGCCAATTACCTGTATTAGGTTTCAAAATAGATGGATTTACATATTTAACCGATATGAAAACTATTTCTGATACCGAACTAGAAAAAATAAAAAATACCGATGTACTAGTAGTAAGTTGCCTACGAAAAAAACCACATCATTCACATTTAAATTTGGAGGAAGCATTAGCACTCGTTGAAAAAATAAATCCAAAAAAAACCTACTTTACACATATAAGCCACCTATTAGGTTTTCATCAAGAAGTTGAAGCTACCTTGCCAAAAAATGTGTACCTAGCATACGATGGACTTAAAATTTCAGTTTAACACATCATACAATTATTATAAAACTATCCAAGATGAGAAATAAAATATTTATGTACCTGTTCTTCTTTGCTATACTGTTCGTTATATTTCAGTATATGAATGAAAAATCTATTTTCGAAAATCAGGAAGAACAAATCAGTAGTTTAACCCAACAGAAAAAGAAAACAGATTCTTTACTAAGCTTGCAGGAAGACGCACTATTGGAGTTAAATTATTTCAATTTAATGAATAACGATAAAGCCATGGACTATCTGGAAAATCTAGGGTTCGAGGCGCAAGAAGTTGCAAACACCGTTCGTGACCAGATTTACGACATGAATGTGACTCCCGATGGAAACCCACTAATACCTGTAGAGGGGATGGAAGGGAAAATGCAGATTAATAAAATCAAATTTTTAAACCACCGTTGGATTATTGCAGATTTTAGTGATGGAACGTATTGGGGAGAAGTACTTATTGAATATTTCTTTGATGAAAATAATAAACTTTCCTTACGAACAATTGAAGGAGTTTTATATCCTAACTAAAAGAGTTTTCAGATCGATTTACAACAACAATGAAAAAGATGTAACTCCTGAGTCGCTTAGCATAGGTGTTTTATAAGGGCTACTTTTTATAACCTTTAGGAATACGCTACATTAAATAATAATACAATACTTACTAGCTCCAAGGGGGGCTTGTAAACACATACTAAACGATAAGTACTAATCGTCTTCTTCTTAGATGATTTCTTTCGAGTTTCCTTCAGATATTTTAAAACTTTTACACCTTAAGCTGAAATTCTTCTTTAATCAGCAGTCATGTAACAATACTTATATAGATTGTAACAATAGTTATATGTAGCCTTCTGGCGCAGTAATAACTTTGTCTTGTCTCATTAATATTAAAAATATATTGTTATGAAAACAAGATTTCACATGCTACTTATCTTTCTTTTTTGCCAATCCATGATTGGACAAATTAACCTTATTGATAATGATAAGGCAAAAGGGCTACAAATCCCGGAACGAACCGAAACCTTACAGCTATTATATGAACAAGCAAAGTACTTGGAAAACAATGGTACTGCTAAGGAAATTGAACAAAACAGAATAGCAACCAAAATGGAATGGCAAACCATTAATCCTGAAATTGCAGCGCTGTATAAGCCTGTTGATAACAAAGGTAAACTCCCTGAAACCGAAGAAAATGTCGGGGTGAACGGAGTTTCGTACCCTTCAGAAATTCGTGAAAGAGGAGAGCCAATACAGCATAGAGATTGGGATACGGATCGATTAATTCGTGACCTATGGGTGGATGGAGTAGATATGGATGTAACAGCATCGGGTGATATTTATATATCAAGCTATGTAAATTATATAAGCACAGGAGGAGCCAGAGATTCTATTTCTATCTACCGATCGTTGAATGGAGGTGGATCGTTTCAACAATGGAAAAGAGTAGCGATTACGGCATCTGTAGAGAAATTACAATTAATTTCTTTTGATGGTACGGGAGACGATTATATTGTGGCGTATTTACTTACAGATACAGAAACGTTTCAGGCGTGGCGATGGAATGTTGAAACGGGCGATTTTGAAGCGCAAACAATTGCAACAGATGTAAGTGACTTTGGAGTAGATAGAAACTACGCTTCAATCACTGCTACGCAACGCGCATTTGCGACGTATCAAAAGTTTACGGGTTGTAACAATGTTCATTCGGCTAGAAGCACTGCAGCAAGTTATGGGTTTGATTGGGTAGATGAAGTCACAGAAAGTGGTACATGTGGAAGTCAGGTTGAATTTACCTATGGACGTGGCGGTGCTACTTATACAACCTACACAGGCGAGAATACAGGGAATTTGTATGCAAATGCAAATGATAATTTTAACGATCCGGCTTCCTGGGAAACACGGGAGACTGTTACATCGGGGGCAGTAAGAGAAATATTGAACCCAAGAATTGCTGCCGCTAGAAAGTTTATTGAAAATGATAATGTTCTAATTATAGCTTCTACACGGGACGCTGGAACCTTAGACAATTTCGATCTGATTAGTCAGACACGTGAAAATGGAGGAGAATATTCTCTGCTTTGGATAGGAATATCTTTTCCTGAAGATAACGCTACACATTATGATACGTGGGTGAGAAAAGTGAATGATATCGAAGTTATTAGAACTGGCTCTCTTCAAGATAAAATTGATGATTCGTCAAATGATATCTGCTGGGAACGTACCTACGAAGGAAATGACTTTAATGGTCTTAGTTCTGTAAGTGACTTTCTTACTAATGACGTTTGGGATGGGTTTCCTCCAGCTGTTGCAGAAACAAGTGACAATTTACCTTGTATGGCATTTGCAGGAACCAACGGGGGTTTTGGCTATGGCCTTTATTTTGATGCCGAAGCAGATATAGTGCTCAACACACAGAATACCAGTATTGAAGGGTTAACCTATTATCCAAATCCTACTTCAGAAATGCTAACCCTTAAAGCTTTTCAACCTATTACCAATGTTGAATTGTTTAGCATCACTGGAAAAAAGGTAAAAGAGTTTACACCTAATTTAACTGAAATTAATCTCAACATTCAAGAGCTAGCCTCTGGAATTTATATTATGACAGTACATTCAAATAAACAAAAAGCAAATTATAAGCTTATAAAAAATTAATTATGAAAAACATAAAAAAAATAACACTCTTACTATTTGTCCTTCCCTTAGTGACACTAGCACAATGGATACAAGTAGGCGACGATATTGATGGAGAAGTTATGAATGATCAATCTGGTACTTCAGTAGCTTTAAACGCAACAGGAAATATAGTTGCCATAGGAACTCCATTTAACGACGATAATGGAAGCAGATCAGGTTATGTTCGTGTTTTTATAAACCAATCTGGAGAGTGGGAGAAAATAGGAGCAGATATCAACGGAAATTTGTCCAATAGTAATTCTGGATATTCAGTCAGTATTAGTAATGATGGTACTATTGTAGCCATTGGAGCTCCAGATGCTGATGCTAATGGTTTTGAGTCTGGACACGTACGAATTTTTGAAAATATAGCTGGAAATTGGATGCAAATTGGAGACGATATTGTTGGAGAAGCATTTAGTGATCATTCAGGGTTTTCGGTAAGCTTAAGCGGCGATGGTACTACCGTTGCTATAGGCGCGCCCGATAATGAAGGTTCGGACGGTGGAAATCCAGGTCAGGTACGTGTGTACGAAAATCAAGCTGGATCCTGGGTGCAAATAGGGGAGGATATTGATGGAGAAGTTGCTGAAGATAATTCAGGTTTCTCTTTGGCTCTAAGTGACAATGGAGCCGTAGTGGCTATTGGAGCACCTTTTAATGATGGCACCGATATGGACGCGGGCCAGGTACGGATATATAAAAATGAAGCTGGATCTTGGGAGCAAGTAGGAGATGATATCGATGGAGAAGCAATGAACGATCGTTTTGGTACTTCAGTAGCATTAAGTAGTGACGGAACTATTGTAGCTATTGGTGCCCGGGATAATAATAGTATTGGGCATGTACGTGTATTACAAAATCAATCTGAAAACTGGATTCAAATAGGGAATGATATTGATGGAGAATCTATTGGAGATCGCTTTGGAAGTTCAGTAAGTTTAAGTGAAGATGGTACTATAGTTGCTATTGGAGCTCCGTTTAATAATGCCGCTGGTTCAGAAAAAGGACGCGTGAAACTATATAAAAATCAGTCTGGAAGCTGGACGCAAATAGATATGAGTATAGATGGAGAACACGTGGGGGATCGCTTCGGAACCTCTGTAAGTTTAAGTGCAGATGGCAGTATCGTTGCGATTGGGGCTCCTTTAAATGATGATAGCGGATCAAATTCTGGTCATGCAAGAATAGTTAGCAACTCAAATATCCTTAGTGTAGAAGCTACTACTTTTGGAACTGATTTTCATATATACCCTAATCCCACTTCATCGCTTGTTACGTTAGTTATGAGTGCTTCTTATCCGTCTGTAGATGTAATAATTAACGATACTATGGGTAAGAAAATACTATCTAAAAATTATACGAATACAGATACCATACATATTTCGACCGAAAACTTTGCGCAGGGTGTTTATTATATAAATATATATAACTCCAATACTATCCTTGGTACTTTCAAACTTATAAAAGAATAAATTTTTAGCTACTAATTAAATGATTTTCTATAAAAAATAAAATAATAATAATTGCTTAAAACCTTTCGAGAAGAGGCTTTTCTAGGTAGAATAGGTGTATTAAAATAGGCTGGAAAAAGCTGAATCTTAATTTTTTTCCAGCCAATCCTTCAATTCATAAAAGTTTTGAGGTGCTACGCCGTGCCCTACAGGAAATTCGGAATACGTACACGGAATATTCAAATTGTCTAAAAAGGGCTTCGTTTTTTGCGCCCAAGAGACTGGTATTACTTGGTCTACGCTTCCGTGAGAGGTGTATATCTTTAAATTGCTGAAATCATTTTTCTCATACCCTTCTTTTAAAATAGCTTCATTTACATAACCACTTAGTCCAACGACGCGCTGTACTTTTTCAGGATAACTTAAGGCTACGGCAAAACTTAAAATAGTACCCTGACTAAAACCTAAAAGCGTCACATTTTTTTCGGAAACCTGATATTTTGAAATTATTTCATCGATGCATTTCACTACCAAATCCCGTGAAGCAATAGCTTGCTCATCATCACTAAACTTTCCTTTAGTATCATCAAAATAGATATTGTACCAGGCATTTCCGTAAGGCTGCATGGGTATTGGAGCTTTCAGCGAAATAATAGTGTATTTTTCTGGTAGTTCGGTAGCGAAAGAAAACAAATCGTTTTCATCACTTCCAAAGCCATGAAGCATAATAATTACAGGAGATTTTTCAGTTAAGGGTTCGGCAACTCTAATGTTGTGCTCTAGGGAGAGGGTTTGTTTTTTCATAGATAAAATAAAAGAAGCCGCAAGTTACAAAAACAGCGGCTTCAAAATAGGGAAGTTAACGTGAATTAGTGGTTAGCCAATATTTTTAAACCATTCTTGAAATTTTTCACCTACCAGTGGCACAGGTTTGGTCTCGCCTTGTACGGCAGATAAGAGCCCTAATATTAAAAGGACAAATACGCCTAGGTATAAAATAGTCGATAAAAAGGGAATGTACACAATAAAGGATAGTACGGTAAAGAAAATAGCAAGCAAGATATATATTCCAATAATACCTATGCTTTGTCTAATGTGGTAACTGGCAAAGCTGTTTTTTTTATCATTGTTCATTATAAAAGCAATGATAAGGCCAATTAGAGTTATGTAAGAGATAATAGCAATGGTTTTACCTTCTTCAACAGTATTTGCGTTTTCCATGGTTAGTTTTTTGGTTTTTTAAATATAGTAATTCTATCCTAAAAACGTGAACCAACTCTGAAACTTTTTACTTAAAAATGGAATTCCTGCTTTTTTATTCGCAATTGCCATCGCTAAAGAGAACAACCAAAATACTACTGATATCCAATAGAGTATGTCTCCAACAAGCAAGTTTATATGAAATTGCGTAACCACGGCTACAAGTAAAATTAGTAACAAGCCAAACATGTTTTTTATATGCCAAGTAGCAAAAGCTTCGGGTGTGTCCTTATTCATAGAGACCGAAATAAAGAAGCCAATAAAAGTGAAATAAGCAATTACTGCTTTTGTTTTGCCTGCGGGAACGTTAGTCATTTAAAACTAGTTTAGTGTTGTTTACAATTCCGTAGACGCTTCCTTTTAGGTTTTTACCAAGCATTGCTGCATTTTTGGAAGTTGAGAGAATGTGTTCTTCCAAAAACTGCGTTGTTCCTTCAGGATTAAACAGTGTGAGGTTTGCTTTAGTTCCTTCCGCAATTAAAGTAGCTTCCACTCCAAATCTAGTTTTAAGTCCTGTAAGTGCTATTATGGCTGTTTCCATATCTGTTGCGTGGTTTAAAGCGCCAAAACAGCTTTCCAGTCCAATACTTCCAAAGGCGGCGTGTTCGAATTCTATTTTTTTGTCTTCTATAATTCTTGGATCGTGGTTGCTGGTTACTCCATCGATTACTCCGTCTCTTAATCCTTTTATCAATGCTTTTACATCTTGTTGAGTACGTAATGGCGGGAGTAGTTTAAAGTTGGTGTTAAAGCTTTCCAAGGTATCATCGGTCAGGCAAAGGTTGTTTATGGAAACGCTACAGCTTACATCTAAGCCTTTCTTTTTGGCGTCTTTAATGAGTTGAACCGATTTTTTAGTTGAAATGGTCGGGATGTGCAAGCTACCACCAGTGTATTCTAAAAGGTATAAATCACGCGTTATTTGTAATTCTTCCGAAAGTGCCGGAATTCCTTTTAAACCTAACTTCGTACTGTTTACTTCTTCGTTTACCAATCCTTTTCTAGAAATAGATGGGTCTAACGGGAAGGATTGTACCAGGCCTTCAAAATTTTGAGTGTATTGCAGTGCAATTTTTAGCAGGTTGGCGTTTTCGATGGGTAATTGATAGTCATAAAAAGAAATTGCGCCTTCCATTTTCATATCAAATAATTCGGCCAGATCTTTTCCTTCAGCTTTCATCGTGAGTGCGCCTACTGGATATACATTTACACTATTTCCAGCACTTTTCCCTTTTATATATTGAATACCAGATTTACTATCTGTTACGGGGAATGTATTTGTATTTAAAGCAATAGCTGTAAATCCCGAATGTGCTGCGGTGTTAAGTCCGTTGGTAATAGTTTCTCTGTCCTCGAAGCCTGGTTCGCCAAAACACACGCTACTATCGAACCAGCCTTGCGAAATATGGAGGTTTTTAAGTTGTATCTTTTTTGCCTTGGGTTCAGAAATACTAGTTGCTATTTTTTTAATGATTCCCTTTTCAATTAAAACATCTCTCTTTTTAAGATGATGTTTGCTTGTTGGGTCTACGATTGTTGCGTTTTTAAATAGCGTTGCACTCATAGTTATCTTTTGTAAAATTTCAGTACTAACATTTCAAGTATAAGGAAAAGTAAAGCAAAAATAACAAACCATTTCCAAAAGCTGTTAATGCTGTTTTCTTCATTTAAAGTATCAAACAACCCTTCAATGGTGTTATAATTTCTTACACCTTCCCAGTCTGCAATGTCTAAGTATTGTAACGTACTCTCGTTCCGGGTGTAATTATAGCTTATATCTTCTATGTATTGTTCTTTGTTTTTTATCTGAAATATACCCGCATTGGAAGGTTCTTCAGTAGTGGTAACCACAACATTGGTTGCTTTTGTTTGCTGAAGCGGTACAAAACTAGAAACGCTATCGATTAGCGTAAGGATTTCGTCTTGAATTAATTTTACAGGTACAGCAAATGTATTGGTTTCTCCAGCTGTATAATACAACTTGGTAAGCGGTAAACTTTGTTGCGCCATATTGTAAAGTGTAGGTACAATAAGGGGTGAGTTTTTGAAATTACTATTTTCAGTAGAGAGAGGGGCGGCACTAGTGTATACATTTCCGCTTTGGGTGATAAAAGGACTGCTGTCTTCAAACTTTAAAACAGCTGTAGCGTTTGTGTTGTAGGTAATGTAGCTGTTTACTTTTGGATACTGAAAGTTAACAACCTGCTTCTCAAAAACATCTTTATACAATGGGTGTGAGAACACAATTTGGGTGATTTTCTTTTGAGAGTTTACAACTTCGCCATACATGCCCGTCCCTAATGAGGCCATTAAAGTATTGTATTCGGTTAGTTCGGCTTTACTTGAAGGGATAATAAATAAACTCCCTCCTTTGTCCACAAAATCTTTAAGTGCGGTCCTAAGCGAGGCAGGAATAGACGTAATTTCGTTTAAGATAATAAAATTCTGTTCTGTGAAAGTGTTGTAATCGGCACTTGTATCTGTTTGTGCGGTATAGTCAAACTCGGGATTTTCAAAAATTCGCTGTAAAAAAGTATTTGTTGCGCTAGAAATTGAAAGCACCTTTATTTTTTTCGCTGTGTTTATGCTAAAATATAAAGCATTGTCATAGGTAAGATTAGGGTCTTCAATACTTAATTTTCCTTTAAAAGTATCTATACCTTCAATATCGAAGGTGAGGATGTTTTTCTGTTTTTCTGAAAAATCTACAGCACTTTTAGCAGTAAGTGAGGTGCCATTAAATAATGATACAGGAACCGAAGGCGCAACCTCTCCTTGGGCCGAAATGATAATATTCAATTTTATTGAAGTTGCGTTTTTGGAAGCAATATATACGGAGTCTATACTTATATTATTGAAGGTTTCGGGTCTTAATTGGACGGCTTCTACCAAAATATTTGTAGGCGCTTCTGGGAATACTTCGGTTGCTTGAAAGTCTGAAATCCATAGTAAACGCTTGGTAGCACCTTTGTCTTTGGTAAATAATTGATTGGCTTTCAAAAGCACTTCTGCTGCAGTTAATTGCTTTGCACTATATGGAATATCTAATAAAGCTGCCTTAAAATCTTGAAGCGTGGTGCTTGTATGGGTTTCGGTATTTGTTAACCAGTTTATAGTTTCACTACCTGTAGCCTGGGCGTATAATTGCTGTATAGCGCGTTGTAGTAATGGACCATTGGCACCTTTTGCTTGCATACTAAAACTATTGTCTATATAAACAACCGTTTCTTTTTGGGTGTTTAGTGCTGTTTTAGAAGCGGTAAAGGGTTGTGCAAAGGCTAGGATAATACAAGCCAAAGCCAATAACCTAAGTAAAAGCGTGATCCATTTTTTTAATTTGGAACTTTTACGGGTCTGAATGTTAACCTTTTTTAAGAAGGCCACATTGGTAAAGTCTATTTTCTGAAACTTGCGTAACTGAAACAGGTGAATAATAATAGGGATAAGCAGTAAAAATAATGCGTAGAGAAGTTCTGGATGTTTAAACTGCATGCTTTATATAAGATTGCCCAAAGATAAAAAACAGTTTGGAAAAATCGCTACTTCTTTATGGTAAAGGTGAAAGTAGTTCCTTTTTCCAGCTCCGAAGTTAACGAAATAGTACCGCCTAGCTTCGTGACAAGCTTTAAAACCGTTGCGAGACCAATACCAGAGCCCTTTTCACCGTGGCGGTCTTTTTCTCCAGCTGTTTTAAACAATTGAAATATGACCTCTTGCTTCTCTTTGTCTATTCCAATACCGTTGTCTTGCACCGTAAATTGATAGTGTGTGTCTGTTTCAGCAAAGGTAGAGGTTATATGCGGAATTTTGTGATGGTTGTATTTAAGTGCATTACCAACTAAGTTTATGAAAATTTGTAGGAGCGCTGGTTGGTTTACCCTAATGGGAATGGGATCTTTAGGATGTTCAAATTCGGCATTGTCTACGAAGAGAATATCTTCTATTTCCTCATACACAGCTAGCAACGATATTTCTTTTTTACGTTCGGAAAGCAAATCGTCACTTTTATAATACCCTAGCATCCCGTCTATATACTTATTTAGGGTAAGTGAGGATTCCTCAATATAATCTAAATATTGTATTCCAGCTTCGTCAAACTTAGGACTGTATTCGTCGCGGATTAATTTTGCTATCGAAGTAATATTGCCCAGGGGCGATTTAAGATCGTGTGAGACCAACCCTGCAAAATTCTTTAAATCTTGATTTCTTTGTTCTAATTGTGCTTTACTATTTTCTAGTAAAACATTGTTTCTATGTAGTTCAAACAGCTTTACTACTTGCTTTGCCATGGTAATGATAATAACTTTTTGCTTTTCTGTAAGCTGTCTGGGTTTTGTGTCAAAAATACATAAGGTACCAAGCGGGAAACCATTATGGGTTCTTAGTGGAGCTCCTGCATAAAAAATTGCATTGTGCTCTTTTACAATCGGGTTATCGGCAAATCGAATATCCATTCGTGCGTCTTCTACAATAAAAAGATCTTGTGGCTCCAAAATTGCGTGGCCACAAAATGAAGTGTCTCTTGGAGATTCATTAAAAGGAACTCCGTGATGTGATTTTAAAAAATTTCGATCTGCGTCTAAAAGAGTTACTAAAGATATTGGGGTGTCACAAACACTTGCGATGAGTTCAGTAATATCGTCATATTCTTGTTCGGGTAATGTGTCTAAAAGGTTGAAGGATTTTACTTCAAGTAATCTTTCAGCTTCATTACTAGGAGATGTTGGGGCAATCATAAAATATTTCTACACTATTATTATTACAAAGATTGCTAATCTTTTTACTCGATACTCGAGATTTTAATGCTCCGAGCCTTCCCTCGAAATTTCACTGTTATTGTTTTATAGAAAACTCAAAAGTTGTGCCCATTTTAGGTTCTGAAGTAACTAAGATGTATCCACCAAGATTGGTTACCAGTTTTTGTACAGTGGAAAGGCCAATACCACTACCTTTTTGCCCATTTTTATCTATAGTATCTGCGGTCGAAAATAACTCGAAAATCTGTTTCTGCTTCTCTTTTGGAATTCCCATACCGTTGTCTGATACTTTAAAAAAGTAACTATCGCTTTTTTCCTCTGCTTCAATAGTGATAATTATTTTAGGTTTATCATTATATTTTAAGCTATTGCCTATCAAATTTAAGAAAATTTGTTCCAAGGCCGTACGATTACAGTGTAATTCGAAATTGGCATCTGGAAGATTAATCTCGCAGTCTATATTTATATTCAGCAATTCGATAATTTCCTCTAAAAGATGCTGAATATCGAAATCTTCTTTGCTTTCTTCAGCCAGCTTATCACTTTCATAATGGTTTAAAAGACCCGTAATGTAATCGCTTAACGTAAAGGAGCTTTGTTTTAAAGAAGAGAGGTAATCTATAGCTTTAACATCTAATTGCGAAGCATATTTAGCCTTTAAAATATCTGTGGTTACAATAATATTTGCCAGTGGCATTTTCATATCGTGAGAAACCACACCAGCAAAATTTTTCAACTCATCATTTTTATCCCTAAGCTCTATTTGGATATTTTTTAAAATATTATTGGCGCTATGTAGTTCAATTAATTTTACCACTTGTTTGGCCAGTTTTTTTAATCCGTTTAATTGTTTTTCCGAAATCGTATTGGCTTTAGTATCTATTACACAGAGCGTTCCTAAAGCATATCCATTCCTGTCTTTTAAACAAACGCCGGCGTAAAATACAATAGGATCTTCGGCTGCGTTGGCAAAAGGATGATCTTTAAAATGCTCATGAGTTCGTGTATCATTAACCACAAATGCGAGGGAATCTTCTCCCACAGCATAGCTACAAAACGAAATTTCACGATTACTACTACATATATTTCTTCCCTGACTAGACTTAAACCATACTTTTTCTTCGTCAACCAATGAAATAAGCGCTATGGGCATATCGGTTATATGCGTAGCAAGATCTGTAATTTGGTCGTATTCTTCTTCTCTGTCGGTATAAAGAATACCGTAGCTTCTAAGAGCTGCAAGACGTCCCTGTTCGTTGTGAGGTGTTGTTGGCGAAATCATATTTTTGAAACCCGTAGGCAATGGTGGAATTTCGGATTATTTAGTGGAGCTAAGATAGGAGAATTTATGATAACCTTAACATGAGTGCGTAAAATGCTACGAATAACTTTAAAAACGTTCAAAAACCCCTAAGCCAAAGAGCGCAAAGTCATATTTTACGGGATCTTGAGGGTCTAATTTCCTTAGTGCTTGGTCCAATGCCGCTAAGGCTTTTCCATCGTTCTGTTTTCGTTTTATTAATTTTAATTTTCTGGCAACATTCCCGCTGTGAACGTCCAGGGGGCAACTTAAAGCGCTGGTAGAAATGTTTTTCCAAATGCCCAAATCTACACCCGTGCTGTTATCCCTAACCATCCATCGTAAAAACATATTGAGTCTTTTTGCTGCCGAATTTTTTAACGGATCGCTCACATGTTTTTGGGTACGTGGAAGATGAGGTAAACTGAAGAATTCTTTTTTTAATGCCGAAATGGCTCCTTGTGTTGAAGTTTCCGTACTGTTTTCAGAGAAAATGGTTTCCAGTCCACCACAATTTGTATATAAATGCCGAAGTGCAACTATAAAATATTGAAGATCGTAGCTATTAAAAGTTCTGTGTACAAAGCCCGAAAGCGAATCGAGCTCTTTTTCTGAAGCATGCATCACAAAATCGAAGGGCGAGTTGTCCAATAAATCCATCAACTTTTTACTATTGTTGAGAATACTTTTTCTATTCCCCCAAGCAATGGTAGCCGTTAAAAAGGCTGATAGCTCTATATCTTCCTTTAGACTAAACTGATGCGGAATTTGAATTGGATCACTCTCTATAAATTCTGGACGGTTGTATTGCAACACCTTTTCATCCAGAAATTCTTTGAGCTGCTTTTTATTCATACTATTTAATTCACTGATAGACGCAAACCCTATTGTTTAAAATTTTACCAACAACCAACAACCAACAACTGACAACTGACTACTGAACAATCCTCCCATCCTGCATCACCAACTTTCTATCGGCCATTTCGGCTAATTCTTCGTTGTGTGTTACAATTACGAAGGTTTGCCCAAACTCATCCCTAAGTTGAAAAAAGAGGTTGTGAAGGTTCTCGGCACTTTCAGTATCTAAATTACCACTGGGTTCGTCTGCTAGCACAATATCTGGGTTATTAATAAGAGCTCTGGCTACTGCCACACGTTGTTGTTCTCCTCCCGAAAGCTCATTGGGTTTGTGAGTTTCACGGTGTGAAAGGCCTAAAAATTTCAGTAACTCTTTAGCTCTTTTTTCGGCTTCGGCTTTCGATGTTTTTTTGATGAAAGCTGGAATGCAAATGTTTTCCAATGCCGTAAATTCTGGTAATAGTTGATGAAACTGAAATATAAACCCCAAGGATGCATTTCTAAACGCTGCCAACTCTTTTCTACTTAAGGTTGAAATTGCGGTGTTATTAATTTTTAATTCACCTTCAGAAAAATGATCTAACGTTCCTAATATTTGAAGAAGTGTAGTTTTTCCAGCTCCGGAAGCACCTACAATAGAAACAATTTCAGATTTTTTGATATGTAAATCCACCCCTTTCAGTACGTGCAGATCGTCGTAGTATTTATGAATATTTTGTGCGGTAATCACTTGGTTTCAATTTTTACGAAAGTACGTATTAATAGTAAAATCTAGTGGTGTATTTTGAGTAATTTCATTGATGTTTTTCTTAAGGTTAATGTAAATATATATATATATGGAATCACTCTAGTGTTTAGCTATCTACCATAACAACCTATGCTTTTTTATCGAAAATATAGTTCATGTTATTATAATCTATAAAATATGTGATACGCAACGATATAGTATGTTGGTGGTCTTGCTCAAAAAGGTTTTCTAAACTTTCGGTATAATCAAGTTGAGAGCTTTCGGTCACCTCAAAAATTTTGTGACGGTAGAGTAGAGAAGCTTCACTCCCAGGGGCAAAGCGCCATCTGTAGCTTACATCCAAATTCCAGATATTAAAGTTAGTGTTGGGGTCATTTTGGGTAGTGTCATAATTTGTTATTGTTCTAGATCCGTCTTCATTTAGGATAGAAAAGATATTGTCGCTATAGTCTGCTGTGCTCCAAAAATTTCGGAATCGTAAATCGATGGCTTTAAACGGGTTAAAATTATAACTTGCTGTTACAGCGTTTTCAATACTTGTTATGTCACGTTGCCCAAAAAATACGTCGTCGTCGGTATTATCGATATAACCAAAAATATTATTATCAATAGATAACTCTGAATTCAAAATCATCGCAAACCTCTCTGAAAACCGGTATCGAGGTGAAATCTCTATAAATATGGAGCTCCGCGGATTGTCAAAAGCTGTTCTACCTCCCACACCCATATCGTATGCAAATTTTTTCCTATAATCTGAAGACACAAATGCTTGACCTCCAAAAGTAGCTGGGAACATCACAAATTTACCATCTACTCGTGGTTCAAAATAATCTCTGTTTTCGGTTAAGTAACTTCCGTTTACCCCAAAAGCAAAACGGTTTACGGTAAAAAAGAAGGTGTTGAATTCGAAATCATTCCTAGTTTGTATGCTGGGTTTGTACAACCTGTTGTGTCTTGCTGTGAGCGAAAAACTGTACCTGTTAAAAATCTCGGTAGGTTCAAAAATTTCATAAGAAACACCAGCAACAAAATTGTTGTAATTATTGGTGAAATTTACCCCCAGGTCATTTATATCGAAGGTTTTGTTCGCAAAATCATGACCTACACGGTACCTGAAATTTCCTTTAATTCTGAAAAAATCAAGTTCAGATCTAAAGCCAGTTTTAAATCCATCATTTTCGTTCACATTATTAACAATAGCACGCCCCGAAGTACGAAATCTATTTCCATTGTCTGCCACATCAAACGCAAGGGCAGATACGTTGGCATCTCTAAAATTACCGTCTCTAACTACATTGGTATTTAGTAATGAGATGGAGGAGTTATCGTTAAATTGTTGGTCTAGTACAAACACGTTATAGTTTGCAATAGGCTCCACGACTACTTCTCGTACTGCTCCCGTAAGCGTGTCTTGAACAATTGCTTTGGTTTCGCCGGTAATAGTGTTTAATACACCAATTCCTAAGTTACTTTTGGTACGACCCGATACCTTAATGGCATTTAATAATTTTGTACGACTTGGGTTTTCTAATTCTTTTTCTTGTCCTTCTAATTCCAAACTACCCGTTGGTGCATTCCCAATCCTTCTGGAAAAGAATATTCCACCTTTGTTAAAGAGTTCGGTGCCTTCAGAAAAAAATTGTCTGTTTTCTCCAAAAGTTTGTTCAAAAGGTCCCAGATTAAGTGTGATATTATCGAAAGCAGCTTGTCCGAAGTCTGGTATAAGAGTGGCGTCTAGTGTAAAACTATCGCTTAAGCCATATTTAATATCCAGACCTGCGGTGAGGTTGGTTTCAGTTTCATCGTTAAAAGTACTCACAACGCCTTGTGTAAAAGGAAATAAAGTAAGTCGAACGGGAGGGTCAATATTTCGAATACCCACAACGGTACCATTGTATTGTGTTTCCTTACCAATACTATTGTTAATAAAATTCCACGTGTGGGTTTCGTTTCTGATTTTTATCTCTCTATAAAAATTAATACCCCAATCTTGCACTTCTTTTTCAGGAAATCGTAATGCGTTGTAGGGAATCTCAAACTCTGCATACCAACCTGTTTCATCGTAAGAAATTTTGCAGGAAAAAACTACATTGTATCCAAAGTCTTCATTAGTGCTACTTACACGGGAATCTCCTATAGTTCCAGCACTGGTTACATAAAAGCGAGTTTCGTTTATACCATCATTGTAAGTATTAATGGCTACTGCTAGTCGGTCTGCTTGTACAAAAACATCATCTCGCTGTGAAAATTGTTTTAAAATCTTGTCTGGATTGGGGTCGTATAAATAAGCGGCAACATATATGGCTTTGTCATTGTACGCCATTTTTACTTCGCTTTGAAATTCGCGAGGTATAGTGCCATCGTTTCCTGGTTGATACAAATTAAAATTACCCGATGGTGTAATATTTTGCCATACCATATCCCTTACGTCGCCATCAATTTTAGGAGATTCTGAGATGCGTTGTGCATTTAGGATTTTTCTGGGTTTATGGTCTGGTGTAAGCGTTTCTTGCGCTACAGTGTACGTAATCCCAAAAAGACTAAAAAGAAAAAGAAAATATATTCTACACATAAAAATGTTTTGAAAATAGTAGTGTGCCAACAAGAATATTTACAAACTGACAAATCTAATCTTACATAGAGAGGAGACTTCCTAAGAAAAAGTTAAAAAAATGATTTTTTGTTATGCTACTAGCGCTTACTCGTAACTTTGTAAATCTTAAAAAAAGGATGGAAAAAATAGTATTTGCTGCAGGTTGTTTTTGGTGTACTGAAGCCGTTTTTCAGCGCATAAAGGGTGTAGAAAAAGTGGTTCCCGGTTTTACAGGCGGAAACATTAAAAATCCAGCATATCGCGAGGTTTGTCAAGGTAGGACCGGACATGCCGAAGGAGTAGAGGTTACGTATAATCCTTCAGAGATTAGTGTTGAAGAATTATTAGAGATCTATTTTTCCACGCACGATCCAACCACGCTTAACCAACAAGGAAACGATCGTGGAACGCAATACCGTAGCGCAATTTTTTATACTACGGAAACTCAAAAACAAGCAGCAGAAAAAATGATACATTTGCTTGACAACGAGAACGTTTTCGAAAATGATATTGTCACCGAAGTAACGGCACTACCAATTTTCTATGTTGCTGATGTAGCACATCATGAATACTACAACAATAATAAAAGCCAGCCGTATTGTCAATATATAATTGACCCTAAGGTGCGAAAGATAAATAAATATTATTCAGATAAATTGAAGTAAGCATAGATGGGAAGCTATAAAAATACAGAAGAGTATAACGGAGAGATCACAAATAATTTAGCCGAAAATTTTTCAGAAATACTGAAAGGTATAGGAGAAGATGTTGAAAGAGAGGGTATTGTAAAAACACCAGAACGTGCTGCCAAAGCAATGCAATTTCTTACTTCGGGACATTGCCAGGATCCTGCCGAAATCTTAAAAGGAGCCATGTTTGCCGAAGAGTATAACGATATGGTGGTTGTTAAAGATATTGAATTGTACTCCCTGTGTGAACACCATATTTTACCTTTTTTTGGAAAAGCGCATATTGCGTATATTCCAAACGGACAAATAGTAGGGCTAAGTAAAATCCCACGGGTGGTAGATGTATTTGCAAGACGCCTACAAGTACAGGAACGCCTAACGCACGATATTTTGGAATGTATAAACGATACCCTAAAACCTAAAGGAGTGGCAGTAGTGATTGAAGCCAGCCATATGTGTATGATGATGCGCGGTGTACAAAAGCAGAACAGCGTTACAACCACTTCAGGATTCCGTGGGCAATTTGAAAAAATTGAAACCCGAAATGAGTTCTTAAAGTTGATTACGAGTGATTTGTCTTAACTGACATCACAATTTCTGGCACCTTTCTTGCGTTGTGGCTAGTAGAATTTATAATACAACAACAATGCAAAACACAAAAATATCCAACCTTAAAAAAGGACTCTTATTTGATGCTATTGGGATGGTTTCTATGGCAATTCCAGTAGTTGGCCCTTTTCTAGATATACTTTGGGCGCCGTTTGCTGCCAAGAAAATGAGCGATATGTACTCAGGGGAGCAAGGTAAAATAGCTTCGGTAGTAGTATTTATTGAAGAGATATTACCCATTTCCGACTTTATACCAACGTTTACTTTAATGTGGTTTTACACCTACGTTTGGCAAGGTAAAAAAGATCCCGTGCCACAGACCATTGAGGTAGAGATAGTAGAATAAAAAAAATCCCGGACATGCCGGGATTTTTTTATAATTGCTTATTGGGTTTATTCTTCAACCTCTAGATCGAAAGTAACAGATACATCTGTCTCCCCACCAGCATCTGCAAGCGTACCATCGTTTGGTTTCTTAGGCTCGTGACGTAATGTAATGTTTAAAGTACCGTCACTTACAGCAGTTGCTGTTAAGACAAATTCTGTTCCTAACGGATTTCCATCAGTGTCTATATTACCATAATCTACGTCTACATTTAATCCGCTTCCAGGAATAAAAAATACTTGGTGCTCGTCCGATTCTTCTTCAACTTCCTCCGTTATATCTTCGGCAGGAGTTTCGGTTTCATTTAAAAATTGAACGGCTCCAACATACGTGCTACCCAATTTTAAATTTCCAGAAACAGTAACTGTTGGAGCATTAGGTCCGTCCCCATCTAAATCTCTTGAGGATAGTGTTACCGTTCCGGTATCAGCTACAAGTGTTACGATTACAGATGTGATAATTTCTTCTTCATTTACCACCTCTGGTGTGTCGTCGTCTCCACTACATCCAATAATAAGAAGTGAGAAAAGAAGTGTTGGGATTATATATTTTAATGTTTTCATATGTAGTTAAATTTTAGTTTTTAATAATTAATTTTCACTTGTAATAAAATATTTCTTCCTAGATCGTCGGCATAGTATCGCAGTCTATTTAAATAATCTCGATAGGAGGTATTTAGTACATTCGTAACTTTTACATTTAAATTAATTGTAGCCAGGCTGGGAAAGTTAAATGTAGTGCCAGCAGTAAGGTTAAATAGATGGTATGCTGCCGGCGGGGTGCTTACATCTACTGTTTCGAAGGTGTCTGTTTCTGGCAGAAAGACTTCAAAGTTATTATTCGGGAATTCGTTTTGTCTAAAAACATAGTTGCTTTCTATCCCTAAATTTACTTTTTGCTTTAGTGGTAATTGGTATTGTAATCCATTGTTAATACTTGCAGGAGGCATATTTATAAGCGCCTGTTCTTTGGAAGTATCCCATCCCTTTACAATAGAAAATTGGTTGTTATATGTTAACGCATCCGTAATTTTAAACGTTGCATCTGTATCTAAACCAAGTAATCTTGCATTGGTTTGTCTATACTCCCAAACCTGAAAATTTCCACGAACTGTTTGCTGTACCCCTGTAGGCTCAATTACTATAAAATCCTTTACAAATGTTGCATATGGGTTTACAGCAAATGAAAATCTATCACCTTTCTTTTGCGCCGTAACAGTAATTTTCTGAGAAATTTCAGAATTAAAACGAAGGTCACCCAACTCTATCCTAGAAGCGCTATGGTGCAATCCTTCGCTAAATAACTCGGAAGCATTTGGTGCACGAGAAGCTAAGGAATAGTTTGAAAATAGTACGTAATCGTCATCAAATTTATACGAAAAGCCAAGCGTTGCCGAAGCATTATTAAATTCTAATTCTGGATTGGTTAGTAATTGATTTCCAAATTCTTCAACAATTAATTCTGGAAACTGAGTGTCGTACCCACGCGACTCCCAAAAGGAAGTTCGATAAAATTTGAATACATCCATAAAGGTGTAATCAAATCTTCCGCCAAATTCAGCAATAAATTTTTCAGATATTTGAAAATCTGCTATTCCATATACAGCAAATTTATATTGCTTATAATCTGGAATTAAACGTCGTACTCCTGTGGAAGGATCTGCAAAGTTTTCCTGAAAATTACCAACCAGCCCTGTTTTTAAAGAAATTTGATCGCTTACATCGCTTTCCAGTGAAAGTGATAAATTATGCGTCACTAACTCTAAATCTACCGAAGGCTTCCCATCGTCATCACCACGTCTCACATCATATTCCAATCGGTTGTTTTGCTGTACATCGTAGGTAAGACGAAACATTCCAAGGGAATTAGATTTGTAAAATGCGGAAACTTTCCCAAGATGATGTGTTACCTCTTGTCTTGGTGTATCGATATCGTATGTGAAATCTCTAACTACAAGAGGCGTTTCGCTATTTATAGCTGCTACCTGATCTTCGGCGCCTCCCAAATGTGAGGCACGTAATATTCCAATTTTATTTTTGAAAAATGAATAATAGGCGTCAACACCGTACGTAATCTTATTGTAACCAACATTCATAGAAAAATTTTGCTCCGAGAGTCCTGTATTGCTTAATACATAATCCGGGGCTTCAAAATCTCCATACTGCTTTGCAGTACCTTGAAAACGAGCAAACCATCCATTTTCATAACTTTTGGTAAGGGTTGTGGTTAATGCACCACCTCTACCATTGGTTTGTCCAGATAAAATAGTTTTACCATACAATGAATCCTTAAGTGTTACTGGAGCAGGCTCTGCCACTACAACGCCTCCAACAGCATCTCCACTAAATTGAAGTGCAGCCGCACCCTTAAGTACAGTAATACTGCTTGCAGTGTTTAAATCTATATTTGGTGCATGTTCTGCTCCCCATTCCTGATCTTGTTGTCTAACTCCATTATTAATTATAGTAACTCTACTACTATGTAGGCCATTAATTACAGGTTTCACAACAGTATTACCCGTATTAAGTGACGAAACACCACTCACAGTTTTTAAAGCATCTCCTAAAGAGCCGCTACTGTAATCTTCTAATGTTTCTAACAATATTCGGTTTTCAAGGACGCTTTCGGCTTTGGTATAATAGGTACTGCCTTTAATTAAGATTTCATTTAGTTCTTCTAAATGGTGTTCTAGTTTAAAGGTTTTTTCAGTATCTGTTATCATTTGTACTGCAAAAGCCTTCGTGGTACATTCTGGATGGGATATTTGTAGGTTATACAAATTTTCGCATAAGTTATTAAACTCAAACTTTCCATCAAAATCGGTTACCTTGGCTGTTTCAGAACCTGCAAGCACTACAGTGGCCCCAGCTAATGGAGAGCCATCGTGCATATCCATAACAATACCGCGAAGGGTTAATTCGCAGTTTTGCGCAATAGAGGTTACGCAAGCTAAAATAGCAAGCGTCACGCTTAAGTAAATTTTCATATTAATAGATTTTCAACAATTAATTGGATTAACAATACTGTTGAAAAGATGGGGGACCCCTAAGAAGATTGGACTGCGATTGTCTCTTACTAATTATAGAAGAATAGTTAAAACAAGGTAAAGGGTGTGGTATATTTATTTCTTTTAGTAGTGTGTATTCATTTTCAAAATGAAATACAGTTGAAATAAACTTAGTAAATTCACAATCTAATTTTTGCTCGTGCAAATGGGTGTCCACATCACCACAAAAGGTGTGTTTGTGATTTTCAAAAATATGGGTAAACTGAATAACAGCGGGAAACACAACAGCCAGCACAAGAAAGTGCGCCAGGATATTTGTAAAGATGTGTTTCGTTTGTTTCATTTATAATACCATTATGGCGAATACGTTACTTTTTCAGTAAAAATCCTAGCTTCATGCTTCGAAGCATTTTCTTTTCAAAGTTCCAAAAAAAAGCATATTCACCAAACAACCATCCAAAAAATACTAAAAGTACTTGATAAACGGGAAAAATTATTATAATGCGTACGGGCCAATAAATATACCAGCCTGCTTCACTTGTTATCCCAACAGCTTCGGTTAAAGGACCAGCAAATTTAGCCGAAGTACTTCCGGTAATAGCAAATACGATAAAAACCACCGTAAGTTGCCAATTTGAATTGATATTCCAGCGTTTTTTTAGTTTTTTCAATTTCTAAGTCCCGGGAATTTTTGATTGTATTCTCGTGAAAAATACCTAAAATACTGAAACAAAAGATAATTAACTTCCTTACCATAATGTACCGAAAGATTATAATCTATTTGTTGTGGGTAGAGCTCGCGGGAATACCGGTTGTCTAAAACACGACGGTTGTATGCGGCAACAAAAAACTGATTTCTGCGTTCCAGAAAATTAATGTCATAATATCCTTCTGGCGGTTGGGTGTTCAAAAACCGTGGAAAACCAAGGTCTGTTATAATAATTTCATATTCCAGACTATCATTAGCAATGCGAATAGGCTTTTCTTCATATCTCTCTCCATTAGTTTCAGAACCCATGGTTGTGGTTTTAGAGGTTGTACAACCTACCAAAACAACAAGAACTAATAATAATAAGAAAGCCCTTTTCATAATTTACAAATTTACAAAATAGGGTATGCAAAATCCCGAATTTAACTTCATTTAACAGAAAACGCTCCAAACTATATAGCTTGGAGCGTTATGTATAACCTGCAGATGATTTATTTTCCAAACAGACCGCCTAAAAGGCCTCCTGCGCTACTTCCTTTATTACCTCCTAAAACCATCCCTGCAATATCGTCAATAACACTACCGTCGTTATCTCCATCTAGGATAGATTCGATTAAGGATTGTTGTTTTGGTGCTTCTTGAGCTCCGCCACCTAGAAGTCCGCCTAGTAACCCGCCAATACCGTTTTGATCTGATACATTTTGCTGCTTTTTTTCTTTGCCCAAATAGCCTAAAACTATGGGAGCTACAACTGTTAATATTTTCATTACTCCATCTGTATCCACACCAGATTTACTGGAAAGTGCGCTCACAACATTGTTTTGAGAACCTCCTAATACGTGCCCTAAAATACCTAAGCCATCTTGTTTTGCTTCTTCATTAACACCGCCTCCGAAAAAACCTCCTAAATTATCTAAAAGACTTCCGTCGTGTTTATTATCTAGTGCGCCCATTAATCCTGCAGCACCTTCTTGAGAGTTGGCATTGCGTTTCATAGCACCCATAAGTAAAGGCATTGCCATAGAAACTACTGAGGCTGTTTTATCTGCTGGCTGATTGGTTTCCTGGCTTACACCTCCTATAATTTGTTTTCCTAAATCACTATTAAGTAAATCTAATATTCCTGACATTTTATTATTTTTAAAATTGAAAGTGTAAGTTACAAAATTATACTTATGAAACTGGTTTTAAAATATCAATAATTTGTGTTGCTAGTTCGGTACCAATTCTATCTTGTGCTTCGTTTGTTGCCGCACCAATATGCGGACTAAGCGATATGTTGCCATTCATTAATACTTTAATGGCTGGTGTAGGTTCTTCTTCAAATGTATCAAGTCCTGCAAACGATAATTTTTTAGTGTCTAATGCTTCTACTAAGGCCACTTCGTCTATCACACCTCCACGTGCAGCGTTTATGATAGCTGCACCGTCTTTCATTTTTGCTATTTGTGCTTTTCCAATTATATATTCTTTTTGTGCTGGTACATGTAACGTTATAAAGTCACTATGCTGAATAAGCTCGTCTACAGGTTCGGTTTTAATTTTTAGTGTTACTTGCTGCCCGTCGTAAAAATCTAAGGTGATATCTGCTTCGCCCACAAATTTATCACTGGCAATTACCTTCATACCACATCCTAAGGCGATTTTTGCAACTTCACGACCAATACGGCCAAAACCTATAATTCCAATGGTTTTACCACGCAATTCGGTTCCTTTTGCATAGCTTTTTTTAAGGTCTTTAAATTTCGAATCGCCATCTAAAGGCATATTTCTATTGGCATCGTGTAAAAAACGCACACCACTAAATAAATGTGCGAATACCAACTCTGCAACCGAAGAGGAAGAAGCCGCAGGTGTATTAATTACATGCAATCCTTTTTCACGGGCGTAGTCCACATCAATATTATCCATACCTACACCACCACGACCTATAATTTTAAGGCTTGGACAGGCGTCAATCATGTCTTTACGTACCGTGGTTGCACTACGAACCAAAATTACATCTACGTTGTTTTCATTTATAAAATTGATAAGCTGCTCTTGTGCTACTTTGGTAGTGATTACTTCAAATCCACCTTTTTCTAATGCTTTAATTCCACTTTGTGAAATTCCGTCGTTTGCTAAAACCTTCATAAATTATTTATTTCTTCCGCCAGGGCGGATGCTATTACTATGATTATTTATTTTTCACTCTTTGCTCTCTGTTCTCTGCTTAATGTTAAGCTTTTTTCTCTAATTCCTGCATTACATCTACCAATACCTTCACACTTTCAAATGGTAAAGCATTGTACATTGAAGCTCTATAACCACCTACGCTTCGGTGACCGTTTAAGCCGTTAATATCTGCTTTATTCCACAGGACATCAAAATTTTCTTTGTGTACATCGTTCACCAAATTGAATGTAGCATTCATTGCCGAACGGTCTTCTTTATTGGCCACAAATCCTGTAAATAGCGGATTTCGGTCAATTTCGTTGTAAAGCAGTTGTGCTTTTTCGTTGTTTAGTTTTTCAATATTTGAAATTCCTCCGTGCTCCTTTAACCATTCTAGCGTCAACATGGAAACATACACTGGAAATACAGCTGGCGTGTTAAACATACTGTCTTTGCCAATATGAACTCTATAGTCCAACATAGAAGGAATTTGTCTCGAAACTTTTCCTAAAATTTCCTCTTTTACAACAACTAACGTAGTTCCCGCAGGCCCCATGTTTTTTTGTGCTCCTGCATAAATCAAGTCGAATTTTGAAAAATCCAGCACACGTGAAAAGATATCGCTACTCATATCACATACAAGTGGTGCCGGAGTTTCTGGAAACGACTTCATTTGCGTTCCAAAAATGGTGTTGTTACTTGTACAGTGAAAATAATCTACATTGTCTGGAATGCTATAATCTTTAGGAATATAATTGAAGTTAGCGTCTTTCGAAGAACCTACTTCTAGTACTTCGCCAAACAGTTTGGCCTCCTTTATCGCTTTGCTGGACCAGGTGCCTGTGTTGAGGTATGCGGCCTCTTTTTCTAATAAATTGTACGCTACCATTAAAAACTCTAAACTTGCGCCCCCTTGTAAAAACAATGCCTTATAGCCTTTGTTTTGCAACCCTAGATGCTCAAGCGCTAATTCTCTGGCACGCTCCATTACGTTTACAAAAGATTTACTACGGTGGGAAATTTCTAAAAGGGAAAGGCCTAAATGGTCGAAATTCTTTACTGCTGCTGCAGCTTTTTCAAATACCGAAGGTGGTAAAATACAAGGACCTGCGCTAAAATTATGTTTTTTCATGATGGAAATTTTTAAGGAATTGCAAAGATTAAAAAAAGGTAGGGGATTGGGCGTTAATTAATTGATAAGTTTGTGTGCAAATACGATTTACACTTTTTCCTGATGTTTGTTAACGGGGTAGAGTTGATTTTGTGGTTTGGTTACGTAGTTAAATAGCTACCTAGTTAGGTAATTGTATTTTAGGCGGCACACCGCTGGGTTGATCCCTTTAGGGTGCGGGAAGAGCGTTTAAATTTGTTCTTAAAAGTGTGTTTTTTTGATTTGTGCTTTTTCCTTTTTTTAATTTAGATAGTAAGAAGTGCGAATTTTAAAAATTAAAAATCAGAATTTAGAAATTTCATGGTATCCACCCCGTCTGCATAATCTGAAAGTTTTGGGGTTTGTGCTTCGCCAAAGGGAATGTGTTTTTCTGAAACGATACATTGAATTTTTTCACTTTCTGAACTTAATTGTTCTGAAATTTCTTCAACCGAAGTATATGTTTCATAAAAAACTACCGAAATAGGCGAGGAGAAGCCTGTATCTTCTTTCAGTATCATAAATTCATTATCCAGTAATTTTTCTAAACTCATTAGATACACCGCTTTATTATAATCGTAATTGTTGATATATTTGTGATTGTTTATAACGTCTTTCCAGGCAAACATTCCGTTAAAAAAGTGATCCCAATTGTAGTTTTCTGGCACGTATATTTTTGAAACATTTCTACAACCCAGTCCAAAGTATCTAAAAATATCGTTGGCGAGAGCTTCCATTTGTTGGGGTGTTTCCTTTCCAGTAAGGATGGCAACGCTATTTCTGTTTTTTCGGATAATGTTAGGATACTTTCCGAAGTAATGCTCAAAATATAAAGCGGTATTATCACTTCCTGTAGCAATAACAGCATCGAAATTTTCAAGCTTTTCAGTAGTCAATTCAATAAACCCCTTAAAAGCAGGTTCTACAGCGAGTACATATTTTTTTATAAATGGAAGTAATACCGTATCGTTAGAAGATAATTTACCCAAAACCTTATGCCCCGAAAGCAATACACACATAAAATCGTGAAAGCCAACAAGCGGAATGTTTCCTGCCATGACAATAGCCACTCTTTTTTCTGAATTTTTTTCTGAAATTGTATACTCTGAAAGCCATTCAGCTATATTGGAAACTGTTAATGCCTCCCCCCAACTTTTGCAGGTAAACCGAAGGTTGTCTTCTGTAAACCATGTATTCCTAGATTTTGCGAGTTGTAATGCGTGTTGCATTTCAGCAAAAAAAGACTCGTTGTGAAGTACTGAAGGATTTTTTGTTGGATTTTCTTCAGCAAACTGCAATAAAAACGTTCCTAATTGAGCAAACGCGTTAATTCTTTGTTGTAATTGCATCATTGTTTGGAGTTGCGAGTAGTAGGCATTAAATTTGCGCAAAGTTAGAAAAAGAAATTTCCTATGGCAATTATAATAACAGATGAATGTATTAACTGTGGTGCATGTGAGCCAGAATGCCCAAACACCGCAATTTATGAAGGTGCAGACGATTGGCGCTATGCAGATGGAACGGATCTTGAGGGTAATCTAGTGTTACCAAATGGTAAAATGGTAGATGCCAATGAAACCCAGGAGCCCGTTAGTGATGAAATTTATTACATTGTTGCAGATAAATGTACCGAATGTAAAGGTTTTCATGAAGAACCTCAATGTGCAGCTGTATGTCCTGTAGATTGTTGTGTTCCTGACGAAGACAATGTGGAGAGTGATGAAGTATTATTAGGCAAACAAGCTTTTATGCACCATGAATAAATACACAAATTTATACATAACAAAACACCCGCAAACTTGCGGGTGTTTTTATTTAAGTGCTATTCTAAATCAATAACTGATATCTCTGAACAACACGTAATATGCGGGGACTACAAATTATTTCATTTTGTCTTTCTTCATCTTCATTTTGTCCTCTTTCATTTTCTTTTTCATGGTTTCATCTACTTTAATTTTGTAGACGTAGTTCATCACACCATCATTATCCGGGTCAAAACTCTCGACTACAAAGTCTCCATCTGCATTAAAATATCCAAAAGAATTATTACCTTTTTTGGTATAGATATAATATCCTTCTTGCGATGTTGGGGATAATCTGGCAACTTTAGCTTGTTTATTATCTACTAAATAAAATCCATCTTTGTGAGGAGTAAATCTGTAATTAATTCCATTATAGTTATAATCTACATTGGTACTTACTGAGGTAGGCTTCATTAAAGTATTAAAATTTTGCCCATACGTTTTACTTCCAACAGCCAAATTTGTTTTAGTTTCAGTTTTAGTAGTTTTGGTATTTATATCCACACCATCGTTATCTGTAGTAATTGTTTTCTTGGTAGTTTTCACTTCTTTTTCGTTAGTGTTTTGAGCAATTCCTGTTGAGAATATTGCCAAAGCAGCTATAATCATTATCTTTTTCATTGTCATTTCATTTTATGAATTAATACTGTGACAAAACTATAAAGGACTGTTGTTAACTCGTGCTAAGACAGTTATAAGTCTTTGCTAAAAAGTAAGTTATCAGGCGCGTTTTAATATAATTTAACTTAAAAATTTCGTATAAATAAGCCTGCATAAGATTTTTTGTACCTTAGTAACATGCCATATTGGGGACATATTATTATTTGGGTAATTTCTATTTACATAGTATTAAGTGTGTTATTATATTATTTGCAGGATTATTTTTTGTTCAAGCCCGAGAAACTCCCTAAAGACTTTATTTTTCATTACGAACATCTAGAAGTTGAAGAATACAATTTTGAAACAAAGGATGGGGCATTAATAAATGGGCTTCATTTTAAGTCTAAGAATACGCGTGGAGTTGTCCTTTACCTTAAAGGTAATAGTAAAAGCATGAAGGGCTGGGGTAAGTTTGCGGTAGACTTTACACGTCACGGGTACGATGTATTTATGGTAGATTATCGTGGTTTTGGGAAAAGTATTGGTAAGAGAACCCAGGAAAATTTAAAGAAAGATCTACAATATGTATATAACAAAATACGGGAGCGTGTTCCTGAAAAATATATTATTTTATATGGCAGGTCTTTAGGCTCTGGATTTGCTACCAAATTGGCTTCCATGAACCATCCTAAAATGCTAATCTTAGACGCTCCCTATTATAGTTTGCTAAAGGTAACCGGTCGGTACATAGCTTTTATGCCGCTTTCAATTTTACTGAAATATCCTATGCCAACCTATAAGTGGTTACAATACGTACGATGTCCCATTCATATTATTCATGGTACTAATGATAAACTGATTCCTTTTAAGAGTAGTGTAAAATTGTCTAAAATTAATCCTACCCGAACACGACTCTGGCCAGTTATAGACGGAGGACACAAAAATTTAAATAATTTTGAATCGTATCATGATATGTTGAAGCAGATTATTAATTTTGAAGAAGAAAAAATAGATTTGTCCACTACGAGTTATCGAGTGAAACACTCTGCAAAAAGAGCGAAATAGCTATAGAAAATGAAAAAAATTTTAAAATTCCTACTTGCCCTTGGTATCGTTTTTTTATTTGTTATCGGAGGTCTGTATACGTTTCAAGAAAAGTTTATTTTCCTTCCTGAAGATTTAGACGAGGACTTTACCTATAGTTTCCCGTCGTTATCTTCTAATGTAACTTTTGAAGAATTATTTATCGATACAAAAGATGAAGGCCGGCTTAACGCACTTTATTTTGAAGTTAATAAACCTAATGGTTTGGTGGTTTATTTTCATGGAAATGCTAATAATTTGTCCAAGTGGGGAACTATTGCCTCTCAGTTTACACAACACAATTACAATGTAATTATGATGGACTACCGAGGCTACGGAAAAAGCACGGGTACACGTTCACAAGACGCCATGTACCAGGATGCACTTGCATTTTATAAGAAAGCTATCGAACTATTTCCAGAATCACAAACAACAATCTATGGAAGATCATTAGGTACAACATTTGCAACATATGTAGCTTCAAAAAATAAACCTCGAAAGCTAATTTTAGAATCACCTTTTTATAGCTTGACAGATGTTGTGAAAACGAGATATCCTTTTCTGCCGGCCAAAAATCTTTTAAAGTATAAATTTAATACAGGTACGTATGCCAATAATGTTACCGCTCCAGTAACAATTATTCACGGAACAGAAGATGGCATTGTTCCTTTTTCATCTGGAGAAAAGCTGTTTCAGATATTTCCTGAAAATGTGCGAAAAATGATTAAAATAGAGGGTGGTAAACACAATAATCTGGCAACCTATCAAGAGTTTGCCTATGGACTTCATAGTGCGTTAAGTTATTAAAATTTCAACATAAAAAAACCCACCGTAGTGGATGGGTTTTGTAGTAATTTTAAAACGCGGATTAGTTTATCCCGTCACCATCGGGGTCTTTTTTCAATTTCGACATTCCTTTAGGACGCGATTGTAATTCTTTTCTTCTTAGCTCAAGCTCTTCCATCATTTTCTTTTTATTTGCCTCAATAGCCATTTTCTCCTTTTCAGCAGCTTCTAGTTGCATTTTTTTAGATTTTTCCAACTCCATTTCTTGCGCTTTCATTCTTTCTGCGACTAACATTTTATTTGAAGCGTTTTCACTTGTGTTAGAATTTACAACTTCTGTTTTATCGGCATCTAATTTTTTTATTTTTTTTGCCTGATCTTGCATATCGTTATTTTCAACTTCAATAACATCTATTTCGGCATCTGTATCTTCTACCACTTTGGTCGTAACTTGTTTATCGTCTGTTACACGTACTTTTTTTATAGTAGTTTTTTTCTGTACATCTTTTTGAACTTGTGCGTTCATAGCCACTGTTGAGAGTAGTGCAACGCAAAGTATGCTAAGTATAGTTTTCATAATATTTCTTTTTAGGTGTTTCGATTCATATCAAATATACGGCAACAATTGTTAAATAACTGCTAACAACACCTCAATATTTTCCTACTTTTTAGGGATATCACCTTTCAAAAAATATGAATTTATTAGAACTATACCGTATATTTGCCGGCTAAAATAGCGAGGTCGCTATAGAAAAATAGAATTCATGAAAGCAGGTATCGTAGGATTGCCAAATGTTGGAAAATCCACTCTTTTTAATTGTTTGTCTAATGCCAAGGCACAGAGCGCAAACTTTCCTTTTTGTACAATCGAACCTAATATTGGCGTGGTAAATGTTCCGGATAGCCGTTTGGTAAAGTTGGAAGAATTAGTAAATCCAGAGCGTGTATTGCCAGCAACGGTAGAGATTGTAGATATTGCAGGCCTCGTAAAAGGAGCCAGTAAAGGAGAAGGGCTAGGAAACCAGTTTTTAGGAAATATTCGTGAAACCGATGCTATTTTGCACGTATTGCGTTGTTTCGACAATGATAATATTGTGCACGTAGATGGAAGCGTAGATCCAATTCGTGATAAAGAAACTATTGATATTGAACTACAACTTAAAGATCTTGACACTGCCGAAAAGAAACTGGAAAAGGTAAAACGTGCCTCAAGAACGGGTAATAAAGACGCCCAAAAAGAGGAGGCTATTCTTTTAAAAATAAAAGAAGGACTAGACCAAGGAATTTCGGTAAGAGCAATTGCTATTTCTGAAGACGATAGAGAAGAATTTGTGAAGCCATTACAGTTTATAACAGACAAACCTGTGTTATATGTTTGTAATGTAGATGAAAATGCCGCAGCAACTGGAAACGCTTATGTGGATAAAGTAAAAGAAGCAGTAGCCAATGAAAATGCGGAAGTTATTATTCTAGCTGTTGGTACCGAAGCAGATATTACAGAGTTAGAAACTTTTGAAGAACGACAAATGTTCCTAGAAGACCTAGGCCTAGAAGAGCCAGGCTCTGCAAAGTTAATACGTGGCGCTTACAACCTGTTAAATTTGCAAACCTACTTTACCGCTGGAGTGAAGGAAGTACGCGCCTGGACAATTCCAATTGGTTCCACAGCACCACAAGCAGCCGGTGTTATCCATACCGATTTTGAAAAAGGCTTTATTCGTGCCGAAGTTATTAAATACGACGACTATATACAATTTGGAAGCGAAGCCAAAGTAAAAGAGGCAGGAAAAATGGGAGTAGAAGGGAAGGACTACATCGTTAAGGATGGAGATGTAATGCACTTTAGGTTTAATGTGTAACTACTTTTTATCGACTCCTTACTATATTCAAACACTCTTTGTTGTACAACTTAATTAATTTCCTATTTAATTCCATCGCTTTCATAGTATCAAAAGGTTGCAATCTTGTAAGAGGCGGTATAAAAGGTCGTTTTTAGTATCTTTTATATCTTGTTGTACATTCATTATTTTTCAAGTATATCTTCTATCATTACCTTAAGTACTTAAGCGTCAGAAACTTGCTATTTTAGTCTTTTGAGATAATTATTAATAAAATAAATTCGATATTTAAAAATTCAAGTTTGAAAGTCGTCACCATTGTTAATGTAATCTGCATATCTAGGACTTAGTCTGCGGTTTAAACCTAAATCAAGAAACCAATTTTTTTGTAGAAAGTATGTAATGTTTTTTGAGCTTGTAGAGATTTTAGCACTAGAAGCTTCGTAATACAGAGCTGTCGAATAATAGTTTTCTATAGCAAAAGAGAGGGAATCAGTGTATTATATACGTCCTAAGTTTGATTTTCATTAACTTAATTCAGAATTAATAGAAAGAACAAAAGAGCAGAGTAAGATTAAGATATACGTAGGAACTTAAGATTCCGTCAACATTGAAAATCCCTGCTCTTTTACTACACAAATACGTTCAGTTCTTTAAGCCTATAGAGCCTTTTTTTAGGTTGTTGTATTTAATGTAGTTTTTGTTCTCTCATAAATTATCAGTTATGAATAAAAATACAATTTTTGTTGGGATTGACATCTCAAAAGATGTTTTTGATGTTTACAGTCCTGAAGAAGGCCATCGTCAGTTTACTAATGATGCTTATGGTTTCAGGAGTTTCGTGAAGACATTGACCCCATCTCATTGGTGCATTATGGAAGCAACAGCTTGTTATCATTATCAGTTGTCATTGTACATATTTGAAAAAGGTCACCGTGTATCTGTGATGAACCCTTTGATAATAAAGCGATACATACAGATGAAATTGAATCAGGTCAAAACAGACAAGAGTGATGCAAAGATGATTTGTCAATATGGTCAAGAACAGTCTTTAGGGTTGTGGCACCCGGATCCTGAATATGTAGAGGAGTGTAAGATGCTTCAGACCGTTACCCAGCTTTATTTTAAACAGACAACTGCCATTAAAAATAAACTTCACTCCTTGGGTAGCAAGGGACACACCAAAGGCCTGATGATTCGTTCTTTGAAACGTCAATTAAAACAATTACAAAAGGAAATCAATCTTTTGGAAACACAAATGGAATCATTGATCAAAACCCATGAGCCCGAACTCTTCACGATCATTACAAGCATTCCTGGCATTGGAAAGAAGACAGCGATGTTATTGATCATTACAACAAACAGCTTTAAAGACTTTGAGAGCTGTAAACAGATATCCTCTTTTTTAGGTCTTGCCCCTAATGAAAGGAGTTCTGGCAGTAGTGTAAGGGGAAGGTCCAGGATTAGTAAGACCGGAAATCCAATAGTTAGAAATCATTTGTTCCTATGCAGCTTTACTGCAAGTGTTCACAATCCTCAATGCAAGGCCTTATATGATCGTATTGTAGCTAAGGGCAAGAGCAAGAAGCTAGCATTAATAGCAGTGTGTAACAAACTAATTAAACAAGCCTATGGCGTCTCAAAATCAAGAATACCGTATGATAAAAATTATGTTTCAAAATTAAACTAGAATTAGTTGCTTTTTAGCTAAGTTCTTTGTTAGCCACTGGCTTTTTTCCGTTCGGTGTTTACAATTTTTCCGTCTTTCCAAGTTTCTATTTTCGTTACTTCTCCGTTTTTATTATAATAATATTGTTTGTCTATCGGTTCGTCGTCTTTAAAAATTCCCTCGTATTTGGTATTTCCATTTTCGTGAAACTCTCGGAAGATTCCGTTTTTGTCAAGGTCAATAATGATTGATTCCGTTTTTAAAAAACCATTTTGATAATATTCTCTAAATTCCTCTTTTTCAATATCGTCCTTTAATTCCTCAATTATACGTTGAACTTTTATAGAACCATCCTCATAATATTCCGTTTCAATTGTCTTTTTCAAATCGTGACCATCGTGTTCGCTATATTCATAAGTAAATGTTGAATTTTTAGATAATAGTCCGTTTTCATAAAATTCTTGAGTTCCCATCTGCTTGTCAGCGGTATAGAAGTCTATAAAATCTAATTTTCCATTTTCGTGATAGTAAAAGAAATTACCTTGAAATAAGCCACAATAAAAATTTGATTTTGATTTTATAGTTCCATTTTCATAATAGGTTTTCCACAATCCGTGTCTTTTTCCTTCTGTTACGGTTTTGTTATTTCCCACACCACAAATTGCTTTGTATATTTTTGTGTGATTAGTTTCGTATTCACAATCTTTAAATTCGCCTTCACGTTTTATTTGTCCGTTTTGATAATATTCAACATATTTCCCTGTTAGCGTGCTATCAATTACAAAACCTTTAAACTTAACTTCTCCGTTATCATATTTTTTCACATATTAAGTTTGCGAGTAAATAAAACTCGAAACTAAAATTGTAAGAATTAATGTTATTCGGTTTTTCACGATGTTTGTTTAAGCTTGTGGCTAACGGTTTTGCATATGATACGGCGGGTTTTGAGCGGCAGCTTCGGCAGTGCCAACATTTTGCGTCAGCGAAAGTGGGAAGCGCAGCGTGCGAATCAGCCGTGGGCAGTGGCGCCGCCACTACGTATTTATCCGCATGACCAATTTACAATTATTTGCAGGAAATCCAATTCATTTAACTATCAACCCGCTGTATTATATGCGGTGTTAGGCTTTGCACCTTACTTAACTTGATTATGAAGTTCATTTGGATCTTGCCTAGTATCAAATAAAGTAAGAACAACTATTGAATTCAATTCTAAGTCAATTTTGTAATAGAAAGTGGTTTGTTTAGTAACAACACATTTATGCAAACCAGGAATTTTATCAGATTCAGGAAAGATATGAGGATCAGATTTAATCAAATCAATCGATCGGTCCAATTTTTTGACGAAATCAGATTTTACCTTTAAAGACCAATTTTCTAATAAGTAATCTAAGAGTTTTGAGATTTTCTTTTCCGCTGTTTTGGAAATCTTGATACTTCTACTCATTTTTATCTATGCTTTGCCATAAATGAGTCATAGTCAACAACTTTTCCATTTTCAATGTCTGAAATCCCTTGATTAATTTCAGCTTGTTGTTCAGTTGTCAATTCATCCCAAAAATCAATTGATTTCTCTTTTTTGAAAATCTGTTTGATTGATTGAATAATCTTAGGGTTGTTAGTGTTTAACAACATTTTTACTAGTTCTATTTTTTCCGCTTGAATATTCATAATCAATGTTTAATTACCTACAAAAGTAACAAATCTTTTCAATTGTTGTTCTTAAATCCGATAATGCAGTACAACGGGTTTGCATATGATACGGCGGGTTTTTAGCGGCAGCTTCGGCAGTGCCAACATTTTGCGTCAGCGAAAGTGGGAAGCGCAGCGTGCGAATCAGCCGAGGGCAGTGGCGCCGCCACTAAGTATTTATCCGCTGTACCAAATTTTTTATAAAGTTAGGAAATTTAATTGAAGCCGAATGTGACCGCTGTATTATATGCGTTGTTGTACGCTGGCTTTTTATTTCAAGAACTTAATATGTGGTAAATAAAGCACCTCTTTATCATTACTAATTCGGAATGTATTTAACAATATTGACATCAAATTGATGAAATAAAAAAAGCCAATAACCATAAAAATTGTACTTAAAGTTATTTTGTCTGTGAGTCCAATTTTTGATATTAAAAACAATATTATAGGAATAAAAAACAGCAATATTGTCCATGTAATTTCGAAATTGATTAAATCTTTACCCAATTTATTACTGTTTTTAATCTTGCCTTTTTTCGATGTCCAAAGTATAAATGGAATTAAAATCCCTAGCAATGGGAAAAACAGAAAAGTTAGTGCAGAGAGATTGAGATACGTTAAATATTTTTTATCTTCTTTTACTGACCAATCTATCAAATCATCTGGGCTAACGTTCAAGGCATTTGCTAATCGCTTCAATGATTCACCTGTAGGGTTTGATTCCCCTTTTTCAATACGCTGTATTGTTCGTAAACTTAAACCAGATTCTTCGGCTAGAAATTCTTGTGACATTCCTTTCTGATTTCTTAATTCTTTTATTCTTAAAGCCAAATAGCTATTATCCATTTTCTACAGGTTTGTTTTTAGTTAAAGTTTTTCTGTACCTCATTATTGCAATGGTTAATGTTCCTAATAAAAACCCAGGAATCAATTGAACTAACGAACCATATATAACATGATTTAATAGCGCTTGTCCAAAATTATCAAAATATAATCCATAATGTGTACCTATTTCCCATTTTGTATCTACCCACCAAAGTATCGCAACAGGAATCCTTGAAATAGGTGAGTAAATAAGTAAGCTTAATAAAAGAATCTTGAATGCTTGTTTATGGTTAGCTATTTTAATACCTAAATATATCGAAAACCCTAAGGTAAGCCAAAGTAGGCCAATAATAAAAATTGCATTTTCAGGCAATCCAAATAATTCTAAACAGTATCTAACAGGTGTTAGGATTAGTGCAATTATTATGGGTGCTTTAGCATAATATATGGCTTGTTGTAAAGTCGTTTTTTCGTTATTTTTCATACTAGTTCTTTTTAGCGATAATTTTACGACCAGATTGATTCATTGTTAAGCTAATAACATTATTCGTTTCATTTTTATTAAACGTGATTTCTGCATCTACAATTTTTACAAAAAAATGATTTTGAGTTTCAGCAAAAAGTTCAACCTTTTTAGTTTGACCCGGTGCTAATAAATATAATTGATTTGTGTTATCTAAACCGATTGTAAGGTTTACGTTTGGTTTAACCTCATAAGTACCTGTATAGTTATTCAATATTTCGGCCGAAACAGCAATTGACTTCTTTTCTTGTTCAATGGTTTTAGTGACTGCTGAAACTTTATTTACGTCAGGGCTAGTAACAAATAATTCCGCAACTTGTTTTGCAACGTTATTTACATTTTTACAATTGCAGTTGGTTAATACAGTAATATACATGTTTTCTTGAGGTAAAAACAGAGCAATACTGGTAAAACCCTTCGTGCTTCCTGTGTGCGCAACTACAGGAGAATTTCCCAATCTTGAAAACCGAAAGCCATAACCGTAAGGTATTTTTTTTCCACTATTTAATAGGGTTGGTGTCATAGCTTGCTTTATACTAGACTCTTTTAAAAGAGTGTTTTGAAGTAATGCGTTTTGCCATTTTAAAAGATCCTCTGTGGTAGATAATATAGCTCCTGCAGAATATGCTAATGACAAGTTCATATAATCTGATTTTACAAATTCATTTTGTTTAATGATATAGCCCGTAGATCGGTTTGGAATAACTTGTTTCATATCTCCACAATATGAAGACGTCATTCCTATTTTATCAAAAATATTTTCTTGAATAAATTGACCATAAGATTGCTTAGAAATTGTTTCAATAATTTGTCCCAATAAAATATAACCTGCATTACTGTATTTAAATTTTTCACCAGGCATAAATGCCAATGGTTCATCTTTAAAATAGGTGATAAGTTCTTTTGGAGACCTATCCATTCTCGAGGTATAATTCTTTTCACTTAAAGGCGTTTTGTTTTTTATTCCCGAAGTATGATTTAATAAATGATGAATGGTAATATCTCTTCCAACCTCAATATATTCGGGAATATATTTTCCAATTTTATCTTCGATATTGAGCTTACCTTGCTCTGCAAGCATTAAAATTGAAACTGCAGTAAACTGTTTTGTGATTGAACCAATCTGAAATACACTATTAACCTCTATAGGTATATTTAATTCCAAATTTGATTTCCCTAAGGCTTTTTTATAAATGGCTTTACCGTCTTTAGCTACCAAAATTGTAATACCTGGCTCATTAGCGCTATATTGTAAAGAAACTATAGAGTCAATTTTTGATTCATAGCTCTGACTGAAGCTAAAATATGTAATGAAAAGAAAAGTGAGTGTTGTAAAAAAATTATTCATTGATTTATATTTAATGTTCAGTGAACAAAATTAAAAACAATGTGCTTTGACACTTGCGCCAGGCTTATGACATCTTTATGACATCTGTGGCAAATCCTTTGAATAGCGATAAATATTAACTGAGTTGTTATTAGATTTTGAGGATTACGTAACCTTTATGCAGTCGAGTCAAGCTTGCGTACAACGGTTTTGCATATGATACGGCGGGTTTTGAGCGGCAGCTTCGGCAGTGCCAACATTTTGCGTCAGCGAAAGTGGGAAGCGTCAGCGTGCGAATCAGCCGTGGGGCAGTGGCGCCGCCACTACGTATTTATCCGCTGTACCAATTTTTCTATAAAGTTAGGGATTTTAATTTAAGACGAGTGTGACCGCTGTATTATATGCGTTGTTGTAGTGCGTTAATCCTATTCTGTTACTGATCCCCAATTTTCTCCGGTTTTTATTCTGTGAATCTGCATATCAGAGACTCCAAAACGTTTTGCAATCATTTTGATTCTAGTTCTATTATTCTTTAATTGGCGTTTAATGATCTTTACCTTTCCTTCGTTTAATTTACCAATTTTCTTACCCCTTCTTTTTACAATTTCCTCCCAATCTGGATGGTTAAATTGATGAAGCTCTTTCTCTCTTTTAGTTGCCCATTTTAGATTTTCTAAATGGTTGTCTTTTTTATCATAGTTTAAATGAATAACAAAAACACCATCATTTTTTTCTAAAAAATGTTGAGCCACAAGCTTATGCACGTATCTGCTAGTTGATTTTCCGTTTTTTTTCTGTTTTAAACTTAAGGTTTGATATCCGTTGGTAAATACTTTATTGACCAAGAATTCCTTTTCACCTTTACAATTAATAATTCGACCATAATTCGATATTTTGAAATGCTCGTTATCTGCAATTTTCTCATCGAATTCTATTCTTTTCCAGGATTCATTTCTAAGATTTCTAATCATTTTTGGGGATTTTTTTAATGCACTACAACGGTTTTGCATATGATACGGCGGGTCTTAAGCGGCAACTTCGGCAGTGCCAACATTTTGCGTCAGCGAAAGTGGGAAGCGTCAGCGTGCGAATCAGCCGTGGGCAGTGGCGCCGCCACTACGTATTTATCCGCGTGACTAATGTACGATTATTTGTAGGAAATACAATTCATTTAACCATTAGACCCGCTGGATTATATGCGGTGTTGTAAAACGTACTTATTTCTCATTGTTAATTAACCAAGCTTGTTCAAATTCCTTTGTTTTGGTCAATTCCTTTTTTAATTCTTCTCTGTTTAAATTCAATTCAGAATATTCCGCTCTTTGAAAAAGTAGGTTATAAGCTGATTGATGAAATCCATATTTTTTTAGAACATCAAAATTCGATTTCGCTTTTTCTGCATTCAGATTTTTGTTGTCAAATTCAATTTTTAAAAGCTGAACTAAAGTGTCATTTACAAGTTGATTTTTAAAATTCAGTCGTTTTTTGTCCGTTTTCATAGAATTAAATTCTCGGATTATTTCATAAACTATTGAGTCGTTATTTTCAGTTTTTCTGCGATTCCAAAATTCAGCGTAATATTTGATTTGTAATTCAGGTTTGTTGTAAGTCAGTTGTAAACTATCCATTACATTATCAAAATTTCGCTTTATATAAATTCCTTGAATTAAAAATTCGTTGTCGTTTTTAAAAATCAAATTTTCGAGTTTGTCATAACCGAACTTTTTAAATGATTCGTGAATTGTTTTTAGATTTTGTAGTTTTCTAATCCACGTATTTTCCGTCCAATCAGAGTTTTTTAAATCGAAAAAAGCGGTTTTATTTTCTGCGTAAAATTCCGATTCGTTTTTCTCTTTATTAATGCAAGAAATAAGCAATAAAATCAGAATATTTAATGCTAGTCGTTGGTGCATTCAAGGCCTTAACGCAACAAATGTTGCTAATTAGTTATGGTTCAATTTAATTTTTTCTTTCCAAAAAACCTAGATTTTTTTGAAGGCTTTTTAGAAAGAAAAAATTAGACAGAGTTTTGT
>Ga0209344_10000154_pt1 | contig 142373 bp, 133 predicted proteins | sample Cruoilmetagenom6_FD_187293 | JGI IMG/M metagenome (GOLD analysis project Ga0209344, IMG submission 187293) | Oil polluted marine microbial communities from Coal Oil Point, Santa Barbara, California, USA - Santa Barbara Oil Seep Sample 6 (SPAdes)... | ecosystem: Environmental > Aquatic >... | reverse complement strand
ATCATTTTGAATTCGTATGTAAAGTAATATTTAAATAGCTTTAATAAAGATATTTATAAAATTTATAACTATAAGATAATGCAATATATTGATTTACAGTAGCTTTTGTTTTTAAAAACTTTCCTTTTTCATATAAAATTTTTGTAGTTTTGTTAGTTGACCCATATTTTATATATGACCAAAAAATTAACCTACATAGATTTATTTGCCGGTTGCGGCGGACTTTCACTTGGCCTTTATAATTCTGGTTTATGGAAAGGCCATTTTGCTATTGAAAAAAGTCCTGACGCATTTGAAACTTTTAACCATAATTTAATTGAAAATAATAATCATTTCAATTGGCCAACTTGGTTGCCAAAATCTAACCACGATATAAATGTAATAATCAAAGACTATCCTAATGAGCTTAAATCTTTAAGAGGTAAAATTGATATGGTCGCTGGTGGACCACCTTGCCAAGGTTTTTCGACTGCTGGAAAAAGAAATGAAAATGATTTACGAAATAAATTAATCAAATCTTACATAAAGTTTATTCGTCAAGTACAACCAAAAGTTATCTTTTTTGAAAATGTAAAAGGGTTTACTCAAAAATTTGATAAAAATAAAATTCAAGGAAAAGTGTATTCAGAATATGTAAAAAATGCATTAGAATATACTCCTAAAGACGAAAAATATTTAGGTTATAAAGTAGAAGGTCGTCTTGTTGATTTTTCAGAATATGGTGTTCCGCAAAAAAGAACTCGTTTCATTTTAGTAGGAATTAGAAAAGACATTGCTAACAACACAAAACCGACAGACTTTTTTGATTCAATAAGAAGCGAAAGAGAAAAATTCCTAGTAAATAAAGGGATTGGTCTAACGAATAGTTTGGAAGATGCCATATCCGATTTATTAAGAATTAATGAAACAATATCACCTGATACAGCTTCTTTTAAGGCTGGTTTCTATAATAAACCTAAATCAGATTATCAAAAATTATTAAAAGGAAACTATTCAGAAAAAATCCCTGATAGTCACAGATTTGCAAAGCACAATCCTTCTACAGTAGAAAAATTTGAATACATACTTAAAAATGCAGATAAAAACAAAACACTATCTGAGGATATTAAAGAAAAATTCAATCTTAAAAAAAGAACTATAATTCCTTTATCTGGCAGTACTCCTACTCCAACAATTACGACTTTGCCAGATGATTATGTGCATTATTGTGAGCCTAGAATTTTTACAGTACGAGAATATGCTCGAATACAGTCTTTTAATGATTGGTATGAATTTAAAGGTAAATACACAACTGGCGGAAAAAGAAGAACGCAAGAAGTCCCTAGATATTCACAAATTGGAAATGCTATTCCTCCTTTATTTGGAGAACAAGCAGGTTTAGTCTTAAAACAACTAATTAATGGGTGATATTCAAAAACTACATTTTAAAACTAACGTTCAATTAAAAAGCATTATTGGTAAAGATTTAATCAATGATGACAATATTGCTATTCTAGAATTAGTTAAGAATTCGTTTGATGCTGATGCTAAAAATGTTACTGTAACTTATCTTAATCTTAAAGATAATGACGATAAAACAAATAAAACCTTTTCTGATAAAACATCAAGATTAATTATTCAAGATAATGGGCTTGGAATGGACTTAGATGGGATTCAAGATAAATGGTTAAATATTGCTTATTCTGAGAAAAAAACAAACAAAACCCAACACAAAAGGAGAATGGCAGGCGCCAAAGGTGTGGGGCGATTTTCCTGTGACAGGCTGGGCGAATATTTAAATTTATATGCTAAGACAAAGAAAGATTCTGAATATGTAAAATTGACAATTGATTGGAAATTATTTGAAATTGAAGACGAAAAAAAAGAGATTCAATCTATTCCCTTACAATATCAATCATTAACAAAGACTGAGCTAGCTGATTTTGGAATTGAAGCATTTGAACAAGGTGTATTATTAGAAGTTATAAAGCTACGTAGTTCCTGGGCTTATCCTGTCAGAGACAAAAAAGGGATAATAATCAAATGGGATACCGAAAAATTCGTTGATTTAAAAAAATATCTCGAAAAACTAATTAATCCAAATCAAGCTTTTGAAAGTGATGATTTTGGAATATTCATAGATGCACCCGAATTTATTAAAGAGAATAACATTCGAGAGGCCCATGAAAAATTTATAGGGAAAGTTCAAAATAGGATATTTGATAAATTAGATTTTAAATCAACAAGTATTGAAACAAAAACTTTAGAAAATGGTGAAGTTATTTATACTGAGTTAAAAGATAAAGGCGAAACTGTTTTTTGGATAAAGGAAAAAAATCCTTATTACCCATTTATTAAAAATGTAAAAACTTCACTTTATTACCTAAATCCATATGCAAAAGCTTTTTTTACAAAACAAACTGGCATTCAATCTGTAAACTATGGCTCAGTATTTCTATTTATAAATGGCTTTCGGATATCGCCATATGGTGAAGTTGGAAATGACTGGTTAGGTTTAGACCAAAGGAAAGCACAAGGGACTAGACGATATCTTGGATTAAGAGACATAATTGGTCAAATAGAGATTCTTGATGAACAAAATGACTTTCAAATTGTGTCGAGTCGGGAAGGAATCGTTAGAAATGATAACTTTAAAAATCTAACGAATTCTGAAAGAAATGACAGCTTTTTCTATAAATCTTTGAGAAGGCTTGAAAGGTATGTCGTTGAAGGACTTAATTGGGATAGTTCTATTTATGACAGTCAAGATAAAGAAGATGCCAAAATTCTAAAAGAAATAGAATCCAAAATTGTTTCTGGTGATATTTTTGAAGAAGATTTAGAGTTTAGGGAAGATGTTAAGACTAAGCAAAGACGTATCTATAGTGCAATACATTCTATAATTTCTGCTAAAACAAATGATGTAATTGAGCTCTATATTAATGAAAAACTTATTACTCAAAAAATAGAGGAAGAGAAAGAAAAATCAGAAAGAGAGTTTCAACAGTTAATTGAAGATTTTGATAATAAAAAGATTGACTCTGAAACACTAAGTAGAATTTTACAAAAGAAAGCAGAACAAAATGCTGATTTAGAAAAACAAATAAAAGAGTTTGAAAAATATAACACTAATGAAGTTACTTCAAAAGCGATTTTAGAATTACAGAATTATAAAAAAACAATTGAAGAACAAACAATATTAATACAACAACTGCAATTTCAACTTGACAACCTAAAAGGAGAAAAGGAAAAAGCTGAAAAAACAGCAAATACTTATAAAGAAAAAGCCGAAACGGCAGAGACAAATTTCAATATTGAAAAAGAAAAAAACCTATACTTACTCGCAACTAGAAGAACATTAAGTCCTGATGCAGACGGTTTAATTCATACTATCAAAATAAATAATATTGAAGTTAGAGATGGGCTTGATAATATAATAGATGATTTAACTGAAGACGACTTTGAAGTTGAAGACTTAATTAAAAAATTGGGTTTTTTAAAAATTAATGCTGAAAGGTCTCTCAAAATGGCAGAATTTGTTACTAGAGCTGACCTTAAGGAAGATATTGAAAAGAAAGATGTAGATATAGTTTCATATTTAAAAGAATACATATCACTTTACGGAGAAACATTTTCCGATAAAATTTCCTTTAAATTTCAAACCAACAACTCATATTTAAATAAGAACATAAGCGTTTTAAATTTATCAATTATTATTGATAATTTGATTAGTAATGCTGTAAAATGGGATGCTAAAAACATTCTTTTAGATTTTGAAAATACAAGCGAAAAACAATTGGTTTTGGTTATTTCTGATGATGGAAATGGATTGTCAAACAAATTTATAAACAATCCTAAAAGAATTTTTGAGCTTTCAGTTCGTGAAGTTCCTCCTACTGGTATGAGTGGCTCTGGTATTGGTCTTTTTTACACTAAAAGTTTACTAAATGATATGAATTGTGATATATCCTTTTTGGGTAACAATTTAAAATTAAAGGGTGCTTCTTTCAAAATCATTTTTAATACAGTATGAGTGTAACTAGACTATTATACATAGATGACAATAGAATTGATTCGCAAATCGAAAATCTAAGAAAAAAATTAAAACGCTCTGGATTTGACCTTGATGAAACCTTTCTAAACTTAAATGATGAAAAGTTTAAAAAAAGAGACGAGAATCAAAAAGTCATATTAGATATAAAAAAAATTAAAGAATACATTGTAGAAAACTACTCTCAAGAAAATTTTGACATCGTTGCTTCTGATTATGATTATTCTGATGAAAAATTAGATGGTTATCAACTTCTTTCCTGGATTAAAAACCAAAGCAAATCGCAAAAATATAGATTACGTTTTGCTCAATTTTGTCTATACTCAGCTGAACAAGATAAAGTTGTCGAACAACTAAACTCTCCTGATCAAATCAAAAAATTAGTCAAACTAAAAATTGATGATTTTATTGACCGGAACAATTTAGCTAATGATCTTTTTTCACTTTTTATTAAACCAAAGGAAAAATATAGTTATTCTAAACACTTAATTGATTATTTAGAAAAATACCCTGACTTAGTTTTTAATAATGTTTACCCCAAATTTAAAGGTAAATCATTATCTGAAATAGCTCACGAAATAGATAAAGATTTACCAAACGGAATTGACTTTCAGAAAAATTTGGTTGAACTAACTATAGCTCATTTAGTTGACTTAAATAAATTCACGGATTGATGATAATAGTAATTATTTCGGTTGATCCCTCAACTAAGTTTTTATATGATATTGTAGAAAGCTTGAAATCTAATTCTATTAAATTTGTATTGATTGAAGTTCATCCTAAAGAAGAATCCTATAAAACTTGTCTTGACACTATTGCTGAACTTCCAGAAAACACTACCATAATTTTCTTGGGGCACGGTCGAGATGACCAAATTTACGGTGGTGAATTACTTGATGATTTCCCAAAGCAACCTTTAGTAAATAGAAATGCAATGGGTATTTTCAAAAACCAGAATTTATTTTTACTTGCTTGTGATTCTGCCAGCTTGATAAAAAGCTCGTTTCGAATTGCTAAAACTAAAAAGGCCATTGGATTCGGTCCTTTACCAACAGAAATTAAAGAGATTAAAAGTGATAAAAAACTTGCTAATGAAGGAATAACACTGGTTACTATTGAACTTTTTAAACAAGCAATAAACGAAACTGTAATTATAAGTTTATTAGAATACTTTAAAGATGACTCCAAAGGCTTTATCTTTTTAAAAGATTATCTAAACTTACATTTGAATAAAAGAATTAATAAAGCGATTCTTGAAGAAGACAATAGAAATTTAGCCGATTTGTTATTTAATATGAAAAATGATATGGTGCTATATTAAATTTAATTTAAAAAAATAAACTTATTTTACCAAAATAAAATTCTATTCACCCAACTCCCAAAACCCGCATTCCCAATATCAATTCAAAATGCGTTTCTACATAAAATCCGACCAATGCCCCCAACATTTTATAGGCTAAAAACTTATAATGTCTTCTCCTAAAATCCCCACCCACGGATACTCCATACCAAAGCCATAGTAAAGCCATAGCAAAGTCATTAGAATGTAGGAAAACAACTCTTTTTTCCTACAAATAAAAAAATAGCGGAAATATGGGGAAATAAAGCTATCAAAAAGATTGCCTTCAGATTTAAATTAAAGCAAAAAACCTAAGCCATCAACTAACAACCATCAACTGACAACTGAGAACAGACAACGGATTCAGCCTACTTCGGACACTCCCCTTGGGCAAAATAGATAAGCCCCGCACGCCCGGCAACACAAGGATTGCTATAAGTTTTCCCATCACAACCACAAACGGGATCGTATTCCATGGTACAGGGACCGTCGCTAATTTTTGATTCGTCAATACAGGCAACGGTTTTTCCCGCGCCGCAGGAAGACAATGCCAACACCCCCACCAAAAGCAGGGATGCGGCAAAAGAAGATTTCTTATAAATAGGAGTCATAGTTGTAAGTTTTATTTGCAACTACTAAAATAAACTAAACTTGCATAATATAGGAAGTGAGTTGTTTAATTGTTTAACTGTGGGTTTGTTTTAACTGTTTTAAAGTGTTTACCTTTTGGTTTCTGTTGAATTGTGAGCTCGCCGATTACACAATTCACCGATTACACAATTCCACAACTCCACAATTCAGCAAATCCACAATTAAACATTTCCCCCATCAGAAAAATTAACCATCCAACTAATCCCAAACCTATCGCGGAAGGAACCGAAGTAATCGCCCCAAAATTGATCTTCCATAGGCATTTCTATTTCGCCGCCTTCTGATAATTCCTTAAACAGACGGTCTGCTTCTTCCCTGCTATCTGGGTGGATGCTTATATAAGTGTTGTCTCCAATCTTAAACGGCCCATTGCCAAATCCTGGCATCGTATCGGAGCCCATTAATAGCTCACTGCCAATGGGAAGTGTAACGTGCATTACGCGGTTTTTGTGTTCTTCAGCAAGCGGCGGCATTCCAACGGATGGAGGGATATCGCCAAAGCGCATCATGCCTTGCCTGGCAAATTCGCCGCCAAATACTTTTTTGTAATGATTGAACGCTGCTTCGCAGTTTCCGTCAAAATTTAAATACGGATTTAATTTAGTTGTCATAATCTTTGTTTTAAATGTTTATAAAGTAATGTTTAATAATTAATTTTTTCATTCATTTCATAACTCATTGCTTTCAAGCCGAGCAATTTGCGCATCAATCCTATCTGCCCCAATAGATAATCTTCGCGGCCAATGCACATGCCAATCATATTGAGCACATTTTCCTCTACGAAAGGCACATTCATTCCGAAGGAAAACGCTTTCGAAAGTTGCTCATCCGTGGCTTCCAAAAGTTTCTTATACACTTTTGGGGAAATAGCTTTGAAATCTTTCCGCAAGCTTTCCAAAGAAGGATATTCCAATTTTTCATCCAATGCCATGGCATCCTTGAAAAAAGCTTCGTTGGGATCTTTTTCATCCATTCCCAATAAATTGGCTATCCAATAACGACAGGTGACGAAATTGCCGGCCATCCAAACCACGTGATTGGTTTTGGCGTTGTTTCTTTCAAGTGCCAATTCTTCGGTAATGCCATCGAGCGCATTGAAAAAGCTCTGGGAATGCATTCTATATGCGGGAATGATGATGTCGAGTTTTTTAGATTTTGGAGTGTCCATGATTTGATTTTTAGATTGTTGGATTATTAGATTGTTGGATTGTTGGATTTTTAGATATTTAATTCACAGATTCACAGATTCACAGATTCACAGATTCACCGATTCACCAATTCCACAATATTCGCCAATTGATGATTATGCCTCTCCGTATGGATGGTATTAAAACCCAGCCATTCTTGACGAGTGAAAGTTCCACCCCCGGGGATTTCAGCATCCAAACAGGTTTTGGATAGATCCATGGTCTTTATGGCCTCCCGTTGTTCTTCGATGCGCTCTTTTAACGAAGAGAGCAAGCGTTCCTTTTCAATATGCTTGGTGGTAGGCAATACCATTTCTGGGGCGTTCATTTTAATGGTGAAGTCCTTGAATGTCTTTTCAATTTCAGCGAGTTTGGCCACCGGATTACGATGGGTTTCTTCCACATTTCCATTAAGGACTTCCTTTATATTATACGATTTGTACAAATGGTTGCCCACTTGTCCCGCCGTCCAACTTCCTGTAAAAGGAACGGTGTTCAGTTGCTCTTCATTTAAAAGAGAAAGCTGCTTCAGTAAGCTGTCAGTTGCAGTATCAAATCGGTTTAAAAGCTCGGTATTCATAACCTATTGTTTTTTTGTTATTGTAAAGATAATTAGGAATTTGCTTACTAAGAAGGTGTATTTGCGTCAATGTAATGGGTTGATTGCGACACTGTTTTGAATTATCTTTGATTAAGGAATTAGCGAAGAGCGAAAAGGGAAGAGGAAATGGGAAATACGAAATACGAAATACGAAATTGGAAATTCTCGCTGTTTAGCAATCCTATAATTTAACGATTAAACAATTACCCAATTACCCACTTAAACAATTCCCCAACTAAACAATTAAACAATCCAAAATGAAACACATATCCATCCTAGTCCCCGAAGGCGATTCCAGCCTTAGCAATCTGGAAGCCACTCACAAAATGTTCAACATGGCGAACGATTTCCTTGTTCGAATGGGGAAGGAGCCAATGTTCAAAACACAGTTAGTGGCCACGCATAAAGATGCACGTTTAAGCAATGGTATATTTACAATTATTCCGAATGCTACTATAGCCGAAATAAAGCAAACCGACTTGGTAATCATTCCTGCAATCCACGGCGACTATGAAAAGGTAATTGAAACAAATAAAGAATTCATCCCTTGGATTGCAAAACAGTACAAAAACGGCGCTGAGGTTGCCAGTCTTTGTATTGGTGCTTTTTTACTGGCAAGCACGGGTTTGCTTGACGGAAAAAACTGCGCCACCCATTGGATTGCTGCAGACGAATTTCGTGGGTTGTTCCCAAAAGTAAATTTGGTGGACGATAAAATAATCACGGACGAACATGGTCTTTATACCAGTGGCGGAGCCTATTCGTCCTTAAACTTAAATCTCTATTTGGTTGAAAAGTTCGCTGGAAGGGAAATGGCGGTGCTTTCTTCCAAAGTATTTGAAATAGACATCAGCCGAAATAGTCAAAGCCCGTTTATCATTTTTAAAGGGCAGAAAAGCCACGATGATGATGAAATATTAAAGGTTCAGGAATTTATCGAAGCTAACTTTCAGGAAAAGCTAAATGTAGATGACCTTTGTTCCGATATAGCGCTGAGCAGAAGAACATTTGAAAGACGCTTCAAAAAAGCAACCAGCAATACGGTTGTTGAATATATGCAGCGTGTAAAAGTGGAAGCAGCCAAAAAGGAGCTTGAAAGCGGACGCAAAAACGTAAACGAAGTGATGTACGATGTGGGTTATAACGACCCAAAAGCATTCAGGGATGTGTTCCGGAAAATCACTGACATGACGCCGTTGGACTATATGAATCGATATAGCAAATTGCAGGCTTAAGATTAAGATTTGTGTGGGGCATCACTTTGACTGCCCTTCGACTACGCTCAGGACAGGCTGCTCAGTGTGCCCTAACTTTTGTCAGGGTGAGCGCAGTCCAACCCTCTTAGTTAGAAAAAGTTTGTTTTGAACTATAAAGCACTTCAACTGCGCTCAGTATGACATTACGTTTGTCAGTCTTAGCTTGCCTGTCCTGAGCTTCTGGAAGGGTCTAAGACTAACCTTCCAGATAAGCCTTCAGGGATGTATTGATAATTTGGTCCCAGCCCTGATTAAAATTACTTTTAGCAAAGTCTGGCTTATTCGGAAAACTTTCCAAACCACGGTGCGTAAGTTTTAGTCGGGTGTTTTTTCCTTCCTCAAACAATTCAAAAGTCACAAAACTATTGCCTTCAAAACCGTTATAGCGCCAGGAATAGGTTAGCTTTTGTTCAGTTACAACTTCGGTAATTTCACAAAGATGAAGGAATTCTTTTTCCTCGTTACATCCAATAAATTGGAATTTGAAGCCCACTTCAGGCTTAAATTCAGCGATGTCAAAATACCACTGTTTCATTTCGTTTTTGTCTGTAATTGCTTTCCAAACTTTTGAAATAGGCGCATTATAAACTCTTTCTATAATAATTGGTTTGCTTTTCATAATTTGAAATATTTGATGTTTGAATATTTATTGAGAATTCGATTTTAAGTGTTTGTCCAAGGCGTCCAATTTTTTGTTCCAAAACGCACTGTACTGTTCCACCCAATTGGCAACTTCGTTTAAACTTTGCAGATTTGCCTTGCAAAAGCGTTCCCGACCTTCTTGCCTAATTGTGATAAGTCCGCATTCCGTTAATATCTTTATATGTTTTGAAATTGCAGGCCTGCTTATTTCAAAATTATCAGAAACGGCATTTAAATTTAGGGTTTCTGTGGAAAGAAGATTTATTATTTCCCTTCTGGTTGGATCGGCAATTGCTTGAAATACGTCTCTTCTCATAATTAAACATGTAACTGTTCGGTTATAAATATATATGTAACTATTCGGTTACGCAAATAATTTTAAATAAAAGTTTAGTTAAAGCAATTCCTCACAATAAAAACCTTGATTCTGCAAGGTTGTGGTAATGTGATCAGGTTTTAATAATTGGGTTTCCACCCGGAGAATATTGTCGCAATCCTCCAGGTCGAAATTCCAATTGCCGTTTTGTCGAATCAGTTTGTTTAGCAAAGGCCGAAGTTGTTTCACTTCGTCATTTCTTGAAACCGATGTTTTAAAGACCAAAACACTGTTCATACTATCTTTCATAAAAAGCCGGCGGTTCAATGCCAAGGGAACGCAAATACACAAAGCCTTGCCCACGATGGTGTATTTCATTGTCGATAAAATAAAAGATGGAAGAGATAACTGTGCCTTGATACATTCCAAAAAGAAGAATGTTTTCCTGAAAACGTTCTGTCGGGATCTGTGGCCACAGTGTATTGATCTGTTCTGTAGCCTCGTCCCACAGCTGAAGTATTTTTTCTTTGCTGTTTCCGTGTTCCACGTGTTCGTCCAGAGGTGCTGATTTTCCTGATACTATTTCCTGTATTCCCGGCCCTGCGATGCCCAAAAGTTCCATTGTCATTTCGGCAAAAGTACGCATACCACTAATGGTGTGACTGAAAAATTCCTTTTCGGGAAAAGCTTCAATAGTTCTTCTAGTTAGGTTTCTGTGACCTTGTAAATGTTTAAGTAACTCTTCCGAAGAAATTACCTGTGCTGTTTTGTTTGCTGCTGCATTCATAATACTGAGTTTTTAAATGATTATTGTTTCTGAAACCAAAATTAAATGGAGGAGGTGACAGCGGTTTGTCAGTAGGAAAAATAATATTTAGAATTATTTACAAGAGTCTTCGACTGCGCTCAGACTGACATTGAAATACTATCTTTGAAATATGAGCGACGAAACCCTAAACCGTTTTGACAGAATTGTTGCAATCCTAATACAGCTACAGTCCAAAAAGATTGTAAAAGCACAGGAATTGGCCGATAGGTTTAATGTAAGCTTGCGCACCATTTACCGCGATGTGCGCTCTTTGGAAAGTTCAGGGGTACCCATTGTGAGCGAAGCCGGAGTGGGTTATTCCATTATGGACGGCTACCGTTTACCGCCCGTTATGTTCACCCGGGAAGAGGCAAGCAGTTTTGTGGCTGCTGAAAAGCTGATGCAGAAGTTCACAGACAAATCCTTTGGCGCTTATTATGAATCTGCAATGTTTAAAGTGAAATCGGTTTTGCGCGGAAAGGAAAAGGATTGGATTGACGCGCTGCAGGCACAGATAATTATAAGTCCTACGGAAACGCTTTTTAATGAAGACATACCGAATGCCTTGGAAATTCTTTTTGAAAGCATAGCCGAAAAGAAACAGGTTTTTGTGAAATACCAATCCATGGAAGCTGAAAACCCTTCCGAAAGGCATTTGGAACCCGTTAGCATTTTTCACGAAAACAATTATTGGTATATTTTGGCCTACTGCCATTTCAGAAAAGATTACCGCCAGTTTAGAACCGATAGGTTACTTCAAATACAGCGAACAGCTCTTCCTTTTCAAATGGAACACGGCACTTTGGATGATTTCAGAAAAAAAGAAAAGGAATCCCACAAAACGAAAGTTAGAATTCTCGTTGATAAAAGTATCGTGAGATACATTAAAAGCGATCGAAACCACTATGGTTTTGTTTCCGAGGAAATAAAAAATGATGGAGTGGAAATGACTTTTCTAACCCACAGCGTGGAGCACGGATTTGCCCGTTGGTATTTAATGTTTGGGGATTACGCCCACATATTGGAACCGGAAAGTTTAAAACAGCGCCTTTTGGAAATAGTTGAAAACACAAAAGTGCGACTTCAAAAATAGTGTGATTACTACCCTAAAATGTCGCAATTGCCCACTGTTCCGAAATCGTTTTTCTCTAAATTAGCCACCAATTTATTTAAAAGATGGCAGCGCAGTCCGTAAAATCATTTTTCATTCTATTAAAGGAAGCCATAGCGGGCAAGGAAATTGACCTTACCCAAGCGAGTATCAAGAAAGCTATTTTTTTGCTCGCCGTTCCAATGATTTTGGAAATGAGTATGGAGTCCATTTTTGCTTTGGTAGACATATTATATGTTTCACAAGTAAGTACAAATGCGGTTGCCACAATTGGTTTAACGGAATCGGTAATCACCCTTGTATATGCTTTGGCCGTTGGTTTGAGCATGGCCGCTACTGCTATTGTTGCAAGGCGTATAGGTGAAAAGGACCCCGAAGGTGCCAAGCGGGTTACAGTTCAGGTTATTTTTTTGGGAGTACTCGTTTCTTCAATTGTAAGTGTGATAGGAATTGTTTTCCCGAAAGAGATACTAGGCTTGATGGGGGGAGAGCAATCGTTAATTGAGGAAGGGTATCGGTACACTCAAATCCTTATAGGCGGAAATTTCACTATTGTATTATTGTTTCTTATCAATGCGGTTTATAGGGGTGCTGGCAACGCCTCCATGGCAATGTGGACGCTCATTCTCTCTAACGGCATCAATATTATACTGGACCCAATCTTTATTTTTGGATGGGGGCCCATTCCGGAATATGGGGTTGCAGGTGCCGCAATTGCAACAACAATAGGTCGTGGAACCGCTGTGCTTTTCCAACTTTATATTTTATTCTACGGAAGTACGCGCATCAGGTTGGCATTAAAGGATTTAGTGTTAAATATTGGAGTAATGGTCAACCTTATCCGTGTTTCTCTCGGTGGAATTGGCCAGTTTATAATTGGAACTAGTAGTTGGATATTTTTGATGCGAATTGTTAGTGAATTTGGCAGCGAAGTGTTAGCGGGATATACTATTGCAATTAGGGTTATGATGTTCACAATGATGCCTGCTTGGGGGTTGAGTAATGCTGCTGCAACATTGGTGGGTCAAAATTTGGGTGCTAACCAACCCGACCGCGCCGAAATTTCTGTTTGGGAAACCGCCAAATACAATGCCTTTTTTATGGTTGCTGTTTCTGTAATTTACCTATTGTTTGCCAAAACTATAATTGGTTGGTTCAGTGTAGAACCCGAAGTTTTAAAATATGGCGCGCTCAGTTTACAAATTGTTGCAATTGGGTATTTTCTTTACGCCTATGGAATGACCATAACCATGGCTTTTAATGGGGCGGGCGACACTAGAACTCCAACAATTATAAATTTCTTCTGCTTTTGGGTTTTTCAGTTGCCTTTTGCCTATGTCACTTCCCTTGTATTGGGTTGGGGGCCCATCGGTGTCTTTATGGCTATAGCCTTGGCAGAATCCTTAATTGCCGTTATTGCAATTGTTTGGTTTAAAAAAGGAAAGTGGAAAATGATAAAGGTTTAGTTTTATAAAGCTTTATCGGCTTAATGAATTATTTTTGCATCCCTTAAACAATTCAATATAATGAAAAAGACATTCGACGTACTGATAGAAATCCCCAAAGGCAGCCGCAACAAATACGAATACGACTTTGAACTAAAGAAAATCCGCTTTGATCGTATGCTTTTCAGTAGTATGATGTATCCGGCAGATTACGGTTTTATACCAGAAACCCTAGCGCTGGATGGCGATCCACTGGATGTTTTGGTATTGGGAGGCGAACCTACCTTCCCCATGTGCGTGATGGAAGTAAAACCAATCGGCGTTTTCCACATGGCCGATGAAAAAGGCCCAGATGAAAAAGTGATCTGTGTCCCAATTTCAGACCCAATCTGGAGCAGTTTAAATGATCTTTCTGACATGAACCCGCACTTAGTTCGTGAAATAGAACACTTCTTCCAAGTTTACAAAGACCTTGAAAAGAAAAGAGTAGATGTAGGCGGTTGGGGCGATGCCAATGAAGCTGTGGAAATCTATAACCAATGCGTAAAGCGTTATAAGGAAACACCAGAGGTGCAGGGGCATTTCAGTATTTAAGAATTTTGTCTGGCCGAGCGAGCAGTCGAGACCTAAATTGATCGTTATTGACAGATAGTTCTCGACTGCGCTCGAACGGACAGCTTGGTTGCTATTTAAATGCTAAAGCTTTCCTGAAATTAAGTGTTTCGTATCCCAAACCATTTCCCTATTTTTGCAGTCGCAAATTTGAAAACCAACTTAATTTAAAAATTTATGGAATCAATGATGATTTACGCGCCAATCGCAATGGCGGTATTAGGCTTAATCTTTATGGCCGTTAAACGTTCTTGGGTATTGAAGCAAAACCCAGGCGATGGTAAAATGAAAGAAATAAGCGACCACATTTACGAAGGCGCCTTAGCCTTCCTTAACGCTGAATACAGATTACTTGCCGTTTTTGTTGTTATAGTGAGTATTGCTTTGGCAGTAGTATCATTCGTAGTTCCTACAACACATATATTAATAGTTGTTGCATTTATATTCGGAGCTATATTTTCTGCGCTTGCAGGTAATATGGGAATGAAAATAGCAACCAAAACAAACGTTCGTACCACACAGGCAGCACGTACAAGTTTGCCAAACGCACTTAAAATATCTTTTGGTGGTGGTACCGTAATGGGTCTTGGTGTTGCTGGTCTTGCAGTATTGGGACTAACGGCATTCTTTATCTTTTTCTTCCATTTCTTTATGGGAGGTGTTTGGACAAACACGATGGATATGACCATTGTTCTTGAAACATTGGCAGGATTCTCTCTTGGAGCGGAGTCTATTGCATTGTTCGCAAGAGTAGGTGGTGGTATTTACACAAAAGCTGCCGATGTTGGTGCTGACCTTGTAGGTAAAGTAGAAGCTGGAATCCCGGAAGACGATCCCCGTAACCCAGCAACTATTGCCGATAACGTAGGTGATAACGTAGGTGACGTTGCAGGTATGGGTGCCGATTTATTTGGTAGTTATGTAGCAACAGTTCTTGCAGCTATGGTTTTAGGTAACTATGTTATAAAAGATATGGGCGGTGCCATTACAGATGCATTTGGCGGTATTGGTCCAATTTTATTGCCAATGGCAATTGCAGGTGCAGGTATTATCATATCGGTTATTGGTACTATGCTTGTGAAGATAAAAAGTAACGATGCAAAGGAAGCCCAAGTTATGGGTGCCTTGAACGTTGGTAACTGGGTTTCTATAGTTTTAGTGGCTGTTTCCTGTTTTGCACTTGTAAAGTGGATGCTTCCAGAAACAATGAACATGAGTTTCTTCGGCGAAGGGCTACAAGAAATTTCTTCAATGAGAGTGTTTTATGCCACCTTGGTTGGTTTAGTTGTTGGTGCAGTAATTTCATCTGTAACTGAATACTACACAGGTCTGGGTAAAAAACCAATCCTTAAAATAGTGCAACAATCATCAACTGGTGCTGGGACAAACATTATTGCTGGTTTGGCAACAGGGATGATATCTACTTTCCCTTCAGTATTGCTTTTTGCTGGTGCTATCTGGGCATCGTATGCATTTGCTGGTTTTTATGGGGTTGCACTTGCAGCTTCTGCAATGATGGCAACAACAGCTATGCAGCTTGCAATTGACGCTTTTGGACCTATTAGCGACAACGCTGGTGGTATAGCTGAAATGAGCGAGCAGGATCCAATTGTACGTGAACGTACCGATATTTTGGACTCTGTTGGTAACACAACTGCTGCAACCGGTAAAGGTTTTGCAATTGCTTCTGCGGCTTTAACTTCATTGGCGCTTTTTGCTGCTTATGTAACCTTTACAGGTATTGATGGAATCAACATCTTTAAAGCTCCTGTTTTAGCAATGTTATTTGTGGGTGGTATGATTCCGGTTGTATTCTCTGCCTTGGCAATGAATGCGGTTGGTAAAGCTGCGATGCAAATGGTAAATGAAGTGAGACGACAGTTCCGCGAAATTCCAGGAATTATGGAAGGTACGGGCAAACCACAATACGACAAATGTGTGGCTATTTCAACTAAAGCTTCCTTAAAGGAAATGTTATTGCCAGGAATTATGACCATTGGATTTCCATTGGTGATTGCTTTCGTTCCAATGATTTTTGGAATGGACAATATGGCAATCGCTGAAATGTTGGGTGGTTATATGGCTGGCGTTACCGTGAGTGGTGTGCTTTGGGCTATTTTCCAAAACAACGCTGGTGGTGCTTGGGATAATGCTAAAAAATCTTTTGAAGCTGGTGTAATGATCAATGGCGAAATGACCTATAAAGGTAGTGATGCACACAAAGCAGCAGTAACAGGTGATACCGTGGGTGATCCTTTCAAAGATACTTCAGGACCTTCTATGAACATTTTGATTAAACTTACCTGTTTGATCGGTCTTGTTATCGCGCCAATCCTTGGTGGTCACACTACTACTGATGTAATGGCTAAAGAAACCTCTTCTGAAGAAGTTTACTTTATTGATGCCGAAGGAAACAAAACAATTTTGACTGAAAAACAGATTCAATACATTGAAACCGGAAGCACTATTGAAGAAGGTGAAGACTTAAATAATAAAACCGAAACGATGGTTGAAATGTTGAAAAATGACAACAACGACCAAGTTACGGCAAACGTTACCATTACAAGAACGGTTGATGGTGTTGAAACTACTGAAACCAAGACTTTCACAGGAACTGAAGAAGAAGTTCGTGCACAATTGAAAGATGTGGAAGGAATGAAAATTAAGGTGAAGGATAAAGAGTAATTTCATAGTATTAAAAATGAAAACCCTGCCTATCGGTGGGGTTTTTTATTTATAAAATTTAGTATCTTGGGAAGGCTATGAATCTTTTTAAAAAAGACCCTTTACATATAAATACTTTTAGAAGTTATGGAACTTCTACACACTTATATGTAAAAGGAAGGGCTTTGGAAGATGAAAATATTGACCTATCAAAAAAGGGTTTTTTCAATCTACTTTGGAATAGTTACAAACGCTTCGAAACAGATTTAATTAAAAATGCAAACCTAACCTTAACACTTCCGGATGGGCGAAAATTTCAAACTAAAACCGATAATCAAGGTTATTTTTTAATAGATGAAACTGTACAGAATCTCCTTTCGCTTATTGATATAAATGGTTGCTTGCATTATGAAATAGCTTTCGCTGAAGATTTCGGCGGAAGAAAAATCCAGAACGATAACAGGTTTAAAGGTGAAATTTTTATTCCTTCTGAAGATGCTGATTTTGGAGTAATCAGCGATATTGACGATACCATTATGCACACAGGCATTACCTCGCGGCTAAAATGGCGGGTTGTAACGAATACCTTTTTTAGAAGAGCAGAAAGTAGAATACCACTGGAAGGCGCATCAAATTTTTATAAAAAACTGGAAAAAGGAAAGTCTGGAAAGAACAAAAACCCAATTTTTTACGTAAGCCATAGTCCTTGGAATTTATATAAATATTTGGAAGTGTTTTTGGAAACCAATAATTTTCCCGAAGGCCCCATTTTATTACGCGATTTTGCAAATCCTTTTACCAAAAAATACAAACCTGAAAAACCACAGAAGCAAACGGAAATTATAAATATTATGAAAACCTACCCAAAATTGCAGTTCATTTTAATTGGCGATAGTGGCGAACACGACCCAGATATTTATATAGAAATTGCCGAGGCACATCCGGAACGTATTTTGGCTATCTATCTACGAAACGTGAATCATAAAAAGAAAATGATTCGTGTAAAAGGCTTGTTTGAAGAATATGAAACCGTGCCTGTGCTTTTGGTTGAAGATAGTAAAGCGGCAATGGATCATGCAAAGGAAATGGGTTTTGTTTAATAAAATTTGTCTAGTCCTAAAATCATGATACCGATTGTTAGGACTAGACATTAATTTAAATTATTCTTTGGAAAAGCTTAAGATTACTTCAGTTGTTGAAGTTACCGTAAAGCCTCCTTGCGAAGATGTCTGTGTTTCAACAGCCTTTAACACCAACCTGTTATCGGTCAATTCTATAATTTCAGCATCGTCAGTTTCGTTGTCAACAGTAATTGATAGCGTATTGCCATTCATAGTCCAATCTCCGCTTGAAAGAAATTCAAGTCCTTCCACATTTTGGGTAGTTGATTGCCCGTATATTGTAGTTGTTAATTCAATACTGTAACTTCCATCTGAAGTAACTTCTTGAGGATTTTCAGCAAAAGTTAAGGTGTAATCAATGTCATAAGCTTCCCCAACATAATCTGCAGTAATGGTTTGACCTTGGCCAGAAGTAGTTGTATTTCCAGTATAATCAACAGCAGTTCCTCTCCAAACTCCAACAATTTCGCCATTGTTTGTTGGTTGTGCTGGATTGTCATCGTCTTTTGAGCAGGAAATGGTTAATGAAATAAATGCGGTAAAAAGGATTAATTTAAAAATTTTCATTTGTAATTTTTTACGTGTTAATAATAAGTTAAAGCGCGCAATATATAACATTTATTAAACGTAAAAGAGAAGAGTATTTAGTTTTTTTCTCACCTTTAAAAAAGCCCGTGAAGTTCTGCATCTATCTTGTTGATTACCTGGCCCAAATGCTCAGGATCGTCCACAAAATTTATGTTGTCCACATCAAAAATGATGAGGTTTCCTTTGTCGTAATCGTGAATCCAAGCTTCATAACGCTCGTTTAAACGGCTTAGATAATCGATGCTTATTGAATTTTCATATTCGCGACCGCGTTTGTGAATTTGATCAACCAAATTTGGAATTGAACTTCGCAGATAAATCAACAAATCTGGTCCTTCGGTAACGCTTTCCATAAGTTCAAAAAGAGAGCGGTAGTTTTCAAAATCACGGTTTGTCATCAAACCCATAGCATGTAGGTTTGGCGCAAAAATATAAGCATCTTCGTAAATGGTTCGATCCTGAATTACACTTTTTCCCTTTTCACGAATATCCAAAATTTGACGAAAGCGGCTGTTCAAAAAGTATATCTGCAAATTGAACGACCAACGCTCCATTTGATTGTAAAAATCGTCTAAATAGGGGTTGTCTTCCACATCTTCATAATGGGCCTGCCATTTGTAATGTTTTGCCAATAAACGGGTAAGGGTGGTTTTTCCGGAACCTATGTTTCCTGCAATTGCAACGTGCATAGCTATTCTTTAGTTGGGATGGTTAGTTTAAAAGTGTGCAAAATTTCGCCGTCATAAATATACAGGAAATCATTGGTAAGCTGCAAATCTTTAATTTTTATTTCGGGAAATGATAGCTTCACGGTTTCGTGTGAAATGGCATCATTCCGCTTGGCGAAATCTGGAATGTAGTAAAGTGAATTTTCTTTCAAAGCCACCAAATTTTCGTTTTGCTGAATAATTCGTTCGTATTCTTCTGAAGGCGCATCATTCAAAATACTTCCGTAAATATTGAAAGCTCGTAATTTCTTTTCTGTCAAAGTGAAGCAATAATTAAAATTACTCGCCTGCGAAATCAATTTCCCTGGAAAGGGCTGCGAAACCACTGTCTGCAATTTTGAACCGTAATTATAAAGTTCCAGTTGCTGTGTGTCAACATTAAAAAGCCACAGACTGTGGCTTCCCGCATTGGTGGCAGTGCTAACGTTTAGAAATTGAGGTAAATTATTAAAATTTATACGCTCAATTTCACTCAATTTATTGTCCAATAAAACCACCGTATTTGTATCCTGAAAAAATACAATCACTTTCAGCGGATTGATAATATCTATTGAAGTGATCCGCCCCAGTTGCAAATCGTTGAAACGAAAATTGCCATCGGGCCCTTGTTTGATGATTACCCTGTCTTTTATGAAATAAGTGTTTTTGTAATTGTCCAAGCCAATAAATCGATCCGCAACAAGTGGCACCTTGCTCACGGGAGCGAGGCTTTGCGCAATGCCCAATTGGCAAATAAGAAGAAAAAATATAAATGCTGACTTCATATATTCGGCAAGTTACAAAATGTGAGGATATCTTTTTAAACGAAAAATAATGTAACAGATTATTACTTGGCTCGTCTTAGTGTTAGTGGAAACTGATTTGTTCAAACAAATTAAACTAATTTTAAACAATATGGTCAAAGTGTTTTATTTTTGACTAAACTTTCAATAAATTTTTATGAAATGCCCATTAACAAATTTTAAACCCGGCGAAGATGAATAATGTGGGCATTCCATCTTCCGCTTTAACAAATATTTTATACAGATGAAAAGATATATTCTAATTTTTCTGCTTCTTTTTTCCTTCGGAATAAACGCCCAAAATATTAGTGGCCAAGCCTATTACGAATCCAAAACCACAGTAGATATGGATGCCCTTGGTGGTGGTCGTGAAATGAATGAGGAGATGAAAAAGACAGTTGCCCAAATGATGAAAAGTGCTTTGGAGAAAACCTACATCCTTACCTTCAACAAAGAAGAATCCATATATAAAGAAGAGGAAAAACTCGATGCCGCCCCTATGAATCCCGGTTTTAAAATGATGATGAGCAGCTACACGCCTGGAGCGCAATACAAAAACCTTAAAACCGGGCAAATAGTTGAAGAAAATGAATTCTTCGGAAAACAATTTTTGGTGACAGACTCTATTCGGACTTTAGACTGGCAAATAACGAAAGAATCCAAAACAATTGGGCAATATATCGCTTTCAAGGCAACAGCTATAAAAAAGGTTGATCCAAACGATTATAGTATGGCGAGACCCAAAAAGAAAGATGAAAAAGAAAACACAGAAGTTAAAAAAGATACTACCCAACCACAGGATCCAATGGATATGATTGAAATTCCAGAAGAAATTGAGGTTACGGCTTGGTTCACGCCACAGATTCCAGTAAGTAATGGTCCCGGAGAATTTGCAGGCCTTCCTGGACTTATTTTAGAACTTAACGTTTATAGAACGACACTTTTGTGTTCCAAAATTGTAATGAACCCAAAAGAAGCCGAAAAAATTGAACCACCCACAAAAGGAAAGGAAGTTACACGTGAGGAATATGTAAAAATAGTAAAGGAAAAGACAGAGGAGCTACGCGAGAATTTTCAGAATAATGGCGGCCGTCGTGGCGGCGGATTTTAAGAATGTATAGGTCTCAACTGTGCTCGACCGGACAAAATGAATGTCCCTTCGAGCGCAGTCGAGAAGTTTTTTGACTACTAATTATATGAAAAATTTTTTAATTTTATTTCTCTGCACTTTCACATTTTCACTCTCCGCGCAAAGCATAAAAGTGAAGGGAACCATAAAAGATAGCATCGGCAATCCGTTGGAGTTTGCCAATGTTATTGCGAGTATAAAATCCACCGGCGCAACCGAGTCCTACGGAATAACAAACTATCAAGGGCGTTACCAACTCGATCTTCCAAAGGGAAATAATTACGTTTTAAGGGCAAGCTTTCTAGGTTATGAAAGTAAGGAACAAACTGTAAATGTTCCCGCAGATGCAGAAAATATAGATTTGGATTTCATCTTAAATCCACAGGAAAACCAATTGGACGATGTGGAAATTGTTTATGAAATGCCTGTAACGGTCAAAGGCGACACCATAATTTACAACGCAGACAGCTTTACAAACGGCGACGAACGCAAACTTGGCGATGTGATGAAAAAACTTCCGGGTGTTGAGGTAAATGATGAAGGTGAAATACAAGTAGAGGGAAAAACTGTTACAAAAGTAATGGTTGAGGGAAAGGATTTCTTTGACGGCGACAGCAAACTCGCCACCAAGAACATTCCCGCAGATGCTGTTGACAAAGTGGAAGTGCTTCGAAATTACAATGAAGTGGACCAAATGCGCGGCCTTGGTAATGACAGCGATAACGTTGCAATAAACATCAAACTAAAAGAAGGAAAGAAAAACTTCTGGTTTGGTGAGGTTACGGCCGGAGCGGGATTGGGAGATGAATATGGAGGTGAAAATGGAAGGTATTTGTTGCATCCAAAACTATTTTACTACAGCCCAAAATACAGTATCAATATAATTACAGATTTCAATAATATCGGGGAAGTGCCTTTTACGTTTCGGGATTATTTCAACTTTACGGGTGGTTTTAAAAATTTCAATAGAGGTGGGGGAACCAGTTTCAATATTAGCAACAGCGATCTTGGTTTTGCCGTTTCGCAAAACGACCGCGCAAAAAGCATTGATGCAAAGTTTGTTGCAGGAAACTTCAGTTATGCCGTAAACGACAAACTGGACATTAGCGGTTTTGGAATTCTGAGCGACAACAAAACCAATATTGTTAACAATTCCATCCGTCAATACATAGACCAAGGAGTTACTGAAAATACAAACAATAGCACTGATCAGCGCAATCAATTGGCAATGCTGAAACTGAGCAGTACCTATAAACCGAATACCAATTTTCAGTTGGATTACGATGCTTTGGTAAAAACTTCAAAACAGACTGAAGATGATTCCACGATTTCAATAGTTGGCAGTAGCCAAAACGATATTTCCGAAGTAAAAGAAAACCAGCCTTTTTCTATAAATCAAAACGCGAACGCTTATTATACTTTAAACGATAAAAACATTTTTGCGGCTGAGGTTCAACATTTATATCAAAACGAAGATCCTTTTTATCAAGCGGTTCAGGATTCCATTCCTTTCCGTGGTGTTTTTACGCAGATAAATCCATTTGATCCCTTCAATAGCGATGCAGATACTTTTGATCCTTTGGAACAATCAGACCGCTACAATGTTAATCAAAACAAAACCATAAAAAGCAATAAAATAGATGCAAAGGTTGATTATTACTACGTTCTTAACAATATGAGCAATCTTAATTTTACTGTTGGAACTACATATAGCAACCAAAAATTCAACTCGGGAATTTTTCAGATTTTGGATAATGGAAACCAAAATGATTTCACCGAAGACGATTTCAATAATGAAGTAACCTATACGTTTACAGATGCTTTTTTCGGACTTCATTACAAGTTGAAATCGGGTAAATTCATTTTCACTCCGGGCGTAACGCTTCATAATTATAATTTGAGAAACGAGCAGTTGGGTACTACTTCCACTCAAAACGATTGGATGGTTTTGCCAGATGTAAACGTGGTTTTGGAACTGAAGAAAAGTGAAAACCTGCGTTTTAATTACGCAATCACTTCAGAGTATAGTGATGTGAATAATTATGCCCAAGCTTATGTTTTCAATAATTACAACCAACTTTTCCGTGGAAACCGCGAACTTGAAAATTCACTTTCGCACAGTTATAATCTGACTTATTTCAGTTTCAATCTTTTCAACTATACAAACATTGGCGGAAATTTGAGCTACACCAGAAGAATTGATGCTATCAAGACTAACACGCAATTCGTGGGTATCAATCAAGTTAGTAGTCCAATAAATTTTGACAGCAACTTCCCAGATGAAACATTTTCGGCAGTGGGAAGGTTCAGCAAAACAGTGAAAAAGGTTCAGTTTAAGTTGGATGCAGCTTTATTTATGAGCAAAACGAACAATACAATCAATGACGAAATTGAGGAAAGCCAAAGTTTTACACAAAATTACAACGCCAGCATTTTGAGTAATTTCAAGAATTTTCCAAATTTTGAAGTAGGGTATCGTTTTGTAAAAAATGATTACGACAATGGCGGTATAGAACAAACTTTTTTCACGAACCGTCCGTATGCAAATGTGAATCTTAGGTTTTTGAAAGACTTCAACTTTTTTGCTGAGTGGGATTATTATAACTATTCCAATGAAGCCAAAACGGTGGAGAACAAGTATTCCTTTTTCAATGCTAATCTATACTTCAAACCTAATGATGGGGCTTGGGAATTTTCGGTACAGGCTACGAATATTCTTGATACAGAATCCATTAATAACGATAGTTTTAATGACCAATTTATCACTACATCACAGTATTTTGTAATGCCGCGGATTGTTATGTTTGTTATAAAATATGATTTGTAACCAGCATTGCGAGCAAAGCGAAGCAATCTCATGATTTTTCCCTAAATTTCCATAAAAAAATATCGTTATGCGAAACATCTTCCTTGGAATAGTCATTGCCTTCGTCATCGTTTTCGGTCTTCGTTATTGTGAAGACAAAAAAGATAAGCGAGAAATTCTTGAAGCAAACACGGCATTGATTCAGAAAGAATTGAAAAACGTAGGCAAACTGATTGTTACTGAAGGCAATTACGCCCAAGTTTTTACCTATAATGATAGTAAGGATTTACTATATGGAATGTTTGACGCCCAAAAAAAAGCGTTGATTGTGGTAAATGCAACAGCAAGTATAGCGTACGATTTAAGCAAGGTAAACACTACAATTGATGAAGCGACAAAAACCGTAACCATCACAAACATTCCGGAGCCAGAGCTTTCCATCAATCCGAATATTCAATATTATGATGTTACGCAGGACTATTTAAACCAATTTACAGCTTCAGATTACAACAAAATAAAACAGCGGATTGAAAAATCACTTCGCAAAAAAATTGAAGCTTCCGAATTGCGAACAAATGCTGAAAACAGACTTATTTCCGAACTTCAGAAAATTTATATACTTACCAATTCTATGGGTTGGACATTAGAATATAACGGAAAACCCATTGAAGAAGAACAAGATCTACAGAAATTGAAACTATAGTTTATTATTCAAACTATACCAACCACCACCATTCATAGCCTCAATGCCATTGCTTTTTAGAATTCCTGCGGCACTGGCACTGCGCATTCCACTGGCACAGCACGCAATCACTGGTTTGTTCCATTTTTTTATTTCGCCAATTTTTGAGGAAATATTTTGAAGTGGAATATTTTTCGAACCCGGAATGGCTCCACTTTCATATTCCCCTTTACTACGCACATCAACAATGATGGCGCCTCGGCTTTTAAAATCCGCTATTTTCTTTGACTTGTTTCCGAATAAAAAATCCAATAGTCCCATATGTATTCCCCGCGAAGGCGGGATCTTTTTTAATTAATACTTAAATTTTGTTTGATGTTACCGTTAATCAATTCCAATCCCCCATCGATCAAATGCGCCACTTTTGGCCTATGCTGCTTCAAATTTAAAAGATGTTCTAAAACTTCTTCTGAAAAATTCGAATCGGTTATGGCAATCAGTTCATATATTTCCAAAGGAAGCAACCAGTCTTTTGAATAATTTTCAATTAAAACCTGAAAGATTTTTTCTAATCTGTTCCCCTCCTTCGAAGGAGGGGTTAGGGATGGATGTCCTTCCCGAATCTCCCGAACTTCTTTATAGAGTAAATTCAATGCCGTTTCCTTTTCTGTAAGTTGTGTGCGGATGGTCTCACTTGATGAAACGTGGTTTGCTAAATCAAACGAATGGTAATCCGCAGCCCCCGCAAAAGCAGAAACTATTTCCTTGCCAACGGCCATGTCAAAATCGCCCATTTCTGGTGAAAATAATACCTCGTCCTTATATTTTACAGTGCAATCCGTAAACTGAATTAGCATCAGTTCGCCACGTAAATTCCGTATTCCGGTAACGTTCAATCCTGCAACTGTTATTCCACTTTCAAACTCAAAGGCAATCGGTTTTCCATCGTAAAAGTTATAAGCCTGCAAATCGCGTGGTCCCATATTTTCAATGGCTAGGTTTATTCCTTTCAATTTCCCCAATGGCGAACGGAAACCATTTTTATGACGAGTTACACCGTGGCCAATCACTTCTTTTTCGCGATAGCTAAGCGCAGTTTTTCCTTCAGTCTCAAAATAAACAACTTCGTTATCCTCATTTTTAATCATTCGGGAAAAATGACCGCTTATTTGAAGTCCAGTGCTAATTTCAATCGTTCCGAGCTGTTTTGATTTTATGAGTTTTTTCAGTCCGCGCCACCCGCCTTTCCGCACTGCCATGGTGTTTGCAAATTCCTCCAAAACTTCTTGTAAATACGCAAAATCTGGAGTAACGTAAAGTTGCGGCTGTGGTTTTGTAATATCGAAATCCTGGTATGCAGCATCTATGGAATACGGAATTTTCTTCACTTCATCCTTCATGCACCAAACGCTTTCTCCAATGGATGAAAGTAATCCGGCTCCATAAATTTTCGGGTTTTCAACCGTGCCCACCATTCCGTATTCAACCGTCCACCAATGCAAATTCCGAATTAAAGAAATTTCGGAAGATTTCACTTTTTTGTTTTGAAGTTCTTCCACACGGGCTTCGGCAGCGTTTATCAATTCCTGTGAAATTCCTTCGGCTTCCTTTAAAATGGAAAGCTCGCGAACAGCTTCATACATATCAATATCGTGCGCGCTAGAAATAGCTTTTGCGCCCACTTCGCCAAAACGGCGTAGATATTCCGCATAATCCGGACTCGCAATAATTGGGGCGTGGCCGGCACCTTCGTGAATAATATCGGGTGCTGGCGTGTATTCAATATTTTCAAGTTGACGGATATCACTTGCAATCACAAGCACTTTATACGCTTGAAATTCCATAAAAGCATTCGGTGGAATAAACCCATCAACCGCAACGGCTGCCCATCCAATTTCTTTCAAAATACGGTTCATGCCGTACATGGAAGGAATTTCGTTTATGGAAATACCAGTCTTTTTTAGGCCTTCCAAGTAGCTTTCATGAGCTACTCGGCTCAAATAATCTACATTTTTTCGCATTACATACCTCCAAACCGCTTGGTTTACAGGTGTATATTGCTCATAATTCTGTGGTTTTATGTACTGCTTTAAATGCGGGGGTAACCGATCCAAAAGTTCGTTGGTTTCAATTTTACTTTCCATAGGTCAAAAGTAGGTCAGACTCGGCAGGTTTCCAAAGCGTTAAAGACCTAATTTTTGTATCTTGCAGCTTAAAGCAAAAAGTGTAGTTTTGTTTACCATTTTAAATCCATCGCGTGGCGAAATTTCATAAAATAAGAGTAAAGGACGTTTACAAAGAAACTGATGATTGTTCGGTAATAACCTTTGACGTTCCTGAAGAATTGGCTGAAGAATTCAACTTCCGGCAAGGCCAACATTTAACTTTAAAAGCTGATATTAATGGCGAAGATACACGCCGCTCCTATAGTTTGTGTTCTAGTCCCATCGATAAACAATGGCAAGTAGCGGTAAAAACGATTCCTGGAGGTACATTTTCAACTTATGTAAATTCTAAATTAAAGTCTGGAGATACCTTGGAAATTATGGAGCCCAGTGGCATGTTTGGTGTTGAAATAGAACCGAACAAAGCCAAAAACTATCTTTTTTTTGCCGCGGGAAGTGGAATTACGCCAGTGCTTTCAATGATCAAAACACATTTGGCATTGGAGCCAAATGCAACTTGCAAGCTGTTTTATGTGAATAGAACTGCGAAATCCATTATCTTTAAGGAAGCTTTGGAACAGTTGCGAAACCAATATTTCGGGAGATTGGAAATCTATTATTTTCTTACGAAAGAACGTCGTGATATTGAACTTTTTAACGGTCGTTTTGACGATGAAAAGATGCAGGTTTTAACCAAAACTTTCATCGATATTCCTGATACAAGTGAAGTCTTTCTCTGCGGTCCCGAAGAAATGGTAAGTTATGTGAGCAATTATTTAATTGAGGCAGGTTTACCAAAGGAATTGATTCACTTTGAATTGTTTGTGACTGGCTTGACCGAAGAGGACAAAAAACGCGCCGAACGTTTGGCGCAACAAAACGTTGAAGGAGTTGAAGTAACCATTGTTGATGCTGGAAAGGAATTCCAGTTTACAATGACGAAGGATTTTGACAATATTCTCGATGCTGCTTTAGCTGCGGGTGCAGATTTGCCGTTCGCTTGCAAAGGTGGGGTTTGCAGTACTTGTAAGTGCCAAATTTTGGAAGGCAGCGTAGAGATGAAAATAAATTATGCTTTGGAAGAAAAGGAAGTGGCCCAAAATTACGTTTTAAGTTGCCAAGCCGTTCCCACTTCCGAAAAAGTGAAAGTAGATTTTGATGTATAGTTCTCGCGAAGGCGGGAATCTCACCATTTAAAGTTGAGAATTTAAATTAAACGGTTATGAGTGAAAAAGAAGTTAAAAATTTAGAAGAAATTTTCGAAGCCCGCATTGCTCGCGACGAAAAAATAGAGCCGAAAGACTGGATGCCTGAAAAATACCGGCAAACACACATTCGGCAGATAAGCCAGCATGCACATAGTGAAATTGTTGGGATGCTTCCAGAAGGCAATTGGATTACCCGTGCCCCTTCATTACGAAGAAAAGCGGCACTTTTGGCAAAAATTCAAGATGAAGCGGGTCATGGATTATATCTGTATTCCGCCTGCGAAACCTTAGGTATTTCCAGAGATGAACTTTATGAACAACTTCACAGCGGAAAGGCGAAATATTCTTCAATTTTCAATTATCCAACCATTACGTGGGCCGATATGGGCGCTATAGGCTGGTTGGTTGATGGTGCGGCAATTATTAATCAAGTACCGCTTTGCAATACTTCTTTCGGTCCCTATGCAAGAGCAATGGTTCGTGTGTGTAAGGAAGAAAGTTTTCATCAACGTCAAGGTTTCGAAATTATGCTAACGCTTTGCCGTGGTTCCGAAGAACAAAAAGCAATGGCTCAGGATGCACTGAACCGTTGGTGGTGGCCAAGCTTGATGATGTTGGGCCCAACCGATGCCGAATCTGTTCACACAGAACAGTCGATGAAGTGGAAACTAAAACGAAAAAGCAATGACGAATTGCGTCAACAATTCATAGATCAAACCGTTCCGCAAGCAGATCTTTTGGGAATCACAGTACCTGATCCAGATTTAAAATGGAACGAGGAAAAAGGGCAGTATGATTTTGGCGAAATTGATTGGGAAGAATTCTGGCAAGTAGTAAAAGGTCACGGTCCCTGCAATAAGGAACGTATGAAAGCAAGAGTTGATGCGTGGAATAATGGCGAGTGGGTACGTGATGCAGCAATGGCTCACGCTGAAAAGAAAGCAGATAGAAAAGTTTCAAAAGCAAGTTAAGATGGAAAACACTAAAAAGAATTGGCCCCTTTGGGAAATATTCGTCCGCAGTAAAAACGGATTGGAACACCGTCATTTTGGAAGCCTTCACGCCGCCGATGCAGAAATGGCAATGGAAAACGCCCGTGATGTTTACACGCGTAGAAACGAAGGCGTAAGCATTTGGGTGGTGGAAAGCAAAAATATCACGGCATCAAATCCTGCAGAAAATGGTGAAATGTTTGAACCCGCGCAGGATAAGGTGTATCGTCATCCTACGTTTTATGATTTGCCTGATGAGGTGAAACATATGTAAATGATTAACGATTGCAGATTGTTGATTGCCGAATTTAGAAGTAAAAAACTTCAAAAATCAAAAATCGTTAATCAGCAATCTTCAATTAAATAATAGAGATGAAAAATCAAAATCTATATAATTATATCCTAACAATCTCCGATAACTCCCTAATACTAGCGCAGCGTTTGGGTGAACTATGCGGCCACGGCCCAAGTTTGGAAACTGATATTGCATTGACCAATATTTCTCTGGATTTGCTTGGACAGACACGCAGTTATTATCAATACGCTGCTAAGTTAAAAGACGAAGATTGTACTGAAGACGATATCGCTTTTTTAAGAATCGAAAGGGAATATAAAAATTGTTTGTTGGTAGAACAACCAAACACACATTTTGGTCACGTAATTGGTCGTCAGTTTTTGTTTGATGTCTATCACTTTATGTTGATGGAAAAACTTCAGAACAGTAATGATGAAACTTTGGCTGCCATCGCCAAAAAAAGTATTAAAGAGGTAAGTTACCACAAACGCTTTTCAAGTGATTGGATAAAACGATTGGGTGATGGTACTGAAGAGAGCAATGCAAAAATGCAGGAAGCAATTGATGATCTATGGCGATATACCGATGAACTTTTCTTTATGACCGACGCTGAAAAAACTATGGCAAAAGGAGGCATTGGTATTGATGTTTCATCCTTTAAAGAAAAATATTACGAAGAAGTTGGTGAAGTTTTAAAAGATGCAACCCTCAATGTTCCCGAGAAAAAATATTTCGCCAAAGGGGGAAAAGAAGGTATTCACACTGAACATATGGGCTATATTTTGGCCGATTTGCAATACATGCAACGCACGTATCCAAATATGACTTGGTAAAATGAAATGTCACCCTGAGCGCAGTCGAAGGGTCTTTTTAATTTAAAAAAAAATTGTTGACCGAAACCGCACATATCGAAGCACATTTAATCCCAGTTCTGAAAACCGTTTCAGACCCAGAGATTCCTGTGCTCTCTGTTTTGGATCTTGGTGTAATTCGTGAAGCAATTGAAAAAAACGGAATTGTAATAATAAAACTTACCCCAACCTATTCAGGATGTCCCGCAATGGACGTTATTAGTGATGATTTAAAAAAAGTTTTTTCCGAAATAGGTAAAAAAGCTGAGGTAGAATTGGTTCTTTCTCCAGCTTGGTCCACAGATTGGATATCAGAAGAAGGACTTCAGAAAATGGAGGAATACGGTATTGCACGTCCGCTCTCAGAATCGCATGATATAGATGTTTTGCTCCACGAAAAAAAATTGGTAAAATGTCCGCAATGCGGAAGTACGAATACACATCTTGTAAGTCAATTTGGTTCCACGGCTTGCAAAGCACTTTTTAAATGTGACGATTGCTTAGAACCATTTGATTATTTTAAATGTTTGAAATAAATACGAAATGTCACCCTGAGCAGCCTGTTTTGAACGAAGTCGAACGGCAGTAGAAGGGCTTCTTAAAACTATAAAAATTGAATAAAAGCATAACAACCCAAATAGAAAATAAAGTAGCAACACTAACGCTAAATCGGCCAGAGGTCTTCAACAGTTTTAATCGCGAAATGGCATTGTTGCTTCAAAACGAATTGGACGAATGTGAAAAGAACCCCGAAGTTCGTGCAATTGTAATTACAGGAAGTGGAAAAGCATTCTGTGCTGGGCAGGATTTGAAGGAAGTTACTTCCCCGGAATTAAATCCCGGGTTCAAAAAGATCCTTGAGGAACATTATAACCCTATTATTTCCCGAATCAGAAATATTGAAAAGCCCATTATTGGAGCAATTAATGGAGTTGCGGCAGGCGCGGGCGCTAACATTGCTTTAGCTTGCGATGTGGTGATTGCTTCAGAAAACGCAAGTTTTATTCAGGCTTTTAGTAAAATAGGACTGGTTCCCGATAGTGCGGGAACTTTCTTTTTACCACGATTGATTGGTTTTCAAAAAGCTTCGGCATTGATGATGCTGGGCGATAAAGTTTCTGCCGAAGAAGCCGAAAAGCTTGGAATGATTTATAAAGTGGTTTCTGCGGAAAATCTTTTGGAAGAAGTAAATAATATAGCAAATACATTGGCAAATATGCCCACCAAAGCATTAGGGTTAACAAAGCGCTTACTCAACCAATCAATGATGAATTCTTTGGAAGAACAGTTAAATTTGGAAAGTAAACTTCAAATAGAAGCTGCCCAAAGTGAAGATTACGCTGAAGGTGTTGATGCGTTTGTAAACAAAAGAAAACCTGAATTTAAGGGGAAATGATTAACGATTACCGATTTTTGATTGCTGATTTCAGAAGTAAAAAATGAAGAAATGATACCCAACCAGCTTGAAGACAGACTGATAAAGTTTGCTGTGGATGTGATTTTAATGTGCAAGCACCTTGATGGTTCATTTGCCTCAGAGCATTTGACCAAACAGCTTATACGATCAACTACTTCTGTAGCTTTAAATTATGGGGAAGCAAGAAGTGCAGAATCATCGAGAGATTTTCTTCATAAAATGAAACTTTCACTGAAGGAATTGAGAGAGTCTTTCGTTAATATGAAAATACAAAAAGGCGCTAATTTAATAACCAATTTTCAAATGATTGACTTATTACTTTCAGAGAACAATGAGTTAATTTCAATTTTTGTAGCCAGTATTAAAACAGCTTCACAAAAGAATAAAATTTAATAATTTGGAAAATCAAATATCAAATATCAAAAATCAGCAATCGTTAATCAAATTTGTTGGAATAATTGGTGCAGGAACAATGGGTGCCGGCATTGCACAAGTAGCAGCCACAGCAGGATGTTCCGTGAAATTATACGATACCAAAAATGAGGCTTTGGAAAAAGCCAAAACAGATTTGGAAAAGATAATGGACCGTCTGGTTGAAAAAGGAAAAATTGATTCCGAAGAAAAAGAACGTATCCAAAACAATATAAAATATGTCAATTCCCTAAAAGAATTGAAAGATTCTAACTTAACCATTGAAGCCATAGTTGAAAATCTGGACGTAAAAAAGAATGTATTTTCAACCCTTGAAAAGTTTGTGAGTGACGATTGCATCATCGCTTCAAACACTTCTTCACTTTCAATAGCATCTATAGCTTCTTCATTGCAAAAACCTGAACGTTGTATCGGGATTCACTTTTTCAATCCTGCACCATTGATGAAATTGGTTGAGGTAATTCCCGCAATCCAGACTTCCGAAGAAACGTTGAATATTTCTGTAAAAACAATAAAAGATTGGGGAAAAACTGTCGCTGTAGCAAAGGATACCCCTGGATTTATAGTGAATCGTGTTGCCCGTCCATTTTATGGCGAAGCACTAAGAATTTATGAAGAAGGAATTGCTTCTTTTTCTGAAATAGATTCGGCAATGAAAGAAATAGGAGGTTTCAAAATGGGTCCGTTTGAACTGATGGATTTTATAGGAAACGACGTAAATTACACAGTTACAGAAACCGTTTTTGAAGCATTCTATTTCGATCCACGGTACAAACCTTCTTTCACCCAAAAGCGTTTTGCTGAAGCTGGATATTTGGGAAGAAAAAGTGGAAAGGGATATTACGATTATTCCAAAAATGGTGAAATGTCAGTTCGAACACAGTCGATAACAAATTCCGAAGAAAAATTTTCTAATAAAACTATTTTTGAAAGAATTCTCGTAATGCTAATAAACGAAGCTGCTGATGCACTTTTTTGGAACATCGCTTCCGCAGAGGATATAGACAATGCAATGACAAAAGGCGTTAATTACCCAAAAGGATTATTGGCTTGGGCAGATGAAATGGGTATTGATTGGTGCGTCGATAAAATGGATGAACTTTACGATGAATATCATGAAGATCGTTATCGCTGTTCTCCTTTGTTGCGAAAGATGAATAAAGAAAATAAAACCTTCTTTTAATGCTTGAAGCTAAAAACATACCAATAAAAATGCTCAGCCAGGACGCTTTCAGTTCTTGGCTTGGTATTGAAATATTGGAAGTGGAAAAAGGGAGATGTAAAGTTGCAATGACCGTCCGCAAAGAAATGCTGAATAGTATGAACAAAGCCCACGGCGGCATTAGTTACAGTTTGGCAGATACCGCGTTTGGTTTTGCTGCAAACACCCACGGAAAATTTGCAGTTTCCATCGAAACTTCCATAAACCACATTGAAGCATTGAATGAAGGAGATTATCTAACAGCAGAATCCGTAATCGAAAAAGTAAATAATAAACTCGGTTTTAACATAGTTGAAGTAAAGCGCGGGGATGAGTTGGTTGCACTGTTTAAAGGTGTGGTTTATAGAACCAGTATGGATTGGGAATAAAAATAAAACTAATTAAGATTGTATAGCTTATGAAATGGCAAGGAAGAAGACAAAGCGGTAACTTAGACGACCGTCGCGGAATGAGCAAAGGCAAGTTGGCCGCAGGCGGTGGAATAGTCGTAACAATAATTGTAATTGCATTACAGTTTTTTGGTGGTGAAACGGGACAACAACTGGCACCAATTGTCGAGCAAATAGGCAATAGCCAAACCACACAGCAAACTGAACAACGGGAGCTCACCGCTCAGGAAAAAGAAATGGGAAGCTTTATGGCGACGGTTTTAGCTGATACCGAAGATGTTTGGGGCCAAATTTTCAGACAGAACAATATAGGTGAATACGAAAAGCCTACAATGGTCTTGTTCACCGATGCCGTAAGCACTGGCTGTGGAAACGCAAGTTCTGCCTCCGGGCCTTTTTACTGCCCTGCAGATTATAAATTGTATATGGACTTGGCTTTTTTCGATGAATTGAAAACCCGTTTTGGAGCTCAGGGCGGCGATTTCGCTATTGCTTATGTAACAGCTCACGAAATTGGCCACCATGTGCAAACTTTACTCGGAACATCCCAAAAAGTAACACAACTGCAACGCCAAAATAGAGATGAAGCCAACAAACTATCTGTGGCACTGGAACTTCAAGCAGATTTTTATGCAGGACTTTGGGCACATTACAATCAAGAGTATTTGGAAGAAGGCGATATTCAGGAGGCGTTAAGTGCAGCAAATGCTGTAGGTGATGATGCCATTCAAAAAAGATCGCGAGGAGATGTAGAGCCCGATAGTTTTACTCACGGAAGCTCCGAACAACGTATGAAATGGTTTATGAAAGGGTATAAGACAGGTGATATAAAACAGGGAGATACTTTTTCTGAAATATTAAATTAACAGAATGAAAGCCTTTAAGAAACCGAAAAATGTAAAATGATAAAGTGAAAAGTCAAAATAAATACGATTTGCAAGAACGATTAGTAAAGTTTTCTGCAAAAATAATTTTGAGTGTTGGACTATTAAAAAGAAATTTTGCTACTGAACATTTAACGAAACAACTTATACGCTCAGTAACATCAGCTGCACTTAATTATGGTGAGGCGCAAGGCGCAGAATCAAAAAAAGATTTTGCTCATAAAATGAAATTGGTCTTAAAAGAATTGCGGGAATCACAAGTTAATTTGCAGATTTTAAAAGAAGCAGATTTAATAAACCAAAAAGATGAGTTTATATTTATCGAAAACGAATGCAAAGAACTTGTTGCAATATTCACCGCAAGTATTAAAACTACAAAACAAAAAATGTAAAACCGAAAAATGTAAAATTTTAAATTTAAAAGTGAATCTTAATTGCACTTTTACATTTTACATTTATCATTTAAAATTTAACTTTTGAAAAACGCATATATTATTGACGGAATTCGAACCCCAATAGGCAGCTATCAAGGAACGCTAAGTGCTGTAAGGACAGATGATTTGGCTGCTTTGGTAATTGCGGAAATTGTCAAAAGAAATCCAAATATTCCAAAAGAAGCGTATGACGATGTAATCCTCGGCTGTGCTAATCAAGCAGGTGAAGATAACAGAAATGTTGCACGGATGGCTTCACTTTTGGCTGGCTTGCCAGTAACCGTTCCCGGTGAAACCGTAAACAGACTTTGCAGTAGCGGACTTTCAGCAATAATTCACGCAAACCGAGCGATAAAAGCTGGTGATGGCGATTTGTTTATTTCGGGCGGTGTTGAAAATATGACGCGCGGTCCATACGTGGTTGCAAAACCATCTTCCGCATTTGGAACCGATGCCAAAATGTACGATTCAAGTTTCGGATGGCGATTTGTAAACCCAAAAATGGCCGAAATGTACGGTACGGATGGAATGGGAAATACTGCTGAAAATTTAGTTGACAAACATAACATTAACAGGGAAGATCAAGATGCATTTGCATACAATTCGCAAATGAAAGCTACTAAAGCTCAGCAAAACGGTAGATTGTCAAAAGAAATCGTTTCCGTGGAAATTCCGCAGCGGAAAAAAGACCCGATTATTTTTAAGGATGATGAATTCATCCGCCCTGAAACCACAAAAGAAGTTTTGGCGAAATTGCGTCCCGCTTTCAAAAGTGATGGAAGCGTAACCGCAGGAAATTCCTCAGGTTTAAATGATGGCGCCGCTGCAACAATTATTGCTTCGGAAGATGCCGTAAAAAAATATAATTTGAAACCGATTGCGAGAATAGTAAGTTCGGCAGTAGTAGGAGTAGAACCGCGAATTATGGGCATCGGTCCCGTTGAAGCTTCAAACAAGGCTTTGAAAAAAGCAGGTTTGAAGATGGAAGATATGGATGTTATTGAATTGAACGAAGCTTTCGCATCACAAGCCTTGGCGTGCATCCGTGAATGGGGATTGAAAGATGACGATCCACGGATTAATCCAAACGGTGGTTCCATAGCAATCGGTCATCCACTTGGAGTTACTGGAGCGCGAATTGCATATTCCGCTGCTTTGGAACTTCAACTTCAAAACAAGAGATACGCATTAATCACTATGTGTATTGGCGTTGGGCAAGGATATGCAGCTATTATTGAACGTGTTTAAAAGATTGTTTTTCCACTTTAACGTGGATGATAAAAAAAATAATAATGAAAAAACTACATAATTACGTAACAGGACAATGGCTTGAAGGAAATGGCGAAGGCGTTCCAATGCACGATGCCATAACCGGCGACGTCATTGCACTTTCTGATACCGAGGGACTGGATTTTGCTGAAATTCTCCAATACGGAAGGACAAAAGGCGGCGAAGTTCTTCGAAAAATGACTTTTCAGGAGCGTGGTAATATGCTGAAAAAGCTGGCACTCTATTTAGTAAAAAAGAAAGCCGATTTTTATGAAATTAGCTATAGAACCGGTGCAACAAAAGTTGACAGTTGGATTGATATTGAAGGCGGTTTCGGTAATTTATTTGCCAACGCTTCCCTTCGGAAATTATTTCCAAATCAATCGTATCATGTTGAAGGTGATCCAATAGACTTATCTCGTGGTGGACGTTTTATGGCGCACCATATTATGGTGCCTAAGCGTGGCGTTGCAATTCATATAAATGCGTTTAATTTCCCAGTTTGGGGAATGTTGGAAAAGTGTGCTGTAAACTGGATGGCAGGAGTTCCCGCAGTTGTAAAACCTGCGACAAATACTTCGTTTTTGACAGAAGCCGTTGTTCGTGAAATTATTGCTTCCAAAATTTTGCCCGAAGGCGCATTGCAATTGATTACAGGTTCTGCTAGAACTATTTTAGATAGTGTAGAATCGCAAGATGTAGTTACTTTCACTGGTTCTGCAACTACAGGGCGAATGCTTAAAGCGCACAAAAGAATTATTGAGGAAGCAGTTCCATTTACGATGGAAGCTGACAGTTTGAATGCTTCCGTTTTGGGTGAAGATGCAATTCCCGGAACACCTGAATTCGACCTTTTCATTAAAGAAGTTCGAAATGAAATGACGGTAAAATGTGGGCAGAAATGTACAGCAATCCGTCGTGTTATAGTTCCTAAAAATTTAGTTGAAGATGTGCAAATTGCACTCGGGAATGCACTTTCAAAAGTAACCATTGGCGATCCACGTTTGAAGGAAGTACGGATGGGTTCATTGGTGAGTATGGATCAAGTGAAAGAAGTTAGGGAACGCGTTCAAGAATTATCCAAAACTGCCAGCATTGTTTACGGCGATTTAGATAAAATAGAAGTCATTGGCGCCGATGCAAAAAAAGGTGCTTTCTTGGCTCCAATTTTACTTCGCGAAGATTATCCATTTCAAAATTTGGCAGTCCACGAAACCGAAGCATTCGGCCCAGTGAGCACCATTATGCCCTATAAAAATATGGATGAAGCTATCACTTTAGCCCAAATGGGTAAAGGATCTTTGGTTTCTTCTATCGCAACAAATGATGACAAAATTGCAAAGGAATACGTAATTAATGCCGCTTCACATCACGGACGGATTTTAGTTTTAAACCGTGAAAGTGCAAAAGAAAGTACAGGCCACGGTTCTCCTTTGCCTAGTTTGGTTCACGGAGGCCCGGGACGTGCGGGTGGAGGTGAAGAAATGGGCGGAGTTCGAGGTATAAAGCATTATTTACAGCGCACGGCAATTCAAGGTTCACCAACTACTTTAACGGAAATTACCGGAATTTATCAGGCGAACGCAAAATATAAAGAAGCCGAACAACATCCGTTTAAATATCATTGGGAGGACATCGAGCCGGGAATGTCACTGAAAACAAACAATCGTACCCTTACGGATACTGATATTATCAATTTTGCCAATCTTACTTGGGATCATTTCTATGCGCATACGGATATCACTTCGCTTGATGGAAGTATTTTCGAAAAGCGAACAGCTCACGGTTATTTTATTATTGCAGCAGCTGCGGGATTGTTTGTTTATCCAAACAAAGGTCCGGTAGCCGCAAATTACGGTTTGGAAGATTGTCGATTTTTACGTCCATTATATCACAATGACACTATTTATGTACGATTGACCTGTAAACAAAAAGTAGATCGCGACGTTGCTTCTGCAGAACATCCCAGCGGAATCGTAAAATGGTTTGTTGAGGTTTTTGATACCGAAGATGAATTGGTTGCAGTTGCAACAATTCTAACAATGGTTCAAAAGAAACAGGAAACATTTGTTGAAATGACTGATGAAAAAATTCAGGAACTCTTAAATAAACTAACCGAAGACACTAAGCCAAAGTGGGGCATTATGACGCCACAGCATATGTTGGAACATTTGGAATATACCTATAAAATTGCATCTGGGAAAATTCAGGATTTTGAAGTTGCAACACCTGAAAAGATTTTAGAGAAAGTTCATGCAAGTTTATATAATTATGACAAATTTCCACGAAATACAAATTTTCCGCAATTGGAAAAAGACACTTTGGATAAATTAAACTATCCAGATTTAGCAACGGCGAAGGAGAAATTTCTCGAAGAACGGGAAGCTTATAAAGCATATTTCAAAGAAAACCCGGATGCTAAATTGAACAATCTGGTTTTTGGGGAAATGAATCGTTATGAATGGTATTTGTTGGAACGAAAACATTTGAATCACCATTTCGAACAATTCGGATTAAAATAAATTTTAAAATTAAAAACATGTCTGAACCATACGTTCATATAAAAACTATAAATGGAATCGCTACAATCGAATTCTTCCATCCAGCGCACAATAGTTTACCGGGAGATTTGTTGGCGAACCTAGCAAATACAATCACCGAAGCTGGAAATAAGGATGAAATAAAAGTTATTATTCTAAAAAGTGGCGGGGACCGAACGTTTTGCGCAGGCGCCAGTTTTAACGAACTCATAAATATCAATGATGCCGAAACTGGAAAAGTTTTTTTCAGCGGATTCGCAAATGTTATAAACGCGATGCGAAAATGCCCAAAGTTCATCATTGGAAGAATTCAAGGGAAAACCGTTGGAGGTGGCGTTGGCGTTGCTTCGGCGACAGATTATTGTATGGCAACGAAGTTTGCGGCAATTAAATTGAGTGAATTAAATGTGGGAATCGGCCCATTTGTGGTCGGTCCTGCTGTAGAAAGAAAACTTGGTCTGAGCGCGATGAGCCAAATAGCCATTGACGCCAATACTTTTTATAGTGCAGAATGGGCTTTAAACAAAGGTTTGTACAATCAACTTTTTGACAGTGTTGAAACGATGGATGCCGCAATACACGCTTTTGCAGAAAATTTATGCAATTACAATCCCGAAGCGATGAAACAGATGAAAAAAGTATTTTGGAGCGGTACGGAAGATTGGGATAAATTGCTTGCGGAGAGAGCAGTAATTTCTGGAAGATTGGTTTTGAGTGATTTTACAAAAGAAACGTTGAAACGATTTGAATAAAATATGATTTATTCCTTTAAAGGCCATATTCCAGTAATCCACGAAAGCAGTTTCGTCCACCCGTTGGCGGCCGTTACCGGCAATGTGATTATTGGGAAAAACTGTTATATCGGTCCTGGGGCGGCAATTCGCGGCGATTGGGGTGAGATTATTTTGGAAGACGGCGTGAATGTTCAGGAAAATTGCACAATCCATATGTTTCCTGGGAAAAGTATTGTCTTGAAGGAAAGTGCTCATGTTGGTCACGGAGCCATAATTCACGGAGCCAATTTGGGCAGAAATTGTTTGATTGGAATGAATAGCGTAATAATGGACGACGCCGAAATTGGCGATGAATGCATCGTTGGAGCAATGAGTTTTGTGAAGGCTGAGGAAAAATTTCCAAAGCGGAAATTGATTGTTGGCAACCCAGCAAAAGCGGTTAAAGATATTTCAGATGAAATGATTGCTTGGAAAACAGCGGGAACCCGATTATATCAACAGTTACCGAAAGATTGCCACGAAAGTTTAAGAGAAGTTGAGCCGTTACGGGAGATTCCATCAAACCGTCCAATTCAAGAGGATTTTTATAAAACTTTGGAAAATTTTAGAGCAAAGAACCAAGAATAAAGACGGATGTCTCTCCGAGCGCAGTCGAGGGGTCATTTGAAAGTAAGATTTTGATTTTTACAGAACAACACTTCGGCTGCGCTCAGTGTGACATTGAAATATAAAATGCAAAAAACACAATTTAAAATGCCCAAAATGGGTGAAAGCATTACAGAAGGAACGATTATCAATTGGTTGGTAAACGAAGGGGATTCTTTTGAAGAAGGCGATATTCTTTTGGAAGTAGCTACTGATAAAGTTGACAATGAAGTACCCGCAGCTGCTTCCGGAAAAATGCTGGAACACAAATTTAAGGCTCAAGATATTGTTCCTGTTGGGGAAGTGATTGCTATTTTGGAACTTTCAGGCGAACAAAGAGTTTCAAAATCTTCAAAAGATGTTCCTCAAAAAAGTGTAACTAAAAGCCAAACTACCGAAAAACCCAAAGTGCAAAAGCAAGTTTTAAAATCTGCTTCATTCAAAGTAAATGAAAACGTTTTCATATCGCCTTTGGTTGATAGCATTGCTCGAAAAAATCACATCAGTTACGAAGAGCTGGCCCGAATTTCCGGAACGGGAAAAGATGGACGTTTGCGAAAGAGTGATGTTTCAGAATATTTGGAAAATGGACGTCCGTTTCAGTTTGCACAGTCAGTTTCGGAACCTTCCGGATTTCAAATCCCTGATTTAAAATTCGACAAAGGAACAGGCAAAATCGTGGAAATGGACCGGATGCGCCAGATGATTGCGGACCATATGGTTTTCAGCAAGCACACTTCGCCGCATGTCACCGCATATGTGGAAGCCGATTTAACCGAAATGGTAAATTGGCGAAATAAAAACAAAGAAGCTTTTCAGAAAAAACATAATGAGAAGCTTACTTTCACACCATTGTTTATTGAATGTGTAGCAAAGGCAATCAAGGATTTCCCAATGATAAATTCCACCCTTGATGGAACAAGTATTATTGTAAAAGACGAAATAAATATAGGTATGGCAACGGCACTTCCTTCAGGAAACCTGATTGTTCCCGTTGTAAGGAATGCCGATAAAAAGGATTTAAAGGAACTGGCCAAAGCAACCAATCAATTGGTTGTAAAATCCCGTGACAATAAATTGAAAGGTGACGATACAAATGGAAGTACTTTCACAATCAGTAATGTGGGAACCTTTGGAAGTTTGATGGGCACTCCAATAATCAACCAACCCGAAGCAGCAATTCTTGCAACTGGAATTATAAAAAAACGAGCGGAAGTAATGGAACGAAAAGATGGCGATACCATTGAAATTAGACAGATGATGTATCTTTCCCTTTCCTTTGATCATAGAATTGTAGATGGATATTTGGCAGGTTCTTTTTTACGGAGAATTGCTGATTATATGGAGAAATTTGATTCAAAAAGAAAAATATAAAATGTAGAGCCAACAGCCAAGGATACAAGATGTATTGTCTTGATTCTTGGTTCTTGACTCTTGTTTCTAAGAAGAAATGTCAAAAAAAATCAATAAAAATATACTTAAAAAAGCCTTCAAAAATCTTGTCACTGCAAAAGCGATGACAGAGATTTATGAGGAAAATTTTAAAACCGTTTCAAAATACGTGCACGCAACTTCGCGCGGCCACGAAGTGATTCAGACTGCCTTGGGAATGCAGCTCCTGCCACAGGATTATGCTTTTCCGTATTATCGGGATGATTCGATGTTGCTGTCTATCGGGATGAAACCGTATGAGCTGATGCTTCAGGTTTTGGCCAAAAAGGACGATCCGTTTTCTGGTGGAAGAACATACTATTCACATCCCAGTTTAAAAGATGACGACAAACCTAAAATCCCACATCAAAGTTCTGCTACGGGAATGCAGGCCATTCCAGCAACGGGCGTTGCGATGGGGTTTTGGTATAAAGAATCTTTTAAAACCGAATTTAAAAATGAAACTTCTGAACTTCCCATTGTGGTTTGTTCGTTGGGAGATGCTTCGGTAACCGAAGGTGAGATTGCCGAAGCTTTTCAAATGGCTGCTTTAAAACAGTTGCCAATTCTTTATTTGGTGCAGGACAATGGTTGGGATATTTCAGCAAATGCCGCGGAAACCCGGGCGCAAAATGCTTTTGAATATGCTGCAGGTTTTCACGGATTGGAAGCAGTTTCAATTGATGGAACCGATTTTGAGGAAAGCTATAATACTATTCAAGAAGTAATTTCAAAAATCAGGAAAGAGCGCAGACCATTTCTAGTTCATGCCAAAGTTCCTCTTTTAAATCACCATACTTCGGGAGTTCGCATGGAGTTTTACCGCGATGATTTAGAGGAAGCAAAAAGCCGTGATCCATATCCCAAATTGAAAAAGCTTTTATTGGATAATAGTTTTACTGAAAAGGAACTTTTAGGAATTGAACAATCTGCAAATAGAGAAGTTGCTGAAAGTTTAGAAAAAGCATTAAAGGCCGAAGATCCAAAACCCGAAGATCTATTCACACACGATTTTGCAACTACTGAAATTACTGAAGAAGTAGGGGAGCGTTCCCCAAAAGGTGGCGAAAAAGTTGTTATGGTAGATTGTGCATTGTTCGCTATTGACGAATTGATGGCGAAACACAAAGAATGTTTATTATACGGGCAAGATGTAGGAGCACGTTTGGGCGGCGTTTTTCGCGAAGCGGCGACTTTGGCTCAAAAATTTGGAGATAACCGTGTTTTCAATACACCAATTCAAGAGGCTTTCATAGTAGGTTCAACTGTTGGAATGAGCGCCGTTGGGCTGAAACCAATCGTTGAAGTTCAATTTGCCGATTATATTTGGCCTGGACTCAATCAACTTTTTACCGAAGTTTCCCGAAGCTGTTATCTTTCCAACGGAAAATGGCCTGTATCCATGATCCTTCGCGTTCCTATTGGCGCTTATGGCAGTGGCGGGCCTTATCATTCCTCTTCCGTGGAAAGTGTGGTCACAAATATTCGCGGACTTAAAATTGCGTACCCCAGTAATGGAGCCGATTTAAAAGGGTTGCTGAAAGCTGCCTATTACGATCCAAATCCGGTTGTGATTTTTGAACATAAAGGCTTGTACTGGAGCAAAGTGAAAGGCACAAAAGGAGCAACCTCCCTGATGCCTTCGGAAGATTATATTTTACCCTTTGGAAAAGCTTGGGTTTTACAGGAAATCTGGAAACAGGAAGAAGAGGAAACCCTTTCAATTATTACTTATGGAATGGGCGTACATTGGGCGATAAACGCTTCCGAAGAACTTGGAATGCAGGATAAGATTGAAATTGTGGATTTGCGAACCCTTCATCCTTTGGATTATGAAACAGTTTTCAAAAGCGTAAAAAAATGCGGAAAATGTTTAGTTGTAACTGAAGAGCCTTCGGAAAATGGTTTCAGTAGGGGGTTGCAGGGAAGAATTCAAGAGGAATGTTTTCAGCAACTAGATGCGCCCGTTATGTTAATCGGTTCCGAAAATATGCCAGCAATTCCCCTTAATTCAACTTTGGAAGAAACAATGATTCCTTCAACGGAAAAAGTGAAGAAGAAGATTTTGGAAGTTTTGAATTACTGATTTTTTTTAGACTTCAACATTACTCATTTACCTCCTTATCATCATCCTGAAAAACAAGCGGATGGTCTTTTTCTTCCAACCCAACAATTTTAATCATATTGATTACTGTGTTATAAAGCATCAATATTACAGAAACCATACCTCCACTCAGCAATGATGAAAGAAATAGTGTTGCCCAATAAATGTTGGAATACCAAGTTGTGGGCAATTCCTCGGATTCTGTGATGGGAATATTGAATATTTGAAAAAGAATAATGGCAATTACAAAAAGAATTGTATCCAGTTTTGCAATTGCCATTACTTGGGTGTAATGTCCTTTTTTCAATTTAGATTTGGATCCAGAACTTATTCCCAATAGCGTTAGCAAAAGAGCGAGAATTGTAGCTGAAGCAAGAACAATGGTGTTACAGAGCATATTTATTCCAGGTAGGGAAGAGGTTATTAATTTTTTTGCTTCATAGCCTGAAATATTTCCCAAAAGAAAAACCCCAGTACCAGTAATAATTGCCGCAATCAGCCCTCCGTATAATGCCCGTTGATTGTATTTTGAAAGTTTTATCATCTCATTACTTTTGTTTCAAACACCTGAAAAAGTATTAAATATAAACCTTCGCTTGAAGGTATTTAAAAGTAAAGATACAAACCTGCATTAAAAAAATAAGTATCAACAATCAAAGGGATTAATTCACCATTGCCGATAAAGGAAAGATCATCTTCGTATTCTGGAATATAACTTACAATTACCCCAAGCGATTTTTTGTCATCCAAAGAAAACAAAACACCAGCCTTTGGGATAAAAAAGACACTTCCTTCCGTTTGTTTTAACTTGTAAATATCATAACTTCCATTGTAATGATCTCGCACGAGCCCAACACCAATACCTATAAGCGGCTCGATGGAGCCATTTTTGTTAAAATGATATTCCGTGCCCAAACTGACTCTGTATGAATTCTTTTTAAAATTCGTTTTAAACGGTGAATTATCGAAATCCCTATCGCCAGAAAAGGCAGCGCTGGCCTCCAAGGTAAAATATAGATTGCCTTGCAATGAGCCGGCAAAACCAGGAGTTGCAGCCAAGCCAAAACTTAATTGCCCTTGCATTAAATTTTCATAATCGTCAAAATCTGAAAAGCTGATACGGTTCAAAGAGCCGCCAATACTTGCGAAGAGCTTATATTCATCACCCTGAAAATTTGCAGCTTGTTCCACTTCTTTTTCTGTAAATTCAAAAGGTTTGTATTCGCATTTGTTATAATTTTCAACTGCTTGTATCAATTGTCCTTCTGTAATCAATCGGGAATCAAAAACCGATTGTCGCAAAGCCTCACAATCGTTAAAAAGCACAGCGAGTGTGCCTTGTGTACCCGTATCTTCATTTGGCCTAATATTTATTTTTTTAGTAGTGCCATCTTCTTTTTTGATTTCGTATATGCCATTTGCCACACGGGTTAAAGTAGCTTTTCCAGTAACCAATTCCTGGGCTTGCATTCCAAAACTCATAAAGAATACAAGCAACAATAGTTTAAATGATTTCATAGGTTTCTTTTCGATTTTAAATTAAAAATCATATTCATACTTGAGACGCTAAAGAAATTTTCTTTGAGTCCAAATGATTTCAGAATAAAGTTTTGTTAGTGGAAGGTTTAAAAGCTTAATTCTTCGGTACTCCGGGTGGATATTCCGCTAAAATTTTCATCACAATCTCACGAATGCGTTCTTCCTTTTTTTCCATACTGCTTGTCACCAAATCTGCGCTTCCCATACCTTGCCAAACCAAACTGTTGGTTTTAGCATCAATCAGGTCTATATAAAGGGTGCCTTCAGCGGTTCTAGAAACACTACTGCTGCCATAATAGCCTCCGTAATACCAAGGGCTCCAGCCCCAACCGTAACCAAAATTGTTGTTGTAAACGTCTATCCGCTCACGTTCTTTGGTGAAAATACTAACAAGCAAATCAGGGGTTTCAGATTTCGACATTCCCTTCATTGTAAGATTTTCATCAATAGCGCGAAGAATGCGTTTTTTGTCCAGATCGCTGATTTGAGCTTTGTCTATTCCCGGCTTATAAAAGGCGAAGGAATTGTACTGTGTAAAATTTGCTTCTTTGTCGAAATCTGTTGCCACGCGAACGGTGGAACAGGAAGCGAACACAAAAAGCAATAGCAGGGGTAGAAATTTAAGTGCTTTCATAGCTTTGTTTTTTTAAATTTTTGCAGAAGATTTCACATCTGTCGTTTTTCTTTTAAAGTTAAAGAAATTTATTTGAAAAGATTGTCGTCAACGAAATTTGGAAGCGTAACCTTTAAATTGGGGTTATTGTCCATAGCTCTTTTAATGGCAAAAACAGCTTCGTCATTCCGTGCCCAACTACGCCTTGCAATTCCGTTATTTACATCCCAGAAAAGCATGTTTTCAAGACGTCGTTGTGCATCTTCACTACCATCAAGAACCATTCCGAAACCGCCGTTAATCACCTCGCCCCAACCTACGCCGCCGCCATTGTGAATACTCACCCAAGTAGCGCCGCGAAAGCTATCGCCAATTACGTTTTGGATTGCCATATCTGCCGTAAACCTGCTGCCGTCATAAATATTTGAAGTTTCTCGATATGGTGAATCTGTTCCCGAAACATCGTGATGGTCACGCCCTAAAACGACCGGGCCAATTTTTCCTTCAGAAATTGCTTTATTGAAAGCCGAAGCGATCTGCACGCGGCCGTCAGAATCTGCATAAAGAATACGTGCTTGTGAACCAACTACCAATTTATTTTCCTGCGCCCCTTTTATCCAAGTGATGTTATCCTGCATTTGTTGTTGGATTTCCTTTGGTGAATTTTTCATCAATTCTTCCAAAACTTTGCAAGCTATTTCATCAGTTTTTTGAAGATCTTCCGGCTTACCGGAAGCGCAAACCCAACGGAAAGGACCGAAGCCATAATCGAAGCACATTGGGCCCATAATATCCTGAACATAGGAAGGATATCTAAATTCAGATTGAGGTCTCGACTGAGCAAGGTCTTCGATTGCACTCAGACTGACATCCTTCTTTGAGTTATTCATAACATCGGCACCAGCTCGCGAAGCTTCTAAAAGAAAAGCATTTCCGTAATCGAAAAAGTAAGTTCCTTTCGCAGTATGTTTATTGATTGCTTCCACTTGGCGACGTAAACTTTTTTGAACTTCTTTTTTGAATTGTTCCGGATTATTCGCCATCATTTCGTTGGCTTCCTCATAGGTTAATCCAACGGGATAATATCCACCTGCCCAAGGATTGTGAAGTGAAGTTTGGTCGCTTCCCAAATCGATATGGATAGTTTCATCGGCAAATTTTTCCCAAACTTCAACAATGTTTCCGTCATAAGCGATTGAAACAGTTTCTTTATTTGAAGTTGCCTCTTTCACACGTTTTGAAAGCTTATCCAAATCTGAAATAACTTCATCAACCCAACCTTGACTGTGTCTGGTTTCTGTAGCTTTTTTGTTTACTTCGGCGCAAACCGTTACACAACCTGCGATGTTTCCGGCTTTTGGTTGCGCACCGCTCATTCCACCAAGGCCAGAGGTTACGAAAAGACCGCCTTGAGCTTCTTTTTTAATTTTTCTGAAACCATTCAAAACCGTAATTGTGGTTCCATGAACAATTCCTTGTGGGCCAATATACATATAACTTCCCGCCGTCATTTGTCCGTATTGGGTTACTCCAAGTGCATTGAATTTTTCCCAATCGTCTGGTTTTGAATAATTCGGAATCATCATTCCATTGGTTACGACCACTCGCGGTGCGTCTTTGTGTGAAGGAAACAAACCGAGTGGATGCCCAGAATACACTGCCAAAGTCTGCTCGTCGGTCATCTCCGAAAGGTATTTCATAACCAAAAGATACTGGGCCCAATTTTGAAAAACAGCGCCATTGCCGCCGTAGGTAATCAATTCGTGCGGGTGTTGTGCCACTGCGTAATCCAAGTTGTTTTGGATCATCAGCATAATTGCCTTCGCCTGTTCACATTTTCCGGGATATTCTTCAATTGGGCGTGCGTAAATTTTATAATCGGGGCGAAATCTGTACATATAAATGCGCCCGTATTTTTCCAATTCCTCCCAAAACTCGGGTAGGAGCGTGGCGTGATATTTTGGCTCAAAATAGCGAAGGGCATTGCGAAGCGCGAGCTCCTTTTCTTCTTTTGAAAGAATTTCTTTTCGCTTTGGCGCGTGGTTTATATTTGGGTCATAAGGTTTCTTTTCAGGTAAAACTGGAGGAATGCCTTGTTGTATTTGTTCTTTAAATGTCATTTTCTAAAAATATTTTTATTGATGCTTTCCAGTTTTTTTGTCGAATCCATACGGACAATGCCTGCAACCACTTTCGCAACAGTAGCCACGCTTTAAATGGTATTGCTCCGTAAAGCATTTATAACCTTCTGGTGTTAGGTAATAATCGCCATCTTCGAGGGGTATATTTTTCTTTGGAAAAAGCATTTCACAAAAGTACGGATTTCAGTATTGAAAGTTTTAAAATTGAAGCAAATCCATTGTTTCGGGATTTAAGCTTTAAATTTGCAGAATCAATTCCAAAGAAATGACAAAACACAAAGCCGGATTCGTAAATATAATAGGAAACCCAAACGTGGGTAAAAGCACGCTGATGAATGCTTTTGTGGGTGAGCGACTTTCCATTATCACGTCCAAAGCACAGACCACGCGCCATCGCATTTTGGGAATCGTGAATGGAGATGATTTTCAAGTATTGCTGAGTGATACACCAGGCATTATAAAACCTGCTTATCAACTTCAGGAAAGTATGATGGATTTTGTGAAATCTGCTTTTGAGGATGCAGATATTCTGCTGTATTTGGTTGAATTGGGCGAAAAGGAATTGAAAGATGAGGCGTTTTTCAACAAAATAACAAGTTCCAAAATTCCTGTTTTGCTTCTGATAAATAAAATTGACAAAGGCAATGAGGAAATGCTTGCTGAAGCATTAAAACTATGGCAGGAAAAAGTTCCAAATGCTGAAATATTTGCTATTTCTGCGCTTCAAAATTTTGGTGTACCTGAAGTTTTCAATAGAATCATTGAATTACTTCCAGAATCGCCTGCGTTTTATCCAAAAGACCAATTGACCGATAAACCCGAGCGGTTTTTCGTAAATGAAGCCATCCGTGAAAAAATATTGATGCACTATAAAAAAGAAATTCCTTATTCCGTAGAAATTGATACGGAGGAATTTTTTGAGGACGAAACCATCATCCGCATCCGCAGTGTGATTATGGTAGAACGCGAAACACAAAAAGGAATTATTATTGGTCACAAAGGTTCCGCTTTAAAAAGAGTTGGTGTTGAGGCACGAAAGGATTTGCAAAAATTTTTCGGAAAGCAAATCCATCTCGAACTTTATGTAAAGGTGAACAAAGATTGGCGAAGTAATGAGCGGCAGCTACGTAGGTTTGGCTACAATAATAAATAAAATCTCACCCAATAGTTTCTATCATAAACCCATAAAGTTCCCGCATTCCGGGCTTTCCTTTTTTCTTGCCAATTCTTCCGGCTATATAAAGTAATATCCAAAGCATTATCAAAAGAGCTGCTATGCTAATTTGTAGAACTATAGAATTACCCATATTATAATTTGAGTACAACCAAGTTAAATCAACCATAAAAAGGATACCTAACGCCACGTGCAGAAACATAAACATAGTCCAAACGGTTGGGTTTGGGCCAAAAAAACCGTGAAGTGAGCATTTACTTTCTGAAGTTTCCGATACTTCCAAATGCAATTGTGGTGACCAAAAATGCTGTTCTTTTTTTGGGAGTTTTATGAAAATATGTTCATCCAGGCACGAAACGTGGAATTTGTTTTCAGATTTTTTCGCTTCCGAAAATTTTTCAATTAATTGGGAGCTTGTCTGTTCCAATTCCATTTGAAAACGTGGGCGCAATACTATTTCATTAGGAAGCATTCTTCATCTATTTATATTTTAAGCAGTTAAAATAGTATTTTTTCTGCCAACTAAAAGCTATTTTTGCACCCTAAAATTAAGATTATGAGTATTGTTGCCGTTGTTGGAAGACCAAATGTAGGGAAATCCACTTTTTTTAATAGATTGATTCAGCGCAGAGAAGCCATTGTTGACGCAGTGAGTGGTGTAACGCGTGACCGTCATTACGGGAAAAGTGATTGGAATGGAAAGGAATTTTCTTTGATTGATACTGGAGGTTATGTGAAGGGAAGCGACGATATTTTTGAAGCAGAGATAGACAAACAAGTAGAACTTGCTATTGATGAAGCCGACGCCATCATTTTTATGGTTGATGTGGAAAGCGGTGTTACTGGCATGGACCAAGAAGTTGCAAAATTGCTTCGCCGTTCAAAAAAGCCTATCTTTTTAGCAATCAACAAAGTTGATGGAGCTTCACGGGTAAATGATGCTTTGGAATTTTATTCATTGGGTTTCGAAAATCAATACAACCTATCGAGCATCAATGGAAGTGGCACGGGAGAATTGTTGGACGATTTAGTGAAAGCATTACCAGATCGCGAAGAACCGGATGACAGCGAGCTTCCAAGATTCGCTGTTGTAGGTAGGCCAAATGCTGGAAAGTCCTCATTCATCAATGCCTTGATCGGTAAAGATAGATATATTGTTACCGACATTGCGGGAACTACGCGCGATAGTATCGATACAAAGTATGATCGTTTTGGCTTTGAATTCAATCTGGTAGATACAGCTGGAATCCGTAAAAAAAGTAAGGTAAAGGAAGACTTGGAATTCTATTCCGTAATGCGAAGCGTTCGCGCTATTGAGCATTGTGATGTCATCATCTTGGTTTTTGATGCCACACGTGGTTTTGACGGACAGGTTGAAAACATTTTTTGGCTCGCCCAACGCAACAACAAAGGGATTGTGATAGTTGCCAATAAATGGGATTTGGTAGAGGATAAAGAAAGCAGTAGCGTTAAGGATTATGAAAAATACATCCGCCAGCAATGCGAACCTTTTGTGGATGTGCCAATTGTTTTTGTTTCAGTTTTAACAAAACAACGAATTTACAAAGCGATTGAAACTGCCGTTGAAGTTTACCAAAACCGAAGCAAAAAAGTGAAAACTAGCGAGCTTAACGAAGTTATGCTTCCTATTATTCAAGCCTATCCACCGCCGGCTTACAAGGCGAAATATGTAAAAATTAAATTCTGTACGCAGTTGCCAACGCCCTACCCAAGTTTTGCATTTTTCTGCAATTTGCCACAGTATGTAAAAGATCCATACAAGCGTTTTATTGAAAATAAACTACGTGAGAACTTTGACTTTACGGGAGTGCCGATTACGGTTTATTTTAGGAAGAAGTAATTTCAGTAGTCAGTAAAATGTTTCATTATATATAGTGAATGCAATTCCCCCTTCTGGGGTTAGGGGTTTTACCAACCCCCACTAGCGCCACCGCCGCCAAAACCACCACCGCCGAAACCGCCACCAAAGCCCCCACCGCTACTTCCGCCTCCGCCAAAGCTGCCGCCACCACCAAAACCGCCACTACGGCCAAGGCTACTAAGCACTATAATATCAAGAAGGCTTCCGCCACCACCGCCACGGCCACCACGACCGCCTTTACGCATAAGTGCGATGATGATAATGATAAAAATGAAAATGATGAAAAAGGGTATAGGCGTGCCATCTTTCTTTCCGAAATCACGGTCTTCTTTAAATTCCCCTTTCAAGGCTGCAAAAATAGCATCACTACCTTGATCCAAACCAGCGTAGTAATTTCCGTTTTTAAATTCGGGAATCATGATGCGGTTTATGATGCGTTCGGCCATTAAATCGGTAATTCGATATTCTATGCCGTAGCCCGTATTTATGTCAACCATTCGGTCGTCTTTTGCAAGAGTTACAACAATTCCATTGTCTTCACCACTTTGACCAATTCCCCATTTTTGACCCCACTCTGCACCCAGAATAGATATATCCTCACCGTTTGTGGAGCCAATTATAATAAAAACAATTTGTGTGGAAGTGGAATCGGCATAGCGAACCAACTTGTTCTCCAATGCGTTTTTCTGTGAAGGGGTAAGCAGGTTTATATAATCATAAACCGAAGTTTGTTCAGCAGGTTTAGGAGGAATTTCATACTGTGCCAAAACACTTTCTGAGAAAAATGTAAAGACGATAATAACGAATAGAATTTTATATTTCAGAAGAAATTGTTTCATTGAAATTTTTACTACGGACTGACTATTTTAACTAACCACTGAATTACCCCACCGAAATATCATCAGGCAGTTCATTTTTGTCATCTGTCTTATAAGGAAAATGTTTTTTCAACTGTTCGCCTGCTTTTAAGATTCCATCCACCAAACCTTTTTTTATATCACCATTTTTGAAATGGTTGATAATAATGTCTTTGGTACTTTCCCAAAAATTCTGGCCAACAATGTCGTTAATACCTTTATCACCCATTATCACAAGTGTTCGGTCATTTACTGCAACATATATAAGTACGCCATTGCGTTCTTTGGTGTTATCCATATTCAGCATATCAAACACTTCCACGGCCCGGTCAAATGCATCAATGTGTTCGTTTGGTTCTTCTGCGGAAATGGAAGTGGGCTCCAAATGCACACGTATTTCACCAGAGGTGTTTTTCTCGGATATACGAATGGCTTCAATTATTGCGGCCTCTTCTTCCGAGCTAAGAAAATCTTCAACTTTAGACATTACTTTTTGTTATTTCCTAAGTCATCAAAATTTACTTGCGGCGCTTTTTCACTGCCTGCGTCTGCTTTAAAATATGCTTTTTCATCGAAGCCCAGGATACCAGCAAAGAATTTAGTTGGAAATTGATTGATTTCAGTATTGAACAAACGTGCTTCTTCGTTAAATCTATTTCGTTCTACATTAATACGATTTTCGGTGCGTTCCAGCTCATTTATCAGTTCCTTGAAATTTTCATTCGCTTTCAAATCCGGATATCTTTCAAAAACTGCCAATAAACGTGAAAGGGCAGAAGTAACGCCAGCCTGTGCTTCTTGGAATTGCGCCAACTGTTCAGGGGTAATGTTCGAAGGATCAATATTTACAGATGTTGCTTTGCTCCGTGCTTCGGTAACGGCAATTAAAGTTTCCTGTTCAAATTCGGCATATCCTTTCGCGGTGCTTACTATGTTTGGAATCAGATCTGCACGACGTTGGTATGAGCTTTCCACATTAGCCCACTGTGCCGTGGCTTTCTCATCCAAAACGACCAATTTGTTGTTCAGGCTGGCCAAATAGGCTCCAATAATTAAAATTAGGCCAAGAATAATAATAATAGGTAACCATTTTTTCATGATGCGATTGGTTTTTATAGTTGTTCTTTTATTTTTATAAGTTCTGCTTTTACCGATTCCAATTTTCGAATAATCTCAAACTGGTCCAATGTTTTTTGTTTGTTTTCCTTTAAGTGGGTTTTTGCGCCTTCTAGTGTAAAACCTCTTTCTTTCACCAAATGATAAATGAGTTCTAGGTTTTTAATGTCTTGTGGAGTAAACTTGCGATTGCCCTTGGCGTTTTTTTTTGGTTTCAATGCATCAAATTCCTTTTCCCAAAAACGAATAAGCGAGGTATTCACACCGAAAGCTTCGGCTACTTCGCCAATGTTATAGTATAATCTTTCGGGCAGGTCTATGTGCATTATTTTAGTTGTCAGTTGTCAGTTGTCAGTTGTCAGTTATGTGTATCATTTTCTTTTTTTGGAATTCGGTGCTTATTATTTGGGATTTTAGTCCAAAGATTGGTTTTCTTCCTGTGATTTTTTCAATATCTCAGCAAATTCTTCCGCAGTTAAACTTCCATAATAAAAATTTATGGGGTTTATGCGTTCGCCGTCCTTAAAAACTTCGTAATGACAGTGAGGCGCCTCACTTCTTCCTGTGCTTCCCACAAAACCTATTATATCGCCACGTAGTACTTTTTGCCCAGCGCGCACATTGTATTTATATAAATGCCCATACAGACTTTCATAGCCATAACCGTGGTCAATTACTACGTGGTTTCCATAGCCTGTTGCAGTATTGTCTGCACGTGTAACTTTACCATCTCCAGTAGCATATACTGGTGTTCCGCGCGGCGCGGTAAAATCCATTCCGTAATGAAACTTTCGGGCTTTGGTAAAAGGATCTGTTCTGTAGCCATATCCTGAAGCCATTCGTGTAAGATCTTCATTTTTAACTGGTTGAATTGCTGGAATAGCAGCCAAGAGTTTTTCTTTTTCCTCTGCAAGCTTTGCTATTTCGTCCAAAGATTTTGACTGTACAACAATTTGTTTGGTTAAAATATCTAAGTTTCGACTCGTGTTAATAATCAATTTTGAATTATTAAAACCTTCCAGATCCTTGTATCTGTTTATCCCTCCAAAACCTGCTTTTCGCTGTTCATCTGGAATTGGGTTGCTTTCAAAATATACACGGTACAGATTGTTGTCCCTCTCCTCAACTTCAGCAAGCACGGCTTGTGCCTGATTCATCTTTTTATTCAAAAGTTCAAACTGAAGTTCCATATTGTTCAGCTCGCGCTGTAAAGCTAACTCCTTTGGGGTTTGAACTGAGGGAAGGTTTATATAAACCAAAAGCAGCAGAAAGCCACTCAAAAACATACCCAAAAGACTCAGGGCGAAAATCTTTAGTTTTCTCCCTTTTTTCTTTTCTATTTTTTGATACGAAAGCGTTTCGCTATCGTAGTAATATTTAACCTTAGACATGCATTAAAAAATTGCTATTTTTGCGCGTTGCTTGTTCGCGCGAAGTAAAGGTAACGTTTTTACAAATATAGAAATTGTTTATTACTGCGCCCAAACCTTAATTTTAGCATAATTTTATAACAAATGAACTCCAAGGAAATACGTTCCCAATTTTTAGAATTTTTTAAGTCGAAACAACACACTATTGTGCCCTCCGCACCAATGGTGGTGAAAAACGACCCAACGTTAATGTTCATCAATAGCGGGATGGCCCCGTTCAAGGAATATTTCCTCGGGAATGGCAAACCAAAAAACAATCGAATTGCCGATACACAGAAATGCCTTCGCGTAAGTGGAAAACATAACGATCTCGAAGAAGTGGGGATGGACACCTATCACCACACCATGTTTGAAATGCTTGGGAACTGGAGCTTTGGAGATTATTTCAAAAAAGAAGCAATAGAGTGGGCGTGGGAACTTTTGACTGAAGTTTATAAAATTGATAAAGAGATACTCTACGTAACCATTTTTGAAGGTGACGAAAGTGAAGGTTTGGAGCGCGATACCGAAGCTTATAATCTTTGGAAACAATTTGTACCCGAAGACCGAATTTTAAACGGAAACAAAAAAGATAATTTCTGGGAAATGGGCGACCAAGGCCCGTGCGGACCGTGCAGCGAAATACACGTTGACATTCGTTCAGCAGAAGAAAAAGCGAAAATTCCAGGGAAAGATTTAGTGAATAACGACCATCCGCAAGTGGTGGAAATCTGGAATTTGGTTTTTATGCAATTCAACCGAAAAGCCAATGGCAGTCTCGAAAAATTACCTGCGCAACACGTTGATACCGGAATGGGTTTCGAGCGTTTGTGCATGGCGCTTCAAAACAAAACTAGTAATTATGACACCGATGTTTTCACGCCTTTGATTCTTGAAATTGGTGTAATAACTAATACAACTTACGGAAACGACGAGAAAAAAGACATTGCCACAAGAGTAATTGCCGATCACGTTCGCGCCGTAGCTTTTTCAATTGCAGACGGGCAACTTCCAAGCAATACAGGTTCTGGTTACGTAATAAGAAGAATATTAAGAAGAGCAATCCGCTACGGGTTTACATTTTTGGACAAAAAAGAACCTTTCATTTATAAATTGATAGAAACGCTAAGTGCTCAAATGGGCGATGCTTTCCCTGAATTAATTAATGAACAGAACTTGATTACAAATGTTATTCGCGAAGAGGAAAATTCATTTTTGCGCACACTTGATCAAGGATTGGTTTTGCTTGAAAACATTATTGAAAATGCAGATTCCAAAGAAATTTCAGGTAAAAAAGCTTTTGAATTGTACGATACGTTCGGCTTCCCGATAGATTTAACTGCGTTGATTCTTCGTGAACGCGGTTATTCTTTAAATGAAAAGGAATTTGATTCTGAACTTCAACAACAAAAAGACCGTTCCCGCGCCGCAACCAAAGTGGAAACGGGCGATTGGGTGGTTTTGGAAAAAGATGACGTAGAAGAATTTGTGGGCTACGATACCTTGGAAACCCAAGTAAAAATTACCCGTTACCGTAAAGTAGAAAGCAAAAAGGAAGGTGAAATGTACCAACTTGTTTTCAACTTAACACCTTTTTATCCCGAAGGTGGAGGCCAGGTGGGAGATAAAGGTTATTTGGAGGCTGCGGATGGTGGTGTAACCTATATTGTTGATACCAAAAAGGAAAACAATTTAATTATCCATTTTACAAAAACGCTTCCGCGAAACCCTGAAAATACATTTAAAGCTGTAGTTGACGAAAAACAACGAAGCAGAACCGCAGCAAATCACACCGCAACACATTTGCTTCACCAAGGTTTGCGAAATATTATTGGCGAACACGTTGCCCAAAAAGGAAGTATGGTTCACAGCCGAAACCTGCGTTTTGACTTTTCACATTTTGCAAAAGTTACAGATCAGGAATTGAAGCAGGTTGAAGATTTTGTAAACGCCAGAATCCGCGAGGGCATTGCTTTGGAAGAAAGAAGAAACATTCCATATCAGCAAGCACTTGATGAAGGTGCAATCGCACTTTTCGGTGAAAAATACGGGGATTCGGTTCGTGCCATAAAATTTGGAAAATCGATGGAACTTTGTGGTGGAACGCACGTTCCGAATACAAATGATATTTGGCATTTTATCATTACTTCCGAAGGCGCTGTTGCTTCTGGAATTAGAAGGATTGAAGCGATTACGGGCGATGCTGCCAAACAGTATTTTATTGACAGAAGTGAATCTTTTGCATCGCTTCAAAAAGCGCTAAACAATGCGCAGGATCCTGTAAAAGCCGTAGAAAGTTTGCAGGAAGAAAACAGCAATCTGCAGAAACAGATCCAGCATTTACTGAAAGACAAGACCAAGAATTTAAAAGGCGAATTAAAAGACGAATTAGAACAAATTAACGGCGTGAATTTTCTTGCCAAAAAAATAGATCTCGATGCTGGTGGAATGAAGGATTTAGCTTTTGAAATGGGCGGCGAAAATGAAAACCTGTTTTTGGTTTTTGGTGCCGAACAAGATGGAAAAGCTTTGTTGGCCTGCTATATTTCAAAAGAATTGGCGACTGAAAGAAACCTTGATGCTGGAAAAATTATCCGTGAGCTTGGCAAATACATTCAAGGCGGCGGAGGCGGACAGCCTTTCTTTGCAACTGCGGGTGGAAAAAATCCTAGCGGAATTGATGAGGCTTTGGAAAAAGCACAGGAATTTATAAAGTAGTAGTTTACAGTTGCAGTATTCAGTACTGCTAACTGCCACTGCAAACTGAATACTAAAAGATGAAACTTCAAACTGAAATACCACTAAGACCCGAAGAATCCCAAATCGATTATTCATCGAAGATTCTTTTATTGGGAAGTTGTTTTTCGGAAAATATTGGAGAGAAGTTTGATTATTATAAGTTTCAGAATCTTCAGAATCCGTTTGGTGTAATCTTTAATCCAATTTCGATTGAAAAACTCATTATTCGTGCAATTGACAATGTGTTTTTTTCAGAAGAAGACATATTTCAGCACAACGGAATATGGAAATGTTTTGAAGCACATTCAGAACTAACGGCTTTAGATAAAGCAGAGGTTTTAAACAATTTGAATTCAGCTTTAAAAAATCTTCGGAAAGCTTTATTTTCTGCAACGCATATTATTGTGACTTATGGAACATCTTGGGTTTACAGACATTTAGCAAGTGATCAGATAGTTGCCAACTGCCATAAACTTCCGCAGCAAAATTTCAAAAAGGAATTACTTTCCATTGAAACGATTTCAAAAAGCATTCAGAATTCAGTCGAAAAAATCTCATCAATAAACCAAAATCTCACTTTTATATATACCGTCTCGCCCGTGAGACATATAAAAGATGGTTTTGTAGAAAACTCCCTCAGCAAAGCACATTTACTTTCTGCAATTCATCATTCAATGTCACTTCGAGCGCAGTCGAGAAGTATTTATTATTTTCCGTCGTTTGAAATTATGATGGACGAACTTCGCGATTATCGTTTTTACGCAGAAGATTTGCTCCACCCAAATAAAACTGCTATCGAAATTATTTGGCAAAAATTTTCCAAAGTTTGGATCGCATCCAAAACGGAATCGCTTCAAAAGGAAATTGCTTCCATTCAAACAGGTTTAAATCATAGACCCTTGAATCCAAAAAGTGCTGAACATCTTCAGTTTTTAGAAAAAATTCAATCAAATATTTTTTCTCTTCAACAACAATTCCCTCACATCCAATTTTAGAAATCGTACTTCTTAAATCTTGCAACGTAAATCAGAATACGTCAATTGCCCTATTGTAAAACCTTCTCATTTGCCCCAATTTTGCTTCAACATTAATCACGTACCCGATAGAACGGGACATTAAACCCAAACAAAATGAAAACATTCAACAAAACAATTTTAGTATTATTGGCTGTAGTTGCCATAAGTTTAACCTCTTGTAAAAAAGACGATGATGGTGATGGCGGCGGAGGCGATGGAGCTGCTAGTGGAACTATTAGCGCAAAAGTGGAAGGAAGTGGTGATTTAACTACAACCCAGCAATTAACCAGTGGCCAAATTGTAACTGGTGGGGGAGTTTCTACATTGGTAATTACTGGTAGCAACAACAATGGACGAAACATTAGCCTTACAGTTAATGGTTATGATGGAAATGGCTCTTACGATGTAGGTGGAAGTAATTCAGTATTTGTTGTAGCAACTTATACCGAAGTTGATGCTTCTAATCCACAAAATGCTGAATCTTGGGTTGCGCCTTATGACACTAGTGTGGCTGGCGAAGTTAATATTACAGAATCTTCAGCAACTAAAATTAAAGGTACTTTTACTTTTAGAGGGAAAAGCAACCAGGACGGTAGTTTCAAGAATATTACAGAAGGTACTTTTGACGTGAACTTATAATAAATATGATAGATTAAAAGAAAATCTCTATGTTGAGGTTTTTACGTGGGCCGGGGGCGAAACGCAAGTTTTTCCTCCGGTTTTACTTTAAAGAAGTCGATAATTTTGGGAGTCGATGAGTTGAGAGGTTTTGAAAATCAGGAGCTTTAATTATACGTCAACTGCCCTATTGATTTCAGCTTTATTATGAAGCATATTTGTTTAAGAGTATTTAAGAGGTAATCTACTAACCAGATTATTTTTTCAAACCGAGGACGAAATGAGGGTCGTCCAAAGTTAAGAAACCCCATGTTCAACTATGGGGTTTTTATTCTGTTTTAAATTTCTTTTCTATCACGGCTAACTATGTGGAATGCAATCTTAATACCAACCAAGAATAACGCTATTTTATGGGCAAACGCCTTGTTTCTGTTCTTGCTTTTGGCGCTGCATATGGCAGACCCAATGACTATTGTTTTTGCATATTTTTTGGAAACCATAATCATAGGAGTTATTCATTTGGCTAAATTATGGTTGGTAAGCAAGTACGGAAAAAAATCTACTGACCCACAAGCACAAATGTCTGGAATTCCTATGATGCTATTCTTTACGGTACATTATGGAATGTTTGTAGCCATACAATCTGTTTTTGCGTTTACATTGTTTGAAAGCAGTATTCCTGGATTAAAAGATGGCTTCCATTTAATCCATAACTATACCTACATTCTTGCAAGCGAAGGAATGCCACTTATTTTGGCATCTATAATAATAAACAATTTGAGTTATTTCTACACCAATTTTTGGCGAAACGAAAAGTACAAAGATTATGCACCCGACAATATTTTTATGAAGCCTTACGTGCGCATTTTCATTCAACAGTTTGTGGTTATTTTGGCCTTCTTCTTTTATATGCTTTTCAATAGTGGAATGATTGCGGCAATGCTTTTGATTCTTTTTAGGCTTTTTGTGGATTTGACATTATTTTCCATTAAAAAGGATAGTAGAATGCTGGAAATACTTTCAAAAAAAATAGCAAAGACTCCCGAACAATATCCAGAAATTAAAAAGCAGCTTCAAGAATATACTGAGTGATAGATAAAATTAACTTTCAATGAAAAATCGAACAAAAATTCTTGTTTATAATTCCATGGCATTCATTTTGGCGCTAACAGCCCTTTTTACTGCCTGGCTTTGGACGTATTATATTAACCTTTTTATTGCGCTGCCCAGTATTATAGGAGCCTTTGTTTTATGTAAGCTTGCCAGCGCAACAGCGCCCGATAATATGCTTACAAAAGTGAACTGTTCAATACTTATTGCTTCCGTAGTTATGGGATTGCTTATGTTAACTCTTTTTTTATGGAACAATTAAAATTATTTTATCCTTAAAACATAAGGCAATTGCCGTATTGATTGAAAGTTAATTTAATCAGAAATTTACCTAAACGTAAAAACCGTATTATGAAAACTTTATTAGCACTACTCCTTTCTTTTCAATTTGTTTACGCGCAAGCGCAATATAAAAAAGATTGGGCAAATGCTCCGGCAAATCCCCTTCCTGTGGATTATACCTTAAACCATTTTAACTTATGGGGCCCCGTAAAAAGCAAACTGGAAAGTATTGCCTATATGTCCTTTAATTATTATTTTGATGAAAAAGGGCGCGTTTCCCATTATGGTGAAACAGTACTTGACAAAGAAGAGTATAGCTATGATGCCAAAGGTTTTTTAATTGAAAGGAAATCAATGATGGCAACAAATACATTTAAAAACAACGAGTTGGGTTTTGTTATTGAAGAAAATTGGAAAAATAGCAGTTATACAGGCCAGAATATATTTGAATATAACGACAAAGGTTTATTTAGCAAACAAACAGAAATCACTTTTAAAAATACGATAACCAGGAACTATATGTATGATAATTACAATCGTATTGTAAAGGAAGAATCCTCCAGTGAGGGGAAAGTTTTTTTAACCAAAACCTATACCTATTCCAAAGAAGGAAATTTTTTAAAAGTGATTGAAACAACAAAATCTGAAAATTCAGAAGACCAAATCCTTGTAAAATATTTCGATTCGCAAGGAAATAGCTTGGGCAAGAACACAGACCTTGAAGTTGTCAAGGATACATATGGGAACCTTTTATATTTAAGGGATAAAAATTCACAAAAGATTTATTCTGAGAGAGCGATCACATATTATTCAAATTCATCCTGTTATAGTGGCAATTGCAAAAATGGTTGGGGCTTGAGCAAAACACCGGATGGGAATTATGAAGGTTTTTTTGTAAACGGTAAAAGGGAAGGCTTTGGGCTTTACACTTGGGCAGATGGCGGCCAGTATGTAGGCTCGTGGATTAATGATGTGATGGAGGGTTTAGGGAGATACCAAAACGCAACCACTACTATTTTTGGGGAATTTACCAATAATAAATTGAATGGACGCGGTTATAAGGTGGCCAATGGAAAAGCGATGATTGGAATCTTTGAAAATGATGTTTTAAAAGAAGAATATACGTATGCTGCAAATGGTAAATCATCGGGTTGCATAGGTGGTGACTGTGAATCTAAATTCGGAAAAATCATATTGCCAAATGGGGAATGGTTTGAAGGTTTTTTTAGGAGCGGAAAAATGTATATTGGGGATTATAAAATGGCAAACGGAGATTCCTATCAAGGAATGTTTGGCCCAGACAGAACCTTTACAGGTATGGGACGTATGCAGACAAAAGATGGTAGTTTTTATGGCGGAATGTTCTCCAAAAACAAACTTGACGGCAAAAGCTATTTTAAAAATCCTGCCGGGACCGGAGTTCTTGTTGGCGAATGGAAACTGGGCGAATTTGTAAAACCTTTGTAACTGACAAAATCTTTGGAAGTTTAGCAAAACGTAAAAAATAAACATTATGAAAACGTCCTTGACACTTCTATTTTCTTTTCTATTTCTTTCTGCGCAAGCGCAATACACTGTAGATTGGAGTAATGCTCCATTAAACCCATTTCCAGACCAATATACACGGAACCATTTTCAGGTTGTGGGCAATGTTGTTTCCCGTCGTAATATAAATGATAATACCACAATTATTTTTAACGAAGCGGGAAAAGTGGTGTCCGAAAAAAAAGAATATGGCAATACTGATTATACCTATGATAGTTCCGGTTATATAGTTCAAAGGAAAATGGGTAGCGATGCAAATTGGTGGGTGGAATACGTGACAAATAAAAAGGGTTTTGTCTCCTCCATAATCAATAAATATAAAGACGGTAAGACCGTCACGCTTACCCTGGAATATGATAAAAAGAATCTGTTTGTTTCAAAAATGAAAGAGAATGTGCTTATTGAAAAATATGAATATGATGGGCAGGGCCGTATTATAAAGAAAGAATTTTTTTATAACGGGAAACCTGGAAACACTTATACTTATCACTATACCGAAACAGCAGAAGGGCTAACGGTAGTAGAAACCAAGTTTATTGCTATAACGGGAATGAGAGAGTTAGATATGCAAAAATTCAACAAAAGGGGAGATGTAGTCTATCGGTATGAAAAAAAGAGTGAGTATCAATATGATTCCCATGGGAATATACTCTCCGGCACTTTAGATGGGTATCCTATTAAATATGAATATGTTTATGCAAATGACTAAAATAAAATTTCTCCCTAAAAAAAATAAATACATTTAAACACGGCTCCGAAAACGTGTTTTCTTTTTTGTGTATTTTAGATAAAAATTAAGCAATGTTAATAAAATACAGAAGTCTTTTTCTGCTTTTTATGTTGGTGGTCTCAGCAGTCTTTTCCCAATCCACCCAAATGAAAATGGACAGTTTGATACATGTTGCTAAAACAGCAAATGATTCCACCAGACTTGCTATTTATAATGATTTGGGCTTTTATTATATTTTTAATGAACCGGAAAAAGCAAAAAGTTTTCTTCAAAAAGGATTAAGGGAACATACTACTACAGCAACAGCTTACAGTAAAACGCGGCTTACAAACACCCTTGGAATATTTTATGACGTAAAAGGCGTTTACGATTCGGCCCAATTCTATTTCAAGAAGGCCCTTTTGATGAGCAAAAAATACGGTTTTCCTGACCTTGAAGCAAGATGCACAAACGGTTTGGGCATGTCCAATTGGAATCAAGGGAATTATCAAAATGCATTGGACTATTTCTTCGAGGCGCTTGCCCTAAACAGAAAATACGGCACACCCGATAAAGACGACACTTACTTGAATAACATAGGCTTAATTTATCAAGATATGAATTTGGCTGATAAAGCCTTGGAATATCATTATCAGGCCCTTGCTATCAGGAAGGAATATAACAAAACAAGGGATATCCCGGTTTCCCTTAACAACATAGCTATTAATTTACTTGATAAAAGTGATTTTTCTGGGGCGGAAAAAATGCTTGTTGAAGCTAGAAATCTTGCCAATGAAGTGGGAAACCAGGATTTGTATTTTGACATTACCCATACTCTAGCAAGTCTATACCAAAAAACTGATCGGACTGACCTCGCTATACCTCTCTTGCGAGAAGTGATTGACGGTAGGCTTTTTACGAAAATTGGGGTGCATAGAGTGATTACCTCCATCAATAATCTTGCGGAGGCCTATCTTCTAAAAAACAATTTAAAAGAAACGCTTAAGGTGCTGAAGCAAGGCGAAAATTTAATCCAGCAATTTCCGGAACAAAAAGTTAGTATATCTGAATATTATTATGCAGTATCACAGGCCAATTTTTTGAATAACGATCCCCAAAAAGGCAATGAATTTTTTCTGAAGGCTATTGCCCTACGTGACAGTATTTTTTCGAAGCAAAATGCGGAAAATACCGCCACGTTGGAAACTAAATTCAATATTTCTGAGAAAGAATTGGCTCTTGCTGAAACCCGTGCCAACCTTGCCGAGCGTGAGTTGGAGGTAAAGCAAAAAAACAATCTTATCTTCGGGAGTTTGGGGCTTGCCATAATTTTGGGTCTTATCGGCTATCTTTTTTACGGTCAGCAAAGATTAAAAAATAGACAACTGCAAAAAGAAGCTGAATTGAAAACCGCCCTCGCAAGAATTGAAACACAAAACCAATTGCAAGAACAGCGTCTCCGAATTTCACGTGATTTGCATGACAATATTGGCTCTCAGCTCACTTTTATTATTTCTTCCATAGATAATTTAAAATTTGGGCTGGAAGGGGCGGCCAATACAGTAACCCATAAATTAGGAAAGATAAGTGAATTTGCTTCACAGACCATATATGAACTTCGGGACACCATCTGGGCTATGAACAAGACTGATATTTCCATTGAAGATATGCAAGCACGAATTTCAAATTTTATTGAAAAAGCCAAAGTAGCGAGCGATGTCCATTTTCAATTTGATGTGGACAAAACTCTTTTAAAAGACACGCACTTTACCTCTGTAGAAGGAATGAATATTTATAGGATTATTCAGGAGTCGGTAAATAACGCTTTAAAATATTCCGAAGCTAAAAATATTCAGTTATCAATTGAAAAGGATGCTTTCCCGTTAGAGGGAGCAGGAGACGATGTGCGTAAATATAAAATAAAAATCTATGATGACGGGAAAGGTTTTGACTTTGAAAAAACCACATTCGGCAACGGCATTTCAAACATTAAAAAGCGCGCAAAGGATTTGGGTGGAAAAGTTGAAATCACTTCACAAGAAGGAAAAGGGACAACAGTAAGTCTTAAATTTTAAATATACTAAGCCTATAATTTATTAAATAGGGCAATTGCCCTATTTGCTTTAAACGGAAATACCACTACTTTTAAGCTTTAAAACCAATTTCAAAATTATGTATTTGCAAATTGCCATAGCGCTTGTCCTGCTTATCTCGTTAATTGGGCTGGTGGTTTGGTTTTTCAATGTAAATAATTCAATGGGGCGTTTACACAAGCAAAACATTTCAATTTTGGAAAGTGCTATTTACAATAATCGCAATCAGATAAATTTTAGAAATTCTAAACTCAATCGGTATGATTTTTTAAAATACAATCTTGATGAAGCCTTGGTGGTGCAGCAAGAAATCCAAACATAAACTATGAAGCGATTTCTACTGCTGTTATTTACTTTTTTTTCATGCAATATGTCCTTTTCGCAGGACAAACAAACTATTGATTCCATAAACAAACTCTACGTTCAAGGGCTAAATATTCCGCAGGATTCCATTGTTGCCATATTTCAGAAAAATGTAAAGAATGCCGAAAAAATCTCATATGAACTTGGTGTTGCAGACGCCTATTCACAGCTAGGCTTAGTTTATAGCTATCAAGGAAAATATGAAGAAAGCACAAAGAGCACAATTGAAGCTATAACTATTTATGAAAAACTAAACCAAAAAGACAAAATTGCGGGCTATTATGCTGGTATGGGTTACAGCATGAAGTATCGCGACTTGAAAAATGCGCTTTACTATATGCAAAAGGGAAAAGCGGTAGCTGAGGCCAATAAATTGGAAATGCTTCTTAAAGATATTTATAACAATTACGGCGTTTTAAAAGAAATAAACAAGGAGTTGGACAGCGCACTCTATTATTATAACCGGGGTTTAGAAATCAAACTAAAAATTAATGATACCATTGGAGTTCCTTATAGTTGGAGCAATATGGCGGGTGTTTATGGTTTGCAGGAAAATTTTTCAAAATCGAGGGAATATTTCAATAAATCCCTAGAGCAAAGATTAATTTGGGCAGACTCGTTGGGGATTGCAGAAAATTACACACAATTGGGGGAAGTTTTTATGGCTGAAAATAAATGGAATAATGCAATTCCATTGATGCACAAATCCTTACCCATTTCGCTGAAAAAGCAATATCAAAACCTAACACAGTACAACTATAAAATGCTTTCGGATATATACAAAAAGCTGAACAATGCAGATTCAGCTTTGTATTATTTTGAACAATATTCAGCAGTAAAGGATAGTGTTCACAGTATAAAAGTTCAGGAGAGTGTTGCTGCCCTCAATATTGAATTTGAAACGGAAAAGAAGCAAAATGAAATTCTAAAACAACGCGCCCAATTAGCTGAAAAGGATTTGGAAGTCCGCCGTAAAAATACCTTTATCTTTGGCAGTTTAGGATTGGCATTGATACTAGGTTTGCTTGGCTATTTACTCTATAGTCAACAAAAATTGAAAAACCACCAACTTCAAAAGGAAGCCGAACTAAAAACTGCTTTGGCAAAAATAGAGACTCAAAACAAGCTTCAAGAACAACGTTTGCGAATATCCCGAGATCTTCATGACAATATTGGGGCACAGCTTACCTTTATCATTTCCAGCATCGATAATTTAAAGTATGGATTTACGGACATCAGTGAAAAATTAGGCAATAAACTCACAAGTATCAGCAATTTCACAACCCAGACTATTTACGAATTAAGAGATACCATTTGGGCAATGAACAAGGAAAACATAACATTTGAAGACCTGCAGACGCGTATCGCAAACTTTATTGAACATGCCAAAAACGTTTCGGAGAGAACCGATTTTGCCTTTAATATTGATGAAAATGTTGATGAAGCGCGCGTATTTTCTTCAGTGGAAGGAATGAACATTTACAGAATTATTCAAGAAGCCCTTAATAACGCGCTAAAATATGCTTCCGCAGATGAAATTGAAGTGAACATATCAAAAAAACAAGACCAATATCATATTGAAATAACCGATAATGGAAGAGGTTTTGATCCATATTCCGTAGAGTTGGGCAATGGGTTAAACAATATGAAAAAGCGCGCCATAGAAATTGGTGGAAACATTGAATTTATTTCAAAAATGAATATGGGCACAAAAGTTTCTTTAAAGCTTCCCATAAATCCAAATATTTCCAAACCATAGAATTTTTTCTACTACCAAATAAATAAGGCATCTGCCCTATTTCCTCGCATAGTGGTATTCAGGATATTTACATAATTAACATTTAATATCCACACGTATGAAAACCACAATTAGATTATTAGCTTTTATTCTTTCAATAGCCAGTTTTGGGCAGGTTAAAGAAAAAGATTTGGATCAATTAAAATTTGTAACCACTACTTCTGAAGATGGAATAGAAACCGATGGTTTTTCACTAAATGGTTCACTGATAGGCCCCACCCGAAGTGTGTATCCCGATGGCATGATTGTTTACACCTACTATAATGAAGAAGGCTTTGGTGAAGGTTTTCAAATGGGAGAGATTCCTTATACTGGCGAACAAATACTCCAAGAAATGAAAGACGGAAAAGTTCACGGCAATGCTTTTAAACTTACAGGCAATCAATTGGATTATGCCCAATCATACAAAAATGGAGAAATCAACAAAGTGATGGAAATTCCATACACTTCAAAAAGCAGCAATCGTGAACGATGCATTGGTAACTGCATCAACGGTTTTGGGGCTTTTGCCGCACAGGATGAACAAATCGTAATGGGTTATTTTTGGGCAGAACAACCCCAAACCCCAATAATCCACACCTTTAAAAGTGGCAGTATGTACAAAGGCGCCATGAACAAATGGGAGCGTGATGGTTTCGGAAAATACCAATATGCAAATGATGGCTCCTATTATGTAGGTATGTGGAAAAACAACAAGCGCGAGGGGTTGGGCATTTGGTACAATAAAGATGGTAGTATAAAGAAACAGGGGTTTTTTAAGAAGGACGAACTTGTAAGAAGCCTATAAATTCACATTAAAAAAAATTAAACCATGAAAAATATTATATACATCATGTTGCTCTTAGTTGTTGCACCATTGATAGGACAAAACTGTGATAATTATGAAGATTGCCTATCCAAAGGAAAATCTGAAAAAGTTGCTGAAAATGCAATTGAATATTTTTCAAAAGCCATAAAACAGGCCAATAAAGAAAATGTAAATCCATCAACGGCCTTTTTGTGGCGCGGCACAAAATATTATGGATTATCCAAGGGTCCAGAATCCAAAAAAGAAAACGAAAACGCTGAAGCCGATTTCCTAGAAGCCTTAAAAAACGACCCAGATAATTATGGCATCGTTGAATGGTTAGCAGTCCTTTATCAAATTAAAGCTAAAGATTACGTCAAGGGTATTGCCTTTATGGACAGCCAGATAGCTTTAAAGCCCAATAATGCAATGGCGTATTACAGTCGGGGAAATATTAATCGATATTTCAAAAAATACGATTTGGCGCTAGCCGATTTCAAAAAAGCTTATGAAATTATGGAAGCTGGAAATTCTTCTGTTGAAATAGATAAAACTTCACAAGGTTATATAGCTACATTTTATGCCCTTCTTAAATTGAAAAACGAAAATAAAATCGTTCATAATGAAGAGTCATTGGCTATTTTGGAAAAAGCTAACAAATCGTTTCCCAACAATGACCAAATTATGAGTGAGCTATCCTTAGCCTATCTCGATAACGGAAATTCCCCAAAAGCTTTTGAAGTAGCGCATCAAACTTTAGAATTGCAAGAATTTAAAAGTTATGCAGATGCCTATAAAACCAAAATTCCAGGTGCGCAAGCGGTTTTGGCCTATGAAACCTATACCAAAGGAAATTATGATGAGGCAAGTTTCCGTTCTTCGGCTGCTGCCAATGAAAATCAGCGAATTTATCGCCATCCAGCCATTGTTTTTTATGCGGCAATTATTCAATATGATCGTTGGTCTCGCCTATATCCTGATAAATGGCTAGACCACGTGGCAAATATTACCAAAAGATTGGAAGAAGCAGCAACTTTAGCAGATGGCACGGTATATCAATTTATGGCTAATGATGCTAAAAAATATCTGGATACTATAAAATTTCCTTATGGAAAACCGGAAGACGACCCCAACTATGAACTTGATTTCAAAGAATTCCTGGTAAATTTTGAAAAATTACCGTCCAGTTTTTCCTTCACATCAAAAACTATTAAAGGTCGCGACATTACCAATATTCCTTATACAGTAAAAAGATTGCGCTTGGAAGGTGAGGTTACCGCAATTGGAAAAATTACTGAATGCAATGGCAATCATATTATGGTTATGAGTGTTGGAAAAGGTAACACTACCTATTTCAGATTTATGAAAATAGGCCCCAAAGGTGAGTATTTGGGCTGGAAAGCAATTACAAGTTTAACACTATACGGTGGGAAAGCCACTGGCCTAATGGAGGTTAATCTCAGTGTCAGAAACACGGAGCTTACAGTAAAGGAAAAGAATACCAACTTTGAAACAGGAAAATCTTATAGTGACGTAAGAAAGGCAAACTGTGCGGAAGAATGGAAAATATAATTAAAAGCTGAAATTATGAAACGCAACTATTTTCTCTTCGGAATTATTCTCTTACTGAATTTTTTTCAACTTTCGGCACAGGATACCAATCAGCAAATCCAAAAATTCTTTGAGTTTTATGATAAAGATGAAGTTTTCGGCATGAACCAAATTGCTGAAAGTATCATGAAAGCAGACCCGGACAATTATGCGGGCTATGCCTTTAAAGCGTACTCTTCCATATTAAAAAATGATATGGCTTCCGCCGAAAAGTTTATCGGTACGGCTAGCAGCATCAACCCTGTGGATCAAGCCAGTTATGGTATTGCTTCCTATATCGCTTTTATAAACGGAAACACTTCCGAAGCAAAAAAACTGATGGAGTTTTCTTTTCAAATTAGACCCGATGACGGCTTGTTGAAGGCAACAATGGGAGATATAGAACAAATTGAAAGGATTATAAAAAAAGATATGTCTGCGCTTAAGGGAATGGTGAATTCTGCCAATACACAAACCGGTGGCTCACCCGCCATTATGCAGAAATATTATAGTTGCATAGCACAATGGCAACAAGGGCAGGAATGTGCAGATATTGCTTCCGTTAAGGCATATTTTCAAAAACTGCAGCCCAACAACCCAATGGTCATGGCATATGCAGATTTTTACAAAGGCACAAATTTTTACAATGCTCAAAAATGGGAAGAAGCAAAAATACTTTTAAATGCTTTTCTTTCCAATCCCACAATCCAAAATAGCACGGCCCATTATAACAAAGCACAGGCGTATAATTATCTTTCCTATTATGATGATTACAACGCCAATACGTTAAATGCCACTGCCAATAAAGGCCTTAAAGAGATTAATAAATTGGGTTTTGAAACTTTTATGAACTGCCAATTGCTCGCCCGCAAGATGACCGCACTGAACGCTCTGAAAAATTCTGCCGAAATGGAAAAAGTAGCCACCCATTTATTGGAAGATGCCAAAGCGATCGGCTATACATACATGGAAGCCAAGGCGCTGAGCACTTTGGGCGGAATATACAACATTGCCGAAACACCGCAGGACCGATTGAAAGGAGTGAGATATTTAAATGAATCCTATGCTTTGGCAAAGAGCTTGAACGATGAAAATTTGCTTAATGAAATTTCCCCAAACTACGCCCTCGCACTTTGGAGAACGGGAAAAAAGGATGAAGCAAAGCAAGTTATGTTGACTTCCTTTGATAATTATTTAGCAAAAAAGGAATATCCAAATGCCCAATTGAGCGCCAATAACCTTGGCTTTATGTATTTTCAGGCGAAGGATTATGTTTCTTCGGCTCAAATGTTCCGAAAAGCCGTGGATATTACTGAAAATTATCGGGAAAATCTTTCCGCAACGCAACAACTTACAGTGATGAATGAACACTCCAGCGCCTACAGTGGACTAATCATGAGTCTTCAAAAAACTGGAAATGTAAACGAACTTTTTGAAGTACAGGATTTAAACCGGAGCCGATTGCTTCGCGATAAAATTGATAAAAACATAAAGCCCGTAACCCTTCAGCAAACACAACAATTGCTAAAACCGGATGAGGTTCTATTGTATTATTCCGAAGCCACGCCTGGGGAAATGATAGTTTCGGTTATCACAAATAATTCGGCATCCATAGGTTATAATTTCCCCATTGAAAGCTGGATTCAGATAAAAAAGGAATTTATAAATAGGGTAAACAGTAAACCCAACAGTATCAATGGTTATATGCTGAAAATGAACGAAGAAGTAATTGACGGAAAAATAGTTCGGTACCAGGATTTGGCAGACGGTTTCAAGGCAAAGGATTATGAAAAATTTGTCGACATAACGACGGAAGTATTGCACAGTGCTGACACCAATATGATTCCATACCGTCAAAAATTTCTGAAACAATGGTACAATTATCTTATTAAGCCTATTGAAGGAAAATTAGAGGGTAAAAAAACCATTATAGTTAGCGGTGAGAGCTATCTCAATTATCTGCCTTTTGAAACCTTTTTGGATGGCAACAATAAATTCCTAATTGAAAAATACAATGTAAAATACATCCCTTCGGCAACCGTTTGGGCAAGTCTTCAAAATAGAAATTATCCCGAAAACAGAAAATCGCTACTTGCTTTTGGAGGCGCAACCTATAACCCGCCGCCGCCTGAGGATTATGTTTACCCAACACATTCGGCTGAAGAAATTTATGCACTACAAGACGCTATTGACAAAAAAATAAAAAATAATGAAACTAATTTTTCAAGGGAATTGACCGAATTGAGTTTTGGCGGGGCAGGATATTTAATAGGTACTTTGCAAGAAGTGAATACCTTAAAGGAAGTCATCCCAGGCGCCACTGTTTATACAAATCAACAAATGAAGGAGAGCGATATTAAAGCTTTGGATAAAACAGGTGAACTTGCAAATTACAAGTATATTCACATAGCTTCCCACGGTTTTGCCGACGATGCCATCCCAGAATTTTCGGGAATAATGATGACACAACCACCTAATGGCGATGGCAAAGAAGATATGTTCCTGCTTGCACACGAAATTGCCAAACTCAATTTGAATGCAGATATGGCAGTGCTCAGCGCTTGCTCAACAGCATTGGGGAAAATTTACGGGGGCGAGGGAATTAACGGATTGAATTCTTCGTTTTTAAGCGCAGGAGCAAATAATACGCTTCTCAGTTTATGGCCCGTGAGCGACGCAGGAACAATGATTTTTATGACATTGGTATATGATAATCTATACTCACGTAAACAATCAGTTGAAGATGCAGTGAATGATGCAAAACGCGAAATGATGACAGGAAAATATGGCGAAGCGATGGCCGATGCCAACATTTGGGCACCGTTTGTTTTGAATGGAAAATAAGTTTTTGACATTTAGAATCACGACTATTTGAACCAAGATAAATACAATGAGGATTTTGGAAAACTTCATTTTTGTACAACAGTTATTGTGGTTTAAGTTTCAATCTGTCCTGATTCCCTATAAAAGATTATCTTTAACTAATTAACTAATCACCAATGCTTAAAATTGCAATAGTTGACGACAACACCTTCCTCATTAACGCTGTAAAAGAAAAACTTTCTTTTTTTGATGATGTTTCGGTGAAGCATACTTCATTAAATGGTAGCGAACTGCTCACGAAACTGCAGGAAAGCCACAACCTCGATTTAATTTTGATGGATATTGAAATGCCCGTGCTCAACGGTATTGAAACCACCCAAATTGTAAAGCAGAAATATCCGCATATAAAAATAATCATGCTCACAGCTTTTGATAATGACGAGCATATCTTCAACGCTATAAAAGCAGGCGCAGACGGTTATTTGTTGAAAGAAATCAATCCAAAAGATTTATACGAAGGAATTTTAGAAACCTTAAACGGAGGCGCGGCAATGAATCCTTCCATCGCGATGAAAACCTTGAAATTACTCAGAAATCCAATAGATATCCAAAATCCCCGTGACCAAGAAGAAATATCGCTTTCAACACGCGAAGTTGAGGTTTTGGAGCAACTCAGTAAAGGATTGAGTTACACAGTGATTGCCGATCATCTTTTTCTTTCGCCCAGCACCGTTCGCAAACACATTGAAAACATCTACAAAAAACTGCAAGTGCACAGCAAGATTGAAGCGGTACAAAAGGCCCGAAATCACAATATCATTTAAGTCCACTCTTTTACAAAATAGTTGTAGTTTTATGTTTCATTTCTGAAAAAATTCTTCGGAACATTAAACTGTCACTATGAAAAAACTATTCTCCTTTACATTTTCTATTCTTTTACTTTCAACTTTTTCAGTGTTTTCTCAAACAAAAAATCCAGTTATTGAAAACATTCAAAAAGAAGCTTACGAAAATTCCCAACTAGAAATTCTTGGCCACGAATTACTTGACGATATTGGTCCAAGATTAGTTGGCACTCCACAAATGCAGCAAGCACATGATTGGGCAGTTGCTAAATATAAAAGCTGGGGAATTTCCGCAGAAAACCAACAATGGGGTGAATGGAAAGGATGGGAGCGGGGCATTACCCATATTGATATGGTTTATCCAAGAGTGCAAACTTTAGATGGAACACAATTAGCATGGAATCCCGGAACTTCTTCAAAAGGTGTAACTGCCGAATTAATTGTTCTTCCTGAAATAAAAGATTCCCTTTCTTTTCAAAAATGGTTGCCTATTGTGAAGGGAAAAATAGTGATGATTGCAATGCAGCAACCCACAGGACGTCCCGATGAAAATTGGAAAGAATTTGCTACACCAGAATCTTTTGAAAAAATGAAGAAGAAAAGAGATGAAATGACAAAAGCCTGGAACGAAAATATAAAACGAAGCGGTTATGATAGAAGAAATATCATCCCTGCTTTGGAAGAAGCTGGCGCAGTTGGTATTGTTGATTCCTATTGGTCCAAAGGTTTTGGGGTGAACAAAATTTTCGGAGCCCGAACCAAAAAAATCCCAACGGTAGATCTTGAATTGGAAGATTACACGATGCTTTACAGAATGGTGGAACATGGCGACAAACCGAAAATTCACGTAGTTGCAGAGTCGAAAGATTTGGGAAGAGTACCAACTTTCAACACAATTGCAGAAATAAAGGGAACTCAAAAACCTGAGGAATATGTAATTCTTTCAGCCCATTTTGATTCTTGGGATGGCGGCACAGGCGCCACTGATAATGGAACGGGAACTTTGGTAATGATGGAGGCGATGAGAATTCTGAAAAAAGTTTATCCAAACCCAAAACGAACCATTTTAGTGGGCCATTGGGGAAGCGAAGAACAAGGTTTGAACGGATCTTCTTCTTTTGTGGCAGACCATCCAGAAATTGTAAGTAATATTCAAGCTGTTTTCAATCAAGATAATGGAACTGGACGTATTGAAAAAATTAACGGCGCAGGTTTTGTGCAATCGTATGATTATATGTCGCGCTGGTTGCGAGCAGTTCCCGATACCATTCGCAAGAATATTGAAACCACTTTTCCCGGTTGGCCGGCTCGTGGAGGTTCCGACAATGCATCTTTCGTGGCAGCTGGAGCACCCGCCTTTAGTTTGAGTTCCTTAAGCTGGAATTATTGGAATTACACTTGGCACACCAATCGCGATACCTACGATAAAATTGTGTTTGACGATGTGCAAAGCAATGTAATCCTAACAGCAATTTTAGCTTATATGGCATCGGAAGATGATTCAAAAACTTCACGCGAACAAGTAATTTTGCCCATTGATGATAAAACAGGAGAACGGCAAACTTGGCCAACGCCAAGAGTTCCGGAAAGAAAGGGAGGAATGTAAATTTTAAAATCAAAAAAACAAATCCCAAATTCCAAAAGTTATAATTGGAATTTGGGATTTTTTATTTGTCCGCTCGAGCGCAGTCGAGAACTATTTCATCTGAAAAGCTTCCTTCACCTTATCAACATAATCCAACTTTTCCCAAGTGAAAAGTTCAACTTCTTTTGTAATTTGTCCATTGTAGGGACTTTCAAAAGTTTTGGTAATAACTTGAGGGTCCCTTCCCATATGTCCGTAAGACGCAGTTTCTGAGTAAATAGGATTTCTCAATTTCAATCTTTTTTCAATAGCAGCAGGGCGCATATTGAAAATTTCTGAAACCTTTTTAGCAATGTCTCCATCTGATATTTTCAAGTTTGAAGAGTTGTAGGTATTCACCAAAATTGAAGTTGGTTCCACAACGCCAATTGCATAGCTAACCTGCACCAAAACTTCATCTGCAACACCAGCTGCAACAAGGTTTTTCGCAATGTGTCGCGCAGCATAAGCAGCACTTCTATCTACTTTACTCGGATCTTTTCCGCTGAAAGCACCGCCACCGTGGGCGCCTTTTCCTCCGTAAGTATCAACAATAATTTTTCTTCCCGTAAGTCCGGTATCACCGTGTGGCCCACCGATTACGAATTTCCCGGTTGGGTTTATATGGTAAACAATGTCATTATTGAACAATTTCTGAACGTATTCGGGTAGTTGTTTCTTCACTCTCGGAATCAAAATTTCAGTTATATCCTTTTTGATTTTCGACAGCATAACTTCGTCTTCGTCAAAGTCATCGTGCTGAGTGGAAACAACTATTGCAACGATTTTCTGCGGGATATTGTCATCGCTGTATTCAATGGTAACTTGGCTTTTTGCATCAGGGCGCAAATATTTAATTTCGTTTTCTTCACGGCGAAGTGCAGCCAATTCAATCAAAATTTTATGCGAAATGTCCAATGCCAATGGCATATAATTTTCGGTTTCCTTTGTTGCGTAACCGAACATCATACCTTGATCGCCAGCGCCTTGCTCTTCTTTGTTTTCACGGTCAACACCTTGGTTTATGTCTTGTGATTGCTCGTGAATCAAAGAAATAACTCCACAAGAATCACCGCTGAATTTATAGGCGCCTTTGGTGTAACCAATTTTGTTGATCACATCGCGTGCAATAGTTTGAACATCGAGATAGGTATTGCTTTTTACTTCGCCCGCCAAAACAACTTGTCCGGTGGTAACCAAAGTTTCACAAGCAACTTTGCTTTCAGGGTCAAAAGCCAAAAAATTATCTAAAAGCGCATCGCTAATTTGATCCGCAACTTTGTCTGGGTGTCCTTCAGAAACACTTTCCGAAGTAAATAAATAGGCCATAAAATGGTTTTAAAAAATTATAATTTTCAGAAGATTTGACGAATGCCGATGAGGAAGTTTTCACTGCCTTTAGCATTTTTTATTGAGGTTGCAATCAGTCAAATCTTTCCTCTTAATTTGTCTTGGGCAAAAGTAAAAAAATTAAACGAACCGCAATTTTATTTGAAGTTTTTTGGTGAAAAATTTGGTTATTAAATTTTTCTGACGCTATATTTGCGCTCACAAAGTTCAAAACTTTATTGAAATGTTATCAAGAAAGGCCGAGGGAATAGACCCTATGACGCCTTAGCAACCCTTTCTCCGGAAAGAAGGTGCTACATTCTACAACGGTCCCGATAGCTATCGGGATTGACGATAGATAACGACAAGACAATTTTTTTATTCCTGAAAAAATTGCTTTCATTCTTTTTAACATTTTTCTATTGTCCCGAATTTACTTCGGGATTGATCTTTTGTTTTAATCTATTTATTAACTCAAAAAAATTAGAAAAATGAGTGCAACAAAAATTATCCATTCCATTCCAAGTGATCCGTTAACGGGTGCTATCTCGGTTCCTGTTTACCAAACATCAACCTTTATCCAAGAAGCGCCGGGCGTTAACAAAGGTTTTGATTATGCCCGAAGTAACAACCCAACCCGTAAAGTGCTGGAAGATGTGGTTGCCCAACTTGAAAACGGCCATTCCGGTTTTGCCTTTGCAACAGGATTGGCTGCCATTGATTCAGTTTTAAAACTACTTTCAGTCGGAGATGAAATCGTTGCGGTTGATGATATCTACGGTGGTGCGTACCGACTTTTCACTCACGTTTATGAAAAACTGGGAATAAAAGTAAACTATGTTGATGCCACCGAAGTTGAAAATGTGGCAAACGCTGTTTCAAACAAAACAAAACTGGTTTGGATTGAATCGCCAACAAATCCAACTTTAAAAATTTCAGACATTGAAGCAATTTCAAAAGTTGCGAAAAGTGTAAATGCATTATTGGTTGTTGACAATACTTTCGCTTCGCCTATTGCACAAAAACCAATCAATCTAGGAGCAGACATTGTTATCCATAGCGGTACAAAATACATCGGTGGACATTCCGATTTGGTGGCTGGTTTGGTGATTACAAACACGCAGGAGCTTTCCGAAAAAATCAAATTCATTCAAAACGCTTCCGGCGGGATTTTAGGTCCGTGGGATTGTTTTTTGACTATTCGCGGCATTGAAACTTTAGACATTCGCTATAAAAAACAATGTGAAAATGCTTTCAAAATAGCGATTTTTTTGGAAAGCCAAGATGCCGTTTCAACAGTGCATTACCCAGGTTTGGAAACCCACAAAAATCACCAAATAGCCAAAAAACAGCAAAATGGTTTGTTTGGCGGAATAATTTCTTTCACTTTAAAAAATGACACACAGGAGTCGGCCGTAAAATTTGTAACGAACACCGAATATTTCAAATTGGCGGAAAGTCTTGGTGGCGTAAAAAGTTTACTGTGCCATCCCGCGCAAATGACGCACGCTTCCATTCCCCGCGAAATCAGATTGAATGCAGGAATCAATGATTCGCTAATAAGACTTTCCTGTGGAATTGAGGATGCCGAAGATTTGATACACGATCTTTCCGAAGCATTTAAAATTATTGAAAAATCCAAAGAAATTTTAACCTATTAAATCAAGAAAAGATGAGCGCAGAAACAATAGAACTTCCTTTGGAACAATTGATAAATCTAGAAAAGATTAAAAAGAAAAAAATAAACATCGCCATTTTCGGGCACGGAAATGTGGGCAGCCATTTGGTGAATCAGATAATTTCCTCGAAAGAAGAAATCTCTCGAAGACGTGATTTGGAGCTGAATATTTTCGCAATCGCGAATTCAAAAACGGTTTTACTTCAGCAAAATGGATTGGATAAAAATTGGATTGAAGAAAAAATTGACACGGGAATATCTTACAATCCTGACGAAGTGATTTCCTTCGCAAAAACCAACAATCTCCAAAACCTGATTTTGGTTGATAATACTGCCGATTCGGGCTTTGTTCAAAAGTATTCGGCCTTTGTTGAAAACGGTTTCCATTTGGTTTCCTCAAACAAGATTGCAAATACGTTGGATTTGAGTTTTTACAAAGAACTTCGCCAAAAGTTGACATCAAAAAAACGTCAGTATTTATATGAAACGAATGTGGGCGCTGGACTCCCATTGATTGATACCATTAAACTTTTGCATCTTTCAGGAGAGAATATTACGCGAATTCGTGGGGTTTTTTCCGGTTCGTTGAGTTACATTTTCAACACTTTTTCGGAAGAAGATAGAACTTTCAGTTCCGTTTTAAAATCGGCAATCGATAAAGGTTTTACAGAACCCGACCCGCGGGAAGACCTTTGCGGCAATGACGTTGGACGGAAATTACTTATCTTAGCTCGTGAATTGGATTTGCATAACGAATTTGCCGATATCTCCATTCAAAACCTGATTCCGAAAGATTTGCGAAGCGTTTCAAAAGAAGAGTTTTTGACGAGAATACAAGAATTGGACGTTCCGTTTCAAATAAAAAAGAAGAATCAGCCGAAAGATTTTGTTTTCAGATATGTTGCAGATTTGCACGGCGATTTGTCAAAAGAAAAGGGTGCGCTTTTGGATGTGAGTTTGGTGTCGGTTCCAAAAAATAGTATGTTGGGAGCATTAAAAGGCAGCGATTCAATATTTGAAATATATACAGAAAGCTACGGCGATAATCCAATTGTAATTCAAGGCGCTGGAGCGGGAGCAGCGGTTACGGCACGAGGCGTTTTTGGAGATATTTTGAGGATTAGCGATAAAGAAAATTAAATATAGAATAATGAAAGTTTCACTGAACAGAATAAATGACAACTATCTTTTCGAAGCAAAAGGCGCTTCGGGCGTACCCGTTTTTATCGACAACAAAACGGATGAGCCCTCAAAAGGTGCAAGCCCAATGGAACTTTTATTGATGAGCGTTGGCAGTTGCAGCGCGATAGATGTTGTTATGATTTTGAAAAAACAACGGCAGGAAATCATTTCCTATAAAATGGAAGTGGAAGGGCAGCGAAAGGAAGTACGCGACGCAAAACCTTTTGAGGCAATCCACGTAACGCTGTATTTGGAAGGGAAAATTGACGAGGCAAAAGCCATTCGCGCAGCGCAGCTTAGTTTTGAAAAATATTGTTCGGTTTCAATCACGTTGGAAGCTTCGGTGAAAATTACTTACAGCATTATTTTAAATGGAGCTAAAGTGTCCGGTTGAGTCTTTCGGCTTTGCTCAAGATAAACTAAGTCAAAACCTAATTTTACAACAAATGACATATAAATTTTGCATTGCGAATTTTATGATGTTACTTTGTATCAGTTCATATTCATAGTTAAAAGTTATCAAGAAAGGCCGAGGGACTAGACCCTTTGACGCCTTAGCAACCTCCCGAACTTTCGGGGAAGGTGCTACATTCTATCCGTTTTTTGCGGAATAGATAACAACAAATAGGTTTTTCCTTCACCTTTTCTTGATATAATTTTTTTTATGGCGTGCCCAGCCTTAGGCTGGTCGGGCTCTCGGCACTCGCTTTTATTTTTATTTTCAAAAAAATAAAGAGCTCAAACAAAGCCTCCATCCCTCACGCAAATTTGAACTTCAATCAAAAATCAAGAAATGAATAAAATACAACAAGCACTTCAAAACCGAATATTGATCCTCGACGGCGCAATGGGCACGATGCTGCAGCGTTATAAATTTTCGGAAGCAGATTTTCGTGGCGAGCGGTTTACCAATTTTCATAAATCGGTAAAAGGAAACAACGACTTGCTTTCTATAACACAGCCACAGGCAATAGCGGAAATTCATTCCAAATATTTCGCAGCAGGCGCCGATATTGTTGAAACCAACACCTTTTCCAGTACCACCATTGCAATGGCAGATTACGATATGCAGGATTTGGTTTACGAACTGAATTACGAATCTGCAAAAATCGCAAAAAAAGTAGCGGATGAATTCACGGCAAAAGAACCACACAAACCACGTTTTGTAGCCGGAGCCATTGGCCCCACAAACAAAACCGCAAGTATGAGCCCCGATGTAAACGATCCCGGTTTTCGAGCAATTTCTTTTGAAGAATTGCGCGTTGCTTACAAACAACAATGCGAAGCTTTGATTGATGGCGGCGTGGATTTACTTCTGGTAGAAACCATTTTTGATACGCTAAACGCCAAAGCAGCACTTTTCGCAATTGATGAAATAAAAGAAGAAAGAAATCTCGACATTCCAATAATGATAAGCGGAACAATTACAGATGCTTCCGGACGTACACTTTCTGGGCAAACGGCAGAGGCATTTCTGATTTCTATATCGCATATTCCACTTTTGAGCGTAGGTTTCAATTGTGCTTTAGGCGCCAAACAACTCACCCCTCATCTTGAAGTGATTGCAAGCCGCACCAATCTTGCCGTGAGCGCCTATCCAAATGCAGGATTGCCAAACGCATTCGGTGAATATGATGAAAGTCCCGCGCAAATGGCTTCGCAAGTAAAGGAATATTTGGACAAACAGTTGGTAAATATTATTGGCGGTTGCTGCGGTACTACGCCCGAACACATAAAAGCCATTGCCGAAATCGCTTCCCAATACAAACCGCGACCTGTTTTTTCAACTGAAAATGCTACTGTATGATTCCCACAAAACAAGAAGTTGAAGAAGCGTGTAGGCGAGTAAAACCGTATGTTCACAACACACCAGTACTGAGATCTTCCTATTTAAATGAACTTTCTGGTGCTGAAGTTTTTTTTAAATGTGAGAATTTTCAAAAGATGGGCGCTTTTAAAATGCGGGGAGCAACCAATGCAATTCTTCAACTTTCCGAAACACAGAAAAAAGCAGGAGTTGTAACACATTCCTCAGGAAATTTCGCGCAAGCACTTTCGTTAGCTGCTAAAAATTTAGGTGTAAAAGCATACATCGTTATGCCAGAAAATGCACCGCAAGTAAAAAAGGAAGCGGTAAAAGGTTACGGAGGAATTATCACAGAATCGCAATCAACACCGATTGCGAGGGAAACCGAAGCCGAACGTATTCAAAAAGAAACTGGTGCTACTTTCATTCATCCATCAAACGACAGAAATGTGATTCTCGGTAATGCAACTTCAGCCGCAGAATTGTTGCAAGCGCACCCTGATTTGGATTACGTTTTTGCACCCGTTGGCGGCGGCGGATTGATTGCGGGAACTTCACTTTCCGTAAAATATTTCGCAGCTGGTTGCAAAACAATAGGCGGTGAACCATTTGAAGTTGACGACGCTTTCCGAAGTCTAAAAAGTGGTAAAATAGAATTCAATGAAACCACAAATACAATTGCCGACGGACTGAAAACATTCCTCGGCGATATCAATTTCCCAATAATAAAAGAATTGGTTTCAGAAATAATTAGAGTTGAAGAAACCGAAATAATTTCAGCAATGAAACTTATTTGGGAGCGAATGAAGATAATTGTAGAGCCAAGCAGTGCGGTTGCACTTGCAGCTTTACTTCGCGAAAAAGAGCGTTTTAAAAATAAAAAAATTGGAATCATCATTTCCGGCGGAAATGTGGATTTGAAGAATTTGCCATTCTAATAATATATATGTTGTCGAGGCGCAATTGAAGTTAGGATTAAAGTAATGAGTACAGAAAACAAGAGATATTTAAAATTATCAGGCCTAGAGCCACTAGTAATTACCCCTGAAAGCAATTTTATAAATGTGGGGGAACGCACCAATGTAGCGGGTTCAAAGAAATTTCTACGATTAATTAAAGATAGAAATTTTGAAGAAGCCCTTTCCGTTGCGCGTGAACAAGTTGAAAATGGCGCGCAGATTATCGACATTAATATGGACGATGGTTTGATTGACGGCAAAGAGGCGATGGTGAAGTTTTTGAATCTTGTTATTGCCGAACCCGATATTTCGCGAGTTCCCATTATGATTGACAGCAGTAAATGGGAAATTATTGAAGCAGGCTTGCAAGTTGTGCAAGGCAAATGTGTGGTTAATTCCATCAGTTTAAAGGAAGGCGAAGCAGAATTTATCCACCACGCAAAACTCATAAAACGCTACGGTGCCGCGGTAATCGTGATGGCTTTTGACGAAACGGGCCAAGCTGATAATTACGATCGAAGAATAGAAATCGCCAGCAGATCGTATGATATTTTAGTGAACCAAGTAAAATTTGCTCCCGAGGATATTATTTTCGATTTAAATATTTTTCCGGTTGCCACAGGTATGGAAGAGCATCGCCGGAACGCCATCGATTTTATTGAAGCTACGCGCTGGGTTCGTGAAAACCTTCCGCATGTGAGTGTGAGTGGCGGCGTGAGCAATGTTTCCTTTAGTTTTCGTGGGAATGATCCAGTTCGTGAAGCGATGCATTCTGTATTTTTATATCACGTCATACAAGCTGGAATGAATATGGGAATTGTAAATCCGGCGATGCTCGAGGTTTATGATGATATTCCAAAGGATTTGTTGGAACGGGTGGAAGATGTTATGCTCGACCGTCGCGACGATGCAACGGAACGCTTGCTCGATTTTGCTGACACAGTTATAGGAACCGCCAAAGAAAGTAAAATTGATCTTTCGTGGCGGGAAGAAACGTTGCAGAATCGAATAACCAGAGCGTTAGTGAAAGGAATCGACGAATTTATTTTAGAAGATATTGAAGAGGCAAGGCAAAAAGCCGATAAACCTATTGAGGTAATCGAAGGGAATTTAATGATTGGAATGAATGTGGTTGGCGATCTTTTTGGGAGCGGAAAAATGTTTTTACCACAGGTGGTGAAAAGTGCTCGTGTTATGAAAAAAGCAGTTGCATATTTGCTTCCATACATTGAAGAAGAAAAACTGAAAAACCCACAAGTTGGCGATTCAAAAAATGCCGGAAAAGTGCTGATGGCAACTGTAAAAGGTGATGTTCACGACATCGGGAAAAATATTGTAGGCGTTGTTTTAGCGTGTAATAATTATGAAATTATCGATTTGGGCGTAATGGTTCCACCCGAAAAAATAATAGCGATTGCAAAAGAACAAAACGTGGATGCCATTGGTTTGAGCGGATTGATAACGCCATCGTTGGACGAAATGGTTTTTTTGGCGAAAGAAATGCAACGTCAAAACTTTAAAGTCCCTTTACTCATTGGAGGCGCCACAACTAGCAAAGCGCATACTGCGGTAAAAATTGATCCTGAATACGAATGTGCGGTAGTGCATATAAATGATGCTTCGCGGGCGGTTACGGTTGTTGGCGATTTATTGAAAAAGGAAACTTCAGATTTATACAAAGTGAATTTGAAGAAGGATTATGCAGTTTTCAGAAAGGATTTTTTGAAACGCCAAAGAGTGAAAACCTATATTTCCATTAAAGAGGCGCGAAAAAATAAGTTTCAAATTGACTGGAATACTTCAGAAATAAAAAAATCGAATCAATTGGGGATTCAGGTTTTAAAGGATTTCGATTTAAATGTTTTACAGGAATTTATTGATTGGACGCCATTTTTCAGAAGTTGGGAATTGCACGGAAGATATCCGGATATTTTAACTGATGAAATTGTAGGCGAACAAGCTTCGGAGTTATTCAAGGACGCAAAAGAAATGCTTCAAAAAATAATTTCAGAAAAACTATTGGAGGCGCGCGCTGTATTTGGAATTTTTGAGGCGAATACTGTAAATGATGATGATATTTCTTTGGAAATTCCAAATCCCAAATCCCAAATCCCAAATCCCATTTTTCGGACTTTACGCCAACAATCCCAAAAGGCGAAAGGGAAACCAAACATCGCGTTGGCAGATTTTATTGCCCCAAAAGAAAGTGGAATTCAGGATTACATTGGCTGTTTCTGCGTGAGCACAGGTTTTGGAACGCAGAAGTTGGCTACAAAATATGAAAAGGAACACGACGATTACAACTCCATAATGGTAAAAGCTTTGGCAGATCGTTTGGCAGAAGCATTTGCGGAATACCTTCACAAGAAAGTGCGCACAGAATATTGGGGCTATGCTTCTGAGGAAAACCTAACGAATGAAGATCTGATTTCAGAAAAATATAAAGGAATCCGTCCAGCCCCTGGCTATCCTGCTTGCCCGGACCATTTGGAAAAAATTACTATTTGGGAAGTTTTAAAAGTGAAAGAAAACATAGGCGTTGAACTTACCGAAAGTTTGGCAATGTGGCCGGCAGCTTCGGTTTCTGGTTATTATTTTGCCAATCCCGAAGCGCGCTATTTCGGTCTCGGAAAAATTAAGGAAGACCAAATTGAAGATTTCGCAAAGCGAAAAAATATGAATTTAGAAGAAGCTACAAATTGGCTCAAAACAAACTTAGCTGACTAATTATAAAAAGATACCCGCCAAAGTTTATATTGAGCGGAGACGAAATACGGGCATAAATATGAAAGTTACAGAACACATAAAAAACGGCAACGGAAAAACACAATTTTCGTTCGAGATTTTACCGCCTTTAAAGGGTGAAAATATACACTCCATTTTTGAAAACATAGATCCTTTGATGGAATTTCAGCCACCGTACATCAACGTGACATATCATCGCGAGGAATATGTTTTTAAGGAATTGAAAGACGGTTTGATTGAAAAGAAAGTCGTTCGCAAACGTCCGGGAACCGTTGGAATTTGCGCAGCAATCCAAAACCGTTATCAAGTAGATGCCGTACCACACATACTTTGTGGCGGATTTACGAAAGAAGAAACCGAGAATTTTTTGATCGACCTTCAGTTTTTAGGAATCGATAACGTAATGGCTTTGCGTGGTGATGCTGTAAAAAGCGAAACCTATTTCACCCCTGAAAAAAACGGTCATAAATATGCTTGCGACTTAGTTTCACAAATAAACTCTTTAAATAAAGGGACTTATTTGGATGATGAACTTCAAAATACAAATCCAACGGATTTCTGTGTGGGAGTAGCGGGTTATCCCGAAAAACACATGGAAGCACCCAGTAGTGAAAGCGATATTCATTTTCTAAAAAAGAAAATAAAAAACGGCGCTGAATATATTGTAACACAAATGTTTTTCGACAATGAAAAGTATTTCAAATTTGTGGAAAAATGCAGGGCTGAAGGAATTACAGTTCCAATTATACCCGGATTGAAACCTATTGCAGTAAAATCTCATCTCAATTTAATTCCGCACCGTTTTAAAGTAGATTTACCCGATGCATTAGTGATGGAAGTCGTGAAAGCAAATGATAATAAAGCTGTTCGGCAGATTGGGATCGATTGGTGCGTAAAGCAAAGTCAGGAACTTGTAAAGGCTGGTGTGCCGTTTCTTCACTATTATTCTATGGGGAAAAGCAGCAATATTAAAGAAATCGCTTCGCAGGTATTTTAAGATTGCTTTATTTTGTGGCAATGTCCCGAATCGCGCTTTTAGTATTTTTTTTCACAACATCATTTGTTTTTTCGCAAGAAAAAAACAAGGATTTTTTCGTGGATGCCAATTATTTTTACGGAACTATTCTTCGGCATAATAAGGATATTTCACATTTGGTGAAAGCCCATCCCGATGGTTTTATTGTCGGGTTTAACCGAAAAACTTACGGGGCAGAGCGCTGGCACGAAGAATATAACTATCCGGATTGGGGATTTTCTTTTGTAAACCAAAATACTCATTACGAGATTTTAGGAGACAATTATGGTCTTTACGGACATTTTAATTTTTACTTTTTAAAGCGAAATCTTTTCTTCCGAATAGGGCAGGGCATTGCATATAATACGAATCCGTTTGATTTGGAAACCAATTATAAGAATAACGCTTACGGAACCCATTTGTTAAGTTCGACCTATTTAATGTTGAACTACAACAAACAAAATCTTTTCAAAAACTTCGGAGTGCAGGCTGGGATTGCTTTAGTTCATTATTCCAATGGAAATTTTAAAGCGCCAAATTCTAGTACAAATGCTTTTACTGTAAATGTTGGTGTTCAATATGCTGTTGAAAGTGACGCTCCCAAGCAATACATTTCCGATTCGCTTTCGAAGAAAATTTCAGAACCCGTAAAATACAATTTCGTGCTTCGTGGAGGTTTGAATGAAAGTGACTATTTAAACCTTGGGCAGCATCCTTTTTTTGTGGTTTCGGCCTTTGCAGATAAACGGTTGAGCTATAAAAGTACGCTTCAGTTAGGTGCCGATTTCTTTTACTTAACATTTCTGAAAAGTGAAATAGAATATTTATCCATTGCTTTCCCAAGTTCTGGTGTAGAAGGGGATGAAGACTTTAAGCGCGTCGGGATTTTTGCGGGTCACGAATTGCGCATCAGTAATTTAGCAGTGGTTACTCAAGCTGGTTATTATGTTTATTATCCTTATGATTTTGAAGGAAGAACTTATTTTAGAGCAGGTTTGAAATATTATATGACCGATAAACTATTTAGCGCAATAACCCTAAAATCGCACGGAGCGAAAGTGGAAGGTGTAGAGTTTGGCGTGGGAATTAGAATATAAATTATGAAGAAAACATTTTTTTTAGGATTCATTTTTCTCTTGATTTCGTGCGATTCCGAAAACAGTTGGGATTGTGTGCAAGCAGCGGGAGATTCTGTTTCCAAAGAATACACTGTTTTAGATTTTTCAAAAATTAGGATTGAAGACGACGTTACGCTATACTTGAAGCAAGGTGAACCGCAACAGGTAAGACTAGAAACTGGTGAAAACCTTTTGAGTGATATTTCCGTAAGTGTTGAAGGAAAAACACTTGTAGTGAAAGACCACAACAGTTGCAATTTGGTGCGCGATTATGGAATTACAAAAGTATTTGTTACCGCACCAAACATTACTGAAATTAGGAATAGCTCAGCTTATGATGTTATTGGTGAAGGAATTTTGAATTTTCCAGAACTTACATTGGTTAGTAATTCTACTGCAGGACCTGATAATATTCGTAAAAGCGGTGATTTTTATTTGAATATTAATTGTGAAGTATTTCGGGTTATAGCAAATGGACAAAGTGTTTTCTATATCACTGGATACTCACAAAAGTCCAGTTTGAGTTTTGATGATGAAATGCCGCGGTTTGAGGGCCAAAATCTTGTAATTGATGAACTTACTGTTTCTCAAAGAAGTGCTAATAAAATGATAGTAAACCCACGGCAAAGTATCGTAGGAAAAATTATGGCGACTGGCGATATTATTAGTCACAACAGACCGCCGTTGGTGGATGTAAAAGAATTATTTACAGGCAAGCTATTATTTGAAGATTAGTTTATCTTTACCGCCGTTGAAAAAAATATGAAGCACCTTCTTTCCGTATTCACAGCCATACTTTTAAGTTTTCCGATTTTTTCCCAAGAAAAGGAATTGAAGCCCGTTTCTTTGGAGGCCGATTTTTTTTACGGAACCATACTTGAACACAACCCAGATATTCAGCATATAATTACAGGACATCCCACAGGTTTCTTCCTTTCCTATAATCGAAAAACATACGGTTTTAATGAGTGGGAACGCCGCTACAACTATCCAGATTGGGGTTTTACAGTTGCCTATCAGGACATGCACAACGAGTATCTAGGAAATGTCGTGGGTGCCTATGGGCATATGAACTGGTATTTTTTAAACAGACATTTGATGCTCCGCGTTGGGCAGGGAATTGCTTATTCTGCAAACCCTTTTGATACAGAAACCAATTATAATAACAACGCCTATGGCACCCAACTTTTAAGCACCACTTTTTTAAAGGGAAATTATGTGCGCGAAAATATATGGAAGGGTCTTGGTTTTCATGCTGGGTTTACGGTAATTCATTACAGCAACGCCAATTTTAAAGCTCCCAACAATAGTACAAATTCATTTTTATTAAATGCAGGAGTTAGTTATCAATTGGATTATAAAGAGTTTCCTGAATATATTAAAAAAGAAGATTCGCTTAGCAAAACCTACGCCGAAAGGGTTAAATTTAATTTTGCTTTTAGGACAGGTGTAAACGAGAGTGATGTTGTGGGACTTGGGCAGGAACCGTTTTATGTAGCATCTATATTTGCTGACAAGCGCATAAATTATAAAAGTACATTTACAGCCGGTGTAGATGTTTTCTTTTCAACTTTTTTAAAGGAATTGATCACTTACCGCTCCATTGCTTATCCTGAAGACGGTCTTACAGGTGATGAAGATTACAAACGTGTTGGGCTTTTTGTAGGTCACGAATGGCGTTTCAATAAAGTGGCGTTCGTGTCACAGCTTGGCTATTATGTGTATTGGCCTTATGCTTTTGAAAATCGTGTTTACAACCGTTTGGGTCTGAAAAGATATTTTTTCAATGATAAAATATTTGCTGCGGTTACAGTGCACGCACATTGGGCAAAAGCGGAAGCCGTTGAGTTTGGGGTTGGGTATAGGTTATAAGAAAAAAAATAATGAACAATACAACAGTAGAATTTTGTAAAAAAGCATCAAAGTGTTTGAAAACAGTCTTATGTCTTGTTTCTTGCAGCCTAGCGGTCATGGTTCTTTTTACTGGATGTAGTTCGGACTCGGGTTGGGATTGTATTCAAACAGCGGGAGATATTGTGCAGAAAGAAGTTTCTGTGCAGCCTTTCACCAAAATACTGGTTTGGGAACGAACCAAATTATTCATTCAGCAAGGCGATGTTCAAAAAGTAGTTGTTGAAACCGGTGAAAATTTAATGAATGATATTGTAGTTTCCGTAACCAATGGAAAACTTGAGATCCGTAATAATAATTCCTGTAATTTGGTGCGTGATTACGGATTGACCAAAGTATATGTAACTTCTCCAAACCTAACGGAAATACGCAGTAGCACAGGACTTCCCGTAGAGAGTATTGGTGTTTTGCGATTTCCAAGCTTGAGTCTTGCCTCTGAAGATCAAGAAAATGAAGATGAATACCATATTGATGGCGATTTTAAGTTGAACTTGGAAGTAGAAAGTTTAAATATTGTCGCCAATGGACTTTCCAAATTTTATTTAAGCGGAAGTGCAACCAATGCCAGTTTTGGCCTATACGCTAGCGATTGCAGGATTTATTCTGAAGATTTGATCGTACAGAAATTAACTGTTTATCATCGTAGTACCGGCCCAATGGTGGTGAATCCACAACAATCCATCAAAGGAAAAATAATAAGCTTAGGCAATGTTATTTCCAAGAACAGACCTCCAATTGTTGAGGTTGAAGAACTTTATAGAGGCAGACTTATTTTTGAATAGTCAATTCAGAAAACAACTTTTCCAGTATAGTATTTTTTTGATGTAGCTGAAGTATTTTCAAGCCATTGTCGTGGGCAAAATCGAAGACCTTTCCGCGCATATCCTGCTCCGTTTCAAAGTATAATTGATAGACAAATCCCACTGTATTTTCAACCTTTTCAATCTTCGGAAGCTTTTGCAACGCTACTTCTTCCACCCGATAATCAAACTCCACTTCAATAATTTGTTGCTTGCTTTTTTTTAAATCTGAAAGCTTTTTATCGAGTACAATCTCTCCTTTGTTAATTATAATAACTCGGTCACAAATAGCTTCAACTTCCTGCATAATGTGTGTGGAAAGCAAAACCGTTTTTTCCTTCCCAACGTTTTTTATAAGTTGGCGGATTTCAATCAATTGATTTGGATCCAAACCGGTTGTGGGTTCATCTAGTATCAAAACTTCTGGATTGTGTAACAGCGCATTTGCAAGCCCAACACGTTGCCGATATCCTTTGGAAAGCTGACCGATTTTTTTGTTTGCTTCAGGCGTTAAACCAGTTTTTTCAATTACACTTTCAACTTCAGTTTTTGGAATATTATAGATTCCCGCATTAAAAAGAAGATATTCCCGAACGTACATATCCAGATAAAGCGGATTGTGCTCCGGCAGATAGCCTACACTTTTTTTTACGGCAATATCTTCTTTGTTCACTTCAAAACCGTTAACAACGGCTACGCCTTCCGAAGCGGGAAGATAAGTGGTCAAAATCTTCATCATTGTGGATTTTCCTGCTCCGTTTGGCCCTAAAAAACCAACGATTTCGCCTTTTTCAATATTGAATGAAACCTTGTTCAGCGCTTTTTGTTCGCCGTAGGATTTGGTAATATTTTCTACTTTTATTGACATATTTTCAGAAGTTGAACAAAGTTAAGCAAATAAAAAACTGAAAAAAGTCTTTTTCGTTTTTAAGAATTAACTACATTAGCAAACTATTAAAACACAATGAGCACAATTTTTACTTGCAACAATTTTTGGTTTTTCTATTTTAACGATAGAACCGGGATTGTTGTATAGGTAACTGAACCATAAAACATTTAAAGTCCCGGAAATTTTTTCCGGGACTTTTTTTTTAACCAAAATTTAAAATTATGAGTCTAAAAGTAGCAATGCAGGGAATTGAAAGTTCGTTCCACCACCAAGCAGTCCAAAAACTTTTTCCGAATGAGGATTTAACCCTTTTAATGTGTGATTCTTTTGAGAAAGTAACCAATGCGGTAAATAATTCTGCCCTAGATTACGGTGTAATAGCAATTGAAAACACGATTGTAGGTTCTATTTTGCCCAATTATGGATTGATAGATACTGGCAATTTTGAAATCCTGGCTGAAACAGTTTTAGATATCCAAATGTACGTAATGGCTTTGGAAAGTGAATCCATTCACGATATAAAGGAAATACATTCGCATCCCGTTGCCCTGCTTCAATGTCGGGATTATTTGCAGAAATTTCCACCGCAATTCAAAGTTATTGAAGGGAAAGACACTGCTTCCGAAGCAAAAAAAATCAAAGATCAAAATTTAACAGGAGTTGCAGCCATTGCTGGAAAGCAGGTTGCTGAGAGGTTTGGGCTTAAAATTCTCGACAGTAATATTCAAGATATAAAGGAAAACCATACGCGCTTCGTACTTTTGGGCAAAAAAGAAAAGCAACCAATCCAGCAGGCCGACAAAGCTTCCCTTAAATTTGTACTCGAACACAATGTGGGAAGTTTGGGGAATGTGTTGAACCTTTTAACGACTTTCAATATAAACCTGACCAAAATACAATCGCTTCCTATTGTTGGAAAACCTTGGCAATATGCGTTTTTTGTCGATGTGGTTTTTGAAGATGAAAATTTCTTTTTTGAAGTAATGGAAATGCTAAAAAAAACAGTTAAAGAATTAAGTATATTGGGTGTTTACAAACAAGATGAAACACACGCCCAATCTCAATTTTCAAATGCAATTTTAAATGGAAAATAATAAAAATCTTCGCAATTGGCTAAACAAAATGGAACTTGCCCACCCCATTGTAATTGCGGGCCCGTGCAGCGCAGAAACTGAGGAACAGGTGTTAAAAATAGCACACCAGCTAAAAGAAACCGACACAACAGTTTTGCGAGCCGGAATATGGAAACCAAGAACACGCCCTGGCAATTTTGAGGGTGTTGGCGCTTTGGGACTGAAATGGCTACAAAAAGCGAAACAGGAAACGGGGTTGATGATAGCAACCGAAGTTGCAAATGCCAATCACGTAGACTTGGCCTTGAAGCACGATGTAGATATTCTTTGGGTGGGTGCACGCACAACAGTATCTCCTTTTATTGTCCAGGAAATTGCGGACGCTTTAAAAGGAACTGATAAAATAGTTTTGGTAAAAAACCCCGTGAACCCAGATTTAGCATTGTGGTTGGGTGCCGTGGAGCGCTTTTATGCTTCTGAAGTAAAAAACTTGGGTGTTATACACCGTGGGTTTTCCACCTATGAAAAAACTCGCTACCGAAATAATCCAGAATGGCAAATACCGATTGATCTTCAAAATAAATTTCCAGATTTACCGCTTATTTTGGATCCTTCGCACATTGCGGGGCGTAGGGATATTATTTTTGATTTATGCCAAACCGCGCTCGATCTCAATTATGATGGTTTAATGGTAGAAACCCATTTCGATCCAGACAACGCTTGGAGCGATGCCGAGCAACAGATTACACCCGCAACTTTAAAACAAATGACTACCGATTTGCGAATTCGGAAACAGGAAGGCGATGCTGTAGAATTCAAAAATAAGTTGAATACGCTACGAACAAAAATAGACGTCCTGGATCATCAGCTTATAGAAGCATTGGGAAAACGAATGAAAATTGCGGATGATATAGGTGTGTTAAAAAAGAAGAACAACGTTGCCATTCTTCAAACAAAACGGTGGAACGAGATATTGGGAAAAATGATTTTGGAAGGTGAGGAAAATCAATTGAGCGAGGAATTTATCCTAAAAATATTTAAAGCTATTCATCAAGAGTCCATCAATCATCAAAAAAAGGTTATTAATGATTAAAAAGTTTTGCAACTTTGCTATATGAAAGGCACCGTCTATAAATCCACTGGAAGCTGGTATACCGTGAAAGCCGAAAACGGCACTTTTTACGATTGCCGCATAAAAGGGAAGTTTCGCATGGATGGAATAAAAAGCACCAATCCTGTTGCGGTAGGCGATCACGTAGATTTTGATGTTGAAAAAAAAGGAGATGAAACCGTTGGAGTTATTAAACATATTGATGAACGCGAAAATTACATAATCCGAAAATCTGTAAATCTTTCAAAGCAAACTCACATTATTGCTGCGAATATTGATATTGCCTTCCTGTTAATTACCTTAAATAATCCACCAACATTCACCACTTTTATCGACCGTTTTTTGGTTACTGCGGAAGCCTATCATATTAAGGCCGTGCTGCTTTTCAATAAAATTGATACGTATAACGAAGATGAATTGCTTGAAATAAAACTTCTCGCCGCGCTTTACCGAAAAATAGGGTATGAGTGCATCGGAATTTCAGCAATCACAGGGAAAAACATTGACAAAGTAAAAACGTTGATGCAGGATAAAGTAACCATGTTTTCTGGTCATAGCGGCGTAGGTAAATCTACTTTGATAAATGCTTTGGAGCCAGGTTTGAGTCTAAAAACCTCTAAAATTTCAGAGCAGCATTTACAGGGGCAGCACACTACCACTTTTGCTGAAATGTTCGATCTTTCCTTTGGCGGTCAAATAATAGACACACCAGGAATAAAAGGTTTTGGAGTGGTTGAAATAGACAAAGAGGAACTTGGCAATTATTTTCCCGAGTTTTTTGAATTGAAGGAAAACTGCAAATTCAACAACTGTCTTCATATTGAAGAACCGCATTGCGCGGTGAAAGAAGCCTTGGAAAACGAAGAAATAGCTTGGTCTCGTTATAAAAGTTATTTGCAAATTTTGGAAGGTGAGGAAGACCATTTTAGAAAAGATATTTATAACGAAAAGTAAATTCCAAAATAAAAATCGCAAATCCCAAACATTCAGAATTCTAATAATCTAATTATCCAACAATCCAAAATGCGTGTTTTAATCCAAAGAATAAAAAAAGCATCAGTTACCATTGAAGGAAATATTTTTTCTGAAATAAATCATGGCCTTCTTATTTTGTTGGGAATTGAGGAAGAAGATACCCAAGAAGATATTGACTGGTTGGCAGGAAAAATTGCACGTTTACGGATTTTTTCAGATGAAAATGATGCGATGAATCTTTCGGTACAAGATGTAAAAGGGGATTGTTTGGTTGTAAGTCAGTTCACACTTCACGCAAATACAAAAAAAGGAAACCGTCCCTCATTCATTAGTGCCGCAAAGCCTGAAATTGCCATCCCACTCTACGAAAAATTCGTGCTTCAGCTTGAAAAAGAAACAAATAGAAAAGTACGAACCGGAAGTTTTGGAGCCATGATGGATGTAGCTCTAATTAATGATGGTCCCGTTACAATTTGGATTGATTCAAAAAAAAGAGAATAATCTCTTTAACTTTTTCTTAACTTTCAGAAATTTTATATATTGCCCTGTTTTTATACAGATTGATGAAAAAATTTCTTTGCCTCACACTTTTACTTTGCTCAGTTCATATATATTCCCAAAAGGACTATTCCATAGCTTCTATAAATAAAGAACTGACTAAATACTCCAACAGTGTTTTAATTGATGAATTGGTTGAAATAGACGTAACCGACATCAATAAAATGAAAACCAAAACACATCGCGTTTTAGCGGTGCTCAACAAAATGGGTGATGACGATGTTCAACTTCGTGAATATTATGACGACAATTCAAGCGTAAAAAATATTGAAGTTTGGATTTATGATGCTTTTGGAAAGGAATTGGAACACTTCAAAAAGAAAAACTTTGTAGATGTAAGCCGAACGGGGATAAGTATTTATAGTGATGACCGAATGTTGGGTATAAATTATACGCCTACGACGTATCCTTATATTGTGGTTTACGAAAGCGAAACCGAAAGCGGGGATTCTGCATTTATAAGTCCTTGGTATCCTTTGGGTGGATATGCTGAAAGCACTCAAAAAAGTATTTATAAAATTAAATTTGACCCAGCAAATAAGCCAAAATATAAATCCCTGAACTTAGAAGGTTTTGATATATCCATTTCTGAAACACCGGACGAAATTATTTTTTCTGCTATAAATATTAAAGCCATTAGATATGAGGAGCACAGTCCTTCCTATAACAAAGTTTTACCTAACGTAACCATAGCTCTTAATAATTTTAAATTGAAAGGAACTACTGGCACAGGCAAGGATTGGCAACAATTTGGAAGTTGGATGGACAAAAGCCTACTTTCAGATGTTAACGAACTTCCCGAAGGAACTTTGTCAAGGGTTAAAAGCTTGGTTGCAAATGAAACCACAAATGAAGGAAAGGCCCGGAAAATTTATCAATATGTCCAGGACAAAGTTCGCTATGTAAGTATCAGTATTGGGATAGGCGGATGGAAACCGATGCCCGCTTCTGATGTTGACAAACTAAGTTATGGCGATTGCAAAGCATTGACAAACTACACAAAAGCATTGTTGAATGCCGTTGGTGTTCCTTCCTATTACACCGTTATATATGGAGATGCCTCAGAACGGGACATTATTTCAGATTTTACTTCTTTACAGGGAAATCACATTATTCTGGGAATCCCTAATAACGGGGAAATTACATGGCTAGAATGTACCGATCAAGACAAGCCGTATGGCTATATGGGTGATTTCACGGATGATCGTGATGTGTTGATGATTACACCTGATGGAGGAAAAATTGCACATACCAAAGTATACGAAACTGAAGAAAGTACGCAGGTTAACACTTCAAAAGTAAAAGTTGATGTAAATGGCAATGTTACAGCAGATTTTGAAAGTGTTTCCAAAGGAATTCAATATGACAATAAATATTTACTTCCGAAGAAAAAACAGGATGACGTTGATGAATATTACAAAAATAGATGGAGCTATGTCAATGGATTTTCATTGAACAATTTTGAGTTCAACAATGATCGTGAAAATATAATTTTCACTGAAAATGTTTCAATAATTATTCCTAGTTACGCAAATGCTGTTAGCAATGATTTTCTTTTCTGTGCCAATATTTTTAATCAAAGTCAGCACATTCCCCCGCGCATTGAAAACAGAAAGCAGAATCTCTATTTAGGCCATGGATATGTGGATATGGACACTGTAGAAGTTGAAATTCCTGAAAACTTTTCTATTGACGCCTTACCAGAAGCAACTGTTTTGGAAACCAAATTTGGAAAATATGAAATCGGCTTCACTAAAACAGCTGAAAACAAATTGGTTTATACCAGAAAGTTACTCATCAACAAAGGCGAATATCCTCCTTCGGAATATGAAAACTATCGTGATTTTTTACGATCCATCGCGAGATTGGACAAAACAAAAATCCTTTTAAAACAAAATGTACACTAAAACAAATTAAGCCCAATGCAAATAAAAATAATCACAACAATTGCAGTGTTATTCTTTTCGAATTTATCAGTTGCACAAAATTATAAATTCGGTAAAGTTTCTGAGGAAGAATTGCTTCAAAAAGCACACCCCACAGATCCAACAGCCAATGCGACGATTCTTTATCGTGAAACCAAAACCGATTTTCAATATACTCAGGATGCTGGGTGGTATATGGTTACAGACTATTTTGAAAGGGTAAAAATTTACACAAAAGATGGTTTTGAACGAGCAAATGCAACCATTAATTTATATAAAGGTAATGGCGAGGACAAACTTCTTGGGCTTAAAGGATATACTTATTATTTAGAAGATGGTAAAGTGCAAGAAGTGAAACTTAAAAGTGATGGAATTTTTGAGGAAGAGTCCTCTAAGTACCTTATGCAGACAAAAATTACAATGCCAGACGTTCGGGAAGGATGTGTAATTGAATACAAATACACAATTAATTCGCCATTCATTTTCAATATAGATGAATTCAGATTTCAGGAAACCATTCCTGTTGATAAAGTGAGTGTAGTTTTCACAACGCCAGAGTATTTCGTTTACAAAACACACCAACGTGGCTGGGTTCCTTTTAAAATCAATTCGGAAACGAGGGAAAGAACAATGAGTTTTAGACAAACTAGTCAAGATTTAAGTGCATTAACCACTTCTGGCCTTCCACAAACATCAACAAGAGAGATAAAGTTTAAGGAAGACACGTATACGGTAGAAATCGATAAGGTTCCAGCACTTAAAGAAGAAGCCTTCGTGGGCAATTTGGATAACTACACTACTGCATTACAATTTGAGATGAGTTACATGGATTTTCCCGGAAGCCCATTAAAAACCTATGCCACAACTTGGGAAGACGTTTCAAAGAGTATCTATCGCATAGATGATTTTGGCACAGAACTAGACCGCAACAATTATTTTGAAAGTGATATAGACGCTCTGTTGAACGGTGTAACCAAGCCCGAAGAAAAGACGGGTCTTATCTTTTCGTACGTTTTAAATAAAATGAACTGGAATGGTTACAACGGTTTTTACACCAATGAAGGTGTTAAAACGGCATATAAAAAAGGCTCAGGGAATGTGGCAGATATAAACCTGATGTTGGTGGCAATGTTGCGCCACGCAAAGTTGGACGCAAATCCCGTTTTAGTGAGCACAAAAGAACACGGAATTCCATTATTCCCAACTCGGAATGGTTTTAATTATGTGATTGCCGCAGTTAATTTTCCGCAGGGAACTTTATTGCTTGATGCAACAAATAAAGATGCTGAAATTGGTGTTTTAAAATCTAATATTTTAAACTGGCAAGGCCGTATTATTAAGAAGGATGGAACTTCTGGTTGGGTTTCTTTAAGTTCGATGGTTCCAGCTGTAAAAAGCGCCATGGTAAATGCTGAAATAAAATCAGATTTAGCGGTTTTAGGGAAAACCCAAAGCAGATTTACCGGCAATTACGCCTTTCAATATAGAACAGAATTCAAAAACTTGAATGAAGACGCCCAGCGCAAGGCAATTGAGAAAAACAGCAACCATGCAGAACTTTCTAATTTGCATTTTGAAAACTTGACTACTCCTGGACAACCCGTTTCATTGGAGTATGATTTTGAAGCCCTAGATGTTGTGGAAGATGTAGCTGGCAAACTTTATTTTTCTCCAATGGTCTTTATGGTCACTAAAGAAACCCCATTTAAGTCCGAAACTCGTGATTACCCTATTGATTATGGGTATCCAATGAAGAATAGATATATAATAAATATTTCATTACCAGAGAATTATAAAGTGGAATCATTGCCCGAGAATGCCGTTTTTAATTTAGGTGAAAATACGGGAAGCTACCGATATCTTATTTCACAAGTTGGCAACAAACTGCAGCTTTCGGTGGAATTTGCAATGAACAAATCCTTCATCGCCGCTGAAGAATATGGGAACCTTAAAAAATTCTACGAACTTTTAATTGCGAAGGAAAACGAAAAAGTTGTACTTTCAAAGTCATAATGGATATCAAAAACGCACAAAAAGCAGTAGATGCTTGGATACAGGAGCACGGCGTTCGTTATTTTAACGAACTTACAAATATGGCGCAACTCACTGAGGAAGTGGGTGAAGTGGCTCGCATAATAGCCCGTCGCTATGGAGAACAGAGCGAAAAGGAAAGCGACAAAAATAAAGATTTGGGAGAGGAGCTTGCAGATGTTATTTTTGTAGTGCTTTGCCTTGCCAACCAAACTGGCGTTGATCTTGAGAAAGCTTTTGAAAAGAAATTAGAGCTTAAGACCAAACGCGATCACGATAGGCATCATGGCAACAAAAAACTTAAATAAATGTTTAAAAAAGTAATAAATACTAAAGGTTTTTGGAAATCGGTACTTTCATTGGCAGTGGCTTTCGCCATACTGTTTGCGTTGATAAAATGGGCAATTGAAGGTTTTGAGCTGGCATATTTCACTGAACAAAATCCGTGGATGTTTATACTTACCCTACTTCTTGCCGGCTTTGTATATGGTTTTTTTGTAACCTTCGGAAAGTTCCGTGCGAAGCTTAAAGAAAAAGAGTCTGGACGATGAAGGCCATTCTCGAACGCGGAAGTTTTCCTAATAAAAATTTAAAAATCAACATCAGCGGTTCCAAAAGTGAATCGAACAGAATGTTGATACTTCATGCGCAGTTTTCAAATATTTCAATAGAAAACCTTTCCGAAAGTGATGATACAAAAGTTTTGCTTGAAGGTTTAAAAACTACAAAAGGGACGGTCGATGTGCATCACGCTGGAACTGCAATGCGTTTTCTAACAGCTTATTTCTCGGCAAAGGATGGAGCCGAAATAATTCTTACTGGAAGCCAGCGCATGCAAGAACGCCCCATCGGGATTTTGGTGGAAGCACTAAAAAATTTGGGCGCTGAAATTGAATATCTTAAAAACGAAGGTTTTCCACCTTTAAGATTAAAAGGAAAATCGCTTCAAAAGAATGAGGTAAAAATTAAAGCCAATGTGAGCAGTCAATACATTTCTGCTCTAATGCTTGTGGCCCCAATGTTTCCGAATGGTTTGAAAATTTTTTTGGAAGGAAAAACCACTTCTATTCCATATATTGAAATGACACTTTCACTGTTGAAAAACATAGGAATAAAGGGAAGCTTTAGTAAAAATGAAATAACAATTCCGTCGGCAAAGAATATTAAAAAAACTACTTTGGTTGTTGAATCAGACTGGAGTTCGGCTTCTTATTTTTATAGCTTGGTCGCGCTTTCCGAAAATTCTGAAATGACCCTTGGAAGCTATTCTAAGGAAAGTCTTCAAGGCGATTCAGCTTTAGCGCAGATATACGATTCTTTAGGTGTGAAGACTGTTTTTAATACTTCTGAAGGCACCATTTCACTTTCAAAAAGCAAATCGGAATTACCAGACTCTCTACTTCTTGATTTATCAAACACACCAGATTTGGCGCAGACAATCGCCGTTACTTGCTTCGGATTGGGCATAAGTTGCAAACTTACCGGTCTTCATACCTTAAAAATTAAGGAAACTGATAGGCTTTTGGCTTTAAAAAATGAATTGGAAAAATTGGGGGCTTCAGTGCAAGTTGATGAAAACTCGTTAAACCTTGAAAAAGCATCACAAATCAATTCAAATATTTTAATAGAAACTTACCAAGATCACCGTATGGCAATGGCTTTTGCACCACTTTCCTTAAAAATGAACATCGCAATAAACAATGCCGAAGTGGTTTCGAAGTCATACCCAAATTTTTGGAAAGACTTACAAAATGCGGGTATTAAATGTCTACTTGAAGTTTAATCAAAATTACGGTTTTACTTCATTAAACATCCGTCATCCCGCATAAAGCTTCCATCACAAAACATTTCCGAATAATAAACCCCCATTTACTTGACAACGCCTGTTTTGAGGTTGTATATTTGCGCCCTTGTAAAATCTAAAGACACGACGAATTATGGGAATGAAACTTTCAAATTTCAACTTTAACCTTCCAGAGGAATTATTGGCTGAATATCCAGCTCCAAACCGCGATGAATCCCGCTTGATGGTGCTAAACCGAAAAGATAAAACCATTGAGCACAAAATGTTCAAGGACCTTATTGATTATTTTGAAGAGGATGATGTTTTGATAACCAATAATACTAAAGTTTTTCCAGCGCGTTTATTCGGTAACAAAGAAAAAACCGGGGCCCGTATTGAAGTTTTTCTTCTAAGGGAATTGAACCCAGAAACCCGTCTTTGGGACGTTTTGGTAGATCCAGCCCGAAAGATTAGAATTGGTAACAAATTGTATTTTGGAGATGATGAAACCCTTGTGGCCGAAGTTATAGACAACACAACTTCCCGTGGAAGAACACTTCGTTTTCTTTTTGACGGTTCTTATGAGGAATTCCGAAACAAGTTGACAGAATTGGGCGAAACACCACTTCCAAAATACATAAAAAGAGAAGTAGAGCCTGAAGATGCAGAGCGTTACCAGACTATTTTCGCCAAAAATGAAGGAGCTGTTGCTGCGCCAACTGCTGGTTTGCACTTTTCAAAACATCTTTTAAAGCGTCTTGAAATCAAAGGTATAAACATTGCCGAAGTTACGCTTCACGTAGGTTTGGGAACTTTTAGCTCTGTTGAGGTAGAAGATCTTTCAAAACATAAAATGGACTCGGAAGAAATGAGTATACTCCAAAATTCCGTAGATATAATAAATGCAGGAATTAAACGCAAAAAGCGTGTTTGTGCTGTGGGTACTACTGCAATGCGTGCTTTGGAAAGCTCAGTTTCTTCTAACCATACTTTGAACGCTTACACTGGATGGACCAATAAATTCATTTTTCCTCCGTATGATTTCAGTATTGCAAATGCGATGGTAACTAACTTTCACACGCCAAAATCTACCTTGTTAATGATGGTTTCAGCTTTTGCAGGTCACGATTTTATAAAGGAAGCCTATGCCGAGGCGATTAAAGAAAAATATAGATTTTACACTTACGGAGACGCTATGTTGATTATCTAATAAATACCACAAAACCTTAAAAAATCCTGATGTCAATCAGGATTTTTTATTTTATAAGCGTTTGGTTTTCAAATGTCAAATAAAAAATTTACCTTAGTCATCCTTAATTTAAAGCTAACTATCAGTTGAAATGAAAAAAACTACGCTTTTCTTCATTTTATTTTTAACCTTTTTTACCGCCTTTCCGCAAGGAGGAGATAACGATTTGCCTGAAAGTTGGGACTTAAATTTAGAAGTGGTGCCTACTATTATTCGGCTTCCAACTTTGGACTTTGAGAATATAGTTCAACAAGACAGCATCAATGATTTGGATAAAACCATGCCTTGGCGTTATGGTATTGAAATTCCATTAAGTTTAAATATGCAGCATGGCGGTCTTTGGACTGTTTTGCCTAATGGCGGAAGAATTTGGCAAGCTACTATAAAATCATCTGGGGCATTAAATTTAAGTATCAATTTTGACGACTTTTTCTTACCTAAGGGTTCTCGACTTCAACTTTATAATGATGACCAGACCGATATTATTTCATCCTTAACAAACAATCAAAATAGTAGTGAAGGTAAACTTGGTACTTGGTTTGTAGAAGGCGATATTATATGGATAGAATATTACCAACCGCCAAGAGTGCAAGGTTCTCCAAGGCTTAATATTGAAAGTGTTATTCACGGTTACAGAATGGGAAGATTGAATCTGCTTGTTGATGGAAATCGCGGATTGAATGATTCTGGAGAATGTAATTATGACGTTAATTGTCCAATAGGAAATGATTTTGACCAAAAGAAAGATTTACTTAAAAAAGCTGTTGCTCTGCTCAATTTGGGCAATGGTCATTTGTGCTCAGCCTCACTTGTTAATAATGCTTTAAACGACAAAACGCCCTATTTACTGACTGCGAACCATTGTTTGGATAACAGCAACCCGGCGCTTTGGTCTGTACGTTTTAACTGGGTGAGTCCAACTCCAGTTTGCGCTACGGGTGGTGATAGTGGCGATTTGCAGACAAATTTTACAGTAAGCGGTGCCGAATTAAGAGCAAAAAATAGTTTGAGCGATTTTGCCTTGGTTGAACTTTTTAATCCCATTCCCGATTCTTGGGATGTTGCTTTTGCAGGTTGGGACAATTCTGATTCAAATCCGCTGTTTGAAGTTGGAATACATCATCCAAATGGGGATATTATGAAAATTTGTCGTGATGATTCCGGAGCGCAGAAAGTTGATGCCAATGGCACTCAAGTATGGTTGATTGGCGGCGGTACCCACGGCTCTGGAAATGGTTGGGAAATAGGTACTACAGAAAGTGGTTCTTCAGGCTCGCCTCTTTTTGATCAAAATGGAAGGCTTATTGGGCAATTGTATGCGGGACAGTCTGCCTGTACTGGTTTGGAAAACAATAACGATTACGATATTTATGGAAGATTCGGTGTTTCTTGGAACAATGGAAATGCTCCCGAAGCACGTTTAAAAGATTGGTTAGATCCAACAAATACAGGACACACAACAATTGAAACGCTTCAGAATTTGTTGAATACACCTGAATTTCAACTAATAGGTGAACTTAAAATTTACCCCAATCCAGCAAGTACCCTCATTACCGTAATGAACAATAGATACCCTCATTTATCTTACGTATTTTCCAATGTTATGGGCCAGCGAATCCATTCAGGTAATTTGTCCAATACAATGAATACTATTGCTGTAGATAATCTTACTGAAGGAGTTTATTTCCTTCATTTAGTGGATGAAGACACAAAAGACTCTATCACAAAAAAGATAATTATTAAAAAATAACCATAATTCTATTTATGTTTTAAGCCTCTATTCTGAAAAGGAAGGAGGCTTTTTTATTTTAAATACCCTAATTTTGCACGATGGTTTCAGAAAAAAAGGACATACGCGCACTTTCAAAAGAAGAACTTAGAAGCTTCTTTGTTAGCATTGGCGACAAAGCATTCCGCGGAACGCAGGTTTACGAATGGCTTTGGGGAAAGGGAATTCACAGTTTTGACGAAATGACCAATCTTTCCAAAGAAACTCGGGCGCATCTAAACGAAAACTTTGTGATTAACCATATAAAAGTTGATTTTATCCAAAAAAGTAATGATGGTACTATTAAAAATGCAGTAAAGCTTCACGATGATTTTGTGGTGGAATCTGTTTTAATTCCAACAAAAAAGAGAACCACAGCCTGTGTTTCTTCTCAAGTGGGTTGCAGCTTGGATTGTACGTTCTGCGCTACGGCAAGATTGAAAAGAATGCGAAACCTAAACCCAGACGAAATTTACGACCAAGTAGTGGCGATTGATAAAGAAAGTCGTCTATATCACAATAAACCACTTTCAAACATTGTGTTTATGGGAATGGGTGAACCGTTGATGAACTACAAAAATGTATTGGAATCCATCGACAAAATAACAAGTGATGAAGGTTTGGGAATGTCGCCAAAACGTATTACGGTTTCTACTTCCGGCGTGCCGAAAATGATAAAGAAATTGGCTGATGACGAAGTGAAATTTCATCTCGCTGTTTCGTTGCATTCCGCAATTCAAGAAACACGCGAGCAGATTATGCCTTTTGCCAAAAATTTTACTTTGGAAGATCTTCGCGAATCTTTGGAATATTGGTACAGCAAAACCAAACGTAAAATAACTTATGAATACATTGTTTGGAAGGATATAAACGACAAGTGGGCCGATATTGAAGCTCTTGTTACATTCTGTAAATATGTACCCTGCAAAGTAAATATCATTGAATACAATCCTATTGACGATGGGCATTTTCAACAAGCTTCTTCAACTGTTATTGATGATTATATTGAAGCGTTGGAGCACGACCGAATTCCTGTAACCGTTCGCCGAAGTAGAGGAAAAGATATTGACGCCGCCTGTGGGCAGTTGGCGAATAAGCAATAAAAAAAGAGCGGCTTTTGGCCGCTCTTTTCAATTCAATATAAAACGTAAATTAGTTTTTCACAATTTTAAAAGATTTGCTTGCCCCATCAATAGAAACAGTAGCAATGTAAACGCCAGACTGCAATCCAGAAAGACTAACAGTTTCATTAGTGCTATTTAATTTTTGTGAAACAACTTGCTGACCTAACATATTGTAAAGCGCAACTTGATCCATTGAAGTATTTGCAGAAAGATTCAACTCGTTGTTTGTAACGAAATATTTGAAACCTTTAAACTCGTTTGTTCCAACTGCCAAAACACCAGAAATGGTTACGTCATCAATAGAAAGATAATCCATATCAGTAACATCATGATGTCTGAAAGCTAAATAAACAGTTTCTCCAGCCAAACTTGAAAGGTCTAATGAACGCTCATATTGAGTTCCTTCATCATTCGGGTCATCATAAACTTCATTAAAAGTAACTGTAGCAGATTCTAAATCAACAATATCGCTGCTAGTACCAACATATACAGTGTAGTTTTCTAGGTCCCATTCAGCTGCAGCAGCCTGAACTTTCCAAGTTAATTGAACGTCTCCACTAGCAGTTGTTAAATCAATTGCTGGAGAAACAATCCAGTTATCTGGAGTTAAAGGAGAACCTTGCCAAGATCTTGAAATTAAAGAAATAGGAGTTACAGGGTTTCCATTTTGGTCATTAACTGTAAAAAGGTCAGCCCAGTTATTGCCATCACCATCTTCATCATAGATTGTCCAATCTGAAACGTCTTCATCATTAAAATCGTCTGAGAAGAAAGTTGTCTGTGCATTCATAGCAAAGCCAGCAAATAATGCGGCCATTAATGTAATTTTTTTCATTGTAATTATTAATTAGGGATTAAAAAATGATTTTTTCAAAAATATAGTTTACCCTAGTGTTTAAAGGCTTTTTGAATGATTTTAACGCCTTTTTAGAAATTCTGAAAATATTGCTGAAATGATTCGTTATCTCAATACTTATTAACAGCCTCCTTAAACAATTTAATTTTTTGAAACAAATTGTTTGTCTTTCTGATAATCGGCTTGAAAAATGGTTTTAATAAAATTTTGTTAAATCAAATTTTTTAGCTCAAAAAACAATCCATTCTACTTGTGCCATAGTTTAAAACCGTCATTCAATTTTAACTATCTTTGAACCTTTATGAAGATAGTTTCGCGCATCAAACTTCCTATTGAAAAGGAAATGGAGCTTTTTGAAAAAAAGTTCTCTGCTTCCATGTCTTCCAAAGTTTCCCTTCTAAACAGAATTACCCATTACGTAGTAAACCGAAAAGGAAAACAGATGCGCCCAATGTTCGTTTTCCTGATTGCAAAAATGACTGGTAATGGTGAAGTGAACGAACGTACTTATCGTGGCGCTTCGGTAATCGAACTTATCCACACCGCAACTTTGGTGCATGATGATGTGGTGGACGATAGCAACCGTCGCCGTGGCTTTTTCTCTATAAATGCACTTTGGAAAAACAAAATCGCCGTTCTAGTTGGTGATTACCTCCTTTCAAAAGGATTGTTGCTTTCTATAGATAATGATGATTTTGATTTGCTGAAAATAATCTCTGTCGCTGTGCGCGAGATGAGTGAGGGCGAACTGCTTCAAATTGAAAAAGCCCGAAAACTAGATATTACCGAAGAAATCTACTTCGAAATAATCCGACAAAAAACCGCTACTTTGATTGCTGCCTGTTGTGCAATGGGCGCCAGATCCGTAATGGCCGCAGACGTTGAAGTTGAAAAAATGCGAAAGTTCGGTGAGCTCATTGGTACCGCTTTTCAAATAAAGGACGATCTTTTTGATTATGGTAATGAACACATCGGCAAACCAACGGGTATTGATATTAAGGAACAGAAAATGACGCTACCTTTAATATACACTTTGAACAATTCTACTACCGAAGAAAAAAAATGGCTAATAAACTCGGTTAAAAATCACAATAAAGACAAACAGCGTGTTAAAGAAGTCATCACTTTTGTGAAAGACAACGGCGGCCTCGATTATGCAGTAAGAAAAATGAAGGAATACCAACAGGAAGCGCTTCTGCTTTTGGAAACCTATCCCGCATCTCCTTATAAAGAATCTCTGGAGCTTATGGTGAATTATGTTATTGATAGAAAGAAGTAGCATTTCAATCAATCTAAAATTCCAATAATCAAAAAATCTTTTTTGCCTTCAGGCAACCATTCTTCAAAAATCTGCGTCTATTAAAATAGAAGCGTTTAAAAGCGAAGTATATTTTGAAAATTATACAATTACATAAAAACTATTCAATGTTGATAGCCAAAGCGTCCAAAGGTGATCGCCGCGCACAGCATCAATTGTTTGAAATGTTTTCGCCAAAAATGTTGGGCGTTTGCAGACAGTACCTAAAAAATAACGATTTAGCAGAAGAAGTAATGCTTTCCGGTTTTCTAAAAATGTTTACACATTTAAAAGATTTCAAAAATGAAGGCAGTTTTGAGGGTTGGATACGAAGAATAATGGTGAATGAAAGCATTTCACAACTTCGGAAAGATAAAAAATTGCATTTCATTTCAGAGACAGAAATTGAAAACACTGCCGAACATTCCACCTTTATTGAAACAGAACTTGAGGTAACCGAAATTCAGAAAATGATAGACAGCCTGCCCGATGGTTACAAAACAGTTTTTGTACTCTACGCAGTGGAAGGTTATAAGCACGGTGAAATAGCAGAACTGTTACAGATAAGCGAGAACACCTCAAAAACACAACTTTTTAAAGCACGTAAAATGCTTCAAAACATGGTTAAACAACAAAACAATTTAAGTTATGGCACCCTATAAACTGGAAGACAACATCCGCGAAAAGCTGGAGGCGAGGGAACTGAAGCCTTCCACAGACGCTTGGAAAAAATTGCAAATAAAACTTGATGCCGAACAACCTAAAAAGAAAACCTTCCTTTGGTATTACGTTGCTGCAAGCTTTGTAGGTTTCATCATTTTGGCTTCAATTTTCTATAATCAAAACAATCTTGAAATAAATAACCAAATAGTAAATGAAACTGTTGAACAGCACAATGCTGAAAAGCAATCAGAAATAATTATCAACAATTCAGAAACGGAAGAAATCGCAACTAAAGAGAATGTTTCAGAAAAAAATGAAGATTTAAAGCCAAAAAAAGAGGCCAATAAAGAGCAAAAGCTAAACTCAAAGTCGCTCAAACCACTCCCTCAGAAAAAATCTGAAATAGATAAAAAAGTTGAAAATACAGACGCTATTGCCAAGGTTGCCAATAAAGAAGAGGAGCTACCTCTGAAAACAAAAGTCCAAAAAGAAGAAGATAAGCTTTTCAATCAAAAAATAGAAGAAGTAGTAGCCTCCGTAAAAAAACTACAAAAAAATAAGAATGAAGTTAATGTAACAGATGTAGAAGCATTACTAAACAATGCCCGCCGTGAAATCCAGACCCAGCGAATCCTTAACAGCCCAAAAGTAGATGCCACTGCACTGCTTCAAGATGTGGAGTGGGAGCTGGAAAAAAGTTTCCGGGACAAAGTTTTTGACGCTCTTGGCGAAGGGTTTCAAAAAGTACGCACTGCCGTTTCGGAGCGAAATGACTAATAATTAAAAAAATTCATCAATAAATCATCATTCATTAATCAAAAATCGAACAGTTATGAAATCATTAATTACAATCACAATTACACTTGCAATTTGGTTACTTGCATCATTTTGTGCCAATGCACAAGAAACTGACCACGATACACAGACTTCTATAGAACAGCTTACCGATCTTAAGGAGAAAATAATTCAGGAAGAAAAGGACGCCTTAAAAACTGATGTAGAAAACATCAATGCTCGTTTAACAAACGGAGCCATTCTAGAATCCGAAGCCGAAATTCTTAAACAAGAAGCTGCAGAAAAACATGCGCTCAACATTGAAAACCGTATTGCAATTATAGATAATAAAGTAGCACTGTTAAAACGTAATGGTAATTTTGAAGAAGATGAAGACAGCGGAATGATTATTCGAATTGGCTCCAGTGGGAAAAACAGCGAGAATGACAATGTCCTCTATATAGGTCCCAAAAACAAAAAACGGAAATATGACCGACGTACAACTTCAGATATTGTGTTTGCTTTTGGATTAAACAACGCCATCACAGAAGGAGAGTCCTTGCAGGATTCTGACTTTAAAGTTGCAGGAAGCCGATTTACAGAACTTGGCTGGGCTTGGAAAACCCGTGTGTTCAAAAATACAAACTGGTTACGCATTAAGTATGGATTATCATTTCAGTTTAACGGATTGAAACCAACTGATAATCGCTTTTATGTAGACACAGGAGAGCAGACTGAACTTCAAAACTATCCATTAAACTTGGACAAATCAAAATTCAGAATGGACAATCTTGTTGTTCCAATTCACTTTGAGTTTGGTCCATCCAAAAAAGAAGAACATGATGGTTATTTTCGTTATAACACAGAAAACCAAATTAAAGTAGGTTTAGGTGGTTATGCCGGAATAAACCTTGGCGCCCGCCAAAAGCTAAAGTTTGAGGAAGACGGAGAAGACCAAAAACTAAAATTAAAGGCTAATTACAACACAAACCAGTTCATCTACGGCCTCAGCGGTTACATAGGCTGGCAAGGCGTAGCGCTTTACGCTAAATATGATCTCAATACAATTTTTAAAAACAATCCCATTGACCAGCGTAACATTTCCCTCGGTCTCCGGTTTGATATAGATTAGCCATAACCTTTTTCATTATTCGTTGTTTTTTTAACCTGCATGAATTTTTCATTGTCCTTCGAAGCTTTTTTAGCGAAGGAGGAAAATTTGTGCAGGTTTCATTCTTAATATCCCTATTTTTACAAATCAAATAATCTAAAAATACAACCATCTGATCTCCAAAACCACCATAGACAACGTTTTTGAAACTGCCCGAGTAGAGGAGGTGATTGGTGATTTTGTTCAATTGAAAAAATCCGGAAGTAACTACAAAGGTCTTAGCCCATTTACGGACGAGCGTTCGCCTAGTTTTATGGTTAGCCCAGTTAAGCAGATTTGGAAGGATTTCAGTAGTGGAAAAGGAGGAAATGTGGTTGCATTTTTAATGGAGCACGAACACTTCACCTATCCCGAAGCCATAAAATTCTTAGCGAAAAAATACGGGATTGAAGTGGAAGAGACTGAACAAACTCCTGAAGACAAAGATCAAGCCAACGAACGTGAGAGTCTTTATTTGATTAGCGAATTCGCTAAAGATTATTTTCACAGTACCTTATTAAAAACCGAAGAAGGCAAAGCCATCGGTCTTTCCTATTTTAAGGAAAGAGGCTTTACGGACGAAACCATCAAAAAGTTTGAGCTCGGTTATTCCCCAGATTCTTGGGATGCCTTTACCAGCCACGCCATAAAAAAGGGCTACAAGCTTGAATTTCTTGAAAAAACAGGTTTGTCCATAGTTAAAGAAGAAAAACAGTTCGATCGTTTTAAAGGAAGGGTTATGTTCCCCATCCTTAGCATGAGCGGCCGGACTCTTGGTTTTGGCGGCCGAATTTTAACCAGTGATAAGAAAGCGGCAAAATACTTGAACTCCCCTGAAAGCGATATTTACCACAAAAGTAAAGTGCTCTACGGAATTTTTCACGCAAAACAGAGCATCGCTAAAGAGGATAATTGTTATTTGGTTGAAGGCTATACAGATGTTATTCAGTTTTACCAAGCCGGTATTCATAACGTGGTTTCCTCTTCGGGAACGGCTTTGACTTCTGAACAAATTCGACTTATCAATCGCCTCACCAAAAACATTACCGTTCTTTTTGATGGTGATGCTGCAGGTCTTCGTGCATCGCTTCGCGGTATCGACTTGATTTTGGAACAGGGGATGAACGTTAAAATTTGCACTTTTCCCGAAGGCGAGGATCCAGACAGTTTTTCGCGTAAAAATTCTTTGGAAGAACTCACGCTTTATTTAGATGAAAACGCCAAAGATTTTGTGACCTTCAAAGCTTCGTTACTTGCCAAGGAAGCAAAGAATGACCCCATAAAAAAGAGCGAAACCATACATGATATGGTCAACAGCATAGCTAAAATTCCAGATGTTATAAAACGTGAAGTATATATAAAGGAATGTTCGCGGATTATGGATATTTCGGAACAAGTGCTTTTTAATACACTTGCGCAAATATTTCAGAAGGAAAGAAAAGATGCTTCAAAAAAAGCTACTGTTCCGCAGGAGGCTTTTGAAGTCATTCCAACAGAAAACAAGATAGAAAAGGTAAATGTCCAGTTTCAATTGGAGCAAAAAATAATTGAGCTATTACTTCTGTATGGTAATGTGGAAGAGGATTTCGAAGAATTGATTTTAGAAGCTGACGAGAAAGGAGAAATTACCTTAAAGCCAGAAATTCACAAGTCGCGTGTTTTTGAAAAAATATACCTCGATCTTCAGGAAGACGAAATTGAATTCATGAATCCAGAATTTAAAGAATTGTATTTTGAAGTAGTTAACCGCTTCAATCAAAATCCGGAAGCTAAAGCCGAGACTTTCATCAACGAATTAGAGCCTGAAATGGCATCTTCTGTCACCCACATTTTGATGGAAGAAGAAAGATACTCCCTCAGCAATTGGGAGCGAAAGGAAATATACGTAAAAGTAAAAGAGCAAACCATTGCCCAAATGGTAAGTGAGACCATCCTCAATCTGCGCAGACATTTGGTCTCACAAAAAATAAATGAACTCTCCGAAGCAATGAAGCAAGAAGACAATCTTGAAAAAGAGTCTGGTCTACAAGAAATTGTTGATTATATAAGCCTTAAAAAAGTGCTTTCCAATAAATTAAACAGAGTGCTTTAAATCAATTGAATTGAAACATTCGGGCTTGGTTTATTAATTCGGCCAAGCTTGTTACTTTCAATTTTTTCAGCAAACGCGTTTTATAGGTGCTCACAGTTTTTTCGTTTATTTCCAAAAGTGTAGCTATATCTTTGTTGCGTTTTCCGTTGGAGAGTAAGTTCAGAACTTCAATTTCCCTTGCCGAAAGTTTTTTATAGCGACCCATAATCGTGTTGTCATTTATAGACTTGTTGTTGAAGGCGGCTGTAAGCTCATCGTTTAAAAACACGCCACCAGTTGCAATACGTTTAATGGCTTGAAGGAAAACTGCTTCTGAAGATGTTTTTGGAATATACCCTGCTGCCCCAGATTTTATAGAGCGCAATGCATAAATCTCTTCTGGATGTGATGAAAAAATTGCAATTCGCGTTCTTGGAAATTCTTCACGAATACTCCGAAGGGCATGAAAACCATTAATTTCTGGTATGTCCAGTTCCAACACCAAAATATCGGGACGTTCCTTTTCCAAACATTTCAGCAATTCAGATCCGCGTGAAACTTTTCCAACTATTAAATATTCATTTGTGCTATTAAGTAACACTTCTGCACCTTTTTTAGTTATGGGGTGATGGTCTGCAATTACAACTTTTTTCATCTTATTGAATTTATAGATTTTTTATAAAAACTTCAGATCTGGGGAGAAACTCTGTTTTATACACGTAATATTAGTGCTACATTTCGAATATATAAAATCTTAAGAGTAAGAATATTAAACCTTTCGTTTAATGGTTAAATTATTCGGTAAATAACAAGCCTATTTTATTTTTGTAGGTATTTCACAAACTGGAATTGGTATCATTTTGTGTTTGTTGGCTTTATTGAGACGGTTGTAAATATTAAAAACTACCTGTTCTCTTCCAGAAAAATCAGAGCTAGTCTTGCCTTTTTCTGTCATTTTCATAGCCCATTCCAGTTCGTCATAACTTGCGCCAAGTTGGTCTTCATCGGTACGGTCGTCACCCCATAGTCCATCAGTTGGTGCTGCTTCAATGATTTCTTTATTTATTCCCAAATATCGGGCAATTTTGTAGACTTCACTTTTCATCAAATCTGCTATCGGACTTAAATCAACACCGCCATCACCATATTTTGTGTAAAAACCCACCCCGAAATCCTCCACTTTATTACCGGTTCCTGCCACTAAATATTTGTGCAAAGCCGCAAAATAATAAAGTGTTGTCATACGCAAACGGGCTCGGGTGTTTGCGAGTGACATAAAACGTTCTTCCTCTTTTTCAACTTTTGGCAAAGCATCAATCAGGGAATCAAAAACTGGAGTAAGGTTTATTTCAATTCTTTTAACGCTTGAAAAATTTTCTTTCAGCCAAGCTATATGGTTATTTGCACGACTAACCTGAGAAGCTGCCTGGTGTATGGGCATTTCTACACATAAAAGGTCAAGCCCTGTTTTTGCACATAAAGCTGAGGTTACGGCAGAATCAATGCCGCCACTGATACCAATTACAAAACCATCCATTTTTGCGTTTAGAGCATAATCTTTTAACCAATTTACAATGTAATCTATAACTTTTTCAGTCTGCATTTTCTGTGTTTTTAATCTTTTATAATAATACCTTTGCACCGCAAAAGTTGTTAAAGATAAAATTAATAAAAAGGAATGGCGTTAACCAGCTGTAACATTTTTTCTATTATGAAGTATTGTGTATGGGTTCTTATAGGCGTTTTCCTTTTTTCGTGCAACAACGAAAGCAAGGTTGAAAAGGAGATAGAAAAAATCCCTATGAATGTTGAAATAATTCGTTTCGACAAAGAATTTGCAGCTGCAAGTCCAGCAGAACTTCCAGGGCTAAAAGCAGAGTTCCCTGCTTTTTTTCCGAAGCAATACAACGATAGTATTTGGTTGGAAAAATTGACCGATACGCTTCAAGACCAACTGGAAAGTGAAGTGTTGAAAGCATTTCCTAACGATGAAGCTTTGGAAGAAGTTCTCGTTCCGCTGTTTCAGCACATAAAATATTATTTTCCAGATTTTAAAACTCCATTGGTTGTAACTACAACATCAGATGTAGATTATCGTAATAAAGTAATTCTTGCAGATGCAATGCTGGTCGTTGGCTTGGACAATTATTTGGGAAGCGAACATCGTTTTTACGAAGGAATTGATAAATATATTTCCAAGGAAATGAAGTCATCCCAAATTGGCCCCGATATAGCTGAAATGTATGCGAGACAATACATTAAGCCTCCAAGTAAGGGTTCGTTTTTAGGACAGATAGTTTACTTCGGAAAAGAACTTTATTTGAAGGATTTGTGGCTTCCAAATATTTCTGATGCAGAAAAAATAGGATACACAGAAGAGGAATTTCAGTGGGCAGAGGAAAATGAAGAATATATGTGGCGCTATTTTATAGAGAAAGAATTGCTTTATAGCACCGACCCAAAACTTGGTGCAAGGTTTATAAGCCCTGCACCTTTCTCAAAATTCTATCTCGAAATTGATAACGAATCCCCTGGAATGCTGGGTCGTTATTTAGGCTGGAAAATTGTACGCGCTTATATGGAAAACAACAATACGTCTGTTCAGCAATTAATGGTTGAAGACGCTGATGTAATATTTACAAAATCAAAATACAAACCAAAACGATAATGGCAGTAAAACATACTTCTGAAATAAAATTAAATATTGGTCTTGACGAAAACAAGATTCCAGAAAATATAAATTGGACTGCCGAAGACGGTGGAGTTACAAACGAAGAGACCAAAGCGTTGATGCTTTCTGTTTGGGACAGTAACAAAAAGGAATCACTTAGAATAGATCTTTGGACTAAGGATATGCCCGTGGACGAGATGAAAATTTTCTTTCATCAAACTTTAAGCGCCATGGCTGATACTTTTCAGCGTGCAACCAATGATGATAAAATGAGCGACACTATGCGCGATTTTTGTGATTATTTTGCAGAGAAGTTAGAGTTGAAAAGGGAATAAAAAGGTTAAAACTCTGAAGCTTGAATTGAATTATTTAATTCATCGATATATTTCAAAACTTCGTCCCTTCCTGTGGAATCACTGGCTGAAGTAATGAAATATGGCGGCATTTCTTCCCAAGTTTCCATCATTTTTTCTGCATATACAGCAATATTTCTTTCCAAGGCTTTCGGTTTCAATTTATCTGCCTTTGTAAAAATTAAATTGAAAGGAATTCCACTCTCGCCCATCCATTGCATAAATTCCAAATCGATTGGTTGAGGTTCGTGGCGGCAATCTACCAAGACAAAAGCCAGCACCATTTGCTCTCTTTTTTCAAAATAGTTGGTGATAAATTTCTGAAAAACCTTTTTACTGCTTTTAGAAACACGCGCGTAGCCGTAACCTGGTAAATCTACCAAATACCAGTTTTTATTGATAAGAAAGTGATTAATAAGCTGTGTCTTTCCTGGCCTTCCTGAAGTTTTTGCTAAGCTTTTGCGCAGCATTAGCATATTGATAAGGGAAGATTTCCCCACATTACTTCTGCCAATAAAAGCATATTCCGGCAAACGGTCTTTGGGGCATTTGGCAACTTCGCTGTTGCTCATCACAAATTCCGCCGATTTGATTTGCATTTTTTTAGTATTGAGTATTGAGAAAAATTATGTTTTATTTAAAAAACCAGAAACTGTCATCCTTAGCCTGTTGAAGGGCTGAAGCTATTTAGTATCCGCGCTTTTCCAACCAAGCGTAAAGCAATTGGTTAAATTCATCGGGATGTTCCATCATTGCGGCGTGGCCACATTTATCGATCCAATAAAGTTCAGAATCTGGTAAAAGTTCATCAAACTCTATTGCAACTTCTGGGGGTGTTACATTGTCATTTTTCCCCCAAATAATACAAGTTGGTGTGTGCATTTTTGGCAAATCCTTCGCCATGTTGTGCCTAATAGCACTTTTGGCGATGGCGAGGGTGCGTATCAATTTGTTTCGGTCGTTTACAGTTTCGTAAACATCGTCAACAATTTCCTTGGTGGCAACGGCTGGATTATAAAAAACGTTTTCAGCTTTTTGCTTTATGTAGTCATAATCGCCTCGCTTTGGATAGCTTTCGCCCATGGCGCTTTCGTAAAGACCTGAACTTCCGGTTATAATCAAAGCTTTTACTTTTTCAGGATACATTTTTGTGCAGAGCAAACCAATGTGTCCACCCAAAGAATTTCCCAGAAGAATAACATTTTCATAGCCCAAATGATCGATAAACTGAGCAACGTACTTTGCGAAATTTTTCACATTCGTGCGAAGCAGGGTCATTTTATAAATGGGCAACTCGGGAATTAGAATTTTGTAGCCTTTCGGCGGAAAGAAATTTGCAACGCCGTCAAAATTGCTCAACCCGCCCATAAGTCCGTGAAGGATAATAATTGGAGTGCCTTCACCTATTTCTAAATATGAAAATTTTCCTTCTTTCTTTAAGTTTTCCGACATGCTTGGTTGATGCAATTTAGAATGACAAAAGTAAACAAAATTATTTCATAAGGTCTATTTAAAATCAGGCTTTGTTATTTACTGTTTCCATTTCAGTTTATCTACAAAGTGGTAAAACTTATCAACAAAGTGGTAGAATGTGGTAAAATGTGGTAAAAGTTATATATATTTGAAACAACAAATTGCAAACAGGGAATTTCCACAATGCTCAATCTAATAGGCACATACGAATGCAAAGCAGACGTAAAGGGACGGGTCATGGTGCCTGCGTCCTTAAAAAAGCAGTTGGCGGCAGTGACGCCAGAGGGATTCGTTATTAAGCGTGCCGTATTTCAGCCTTGTTTGGAAATGTACCCGATGAAAGAATGGGACGCCTTGATGCTGAAAATGGGCGAACTCAACCGTTTCAGCAGAAAAAACAATGATTTTATTAGAAGGTTTACGGCTGGTGTGAAAACTGTAGAGCTTGATGCCACGGGCCGTTTACTGATTCCGAAAGACCTTCTTTCTTTCGCTGGAATAAACAAGGAATTGGTAATCTCCTCCGCAATAAACATCGTGGAGATTTGGGATAAGGACAAATACGAACAGGCCATTGATGACGCTGCAAATGATTTTGCTGATCTGGCTGAAGAAGTAATGGGAAACAAAAGCAATGATGGTGATGGAATATCATAATCCAGTTTTGCTGAATGAAACTGTCGAGGGGCTTAATATAAAACCAGACGGCGTTTATGTGGACGTCACTTTTGGCGGCGGTGGCCACTCCCGGGAAATTCTTAAACATTTGGGGCCAGGCGGAAAACTGATTGCATTTGATCAGGATAAGGATGCTTTGGAAAATGCTATTGACGATGGGCGATTTCTGCTTATCAATCAAAACTTTCGACTTCTCAAGAAGTTTTTGCGCTTTCACGGTTATAAAACGGTTGATGGCATTTTAGGGGATTTTGGAGTTTCATCGCATCAATTTGATATTGCCGAAAGAGGTTTTTCAACACGTTTTGATGCCGATTTGGATATGCGAATGAATCGCGACAGTAATTTTTCAGCATATACTGTTGTCAATAAATATGAAGAAGCCGAATTGCGAAATGTGCTGTCAAATTATGGCGAATTGCGCAGCGCAGCTGGAATGGCGCGAGTCATTGTTGAAGCTCGTGAAAATGGAAAAATTAAAACGAGCGAGCAACTTAAAAAAGTGCTGAGCAGGTTTCTTCCGCCACACAAGGAAAATAAAATTCTTGCTCAGATTTATCAAGCAATCAGGATTGAAGTGAATCAAGAATTAGAGGCTTTGAAGGAATTTTTGCTTCAAACCAATGAAGTTTTGGAATCGGGAGGACGTATTAGTTTGATAAGTTACCATTCCTTGGAAGATAGATTGGTGAAAAGATATATCCGTAACGGAATGTTTGAAGGCGAACCGGAAAAGGATGTTTTTGGAAGGGTAGAAGTGCCTTTTAAAGCAGTGGGAAAATTTATAATTCCTTCCGAAGAAGAAATAAAACTGAATAACCGCGCCCGAAGTGCCAAGCTTCGAATTGCAGAAAAGATATAGCATGAAAGAAGGTTTTTACAACATAATAAAAGGAAAATTCTTGGTAAGTGATGACGCGTTGAAGAACTGGCGTTTCATCATTTTTCTTTCGCTTTTGGCTTTGATAATGATTGGTAGTTCGCACAGTGCAGACAAAAAAGTGCATAAAATCTCAAAACTGAACGCGCAGGTAAAGGAGCTAAAAAGCGAATATGTAGATGTTAGGATGCTTTTGATGCAGGCCAGGATGGAAAGTAAAATTATAGCCGCAATGGAAAGCCGCGGTTTGCAACCATCCTCAACCCCACCAAAGAGAATTCGAATTATTGAAAAGAAAGAATAAAAAATAGTGAAGAGCGAAAAAACTAACAACTGATAACTCATAACTGAAAATGGCTTTCGAAGAAAAAAACATACTAAACCGATTATACATCATCGCTGGATGTATGTTCCTCTTCGCCCTGGCCATAAGTATAAAATTGATGAATATCCAGTTTGTGGATGGAGAACAATATAGAGAACTTGCCAAAGAAAATACCACCAAGAATTTTGTAATACCAGCCAATCGAGGCAATGTTTATGCAGATGACGGCAGTCTTTTGGCAACTTCAGTTCCAAAATACGACATCCGTTTTGACGCTGTAACAGTTTCTTCGGAAGATTTCAATGAAAACGTAAAGCCACTTTCTGAAGGTTTGAGCAAGATGTTCGGGAAGCCCGTATCTTATTATCTGGATATGTTTAGAAAGGCTCGTGCCGATAAAAATCGCTATCAGTTAGTGGTTAAAAATTTGGGTTATTCAAATTATATTAAGGTAAAAAACTTGCCTCTTTTCCGAAAAGGACCCTATAAAGGTGGCATCATCGTAGAACAACGCACTGTTCGCGAACATCCCATTGGACAAATTGCGCAACGTACCGTGGGTGATGAAGCTTTTGACCGTCCAGGCTATTACGCAGTTGGTTTGGAAGGCGCGTTCAATGATCTTTTAACTGGAAAAGAAGGGCATCGGCTTAAGCAAAAAATTGCTAAGGGACAATGGAAGCCTATTTTTGATGATAATGAAATAGAGCCTCAAGACGGTTACGATATTGTTTCAACCATAAATGTGAATATCCAGGATATTGCACATCACGCATTGTTAAAGCAACTTGAGTATTATGAAGCTGAACACGGAAGTGTAATCGTGATGGAAGTTGCCACTGGCGAGATAAAAGCTGTTTCAAATCTGGGGCGTACTTCTCAAGGAACTTATTATGAAAAACTAAATTACGCAATCGGCGAATCGCACGAACCGGGCTCTACATTTAAAGTGATGGCAATGATGGCCGCGCTGGAGGACAAAGTAATTGATACGAGTACCATTGTGGACACTGGAAACGGTAGAAAAGTTTTTTACGGAAAAGGCATTAACGATTCACATCGGGGAGGCTACGGAAAAATTTCTGCAGCAAAAGCTTTAGAAGTTTCATCAAATATTGGTTTGGCTACAATTATTGATGATGGATATTCCAAGAACCCAAATAAATTCATCAACCGTTTAAAGGGTTGGCATTTAAATGAAAAAACAGGAGTATCCATAAAAGGGGAGGGAATGCCAATGATTCCGCAACCGGGTGACAAAAAGTGGAGTAGAAACGCTTTACCTTCTATGTCTTACGGCTATGGTTTGCGGCTAACCCCTTTACAAACGCTTACTTTTTATAATGCTATTGCAAACAATGGAGTGATGGTAAAACCCCGTTTTATAAAAGAAGTAAGGGCTTGGAATGAAAAAGTAACTACATACGAAACGAAGATTATCAATCCTAAAATCTGTTCAGACAAAACCTTGCGTGAAATCAAGGAAATAATGAAAAACACTGTTAAGCGTGGTACTGGAAAATCACTTTACTCCCCTGATTTTTCAATGGCTGGAAAAACAGGAACTGCACAAACCGAATATTGGATGCCAGATTGGAAAGGCAATCGCCGTTACATTTCTTCATTTGCGGGATTTTTTCCTGCGGAAAACCCTAAGTATTCCTGCATAGTGATTATTCATAAGCCGAGTACCAAAAAAGGATTTTACGGTGCCGATGTGTCTGGTCCTGTATTCAAAAGAATAGCCCAAAAAATATTTACTGATTCCCAAATAATCGATTCTGTGGAAGATGTAGAAAAAACAGATCCTGTGATCGAAAAGGATTATGAAAAGTATTATGCAAAACTGCAACAAACGCCCAAAACTATTCCCAATGTTACGGGAATGGCAGGTATGGACGCAGTATCTCTTTTGGAAAACCTTGGGCTTAGAGTTCAGGTTGTAGGCAATGGAACCGTTTCCAGCCAATCAATTAAATCTGGCGAAAACCTTAAAAAAGGGCAACTAATAACCTTGAATTTATCGTGATATTGTTAAAGGACATATTGTATAAGGTTACCATCGAAAGTGTTGTTGGCAGTACTTCTGTGGCTATTAACAACTTGGAATTTGATTCGAGAAATGTGTCGCTGAACGATGTTTTTATCGCCATAAAAGGAACCGTTTCTGACGGACATCAATTCATAAAAAAAGCTGCAGATCAAGGCGCTCTTGCCATTATTTGTGAAACACTACCAGAAAATATCGTAAACGGAATAACCTATGTTCAGGTTTCGGATTCACATAAAGCGTTGGCAATTATCGCTGCCAATTATTATGACAATCCTTCAGCAGAATTGAAACTTGTTGGGATTACCGGAACCAATGGAAAAACTACAGTTTCTTCACTTTTATATCAACTTTTCAAAAAAGCGGGAATGGAAGCGGGATTGCTTTCCACTGTAAAGATAATGATTGGCGATACAGAATATAAAGCCACACACACAACTCCAGATTCATTGACCATAAACAAATATTTACGTGAAATGGTTGATGCGGGTGTTGAATATTGTTTTATGGAAGTCAGTTCCCACGGAATCCATCAAAAACGTACCGAAGCTTTGCATTTTGTTGGCGGAGTCTTTACCAATCTTTCTCACGATCATTTGGATTATCACAAAGATTTTGCAGAATACCGCGATGTTAAAAAATTATTTTTTGATGGATTGTCCAAAAAGGCTTTCGCATTGGTAAATGTAGATGATAAAAATGGCGTGGTAATGCTTCAAAATACGAAAGCAACCAAATATACATATGCTCTAAAAACTTACGCTGATTATAAAGCACAGGTTTTAGAGAGCCAATTTACAGGGCAACTTCTTAAAATAAACAACCAGGAATTGTGGGTAAAATTGATTGGAGGTTTTAATGCATACAATTTATTGGCAATTTATGGCACTGCGCAACTTTTAGGTTTGGAAGAACTTGAAATCCTACAAATTATGAGCACTTTGGAAAGTGTGGACGGCAGGTTTCAGTATTTAATTTCAGAAAAGAAAATCACCGCAATTGTTGATTATGCACACACGCCAGATGCTTTAAAAAATGTGTTGGAAACAATAAACAGCATCCGCACTGGCAATGAAGAAGTTATAACGGTTGTTGGCTGCGGTGGCGATCGCGACGCACAGAAGCGTCCGGTTATGGGAAACATTGCAGCTTCATTGAGTACGAAAGTGGTTTTTACAAGTGATAATCCGCGAACCGAAAATCCTGAAGAAATTATAGAACAAATAGAAGCCGGCGTGCCAGCGGAACATTATAAGAAAACAATTTCGATAACAAATAGAAAGGAAGCAATAAAAGCCGCTTGCCAAATGGCGAAGGAAAATGACATCATTTTAATTGCTGGAAAAGGCCATGAAACCTACCAGGAAATCAACGGAGAGCGCTTTGATTTTGATGATTTTAAAACAGTAAACCAACTTTTAACCAAGCTAAACAAATAGCAAATGCTGTATTACTTATTCGACTATTTGGAAAAAACTTACGATATGCCAGGAGCAGGCTTGTTCGAATTTATTACGTTTCGCGCAGCTTTGGCAGTTATTCTTTCGCTATTTATTGCTTCGGTTTACGGTAAAAAAATAATCAACTATTTAAGAAGAAAACAAGTAGGTGAGTCTATTCGTGATTTAGGTTTGGAAGGTCAAAATGAAAAAGCGGGAACACCGACAATGGGCGGGATAATTATAATTCTCGCTACGCTGATTCCTGTATTGCTTTTCGCAAAGCTTGAAAATATTTATGTAATCCTTTTGATAGTTACCACGCTATGGATGGGAGCTATTGGCTTTATTGACGATTACATCAAAAAATTCAAAAATGACAAACAAGGTTTACCTGGAAAATTTAAGATAATTGGTCAAATAGGTCTGGGTCTATTTGTGGGTATAACTATGTATTTGCATCCAGACATTGTGGTTCAACATAATATTGATAATCCTAGCGAAGAAACAGAAATAATTGCCAAAGGACCAACCAATGAGTTTTATGTGAAGGACAAAGCGATGCTGACCACCATTCCCTTTGTCAAAGAAAATGAATTCAATTATTCGGAATTATTAAGCTGGACGGGCGAAAACTACAAAAGCTATGTTTGGCTCATTTTTATTCCAATCGTGATCTTTATAATCACAGCCGTTTCAAATGGGGCCAACCTAACTGACGGAATTGATGGGCTTGCTGCCGGAACTTCGGCTATCATTGGGCTCACGCTTGCACTCTTTGCATGGGTTTCGGGCAATGTGGTTTTTGCAGATTATTTAAACATAATGTATATCCCAAATACAGGTGAGATGACCATTTTCATAACTGCTTTTGTTGGAGCGCTTATAGGTTTTTTATGGTATAACACCTATCCCGCACAAGTATTTATGGGCGATACGGGCAGTTTGACCATTGGTGGAATTATAGCTGTAATCGCAATAGCCGTTCGGAAAGAATTATTGATACCAATTCTCTGTGGAATATTTCTAATGGAAAATCTTTCCGTGGTTTTGCAGGTTAGTTGGTTCAAATACACAAAGAAAAAGTTTGGTGAGGGAAGGCGCATTTTCAGAATGTCGCCATTGCATCATCATTATCAAATAAAGGGTTTTCACGAAAGTAAAATTGTAACACGGTTTTGGATTGTAGGAATCTTTCTGGCCATAATTACAATTGTTACACTTAAAATTAGATAAAGTGAATCAAAGGTTGGTGATTTTAGGAGGAGGAGAAAGTGGGGTAGGAACAGCTATTTTAGGAAAAAAGAAGGGGTTTGAAGTATTTGTTTCAGACTTCGGAAAGATAAAAGACAAGTACAAACAAGTTCTTATAAATAATGTGATTGAATGGGAAGAGGAAGGTCATTCCGACGAAAAAATCCTTTCTGCAGATGTTGTAATGAAAAGCCCGGGAATTCCCGATAAGGCTCCAATCATTAAGAAACTGCACGAAAAAGGAGTGAAGGTGATTTCTGAAATTGAGTTTGCTGCAAAATACACAAAGGCGACAATCGTAGGCATTACTGGTAGCAACGGAAAAACTACAACAGCAAGTTTGACATACGAATTGCTGAAAAACGGCGGATTGAATGTGGCTTTGGGCGGAAACATCGGAAAGAGTTTCGCAGAGCAGGTTTCTGAAGAGAAGTATGAAAATTTCGTGCTCGAACTAAGCAGTTTTCAGCTTGACGGAATTGAAACCTTTGCGCCACACATTGCAGTTTTGACCAATTTAAGTCCAGACCATTTGGATAGATATGATTATAAATATGAAAATTATATCGCTTCAAAATTCAGGATAACAATGAACCAAACGTCGCAGGACTATTTTATTTATGACGCAGACGACCTGGAAATAATTAAGTGGCTTTCGCAGAACCCAATCAAATCACAACCACTGCCTTTTTCAACCAAAAAGGAATTGAATCAGGGAGCATTCAAAAGAAATAACGAAATAATAATAAAAATAAACAATAAAGAATTCAATATGCCAATCGCAACAATAGGAATACAAGGGGAACACAATGTAAAAAATGCAATGGCCGCTTCAACGGTAGCCACTTTATTGAGAATTAGAAAACAAACAATTCGTGAAAGTTTGGAAGGTTTTCAGGGGGTGGAGCACAGACTGGAAAAAGTTTTGAAAATCAACAATGTAATGTACATAAATGATTCCAAAGCCACGAATGTGAATGCTACTTTCTACGCTTTGGACAGTATGGAAAATCCAACAGTTTGGATTCTTGGAGGCGTGGACAAAGGCAATGATTACAGTGAGCTTTTACCTTTGGTGAATGAAAAAGTAAAAGCCATAATTTGTTTAGGTGTTGACAATCAAAAAATTATAAATGCCTTCGGAAATATTGTGGATACCATTATTGAAACAGATTCAATGACTATGGCGGTTCAGGTTGCCTACAAATTGGCTGAGCGTAATAACACGGTTCTGCTTTCTCCAGCCTGTGCAAGTTTTGATTTATTTGAAAACTACGAAGACCGCGGCAGGCAGTTTAAGGAGGCAGTTAGAAATTTATAAATACGAATTCGGATATTGAAATAAAAAAATTTAAGTGAAAAACATATTTAGCTACATACAAGGTGATAGAGCAATTTGGGGAATAGCAGGCCTTTTGGCACTGTTTTCCTTTTTGCCGGTTTACAGCGCAAGCAGTAATCTGGCTTATCTGTATGGAGATGGAAGTACACTTCCGTATTTATTGAGGCATTTTGCACATTTAGTTTTAGGTATTGCCATTTTGTATGGGGTTCATAAAATTCCGTATAATTATTTTCGAGGACTTTCTATAATTGCGATTCCTGTTATAATTCTACTTTTAATCATTACAATGGCCGAAGGAACCACCATTGAAGGCGCAAATGCTAGTCGCTGGATTCGTGTGCCATTTGTTGGCGTGACTTTTCAAACCTCCACATTGGCGGGAGTTGTTTTGATGACGTATGTGGCGCGTTATCTTTCACGGATAAAGGACAAAGCCGTTACTTTCAAAGAAACAATTTTACCGCTCTGGGTACCTGTTTTCTTAGTACTGGCATTGATACTTCCCGCAAACTTTTCCACCACTGCGATCTTTTTTGTAATGATTGTAATGCTTGTTTTCATAGGAGGTTATCCGTTGCGATATTTAGGAATTATACTTGGAGCTGGATTGATTTTCCTTACACTTTTTGTGATTTCGGCAAAAGCATTCCCTGGCGTTTTCCCAAACCGTGTTGATACCTGGATTAGTAGGGTTGAAAATTTTAGTGATAATAAAGACACCGAAGCCGACTATCAAATTGAAAAAGCAAAAATAGCCATCGCCTCTGGCGGTATAACGGGTTTAGGGCCAGGAAAAAGCGTTCAGAAGAACTTTTTACCGCAGTCTTCCTCAGATTTTATTTACGCCATAATCGTTGAGGAATTTGGTCTTATTGGCGGACTATTTTTAATGGTGCTATATCTGTTTTTACTTTTCCGAATAGTTGTTGTGGCACATAAATCAACTTCAATTTTTGGTAAGTTATTGGTCATAGGCGTAGGTATGCCCATAGTTTTCAGAGCCTTGATAAATATGGCGGTTGCTGTGGAACTGTTTCCTGTGACAGGACAAAACCTTCCATTGATAAGTAGCGGAGGAACCTCAATTTGGATGACGTGTTTAGCATTGGGAATGATTTTAAGTGTGAGTGCTAAACGTGAAGTTCCTGTAAAGGAGGAGAAGGAAGAAAACCCATTGGATATTTTAAGTGAAGCGATTTAGGAATATGAAATTGAATAAATAGAAATCTTTTGAAACACAAATTTATCATAAGCGGCGGTGGAACCGGAGGTCATATTTACCCGGCGGTTGCAATTGCGAACGAATTAAAAACCCGTTTCCCTGATGCTGAATTTTTATTCGTGGGTGCAGAAAATAGAATGGAGATGGAAAAGGTGCCTCAGGCCGGTTATAAAATTAAAGGGCTTTGGATTTCAGGATTGCAAAGAAATTTATCGCTTCAAAATTTGGCTTTTCCCTTAAAACTCGTTTCCAGTTTGAGGAAATCCCAAAAAATTCTGAAAGATTTTAAACCCGATGTTGCAATAGGAACGGGCGGTTACGCAAGCGCTCCGTTATTGCGAATGGCGGCATTAAGAAGAATTCCTTGTTTGATTCAGGAACAAAATAGTCACGCAGGGATTACAAACAAATGGTTGAGCGGTAAAGTCCAAAAAATATGTGTGGCTTATGAAGGAATGGAAAAATTCTTTCCATCGGAAAAAATAAAACTTACGGGTAATCCCGTTCGGCAGGATTTGCTGGATATTTCTTTAAAAAAAGAAGAAGCATTTTCCTTCTTCAACTTGAAAAAGGAAAAGAAAACATTGTTGGTTTTGGGTGGAAGTTTAGGCGCGCGACGCATCAATCAATTGATAGAAAAATCACTTCCTTTTTTCGAAAAGCAAAATCTGCAAGTTATTTGGCAATGCGGAAAGTATTATGAAGAAACCTATAAAAGCAAGGGTAGCGAAACGGTACAGGTACATACATTTTTAAACCGAATGGATTTAGCGTATGCGGCTGCAGATTTTATTATTTCAAGAGCTGGCGCGCTTTCGGTTTCGGAACTATGTTTGGTTGGAAAACCTGTTGTTTTCATACCATCGCCTAATGTTGCCGAAGATCACCAAACCAAAAATGCGATGGCAATTTCAGAAAAAAATGCCGCGCTTTTAATTAAAGAAAGCGATTTAGATTCCAGCTTTCAAAATGAATTTTTGCAAATCATTACTTCAGAAGAAACACAAAAAACACTTTCGGAAAACATAAAAAAACTGGCCAAACCAAACGCCACAAAAGATATAGTTGAAGAGATTGAAAAATTATTGAAAATGAGTTGAATTGTTTAATCCTTTAAATGGTTAAGTGCTTTTAGCGAGGAAGACATTTAGAAAATATTGAACAGTTACACAATTAAACATTTAAACATTTTGAACAACCTTAAAAACATACAAACTTTCTACTTCGTTGGCATCGGCGGCATTGGGATGAGTGCGCTTGCACGTTATTTCAAAATGCAGGGGAAGGCTGTTTTTGGTTATGACAAAACTCCAACTGATTTGACAGATGAATTGGTTGCCGAAGGAATTCATGTAACTTTCAGTGATGAAGTTTCTGAGATTCAAGAGGAGGTTATTTCAAAAGAAAATGTCTTGGTGGTTTACACACCTGCTATTCCAAAAGGTAATAAGATTTTAAACTATTTCGTTTCCAAAGATTTTTCAATTGTAAAGCGTGCCCAGCTTTTGGGTGAAGTTTCCAAAAATACACTTTGTTTAGCGGTTGCTGGAACGCACGGAAAAACAACGACTTCGGCAATTCTAGGACATTTATTGGCGGAATGTAACATGCCGGTAACTGCCTTTTTAGGAGGAATAGCGGAGAATTACAATTCAAATTTTATCTACAAGGGCAGCGACATAACCGTTGTGGAAGCAGACGAATTTGATCGTTCATTCCTTCAGCTTCGTCCGGATATAGCTTGTATAACTTCTATGGACGCGGACCATTTGGATATTTATGGCGATGCTACGGAAATAGAAAATGCTTTTAGAACGTTTGCATTATTGGTTGAAAAAGAAGAAAACGTTTTCATCAAAAAAAATCTACCCCTTGATGGGATGACCGTTGCGATTGAGGAAAATGCAGATTACGAAGCACAAAACGTAAAAGTTAAAGACGGCGCATACCTTTTCGACTTAAAAACCCCGAAAGGAATTTTAGAAAATTTAACCTTTCATCTTCCTGGACATCACAATCTTACAAATGCCATCATGGCTTTGGGCATGGCAATTTTAGCAGGCTCCCCAACCGATTGCCTGCCCAAAGCATTGGCATCTTTTAAAGGTGTAAAGCGACGTTTTTCATATAAAATCAAATCTGATGAATTGGTTTTGATAGATGATTATGCACATCATCCCACAGAAATTGACGCTTTGTTTCAAGCTGTGGATGAAATGTATCCGAAAGATCACAAACAGATTGTTTTTCAGCCGCATCTTTTTAGTAGAACTCGTGATTTTGCACAAGGTTTTGCAAAAAGTCTTTCTCAATTTGATGAAGTGGTATTGCTGGATATTTACCCTGCAAGGGAAGAACCCATTGAAGGAATTACATCAGAATGGCTTTTAAATCAGATAGATGCAAAGCAAAAAAGAGTAGTGTTCAAATCAGCTTTGCCAGAAGTGTTGTTGCAATCCAGATGCCGAATAAAATTGCTGGTAGGTGCTGGTGACATTGGCGCCGAAGTTAATAAGTTAACCCAAAAATTGAATAATGAAGCGTAGTGTCGAGGTCATAAAATTTATATTCCTGCTTACTTTGATGGCGTTCCTTTTCAGCTTTACTAAAAAGCGAAATGATGCCAGAAAAATCACGAAACTTGACGTTGTATTTGTAGATGAAAACAGCCCTTTTATCACCTATAATACAGTTAATAAATTGTTGATACAAAATCATGACAAGGTTACGAGCATAGGTAAAGAAACTTTAGTTTTGAAGAAGATGGAGCAAAGACTGCTCGAAAACCCTATGGTTCGTGATGCTCAGGTGTATGTGTCGGTTGACGGTACATTGGGGGCAAAAATAGAACAACGCAAACCATTGGGTAGGGTGTCTGCTTCGCCGGATTTTTACTTAGATGCAGACGGAAAAAAGATGCCGCTGTCTGATGTGTATTCGGCAAGAGTTCCAATAATTACTGGAACTTCAAAAAATAATTTTAACGAAGTTACCCCACTGTTGCTTAAAATTGAGAACGATGAATTTATGAAAAGCAGCGTAGTAGGTTTAAACCGAAAAGCGGATGGCGATATAGAATTAGAACTTCGAAAAGTAGATTTAAAAGTACTTTTTGGAAAACCTGAAAACATTGAAAAGAAGTTTCAAAACTTTAAAGCATTTTATAAAAAAACAAAACAGGACAGTACACTGTATGGGTACGATAGGGTAAATCTGAAATTTGAAAGTCAGGTAATTGCCACAAAAAAGTAAGACCATGGAAAACGAGAACATTGCTGTAGGATTGGATATTGGAACTACTAAGATAGTTGCTATGATTGGAAGGAAAAATGATTATGGCAAAATGGAAGTATTGGGTATTGGAAAAGCCAAGAGCCTTGGTGTGCACCGTGGTGTTGTAAACAACATTACCCAGACCATTCAGTCAATACAGCAAGCAGTTCAGGATGCTGAAACTTCTTCTGGAATGAAGATAAAAGAAGTGGTTGTGGGCATTGCTGGTCAGCACATTAGAAGCCTTCAGCACAGCGATTATATTACTCGTCCTAATGGTGAAGATGTTATTCAAGAAGAAGATATTGACAGGCTTTGCAACCAAGTCCACAAATTGGTAATGCTTCCCGGCGAAGAAATATTACACGTTTTACCGCAGGATTTTAAAGTAGATGGACAGGCCGAGGTAAAAGAGCCTATCGGAATGTATGGCGCTCGTTTGGAAGCTAATTTCCACGTGGTTGTTGGGCAGGTTTCTTCTATCAGGAATGTGGGTAGATGTATAAAAAGTGCAGGACTAGAACTTTCAGCGATTACTTTGGAGCCTTTGGCTTCAGCAAAAGCTGTTTTGAGCCAAGAGGAGAAAGAAGCAGGTGTAGCTTTAATAGACATAGGAGGCGGAACAACAGATTTGGCAATTTTCAAGGATGGTATCATTCGCCATACCGCAGTAATTCCCTTCGGTGGAAATGTGATTACGGAAGATATAAAAGAAGGTTGTTCAATCATTGAAAAACAAGCAGAACTACTGAAAATAAAATTCGGCTCCGCTTGGCCAGGAGAAAATAAAGACAATGAAATTGTTTCAATCCCAGGCTTAAGAGGAAGAGAGCCGAAGGAAATAAGTTTAAAAAACCTTTCAAAAATAATCCATGCCCGTGTTATCGAAATCATCGAGCAGGTGTATATGGAAATAAAAAATTACGGACACGAGGATTCAAAAAAGAAACTTATAGCAGGAATTGTACTTACTGGCGGTGGCGCTCAGCTTCAGCACATAAAGCAACTTGTGGAATACATCACAGGAATGGACACGCGCATTGGCTATCCCAATGAGCATTTGGCTGGCGATAGCGATTCCGAAACCACAAGCCCAATGTACGCAACCGCAGTTGGATTGGTACTGAACAGTTTGGAAAGTAAAGAAAAATCATCATTGATGAAGCGTTTTCCGCACGAGGAATCAACTTTAGAAGAAGAAAAAAAATTAGACACTACAGAAACTGAAACTGAAGCAGCGAAAAAGGACAAGAAAAGCAAAGAAAAAGAATCGAAAATATCAAAGCGGTTTTTTGATAAATGGGCAGAGAAGTTTAAGGAATTTCTTGATAATGCTGAATAATATAGGTGAACGATTCGTCATCGAAAAAAAATAAAAAAATAAAAAATTGCAATAAAAACAATAAATATGAGCAGCAAAACAGAATTTGACAACATTTCATTCGACCTGCCGAAGAACCAATCCAACGTGATTAAGGTGATTGGAGTAGGCGGCGGTGGGAGTAACGCCATTAACCATATGTTCAGTCAGGGCATAAAGGGAGTTGACTTTGTAATTTGTAATACAGATTCACAAGCATTGGAAAATAGCCCAGTGCCAAATAAAATACAATTGGGTGTTTCCCTTACTGAGGGTTTGGGAGCTGGTGCAAATCCTAAAGTTGGTGAACAGTCTGCCGTGGAAAGCATGGAAGAAATTCGCAGCATGCTTACCACCAATACAAAAATGATTTTTATCACTGCTGGAATGGGTGGTGGTACCGGAACTGGTGCAGCACCAATTATTGCAAAAATGGCCAAGGATATGGACATTCTTACTGTTGGTATCGTAACTATTCCTTTCCAGTTTGAAGGAAAAACTAGAAACGATCAAGCCCATATTGGCGTTGAAAAATTGCGCCAAAATGTGGATTCATTGGTGGTTATTAATAATAATAAATTGCGTGAAGTATATGGAAACCTTGGTTTTAAAGCTGGTTTCTCAAAAGCTGATGAGGTTTTGGCCACCGCTGCTCGTGGTATTGCCGAAGTAATTACACATCACTACACGCAAAACATTGACCTTCGTGATGCTAAAACCGTGCTTGCCAATAGCGGAACCGCCATCATGGGAAGTGCAACTGCTTCTGGAGCCAATAGAGCAAAAGAAGCTATCGGAAGAGCGTTGGATTCCCCATTACTGAATGACAACAAAATAAAGGGCGCCAAAAACGTATTGCTGCTTATTGTTTCCGGTTCCGATGAAATCACTATTGATGAGATTGGTGAGATCAGTGACCATATTCAGGATGAGGCTGGCCATAGTGCAAACATCATTATGGGTGTAGGCGAAGAGAAAACCTTAGAAGGCTCTATTTCTATAACTGTTATTGCAACGGGTTTCAACGTTGAGCAACAAAACGAAATAGTGAACACTGAGACAAAAAAGATAATCCATACCTTGGAAGATGAGCAAAAAGCAGAGCATGATCTTAACCCAAAAACGACTGCTACTCCCGTAAGATTGCCTCAAAAGCCCTTGTCTACACAAGCAAAAGCTGAAACGCCAGTAGTAAAACATACGCTGTTTGATGATGCTGAAGTTGAAGAAAAGCTTCCTTTTGATGGTTATATCAAAACTTCGGAATTATTAAAAAACCTAAAAGTTTCTTATGAAGAAGTTGTGGTTGAGGACATTGAGGAATTTAACCAGGTTGAGGTAAACAAAATAAATGTCAACGAGTTTGTAATTCTTGAATCACCAAAAATACAGCAAGCAGAAAAAGCGAATATTACTGAAAGCACTTCTGAAGATACAGACGAGCAAATATTAATGTTTGATCTTCCTATAAATTCTACTTCAAAAAAAGCTTCAGAAAAAGAGCAAAAAGAAGAAGCTGTTATCTTTAATTTGGACGAAATAGAAGTTCAGGACCATATTGAGGTTATTCCTGTTACCGAGGTTTCAGTTGAAGGAATTAAGCGTTATAGTTTAGACGATTATCAAGAAGTTGAAAATAGATTAAACAGTGCGAAGCCTTCAAAAGTAGTCGCGGAAGAAATAGAAGATGAGGAAATTGTTTTTGAAAAAAGAACCGTTTCAGAGCCCAATACAAGTGAAACAGATTCTCAGGAAGATGAAGATCCCCTTAATTCGCCAATATCAAAAATATTAAGCGACCGTACAGAAGAGCGTAAAAGAAAGATGAAGGAGTTTAATTATAAGTTCAAAAATAGCCCTTCCCGTGTTGATGAGATTGAAAAACAGCCTGCATACAAGCGCATGGGCATCGATCTTAACGAAGCTAAAAACGAACCAAACATTTCAAGGACCTCTGTAAATACAGATGATGACGAGATTGAATTGCGGAAAAACAATTCGTTTTTACACGATAATGTGGACTAAGTGATATTTTTTTCACTTAAAGCAGGAGCCCGAATTTCAGTAATGAGTTCGGGTTTTTTTATTTTGATATTTGGGACGGAATAAATCTAAATTATACTGTTTCGCTTTACCGGTTTATTGATTATCTTCGTGCACTATTAAAAATAAAGAAATGAGCTTACAGGATAAGGTAATGGAGGCGATGAAAACCGCAATGAAGGCAAAAGACACACAGTCTTTGGAGGCATTACGTGCCGTAAAATCTGCGCTACTTTTGGCACAAACCGAAACAGGTTCAAAAGCAGATTTAACTGAGGAGGAAGAAATAAAATTACTTCAAAAGCAAGTTAAACAGCGAAAGGATAGTGCGGCCATTTACAAAGAACAAAACCGTCTAGACCTTGCTGAACCAGAATTGATTCAAGCAAGAGTGATTGAGCAATTTTTGCCTCAACAGCTAAGTGAAGAAGAGGTAAGCAAAATTGTGGATCAAATTATCACTGAAACTGGAGCATCATCTATGGCAGATATGGGAAAAGTAATGGGCTTGGCCAGTGCAAAACTTGCGGGAAAAGCTGATGGTAAAACTATTTCAACAGTTGTGAAGTCGAGACTTTCTTAGTTAATAATTAATAAGTTATTTAGTTAGTATAGATTCCCAAAATTTATTTTTGAATACTGAATACTGAATACTGAATACGGCCGCGTGGCGCAACTGAATAGCGCATCAGATTTCGGCTCTGAGGGTTGGGGGTTTGAATCCCTCCGCGGTCACGAATAAATCAAAAGCTGTACGTCAAATCAAGCTCGCTTGAATTTGTAAGTACAGCTTCTTGATTTTCAAAGCGGAGCTCTGAGGGATCACCGCAGCTAATCCTATTCGTAAATTACAATTATCAATAATTTAATTTAAACTCCAAACTGCTTTAAATGATGGTCCAAATGTTTGTACTGCATTTGTCCCCATTGTTGTTTTGTGAAATAACCAAATCCTGGGTGAGCTTTCCATTCTTCTCGTTCTCTTTGACTCCCAAACTCATTCAATAATACTATTAAATTTTTTTTCTCGGTATTAAAATCTCGTGGTTCAGATTCTTTTAAAAATTTTGCAGTGGGCAAATTTTTACGCCAAGGTTTGTCATTATACAGCATTTTTTTAAAAATCAGCTTGGCAAAAAGATTTGGTTTCATTCCATAATCATCCTTTTCCAGCATAATATTAAAAGGACCTTGGCAATGATGTAGCATTTGCCCAACAGTCATTTTGCCCCATTGTTTTTCAGAATTTTCAGAAAGCTTATCTAATCTATTTAATGTTTCCGAATACGTTTCGGTATCAAAAAGTGATTTCATTTTTAAAGGTTTTTGGTTTAAAACATAAACTATTTAATATTATCTGCAATTTACACAACAAATGAGATTGTTTTCTAAAATAGTATGTGTTTTAAATATTCATTATTATCTTTAAGGAAACGCAAAGAACCTTGGAAGAAAATAATTCCTTTTCCATAAAAAATTGGAACGAAGACGACCGTCCTCGTGAAAAATTGTTGCTGAAAGGCCGAACTACGTTAAGCGACGCAGAACTAATTGCTATATTAATAGGTTCTGGCAGCCGAAATGAAAGTGCCGTTTCTTTGAGTCAACGTATTTTGGCTTCGGCAGATAATAATTTGAGTGAATTGGGAAGGCTTTCCATACCCGAGTTGATGGAGTTTAAGGGCATAGGCGAAGCAAAGGCAATAAGCATCGCCGCTGCGATGGAACTGGGCCGAAGGAGAAGAACGGGTGAGGCCTTGGAGCGAAAAAAAATCACTTCAAGCAACTCCGTTTTTGAATTTGTACAGCCCATTATTGGTGAATTGCCACATGAGGAATTTTGGATTCTCTATTTAAACAACTCAAACAAAATAATTAAAAGCGCACAGCTCAGCAAAGGCGGAATTACTGGAACGGTGGTTGATGTTCGGTTGGCATTTAAAGAAGCTTTACAGCTTGGGGCAGTAGGTATTATTTTGGCCCACAACCATCCGTCAGGTACTTTGAAGCCCAGCCAAGCAGACATTCAGCTTACTAAAAAACTGAAAACAGCAGGCGAAAGCTTGGACATAAAAGTGCTGGATCACCTTATAATTACCGAAAAAGCGTACTTTAGCTTTGCCGATGAAAATATGCTGTAACCCGCTATGCTGTTAATTTACACTCAAAAACTTACTCCCCGAATTTCTTATATTTTTAAGCATATCTGTCTGCGAATCTTGGGGATTGAAGTTGCATTTACCTCGGTAATTGAAGAATTTATAGCTCACCTTGGTCCTAAAATTTCCTATGGAAAAAAGCCATTAGGCAACGAACTTTTTTTTCAAAGTTATGGGCTTCTGGAACAACAGGGTCTGGAGTCGATAGATTTTTCCGTTAAAAAATGGGGCAAAACCTTTGGTTTCTTTTCAGTTTCAAATAGTAGCGGCCTTCCTTTTGATATTTTTTCTGCCAGTTTTTATATGATAACACGTTATGAAGAATATCTTCCACATGTGAAAGATGAGGTGGGACGATTTATGGCTTCGGAAAGTTTGGCTTATAAAGAAGGATTTCTTCATCAACCTATTGTGGACATATGGTCGTATCTTTTTAAGGATAAACTTTTGGAGGCATTTCCTGAATTGATTTTTCCACAAAAGAAACTTATTGTCCATCCTGTCATTGAAGCAGCACAGCCATACGCATATAAGCAGAAAGGGATTTTCAGAACAGTGGTTGGATATGTAAATGGGCTTTTTCACGGGAAATTTCGAAATATGATTGAGCGAACCCAAGTGGTTTTGGGTATAAAACGCGATCCGTTGGATACTTTTAAATGGATCGTAAACAAAGCTACACGGAGTGATTTTAATCTTACGGTTTTCTTTCTGTTGGGAAATGCACTGTCTTTTAACGAAAGCATGAACACGCATCGTCAAAAATTTAAAATGCTGATAAAATTTGTTTCAGACTACAAAGATGTGGGGCTTATCTTTTCATTCAATTCATTGCGGGATTATGAAATGCTGAAAAGCGAAAAACGCCGAATTCAGGAAATAACCAATCGTTCCCTCGCCAGCTCTATGAATTCTGAGTTTTTGGTGAACCTTCCCGACATATACCGTCATTTAGTGGAACTGGAAGTAAAGCGCGATTTTACGATGGTTTTTCGCGATACTGTTGGCTTCCGCGCTGGCACCTGTACGCCCTTTCTTTTTTATGATTTGGATTATGAAATAAAAACGCCATTGGTCGTCCATCCTTCAGCAATGACCACTACGGCATTTCAAAAAAAATACGCTTCAGATATAGAAAAAACCGTTAATAATACCATTAAAGCCGTGGAAGAAGTAAACGGAACTTTTACAATGATTTTTTCCAATAAGGATTTTTCTTCTACGGAAAGCAACAAAGTATGGCGAAGCATTTTTTCAGAAAAACTGCAGGAATATGCACAATAGGGAAATAGCAGACGTTTTTTTTGATTTGGATCATACCCTTTGGGATTTTGACCGAAATTCAGGGTTGGCTTTTGAAAGAGTGTTCCAAAAACATAAAATAGAACTTCCGCTGACCGATTTTTTAAGGGAATACGAACCCATTAATTTAATTTATTGGAAAAAATACCGTGAGGAGCGCGTTACCAAACAAGAGCTCCGCAGGGGCAGGTTGAAAGAAACTTTTGATATTTTTAAACTAAAACTCCCTATTGAAACAATTGATGTACTTGCAGTTTGTTACATTGAAGAATTACCTGTAGACAACCACCTTTTTGTTGGCACAGTTGAAATCCTAGAATATCTTTCCAATAAATATAAACTTCACATTATAACCAATGGTTTTGAGGAAGTTCAGTATTTAAAACTTCATAATAGTGGTATAAAAAAATATTTTAACACGATTACCACTTCGGAAGAGGTAGGGTTAAAGAAGCCCAATCCTGTTATATTTGAAACCGCCCTTAAAAAAGCTTCTGCCATACCTCAAAAGAGTATAATGATTGGCGATAGTTTGGAAGCAGACATCATGGGTGCAAAAAATGCTGGAATGCATACGCTGTTTTTTAATTACAGAAAGGAAGAAGTGTCGAAATCCCATTTCGCTGTTAATGAGCTTTTGGAAATTAAAAATCATTTGTAGTAATATTTCCATAACAAAGACCGTTAACAATCTGTAAAGTATCCCCATTTATGAATAAAGTCCTATCCCCATCTATTTTTATGGTATTTGCCTGCCTTCTTTTTACGGCCTGCATAAAGGATACCGATTTTGACCAAGCCGAGGATATTGCCCTAACGCCAGTTATTGAACTGGATTTGATTTTCTTCAACCTACAGGCAAATCGTTTTTTTGACACTATAAACTCAACTCAAATACTTACCGTTCGCGACACTACAGAAATTAGATTTTTAGATGACAGTACGTTACAGGAAAGTCTAAAACGTGCCGAGTTCTATTTCAAGTTTACAAACAGTATTCCTCGGGATTTTCAGGTAGATTTTCAATTTTTAAGTGAATTGAATGACACAACCTATGTAACTGCAACCCAAGTGGCACAAGGAACATTTGCAGTTCCGGTTATAACTGAATTTACAGAAAATGTTGAAGGGGAAGCTATTTTACTGTTAACACAAGCGAGTAAAGTTGTGGTGTCCGTAACAATTCCTTCTTCCAATGAAAATCTGGAAGGCACATTAAATCTAAAATCCAAAACCACCTACTTTTTGGAATACTAATACAATGCGAAATTTATTAACTATCATATTATCCCTTGTGGGCGTATTTGGTGTATCACAAAATAAGCAGATACTCTATGGCTTTGATGATATTCCCCAATCCTTGATGCTTAATCCAGGGAGCAAAGTGCTTCAGAAAAAACATTATGGAATTCCTTTTTTATCACAAATACACGTGAATGGTGGTTCTTCAGGTGTATCTGCTTACGATATCTTTAAGGATGGAAACGATAACATAAACGATAGGATCACCCAAAAGATTTTTGAAATGAAGAATACCGATTTCTTCACGGCTACGCAGCAGTTGGAACTCATTAACTTTGGTTGGCGCGCAAAAAATGAAATCTATTTTTCTGGTGGTATTTATCAAGAGTTTGATTTTATAGCTTACTTCCCAAGAGATCTGGCTATTTTGGCCTGGGAAGGGAATCGTGATTATTTGGATTATGAATTTGATTTGGGTGAAATAAGCACTACAGGCGATTTTATGACGGTCTATCATTTTGGACTGAATAAGCAAATTAGCAAAAAACTGACAGTTGGCGCACGGTTGAAATTGTATTCAAGTATGTTCAGTTATCGAAGTGTGAAAAATTCAGGAACCTTCGTAACTCGCTTGGGTGATGAAAATTCAGAAAATATTTATGAACACACCGTACAAAATGCCGATGTTACAGTAGAAACCTCTGGTTATGCCTCCTTACGGGATTTGGACGGGGCAGGACAGGTAACAAGTGAAATCTTGGGTCGTGCCTTTTTTGGTGGTAACATTGGGGTAGGAGTGGATGTTGGTTTTAATTATGAAATAAATGATGCTTGGAACCTTTCCGCCAGTGCGTTGGATGTTGGCGCCATTTTTCATTCAAAAGATGTTGAAAATTATCGAGCCCACGGAACTTACACTTTAGATGGTATAAACTTAATTTTTCCACCATTGGGAGATGGAGAGCCAACCTATCCATACTATGACGATCTTGAAGATGAAATAAAGGAGGAAATACCTATAGACACACTCTATAATGGTTATACACAGTTTCGGCCCACAAAATTTAATGCAAGTTTGAGTTATGGTTTTGGTAAGTTTAATGCTACTGGGGCTTGCGATTGCTTGAATATGGGCGGAGAAAACCTTCATAAACAAAGTATAGGGCTACAGTTCTACTCCATTTTCAGGCCTAAAAGACCACAAATGGCAGGAACGCTCTTTTACCATAGAAGGATTACGGAATATCTTTCTGCGAAAGCAACTTATACGGTAGATTCTTATTCTTTTTCGAATATTGGGTTGGGAGTTTCAGCAGATATTGGCAAAATAAATTTTTACATTGTTACGGATAACCTCATTAATTATAGCAATTTGGCAAAGGCAAAAAGTGTATCTTTACAGTTAGGTTTTAACATAATAATTGACGAAGAATGATACGTTATTTACTGCTTTCCTTTACTTTATTGCTGGCTTCAAATACTATTTCACAAAATACAAATTTGAGCGATTACAGCTATGTTGTCGTGCCCGAACAGTTTGATTTTCTTAATGGTCGGGACCAATTTCAAATTAACTCCATGACTCAATTTTATTTGGAAAAGTATGGCTTCAACGCTTATTTGGCAGACTCTGCACCTAATGCTAACCGTTGCGATGGCCTTTTTGCTAATGTGGAAAAATTGAATACCATTCTTGGAACCAAGCTTCAGCTAGTTTTGAAAGATTGTAACGAAAATGAGATCTATAGAAGCCAAGAAGGAAAAAGCAAGTTTAAGGAATGGGATAAAGCATATCAAGATGCGCTTCGGAAGTCATTCATCAGTTTAAAAGCTATGGGTGTAAAACAAAAAGAAGTGGTTCTTTTAACCAATAACACCAACAATACAATACTTTCTAAAGAGACAAAACCAAATCCTGAAATGAAGGAGCTTACAATGCCAAAAGTTTCAAGTGTTTCAGGAATATTACTCCCAGATGCCAAATTTTCAAACTATTCAAATTCGGGTAAAACATACTTACTTCGGAAAACAACAGAGGGTTATTCCTTATACGAAGAGTCTGCCAGCGCGGCAGACGGACTTCTTTTAAAAGGGAAAATTATTGTAATGAATAATGTGGTTAAATATATGGACACATCTGGAAACGTTGCAGATGCTTCCTTTGATTCTTCGGGAAATCTTATTATTAAAGAAGGTGGTGATTCAACGGTTTACAAATCTGAAGACTAAAAATCGTACTTACCTTTCCAAAGTTGCTTTAAGTAACTTTTCAGTGCATTTTCCTTTGGATTGTTTCCAGGTTTATAAAACGTAGTCCCCTTTATTTCCTCAGGTAAAAATTCATGGGGCACAAAGTTTCCTTCGTAATTGTGGGCGTATTCATATTCCTTTCCGTAGCCCAATTGCTTCATAAGCTTTGTTGGGGCATTTCTGATAGACAATGGGACTGATAGATCGCCCGTTTGTCGAACAAGCTGCTGTGCTTCGCCAATGGCTTTGTAGGATGCGTTGCTTTTAGGTGAAGTTGCCAAATAAATAGCGCATTGGCTCAAAATAATCCGAGCTTCAGGATAACCGATTGTATTTACAGCCTGAAAGGTGCTATTGGCAAGTAAAAGAGCGTTGGGGTTTGCATTGCCAATATCTTCGGAAGAAAGAATGACCATTCTTCGCGCAATGAATTTTATATCCTCCCCGCCTTCTATCATTCTGGCTAGCCAATATACAGCGGCGTTTGGGTCACTTCCACGGATGGATTTTATGAAAGCTGAAATAATATCGTAATGTTGTTCACCAGTCTTGTCATAAAGCACCGTATTTTTCTGGGCTTTTTGCATTACCAGATCATTGGTAATTGTAATTTTTTCACTTTTTTCAGAAAGGACAACCAATTCCAAAATGTTTAGAAGTTTGCGTGCATCACCGCCTGAAAGCCTGATAATAGCTTCAGTTTCTTTTAAGTTTACCTTTTTCTTTGATAAAATTTCATCATTTTTTAAAGCTCTTTTTAGCAATGCCTCCATATCTTCACGGCTAAAGGATTCTAAAACATAGACCTGACAGCGCGACAACAAAGCCGGAATTACTTCAAAACTAGGATTTTCAGTTGTGGCTCCAATCAACGTAATCCAACCTTTTTCTACAGCGCCCAAAAGTGAATCCTGTTGCGATTTGCTGAAACGATGGATTTCATCAATAAATAGAATTGGATTTTTGGTGGAAAATAGCGTGTCACTTTTCTTTGCTTTCTCAATTACTTCCCTAACAGCTGCAACACCACTATCTACAGCACTTAAAATATAGAATGGCCTACCGCTTTCGTTCGCAATAATATTTGCAAGCGTAGTTTTTCCCGTTCCAGGAGGTCCCCAAAAAATCATTGAGGGAATCATTCCAGTACCTAATTGGGAAGTAAGTGAACCTTTGGGGCCAACCAAATGCTGCTGACTTAAATAACCTTCAATGGTCTTCGGGCGGATTCGTTCGGCAAGTGGTGCATTCATAGTTTTCATCCGTAGAAAATATTTTATAAATAGGAAGATGTAGTGCCCTAATAAATATATTTGTTATTTACGACTCGTTAATGGCCATTTCAAAATTACAATTTTAATAAATCGGTTTCACTGACAATTTATCATAAATTTGAATTTGGGATTGTTTTTTGTAATTACTAAAATATGGCGAATTCGAACCAATTAAAATTTACTCCCGATGTATTTGGCTATCCTTTACTTTTTGTGATGGTAATTTGGATTGTATTTTGGATTGAATCACGTTTTGGATTGAATTTCAATTCTTATGGTGTTTATCCTAGAGAACTGAAAGGTTTGCGCGGAATACTTTTTAGTCCTCTCATTCACGGGAGCTTGAAACATCTTTTTAATAATTCCATTCCATTATTTGCACTATCCTCAGCTTTGTTTTATTTCTACCGAAATATTCGATGGAAAGTTTTAATATTTGGACTTTTATTAACTGGTATTGCAACGTGGTTCATTGGCAGATCTTCACTACATATAGGTGCAAGTGGAGTGGTTTATATGCTTGCAGCGTTTTTGTTTTTTAAAGGAATTTTCTCAAAACAGTTTCAACTTACAGCCTTGGCCTTAGCCATTGTGTTTCTTTATGGAGGAATGCTTTGGTATGTTTTTCCCGTGAACCCAGAAATTTCTTGGGAAGGACATCTTTCTGGTTTTATTGTAGGATTAATATTCGCTTTCTTTTTTAAAGGCAATCCAGTTCAGAATAAAAAATATGATTGGGAGCGTGATGATTTTAATCCTGAAAATGATCCGTTTTTAAAACAGTTTGATGAAAAAGGAAATTTTGTGGAACTACCGAAAGAATTGCCAAAAGAACCTTCTGCGCAAGAGACTGTTCCCCAAAAGCCTCGACTTATAAAGATAGTATACAGTTATAAGAAAAATTCAGAAGACAAATCTTAATAAGCTTTATCTGCGTTGACGCACTACTTCATAAAGAAAAGCCCCGCAAGCCACAGAAACATTTAATGAATTGATTTCACCTAACAAGGGTAGGGAAGCGCGTTGATCTACCAAGCTAAGAACGGATTTTGAAACACCTTTTCCTTCTGAACCCATAATGATGGCTAGTGGTATTTTTAAATCCAATGAATAAATTTCAGAGTTTGTTTTTTCGGTTGCAGCAACTGTTGAAATTCCTGAACCTTGTAAATAAAATATTGCGTCTTTAATATGTTCCACTTTACATATTGGAATTTTGAAAATGGCTCCAGCAGAAGTCTTTACTGTATCGCCAGAAACGGGAGCACCGCCAGTTTTTTGTATAATAACAGCATTAACGCCTGTACATTCTGCCGTACGAAGAATAGCGCCAAAATTCCGAACATCTGTAATTTGGTCTAGTATAAGGAATAGTGGAGCTTTATCACTTTCAAGAGCTTTTTCAACAACATCTTCCAAACTATGGAATGACACTGGAGATGTTAGCGCTACGATACCTTGGTGGTTTCCTCTTGTAAGTCTATTAAGTTTTTCAAAGGGAACTATACTTACAGCAACGTTTGCCTTTTCAAGATCTTTTATAAGACTTTCAATCTTATCGCTATCAATTCCTTTTTGAACAAAAACTTTGTCAAAAACAACTTTTGATGCTAAAGCTTCCTTGATTGGGTAAATTCCGAAAATTGTGTTTGTTATATCGCTCATAGATTTTTAAACATAAAGATTAAAGAACCTTTTAATTTTGTTCAAAGGTAAATAGATTTAGTTTGGGTTGTGTTATAAATTGTATCGTAAAAAAAAACATCCCTTAAAAAATTAAGGGATGTTTAATTGAATTAAATTTTAAGTTTAGATAACTTATTATTGTCTAAGTCTAACTGTAAATCTTCCTCCAGAAACAACGTTTCCTCCTCCTTCAATGGCAACAGAGAAAAATTCTCCTCTTTCATCTTCGATTGAGTTGTCTATTCCAGTTACCGTAAACGAACCTCGTTGAGAGTTTGCAGGAATCATTACAATAGCTTCAAAGCTATAGTTTTCTGGATTAGTATCTGTTGCAGGTGGATCCGCTTCTGGCAACAAAGTTGGAATAACAACAACTTTGAATTCTCTATCTACTGTAGCCATATCTGAAGCAAACAACACATCATTAAAGGTTCTGGTTCTTTCGCCACCTTCAGGTATATTGTTGATATTGTCAGAAGAGCTAGTAAATCCTACCACTGTTTTACGGTCTGTGTCATAGTCATCGTAAGTTTCACAAGAAACCACAAAGAGGGCTAAGGCGACGAATGTAATTATTATATTGATTTTTTTCATTATGATAATTTTTTAAGATTATTAATACCCAGAATTTTGTACCAAGTTAGGATTCAAATCCATTGCTGTTTGTGGAATAGGCATTTGAAATTGCTTAGCACCTACAGCTAGATTTTGCGCATCAGATGGCACTCCAGTCCCATCATTCAAATCACCGAATCCGCCACGTTCAACAGGAAGAGACCATCTTTTTAGATCAAAGAAACGTTGGGATTCAAATCCAAATTCCAATCTTCTTTCAAGGCGAATCGCATCACGAAGTGCTATACCAGTTTCTCCACTTGGAGGGCTTGTGTATCTTTTTGTTCTCACAGCATCCAATGCAGTACGAGCTGCCTCTTCATTACCAAGGTTGTACTGAGCTTCTGCAATATTTAGTTTTGCTTCTGCTGCGCGAAGTATTTTTATATCAACACGCCCTGGAAATTGACCATCGGCTCTTGCGAACAATTTTTTAATTGCATTATATTTTGATTGGCCATTTCTAGCTTGGAAAGTATAAGCATCCTTTCTGATATCGTCATCAGCAAAAAGTTGGAAAAATGGATAGGAAACAACATATTCTGGAACCAAAGTATTTACACCGAATTGGCTCCAGGTTACTCCAGGTGTAATGTTTAATCCAGGTGGATCTACATGAATCCAGAAAATAACACCATCTTTGCTTGAATCTTCCCACACCCCAACAATATTGTCTCGGATGCCGACTGATTTTGTAACTGCATTTGCAGCATCAATAGCGTTCTGCCATTGACCCATATACAAATATGCTCTAGATAACAATGTGTTTACACCATCAATATTCAATCTACCTGTTTCACTAGTTGCAGGAATGCCTTCTAATGCGTCTTTAAGATCTTGTACTATCAGGTCATAAGTTTCACCAACGGTTAATCTTGCAGGTTCTATAGAAAAATCTGCTGTGGTTACGTAAGCAACCCCTGGGCTACTGTTAGCATCTGCAGATTGTGTTGGTATTTTAGCAAAGAATGAAACAAGGTTTAAATGTCCCAGTGCTCTTAATGCTTTAGCTTCAGCAACTACTTTCTCTTTGTTATCACCTTCGAAACCTGCACTTTGTTCTATTAAAGTATTGGCGCGGAAAATCATTTTATAGGCGTTTTGGTATAATAAGCTCAAAGGCTCGGTAGATGCAGAGTATTGCCAATTGTGCAATGATCTTCTACTTCCTCTACCATCTGAGGCAAGTGTTACGTTGTCCGCCAATACATCTGGAGCATCAAGCATTCCACCACCATCACTGCCACCGTATAAAGAACCTTCGGTTAATGTTAAATAGATACCTCTAGTTGCATTTTCAAAATCCGCGGCGCTAATGTATGATTGTGAAGTTGCAAGCGAATCAAATGGTATTTGGTCCAGCTCACTATCACAGGAAGTAAAACCTCCTATGACAAGTGTTAAAACTGCAATTTTATAAATTATTTTTTTCATCTTATCAATTTTTTTAAAATT
>Ga0209344_10000153_pt1 | contig 142411 bp, 159 predicted proteins | sample Cruoilmetagenom6_FD_187293 | JGI IMG/M metagenome (GOLD analysis project Ga0209344, IMG submission 187293) | Oil polluted marine microbial communities from Coal Oil Point, Santa Barbara, California, USA - Santa Barbara Oil Seep Sample 6 (SPAdes)... | ecosystem: Environmental > Aquatic >... | reverse complement strand
GTACGTAAATCACGCATCATCCATGTGTTCACCCAAACAATTCCTGCTTGTAATTGGTTGCTCATTCGCATAGTACGTTTTAAATCGTTTGTCCAGAGTGTGGCTGATAATCCGTATTTTACTTTGTTTGCCATTTGTAAGACGTCGTCTTCCCTATTAAAGGGCATGATAGTTACTACTGGTCCAAAAATTTCTTCTTGATTCACGCGACATTCATCATTTGGAACTTCAATAACTGTTGGTTCTAAATAATAACCGTTCTCGTAACCTTTAATCGATACCTCATTTCCTCCACATAAAACCGTTCCATTTTCATTTTTAGCTATTTGAATGTATTCTTTTACTTTTTCAAGATGTGGTTTGGAAACCAAAGCACCAATATTTGTTGATTTTTCTGATGGATGACCTACTTTTAATGCTTTAATTCGTGCAATAAAATCAGTTTTAAATTTTTCATAGATAGAAGCTTCGATAAAAATTCTGCTTCCACATAAACAAATCTGCCCTTGATTAGCAAAAGATGATCGAACAGTTGTGTCAAGCATATCGTCATAGTCACAATCTGCGAAAATGATGTTTGGGTTTTTCCCACCCAATTCTAATGATAATTTTTTAAACATTGGAGCTGCTGTTCTCGCAATATGAGCTCCAGTTGCTGTGCCTCCAGTAAAGGAAATGGCTTTAATGTCTGGGTGTTCAATAATGGCTTGACCAGTTGAACCACCAAGTCCATGAACAATATTCAAAACGCCTTTAGGTAAGCCAGCTTCGTTGCAAATTTCACCTAATAGATAGGCTGTCAATGGCGTGACTTCACTAGGTTTGGCAACCACGCAGTTTCCAGCTGCAATGGCAGGAGCGATTTTCCAAGTAAACAAATAAAGTGGTAAGTTCCAAGGCGAAATACAACCAACAACACCAATGGGTTGACGTAAGGTATAATTTACAGCTTGTTGTCCAACACTTTCATGGCTCTCACTTGCAAATTGTGTAATAGCATTTCCAAAGAAACGAAAGTTGCTTGCTGCTCTTGGAATATCTACTGCTTTTGCTAAAGAAATAGGTTTTCCATTGTCTTTACTTTCGGCTTCTGCAAAACGTTGTAAGTTGGATTCTATTAACTCCGAAATTTTGATCATGATGCGACTACGTTCTTCAAACGTGGTTTGCGACCAAATTGGGAAAGCAGATTTTGCAGCTATATATGCATTCTCAACATCTTCTTTTGATGAGTTTGGGATTTGTCCATATATCACACCATTCGATGGGTTATAGTTGTCAATCCAATTATCTTGAATTGGATCATGGAAGTTACCGTTTATATAGTTTTGTATGTTCATTTTATTTGTCAGGTCGAGCGCAGTCGAGACCTATTTAAGTAACCTCTCGACTGCGCTCGAGGAGACATTAGATTTATAAATTAACTTCCAACATAAGCCATCACTTTAATTTCAACCACTAAATCTGGATGTGGTAATTGGTGAACTGCAACCGTTGTTCTAGTTGGTCCATCTGCTTTATCAAAAAATTCAGCATAGGCTTTATTGTAGCCAGCAAAATCGTTCATATTTACTAAAAAGGACGTGACATCAACCACATCTTTTAGTGAAGCGCCAACACTATTTAAATTTGTTTCAATATTTTTTAAAACTTCTCGTGTTTGTACTTCAGCATTTAAGCGCTTGGTTCCCATGTTATCAATAATGTCAACGCCAGCAATTGTATTGTCGGGCCTTCGTGAACTGGTTCCAGACACAAAAATAAAATTGCCAACACGTTTGGTATGTGGATAAGCACCTCTTGGTGTTACTTTGTCACTCATAGTTCTTATTTTAATCTAGCAATTCTGTCGTCTTGAAGAATTGCTTCTGTTTCTTGTTTTACTTTTTCTAAATTTGATTTTAAGTCATCACTAATGTTTAATGCCCCATCTGCTAGCATATTCAAAATTGCCTTGTCTTGAGCACGACCTTTAAGCATAGCTTCTCTATAACCAACATCTTCATTAAAAGTCACCAATGAATATTTTGAGTTATAGTCATTTGGGAATGTTTTTTCAAATGCCATTTCTAAAGTACGTTTTTCTCTAAAATTAGCATGATTTACGTGACCTTTCATTTCGTAGAAATTATCAATTGCTAAATCTGCAATGGCATCTGTATCTTTTTTTCGGTTCTTTTCGTATGCTTTGAAAATGGATTCCCAATCATCAAATCCATAGTCTAATACCTTGTCAAACTCTACAACATCTTCAAACGATGCATTCATACCTTGCCCATAAAAAGGAACGATAGCATGAGCAGCATCGCCCATTAATAAGGTGTTGCCTTTGTAATGCCAGGGCGAACATTTTACTGTTCCTAAAGGTGCTGTTGGGTTTTCAAAATAATCATCAACCAAATTAGGCATTAAATCTAAAGCATCTTTAAAATACTTTGTAAAGAATTCTAACACATGTTCTTTGGTTGTTAGATTGTTAAAATTGTATTCACCTTCATCAAAACTTAAAAATAATGTAACTGTAAAACTACCATCCAAATTTGGTAATGCAATAAGCATAAATGCTTCGCGACCCCAAATATGTAAAGCGTTTTTGTATGCTTTATAACTGCCGTTATCTCCAGGTAGAATACTCAATTCTTTGTAGCCATGTGTAAGGTAGTCTTGTGAAAAACTAAACAGGAATTTACGCTCTAAATAATAACTTTTACGTAAAGCTGAGCCTGCACCATCTGTTCCGATAATAATATCGGTATCTTCAATAAACTCTTTTTTAGAGTGGTAATCTTTAAAAGTAGCCGTTGTTTTTTCAAAGTCAACGCCTTTGCATTTTTTATTAAAGTGAATCGTGACATTTTCATGCTTTTCAGCTTCATCTAAAAGCAAAGCATTTAGTCCGCCTCTAGAAATGGAGTTTATATATTCATAATCACGACCACTATAAGGTGCCAAGTTAGTATTGCCTTCAATGTCATGAAGCATGCGACCATTCATAGGAATACACAACGGTTCGACTTTATCTTGAATACCAACTAATTTCATGGCTTTTATACCACGATCTGAAAAGGCTAAATTTATAGAGCGACCAGCAGAAATATCTACGGTACGTAAATCAGGACGCATTTCATAAACGCTTACATTGTAACCGCGTTGTCCTAATCGTAAGGCAAGTAACGAACCACAAAGACCTGCACCAATTATGAGTACATTTTGTTTTTTATCCATTCAAAATATGTTTTAATTTTTCAACCATATTATATACATCTTGAAACGAATTGTATAATGGTACTGGAGCACAACGAATAACATCTGGTTCACGCCAATCGCTAATTACACCAGCTTTAGTTAGTTTATCATGTAGTGCTTTGTCCGCATTTAATACTTGAATAGATAATTGACAACCACGTTCATCAGGATTTTCAGGTGTAATGATTCTTATAATATCTTCGCCTAGTTGTTTTAATAAAAATTCAAAATAACCCGTGAGCCTTTTAGACTTTTCGGTTAGTTTTTTAATGCCTACTTCATGAAACATATCTAATGATGCTTTTATTGCTGCCATTGATAGAATAGGTGGATTACTTAATTGCCAGCCTTCGGCACCTGGTAACACATCAAATTCATGACGCATATTAAAACGTGTTTCTTTGTTATGACTCCACCAACCTGTAAATCTATTTAAGGATTTATCATATGCATGTCTTTCATGGATAAAACATCCAGACAAACTTCCTGGTCCAGAATTTAAATATTTATAAGTACACCAAACGGCAAAATCTGCTCCAGAATTATGCAAGTCTAAATCTACGTTTCCTGCACCATGAGCGCAATCGAAACCAACCATGCAGCCATGACTATGTCCTAAATTGGTTATGCGTTTAAAATCGAAGAATTGACCGGTATAATAGTTTACGCCACCAATCATGACCAAAGCAACTTCATGACCATGTTTTTCTAAAATAGCTTCTAAATCTTCATAACGCAATAATTCTTCACCTTCTCGAGGTGCCCAAAGAATTAAGCCTTCTTTATCATTATAACCATGATGACGTAGTTGTGATTCAACCGCATATTTATCGGAAGGAAATGCATCACTTTCAATAACTATTTTATAACGCTCCTTAGTTGGCTTATAAAATGATGCCATCATAAAATGGAGGTTTGCTGTTAATGAATTCATGGTAACCACTTCAATGGGTTTTGCCCCAACTAGTTTTGCCGTTGCTTCTGCTAAAAACTCATGATATGGTAGCCAAGGGTTCTTTGCTTCTGTATGACCTTCTACACCTAAATTAGCCCAATCTTCAAGCTCTTGATTAATATAGGTTTTTGTTGATTTTGGTTGTAAGCCAAGCGAATTTCCACAGAGATATATAAGTTCATTCCCATGCTTGTCTTTTGGAATATGAAATTGATTTCGGTAATGCGATAATTCGTCGTTTTGGTCTAATTCTTTTGCATAATCTAGACCTAATTTATAATGAGACAATGTGTTTCGTTTTGGTTCTACCCAAAAATAAGAATTTCTACGTTAGAAATGTCATGTAAGTTGTCACATATTTTTTAGGAGATAATTTCTGTATATTTAGTAAAATCAATGTCCTTCTGGAGCATTAAGTTTTTATATGAATGGCGAGAAAGATAAATCTCCCGAAGTTTTAGAAACTAAAATTGAAGTTCTTAAAAATGACCATTATTAGTGTATGGGACATTAAAAGTAACACATAATAATGGTGACCAAGAAACTAAAAAATAAAACAACTGCTTTTTGTAGATGTGGTGCATCAAACAATAAACCTTATTGCGATAGCACTCATGTTACTGCAGATTTTATAGGCTAATGATTAAGTTTTATTAATTCAGGAAATTTAGTTTTAAATTTATTTAAACGTGGTATAGAAACAGCTTTTATATAAGGATGATTAGGGTGAAGTCTTTCGTAGTTTTGATGATATTCTTCAGCAATCCAAAATTTTTGAAAAGGGTAGACCTCGGCTGCAACGTTTATATTCTGTTCTTTTTCAATAGTCTCAATTTTATTTAATATAATTTGTTTTTGTTCTTCGTTCTGATAGAATATAATAGAACGATATTGTGAGCCTCGATCATTACCTTGACCATTTACTTGTGTTATATTTTGAGAACCAAAATACACATTGACTAAAGTTGAAAAACTGACTATTTCTGGATTATAAATGATTTCTACGGCTTCGGCATGACCAGTTCTTCCTGTATTACTTGCTTCGTATGTTGGATTTTTTGAATGCCCGCCGGAATACCCTGAAATAGATTCTTTTACGCCATTTACACTTTCATAAATTGCCTCAACACACCAAAAACAACCACTAGCAAAATAGGCCTTTGCTAAGCCGTCGACAAATTCTACCTGAACAGGTTGTGCTGTAATTACTTCTTGTTGCTTTTTATTTACTTGAGCATTATTTTGACAACTAAAAAGTATTGCTAAAATGAATATTGTAGAAATATATTTTTCCATTATTTACGTGTTTTTATTTTAGTAGTCGTATAAAGCTATGTAACCTTAAAGATTGTATTAAAGTGAATTTAAATTCCATAAAAAAAGCCTTTACAAATTTGTAAAGGCTTTTTAGTTTATTTTGAATATGTTATAGTTTGGAAAAAAGTTTATCCATTTTCTTCTTTTCTTCTTTTGCTAACTCTTCATCTACTAAAATACGTCCACTATGCTCGTCTGTAATGATTTTTTTGCGAGAAGCAATCTCTACTTGAACTTGCGGTGGTATAGTAAAAAAAGACCCGCCAGCAGCACCTCTTTCGATTGGTACAACAGCCAATCCATTTTTTACATTTGTTCTTATTCTAGCATATGCAGCTACCAAACGATCTTCTATTTGAGTTTTGAACTCTTCAGATTTCGAAATTAGGGCTTGCTCTTCTTTTTCTGTTTCAGCCAAAATTGCATCAAGTTCACTTTTTTTGTGTTTTAAATGTTTTTCGCGCCCTTTTAATCTCTCTTTAGTTTCAGAAATAACCTCTTTTTTCTGTTCTATTTGCGCTTTAAATTCTTTGATATGCTTATCTGCTAATTGAATTTCTAATTCTTGAAATTCAACTTCTTTAGTAAGAGAGTTATATTCACGATTGTTTCTTACATTTTTTTGTTGCTCGCTATACTTTTTTATTAAAGCTTTGGCTTCTTCTATTAATAGCTTTTTACCATTAATTTCACCATCTGTTGCTTCTAAACCAATTAGAAGTTTTTCTAATCGCATGTTTAAGCCAGCAACTTCATCTTCTAAATCACGAACTTCTAAAGGCAATTCTCCTCTGACATTTCTTATTTCATCGACACGAGAATCGATTAATTGTAAATCGAATAAAGCTCTTAAACGCTCTTCAACAGTAACTTCTTTCTTTTTAGCCATACTTATAAATACTTTACAGGATTGGTGTTTATCTTTGATAAAACGACTGCAAAATTAATGATTTTTTTTGTAAGAAATGCAACTAAAAGATTTTTTGTGAATTGCTCACTTTCATAATGACCAATATCTGCCAAAATTATCTTGTTTTCGGCAGAAAAAAAGTCATGATATTTTAAATCGGCAGTAACATAAATATCTGCACCAGAAGCTTTGGCTTCATCAATTGCAAAACTACCAGAACCACCTAAAACAGCTACTTTTTTTATTGGTTTGCCTAATAAAGCAGTATGTCTAATGGCCTTGGTTTTCATTTTTGTTTTTAAAAAATCAAGAAATGACACTTCGTCCATGGGTTTGTTTAATTCGCCAATCATTCCCATTCCTATATTCTGGTTTTCATTTTCGATTGTTGTTATTTCATAAGCTACTTCTTCATAAGAATGTGTTTGAAATAAAGTTTTTAGAATTTTTGATTCTAGATGTTTAGCAAATATTATTGTAAGCTTTGTTTCATTCTCTTCATGGGTTACTCCCTTTTTACCAATTGTAGGGTTTGAGTTTTCATTTCCATTAAATGTCCCAATGCCATCTGAATTAAAACTGCAATGGCTGTAATTGCCAATCTTTCCTGCACCAACTTTAAACAATGCTTCACGTAGCATGTTAGCTTCTTCTTTTGGAACATAGGTCGTAAGTTTTTTTATAGTTTCTGTTTGTGGAATTAAAATACGCTTATTTTTTAAATCTAATTGATTGCAAATCATGTCATTGACACCTTGTAGTGCATTGTCTAATGCGGTGTGAATGGCATATATGGCTATGTCGTTTTTAATGGCTTTCATGACTACACGCTCGACATAGGTTTTGCCTGTGAGTTTTTTTAAACCTTTAAATATTATCGGGTGGAAGCTTACAATAAGATTGCATTTGCTATCTATAGCTTCTTCGACAACTGCTTCAATGGTATCTAATGTAACAAGAATACCAGTGACCATTGATTGTTTATCGCCAACCAAAAGACCAACATTATCAAAATCTTCGGCATACGCTAAAGGTGCGAGTTCTTCTAAATGATTTATAACATCTTGAACAATCATATATTTTTGTTATTAGGTTTGTAACAAAGATAAAATATTTAAATTCGCTTAAATGAAATTATTTCGAAACATATTTTTTCCGCTAGTACCATTATATTATTTGGCAACTTGGACTCGAAATAAGTTATATGATTTAGGTATTAAAAAATCGAAATCGTATGATCTGCCTGTTATTTGTGTTGGTAATTTGAGTGTTGGCGGAACAGGTAAAACTCCAATGATTGAATACATGATTTCATTACTTTATGAATCAAATATTGTAGCGACTTTGAGTAGAGGTTATAAGCGGAAAACTTCAGGATTTCAAATCGCGAACGAAAATTCTTCAGTTGGAACAGTTGGAGATGAGCCCTTTCAGTTTTATAATAAGTTTAAAGAAAAGATTATTGTTTCTGTTGATTCTGATAGACAAAACGGAATTGAAAAGTTGCAATTGAATAACGATTTATTAGATGTTATTTTGTTAGATGATGCTTTTCAACACCGAAAAGTAAAGGCTGGATTTAATATTTTATTAACTACTTATGCTAACTTATATGTTAATGATTATTTGTTGCCTACAGGAAATTTAAGAGAGCCTAAAAGTGGTGCAAAACGAGCAGATATAATTGTAGTTACTAAATGTCCAACTACTTTAACCGATACTGAAAAAGGAATTATTATTAGTCAACTTAAGCCTAAATCAAATCAACATGTTTTTTTTAGTTCTATAAAATATGCCAATCAAGTTATTAATGATAATAAAAAGCTAGAGCTTGAAAAAATCGTAAAGTTTATTTTAGTAACAGGAATTGCAAATTCAAAACCTTTGGAAGATTATTTACATTCAAAAAATTTAAATTTTAAGCATTTAAGTTTTAAAGATCACCATGATTTTACTAAAAAAGAGATTGCTTCGTTTTCTGAAGAAAACCTTATCATCACAACCGAAAAGGATTTTATGAGATTAAGGCAATACGATTCTTTAAAGCCTAAATTATATTATTTGCCTATTGAGACACAAATAGAAAATGCCATGGAGTTTAATACGTTAATCAAAAATTTTGTGAGTAAAAATTAAGCGAATTTTGGTTTAACTTCATTTCCTGATAAAGCAAGAAAAAGTTTTTTCTCAAAATCTTCTTGTTTGAAAGGTTTTGAAATAATATCGTTAAAACCAGCTTCGTCAAATTCAGGCATTTTATCCTCTAGTGTTACTGCAGTAAGTGCGTAAATAATTAACTCTTTGTCGAAAGCTCTAATTCTTTTCGTTGCCTCAAGGCCACTAATTCCTGGCATATGAATATCCATCAATACAACATTGTATGTATTGTTCTTAACCAATTCTACGGCTTCTTCGCCATTGTCGACCACATCACAGTTAAGATTCATTTTGTTAAGAATCTTTTTAGTAATCATTTGGTTTATTTTGTTATCCTCTACGACTAAAATTTTCACCTCACTTAAATCCATATCTTTTATGTCTTTAAAGTAGGTCGAGTTTTCTTCTTTGACTGCTTTATCTGTATGCTTAAGCGGAAGCTCGAAAGTAAATGTTGTGCCTTTTCCTAATTCACTTTTTAGATATATTTTTCCTTTTAAAATTTGAATAAGACCTTTTACAATTGAAAGCCCTAAACCTGTACCTCCATATTTACGATTAATTTGAATCGATCCTTGAGAAAAACTTTCGAACATGTGGTCTTGTTTTTCTTGAGAAATACCAATACCATTATCTTCTACTTCAAAACGAAGTGAAAACATTTCACCTTTTTGTGAAATTTTAGACACTCTAACCCAAATATCTCCGTCTTTGGTGAATTTAATCGAGTTACCTAATAGGTTTATAAGTATTTGAGAAATTTTTAATTGATCTGCAATATAGTTTTCTGGTAATCCTTTTTCGTAATCTATATGAATTTGAATGTTGTTATCAAGTGCAGAATTATTCAATGCGGCAACGACATTTGTTATTTTCTTTTTAAGATCGAATGGTTCTGGTTCTACTTCGACCTTATTGGCTTCAATTTTATTTATTTGAAGGATATCGTTTATAAAGGTTAAAAGATAATCTCCAGAAAATTTTAAAGATTTTAAATGTTTAATTTGTTCTGGTTTTGGGTTTTCATCTAGCAACATATTACTTAAACCAGTAACAGCGTATAGTGGTGTTCTTAACTCGTGTGTTACTGTAGATAAGAAATTTGCCTTTGTTTTAGAGGCTAATTCTGCTTTTTCTTTTGCTAGAATTAATTCGTTATTTTTTTTATGAAGCATATTATTGGTCTTTAACCGTATGCTATTATTCTTGTAAAGCGATAAGGTTAATAACGATAATATGGTAATAAGAACAACACTTAAAATGGTAGTTAAACGACCTAAACTATTTTCGCCCTTTAACTCATCTAAATCAGCAGCTTGTTGTTTTTGATATTCGGTTTGATTATCTATTAAAAACTGTATTCTTTTTTCAGGGGACAAACTTTTACGTTTTACCTCAATTAAAGAATCTGATAGTTTAATGTATAATCTTAAATATTCGTTAGAAACTTTATAATTTTCTAAATTCTTATTTACGTCACTTAAAATAATATAGGACTCGTTTACAACATCGTGAAATCGGTTATTTTTTGCGATTTTCAACCCTTCATTTGCTAAACTTAACGCTGTTACGTCATCACCTAAAAGCGCTGTTACTTTGCCACTATTAACTAACGAGCCACTCTCAATCTTTTGTAAATTATATCTTTTTGCAATTACTAATGCTTGCTCGAAAGATGCTTTTGCTTTTCGATAATTCTTTAGTTTAATGTATGTTTTACCTTCGTTTAAAAGGACTTCGGCTACGTAATTATGTAAATCTTCTTGTTGAAAAAGAGATTTTGCTGAAGTATAATATTCTAATGCTTGGTTATATTCACCTTTGCTACTAAATACAATTCCAAACGTTTTATAAGTTTCGGCTAAATTAGAGTCGTCTTTAGCAAAACGTTGTACTTCGACTGCCTTCGTAAGCCATTTAATAGCTTCATTTGGTTCTTCTATAATGTAATGTAATTTCCCAATTTTAGAGTTAATTAGTCCAATACTCTTTTTATCGTCAATTTTTAAAGCTAATTCTAAAGCATTATCTAGCTTTTCTTGTGCTTCAAAGAAATTGCTATTATCAATATCGTGTTGAGATTGAGTAATACTATAGTTAATGCTGTTTATTATAGTTTCTGGATCTTCTTCTACCGATTCTTGGGAGAATACACTGAAACTCAACAACATTATAATAGCACAAATATAGTTATTGGTTTGGGACATTTTTTAACAATATTATCGACAAATATAAACTTTTATCCGATAAAAGTTACTTTTTATCCGATAAATTGCAAATTAAATCAATTATACGTTTTGAATATCCTGTCTCATTATCGTACCAACCTATGATTTTTACCATGTTTCCAATAACAGATGTCATTTGTGAATCGAAAACACAAGAGTGGATATTTCCTACAATATCTATTGAGACTATAGGATCTTCAGTATATTCTAGTATATTCTTGTATTTGTTAATTGAAGCATTTTTAAATGCATTGTTAATTTCTTCGATAGAAACGTGCTTTTTTACGTTAAAAGTAATGTCTGTTAATGAGCCATTAGCGACAGGTACACGAATACCACAACCACCTATAACATCTGATAATTCAGGAAAAATTTTAGTAAGTGCCTTTGCCGCTCCAGTTGTAGTTGGTACAATAGATTGTCCTGCAGCTCTAGCACGACGTAAATCTTTATGAGGTTGATCGTGTAAACTTTGATCGGTTGTGTAAGAGTGAACAGTTGTAATATAGGCTTGATTAATACCACATAGATTATTAATAATGTCTATCATAGGAGCAGCATTATTTGTTGTACATGATGCACAAGAAATAATTTTTTCGTTGCCTACGATACTATTTTCATTAACACCTAAAACAATCGTTTTTATATCATCTTCAATAGGAGGAACGCTTAAAATAACCTGATTTGCGCCATTATCAATATGATTATTAAGTGCTTCAGAAGTTTTAAACTTTCCTGTTGATTCAATGACAAAATCAATATTATATGGTTTCCAATTGATATCTTTAGGATGATTCTTATTGAGTAAGGCAATTTTCTGATTATTAACTATTATATGGTTCGAATCGTAACTGATTTCACCATCAAAAATGCCATGAATACTATCATATTTTAATAAATGACTCAAGGTTTTAGTATCCGACAAATCGTTTATAGCTACAACTTGTATATTATTGTAGTCTTGAAGCAATCGAAAAACACGTCTCCCTATTCTACCAAACCCATTGATAGCAACATTAATCATTAGTTTATGTGTTTTTGAGCTTTGTAAGAAGATCTTACTAATGCACTACTTTCTACATGACGAAATCCCAATTCTAGACCAATCTCTTTATATTCTTCAAATTGCTGAGGTAAAATAAATTGCTTTACAGGAAGATGTTTTTTACTTGGTTGTAAGTATTGACCAATGGTAACAACATCTACATCATTTGCTTTTAAATCATGAAGAGTTTCGATAACTTCTTCCCGAGTTTCGCCTAAACCAAGCATGATTCCTGATTTTGTGCGTCTTTGACCTTGTTCTTTTAAATATTTTAAAACACCAAGACTCCTTTCATACTTTGCTTGAATACGAACCTCACGAGTTAGCCTTTTAACTGTTTCAATATTATGTGAAACAACTTCTGGTGCTACATTAATTATTCTATCCAGATGTTGTTCTATACCTTGAAAATCTGGAATTAAAGTTTCCAAAGTAGTTTCTGGGTTCATTCTTCGTACAGCTTTTACAGTTTCTGCCCACAAAATGCTTCCCATATCTTTTAAGTCGTCGCGATCAACACTTGTTAAAACAGCATGTTTAATACTCATGATCTTTATAGAACGTGCTACTTTTTCTGGCTCGTCCCAATCTACAGTTTCTGGTCTTCCCGTTTTTACACCACAAAATCCGCAAGAACGAGTACAAATATTACCAAGAATCATAAAGGTCGCTGTACCTTCACCCCAACATTCGCCCATATTTGGACAACTTCCAGAAGTGCAAATGGTATTAAGATTATATTTGTCGACCAAGCCTCGTAGCTCTGTGTATTTCTTTCCTGTTGGAAGTTTTACACGAAGCCATTTCGGTTTAGGTTGTCTTACTGCTGTTGTTTCTTCTGACATCTAAAAGATTTAGTCTACAAATTTACAAATTCATTAGAAACCAAACACTAAAACCAATTAAGAAAATAATTCCTAAATAACTCAATATTTTCATTGGTAAAGAAGGTCTCCATTCTTTTGGTGTATGCTTACCTGAAATTAGAATAAAGTTCATAATTGCATAAAAAGGAGCTGTTAGGAAAGATAATATTGTAGCAATTTTAATTAATAACCCCATTTCTGAAGCTAGAAAAAAGAAAATGCAAATAGTGCCAATAGCCAGAAGAGCTATCCAAAATTTAAAATTAAATAAGGTTTGTTTGTTTAGGAGTAGCTGTAATGTTTTTGTCATAGCTCTTGGTGAAGCATCGAGTGTTGTAAGCGTTGTACTAAACATGGTTGTAAATGCGGCAATGCCAATTATGATATAGGCCCAATTACCTAAACTTAGTGTGTACATATTTATTAATTGGTCAGAAAAATCTCCAGATTTCGGACTAAAAGTTTCGCCGCTGTTAAACATAATTAAAGTACCAAGAAGTACGAAGCAAATGCCCAATACAATTGTTGTAAGATAGCCTACGTTAAAATCTAAAATGGCTGATTTGGGTTTAAAGTTTTCGATGGTTTTCTTTTTTTCTACAACCCATAAGGAATGAAATACCGAAATATCAAGAGGTGAAGGCATCCAACCCATAAAGGCAATTAAAAAAGCAATTTCTATGCTATTTTCTGGTAATACTTGAGTAAACGATAAAGGTTGATTGTTATTCAAGAGCGCAATGATTACTGATGCAACTGTACTTATTGTTAAAACAACAATTATAACTTTCATTAAATTATCTAATAGCTTGTATTTACCAATTACCAATAGACTTAAACAAACCAAGGTAATAATAACTGTCCAAGCTTCAATACTAATATAATCCCCAAATAAAGACGAGGCTAAACCAGCAGTGACAATAGTTACAGCAGTTTGTATGGTAAACATCGTGGCAAGTGTTATTATAAAATAAATAGCCAAAACACCTTTGCCGAGTTTTCTATAACCGTCTAATAAACTCTCACCAGTTGCCGCTGCATATCTTGCACCATATTGAAAAAAAGGATATTTAAATAAATTTATTAATAGCAACGCCCAAATTAAACCCAGTCCGAAATCTGCTCCAGCTCGAGTAGATTGAACTAAATGTGAAACACCAATTGAGGCACCTGCGAATATTAATCCTGGACCTAATTTTTTAAGTATGGAAGTCATTATTTAGCTTGAATAATTTCTGCAAGTAATTTTTTTGCACGTAGTAATTTTACTTTAATATTATTCATAGGTTCGTTAAGCTTATTAGAAATTTCTTTATAACTTAATTCTTGAAAATAACGTAAATTAATAACTTCTTGGTAATGAGGCTTCAATTTTTTAATATCACGAAGCAATTGAGCTAAGTTCTGTTCTGTAATAATTCTATCTTCGGGTGAAGGATCATTATCTAATATTTGAAAAACTGTATTTTCATCGTCTGTAGAAATATTCTTCGAAATGTTTCTTTTCTCTTTTCTTAAATAATCAATATGAATATTTTTTGAAATGGTTATCAGCCAAGTTTTAAAGTTATATTCTTCTTTAAACGTATCAATTCTATCAAAAGCTCTTGAAAATGTTTGAATAGTAATGTCTTCGGTAGTATTCTCGTTTTGAATACGTTTTAATTGATATCCATAAACATCATCCCAAAAGGTGTCTAATAAAAAATTAAATGCTTTCTGATCGTTTAACTTTGCTTTTTTTATAGCTTCTTCTATTTCCAACGGTTTGGTTTTGACACAAGATTAGATATAAAGATAGTTATTTGAGATGCAATTAAGAAAATTTCTAATAATGGAAGTGAAAATAATATGTCTTTATCACCAAGCTTTTTTGTTGAAAAGATAAACACTGAATACAGTAGAAGAATTCTTAATAAAATCAAGAATACAACAGTTTTCCAATAGAATAAAGTAATTAATAGGGTAGAAGCTAAAGTCCAAAATAAAAATTGAGAAATATAGAATAATGATAAAGTGATTTTATGTTTCTTTTTATAACGACAGGCAGTTGTAACATGACGCTTTTTTTGATTGAACCATTTTTTAAATGTCGTCTCTGGAATTGATTCTGTAAAACTTTCTTTGGAAAAACAAAGTGCTGTATTCTTATTAGTTGCAACTTGATTTATGAATAAATCGTCATCGCCAGAACGAATATCCATATGTCCCATAAAACCATTTGCATTAAAAAACTCTTCTTTTCTGTAGGCTAAATTTCTGCCAACACCCATATATGGGTTGCCATTATTTGCGAACGAAAAGTATTGTATGGCAGTTAATAAAGTTTCAAAACGAATGACTTTATTTAAAAATGACTTTTCGATTTTGGCATAACGACCATATCCCAAAACAATGGTTTTTTGTTTACTAAAGCTTGAAGTCATTTCTTTAATCCAATGCTTTGACATAGGTTTGCAATCTGCATCTGTAAATAGAAAAAAATTATGAGACGCAGCTTTTATACCAAGTGTAAGGGCGTATTTTTTCTTTCCTTTAAAAGTTTCGTTATTTTGTATATTAACTATTTTAATATTTGAATTTTTTGAGGCAAAGCCTTCTATGACATCTAAAGTATCGTCTACAGAATCATCATTTATTAAAACAATCTCAAAAGATGGATAGTCTTGATTGATAATAAAAGGTAAAAAAGCCTTTAAGTTTTCGGCTTCATTTTTTGCACAAATAATAACAGAAACTGAAATGTTTTTTCTGGTAGGTTTTTTAATCTTTAATAAAGCAAACTTGATTAAGAAAAAAGTATAGTAAGATAATTGAATAAAAACTACAACAATAAATGTGTAGAAAATTATCGTTAGTATATTCATAGTGTGTTAAGAATGTTCAGGTTGCGAACAATCTTTATATTGGTCTGGAGTTTTACCACAGAAACCACAAGATTCTCCTTCTTTATTTAGCATTGGGTTCTGACTTGCACAAGTGCCAGCAAATTTACCATCTTTTTTAGCCCAAATTTTTATGGCAATACCTGCTACGCCTAATCCTAATAATACTATTGTTATAAGTAAAAGTTTCATTTAAAAATTTTCACAAAGGTACATGTTTTAGCTAAAATAGTGAAATGCAAAAGCCTGATTTAATATATGAAATCAGGCTTTAATATATAAAGAAGTTGTTCTTTTATTTATGACTGTTAATGATAATTTCTGCAACAAGATTATCTAGTGTTGCATTTGTATTACCACCTTTTGGCTCAATAGTAATGTTTAATCCTAAAGCATCTTCTGTATAAGGAATGGTTTTGAGCTGTCTATCTGCTTCGCTTAAAATACCTAAACTCACCATTTTATCTTGAACTTCTGCCCAAATTTGATAACATTGTTCTTCTGGCAATTGAGGTAGAGTAATCACATCTATCATAGATGTTTTATCTTTAGCATTTATATATGCTACTGTTTTCAGGTCTTTCGCTCGCTCGTTACCTTTAATAATATACTTTTCGGTTTCTGGGTTGTTAAGTCTTAACAACTGTCTCATAACCTTATCAAGCATTTGGTTATTTAAGTCTATGTCATTTCTTAAATCAAATATCTCATCTACAACTACTTGGTTTTCTTTAGATAGTTTTTGGTTTTGAGAGTAAAAAGTATACGAAGATGCGGCAAATACTAGCGCAGCAATACTTGCTGCAACTGCAAAGCGATACCAAGGTTTCGTACTTTTAATTTGATTTAATTGTATTGTGGGTTTTTCGTCAAGTTCATCTAAAATATTATTTAAGATGCCTTTTGGCGCTTCGACAGCATAACTTTTTGCAACAATTTCTAAATTGTGCTCTAGCTCACTGTATGCTTTCTGTACTTCTGGGTATTTTGAAATGTAAGTTTCAACCATTTCTGTTTGTTCAGAAGTAGTTTCACCTAGTAGATATTTTTCTAATAGGTCAGAATTTAAAAAAGTAATTATTTTATCATTCATGACTTGTTTATTTTGGATCGTAAATTTTTCTTAATTCACGAAGTCCAATTTTTAATCTTGATTTAATTGTGCCAAGCGGAATTTCTAGTTCGTCACTGGCTTCTTGTTGTGTCATGCCTTCAAAAAACAGGGCATTAATCACAGTTTGATATTTTTCATCTAATGTTGAAAGATGCTTTTTTATATCAATCACGTCTTGGTTTAAACCTTTCGATGTTAATTTATATACGTTAGAAGACTCAATTTGGACTTCTTTATTTGTTTTATTAGTAGTAGATCTTATTTTGTCGATTGCAGTATTATAAGCAACACGATATAGCCAAGTGAATAACTTTGCTTTTTTTGGGTCATACTTTTTGGCATTTTTCCAAATCTTAACAAAACTTTCTTGCAAGACATCTTGGGCAATATATTCGTCTGTAACTATTTTTAAAATAACACCATAAAGCGAATCTGCATAGTATTCATAAAGCAAAGAAATTGCTTTTTTGTCCTCGTTTTTTAAGAGGCTTACTATTTCTTTTTCAATTGGGCTAATCAAGGTGATTTTAGTTTAGTATAGTTAATGGGTAGCTATAAAAATATAAATTTCTTTTTAGATTAAAGAATATTTACTTCTACTTCGATAGAAATATTAAATAAACGCCGAATTGTTTTTTGTATTATACCAGAAAGCAATAAAATATCTGATCCTTTTGCATTTCCATAATTTACTAATACTAATGCTTGTTTTTCATGAATTCCGTATTCGCCAAAACGCTTCCCTTTAAAACCTGCTTTTTCAATAAGCCAACCTGCTGGAACTTTTATTTCGTTTTCTGAAACTGTATAGCTAGGGACATTTGGAAAGTTTGTTTTCAAAGCTTCAAATTCTTTTGATGAGATCACAGGGTTTTTAAAGAAACTTCCACTATTACCTATTTTTTTTGGATTTGGTAATTTGCTTTCTCGTATTGCTATTACAGCATTTGAAATATCTTGTATCGTAGGATTTTTAATTCCTATAGTTTCTAGTTCTGAATCTATAGCACCATATTTAGTGTTTAAAATATGATTCTTTTTAGTGAGCCGAAATGTAACACTGGTTATTATGTATTTTCCTTTATCCTCTTGTTTAAAGATTGAGTTTCGATAACCAAAACCACAATCGCTTTTTGAAAATGAATGTATTTTGGTGGAAGCGATAGATATTGCCTCACATGAAACAAAAGAATCTTTTAACTCAACTCCATAAGCACCAATATTTTGAATAGGCGCTGTGCCAACATTACCTGGTATTAAAGATAGATTTTCTAGACCGCCATAGTTATGTTTTAAACACCATGATACAAATTCATGCCAATTTTCGCCTGCATAAGCTTTAATTAATACAGAATCATCATCTTGTGAAATAATTGATATTCCTTTTAAATTTACATGAATAACAAGCGATTCAATATCTTTAGTGATTAGCATATTACTGCCTCCGCCAAGAATTAATTTATCAGGATATTTTTTTAAAGTTAGGACTTTTTCTAATTCTTCGATATCAGAGACAGACACAAAATGTTTTGCATTGGCATCAATACCAAAAGTATTGTATGATTTTAGAGATATGTTTTTTTGAATTAACACTAATCCTTATAAGCTTTTAAAGCTTCTTTTAAAATATGAACGGCTTTTATTAAACTTTCTTTTTTAAGTACATACGCAATTCGAATTTGGTTTAACCCGACATTAGGTGTTGAATAAAATCCAGCAGCAGGAGCAACCATAATGGTTTTGCCATTAACATCAAATTCCTCTAAAAGCCATTGTGCAAATTTATCTGAATTTTTTACTGGTAACTCTGCAATACAATAAAAAGCACCTTTTGGTTTGGCTACTTTTATACCTTCAATTTTTTGTAACTCTTCTATAAGTGTATTTCTTCTACCTACATACTCTTCCTTTACATCGTCAAAATAATTTTGAGGTGTTTCTAAAGCTGCTTCACTAGCAATTTGAGCTAATGTTGGAGGACTTAACCTTGCTTGTGCAAATTTTAATGCTGTTTGTAATACCTCTTTATTTTTTGTTACTAAACAACCAATTCTTGCGCCACACATACTATAACGTTTAGAAACAGAATCGATTATAATGGCATGTTCTTTTAGGCTTTCTTCTTGCATCACAGAATAATGCGTGTTTCCGTCATACGTGAATTCACGATAAACTTCGTCTGCAATTAAAAATAAATCATGTTTTTTAACAATAGCAGCGAGTTTTTTAATTTCTTCTTCAGAATATAAGTAGCCGGTTGGGTTTCCCGGATTACAGATTAATATAGCCTTCGTTTTAGCTGTGATAAGTTTTTCAAATTCTTCAATTGGAGGTAAAGCAAAATCATCTTCAATTTTAGATATTACTGGAACAATATTAACACCTGACGCAGTAGAAAAACCGTTGTAATTGGCATAAAATGGTTCAGGTATTATTATTTCATCGTCAACATCCATAATACTTCCAAAAGCAAATAGTAATGCTTCGCTACCACCAGTTGTAACAATAATATGGTCATGTTTAACATGAATTTGATGTTTGCTATAGTAATTGGCAATTTTCCTTCGATACTCTTCAGAACCTTCAGACCTAGAATAAGCAAGAACATCAATGTTGCTTTCTTTTACAGCTTGTAAGGCAACATCGGGAGTCTTAATATCTGGTTGACCAATATTTAAGTAATAAATAGATTTCCCTTTTTTTGTAGCTGCTTCAGCAAAAGGAACAAGTTTTCTAATTGGAGATTCGGGCATTAAAAGCCCTTTTTTTGATATACTTGGCATTTTATTCTAGTTAAATAGCAAAGTTGCGAAAATTATCTTAAAGTTTTTTTAAAAATAAGGGATTAATCGAGTTGGTGCACTAAAGAATTGTAAATTGATTAAAAGAATTAATTATTAAAGTTTCTATGAGAAAATTACTTTGTTTTATATGCATGATAATTTGCGTCTCTAACATAGGGTATTCTCAAAGTAAATTTACACTTCAAACAAAAAAAGGGAAAGATAAAATTAGGTTTCAACTTATTAATAACCTAATAATTATTCCAGTAGAAGTCAATGGAGCGACACTTTCATTTTTACTTGATACGGGAGTTAGTAGACCTATTATTTTTAATTATTTAAATGTATCGGACTCACTTAAAATTAAAGATACCGAAACTATTTTGTTAAAGGGTTTAGGTGAAGGAGAACCTGTAGAGGCATTAAGATCTAATAATAATATTATTAAAATTGGTGAAGCAATTAAGATTAATCAAGAGCTTTATGCCATTTTTGATCCTTCTTTAAGCTTTGCTCCTAGGCTTGGAGTACCTGTACATGGTATTATTGGATATGATGTTTTTAAAGATTTTATTGTTGAGATAAATTATATTTCGAAGTATATCACTTTAACAAACCCTGAAGACTATGTGTATAAAAAATGTAAAAAATGTTCAAGTTTAAACCTTGAATTTTATAATAACAAACCCTATATAAATGGGCTCGTCAAAATAGATAATAAAGAAATTCCTGTAAAATTACTTATAGATTCTGGAGGCAGTGATGCTTTGTGGTTATTTGAAGATGAAGGTCTCGGAATTAAATCGAATAAAAAATATTTCAATGATTTTCTTGGGCATGGTTTAAGCGGAAGCGTTTATGGTAAGCGTTCTAAAATAGATGAATTTTCTTTAAAGAATTTTAAATTTAGAAGAGCTAATGTTGCTTTTCCAGATTCTATATCAATAGTGTATGCTAAATTACACAGAGGTAGGAATGGAAGTTTAGGCGCAGACATACTAAAACGCTTTAATCTTATTGTAGATTATCGAAAAGCAAGAATTACATTAAAAAGAAATAGTAATTATAATGATAGATTTAGTTATAATAAAAGTGGGATAGAAGTAGAGCATAATGGTGTTATGTTAGTTAGAGAAGAAGACAATAATTTTGCATCTGATAGATTAATTGGAAAATCTGCTGGAGCGTCTACAAACTCTAATATTGTTATTGAAACTCAATACAAATTAGCGCTAAAACCAGCATATAGTATTGTTGAATTAAGAAAAGGTTCTCCAGCAGAAAAATCAGGACTACAGATTGGTGATGTTATTTTAACTATTAATGGTAACTCTACTAGCAACCTTAAGCTTCAAGATGTAGTACAATTGTTTTACCAAGAATCTGGAAAACGAATTAAATTGCGTGTCGATAGAAAAGGTATAATCCTTTTTTACGAATTTATACTTAAAAGTTTATTTTAAGAAAAAGCCAAAATCAATTGATTTTGGCTTTTTCTTTTTCTTGTTGTGAGGTATTTATTGCTCTACAACACTTTTTTCTGTTTTATTTAAAACACTAGATTTACTAGGGTCTATTACTTCTCCTTTAATTTTTAATGCGACAGTTGGTGTGTCAGAATTAGATAAAACAGTAATTGTTTTTCTAATTGGCATCACGCGTTTTGTGTCATACTTAACTTGTATTTCTCCAGTTTCACCAGGTAAAATTGGTGCATCTGGTTTTTTTGGTACAGTACAACCACAACTAGAACTTACTTTAGTTATAATAAGCGGAGCATCTCCTGTATTTGTAAACTCAAAAGTTCTAACGCCATCTGCTCCTTTTTCAATCGTACCATAATCAATAACATCAGTTTTAAACTCCATTTTTGCAATCTTTTCTTGTGCAGAAACCGAGAAGCTGATTAATCCGATAAATAAAATTGTAATTAAATGTTTCATTATTTTTATAATTTAATTCGTTGTAAACATACTTACTTTTTGTTCATTCTACAAAAATATTAGATGTAAGGTAGTATTAAGAACATTAACAATAGTAATTAATAACCTGTAATAATGCCCGTTTAAGGCTTTCACAGAATTAGAAATATAAGTACTTTTGCACATTAGATTTCAAAAACTATTCCAAAGTATGCAAATTCCATCGAAATATGATGCAAGTCAGGTAGAGAATAAGTGGTATGACTACTGGATGAAACATGATTACTTTCATTCTAAACCAGACAGTCGAGAGCCTTATACGATTGTAATTCCGCCGCCAAACGTAACAGGAGTCTTGCATATGGGTCATATGCTTAATAATACAATTCAGGATGTACTTGTAAGACGTGCACGATTATTTGGTAAGAATGCATGTTGGGTTCCAGGAACAGACCATGCATCAATTGCTACAGAAGCAAAAGTGGTTGATAAACTAAAAAAAGAAGGCATAGATAAGTCTGATATAACGCGTCAAGAATTTATCGATCATGCTTGGGAATGGACACATAAACATGGAGGTATTATTCTCGAGCAACTTAAAAAACTTGGTGCTTCGTGTGATTGGAAACGCACAAAATTCACTTTAGATGACGATTTGTCTGAATCTGTTATAGATGTTTTTATCGATCTGCATAAAAAAGGCCTGATTTATCGCGGTTACAGAATGGTAAATTGGGATCCAGAAGCATTAACTACATTGTCTGACGAAGAGGTTATTCATGTAGAACGTACAGACAAATTGTATTATGTGAAATATAAAGTTGAAGGAGAAGATAACTATGTAACTATTGCTACAACAAGACCTGAAACTATTTTAGGAGATACTGCGGTTTGTGTAAACCCGAATGATGAGCGATTTAAAAAATTAAAAGGAAAAAAAGTTATTGTTCCTATTTGCAATCGTGTTGTACCAATCATTATGGATGATTATGTTGATATAGAATTTGGAACTGGCTGTTTAAAAATAACACCTGCTCACGATATAAACGATAAAGAAATAGGTCAAAGACATAACCTTCAGGTTATTGATATTTTAAACGACGATGGTTCATTAAATAGTTATGGAATGCACTATCAAGGCCAAGATAGGGCAGTCGCTAGAAAAGAAGTTGCAGAAGAACTTGATACTTTAGGGATATTAGTTAAAACTGAAGATTATACGCATAAAGTAGGAACAAGTGAACGTACTAAAGCTGTAATCGAGCCAAAAATTTCGGCACAATGGTTTTTGAAAATGAAGGATTTAGCAAAACCAGCTTTAGATCACGTGATGAATGATGATGTTCAGTTTCATCCAGCCAAGTTTAAAAATTCTTATCGTAACTGGATGGAAAATGTTCGTGATTGGAACATTTCTCGTCAGTTATATTGGGGGCATCAAATACCAGCTTATTATTATGCAGAAGGTGTAAACGATTTTGTTGTTGCAAAAACCAAAGAAGAAGCTCTAGTTCTAGCAAAAGTAAAAACAAATAATGACCAGCTCACAATTAACGACTTAAGACAAGAAGGCGACGTTGTAGATACGTGGTTTTCGTCTTGGTTATGGCCAATTTCGGTGTTTGATGGTATTCGAAACCCAGAAAACGAAGAGATAAATTACTATTATCCAACCAACGATTTGGTAACAGCTCCAGAAATTATGTTTTTCTGGGTTGCTCGTATGATTATTGCTGGGTATGAGTATCGTGATGAGTTGCCTTTCAAGAATGTATATTATACAGGTATAGTTCGCGATAAGCAAGGGAGAAAAATGAGTAAATCACTTGGTAATTCTCCAGATCCAATTGATTTAATTAAACAATATGGAGCAGATGGTGTTCGTGTTGGGATGCTTATGTGCTCACCAGCAGGCAACGATTTGCCTTTTGATGAATCGCTTTGTGGACAAGGAAAAGCCTTTGCAAATAAAATCTGGAATGCCTTTAGATTAATTGATGGTTGGGAAGTTGATACAACCATTGAGCAACCAAACTCTAGTAAAATTGCTATAGAATGGTATCAGGCAAAGTTTCAACAAACACTATTAACTATTGAAGATCATTTTAGTAAATTTAGATTGTCTGATGCTTTAATGGAAACCTATAAACTGATTTGGAACGATTTTGCATCTTGGCTATTAGAAATTGTGAAACCTGCATATCAACAACCAATTGATGGCAAAACACTGGAGAGTATTATTGCTATTTTAGAAAATAATCTTAAAATATTACATCCATTTATGCCATTTCTTACAGAAGAAATCTGGCAGTATATATCTAAGAGAACACCAGAAGAAGCACTCATTATTTCTAAATGGCCAGAAGCAAAGCCCTTAAATAGTACATTAATTTCTGAATTTGAATTTGCTCAAGATGTAGTTTCAGGTATTAGAACTATTAGAAAACAAAAGAACATTGCTTTTAAAGATGCGATTGGTTTTTCAGTAATTAATAACGAAAACGTTAATGATACTTTTGATGAAGTGATTGCAAAACTTGGTAACCTTGAAAGTATTAGTTATACGGAAAAGACCGTTGAAGGCGCATTGACTTTTAGAGTGAAATCCAACGAGTATTTTATACCAATGTCTGGAACCATTGATGTTGAAGCCGAAATTATTAAGATAACCGAAGAGCTTAACTATACCAAAGGCTTTTTGAAATCAGTACAAGGTAAATTAAAAAACGAGCGGTTTGTAAACAATGCACCAGAACAAGTTGTCGCTAGCGAAAAGAAAAAAGAAGCTGATGCTTTGGCTAAAATTGAAACCTTAAAAGCTAGTTTGGAGGGCTTAAGTTAATTTTTTAGATTCAGAATCTTTTTGATATAGAAACGATATTATTTACCTTTTACTTAAAGAATGTCTACTTTCCCGCTGTTCAAGTTATAATAAGCGGATACAATTTCTAAATTTTCATTATTAACTGCATTAGAAATTATTGAAGAACGACTTTTTAATTCTTTTGCTACTAATTCGGCATTTTTACAAACGACATTATTTACTGTTGCATTTTCTCCAGCCTCATCAATTGCAGGAGAAATTTGAGAAAGCAAAATATTTAAATTATAACCATTGTTTCCGCCGGCTATAGCAGCTGTTACCGCACCACAACTCTCATGACCTAAAACCATAATCAGTTTTGTGCCTAAATGAGCAACAGCATACTCGATACTTGCTAAACTTTCTATGTTGGCTACATTACCAGCAACACGAATTACAAATATCTCGCCTAGGCCTGTATCAAAAGCTAGTTCTGGTACAACACGACTATCGGCACAACTTAATATAATAGCATAAGGAGATTGTCCGCTAGTTAATTCATTTCTTCGTTTCGAGTCATTTAGTTGCCCATCTAATTTGTCTTCTATAAAACGTTTATTTCCTTCTATTAATCTTTTTAAGGCTTCTTTTCCAGTCATTGTCATTTTTTTAAATTTATAAATCAGTCACTTTTTTAAAACAAGTTATTCGTTGTTGCTTCAAGATTTAACTATTAGTTACTCTTTTATCTTACTCTTAACATTCTCTAAATTCTTTTTATAGACTTCAATATCTCGATCATTATTTTTATGAGCAATATCTACTGCTTTTTGATAATTTATTTGTGAAGCTTCTAAATCGTTATTATGCATTAAAGATTCTGCATAACTATCAAATACATTGGCAGAGTTTGGATAGAGCATTGTATTGGCTTTAAAAATTGATTGAGCTATTCTTGTTTTTTTATGTTGCAATAAATAAATATAGCCAAGATTATTAATGTCTCCTTCATCAATTAAATTTGAATCTCTATAAGTGGTTAGATCTTCCAGAACTGATTTGTCCGACTCAATATCATTATATTGGTTTAATTTATAGTTCAAATCTAAATACATTTTACTGTATCTTTCTTTTGTTTTGGTTCTATATATTTTAGCAGCATGTTTTGCTAATTCATGTGTTTTTTCAAATGATTTTTCGGGCGTAGTTTCTATTTTAGGAATAACACCAACACCTTCCCAATTGGTTTTTGTGATTGGATTTATTGCTTTTCCAGTTGGAATAAAAACGCTCAAATTTTGATTAATTCTCATAGTGCCGCCAGGATTTGCACCTCCTCCTGTAGTTTGACCCACTAAAGTGGCCCTATTTTGGGTTTGCATATTATAAGAAAACTCTTCGGCTCCAGAAAAAGTTCTATGGCTCGTAATTATAAATAAAGGCACGTCTGACATCTTAATACCATCAACTGTATCAAGTGTCCAGAATTCGATTGTTTCATTTCCTTCTCTATAATATAGACTATTTAAATGCAATTTTTCATCAAAAAAATAACTACATAAATACTGAACCATATTAGGGCTTCCGCCACCATTTTTACTTAAATCAATAATTACGGCATCTGTTCTAGCCATTAATTTCATATATGCATCGGTAATTGCTTTACCATTTTCTAATCCTGCAAAACCCCTCAAATCTAAATACCCAACATTGCCTTCTAAAATTTTTACTGTATTAAATCCAGAATTACCTTCTCTAGATCTATTGATTCTATCGAAACGTTCTTCAATCATTCTTTCTGGAGAATTTGGTTGAGCCACATAAGGTCTATTAGCTCTAATTCTCATATGCTTGTCTTTATTTATAGTTTGTACAGATTCTGTTAAGGCAGCTGCAAACGTTTCATTACTTTTAAACTGATTAAAATATCCTTCTTTTAATTGAAATAGTAAGTGTTGTTCAGTGAGTTTTGCTACATCAGGAAACACATAAAAATCATTCATTAATTGTGAAAGACTTTGTATTGTTTCTTCTTTATATTTTTTGGAAATAGTTTTGTGTTGTGCTTGTAAGACATGAAAATTTAAAAATAGAGCTAATATTAGTATAGATAATTGGATTGAAAACTTCATTTTTAGTCATTATTGATGAGCCTTAAATGTCGTAAAAATTTCTATGAATTTGTAAAATAGAACGTTTATTTTATTGAAAACCCTAAAGATATTATTTTCTGTACAAAAAGTAATTAGTTACTAATTCTATATACGTTTGTTTTGCTTCGTCTTCAGTAATGTTTTCGACTTGAAAAAGGGCATTGGTTTTAAACGCATTTATAATTGGTTTTCTGCTACTAGGTCTACCATAATCGTTAGTGGCTTTTTTGTAGTATGCATAAAGTTTTAGGAGAGTATCTGCAGGAAAAGGTTCAGTATATGCATTTACACGGCTCACGGCTTCTCGAAATTTGATATCTAATTCTTCACTAGTCATTTATAATTCTGCAATAATACTTTCGCCTCCACGAACTTTTTGATTGAGTTTTATTTTAATGTTGGTGTCTAAAGGTAAAAATAAATCTACTCTCGAACCAAATTTTATAAATCCAGATTCTGATCCTTGTATTACTTGGGTTGTTTCTTTTGCATAGTTTACGATACGTTTTGCCATTGCTCCGGCAATTTGTCTATATAATACTTTGCCAAAATTGTGGTTTTCTACAACTACAGATGTACGTTCGTTTTCTTCGCTTGCCTTTGGATGCCAAGCAACTAAATATTTACCAGGATGGTATTTACTATAAAGAACTTTTCCTCCAACTGGATGACGTGTTACATGTACATTTAAAGGAGACATAAAAACACTTACTTGTAAACGTTTTTCTTTAAAATATTCTTTTTCAAAAACCTCTTCAATCACAACCACTTTTCCATCTACAGGAGAAACAACTGTGTCATCGCTAATTTGAGTAATACGCTTAGGGTTTCTAAAAAACTGAAGTATTAAAACGAAAAACACTAGTAAAGCAATTTCTAATAATGTTTGTAACCAGTTTTGGGCAATAAAACCATCGATTAATAAAAATAATGCGACGACTATTACAAGTGAAATAAAAATAATTTTATGACCTTCTTTATGAAACATAATGTATAACTCTTAAGAATAAATAAATAAATGGTGCAGCAAAAAGGATGCTGTCTAAACGATCTAATAATCCGCCATGTCCTGGCATAATAACGCCACTGTCTTTTACATTAGCCTGACGTTTGTATTTAGATTCTATTAAGTCGCCTATAGTGCCAAAAACACTAATAATAATACTTAAAATAAGCCAATTAGTAAAATCTAATGTATGTGTAAATTTAGCAATAAAATAACTACTAACACAAGCAAAGAACAAACCACCTAAAAAGCCTTCAACCGTTTTTTTAGGTGAAATTTTTGAAAAGAGTTTCTGTTTACCAAAATTTTTACCAACCAAATATGCAAAAGTGTCGTTTACCCAAATAAGTATAAAAGACCCTAATAATATGTTTGGATTAAATATTTCATAAAAATTGGCAATTAATATGATAAATATAAATGCACTAGACACATAAAAAGTTGTGTTTATATAGCGTTTTGTTATTAGCGTTGGAAGTGTTTTTTCTGTAAACAAATCCCTAATAAGAAACAACTGTACAAAAATGGTAATTACATGCAGTATTTGAATGGCTTCGCTAAAACCTTGGCTAGTGTTTAAAAATAATTGCCAATATGCAAAAACGAGATATAGAACTATAAATATGATGAATGAAATTATACCTTTTAAACCTATCAGTTTGTTAAATTCTGCTAAAGAAATTAATCCAAAAATAAAGAATAAAGCAATTAATGCATGTTGAGAATTTAAACTTAATAGAAATAGTGATACAAATAAAATTCCTGATAAACTCCTAGTAATTAATTCTTTCATCTATAAGTCTTCTAACAAGAGCAAATATAGGTTTTTTGAACTACTTCCGTAACTCAAGAAGTCTTTATCGTCGCAGGCTTTAAAATGTTTTATGGTAGTAATATTTGTTGGGATTTTGTTTTTGTTTTTGTCTTTTATACCACGTAAACCTTCGCTAATGGTTTCAACAAACTGGCTTGTTGTTGCAAAAATCACAAAATTACCTGGTAATTCTTTCAGTTTTTTTTCGGCTATCTGATGTGAAGAGATTAATAGCGAACCATCATTAGAAATTAAGTATTCACAGGTTGAAAAAAAGAATGCACAATCTTGTGAATTTTTACTGGTTTTAAATTCAAATTTTTCAAACTTTTTTTCTAATCGCTCATCAAAGAGACAGATTTTTTTATCAACCCAGTCGTTTTCTTTTAAGATACTATCCAAATTTTGAAAAACTTCGTTTAAATCTTCGCAGTATAGAAATTTTCCGCCATTTGCCTTAAAATTAATAGTAAAGCGTTCGTCTATTGGAAGCTTGATTTCTGGCATATATTTACCTCTTTCTTCATCAGAAAGCTGATCTTCAGAAGAATCAAATTTTTGGCCAAAGATTTTACGAAATAAGCTCATTTAGGATATGCTATTAACCAGATAAATGCCTGTTTTTATCAAATATATAAAAACTTATATTAACCTCTAACCGATTTAAGCTTTTTGTAACTTTTTCACTCTTCTTCAGAAGAAGATTCTTCAGTCTTATCAAAAGGTCTTTTACCAAATATTACCTCTAAATTATCTCTAAAAATAACTTCTTTTTCTAGTAATACTTCTGCTAATTCAGTAAGCTTATCTTTATTAACTTCTAATAGTTCGACTGCTCGTTGATATTGTTTTTCTATAATATCAGAGATCTCTTTATCAATAAGTTCAGCTGTTTGTTCGCTATAGGGTTTTGTAAAACCATACTCGCTTTGACCAGAGGAGTCATAATATGTTAGATTTCCAACTTTATCACTTAAACCATAAATAGTCACCATGGCTCTGGCTTGTTTTGTGACTTTCTCTAAATCACTTAAGGCACCAGTTGAAATTTTATCAAAAATCACCTTCTCGGCTGCTCGGCCACCAAGAGCTGCACACATTTCGTCAAGCATTTGTTCTGGTCTAACTATTAATCTTTCTTCAGGCAAATACCAAGCAGCACCAAGAGATTGACCTCTAGGTACAATAGTAACTTTTACCAAAGGTGCAGCATGTTCTAACATCCAGCTTATGGTTGCATGTCCGGCTTCATGAAAAGCAACAGCTCTTTTTTCGGACGGAGTTATAATCTTATTTTTCTTTTCTAGTCCACCTACAATTCTATCAACAGCATCTAGAAAATCTTGTTTTCCTACAGATTTTTTTCCTTTTCTTGCAGCAATTAAAGCCGCTTCGTTACATACATTAGCAATGTCTGCACCAGAAAAACCAGGTGTTTGTTTTGATAAGAAATCGGTGTCTAATTTTTTCTCTATTTTTATTGGTCTTAAATGTACTTCGAAAATCTCTTTACGTTCACGTACATCAGGAAGATCGACAAAAATCTGCCTATCAAAACGTCCTGCCCGCATTAATGCTTTATCTAATATATCTGCTCTATTTGTTGCTGCAAGTACTATAACATTTGTGTTCGTGCCAAAACCATCCATTTCTGTTAATAGTTGATTTAAAGTATTTTCGCGCTCATCATTACTTCCAGACATGGCATTTTTGCCTCTTGCACGACCAATAGCATCAATTTCATCAATAAATATAATAGCAGGAGATTTTTCTTTAGCTTGCTTAAATAAATCTCTTACACGAGAAGCACCTACACCGACAAACATTTCAACAAAATCTGAACCTGACAAAGAATAAAAAGGAACTTTAGCTTCGCCAGCTACGGCCTTTGCTAATAAGGTTTTTCCTGTACCAGGCAAACCAACTAGTAATGCACCTTTTGGAATTTTCCCGCCTAAAGATGTGTATTTTTCAGGGTTTTTTAGAAAATCTACAATTTCTTGAACTTCTTCTTTAGCGCCTTCTAAACCTGCAACATCTTTAAACGTTGTCTTTACTTCTGTATTTTGGTCGAATAATTTTGCTTTCGATTTTCCGATATTAAAAATTTGTCCAGCACCACCGCCACCGCCACCGCCTGATGACATACGCCGCATAATGAATATCCAAACACCAATTAATAAAATAAAAGGTAATATGCCAATTAAAAAATCTCCCCAAAGGTTTTGTTCTGTTTTAAAAACTAAATCTGTAGTGAGGCTATCTTCTTTTTTTGTTTCTCTAAATGTGTTTTCAAAATTTTGAAGATCACCAATTTCGAAAGTATAGTTAGGTAATACCGCAGTTGTTGGTAAAAGAGTAGAAGGTTTTGACTTTTTATGAACTTCTTTTTCTTGTGCGTCTTTAGTAAGATATACTTTAGCTTCACGTCTATTTACAATTTCAACCTTTTCAATGTCACCATCTTGTAGATAGCCAAAAAACTGTGAAGGTGTTGTTGTACTTGAGTTTTGAAAGCCACCTCCGGTAAATAAATTCATTGCAATAAAGATTGCTATAATGCCACCATAAATCCAATAAGGATTAAATTTCGGTTTTTTGTTGCTGGTATTTTTTTTATTATCTGCCATTAATATTTTTTAGTAACTCGTTTCTATGATTGTTGTTTTTGCATCGCCCCAAAGACTCTCGATATCGTAATACTCTCTAACATGTTTTTGAAAAACATGCACAACAACATTAACGTAATCCATTAAAACCCATTCGGCATTATCAAGACCTTCTATATGCCAAGGTTTGTCTTTAATTTCTTTACTTACTTTTTTTTGAATTGAATTTACAATGGCACTTACTTGTGTATTTGAAGTTCCTTCACAAATTATAAAATAATCACAAACTGTATTTTCAATCCCTCTTAAATCTAAAATATTAATCTCTTTTCCCTTTACATCTTCAATACCACTTAATATTACTGTAATTAATTGGTCTGCGCTTATATTTTCTTTCGCCATTAAATTGTTTTAATTTGTGCAAAGTTATTATTTTTTTAGTTCTTTATACTTTAAAATAATCATAACATTTACAACTTAATTGTAATGCGTATAATCAAACTTAATGCCACCGACTCTACAAATTCATTTTTAAAAGAAATGATTAGTAAGGAAGTGGTTAAGGATTATACAATTGTAGTAGCAGAACACCAGACAAATGGTAGAGGACAAATGGGTGCTGTTTGGGATTCTGAGAAAGGTAAAAACCTTATGTTTAGCTTGTTTAAGGATTTAAGTATGCACGATGTTGAATTTCCATTCTATATTTGTATGGCTATTTCTTTAGCGATTATTAAAACCTTAAAGGCTTTAAATATTCCTGATTTACATATAAAATGGCCAAACGACATTTTGTCAGGAAATAAAAAAATATGTGGAATTTTGATTGAAAATATCATAAAAAACAAACTTAATTCTACAATTATAGGGATTGGTGTTAATGTAAACCAAACAAAGTTTAACAAACTTCCACAGGCTTCGTCTTTAAGTAGCATTACAGGTGTTCATTATAATTTAGATGAAATTCTGCATAATATAATTAAGCACACTAAATATTATTCTTTCCTTTTGCAACAGGAAAAATACGATGTCGTAAAAAACGAATATGAAATGCGTTTGTTTAGAAAAAATAAACCTTCAACATTTAAGGATACTGAAGGTGTATTATTTTCTGGTTTTATAAAAGGTGTTACTAAATATGGTAAGTTACAAGTGATTTTAGAAGACGAAATTGTAAAAAAATTCGATCTAAAAGAAATAACATTATTGTATTAAATAGTGTTTGGAATACTTGTGGCAAGTGTTTCAATAAATTTCCCAATTGGTCCTTTAATCATCATTGCCATCATTGGATTAAAATCTCCATTGAAATCTAATTGAACTTCACTAGTGTTTCCTTCTTTTTCAATAATATTTGCGCTTAATGAAAAATCTAACTTACCACCTGCAGCACCTAATACTATTTTGTTAGGAGCTATAATTTCTTTTTTTTTAAGAACTATTTCTGGCATGCCTTTTAAAGAAAACAAAAATTTTTCGTCGTCCAAAACTTCAAATTTACTAATGTTTTCGGGCATTAGAGATTCAAAATTTCTAACATCTGATAAAAAGTCAAAAACTTCTTGAGGCGTTTTGCTTACGTTAACTTTTGGCGATTCTAAATTCATATTATTGTTATTTATTTTATTTTTAAGATCTATGGCTTTTTAAGTATTTGTAACTTAACAAAATTATAAAAGCATCTCTTAATTATATCAATTAGCGTTCCATTTACTAGGATTGTCATTCCAAGTTGACAAAGTTTTTAAATCTTTTTGCGAAATATATTTGGTTTCTAATGCTTGATCTAGTAAACTTTCGTAGTTACTCAAGGTGTATAAATCAATATCATTTTTTTTAAAATTTTCTGAAGCTACCTCGAAACCGTAAGTAAAAATGGCAATCATGCCTTTAACATTTACTTTGGCTTCGTTTAAAGCTTTTACGGCATTTAAACTACTTTTTCCTGTACTAATTAAATCTTCAACGACAACCACATTTTGACCTTTTTGTATAAAACCTTCAATTTGGTTTTTACGACCATGTGATTTGGCTTCTGGTCTAACATAAATAAATGGTAGACCCATATATTCTGCAACCAACATACCAATACCAATTGCTCCAGTGGCAACACCAGCAATTACATCAGGTTTGCCAAATTGTTTTTCAATTTGTTTGCCCATAGTTTCTCTTATATAGTTTCTTATTGGAGGAAATGATAAAACCATTCTATTATCGCAATAAATAGGTGATTTCCAACCTGAAGCCCAAGTAAAAGGTTGTTTTGGGTTTAATTTTATGGCATTGATTTGCAATAAAACTTCGGCTGTTTTTCTGGCAGTGTGTTTGTTAAAAATCATGAAAACAAAAATAATATAAATTTGGTTTTATTTTAACGGTTGTTAATTAATTAGAATAAGTTTTTCTAGGAGGTATATTTTCTTTTAAAAAAGTGATATTTTTACAACAGTGTAAATGTCATTTTAAGGAACATGCATAAAATTTTTGTTGGTGATAAACCCATTATCTTAACTACTGAAATCGAAAAGGAAACTAATTTCAAAAATTACTTGCTTAAAACAGTAAAACTTGGAACTGTAATAAGAAAGTTAAACAAAACATCTTTACAAGAAGCGCGCCTAATACATAAAAATAAAAACAAGCTCCTTAAAAAATTTCTAAAAAAGTTGCCAAATGTCATTGCTGGTGGTGGCAAAGTTTATAATAATAATGGCGAAATCTTATTTATTTTTAGAAATGGTAAATGGGATTTACCTAAAGGAAAAGCCGAAGCAAAAGAAACTATTGACCAGACAGCCATTCGCGAAGTAGAAGAAGAAACTGGTGTTGAAGGTTTGAGAATTACAAAGCCTTTAGAAATGACTTATCATATTTTTAAGCGTAATGGTCGCTACAGAATTAAAATAACCTATTGGTTTGAAATGAGAACAAGTTACTCTGGTAAACTTATTGCACAAGAAAAAGAAGGTATTACTAAAGTTGCATGGTTAAATAAAGAACAAACACAAGAAGCTCTTCAAAATAGTTATGCGAATATTAAAAGATTAATTTAGCTTTTATTTTGGGGATTTGTTTATGTCTTGGCCTTGGTTAGTACATGAATTAAAGATAGTGAGCTTTCGATTAAGCGATAAGTTAATTTTTTTATCCTTTTCATTTTAAATTCAAATCAAATATTTGGCGAAGTTAGATAAAAGTTATAAGTTTTGAGTTATGCCTCACGACGTCTATCAAATATAGCTTTAGTTGGTAATAATGTTTTCTGTAAATTTAAAAGTGATGACTTAAAAAAGACCTATCCATTTGCTTTTTTTTAAATTTAATAATGATATTTTATTAATACATGTTTTGTGAGGCTAACCATATTCTATGCTCGTCCATAGAGTATAATTTTTTTTTCATATAAGTCCTATTTATTTTTCTCTTGGTAAAAAAAGGTATCCATTCAACCAAAGGAATAAAGTCTCTATGTCCAACACCATCTATAATTATTAATTCTATAGATTTATCAGTTAAGATTTTACAACAAATATTTTTGCCTGTTAGGTCTCTAACCATTACTTTATGCTTAATCAACTTGTTTTTTAATTTTTTTATTTCTGAAACAAATAATTCATCCGAAAAAGGGGATTTTTCCATTTGCAAATAATCATATATTGTTAAAGAAACACTATTTGTTGTTTCATCTTTTATTAAATCATGAATAGAGGCGGGACCTAAATTTGTGGTTTCTTCACCATAATATTTTGCAAGAAAAGGTAATACTGTATTTTTTTGTATTTTTTTATAATATTTAATTTCTTGATCAATACGAAACTTATTTGGATGTTTGTTTTTCCTTAACTTTAAACATAGGTTGTTATTATCGGGGTGAACATAACATTTCTGAAATGACCCTTGCCCTATATAGAATTTTTCTTCAATTTTAATCATTAAATAAATATGCTTTGGGTTTTTTCAAAACTGAAAATTACCTTATTATAGCTAATTTTATAAATTATTACTAATATTCTTGCCCCAACAAAGATAAAGTCAGTTCAATAAATTTATTGGTTGTTAAGCGAAATACGACTATTTTTATGAGAAAGTCAAGGAGTCAATAATCGAAATATTGGATACTGCATATGAGCTTTTTCATAATATTCACTTTTTTTATGCAACCAATCTAACTGCGTGTACCAATTATTGGCAAAGCTAGAATCAGTATATTTTTTAGCTTCAAAACGTAATTTTAATTCTGGATCACTATCCAACATATCTTTAGCTTTATCTTCCCAAACATAAGCCGAAAAATGTTCTTTTTGTTGTAAGATGGTATCGAAGAAATTCCAATTAAAAAAAGAGTCTGGTGCTTGAGGTTCTAATGTTTCCAGTAAATATCTTAGCCCTTTTTGGTTGGTGTTAACAACATAATCACCTTTCTTAAACATAATACTATCTGTACTTCTTGTAATATTAGTATTGTAATGTTGATAATGGCCTTCGTAAGGTGTCTTTTTAGTTTGAAAGTTTTCAATTTTGTAATTTTCTACAGTCAGAATCGAATCTCTTTCTAGTTGCGAGATTTCAATTTTATTTAGTTTAAGTAAATCAATTACTTGATGCCAACCTTGAGGGATAATATATGCTTCGGGTACTTGAACTTCCACCTTCATTTTTAAATAATTTTGATACACGACTTTCTTGGTAAATGGCTTTGTTGTATCATATTTAATTCGCTCAAAACCAGTGACATCACTTCTTATTTTATTGCCTTCGTAGCCTCTAAAGTAAAGTGTATCTGCTTTTGTTGTATCAACTTCCCAATCTAAAACATAGGCATCATTTGGTTTATAATGTGAAAACGCGTTTTCTCGTAACTCTGTAATTGTTGCTCCTTGCTCTTCGGTAATATCAAGCATGCTTTTTATGAGTTCATAAGTGCCTTCTACACGTTGCTTGTATGGTTTTAACATATGCGTTTCTACTGTAATACCTAATGTGTTAAACAAAGTTGTATAACCAATTGAATATCTTGGGTAATCAATAAATTGTGAAAATCCTAATTCCGGGATTTGATTAAAAACATTAACATAGGGTGAAATATCCCAATCTTTTGCAGCTAGCTTAAGCTTTAAATGTGGCATCATTGTATGATGTAAAAACTCACCCAATTTGCCTCCAAGTTTGTTATGTTGTGTAAACAAATGTGTTAATGTGTATTGGTAATTTGCACCATTACTTACATGATTATCTATAAACACGTCTGGTTGTACCTGATGAAAAATTTCAGTAAACGATTTGGCATTTTTAGTGTCACACTTTATAAAATCGCGATTAAGATCGTAGTTTCTGGCATTTCCTCTAAAGCCATATTCTTTTGGGCCATTTTGATTTGTTCTTGAGGTAGAATTTCTATTTAAACTACCACCAATATTATAGATGGGAATGGTGACTAAAACGGTGTTTTTAGGAGCTTTAATAGAGTCTTGTGCAATATCTCTAAAGAGCATCATTGTAGCATCGATACCATCAGGCTCTCCAGGGTGAATACCATTATTAATTAGTATAATTCGCTTTTCTTCTCGAATTTCTGAAAAATTAAATTTCAAATCTGGATTTAAAGTAACAACATGTAAAGGTTCGCCAGAATCTGTTTTTCCAATAGTTTTTATAGCTATTTCCGGATAAACTTCGGCCAATTTATTATAAAAAGTAATAGTTTCTTGATAGGTTGCAGTCTCTGTTCCATTGGAAGCTTCGAAAGCAGTTTCAAAATTATAAGGCACTATTTTCTCCTCACATGAAAAGAGACATAGAATAGCAATTAGAAGAATTTTTTTCATTTCAAACGTTTGAGAAATCAAACTTAATCAAATTATAGAAATATGGCCTTGTTCATCAAGATTTATCTGTATTTTTGCCCATTCCTATATAGAAACCATCATGACAAATTTTATTAGAAAAAGAACCAAGAATGCCAAGAACGACATTTTAAGCGGACTAACCGTGGCTTTAGCATTGGTGCCTGAAGCTGTTGCTTTTGCATTTGTTGCAGGTGTTGATCCTTTAGTTGGGTTGTACGCTGCATTTATGATTGGTTTAATTACATCTATTTTTGGCGGACGACCTGGAATGATAAGTGGTGCTACAGGTGCGCTGGCAGTCGTAATGGTTGCTCTTGTGGCAAAAGGAAACGCCATGGGAATGGAAGGTGAAAATCTTGGACTATACTATCTGTTTGCAACTGTTATTTTAATGGGCATTATACAAATGCTTGCTGGTGTGTTTAAGCTTGGGAAATTTGTGCGTTTAATTCCGCATCCTGTAATGATGGGCTTTGTAAACGGTTTAGCGATTGTGATTTTTTTATCACAACTTGGTATGTTTATGACTGTCGAAAATGGACATGAAGTCTGGATGCATGGTTCTAAGTTATGGACTATGATTGGTTTAGTGGCTTTAACCATGGGAATTATGTTTGGCTTACCAAAGCTCACCAAAAAGTTGCCTGAGGCCTTGATTGCTATATTGGTAGTTTCGGCAATTGTTATCTTTGGAAATCTAGATGTAGCAACTGTTGGGAGCTTTATTAGAGAAGGTGGTGGCGAAGGTCTTAAAGGAGGTTTGCCACAATTTCAATTTGATATTTTTAGTAAAGTGCCATTTACTTTAGAAACTCTTAAATTTATTGGGCCTTATGCATTAATTCTTGCAGCTATCGGATTAATAGAATCGTTAATGACATTAAATTTAATAGACGAATTAACCGAAACTAGAGGAAATTCTAATAGAGAATGTTTAGCTCAAGGAGGCGCGAATATTGTCACAGGATTATTTGGTGGTATGGGCGGATGTGCCATGATCGGACAATCCATAATTAATATAAAAGGTGGAGGTAGAGGTAGGCTTTCGGGTCTTGTCGCTGCTTTAGCTTTATTAGCGTTTATATTATTTGCTTCTGGTCTTATCGAACAAGTTCCAATTGCAGCATTGGTTGGTGTTATGTTTATGGTCGTAATCGGGACATTTGCTTGGTCTAGCTTTAGAATTTTGAACAAAATACCTCGTACAGATTTATTTGTACTTATTCTCGTTTCTGGTTTAACTGTACTTTTTGATTTGGCGATTGCCGTAATTTCTGGAGTTATTGTAAGTGCATTGGTGTTTTCTTGGGAAAATGCGAAGCGTATTCGTGCACGTAAACGTTTAAAGGATGATGGCACGAAAATTTATGAAATTTGGGGACCATTATTCTTTGGAAGTATTTCAGCTTTTAATGATAAGTTTGATGTGAAAGATGACCCAGAAAATGTCGAAATCGATTTTGTTGAATCACGTGTTAGTGATCATTCTGCTATAGAGGCAATATTTAATTTAGTGAATAAATATAGTGCTGAAGGAAAAACAATTAAGCTAAAACACTTAAGTGAAGATTGTAAAATTTTGCTTTATAAGTCGAGTCCAATGTTTCGAGATGTTATTGTTGAAGCTGTAGATGATCCTCGTTATCATTTAGCAGAAAACCCTGAAGCGTTTTCTAAAGGATTGAATGAATACAATTTATAGTTAATTATAAAATTCATTTTCATCAACCATAATTGTAGTTAATTCTACTTTGTGATTATCAGGATCTTTTAAATATATAGAGTGGAAGTAATGATGATCTTGAAATTCAAAGGTTTCGTGTAAAGCATTAAAATGTGTTTGTGCCTTTTTAAAATCTTTATTCGAAACATTAAACGCGAAGTGATCTATTTTTACATTTCTTGATGCCAGATTAATCTTTTCGTGGTCTAAATTTGCAGGAAAAATTGCAATTCCTGACTTTTCTGCCAACATAAAAATTGGATATTTCCCCCATTCTTTAAGCTGGTATTTTTTCAAGCCTAAAACCCTGCGATACCATTCAATAGATACTTCCATATCTTTCACATATATGGCAACATGATCTAAAGAGTTAATATTGAAAGGTTTCATAGTTACTATACTACAACACTTTTAGGAACAAGTTTGGTGTAATCGCCATTATTTCTAATAACATCACGTACAATAGAAGACGAAATATAGGATGTCTGCGCAGAGGTTAAAAGAAATACAGTTTCAATTGGTGCTAAATCTCGATTGGTATGTGCAATTGCTTTTTCAAATTCAAAATCGGCTGGATTTCGTAGACCACGTAATATAAACTCTACGTCAATTTCTTTGCAGAAATCTACTGTCATGCCTTTGTAAGTAGCAACCGTAATTTTTGGTTCGTCTGCAAAAGCATCTTCTATAAATTTTTTACGTTGCTCTAGTGAGAACATGTACTTTTTATCTGCGTTGATACCAATAGCCACTATAACTTCATCAAATAGTGTGACGCCACGCTTTATTATGTCGTAGTGCCCTAAAGTTAGCGGGTCGAAAGAACCTGGAAATATTGCACGTTTCATACTTTAAAAATACGTTTTTTATTTTAATGCTTCTTCAATAGCATTATCAAATAGTTCTTCTAAACTTATTCCTGCTGCTTCTGCTTGTTGGGGCAAAATACTTTCTTTGGTTAATCCAGGAACCGTGTTAATTTCTAACAGGTGTGGCTCGCCATCTTTAAAAATATATTCGCTTCTTGAAAAGCCTTTCATTTTTAAAATCTCATAAACTTGTTTAGCAATTTTGTTTACTTTCTCTTCTTGATCATTGCTCAATCTTGCGGGTGTTATTTCTTGTGATTTACCTAAATATTTGGCCTGATAATCGAAAAAATCGTTGTCGGTAACAATTTCAGTTATAGGTAATACTTTGGTTTTTCCTTTATAGTTAATCACTCCAACAGAAACTTCAATGCCATCTAAAAAAGATTCAATAATAATTTCGTCGTCTTCTTTAAATGCAACATCTATTGCGTTTTGTAATTCTTCCTTTTTATACACTTTTGAAATACCAAAACTACTTCCAGCTTTATTTGCTTTTACAAAACATGGCATGCCAACTTTTTCTTCAATAGCATTTTCATTGATTGCGTCTCCAAGGTTTAAATAAAATGATTCTGCTGTTTTAATCCCGTAAGGTTTTAAAATACTTAAACAGTCTCTTTTATCATAAGTAATTGCAGCTTGATACATGCTACAACTTGTATGAGGAATATTAAGTAATTCGAAATAGCCTTGCATAAAACCATCTTCACCGGGTGAGCCATGGATGGCATTAAAAACACAATCGAAAGTAATTTTTGTCTTGTCTAGAGTGACAGAAAAATCATTTTTATCAATAGGAAATTCTGTATCTTTTTCATTTACATAAACCCATTTATTTTTAAATATATGAATGCGATAAGCATTATATTTAGTAGGATTTAAAGTTTCAAAGACAACGTTTCCGCTTTTTAATGAGATTTTGTTTTCGCTTGAATAACCACCCATAATAATAGCGATATTTTTTTTCATTTATGCTGAATTATTTTCTGATTAATTTCAGTTGTTTAGACCAAAACTAACAATAAAACGTATCTATTATTAGTTAAGCTAAAATATCACATATAAATCAAAACTAAAAACGGTTCTGTTTTTATATATTTGTTTACTAATTTTTTTTTAAATGAGTATTATTAAATTTCTTACGAGCAAAGTATTTGTAAAACAAGCTGTATTGGCTGTGATAGCATCGGTAGTTTTGTGTTTTATTGTTTTAAAGTGGTTAAATGGTTCAACAAATCATGGTGATTTTGAAACCGTTCCAGATTTAACAGGCAAATCGATAGAAGTTGCTCAAATAGAACTTGACGAAAATAATTTGGTGATGCAAATACAAGATTCTGCTAATTACAACCCAAATTACCCTAAATTCTCTGTGATAGAACAGGAGCCAGAATACGGAAGTAAAGTAAAAGAAAATCGAAAAATATACTTAACACTTAATCCTTCTGGTTATAGAAAGGTTCTTGTTCCAGATTTAAGACAGCGTACTTTTAGGCAGGCCAAACCAACGTTAGAAGCTTTAGGTTTTAAAGTAGGAAAGCTTACCTATGTAGATAATATTGGGAAGGATATGGTTTTAAAAATGACCTGTAAAGACCAGAATATAACACCTGGAACAACACTTGAAAAAACATCTATAATCGATTTGGTATTAGGTAATGGTAATAGAGCTTCTTCAAATTAATTATGGATGAAAACACGCCATTAAACGACAAGGCAGACGAGCTTTACGAACATTATTCTTTTACTGTAGATAAAGGGCAAGCACCACTTCGAATAGATAAATATTTAATGAATTTCGTTGAAAATGCGACACGGAATAAAATTCAAGATTCCGCAAAATCAGGAAATATTATTGTAAATGATACTCCTGTAAAATCTAATTATAAAGTAAAACCATTAGATGCCATTCGTGTGATGTTCGAGCATCCACCATATGAAAATTTATTGGTAGGCGAAGACCTTCCTTTAGATATTGTTTACGAAGACGATGCACTTTTGGTCGTAAATAAACCTGCTGGTATGGTTGTACATCCTGGACATGGTAATTATTCGGGCACTCTTATTAACGGCTTAATTTATAGATTTGAAAACTTACCAAATAACTCAAGTGAGCGCCCTGGTTTAGTACATCGAATAGATAAAGATACTAGTGGACTTTTAGTGGTTGCGAAAACTGAAAAAGCCATGGCGCATTTGTCTAAACAATTTAAAGACAAAACAAGTGAGAGAGAGTATATCGCTTTAGTTTGGGGAAATGTAGAAGAAGATGAAGGAACGATAGAAGGTAATATTGGCAGGCACCCAAAAAACAGATTGCAAAACACCGTTTTCCTCGATGACGAATACGAACAAGGTAAGCCAGCTGTTACACATTATAAGGTAATAGAACGTTTAGGCTACGTAACTTTAGTTTCTTGTAAACTCGAAACTGGCAGAACACACCAAATCCGTGTGCACATGAAATATATAGGACACACATTATTTAATGATGCACGTTATGGTGGCGAACGCATTTTAAAAGGTACAACGTTTACAAAGTATAAACAGTTTGTAGATAATTGCTTTAAAATTTTACCACGCCAAGCCTTGCATGCCAAAACATTAGGTTTTGTGCATCCTGTAACAAACAAGTTTATGAGTTTTACTTCAGAAACTCCAGACGATATACAAGCGTGTATCGAAAAATGGCACGCTTATTCGAAGCATCAAGATAATTTGTAGTTGGGTGTTACCTTTTTGGTCAGGCTTTCGGTAGTCGCTTTTGTTTTTTCTAAAACAAAGAGCTTCAACAATACCTCAATCCTTAACTCGGAAGTTTCCATAGAAAAATTAGTAGGTATGTTTAATATATTGACCTTTGGTTAAGCACTAAATTACACAATTTTTCACACGTTGTTAAAAGCAGTATTTAATCATAGTATTCTAAATTATAAGAATGAGATTCGGTAAAAGAGCCTTGAATAAAATTTACATCCGCATTATTTATGAAACCATTATTATCATAAGAATAGGTAAAGGTTTTTGAAGTTATAACACCACTTTCATTATTAGTAATAGAAGTAATATTATTTTTATGGAAAGGGAAAAAATAATCTCTTGTGAATGTATCATTAAAAACTCTGTCAGTTGGAAAAAAATATTCAATAAACCTATCTAAATATATTGATTCATATTGTCCATAGAAAGGGTTTATATTGTTGTCATGTTCTAAAGTGATTTCATAAAGAGTTTGATTATTTAAAATTCCTCTTATTGTTTTTATATTGTCATTAGAGTCATATTCGAATACATTTATTAGTCCATTTTGATAATATTCAGAACTAATAACTTTTCCCTTTGAATTTAATTCAAGTTCAATAATTACTCCTAAAAGATTATTTACCGTACCAGTAATGGTAACAAAATTCTCGTTATAGCTATAATTAGTATTATTATGTGGAGATACTACACTGTTTAGTCTACCGTTACTGTCATAAATAAATTGTGTAGTAGACATATCTCCAAAGTTATTTTCACTTGAATTTTCTGTTATTCTATTATTAGAATCGTAACTGATTTGATAATTTAAACCTATGCTTCCTTCGTTATATTGGCTATTAATCAATAAGTTATTTGCATTGTAATTAAAAGTTGTTATGTTTTCAATTGTTCCAGAAGTCGCGGGTTTGGTAATTTTTTTCACAAATTTTGTTACTTGATTTGGGGTGTTATTAGAATTATCATTATCAGTTGAACAGGATAAAATTGATAATACAATAAAAATTATAAGTAGGAAATTCGGTTTTTTCATTTCGTAAGCGTTGTTTTAAATTATTTAAATCAGCTATTACTGAAACAAGTTCAGCAAAAGTAAACGAAGGTAGCTGAATTTTTTTGCAAAGTCAAGAGTGTTGATAGCACTATAGCCAAAAATTATTTAGTTAACATTTTAAAAACAAAATAGAATTGTAAATTTGGAATATTAAAATAAAACTGTTTATGAAACTTGTCTTATCACCTGCAAAGTCTTTAAATTTAGAAAGTAAGGTACCAACTAATATAACAACCGAAGCTTGTTTTTTAGGTGAGTCCGAACGTTTAAATAAATTGCTTAAAAAGAAGTCTGCTAGAAGTTTATCGAAACTCATGAGTATTTCTGATAATTTAGGACAATTAAACTATCAGCGTAATCAAGAATGGAGTTTACCGTTTACAGAAGAGAATGCCAGACAAGCTATTTATGCTTTTAGTGGCGATGTATATAGAGGTATAGATGCGTATACGATTGAAGACGAAAAATTAAACAAACTCCAAGATTCAGTTAGAATTATTTCAGGATTATATGGTATTTTAAAACCAATGGATTTAATGCAGCCTTACCGTTTAGAAATGGGAACAAAATTTTCTGTTGGTAAGAACAAAAATTTATACGAATTCTGGAAAACCAAAGTCACCAAAGCTTTAAATGAAGAGTTAGAAGACGATGAGTTGTTTTTAAATCTTGCCAGCAACGAGTATTTTAAAGCCATAGATGTTAAGGCTTTAAAAGTTCCTGTGGTTACAGCTACTTTTAAAGATTTTAAAAATGGTGAATATAAAACCATTATGACCTTTGCCAAATTAGCTAGAGGTTATATGACACGATATGTTATAGATACTAATGCCAATACCATTAATGATATTAAAGGTTTTAATTACGAGGGTTATGGTTTTAGCGAAACGATGTCTACCGAAACCGAACTGGTTTTTACTAGGTAGTATTATTTTTTAGCCTTTGCTTCTGGTTTGGTCTTTGCAACTGGTTTAGCTTTCGTTGCTGCCTTAAATTTTGGAGCAGCTTTTGGTTTTGCTTTCGGTTTTTTAGCTATAATAACAGGAGTGCTTTTTTTTCTTGGTCTTCTTACACCATAAGATCCCATACTAATTTTACCACGTTTTGTTTTTTTATCACCTTTTCCCATAATTTCAACTTTAGTTTAAGTATAGTAAGATACCATTTTTTTAAATAAGTCCTTGTTTTTGTAATTTAGACAACTTTTAAAAATATAAACTTTGAAAAGACAAGTGATTTAATGTTTCAACATAACCATCCTTACAAGCCTTTTATTCATGAGAATACTACCAAACTTATTGTCGGTACTTTGCCACCACCTCGTTTTTCGACAGGCGATTTATTGGAAAGGGATGTTGATTTTTGTTATGGTAGTTATTACAATTCGCTTTGGCTTTATATTGACAAAATTCATAATCTAAATTTAAGATACGACAATTCAAATGAAGCAATCGAAGAGCGAAAACAATTTTTAATTAAACATAAAATTGGTGTTTGTGATATTGTCGAAAGTGCCAAACGCGAAAAAATTGATGCGTCTGATTTAGGTATGCAAAATATTATATTGCGGGATGTAATAGGCTATTTAAAACAGTACCCTAATATTAATACGTTGCTTTTTACTGGTGGAAATAGTAAAAATGGACCAGAATATTTTTTCAGAAAACATATAAAAGAATATAACTTAAAACTTGAAATTGTTTTAAATGATGTGCCTCGTGTACACCAATTTTCTTTAAGTGAGGATAGAAAGATTAAAACTGTTTCACTAACATCTGCTTCCGGATCTGCGAATAGAGCCATTGGAAGTATGCCTTTATATCAGCAATTAAAAAGTAGCAATCCGAAGTTTAATACTTTCGATTTTAGAGTTTTGCAGTATCGAGAGTTTTTTTAGAACTCATTTATCTAAAAAAAGCTGCATAAAAACTAAATCTAACCATCTATTAAATTTAAATCCTATTTCTTTAAATGTGCCTATTTCCTTAAATCCAAAATTTTCATGAAATTCGATACTCTTTTTATTAGAAACATCGATACCAGCAATGATCGTATGATAGCCTTCGTTTGTTGCAAGATTAATAAGTTCAGTCATTAAAATTTTTCCTATACCTAAACCTCTAGAATCTTTATCTACATATATTGAATGTTCGACACTAAATTTATAAGCTTCCCATGGTCTGAAAATTCCGTAAGTTCCGAATCCAAGAATCTCGTTATTTTTTTCGGCAACAAATACAGGAAATTTGTTTTTATTTTTTTCTTTAAACCAATCGATTTGTTGCTTTAAAGTTCTTTCTTTATAATGATATACAACGGTTGAATTAAGAATTTCATAGTTAATTATTTCTAGTATTCTAGAAATATCTTTTTCTTCGGCTTGTCTAATTTTTGTACTCACTTTAAACGCTTTGAATAATATTATTAGTTTGAAATCCTTTTAAATGTAGCCAATAATCATAAGAAATAATCATCCTAAATTTTTTTCAAAAACTAAAATAATTTTTAATTATTAAAGTCCCATCCAAAGGTTGCTTGAAGTACATAATCTGTTGTAGAAGCTCCTTCAACTGGTTTATTATCATAATTATAGGTTAAACCAAATTTGATAAAGAATTCTAGAGGTAAATCGTATTTTACATCAAGCGAGTAGTCATATCTAATACGTTCTTTTTCAGTTAAACTTGGATAAGCTGTAACATTTGTTGTTAGACTTAAATTTTCAAAATCAAATATATCAAGTGAAAGACCTCCATAAAACTCCAAAGAATTTCGATTAGTGTTTTCAGTATCAGTGAATTGCTCATTATTGTAAGCTAAACCACCACCTGCGCCAAAATTTAATTTATTAGAATGTACTATATATTTTCCAAACCCTGCTTTCCATGTTGAACGAAGTTTTAATTTTTGTTCATCATTAGAAAGAAAATCTCCAGAACCTGAATAAAACCAATCATTTTTCATGAAATACTTAATACCTATAGTCGCATCGGTTCTTTGTGTTGGGCTTATAGAATCTTGACTGCTTCTAACAGAGTTAAAACTCCCATTAAACAGCCATTTGTATGCAGTATAACTTAAATTACTTCTAACTGTGAATTGTGTTAAATTGTTACTTTTTGTATAGTTAAACCCTACTGATAATGAGGCTGTAAACCTTGAAATAAATTTGCTCTCTACTGGTTTTATATAAACAACATTTTTAATTTTAACTGTAATTACTTCTGAAGTATTATTTAAGGTTACTACAGCAGAATCACCTTGTCTTGTGTTTAAAGAACTATTAAGTCTTTTGCCATTAGATAAGGTTAAAAGATAAGTTTGCTTACTGTTAACTTTTATAACATCTTTCCATTTAACTTTAAAATCATCATCGCTATAATCAGTTTCAATGGTTAGAACACCTCGATCCATTTTTTTTATTTCACCAATTATTTTATCATAATTTTTTAATACAATGGTATCAGTTTTCTGGCTCCAAGTGGTAGAGCTGAAAAAAAAGAAGAGGATTATTGGGAAAAATAACTTCTGTTTTATCGTAATAGTTCGCAAATTAATGAGTTTTATTTTCAAAAATGAGTTAACAAATGAATTTGAAATTAAATATAAGACATTTGTTTGTATAATTTAATTTTTCAGGTTTTTTAAACCTTCATAAACTGTAATCCCAACTGCGTTTGCCAAATTTAAACTTCTAATATTTTTACTAAATAATGGAATTTTATAAAGTGAATTGGAATATTTTTCTATAATAGATTTTGGTAACCCGACAGACTCTTTACCGAAGATTAAAAACATATTATCCTCAAAATGAATATCCCAATGTGTTTTTTTACCATGACTAGATAAGAACACCATGTTTGCATTTTTATTTTTCTTAAAAAATTCTTCCGAATTTTCATAAATAATAACATCTAAATGTTGCCAGTAATCTAAACCTGCACGTTTTAATCTGGAGTCATCAATCTCAAATCCAAATGGTTTAACCAAATGTAATATTGAGCCTGAAGCTAATGCTAAACGGCCAATATTCCCAGTATTGTTAGGGATTTCGGGCTCTATTAAAACGATGTTAAAAGGCATTAGTTTAAAATAGTATTTACAAATTCGTCTATAGAATTAATACCTCGATTGGTTAGATGCTTAATGAATGCTGAACCAATAATTGCACCTTTTGTATATTGAGTTGCTTGTGTAAAAGTTTGGTTATTATTAATCCCGAAACCAATAACTTGAGGGTTTTTAAGATTCATATCAGAAATACGTTTAAAGTAACTTGTCTGTTTTTCCCCAAAACCTGTTTGACTTCCAGTAACACTTGCACTACTAACCATATAAATAAACCCATTTGAAATAGAATCTATAAAATTGATACGTTCTACACTTGTTTGTGGTGTTATTAAAAATACGTTTATTAATCCATATTTCTCAAAAATCGATTTGTAATTATCGTTATAAACATCTACTGGCAAATCGGGAATAATTAAGCCATCAATCCCAATTTCTTGACATTTTTTACAAAATGCTTCAACACCATATTGAAAAATAGGATTAAAATATCCCATAATTATTAAAGGTATGGAAACCGTTTTTCTTATGTCATTTAATTGATTAAAAAGCACTTTGGTTGTCATGCCATTTTCTAATGCTCGTGTAGAACTAGCTTGAATTATTGGGCCATCGGCTAGCGGATCACTAAACGGTAATCCTATTTCGATCATATCTACATCATTCTTTTCTAAACTTTGAATGATTGAAACTGTGTCATCAAGGTGTGGATATCCTGCAGTAAAGTATATAGATAGTAATTTTTTGTCTTCTATTAATTTTTGGTTGATTCTATTCACAATCTTATAATTTAAAATGATTGATATATGTCTCTAAATCTTTATCGCCACGACCAGACAAACTCACAACCACAACATCGTTAGGTTTGAACTTTTTCTGTTCGAAAATGGCTAATGCGTGCGAACTTTCTATAGCTGGAATAATGCCTTCTAACTTGCACAATTCTAAACCAGCATTCATTGCTTCACCATCTGTAATCGACATAAATTCTGCGCGACCAGTTTTACATAAATGCGCATGCATTGGTCCAACACCTGGATAATCTAATCCAGCCGAAATAGAATAAGGCTCTGTAATTTGTCCGTCGTTAGTTTGCATCAACATTGTTTTACAACCATGAATGATACCTTCTTTTCCTAAAACTGAAGTAGCCGCACTTTCCCCTGAATTAATACCTAAGCCTGCAGCTTCGACAGCAATAATTTTAACATCATGTTCATGCAGAAAATGATAATAGGTTCCCGCAGCATTGCTTCCTCCGCCAATACAAGCGACTACATAATCGGGATTTTCACGATTTTCATGTTCTTTTAATTGCCATTTAATTTCTTCTGAAATAATAGATTGAAATCGTGTTACCATATCTGGATACGGATGTGGGCCAATTGCGGAACCAATAATGTAATGCGTATTTAAAGGATTATTAATCCAATCACGAATGGCTTCGTTTGTTGCGTCTTTTAACGTGCGACTTCCTGATAAAGCTGGTATAACGGTTGCGCCTAACATTTTCATTCTAGCTACATTTGGAGCTTGACGAGCAATGTCAATTTCTCCCATGTATACAATACATTCTAATCCCATTAAGGCACAAACTGTAGCTGTAGCAACACCGTGTTGCCCTGCGCCAGTTTCAGCGATAATTCTATTTTTTCCTAATCGTTTTGCCATAAGAATTTGGCCAACAGTATTATTGATTTTATGCGCTCCTGTATGGTTTAAATCTTCTCGTTTTAAATAGATTCTTGCATTATATTTTTCTGAAAGATGTTTGGCGAAATAGAGTGGAGAAGGACGCCCTACATAATCTTTTAAGAGCTGATTAAACTCTTTGTCAAAATCTGGCTCTGCCATTATTTTTAGATAGTTTTGGCGTAATTCTTCAACGTTTGGATATAGCATTTCTGGAATAAATGCACCTCCAAAATCTCCGTAATAACCTTTTTCGTTTACGTTATAATTCATATTCTCTGTCATCCTGAACTTGATTCAGGATCTTTTTAATTATACTTCAATTTTTAATGGATTCCGCATCAAGTTCGGAATGACAAATGTTCTTTAAATTCTTTTATTTTTTCTATATTTTTTAATCCAGGTTCAATTTCAAATTTGCTGTTTACATCTAAAGCATAGCAATACTTTGAAGCTTCACTTTTCTGGAATTCTTTTATTTTTCCTACTTCATTTAAACCAATACCACCACTTAAAAAAAAGGGCTTTGTTGATGTTGATGGATAGCTTTTTAAAACATCCCAGTTGAACGTGTATCCATTACCACCTGGAAGTTTTCCTTTGGTATCAAATAAAAAGTAATCACATGCATCTTCATATGGTGCTAAAATTGAAAAATCGAAGGTGTCTTTTATAGAAAATACTTTAACGACTTTTGCTTTTGTTGATTTCAATAGCCTACATATTTCTGGAGATTCATGACCATGTAGTTGTATTACTGATAATTGATATTTTTCTATTTGCCGTACTATATATTCGACTTTCTCATCTACAAATACACCTACTTTTTGAATTTGATTAGAGATTCCTGGAATTACTCCATCAAAATTTCTAGGTGATTTCTCATGAAAAATGAACCCAAGATAGTCTGGTTTCAATTTGGCAACATGAGTAATATTCTCTTGATATTTCATTCCGCATACCTTCAATTTCATTGTTCTAAAGTTTTAATAAATTCTGTTGCACTTGCTCCTGGATTATTAGTTTTCATAAAGTTTTCACCAATTAAAAAGCCTTGGTATCCATAGGGTTGTAATTCTTTTATTGCGTCAATTGAACTGATACCGCTTTCTGAAACTTTAACAAAATCATTAGGGATTAATTCACTTAATGTTTTACTTGTTTCTAAACTAACATCGAATGTTTTTAGATTTCGATTGTTTACTCCTAACATATCCAAACTAGGCATTATCGATTTGTTTAATTCCTTTTCGTTATGAACTTCTAATAGCACATCTAAACGCAAGTTTTTAGCAAACTCTGAATATTGTTTGATTTCCTCTCTCTTTAAAATTGCTGCAATCAATAAAATAACATCTGCTCCGTACGCTTTTGCTTCAAGTATTTGGTATTTGTCTATGATAAATTCTTTTCTCAACAAAGGTATATTACAACTTGCTCTTGCAGTAAGTAAATCGTCTAACGAGCCACCAAAATATTTTCCATCGGTTAAGACAGACATACCACAAACTCCAGCATTTTCATAACCTTCAGCAACGTCTTGTACGTTTAAGCTATGATTAATTATTTGTTTTGAAGGCGAACGTCTTTTATGTTCTGCAATAATTCCTGATTTACTGTTTTGCAATTTGTTTGCCAATGAAACAGTTTCTCGTTCAAATAAAACAGATTGTTCTAATTGTGAAACAGGAATGAGCTGTTTACGAAGATTGACTTCGATACGTTTGTCTCTTACTATGCGTTGTAAAATATCCATTAGCTTTTACTTAATTCTACCAAAGTTTCAAATTTCAATTTTGCTTGCCCGCTTTTTAATGACTCCTTTGCCATAGAAAAACTATTCTCTACAGATGTGTTTTTTACTGTTAAGATTGCTAATGCAGCATTGGCACAAACGACATTATTTTGTGCTTCGGTCCCATTTCCATTTAATATGCTAACGAAAATTTTTGCAGCTGATTCAACCGAATCACCTCCATAAATGTCTCCTTGGTTTAATGAATCTATTCCAAAGTCGTTTGGTGTTAAAATTTGTTCGGAATTATTATTTATAACTTTTGCATCGCCAGTTAATGAGATTTCGTCATAACCATCTAATGCATGAATTATACTATAATTCTTATCTGTATTTTGATACAAATAACCATACAAACGAAGTAGTTCTAAACTAAAAACACCAACCATCTGATTTTTTGGAAATGCTGGATTTACCATAGGTCCAAGCATATTAAAGAATGTTTTTACGCCTAATTCACGTCTTATAGGCGCTACATTTTTCATGGCTGGATGAAACAAAGGTGCATGAAGTACACATATTCCTGCTTTATCTAAACTAGTTTTTAAAAAGCCTATATCATTACTGAATTTAACCCCAAGATATTCTAAAACATTTGAAGAACCACAAGCAGATGATACACCATAATTTCCATGTTTGGTTACATTAACGTTAGCTCCTGCAGTTACGAATGATGCTAAGGTTGAAATATTAAACGTGTCTTTACCGTCGCCACCAGTACCACATAAATCTACAGTATTGTAGCCTTCAAGATTTACTGGAATACAAAGTTCTAAAAGTGCGTCTCTAAAACCTTGAAGTTCTTCGATAGTAATACTTCGCATCATATAAACTGTAAGAAAGGAAGCTATTTGACTTTGATTATAATCTCCTTTTGAGATATTTACCAAGACTTGTTTTGCTTCTTCACTTGAGATGCTTTCTTGATTTATTAATCTATTTAAAATTTGTTTCATTTTAACTATTTAACCAATTTTTCAACATGTGTTTTCCTTCTGGTGTTAAAACAGATTCCGGATGAAATTGCACACCTTTTACATTGTATAATTTATGTCTAATAGACATGATTTGTCCGTTTTCATCAAAAGACGTTGCTTCTAATTCTTCTGGTAAATTTTCGTCTACAACCCAAGAGTGATAACGCCCAACTTCAATTGTTTTTTCTAAACCATCAAAAAGAGATTCATCATTTACAGAAATATTTATTTTTGTTGCAACACCATGGTATACATTATCTAAATTAATGATTTTCCCTCCAAAAACTTCTGCTATTGCTTGTTGACCTAAACATACACCAAGAATACTTTTTGTTGAAGCATATTTTTTAATTATACTCTTTAATAATCCAGCTTCATCAGGAATTCCAGGTCCTGGCGACAATACAATTTTATCAAACGGATTAACGTCTTCTAGATTTAGTTGGTCGTTTCGTTTAACTTTAACATCACAACCCAAATCTTCTAAATAATGAACAAGATTATATGTAAAGCTGTCGTAATTATCTATAACTAATATTTTTTTCATGGCTAAAGACTTTCTGCTAATTCAATGGCTTTTGTTAAGGCTCCTAATTTATTATATACTTCTTGTAATTCGTTTTCCGGTGTCGATTTAGAAACCAATCCTGCTCCAGCTTGCCAATGAAGCTGATGATTTTTACTTAAAAAGGTTCGTATCATTATAGCGTGATTAAAGTTTCCGTCAAAATCCATAAACCCAATAGCGCCTCCATAAAAATCCCGACTCGTTTTTTCGTATTTTTCAATAAGTTGCATGGCTTTATGTTTTGGAGCTCCACTTAAAGTTCCTGCAGGAAATGTATCTGCAACCACTTGCATGGTGGTAGTGCCTTTGTGTTTTTGACCAGTTACTTTACTCACCAAATGTATTACGTGCGAGAAAAATTGTACTTCTCTGTAGGTCTCAACTTTTACATTACTTCCATGTCTACTCAAATCATTTCTAGCCAAATCTACAAGCATAACATGTTCGGCATTTTCTTTATCATCTTCAGATAATTGCTTTGCTAATATGGCATCTTTTTCATCATTTCCTGTGCGTTTAAAAGTGCCAGCAATTGGGTGAATTTCGGCTTTATCTTTACTAACTACTAATTGCGCTTCTGGTGAGCTTCCGAAGATTTTAAAATCACCATAATCGAAATAAAATAGATATGGAGATGGGTTTATACTTCTTAAAGCCCTGTAAACATTAAACTCGTCACCTTTAAAATGTTGTGAAAACTTTTTAGAAAGTACAAGTTGAAACACATCACCACGAGCACAATGTTTTTTAGCAAGTTCTACATTTTGCTTGTATTCTTGGTCTGAAAGGTTTGAGATTGTTTCTCCATCGATAGAAAAATTAAAAGCAGCAAAATTCTTTAACTTTATTAGATGATGAATTTCTTCAATATTATTTTCAGATTCATAGCAATGTGCGAAAATATAAGCTTCATTTTTATGATGGTTAATGGCTATAATATTTTGATATACTGCATAAAATATATCTGGTATATTTTGATGTCCTTCTTTTTTAGAAATTTCAATGTCTTCGAAATATCGTACAGCATCATAAGCCATATAGCCAAAAATACCGTTATTTATAAACTTAAATTGTTGGTCCGAATGTGTTTTAAAACGTTTGGTGAATTTATGGATATGATTTACAACTGAAGTTTCTTCAGTAATTGAGTTTATTTGTTCACTTTTATCGGGAAATGTTTCAGTGATAGTTTCATTTTTTACTTTTATTGTAGCAAGAGGATTGAAACAGATATATGAAAAGCTGTTATCATTTGCATGATAGTCGCTACTTTCTAATAAGATGCTATTTGGATATTTATCTCTAATCTTAAGATATATACTTACAGGTGTAATAGTGTCTGCTAGGATTTTTTTGTAATGCGTATGTAAATTAAATTGTTTCATTTATACTGTATTTATTTCAGGATCTTATTAAACTGTTAATCCGTAATTTTTTAAAGATTCTGAATCAAGTTCAGAACAAAAAAAAAGGCTTGTCGTGAAAGACAAGCCTTGATATTTTGGTTTTAAAAAATACTATAGCGTTAGTTCACGAAAATTGTGTTTCGAGACGACCACCACCAAATATTATTTAAAATTGAGTTCATGTTTTAATTTGATTCAAATATATAAATGAAAATATAATTAAACAATTTTTTTTTTATTAAAATAAAAAACCACCACATAAAGCGATGGTTTTTTGACTATTAGGAATTTTTAGGAGAATTGTTAGCTATTAATCATCTTAATTTGCCTAATAATCTTATTAATTCTTCACTTTCTGTTTTGGTTAGTTTACTAACGATGTTTTGTTCTGTTTCATTAATTATTATATCAATATGATTAAGAAGTTCTAAACCTTCTTTTGTAATTATAATATCTACTTTACGCCTGTTTGTAGCGTTAATATTTTTTTTGGTCAACCCTTTTTTACCAAGCTTATCTATAAGCCTAGTTGTATTACTCATTTCTGTAATCATTCGCTCTTGAACCATTCCAAGAGATACTGGTTTTCCTTTTTGGCCACGCAATATTCTTAAAACATTAAATTGCTGAATGGAAATGTCAAAAGGTTTAACAGCGTCATCCAGTGTGCTATTTGTTTTACAACCAGTATAAATTAAATTAATAACAGTTTTTTTTGTCAATGAAAGCTCACTCGTCGTTTTTAGAATCTGTTCAATCTTCATTTATAAAACTAACTGTTGTATATACAAATGTATGATTTTTTTATAATTACACAAGATTTTTTTAATCATCTATTTGATTAAAAGAGGAATGACATTAATATTATGTTAAAAATGGGGATGAGTTTCCAAGTAATGTATAAATTTAATGCTATGAAATTTAAGGTTTTATTTATTGTATTTCTGATAACAGCTTGTCATGGTAAACAGAAAGAGAAAAAGAATATAGCAGATGTTATAACTGATAATGAAAATATTGTTTCCGAAATTAAAGACTTCGAACTTGAAATTTATGATTTTAATGGGTTCGAAAAGTTTTTAAATAAGAAAGATGACAAGGTTTATGTTATTAATTTTTGGGCAACTTGGTGTAAACCATGCATAAAAGAATTGCCATACTTCGAAGCACTGAATGCAAAATATTCCAATCAAAATGTTGAAGTTATCTTGGTGAGTTTAGACTTTCCGCATTTGTATGAAACTAAATTGAAACCATTTATTGTTAAAAATAAAATAGCTTCAAGAGTAATTGTATTAGACGATGTTGATATGGATAATTGGATACCAAAAGTAAGTAAAACATGGTCTGGATCGATTCCTGCAACGATAATATATATAAACGATTCGCGAAAATTCTATGAGCGATCATTCAATTTTAAAGAATTAGAAAGTGAAGTAAAACAATTTTTAAATTAAGACCTATGAAAAATTCTATTAAACTAATAACAGCAATACTATTAGTTGTTTTAATTAGTGCATTTACCATTAACAAAACAACAACATCAGATGGGTATGCTATTGGAGATATGGCTACAGATTTTAAGCTTTTAAATGTAGATGGTAACATGGTCTCAATGTCAGATTTTGAAGATGCAAAAGGATTCATAATTACATTCACATGCAACACATGCCCTTATGCAGTGGCTTATGAAGATCGAGTTATAGCACTCAATGACAAATATGCACCGTTAGGTTATCCTGTAATAGCAATCATGCCTAATAATACAGACGTTAAGCCAGGCGATAATATGCAATCTATGCAAGCCAGAGCTCAAGAAAAAGAGTTTGCTTTTCCTTATTTATTAGATGAAGGTCAGAAAATATATCCACAATATGGAGCAACAAAAACACCACATATGTTTGTGTTAGAAAAAACAGGCGATGGAAACGTGGTTAGATATATTGGAGCCATTGACAATAATTATAAAAAAGCTTCTGCTGTAACCGAGAAATATGTTGAAGATGCTGTTGATGCTTTATTAGCAGGTCATGATGTAGAAAAAACTGAAACTAAAGCTATTGGCTGCTCAATAAAAGTTTAGATTATTCCTTTTAATTACAAATTGAATATTTTTTGGTTCATTATAGCTAGGAAATGTTAATTTTGTAAAAATATAATTTTTTAATTTATGGCAGATTTAACCCAAGAAGAATGGTCTGAACAATTTAAGGCAAACGATAAAGCAGTAATATTAGATGTTAGAACCGAAGATGAGTTTGAAGATGGTTATATACCAAATGCAGTAAACATTGATATATATCAAAGTCAAGAGTTTATTTCAGGATTAGAAAAACTAGATAAAAATAAGTCTTATTTTGTCTATTGTAGGTCGGGATCAAGAAGCGCACAAGCATGTGCAATTATGAATCAATTGGGATTTAAAAACACATTTAATCTCGAAGGAGGTTTTATGGATTGGGAAGGCGATACTAACTAAACTACTTAATATTATGAAAAAATCATTCATTACATTTTGTATATTGATTGTGCTTTTTACCATAGCTTGTAGGCATGAGGCTAAAACTCCTTCTGAAGAAATAATTACTGTCATATCTCAAGAAGAAATGCAAACTCTATTGATGTTAGATGATGTACAATTCATAGATGTTAGAACTCCCGAAGAGCATAGCGAAGGTTATATAAACGGTTCGCAAAATATAGATTTTAAATCTTCCTCATTCGATCAGGATATTCTTAGACTAGATAAAAAGAAGCCAGTTATTTTATACTGTAAATCTGGTAACCGAAGTGCAAAATGTGCAAAAAGAATGAAGGATGCCGGATTCACTAAAATTTACGATTTAGAAGGTGGCTTTTCTAAATGGAAACACAACGGTCTCGAATTCACCACAGAATTATAAATTATTAATCTCTCAATTTTGAGAGGTTTTTTTACATAATATATATGGTTCGTCCTCTTTTTGAGTTATTTACCCTTTAAATTTATCTGGTACAATCTTTTTATATAAATTTATTTAGAATTTTTAATAAACAGATTATGGAACACGGTTACATTATATTAATTATTATAGCTTTAATGTTTTTATGCATATATTTATTTTCTAATTATTCAGTTTATTTAGAAAAATTGAAATATAAAAAAATAATACAGAAGGAGATTCATCAAGAAGAGTTGCGTGTAGAAGAACTAGCAAGAAAACAAGAAATTAGAGATGCAAAATGGCAAAAAATGGATGAACGACGAGAAGAAATGAAACAACAAATGGTTAGAATAAATGAAATTAAACAAGAATGGGTAAATAAAGGAAGGCCGCTTGCTTAAAAAGAAAGATATATTTAGAATAAAAATTAAACCCATGTAATAATTTACATGGGTTTTTTTATTAGTCGTTAATTGAGTCGTACTTGCTATTTATTAATTCTCTAATATTACTTTTAAGGCTGCTCTACCGATGCGTCCCATACCGTTAATTGCTATTCTAATTATCATTAAATTTATTTTTTATATAATTTTATTACCTAGCATGTAGTTCTGCTACTTCAGATTCTATAAAAGGGCCTGTCACTTCAACTTTTCTTTTTCCACTATTTAAAACTTCACGAGCAGACATCTCAAAAACCCAGTCAGGATTATCTCTCCCAGCGACATTATAATATTCGCCTTTACTTAAACCATACGTTAGTTTTCCTAAACCACTCCAGTAAATTGCAGATGAACACATTGGGCATGGTTCATCACTTGTATAAATTGTACAAGTTTTTAAAAACTCATGACTATATACTTTATAAGCCTCTCTAATTAAATTTATTTCGGCGTGTGCTAGACAGTCATGATCTGTATTGATGGTGTTTTCTCCTTTTAAAAGCACAGTTCCATCTTTACTTACTAGAATACAACCATATGGTAAATTTCCTTTCTCTTGAGATTCTTTTGCCATATCGATTGCCATTCTTAAAAATTTAATGTCTTGTTCCATAGTTTTCTCTATTTAATTATTTCATGATTTGTATAATTTGTTGACCTCTTTCAGTTTTTTAATTTCTCCTTCTAACTTTGTTATGTATTCTTTTTGTGGTAAAAAAGCTTCATTTATTTCCTCAATTGTATATCGTTGTATAATATGTTGTGGACAATTCCAATCGTAAGCTTCAATATTAAAGACTATCATTCGCTCTGGTCTAAATTTGTAATCTTCCAAATCGAGTACATCTAATAATACAGGGTTATCTTTAAGCTCAATTACTTCCGCCTTTGCGAAAATTTTAAGCCTAGACCTTGTAGGATAATCTATCATGATAAGTGAAACATTATTATTTGTTTCAATATTTCCTACTGAAACATATTGCTTGTTGCCAATAAAATCGATGAAGCCTAATCGTTTAGAATTCAACACTTTTATAAACCCTTTTGGACCACCGCGATGTTGTATATAAGGGAACTTGTTTGTACCAATTGAAGCTAAATAAAAACTATCGCGATTTTGTATGAATGTTGTTTCATTTTCAGTCAATCCGTCAATGATATTCAATTTCTCCATGCGGTCATAACTTTTTCGACTGCCATGCTTTTCTTGTAATTTTTTTACCGCATCTGTAAATGCAATTTCCGCAAAATTTTTAGCCATGGTTATAGGTTTTTTGAAAATAAAAGCAATCAGTCAAAATGAATCAAAACTTCATTTTGACTGATTAAAAATTTGATTAAGCTTTGACGCTTTTGAGATCATAATTAATCAAGAAGATTAATGGTATTGCATAGGCTATATGACGCAAAAATGTAATTAATGGCATCATAGGTGAAGCGTCAAGCCCTGCGACTCCAGCTCCTAAAAGTGGTAGCATGAATAACCATACTAATGCAATCATTTGAGCTGTAATAAAAATCATGGGTCTTAACCATTTTGGTCCCCAAAGGGATGGTGCAATTCCTGCAAAAAGGATTGCTAATAAAACGCCATTTCCGTAGTGAGCTCCTAAACCGTAGGCAAATCCTAATCCAGTTTTTTCTCCTAATACTGAAGGGATATCCCACCAGCTTCCTGTTATTAATAATCCTACTATATCAAATAAGATTGTTCCTATTATTCCTGCTATAATTGCGTTTTTCCAATTTATTGTTGTTTTCATAATTTCACTGTTTTAATTGTTGTTTTTTAAATTAGTTATTTTGATAGTGATAATGCTTCCCAATATCCAATAGTATGTATTGGTCTTTGGTACTTTCTTTTAATTCTTCCAAAACTTTCTTTTTTGATTTTTGAAAATGAAGAAGAACCTGTGTTAATGTTATTTATATTCATGATTTTATTTTTTTTACGTGATTGTCGTCAGTTCGAGAAGAATAATTTCTTTTTACACATTATGATAATTGAAAACTCGAACCGACAGCTACTAACTAACTTTTTTTATCACATTGATTAATAATTACTACTGTTAAAATGGGTACTTCATTTTTTGTATAATATAAAGTTGAAAAATTTTGAGTTTATAAAAGTTGATCAATGACAACGTTTTACGTTATTGTCAAAAACTACTTAATGTTATTTTTTTCTAAAAAATTAAGTATATAATTAGCTATTTCATCGCCTTTCTCTTCAAGTGCAAAATGTCCTGTGTCGATTAAATGAAACTCTAAATTCTTTAAATCTTTTTTGTAAGGAAATGCACCATCTGCGGGGAATATATAATCGTTCTTTCCCCAAACAATAAGCGTAGGAGGTTGATGGTCTCTAAAATATTGTTGCCATTCAGGATATAAAGGAACATTGGTTCTGTAATCATAAAACATAGCTAATTGTATCTCGTTATTTTCCTCTCTTGTTAAATGTTGCAAATCTATATTCCAGTTATCTGGACTAATTTTAGTGACATCGCCTACACCATGTGTGTACTGCCATTTCAAACCATCTGGTGAATGAAATCCTTCTAAAGGTTTCCCGTTTTTAATGGTGTAATCATTCCAGTATTTTTTTATAGGGATCCAGAAATCTTTTAATCCTTCATCATATGCGTTTCCGTTTTGAATAATTAATGCATCAACTTTCTCTGGATATTTTGCTGCGATTCTAAAACCAATTGGTGCACCATAATCCATTAAATAGATACTGTATTTTTCAACTTTTAACTCTTTCAAGAACCCTTCAACAATTTTTGACATATTGTCGAAAGTGTACTCAAACTCCGTTATTCTAGGCTGATCACTTCTGCCAAAACCTGGATAATCGGGTGCTAATACATGATATCGAACAGACAAGTCTGTTATTAAATTACGAAACATATGTGATGATGTTGGGTAGCCATGTAATAATAAAATAGTTGGCTTTGTGACATCGCCTGCTTCACGATAAAAAATGTTTACATCATTTATGACAATATTTTTATGAAATGTTGCATTTTCTGTAACTGTTTCTAAATTAGTTACTTTTTCTTGAGGTAGAGTAAAAGCATATATTGTAAATGATAATAATGCTAAAAGGCTAATACGTAATAACGATACTTTTGTTTGTGTTTTCATAATATTAAAATTATAAGTTGATTAGTTTTTTTGTTATGCTTCTTGTAATTGTTCGATGTTTTGTGCTTTTGGGAAATCTATTTCAAACTCACCATTATGATATATAGTGTTCGTAATAGTTGTTAATGCAACAGCTCCAATTAATTCTGCAAATGCAGTTTTTGTATATCCAGCAATAAAAAAGTTGTCAATTGCATTTTGTGTTGGATGTCCTTTTTTATTTACTACTTCGCTTACTAAAGTTACTAGTGCATTAAGTTTAGTATCTGCAATTTCATTAGATCTTAATTGAAGTGTTTCTTCTTCGGTAAATCCATTCATTTTACCAATTGCTGTATGTGCAGATAAACAATAAGCACATCCGTTTGCTTGCGATGTTGCTAATGCAATTGCTTCATATTCTTTAGCTGTAAATTCCCCGCTTTTTAGTGTTTCTGTAAAGGTTAAAAAGCCGCCTAATAATTTGTCTGAATTTCCCATTGCAGCGTATAAGTTTGGTACCATACCTATTTTACCTTTTACTGCATTTAAAATGACTTGTGAGTTTTCGTTTGCTTCTTGTAATGTTAGTGGTTTTAATGTTTTCATAATTTTTGTTTTTAATTGTTTAATACTTACTTGATAAGGTTTGCTTATCTGTTTCTTCTTTTGCTATTCCAAGTAAATCCTTTGCTACTTTTTAGTTTACTTGAAATTTGATTACTGTTTAATGTTCTCATGATTCTTGTTTTTATAATTAGTTATTTAAAATTTTCTTTCTGATTGTTTTATTTGAATATCATTAGCACTCATGTCTCTTTTTTGCATTAGGCCTTCTTCGTCAAATTCCCAATGTTCATTTCCGTGAGTTCTAAACCATTGTTTAGTATTTGCATTTTGCCATTCGTATTCGAACCTCACAGAGATTCTATTTTCTGTAAAAGACCAAAGATGTTTTTTTAATTTATAGTGTAATTCTTTACCCCATTTTTTTGTTAAGAATTTTACTATAGCTTCTCTACCATTAAAAAATTTGTTTCTATTTCTCCATTCAGAATCTTTGGTATATGCCAATGAAACTTTTTCTGGGTTTTTACTATTCCAAGCATCTTCTGCTGCTTGCACTTTTGCTTTTGCTGTAGCTTCTGTAAAAGGTGGTATTAATTTCATTCTTGTTTTTAATTTATACAGACAAGTCTGTTTATGTTATTTAATGTTTATTGAATTGTTCTTTACTTACTAATATTTAATACAGACAAGTCTGTTTTATTAATATGCAAATTTTGTCGCTGTTATTTTAATAACCTTACACAAGCTCTTTTTGCACTTAAGATTGGCCATTCATCCTTCTGAATTTGTGAAAGAATTATTGCGCCCTCAATTAGTATTAAAACTTCATCTCCAAGCACTTCTGCATCAATATCTGAAAATTTATCTGATTCTTTTAATGTATCATGAATCCAATTTCTTAATTCATTTTTATGATAAATAGCTTGATCTTTAATTTTATCATGATTAGCTGGTAAATCAACAATAATGTTTTGCCAGCCACATCCTCTAAAATCTACTTCTGTTAACCATTCTAGTAGGTAATCAAAAGATCCGATAATTTTATCAATTGGAGTTTTGCATTCTCCAACGCAAGTATTTAATTTCCCTATCCACATTGTATGTCTACGCACTAAATACTCAACAGCAATGTCTTCTTTAGACCTAAAATGTTGGTATAAACTAGCTTTTGCAACACCTGCTTCAGCAATTATTTGGTTTATTCCTGTTTGGTTGTAACCATTAAAATAAAACAATCTAGATGCTGTTTCAATTATTCTTTCTTTGACACTTAATTTTTTCATCATTCAAATATAATACGAATATTATTATAAACAGACAAGTCTGTATTGTTTTAACATATTTTTAACATTTATTACAAATGGAAAATACAATTAATTCGTCAGATTTTGTCTTGGAGTTGGAGAGAACTACTAGAATTCGAAATTTTTAATGTTTATCTGGTCCTCAAAAAGTGTTATTAGCGGCAGTGAAATTAGTATCGATTCAACAAAATTTGGCATCAAATATATTTTAATGAGGTAGTTTATTCTTTAGTAAGCCATAAAGAAATGTCCCCATAACAGAAGTCGCTATGACTACAAGAATAGGAATAAACCCAGCTCCAATCAATGTAAACATAGGCCCAGGACAAGCACCTGCCAAAGCCCAGCCTAGACCAAAAATAATACCACCTATCATATAACGACTAAAGCTTTTATTCTTTGGGTTAAAAAGTATCTTTTCACCGTAGAACGATTTGATATTAAACCTTTTGATTGATTGAACTATGATTATTCCAATGGCTAACGCAGAGCCTATAATACCATACATATGAAAGGATTCAAATTTAAACATTTCATAAATACGAAACCAAGAAGCAGCTTCAGATTTAAACATTGTGATTCCAAATAGAATTCCGATAAATAAATATATCAATGTTCTCATAGTTTAGAAGATTAAAGGGAAAATAAAGTGAATCATTAAAAGACCTCCAATAAAGAAGCCAATTACAGCTATGAGCGATGGTATCTGTAAATCGCTCAATCCAGATATTGCGTGACCAGAGGTACAACCACCTGCGTATCTCGTACCAAAACCAACTAATAGACCACCGATTGCTAAAACCGACAAATTTTTAATATCTAATAATGCATTAGTGCTATAAAGCTCTATAGGTAAATAAGCTTCACCAGCACTTTCAAAACCTAATGCTTTTAAATCAGTGACCGTATCTTGATTAATCAAAACAGCGAAATCAGTCGTTAAATAATTAGATGCTATAAAACCACCAATGACTGCTCCAATAACTACAACTAAATTCCATTTTTGAGATTTCCAATCGAAATTAAAAAAGTCAGTTTTGTTTCCTGCTCCGCAGATAGTACACATGGTTCTTAAGTTAGCAGACATACCAAAATTTTTGCCAACCATAATTAATAATAACATTATAAAGGCAATCATTGGGCCAGATACATACCAAGGCCAAGGTTCATAAATCCAATTCATCTATTTTTATTTTATACAAAGAAACATTAAAAAGAGAAGATATTCGGTAACTTTGGTTACATAAAATAATTGATAGTTAGTTCTTATTTAATTTAAAAAGCCTCCGAGAAAACCTGCCACTATTTTTTGGTAAGCATCGTATTCTGAAAATGTAAGATTTAGACGTTCTTCTTCATATCTAGATTTAAAAACAAACAAAATATATAATGCAATGGAAATTATAATTTTATATGTTGAACCAATAAATATACCATAACCAAAGGTTGTTAATATTATTCCAGTATAAATTGGATGCCTAATGAGCTTATATGAACCTGTTTGAATAAGGGAAGTGTTTGTTTTTTGGAGAAGGAAAAGGAGACAAATGAGTATTTCGTTGAATTAATTACAATTATTGCTCCAATAACTATGATTAGAAATCCTATAACATTTATGTATTTAAGAATAGAATACCCAATAATTTATATTCTATTATATAAAACAAAGAGTAAAAATTGAATGCCAACAAAAACAAAATCTTTTCTTTTCAAACGCATATTATTTTAACATGAAAGAGATGACATTTTTATGGTTCATCTCTTTCAACTGCTATTAATCTACTTTGTTTTAAAATTATACATCTTGACCTTTCATCATCTTGTTCCAATATAAATATGGAAGCATATATTTTTTTAGGATCCAAAGTCTCCAATGCTCTTTTGAAGAATCTTTTATGAGCATTTGTTTAAGTTTTGAGTCTGGCGTGAAGTTACTATCATAATCAAACTCTACCAATAACATTTTTCCATAATCTGTTACTAACGGACAAGAAGAATACCCATTGTATGATTTAATTCCAATTTTGTTTGCTCCATAAGCAATGAGATATTATCAATAACAACGGGTACTTGCTTTCTAATGGCTGCACCAGTTTTTGAAGTTGGTAAAGCTGCTACATCGCCTAAACCAAAAATATTGTTGTATTTATTATGTTGCATAGTGTGATGATCTATATCTAGCCATTTTGCATCATTTACAAGTGGTGATTCTTGAATAAATTTAGGCGCAACTGATGGAGGTACAGTATGCGGTATGTTGTAATGAATACCTACTAACTCTCCATCTTCTGAAACCTTAATATTTTTATGATTAAATTCAGACTTATCACCTCCTAAAGCATACCAAGCAACTTATTTTTCTGCATCAATCTTTTTTAATTGATGACCAAAACGAATGTTAATATCGTTTCTTTTATTAACCTTCATTTAGGTTTCTTTAATTAAAGTTTTTAACTACATCCCAGGTGTGTTCTGGGTTAAATCTTCATTTAAAGTTACTTTTAATTTATTATAATGTTGAAGGGCATACATAGTTTGTTATTTTAACATCTGCTTCTTTTATTGCTTTAAAACCTCCTTGCACATCAATTAAATTATGAATACCTCTACTTTTTAAAATTGAAGCTGCAATCATACTTCTATAACCTCCAGCACAATGAATATAAAATGTTTCAGAGTCTGGAAAATCTGCTAGATGATTATTTATATAGTCTAAAGGCGTATTATTAGCACCTAAAACATGTTCTGATAAATATTCGCCTTCTTTTCTAACATCAAAAACGGGTACATCACCACTTTCGTTAGCTTCTTTAAATACGGTTACAGGAATTGAGCTAACTGTATCATATTCTTTAGCTGATTTTTTCCAAGTTTCAAACCCACCTTCTAAATAACCTAAAACATTATCAAAACCAACTCGTGCTAATCTTGTAACAGTTTCTTTTTCTTGACCTACTGGTGCTACTAATAAAATTGGTTGTTTAACATCTGCGATTAGTGCTCCTACCCAAGGAGCAAAACTTCCGTCTAAACCTATAAAGGTAGATCTTGGTATGTGTCCTTTAGCAAAATCATCTTGATGGCGAACGTCTAATACAATCGCTTCGGTTTCATTAGCAGCTACTTCAAAAGCATCAGCAGATAAAGCTTCGTTACCTTTGCTCATCACTTTGTCAATGCTTTCGTAACCATTTATATTCATTAAAACATTAGAAGGAAAGTAAGCAGGAGGAGCACCTAAACCATCTAATAATTCTTCAACAAACTCTTCTTTAGTCATATCTACTCTTAAAGCATAGTTTGTTCTTTTTTGATTACCTAACGTATCTGTAGTTTCTTTACTCATGTTTTTACCACATGCAGAGCCAGCTCCATGATTTGGATATACAATTAAATTATCAGATAATGGCATGATTTTGTTGCGTAAAGAATCGAATAAATGACCTGCTAATTTTTCTTGTGTTAAATCTTCTACAATTGCTTGTGCTAAATCTGGGCGACCAACATCGCCTATAAACAGTGTGTCTCCCGTAACAATACCATGTTCTTTTCCATTTTCATCAATAAGTAAATATGTTGTACTCTCCATAGTGTGACCTGGAGTGTGTATTACTTTTACTTTATAATCACCAATCTCAAAAACTTGATTATCTTCTGCTACTATTACATCATAATTTGGTTTTGCAGTAGGACCAAAAACTATTTTACCGCCTGTTTTTTTAGCTAAATCTAGATGACCACTAACAAAATCTGCATGAAAATGTGTTTCAAAGATGTATTTAATTTTCGCATCGTCTATTTTTGCACGATTAATATATGGCTGTACTTCTCTTAATGGATCTATGATTGCAGCCTCTCCATTACTTTCAATGTAATACGCAGCGTGAGCTAAACATCCTGTATATATTTGTTCTATTTTCATATCATAAAAATTTAATTGTTAAAAATATGTTTAAATTTAATCTGTATTATTTTATTGCACAAGTAACATTAGTTACATTTAGTGTTTCACGAAAAATTCCATATAAAAAATAAAAATAGCCATTACAAAAATAAAATAACCAAATCCTTTTTTTAATTTTTTACCGTCTATAAAGTTCCCTAAATAGCTTCCAATAAATATTCCTATTAAAGAAAGCCCAGTAAACATTGCCAAAAACTGCCAATCGATTTCCATAGTTAGAGCATCTCCTAAAAAGAAACCTATTAATGATTTAAAAGAAATAATTATTAGAGATGTTGCAACGGCAACCTTCATTTCTACATTAGCTAATATTACTAAAGCAGGTATTATTAGAAAACCTCCGCCAGCTCCAATCATACCAGTTATACCACCAACTATTAAGCCTTCTGCCAAAATTAAAGGGTAATTATATTTGACTTCGCCTACAGTTTCTTTCTCTTTTCTTTCTTTTAGCATAGAAAATGCTGCAGGAATCATTAATACTGCAAATAAGCCAAACATTGCCATTCTTCTTGTGAAATCGAAATTACTTATAGTAAACAAAATATCGGGTAAAGCGGGTATAACATAATGCCTTACTAGAGTAACACCTATAATGGCAGGAATGCCAAATACTATGGCAGTTTTCCAATCTACCAACCCTTTTAAATGTTGTTTTAATCCGCCTACTAAAGCACTTGAGCCAACAATAAAAAGTGAATAAGCCGTAGCTACTTTTTCATTAACAGAAAATAGATATGCTAAAACAGGTACTGCTAATATAGAGCCACCTCCGCCAATAAGCCCAAGAGATATACCTATAATTAAAGCACTTATATATCCAAAAATCTCAATTACTTCCATAAATATAGTTTCGTAAAGTTTGAACAAATGTAAAATTGGAATATTAATCTTACAGTAACATTGGTTACAAAAAGCTTATTAAATATCTTTCATTAAAATATAGTTACGATGAAGTTCTATTTTACCTAGGATTTCTAATTTTTTTAAAAGCCTAGAAATAACAACTCTTGAAGTATGAAGGTCATAGGCTATTTCTTGATGTGTATTATGAATACTATTATCATTTGAAATTCTAACTTTTTCAATAAGATACTTTACAAGACGTTCATCCATTTTAAGAAACGCAATACTATCAATGGTCTCTAACATTTCATTAAGTCTGTTGTGGTAACTTTCAAAAACAAAATTTCTCCAACTTTTATATTTTGCAGACCATTCTTCCATTTTTTGGATAGGAATCATAATAAGTTTTGCTTCGGTTTCTGCAATAGCTCTTATTTCACTTCTGGTTTGACCAATACAGCAAGTTAAAGTCATTGCGCAGGTGTCTCCTTTCTCTAAAAAGTAGAGGAGTAGCTCATCTCCATCATTATCTTCTCTTAAAATTTTTATAGCTCCAGAGACTAATAAAGGCATAGATTTCACATAATCGCCAATCTCCATCATTTTAAAACCTTCAGGGACTTCTTTAAATGTTCCTACCTGATTTATTTCGTTTAAAAGGGCGTCTTCAAATAAGGTCCCATAATTATCTTTAAGATCCTGTATCATTTTGTAAAGTTAATACATTTTTGTACTGTTTCATTTTCTTGTTGAATCAATCAACTTAATATCGAAAAAATAAAAACCCTGTAAATTATTAATTACAGGGTTTTATTGTAGACTTTCGTCTAAATCGTGGAGTCGGAGAGACCACTTTAATCAAAAATTATAATATTCAAAAAAACCTTGTTAACAACATATTTATTATTTTAAATCCACGCAATCAGTACTTTATGAAATTATTTGTTATTGGATAACTTTTTATGAGTTTGCGTTTATTTGTACTATTGTTGGGAAGATTTAGTTTGATTTGTATCTTTAAGCTATTTGGAATTTGATTGTTTAATAATTTTAAGATTGTAATATTAGATCACAGAAAGGGCTCAATCCAGAAATAGTATATTGTCAAAAAGAAAGAACAACCATTTTTATTGCCAAAAAGGATACAAGAATAAAGCAAATTATCAATGTAGTTACTATAACTATATTATTGTCAATATCAATAGGAAATAAATATTGAATATAAAACAAAGGTATATCATCATCATATGATTTAGAATTAGAAATGGAACTAAAATTTTTAACCAAGGATTTAAAAACAATAGTCGAAAGAAAAAGAGTCCGGTATAATCGATTAAATAAAAGTAACAATAGTTGCGTAAAGGATAAATTATGAAACAAAAAAAGAATTACTCCAAATAGGCTGCCAACTACAATTCAAGAAGTAGAAGATATAAAAGGTTGTTAGAAATAATCAATTATAATTTGAAAATATAAAATATTTTAAGCATTTTGATAATTATTATTAATTTGATATTACATTATAGCAATGTTAAGTTGAACGTTGTTGGTTTACATTTAACTCTTTGATTTTTTTTTATTTGCAAATGAATTCTTTATATATTTGTATGAACATTTGAACATTATATAAATTTACTTAATGAAAATTGCTATAGACCATAATAGTGCTATTCCACTTTATATACAAGCAGAAGAGCTTTTAAGGAGAATAATTGAATTGCCAGAATACCAGCAAGGTAAACTCTTGCCAAATGAAGTCGATTTATCTTCAGAATTAGGAATCTCAAGAAATACGCTTAGACAAGCAATTAATAAACTTGTATTTGAAGGATTGTTATTAAGAAAAAAAGGAGTCGGTACTATTGTAACAAAACCAGTAGATAGCAAAGCAAACAACTGGAAAAGTTTTAGTCAAGAAATGCAATCAAAGGGTATTAAAATAATTAATTACGGTATTGAGTTTACTTGGCTAGTTCCCGATAAAGAGATATTAAGGTTTTTTGGTCTTGATACTGAAACTAAAGTATTAAGAATGGAAAGATTAAGAGGTAGTGATTCAGGTCCATTTGTTTACTTTATTAGTTATTTTCATCCTAGAATTGGAATCACTGGAGATGAAGATTTCAGACGACCACTGTATAAAATTATGCAAGAGGACTACAGTATCGCCGTTAAATTATCTCAAGAAGAAATTACTGCAACTGCAGCAAGTTCTGCTCTAGCAAAAAAGCTGAATTTATCTGAAGGGGATCCAATATTAAAGAGAAAGAGGTTTGTATATGATCCAGGTAGAAGACCTGTTGAATTTAATGTTGGATATTATAGGGCTGATAGTTTTGTTTACACTGTAGAGAGCGAAAAATAATTTAAGATGCATAAACAAGTTTTTATTACAATATTACTTACATCTTTCATTTTCTCTTCGTGTAAAAAAAAAGAAGCCAATATAAAAATAGTTAGTAAAGTATACCAAGACACTATATTTACAAAAATGTTTGACATGCGAGACCCTGGTTTTACTGGTGGTGATGCAACATATTCTGTCGAGTTACCTGATAAAAGAAATATTTGGATTTTTGGAGATACTTTTATTGGTGAAGTTTCTGAAGATAATACAAGAGAAAAAACAAATCCAATGTATATCAGAAATTGTTTTGTTGTTCAAAATGAGTATAAAATGGAAACATTGCATCAAGGAAGTCCAGAAGAATTTATTTCAATGGCTGTGCCAAAAGAAGTTGAGAATGGTAAAAAGTCCGAATTAGATATCTGGTTTTGGCCTGGAGATGGATTTGTAAATGATAATAAATTAAATGTTTTCATGTCTAAATTTTATCAAGCTGAAGATGGAATGTGGGGTTTTAAATTTTTAGAAACGGTATTAGTAGAATATTCATTACCAGATCTAAAAGAATTGAAAAAAATAGAAATTCCATATTCTAAAAATACTGATGTACACTTTGGGCACGCGATTTATGAAGCTGATGAATTTATATACATATATGGTTTGAAAGAACAGAAACCATATGTGGCTAGAGCAAAGTATAAAAATATTGTAGGAGAATGGGAGTTTTATTCGAGAAACAATACTTGGAGTTTAGATTCGTCTGAATTAATTCCTATGGCAGATATTGATGGCTCCGAGCAATTTTCAATAATTAAACTCAAGGATAAATACGTTTTAATAACCCAATTAGGTTCGTTGTCAACAAAAGTTTGTTCGTTTATTAGTGATAAACCATATGGGCCATGGACGAACCAACAGTTGTTGTTCGAAACACCCGTAACTTATCAAAATAATGAACTGTTCACATACAATGCCTTAGCTCATCCTCAATTTACAAATAATGATAATGAATTGTTAATATCGTATAATACTAATAGTATGAAATTAGAAGATCATTTTAAAAATGCTGGAATTTATAAACCAAGATTTATGAGAGTGCCAATTAACTTAATATTTAATAAATAAAAACGTGTTAAATATTTTGTTCATATGTATGAACATATTATATTTGAAGAATTAATAAATAAACCTTTAGAAATTATGTTAAAAAATGTATTACCAAAACTAATGCTGTGCTTATTTACTTTAAGCTTGTTTTTCATTTCATGTAGTGATGATGATTCTAGTCCAAACAATCCAACTATTTCACTTAGTACAACAACTATAGATGTAGTTGCGGGAGAGGAAAATTCGGTATCGGTTAACTATACTACCGATGTGAGTGGAGGTGCAATTACAATTACCAAATATTTAGACGGAACATTGAGCGGAACACCTGAAACAATGGCGGCAGGAGCAACAGGGGCTTTTGTGTATAACTTCACCGTTTCTGTAGAAGATTCAGATAGTGGAATTGTGAAATTTAATTTTACTGTAACTGATGGCGATGGTGTAAGTGCTCAAGTAGAATTGGTTGTTAATATTGAATTAACGAAAAGGCAATTATTACTAAAATATGATTGGTTGTTAGTAGATGAAGTAAGAGTGAAAACAGGTGAAAGTGATATTAACCCAGTCTATACTGATGATGTTTATCGTTTCAACGAAGATGGAACGTATCAAAAGAGTATTGGAGCAATGGCAGACGACTTTAGTGATTTATGGTACAAGCATTGTAAGTGGGATTTTGATGATGACACGGGAGTATTAAAATTACATAGAACTGGAGCTTTCGCTGATGAAACTTATGATGTTATGGCTATAACAATGATTGATGATACATCATTTGAAGCAGATATAACATACGAAGGATTAGATGTTTTTGATCCAAGTTATGACCCAGTCGAAGATTACGTTAAAAAGATGTCCTCACAAGCAAAAGGTAACTCATTTGATCCTTATGCTCCAGGACCTGATGATGATGTTGAAGGCCCGTCATTAACCCCTTGCAACGAATCTGATTTTGTAAACAATTAAGAGTTATATAGCTAGTACATCGGGTTTTTTATACTTTCCAATGTACTAGCTATACATTAATAGATCGAATTTAATCTATTAATTCTACAGTCTAAACTTAAGATATTCTTACGGAATTGCTTCTTTAGTTTTCATATTAAAGTGTCTAATAATTAAATATCCCGAATGTGAAAAAATTTATACTGATTTTTCTTCTGAATGTAATGCTGTACCCATTATTTTCTCAAGAAAAAGATATTTCAGGAGTTATTTCTGATGATAATGGCATATTACCTGGAGCAACAATCTCTGTGGTAAATAAGAGTTATGGAGCTGTGACAGATCTAGATGGAAAATTTGAATTAAAAGTTAATATGAACGATATTCTACAGGTCTCTTATTTAGGTTATAAATCTCAAGAAATCCTTATCGATGATAAAAATTATTATGAAATTAAACTTATCGAAGAGGCTAATTTATTAGATGAATTAGTTGTTGTAGGTTATGGAAGTATTAGAAAACGTGATTTAACAGGTTCAATATCCTCAATTAAAGAAGGAGAATTAATGAATACAGTTGTTACTTCCATAGATCAAGGAATTCAAGGAAAAGCAGCAGGAGTTGTTGTTTCGTTTGGCTCTGGACAACCTGGTTCGAAGTCAAATATTAGAATACGAGGAACTAGTTCAATATTAGGGAATCTAGAACCTTTATATGTTGTAGATGGTGTTCCAATAACATCTACAACGTCAAATATTGGGGCTGTAACTGGGCCTTCTCTTAACCCGCTTGAAAGTTTAAATCCGAATGATATTGATTCAGTAGAAATTTTAAAAGATGCATCAGCCACGGCAATTTACGGAACAAGAGGTGCAAATGGTGTTATTTTAATTAGCACTAAAAAAGGTAAGTTAGGAAAGCCTCAAATAAGCGTTAATTATACCTATAGTGTTCAAGAGGTTAATAACACAATTCCTATGCTAAATGCATCTCAATTAGCTATTTTAGGTAATGAAGCTGCAGATAATGCTGGTGTTGATAGGCGTGAAATTTATGCAAGTCCCGTAAACCTTGGTATTGGTACAGATTGGCAGGACGAAATATTTAGAGTTGCCCCAATGCATAATGTACAATTATCTTTGCGAGGTGGATCAGAAAACACAAAGTATTCAATTTCTACAAGTTATTTAAATCAGGAAGGAATTATAATTGGTTCAGATTTTGAAAAAGGAACCTTTAGAGTAGGAATAGATCAACGCGTTTCTGATAATGTTAAAGTTGGCACAAATATTAATCTTAGTAAAAATGTATTAAATGGGGTAATTACAAATGCTGAATCAGCAATTCCATCTAGTATAACATCTTGGGCATTAGAGTTTAATCCTGGACTGCCCGTTATTGATGATAGCGGAAATTACACCTATAGTAATAACACTTCAAATCCTCCAGTGGGAAATCCAGTTGCAGATGCCTTGAGTACTGATCAAGTAACAACATCTACGAGAATTACAGGAAATTTATATATTCAATGGGAAATTATTGAAGGTTTAAAATTTAAATCCCTTGTTGCAGGTGATTATTATTACAATAAAGAGCAATCGTTTATTCCAAATGATGTTTATAGAGGTCAAGGAAGTAATGGGCTAGCAGCAATAGCAAATTCTGAAGGTAGAAATTGGCTGTTTGAAAATACTCTAACTTATGATAAAACCATAGAAGATCATAAATTCAGCGCATTATTAGGATATAGTATGGAGGCTTTTGATACTGAATTTTTGTTTACTGCAACATCCGATTTTGACGATAATAGATTAGGTTATAATGCTATTCAAGTTGGTGCTGACAAAACACTAATATTTAATGGAACATCGGCTAGACAATTACAATCATTTATTGGAAGGATAAATTATAGTTTTAGGGATAAATATTTATTAACTATATCAACGAGAGTTGATGGCTCATCAGTTTTTGGTTCGGGGAATAAATATGGAGTTTTTCCATCATTAGCTGCTGCCTGGAAAATTCATGAAGAACCATTTTTTGGGGAATCTAAAACCATTTCTGATATGAAATTGAGGTTTGGAATTGGTAGGGTTGGAAATCAAGGTGTTCAACCTTATGGTTCAATGGGGTTACTTGATGTTACTGAAGCCTATTTTGGCGAATCCGAAATTGCAAAAGGGTTTGGACCGGGTACACTGGCAAATGAGAATCTACAATGGGAAACGACAGATCAGTTAGATGTTGGGTTAGATATGGGTTTTCTGGATAACAGAATTACTTTAACTACAGATATTTATTATAAAAAAACGTCTGACTTGTTGTTGCAACCTCTAATTCCTTATACAACAGGGTTTAGATATGCGCTTTCAAATGTTGGTAATTTAGAGAATAAAGGATTTGAGTTTGCAATTAACTCTAAAGTAATTAAAAAGGATAATTTTAGTTGGGATTTAAACTTTAACATTGCGTTTAATAGAAATAAAATAACCAATATAGAAGGTTTAGAAGGAATTCCTGCTCAACCTGTTTTAGGAATCAATGGTTGGTCAGTGCTTGAAGTAAATGAGCCAATTGGCAACTTTTATGGTTATGAATCTAATGGTATAATTCAATCGGATGAGGATATCTCACAAATACCATATTTTGTAGATTATGCGCCTAGTGCTGGCGATAGAAAATATATAGACCAAAATGATGATGGTATTTTAAATGATGAAGATACTATTCTTTTAGGAAATTCAAATCCAGATTTTTCTTATGGTTTTGGTAATACTTTTAATTATAAAGACTGGTCTTTGAATATTTTTATGACTGGTGTATACGGTAATGAAATTGCAAATTTTAACAGATTTGGGTTGGAAAGTTTTGACGGTTTAAGAAATAACTCAACTGCAGCGTTAGATCGTTGGACAACTTCAAATCCAACAAACAAATATCCAAGAGCAAATGCTGATCCTAGACGAACAAATACATTCTCCGATATTCAGATTGAAGATGGAACTTATCTAAAGATTAGAGATATTACTCTAGCCTATAATATAAATCAGAAGACGCTTGAAAAGCTCAATGTATCAAGCATAAGGCTTTATATAAGTGCTAAAAACAGCTTTGTGTTTACAGATTATTCTGGTTATGACCCTGAGGTTAACAGGTTTAGTGAAAATCCACTAATGTCGGGTGCAGACTTTGGTTCTTACCCAATGTCAAAAATATTTTCAATTGGTATTAATGCAACATTTTAAATCATGAAAAACAAGATTAAAAAATTATTGTATTTAAGTATAGTTATACTGACAGTAGGATGTGACTTTCTTGACGAAGATCCAGAATCAATTATAAATTCTGCAAATTTTTATCAAACCGAATCTGATGCAATTGCAGCCACAAATGCTATTTATGATTATATGACTGTGGGAACTGCTGGCATCTTCGATGAGGAATTCGGCGGAATTTTCTTTAATGATTTTTGGGTGTTTAAAGATATTTTGTCAGATAATTGTTTCGAAACAATAACATCTGCAGAGTACAAAGATTTAAGTGAATTCAAGTTCACGGCGAGTAATATTAGAATTGAGTTGTATTGGGAAGATCTCTATAAAACCATCAACGCTGCGAACATTGTAATTGATAAAGTGCCAGAAATTGATATGGATGATCTTAAAAAAAATCATTTAGTTTCTGAAGCTAGATTTATACGAGCCTTAATGTATTTTGAAGCTGTTAGATTATTTGGAGACGTTCCATTATTTCTACATGAAACTTCAAGTATAGAAGAAGCTACCATAGCTAGAACTGACAAAATGGAAGTTTATTCAGCAATAATTGATGATTTAGAATTTAGTTCATCTAACTTGTCTAATGGCTATAGAGTTGGTAATGGAAGGCCTGTTCCACTAGCATGTAAAGCATTACTAGCTAAGGTATATTTGGAAATGGGAGAATATCAACTATCTGCAAATCATGCCGAGGAAGTAATAGTATCGGGTGAGTTTATGCTTTGGCCAGATTTTGCAAATATTTTTAAGATTGAAAACATGAATTCAGGCGAAATAATATTTGCCGCAAATTATAGCGGTACACAAAGTCAAGGCTTTAAACCAAATCAATATCATGTTCGCTTATTACCTACAGAAATTTATGATCCAATTAGAAATGAAGGGCCACAAAATGCTTGGGGTTGGGAGCGACCAACAGATGAGTTATACAATTCCTTTACTCCATTAGACAGAAGGCGTGATGTCACTTTTATAAAATCATTTAGATATTCTGATGGCTCTACAATCAATTTCGATTCTCATATTGGTAAATTTTGGGATCAAGAAGTTGAACCAGAAGGAAATAACACTGATTCTGATGTTATTTATTTAAGATATGCAGATGTTTTATTAATGTATGCTGAAGCATTAAATGAAATTAATAATGGGCCAAATGCCATGGCTTATGATGCAATTAATAGTGTTAGAAAAAGAGCGAGATTTAATGGTTTTGAGTTTTTAGATATTTTACCTGATTTATCTGGAATGAATTATCAAGAGTTTAAGGATGCATTATTGCAAGAACGTAGATGGGAATTTGTCATGGAAGGTCATAGATATCATGATTTAGTGAGAATGGGAAAATTAGTAGAAAAGGTTTCAAATAAAGAGAATGCAAATGTTCAATCGTTTCACATTCTATTACCTATACCACAGAGAGAGAGAAACCTTAATTCAAGACTAACACAAAACTCGGGCTATTAATTAGTTCAACATAGCACTATCAATATGAAATTTAATAAAACTCCGACCATAAAAATAAGTCCGGAATTGGATAATTGTTTTTTAGGTTGGAATAATATATTAGCCGAAATAAAATCAAAAATTAGTGAAAATAATCAATATAAAAGTATTGTAGTTGAATGTTACCAAGGATGTCATTTAGCTGAAATAAAAGAAAAACTAAAATCCTATTTTAGTAATTCTACAATAATTGATTCTGCAGATTATATGAAGACTGAAGAGGAAATTAGAATTATGACTCAGCCAAATGTCACAAATGATCGTGTTTTTGGAGTAATTACAAAATTGGTAATGTCTAATTTTTTTAATAATCAAAAATTAGATGAATTTAAAAATAGTGTAATATCAAATGAATTAACAATTTATTTTGGTATTGGCGCTTCAGTTCTAATTGATGAGCCTGATTTGTTAATATATGCTGATATGGCGCGTTGGGAAATCCAACAACGTATGCGTAAGAACATTGTAAATAACATTGGGATTAATGACCGAAATGAATCAATTGAAAAGCAGTATAAAAGAGCTTATTTTGTTGATTGGAGAGTCTGTGATGAATTAAAGAAAAAACTGCTCCCGAAACTTGATTTTGTTTTAGATACAAATAATTCATCGGAACCAAAATTAGCTACTGGAAATGCCATACGTAGCATCTTAAATCAAGCTACCAAGCAGCCATTTAGTGTTGTGCCTTATTTCGATGCTGGTCCTTGGGGAGGACAATGGATGAAAGAAAGATTTGATTTAGATAAAAATTCTAAAAATTTTGCTTGGAGTTTTAATTGCGTTCCAGAAGAGAATAGTTTGCTAATAGAATTTTCAAATGCAAATTTTGAAATTCCATCTATTAATGTTGTGTTTTATAAACCTGTTGAATTGTTAGGCCCAAAAGTTTTCAAACAGTTTGGTGCTGAATTCCCTATTAGGTTCGATTTTTTAGACACTATGGGTGGCGGGAACTTAAGTTTACAAGTACACCCTTTAAAAGAGTATATCAAAGAACAATTTGGTATGTCCTATACTCAAGACGAAAGTTATTATATGTTGGATGCTGGAGAAAACGCTTATGTTTATCTTGGGACAAATGATGATATCAATCCTGAGGATATGATAAAAGATTTAAAGAAGACGCAATTAAATGGACATGTTTTTGAGGCGGATAAATATTCAACCAAATGGGATGCAAAAAAGCATGACCATTTTTTAATTCCAGCGGGTACCATTCATTGTTCTGGTAAAGACTGTATGATTTTAGAAATTAGCGCAACTCCTTATATTTTCACCTTTAAATTATGGGATTGGGGAAGATTAGGTATGGATGGAAGGCCAAGACCGATTTCTATTGAACATGGTGAAAAAGTTATTCAATGGGATAGGACACCCGAATGGACTCAAAACAATTTAATTAATCAATTTGAAGAAATTAAATCTGGAGATGGTTGGATAGAAGAAAAAACAGGTTTACACGATTTAGAATTTATAGAAACAAGACGTCAGTGGTTTGAATGTAAAGTATCACATAATACAGAAAATACACTAAATGTATTAATGATAATTGATGGAGAACAAGCTGTAGTTGAAAGCCCATCAAATGCATTTGAACCATTTATTGTAAATTATGCAGAAGCATTTATTGTCCCTGCAAGAATTGGGGCATATACAGTAAAACCAACTGGAAACAGTGAAGGTGAAAGAATCGCTTTAATAAAGGCATTTGTTAAAAACTATTAGAAATTATGAGCACAAGTAAGCCAAAATCACCAATGAAATATGTAATAATGATCTCAGTAGTTGCCGCTATAGGAGGATTACTTTTCGGTTATGATACTGCAGTTATCGCTGGTGCGATTGGATCAGTTCAAACAAAATTTGATCTCACACCAGCACTTACAGGTTGGGCTGCATCTAGTGCTATTTGGGGATGTATTATTGGAGTTGTTTTTGCAGGAGTCCTCAGTGATAAATTTGGTCGTAAAAAAGTATTAATCCTATCTTCAATATTATTTGCAGTTTCGGCAATAGGATCATCGATACCGGATAACCTGACACAATTTGTACTTGCAAGATTAATTGGAGGTGTCGGTGTTGGAATCGCTTCGATGTTATCTCCTATGTATATTTCAGAAATTGCACCAGCTAAAATTAGAGGTACTCTTGTTACCTTATATCAATTGGCAATAGTATTAGGAATAAACCTTATTTATTTTGTCAATTTAAAAATTGCAGCAACTGGAGATGAACAATGGAATTTAGATACTGGTTGGCGAATTATGTTAGGGTCGGAAGTAGTACCTGCACTTCTTTTTTTCATTTTACTTATGTTTATTCCAGAGAGTCCTAGATGGTTAGCAAGCAAAGGAAAAATGGATGATGCAACTCATATTCTGGAAAAATTAAATGGTAAAGAAAAAGCTGTGGTTCTTTTAAAAGAAATTCAGGAATCTTTTAAAGAGGAAAAAGGAACAATTAGAGAATTATTTGCACCAGGATTAAGAATGGCGATGATTGTAGGAATGTTTTTGGCCTTATTTTCTCAAATAACAGGAATTAATGCTATAATTTACTATGCTCCAGAAATTTTTAAAAGTGTAGGTTATGGTACTGATTCTGCTATGTTTCAAACTGTAATTATTGGTGTTGTAAATACGATATTCACTTTTGTAGCAATTGCCTTTATAGATAAATATGGTAGACGAACACTATTGCTTTGGGGAATAACAGGTATGATTATTTGTTTAGGCGGTGTAGGGTTAATGTTTCATTTTGAATTGAGTTCCGGTCCTTGGTTGTTAATTTTTATCCTTGGTTTTATTGCGTCTTTTGCAATGTCCTTAGGTCCAATTCCGTGGGTGCTGATTTCTGAAATATTTCCAACAAAAATTAGAGGTGTAGCGATGTCTATTTCGGTATTAATGGTTTGGATTGGAGTTGTCTTAATTACCCAACTTACACCAATGTTGTTAGATAGTATCGGTGGTGCTTTTACTTTTTGGGTGTTTATGTTTAATGCAATTATTTTAATAATATTTACCTATAAAATGATTCCGGAAACCAAAGGAAAGACTCTTGAAGAGATTGGAAATATGTGGAAAATTTAATTTTTGATCCCAAAGAAGTATGAAAACAAGTGCATCAAATCCTATAATTCTTACTCTAGACGCTGGTGGTACTAACTTTGTTTTTTCTGCGCTACAATTTGGATTAACCATTACAGATCCTGTGCAATTATCTGCTTCTACAAAAACTGCAGCTTCTTGTACAGCAACCATAATAAAAGGCTTTGAATTGTTAAAGTCGAGGTTAAATAAACCGATAACTGCTATCAGTTTTGCTTTTCCTGGTCCAGCGGATTATAAAAATGGAATTATCGGAGATTTACCCAATTTTCCTGGAATTAATGGAGAATATCCATTGAAATCAATTTTAGAAAATCATTTTAACTCTCCAGTATTCATTAATAATGATGGAAACCTTTTTGCTTATGGCGAAGCTTTAGATGGAGGTTTAGTAGAAATTAATGAAGCTTTAAAAAAAAATGGTAATCCTAAAAAGTTCTCAAACCTAATAGGTATAACTTTAGGTACAGGTATTGGATGTGGAATTGTTATTAACGGAACGCTTTTAACAGGCGATAATTCATCGGGAGCAGAAATTCATAACATGTCTAACCTCTATAAACCACATTATAATATTGAAGAAAGCGTAAGTTCTAGAGCAATTCAGTTTGTGTATTCAGAAAATGCTAAAATTAAAAATGATCCGAAATTAATGCCCAAAGATATTTTTGAAATTGCACTCGGTAAAATTAAAGGTAATAAACAAGCAGCTGTTCATTCCTTTAATGAATATGGAAAGGCTTTAGGATATGTCTTGTCTGATGTAATAACTTTAATAGATGGTTTAGTTGTTGTTGGAGGTGGAATCACTGCAGCATGGGAATTATTTGCGCCAGCACTTTTTAAAACAATTCAAACAAAGCACCAAAATTTAAATGATGGTTTTTCTAAAAGAACAACGGTTAAAGTATTTAATTTAGAAAACGATTTAGAGAAACAAACTTTTCTAAAAGGTTCAGTACGAAACTTTAAAATTTCAGAAAATAATTCCGTTACTTATGATGTAATGCCTAGAACGGCCATAATTCGCTCAATAAAAGGTGCAAGTGTTTCTACATCTTTAGGAGCTTACCAGTATGCTATTTCACAAATTAACAATTAAAGTATGATGAAATCTGAAATTATAACTTTTTGCATTGTCGCTATATTGGTGTCTTGTGCTACAGATAAACCTGTAAATTCAACCTCAAGTTTAGTTCCATCATTGAATGAATTATCAGGTAAATGGGTGTCAACAGATACCATAGATATGGAACCATCAATTCGTAATTTTCAAGGACAAGCTACAGTTAACAGAGATTTAACTTCGATAAGTTGGTTAGCAGCTGCACCATTTTCTGGTGGCTATCATACGGGCACAATGAGAGTTAATGGCAAAACTCCAGTATGTAAATTGTTCAAATGGGAAGCCACTCAAGCATTAAGAAAAACCACTGTTGACAAGGTAGAAATATTGAGCGCAACACGTATGGTTCCAAATGAAAACACCATTTTATGGGAAATTACTTTCACTAATAATTCTAAAGAGAAAAAAGCGTTAACAGTTGAACAAGATCAAATAGGATTCATTAGTAAATTTGATAATGAAGAGTGGCAATGGTGGTATCCATATCCAACTTTAGCTGGAAAAACCACAACAAGAACTGATGAAGTTGAAAATATCCGTGATCATATTGGTCAAAATGTATATTCAAAGGAGGCGTTAGTAACAGAATTGATAGATGGTAAACCGACACAAACATTAAAAAATTCTGTGTGGCCAACAGATATTGAAATTTTAAATACTAATCAATTTCAATCTAACAGAGCTGATAATATTTTAACTGTTTCAGATACTAAAACTTCCACTTTTACCTCATTCAATAATATTTCCCACACAACAATAAATGAAACATACAATGCTGGAGGAAAGTCAATTTGGAATTTTGAACTTAATCCGAATGAATCAAGAGTGATTCGAATTGCAATGGCATTTGGTGATCAGCCAGAAAAAGTAAAAAGTCAAGTAAGTCTAAACCAGGATTCATTTAATCAAAAATGGAAAGATGTTCAAACTGTTTGGGAGCATAAATGGCAAGAAATATTTAGACCTAACAATGAAATTTTATCAGGCACTTTTCCTGTTTTAGAAAGTAATGATAAAGAGTTAAATCAAGTCTATTATAAGGGTCCACTTACGATGTTGTACTTGATGCACACAAATTTGCCTCAACATAAAAAAGTATTTTTAACTGGAGGTCCAAGATGGGGTGCTTCCATAACATTTTATTGGGATATAACGGAATGGTCTACGATGTGGGCAGTGGTTGATCCGGTAATGATGAAAGAACACTTAAGCTCTTGGATTAAAATTGATCCAAGTAGATTTTATGGTCAAGATAATTTCGGAGGTACAGGAGTTGGTAATGGTTATTCAGCAAATTATTGGGCATTATTTCAAATGATTCGTTCTTATATTACTATTTCTGGAGACGTTGATTTTTTAGATTCTATCATTGATGATAAAACTGTATTGCAGCATTTAGAGCATTATGCTACAAACTGGCAACGTATTTCAATTTATGGGGATGAAGGAGCAACAGACGACGTCTATAAACTTGCTGATTTTGGTGATGATGAGTGGAATTTATTGGAATGTGTACCTACGTATAAACATATTGTTCCATCATTTAATGCTGGATATATATGGATGATGCGTGAAACAGCTTCATTTATTGACTTAAAAGGAGAAAATGAAAAAGCGGAGGATATGAGATCTCAAGCTTCTGAAATGATTGATAGATTATTACAATTGTATGCTGGCAATGGTGTTTGGAATAGTCTTTATCCAAATGGAGAAAAAATTGAAGTAAGACATTGTCTAGACTTTATGTTCTTGGGTAGATATATGCCTGATGATATTCCTAGTGACATTAAAAAAGAAATGATGGATTTTGTGTATCGCGAATTGATTACAGATAATTGGATGCGCGCACAATCATTACAAGATGTAGCTGCAAAGGATTCTGACAGAGCAGATCATGGACCTTTAGGTGCTTTTGATGGTTGGCCTGCAGGGACTATGGATGCTTTAACACAATTAGGATTTCCGGATATGGCACTAGATTTTTATCATGCCATTGCTCCTGTGACGGATGAAGGTGTTTGGGCACAGGCTCACGAACTTTGGGGCGAAAATAAAAAAGAGAAAAATGCCAAAGTACGTATCGCAAAAAGAGGATGGCACAATAGAGAATCATCAGCTGGAATTGCAATGTCCCAAGTAATGTTGAAGAATTTCTTTGGATTCTACCCCAGTATGAATGGAGATATACTCCAACAAAATAATTGGAATTTTAACGGAACCTTGCATCACGTTAAGTATAAAAATGAATATTTCAAATTAGTCGCAACTGATGGTAAGGTAGAAATGATTAAAGAATGAGTATAGCGAGTGATTATATGAGTTCTCAAAATTTGGAATATTTTTTTCAAGTTCAAAATTTTAAACTTATGAAAAAACCACTTCTTCTTCTTATAACACTAATCACTACACTACAAAGTATTGGTCAAAAATTGCCAGCAGATTATGTTGACCCTTTGATTGGGTCTCATGATTCTAGATGGATTATGTTTCCTGGGCCTACGCGACCTTTCGGAATGGTTAAATTAAGCCCAGACAATCAGGAATTGGGTTGGAAAGCAGGATACGAATATGAAATAGACAATATTTCGGGTTTTAGTCATATACATTCTTGGACTATGGCAGGAATTAGAACCATGCCAACAGTAGGTGAATTGAAAATAAATGAAGGTACAGAAAAAAATCCGGAAAGGGGCTATAGATCTAAGTTTAGTCATAAGAATGAGCATGCAGAAACAGGATATTATTCTGTTATTTTAGATGACTACAAAGTAACGGCTGAAATGACAACCACCAAAAGAGCAGGTTTTCAACGCTATACCTTTCCCAAAAGTAAAGAGGCTAGAATTTTGGTCGATTTATTAATTCCTTCAGAATATGGGTATGAAATATCTTATACAGAAATCACCAAAGTAAGTGATACCGAAATTCAGGGTATCTCGTATCAGCAAAGTTTACGTAAAGCAAATTACAACGAATATGTATTGCATTTTGTAATGCGCTTTGACAAACCTTTTAAAAGCCTAAATGGATGGGTAAAAGAAGAAGTATTCTCTGATGTTGATCGTGTTTCATCAAATTTTGGACATAAAGATGTAGGTGCCTTTTTAGCCTACGAAACAAAAAAAGGAGAACAAATTCAAGTACAGACAGGTATATCTCTTGTAAGTGTAGAACAAGCACGCTTAAATTTAGAAACGGAGATGAATCCTTTTAACTGGGATTTCGATGCTGTTGTAAAAGATTCAAATAAAGAATGGAATACGCTGCTTTCATCAATTGAAATTGAAGATCAAAGAGAAAAATTAAAAACAAAATTCTACACGAACCTGTATAGAGTATATGCTGGTAGAACAACCTGGAGCGATGTAAATGGGAAGTACATAGATATGTACGAAAAGGAACAACAATTGTCAGACCCCAATATGCCATTATATGGTAGTGATGGTTTTTGGATTTCTTTCTGGAATTTAAATCAAGTTTGGTCTCTTGCAACCCCCGAAATTGCAAATAACTGGGTAAAATCGATGCTAGAGATTTATGACAAAGGCGGTTGGTTACCAAAAGGACCAACTGGCATAGAATATTCGGCTATCATGGTAGCATCTCATCAAATATCTTTACTAACCAATGCCTACCATAAAGGCATTAGAAATTATGATGAAGAAAAATTATACGAAGCCATTTCAAAAATTCAAACAGAACCTGGAAAGGCACACGAAGCAGGTGGATATGTTGGGAATAGACATTTAAAATCGTACATGGACAAAGGATATGTGCCAGACGAAATTGGCCCGGTATCCAACACTTTGGCATATGCATATGATGATTGGACAGTGGCACAAATGGCAAAGGCTTTAGGAAAGGAAAAAGACTATAAACAATATACCAAAAGGGCTTTTAATTATAAGAATGTATTTGACCCATCAGTTGGTTATATGAGAAGAAAACATGAAAACGGTTCTTGGGTCGATAATTTTAAAATCTATGGAGATGTGGCTTGGTTAGGACCGGGATATGTAGAAGGAAATGCATGGCAATACACCTTCTTTGTTCCACATGATGTAAACGGATTGACTGACCTAGTTGGCAAAGATGAATTTAACAAACGGTTGAATGAGGGCTTTGAAACATCGGCACCACATAAATTTAATTCGGAGCATTTAGGTTCTAATTCGTTGGACGGAATGGGAGTGCTACCTATTAATCATGGAAACCAACCCAATATGCAAGCTGCTTATTTATTCAATTATTCAGGAAAACCTTGGCTTACTCAAAAATGGGCGAATGAAATTATGGATAACTACTATGGTACTGATCCAATTGGTGGTTGGGAAGGTGATGAAGATCAAGGACAAATGGGTGCTTGGTATGTTATGAGTTCAATGGGATTATTCCAAATGGATGGTGGCGCTTCTGTAAACCCTATCTATGAAATCGGAAGTCCACAATTTGAAAAAGTAACTATCAACTTAGACCCTAAATATTATAAAGGAGGAACTTTTACTATTGATGCCAAAAATGTATCAGACAAAAATATCTATATTCAATCAGCAATACTCAATGGAAAACCACTTGCTAAAACGTGGTTCTATCATAGCGAACTTATCAATGGTGGCTCTCTTGTTTTAGAAATGGGAGCTGAACCAAATAAAAACTGGGGTTCAAAACCTGAAGATGCACCTCCATCCATGAGTACAATTTTATCAAAAGATGAAATTGACGAAATTATGGCTTATGATAAAATTGAAGAAGAATTAGCTGAATGGAATCGCGCTATAAAAGCTTATTACTATCATAAAAAGGAACATTTTGAAACGCTTCCAAATACTAAAAATGAAATCATTTTTTTAGGAAATAGTATTACCGATGGCGCAGAATGGATTGAATTGTTCGAAAATTCAAACATTAAAAATCGTGGAATTGGAGGAGATGATACCGATGGTGTTTTGGAGCGTTTAACAGAAGTTACAGAATCACATCCTGATAAAGTTTTTATTATGATTGGCACCAACGATTTAGCATATAGTAAATCTGTTGAGCATGTTATTGAAAATCATAAAAAAATGGTAGCTCAGATTAAAAAAGATAGTCCTAAAACAAGAATATACCTTCAAAGTATACTGCCTGTAGATGATACTGTACACTACACAAGGCCAAACGAAAGCATCAAAAAAATTAATGAGGCACTTAAAGAGTTGGCGACAAAAGAAGGGTTGACTTACATAGATTTGGCAACTGATTTTAGTGATGAAAACGGTAAAATTAGCAAAACTTATAGTATTGATGGTTTGCATATTAACGGCCTTGGGTATCTAAAGTGGAAAGAAATTATTGAAAATTATGTAAACGAATAAGGGTGAAAAAGCACGCGGATCTTTACATATCTTTAGTGATTTGCATTTTTATAGGATGCCAAGAATCTACTGTATTTATTCCAGAAGAAGAACCAATTGTAGTTATCGACCCAATGCTCTGTGAACAAATTAGCTGCTGGAACGATGACTTTTATGTTTGCAGAAATGAATATTTAAACAATCTATTTACCAGAACAGAAGGCTTTACTGGAGGCGATGCTACCTACTCCACCAAATTACCTAACGGAAAACAACTATGGCTATTTGGCGATTCTTTTATTGACCAAGTAAGTGAAAACCGTACAAGACCTTCATTTAGATTGATAAATAACTGTTTAGTGTTGCAGGATCGCGATGACCTTACCACGTATTATGGCGGAACTTCAATAACACCAACAGCATTTGCTATTCCTCCAGAATCCAATAGATGGTACTGGCCAGGTGATGCTACAAGTACAAACGATACTTTATATGTGTTTATGCAAGGCTTTGGAAACGATACTGGTGGAATGTGGGATTTTTATAGAACCTCTATCGATTTATTAAAAATGAATCCTGAAACTCTAGACATTTATAAAAATGAACGCATTTTTGAATCCCCTGAAATTACCTTTGGGTCTGCAATTTTAGAAGATACTAATTACACCTATTTATATGGTGTAAGAGCAGATGGTACAGATAAACATGTTCATGTAGTTAGAACTGATGCTACCCTAAATGAGACATGGGAATACTATAACGGAACAAATTGGACTACAAACATTAACGAATCGACTTCTTTATTTAACAATGTTTCTGAACAATTTTCGATATTTAAAGACAACGGTATTTATTACCTACTAACACAGCACCACATCTTTGGATCAGAAATTAAAATCTACAAGTCTAACACGCCTACAGGCCCTTGGAGCGACGGTAAAGTTATTTATTGTACTCCTGAAACAGTAGGAGATATTTTTACTTACAATGCCTTTGCACATCCAGAAATACAACAAGATTCACTAGTCATCTCCTATAACATTAACAGTTTTGATTATACTGATTTGCTAGAAGATGCAAATAACTATCGTCCTTATTTTATAAAAGTTGGGAATTGGAGAGATTAATATTATTCATATGAAATATAAAATTCACCTAATAGCTACTTTTACTGTTTTATTTTTTGGTTTTACCAATTGTAAAAAAACAACTAATAAATTACCTCTAAACAATCAAGATAAAATACTTGCAGATACTTTAGTGAATTTTAGTGTTCGCCCTGCAGATGAGTGGAATACAATTTTTTACAGAAAAAATGGATGGTTTGGCGCAGATGGTGTTTTTTCTATGAATTTAAACGGACTAGAGCATGAATCCGCAAAGGCAACAGATAAGGTGTTTGTGTACTTTTCTGATACCATGACCGGAACTATTATTGGCAATGATTCCGTTCAAAACTTTAAAATGGTAAATAATTCCTACGCCACTTTATCAGGAATCACTCCTAGCAAAGAAAAGGTGAATATTCATTTAAACCATAATGAAAAAGGGGATCCCATTAATTATTTTAGCCCAAGTTCACCCAATTCAAAACCTGAAGAATATTATTGGTTTGGGGATGGATTTGTTAATCAAGAAGATGATAATTCTATAAATATATTTGGGTATCGTGTAATTGATCACAGTGAAAAGTCATGGGATTTTGAAATCACTGGAGTTACTTTAATCACAATTCCTAAAGATTCTGAAGCACCGTTTACCAATCATTCTCAAATCGATACACCGTTATTTATAGATATTGGAGGTTTAGGAAAGGGCACTTTTGGTTCAGCATTTTTTGTCAATACTAAAAAATCAGGTGCTCTAAATCCAGACGGGTATTTATATGTTTATGGACTATTAGATCCAAACAAACAACTTATTGTTGCAAGGGTAAAACCATCAAAGTTAAAGAACTTTAATTCTTGGAATTATTGGGATGGAAATAGGTGGAATTCAGATATTAATACAGTTCAACCAATCACCAATAGAGTATCTAATGAATTGAGTTTAATACCAATGAAAGATGGTAGATACTTACTTGTTTTTCAGGAAGATGGTATTGGAAACCATACAGCGATTCGCATTGCAGAAAGCCCTATTGGTCCTTTTGGTCCTATTCAGCGTATTTGGAAAGCCCCAGAAGTTAACGAACCTCCTGGGATTATACCATATAATGCAAAAGCACATCCTGTATTATCAACCGAAGATGAGTTGCTAATTAGTTATAACACCATATCATTCGACTATTTTAATGATATTTTGAAATATCCACATATGTACCGACCACGTTTTTTCTGGTTAAAAATAAACGATTAAATTATGAAAACTTTTTTATTTTCCATTCTTTCAATTTTCCTATTAGTTTGTTGTCAGGACGAGACAAGGTATCACTTAGATAAAGATATTCTTGCTTCTTTGGGTGCTAAGCATAAAATTGAGTTTCAGAAGTTAGGAGCATTTTATGAGGATCAAGCTAAAGTTGATTCAACTAATGTAGAAGCTTTGGTTGGAATAGCCGAGGCTGAGATTTTGATTTATGCTTTTGGATATGTGCCTAATTCAGAAGTAATGTTAAAGGCGGAATTGTATTTTGAAAACGCTTATGCTTTAGATTCGTTAAACTCAAATGTTCAAAAGCTAAAAGGAATTTTACATTTTATCAAAAAAGAATGGAATGAGTCAGAAATTGCTTTTAAAAAATCGATTCAAATCTATCCAGAAAATTTGAATGCACGTCATTGGTATTCGCTTTATTTAATAGCAATGAAACGAGTAGATGAATCGATGGAGCAATCTGATATTATCTTTGATTTAGATTCGAATGAACAATTTTTATTAGGTAGAGGATCTCTTTTTTATTTTCAATATCGATTTGAAGAAATGAAACCTTTAATGCAAAAAACTATTAAAAATGATCCTGAAGCTCCTTGGGCTTACGATTGGCTGGGCATGGCATATAATGGTTTAAAAGAACACGATGATGCCATAAAAACGTATATAAAAGCATTTAATTTATCTGATGGCACTGTTGAAGTTGGCGGTGGTTTAGGACACGCTTTAGCTGAAGCTGGGGAAATCACATTAGCTAAAGAAATGACAACTTACTACGATGCAGTATCAAAAGAAAAATATTTACCAGCAGTTCAAAGAGCATTTATTCATATTGGTTTAAAAGAATATGATAAAGCCCTAGATTTACTAGAAAAAGCTTACCAAGAAAATTCATGGTTTTTGCTTTTTATGCAAACTGAACATTGGTATGATCCAATAAAAGAAGACCCAAGATTTAAAAAAATAATTATAAAAATGAAGTATCCAAAGTCGAATTTTTAAGGTAAATAAAAAATTCGTAAAATATTAATTTAAAATATAATTACGGATTTAATCTGCAGAGAAAGAGGAATTCAAACTTATCTCAAATTTTTACTGTTGGGGAATTATCGGTAGAATAAGTAAAAAATAAAACTCAACTAAATGATAAACAGATAGTTGAGTTTTTTAAAAGTGGAGTCGGAGAGAACGACCAGAATTTCAACTTTTCAGTGTTTATAGGTATTCCAAAATATGTGGCTTTTAGAGGTCACCGAATTGGTCTCGATTTAACAGACTTTAACATTTGATTAATTTTTTAACATCAAATAAGCCTGTTTCTACGCAAATCATATCCATTGATATACTGAAATGATAAAGTTCTAGAGAAAGGGGAACTATTCGTTATTCTTTAAATTGCATATTTACAATAAGTTATGTCATATTTTACATAGAATACGCACCGAATTATGCACCTAGTTTTTAATATGCTGAAGTAAAGAGTTTTATATTGTAATTTCTAATATAGAATGTTTTTAACTCAAATACTTAATGTGAAATTTTTACTGCCCTGTATATAAATTATTATACTTTTTTTTAAACTTTAATATTTTAAAAATAGGTTATGCTGGTATGTTTTTGGTCTAATACATCTCATTATATTATGTTTCATAAAACAAGCTGGGCTAAATTAGAGAGAGACAACAAAGAAGAGATTGTATTAATGTAATGAACTTTACTTTTAAATGAGATAAATAATATATTGCATTGATTTTGAGTAACACCAACTACCAATATATTTTAAAGGTTAAAATTTTTAGTCAGAGTTTATCAAGCTTTCATTTAGTTTGGTAGCAGAACATGAGGTTATTAATAATGCTAATATTAAGGCTTTTAAACAGTCTCATTTATTAAGCTTAATTAAATGGATTGGGAGGCTTCAGTTATTTTCTCTTCCTCTAAAATTTTTGGATTAATAAGTTGCTGTTCTTCTAAAACAACTATAACCAATCTTACATAATCGTTTACAGTTTCATCAATAGATTGTGGATCTGTAATATCGATAAAGCCTTTCCAAATTAATTCACGATCTTTTGTAGGGCAAATACAGTACATGGATGTTTCAGCATGATATACTGTATACTCTTCATAATAATCTGGGTTGTAAAAAATGTCTTGATACATTAAATAATCTTCTTCAAACTTTCGATAAGTTTCATCATAACCATCATAGTTTTTCTTATAGGCTATTTTGTCTTCTACACCAATCAATTTTGAGAATAAAATAGTATCAAAACCATCATTAATTAAATCGTTTTCTACGACTTTTATTTCTTCTTCAGTCATTTTTTCAGTTCTAAAGGAAGAGGCAAAAAAATCTAAACTCATTATAGTTTCAATACCTTTTAACGCTAACTCCTGTTTGAGTTGCTTTTCGAATTTTTCTCGTGCTTCTATATTAGCGGTTAATCCAACCACTAATACTTTTGATGGCTCGTAAGCATCTATGTCTGGGTTTTTCCAATTTTCAATAAGTTGTGTAGTTGTACAACTTGTTGTAAATACTAAAACCACTAAAAGGAATAAACGCATCATAGCTAATTATTTTATTTATTTTCTCTCAAGAAGACGTCGTTGTTTGTCTTCTTTTTTAATTCTCTTTATAATATCGAATAATTGAGTTTTTAAAGTTCTATAGTTCTTTAAATACTGACTAATCTCTATTATTAATTTTCTGTGTTCTTTTTTATAGGCTTCTTCTTTAGGTTGATCGATGCCATCTACCATAATTTTTAGGGAGTTCTGATGTGCATTAACAGCTTCGATTAGAATATTGTTTTGCTTTTGAGAACCATTTATGGTATCTATAATTTCTTTGTTGTGAGAGAATTTTTCTGGTTTTATTAATTGTAGCGTGTATGATTTTATAAGGTCTTCAAAAAATAAATGTTCGTCTTTTATAAACCTTAATTCAGACAGCCATTCTTGAGACCCTTTATGCATTTCTTCAGGACTTAACCATTCTATATATCGCTTATGTGTTTTTACCGTTTCCATAGTAAGTTAATTGAAAAGCAGAAAGTAGCTTAAAACTACTTTCTGCTAATAAATTTTTATTGAACTTCAATTACTTTTTTCGTAGGTTGCTCTATAATAGCGTCCTCTTTTTTTAATAATCTAACTTTTAAAATACCATTTTTATAAGATGCTTTTACATCCTGATCTAAATCGACAGATGTTGGAAGTGAAGAAGATCTTTTAAAAGATTTATAGTTAAACTCTTTACGAGAATAATCTTCCTCTTCAATATCTTCTTCTTCTTTCTTTTCACCATAAACATGAAGTACATCTTTTTCTATAGAGACTTCAAAGTCTTTTTTGTTAAATCCAGGAGCAGCAAATTCAATTTCAAAATCGTTTTTATGCTCTTTTACATTCATAGCTGGCATTAGGCTATCGTCTTCAAAAAAATCATCTTTAAAAACATCATCGAATCTTAATAGGTTGTCCAAATTAGGAGAAAAAAAGTTGTCTCGCCATGGTGCAAATGACCCATTGTTCCAAGGTGTTAATAAACGATTATTAAATTGTAACGGTCTGTTACGTCTTTTACGTTTCAATAATGTTGTCATAATATTATGTTTTAAATTAAACTTTAAATTTCAGTTCTAATATATTATTTAGATACATTATTTAAAATGATATATATCAGTTTAATAAATTAATTATTAACACTTTAGGTGAAATTTATGACGCTTTTTAAATATTGAAACATGTGTCTTTTTGATGTTCTAGATTCTATAAATAGTTTATGGATTTTAAGTTCTAAATCGTCGTGTTTTTTGATAAAAAAAGTATCACATGCTATATCTTCACCTTCAATTTTATTTTTAATTTGCTTAGAGTGAGAATTGACTTCGTCTAGTATATTTGAAGCCAATGTTTCCATTTCATTGGTATGCTCCTTATACTTTTCTAATGTTTCAAATAGATTCAGAGTGCCTTGCTTATAAATTGATGCTTTGAGTAAATAGGTTATAAACTGATTATTATCCAAAAGATCTTTAAGTTTAAGTCTATGCTGAAACATATTATATTGTAATTCTTCAATTGATTTGTTTTCGTTAAAACTTTTATAGGTGTTTTCAGTTTCCATACGTATAATTTAAATCATTACTTTTTTTACTTCTGTGAGTTTTGGAATGGTTGCGTTCCAATTATAAGTGTCCTTTATTTTTACACGAAAAGCGTCTAAAGCTGTTGGTTCACCATGTATTAAGAATACTTCTTCTGGGATGTTTTTTATTGAATTCATCCAATCTAATAAATCTTGCTGATCGGCATGTGCAGATAAACTTTCAATACTTTTTATGGTTGCTTTTACAGGATAATATTTGCCAAAAAAACGAATTTCGTGTACGCCATCTTGTAGTTGTCTGCCACGCGTGCCTTCTGCTTGATAACCTACTAATAGAACGGTTGTGGTTGGTTCATCTATAAGCTGTTTTAAATAGGTTAAAACGCGTCCTCCTGTAACCATGCCACTTCCTGCAATAACTATTTTGGGCCTTGGATCGTCTATAGTTTCCCATGTTTCTTTATAAGATTGTACAATGTTTACATGATTGCACATGGCATTATATTCTTGCATTGATAGTTTGTGCCATTTTGGAAAGCGTTTAAAAACATCTAGCACATTATTGCCCATTGGACTATCAATAAAAATGGGAATATTGGGGATTTTATTCTTTTTATAAAGCTTCCATAATATATACATAAGCGTTTGCAAACGCTCTACTGCAAAACTTGGAATGATTAAATTTCCTTTGTTGTTTATTATTTCATTTATAAGTGTCGAAAGTGTGTTTTCTATATCTTCTTCGGGATGTAATTTGTTGCCATAGGTGCTTTCAATAAACAAAAAATCTGCCCATTTTGGTTTTATAGGATCGTTTAAAAGGTAATCGTTGTTTCTGCCTATATCTCCCGAAAACACAAAGCGTTTTCCGTTAATATCTAATTCTATAAAGGTTGCACCAATAATGTGTCCATTATATTGAAAGCGACATGAAATATGTTCAGATAAATTAATCCATGTATCATCCATTTCTACTTGAAATAATTGAATGGTTTTTTCAGCTTCATTCATGGTATAGAATGGTAAAGCAGGATTGTATTTAGTATACTTCTCTTTATTCGCTTTTTCAGCTTCTTCTTCGTGAATTTTCGCGCTGTCTTTTAGAATGATTTCCGCAATAGCTAATGTTGGTGCAGTACCAATAATTTTGCCTGTAAAACCTTGCTTTAACAAACGCGGCAAATAGCCTACATGATCTAAATGACCATGTGTAAGTAGCACAATATCTGTAGCTTCTACATTAACAAGGAGATTACTCCAATTGAGTTCTCGAAGCTCCTTTAAACCCTGAAACATACCACAATCGATTAATATATTTTTCTCTGAAGTTTCTATAAGAAATTTAGAGCCTGTAACAACTCCAGAGGCTCCTAAAAAGTTAATATGTGCAAAATTATCCATGTTATGAAGTTTGAATATTACACAATTGCAAAATTTCTTCCAGAATTTTTTCTTTTCTTGTATCTGAAATTCCTAAATGATCTAAGTAAAAAGCATCTCCAATTAATTGACGACAAAGCACAACATCTCTACTTAATAAAAATTGTTTTTCTCTTTTAGTAAGTAAGATGGAAACTGTAATTGGGTAAAGTCCTAAACGATCTATTCTGTCTTTTAAACCATCATTTTTAGGGTAATCCCAACTCAATAAATATAAGCCACAACAGTTGCCATACAATAATGCATCTTTTGTAAACCTTGTGTTGGTTACTACCCAACCTTTAGTTAGAGAGGTTTCATTTTTGGGATTAGCTTTCCAATGAGATTTTATATCTACATATCGTGAGTTTATATACAATGGGATTTTAACATTGCAATTTAAACCTTGCTCGCCATGAAATTTACATTCTATGATTGTAGTTTCTTTGTTTTTATGAGCAATAACATCAACTTCATGTGTCACACAGAGACCTTGTATTACTTTGCCTACTTCGGTTTTATAGCCTGAATATTTTAAAATGTCACTTACAAAACGCTCAAATGGAAAACCAGTTGGTCCTAATTCGTAAATGGCTTTTTTAAGCTTGTATTTTGATGCTAAATAACTTTTCTTCTTTTTTAATAAAGCAAAAGCTCTGTTATAAATTTCTTTTGTAGAAATACCTTGGTATAACTCGTCACGGACTTTGTCGATGATTTGGTCAACTATTTGTTTTTCAGCTCCTGTTCTGTTTAATGATGTACGTAATTTATCGAGTGAAAATTTTACTTTTTTCCCAGAAGATTTTGTAACCTCAATATTTTTAGTTTCCATATTAATCTTAAAAATTTTCGAAATCAAGAGCAGTTTTGGCTATACTAACGAACTAAAAATTGCGAATAACTAATTCGCCTTAAAAAACTCTCTTACCAAAGATATAACTTGATTGTTTGTCATACTATCGGCTTTTTTAACACCTTTTACTTTTGTGCTTAAAGTGCTATAGTTTTCTTGAAGCTCTTTTGCAAATCGCTCGTTAGTTTCAGCAGGACCAAAAATGACCAAAGCATCTGTATTTTTAATTTCTTCAGCAATATTTTTAAAATACGTTTTAATCTGATGTTTTTCGCGCTCTAAAAACTTACTGTCTTGTACCACATCTTGTGGTCCACCTTTAAACCGAGTTCCGGAGCCACCATGTGGACGAAAATCTTCTATATTAGAAGAGATTCTGTTTAAGTGTTCTGTGTTATTAACTATAGTTACGATAAGTGCTTTCTCTTTATCTAACCAAATGCCTGTATTTTTCATCTTTTATTTTTTTAGTTTCTTAAATCGTGCATGACTAATATTGGAACTTTAGAATGAAATGTAAGGTCTTTAACCATTGGGTTGGTTAAAATACTTCCAAAAAAAGCATGCTTTTTATTTATAAACGCTACCATATCACTATCTCTACTTTCTATAAAAATATTTACTGAGGTAATAACAGAATAATGCGATAATGTGTGGAATTTGTAATTTGTACCTTCTAAAATGTCTTCAAGAAGTTGTTTGTTTTCTTTTTGTCTTTTACTCAATTCATATTCTGAAATGTGAAGTATAGCAATTGTTGCTTCACACTTTTTTGCAAGGTTAGTTAAGTAGTTTAACTCGCGTCTTTTATAATGTGTTTTATAGCTTGTAGGAAATACGATTTCTTTTGGTAATGTTGTTTTGGCATTTTGTGGCACTACAATAACAGGACAATTACGAGCTTTTTCCATAACATACGTTGCAGTACTACCAAACACAGTAGTTTTTGAATATGTTTCTCCTTTAGTTCCCATAATAATCATTTCAATATCCTTTTGCTCTACTATTTGCTTAATGGCTTCGATAATATTATTAAAGACTGAAATAGTTTTAAATTGATGTTTGATATTACTGTTTTCATTTATAATGAGCTTATCTAATATGATCGAAAGACCTTGTTCAGATTTGTTTTTTGCCATTTCGTATAATTCGCTACCAGGCTCAAGATTTAACAAGCTTTCTAAAATATTTTCTGTAGCAGAAAAAACGTTAAGAATATAAAAAGTACATTCCTCATTTTTATAAAGCTCTGTTGCGTATTTTATAGCTTGCCATGCATTTTTCGAAAAATCTGTTGACAATAATATTTTATGTCTCATGATTTTGTTTTTAAATTTTATAAAGTTAAATTACAAGGTAATTTATCGTGTAACAATGATATATATCAGAGAGTTATTCTGGAATTATTAAAAAAGGAACCATAGGATGAAATCCAATTTTCTTTATAACAGGTTCTTTAATAATGTTCTGAATAAAACTATGTTTATAACTTACCATAGCGAGCATATTGATGTTTAGCTCTTCGATGAAATCATTAATTTCTATGGTTTTTTTTGCATAATTTGGCATAAAATGAAAACTAATCTCATAATCGCTCAAATACGTTTCTAGCATGGTGCAATTATAGTTTTGTATATCACTTAATTTACCTTCATGTTGTACACATACTATCCTAATTTCTGAATTGTATAATGCTGCCATATCTTTTAATAGTCTCAATTCTTTATCGTCATAAAAGCGTTCGAAATTTGTAGCAAAAGCAATTTGTTTAGGCATTTCAAAATCAAACTCGTCAGGCACAATTAATACTGGGCATGATTTTATTCTCTTTATCGTTTGTACTGTATTACTGCCAAAAAATAGCTCTTTTGCTTTTGTAGCTCCTTTGGTTCCCATAACTACAAGATTGATACTGTATTTTTTTACAACAGTCTCAATTGCTATTTGTAAATCATCTGTACTTAAAATAATCTTGAAATCATGATTTGCATTGGCATTCGTATTTTCTGCCATTACTTTTAGCTCTGTAAGTTCTTTTATAGCATTTTCTGACATGATCTTTGTCAACTTATTCGAAATATTCGACATTGTTGACACTTTCATTTTTAAAGAATGCAAGAAATAAAATGTACATGTTTCTTCTGCAAACAACTTTAAAGCATAGACTGCAGCACTCCATGCGTTGTCTGAAAAATCTGTTGGAAATAAAATATGCTTTTTCATTGCGGTTGTTTTAAATTATGTTATAAAATTTAACTTGTGAAAAACCTTTTAAAACGATATTTATTAAATAAAACCTTCATGTTTTTGAAGGAATCACTAAAAAAGGAATGTTTAAATGAAACCCTATTTGATTAATACTAGATTTAAAAAACAAGTTTTCGAAAAACGAATGTTTATTATTAATCATGACTAATAAATTGATACGTGCTTTTAATTGAAATTTTGTAATAGCTTCTTGCACATCTTGATTACTTACGCTGTGAAATAGATGTGCAATATGTTTAAAATACATATCTAGTTTCTGTTTGTTATGCTCTTGTTGTTCAGATAAATCGTATCCGTAGCTTACATTTAAAATGTTTATTCTTGCATGATATAATGTGGCAATGTCCTTAATGGGTTGAATATGCCTTTCTTGAAAATCGATTTCATAATCTGATGGGAACAATATTTCAAGAGGTTTCTCAAACAAAAAGTTACTAGGTATTGCTAATACTGGACATTTTACTCTTTTTAAAGTATGTACAGTATTAGATCCGAACAAAACTTCTTTTAAACCTGTAGCACCTTTAGTGCCCATAACAATCATGTCCATAATGTTGCCTTGGTATAACTCGTCGATCTCTTCTGTGAGCGTATTAAATGAAGCTACTTGTGAGAATGTATGTTTTTGGTTTTTAAATTCTGAAATAATCCTTTGATGGAATTCGTCTAAATTTTTTTTAGCTGTTTCTTTTACAACTTCCATTACCTGCAACTGTGCAGAACTTGCTTGCATAAATTCAACCTGATAAACTACAGGTGAGTAGGTGTGTAAGAGTGTAAAACTACACTTCTGATCTTTAAATAATTGCAACGCATATTTGATAGCGTTCCATGAGTTCTCTGAAAAATCTGTTGGTAAAAGTATCCGTTTCATCTTTTTATTATTTAGTTGCGTCTCATATTTTGTAATGCCAAAAAAGGAATATCGATATACAAGCTTATTTTATCTATAGTCGATTGAAATAGAATGTTTTCTAGAAATGAATGCCTCGTATTTACCATGACTAGCATATCTACATCATTCTCTTTTATATAGGTATAAATGGCATTGGTAATGTTTTTGTTTTCTACTGTTTTAAAATCAATTTTATTTTTACATAACATTTCTTTTATAAAAGTTTGATGGTTTTCTTGACGTAATGAAAGTTTATCGCTTTTAGAGATATAGAGCATCTCTATTACTGCTCTATAAGGCGAAGCCATTTCGCATAATAATTTTAATTCACGTTTTTTATACGGAATCATATAGTTAGTAGGGAAAAGAATTTTTCTTGGTTGTATGTGTTTGTTGCTTTCTGGAATTGCCAAAACAGGACATTGCACATACTTTAAAACTTGTAATGTATGACTGCCAAAAGTAAGTCTTCTGTCGTTGGTTTTACCTCGAGTTCCCATCACGATAATGTCGATGTTCGCCTCGTCAACAATCTTATCAGCTTCGTCAATTAACATGCTATTAGAAGATATAATATGATATGTGTGTCTTGGGTTGGGCGATACCTTATTTATATGTTTTAGAATGTTTTCTAATTGTACTTGAGATTTATTACTGATAATACGAGTTACTTTATCCATGGTTTCATTGGTCAATAAAGTCTTGTCGGCATAGATATCGTCTTGATACGCATGTATGATGTAGAACTCGCATACATCATACTTAAACAGTTCTAAAGCATAATCTAAAGCATTTAAAGCGTTGTCTGAAAAATCTGTTGGGACTAATATTTTTCGCATGATTACTTTGTTTCATTTGATGCTTGAAATTACATCATATCAAACGTGTAAACAATGATATATATCAGATTGCTTTTGCAAACATCTATAACATGGTAGAAGTATTGCAATGTAAAATAATGCGACTTTAAAGGTTATATTTTCCTTGAATTAGGTGATGCTGGAGACTTATCATTTGGTTTAAAGCTTTAACCAGATCAATAAAACTTAAAAGGGAAAGCATAATGCTTTCCCTTTTAAGTTCCTGCAAAATACCAAAAGTTTAATTTGGGATTAAACTTTTAATATTTAAACAGTCCGATTAATAGCCTTTATTTAAAAAAAACGGGAAGCGTAAACTTCCCGTTGCAGAAGAGATTAGATTGCTAATAAAACTAACGGTTTAATAACATTCAAAACTCTTCATGACCTCCTAAATTACCATAATTGATAATTAAGGCGTGTGCTTTAAAGAAACAGGAGATCGGAACCTCCTGTTTCATCTGAAGAATTCAATTTTATTATTCAACTTTTAGTGAACTTCTAATAATACGTTATTGCTAAAGAAATTATCAAAAGAACTGACGGCTAAATGATAGCTTCAAATTCCTCAAAGCAGATTACACATTTGCATGTATAATCTGTATGCTTTATAAGAAACAGGAAGTCGAAACCTCCTGTTTCCTTTTAAGAGCTTAATATCACCATCTAATTTAATTAATCTCTAAAATGGTTTTTTGCAAAAACCATTAAGTCAAAAAACTAAATAATAATTTTAAACTCCATATATGGTCAACAAAGTCTTGCGATTTGCAGACCTATATTTTAAAATCTATCAGTAGTTCAAAGAGCGTTTATTAATTATGAAGCTAATGTATAATACTAATATGAATTAAAATATGATATATATCAGTTTTCAAAAAAATTATTGAGATACAACACCATAAGCTATATTCAATAAAAATAAACCAGTAAAAAACAGCAATGTATAGATAACTTGAACCAGCTTAATATTTATAAAATCTAACCAGATAATGGTGTGCTTTGGAAATATAAATAATGCTAATCCTATAAATAATGCTAGCCAACCAATTAAGGTAATAATTAGTTTATAACTGGGTTCCCAAATATTGTGAAACAAGATATTGAGCAATCCGACAATTATAGCAACGAACGACGAAATGATTAAAAATTTTTCGTCTTTAAGGTCATCAAATATTTGTTTAATCCGTTTTGGATTAAGACTTAATATTAAAAAGAAAATGATAAGATACCATCCCCAAAATTTTGCTAAAAATATAGAATTATCCATAACTGTTTAATTAATTATTCGTGTAATATTAAAAAAGGAATATTTGTATGATAACTTATTTTTTCAACTTTTGAATGAAATAGGATATGTTGAAAATAGTTTAAGTTTTTTGCTACCATAACCATTATATCAATACCTCTGCTCTCAACAAAACATTGGATAGCATCTTCAATTATTTTATTCGTTAGAAAATGAAAACTGTTTTCAAAGTCTTCAAAGAAATCTTCCAATAATTCTTGGCTTTGCTTCTGTTGAGTGTTTAGTTTTTCATTCTTTTTATTAATATGAAGAATTCTAAGAGATGTTTTAGACTTTTCTAAAATTTCAGAAATGGGTTGCAATGTTGCAATGTCATACGATAAGGTAAAGTCTGTTGGAAATGCAATTTCTTTTAATACTGTATGTCTTGCATTTTCGGGTATAACCAAAGTAGTACATTTAACTTTTGTAATGACATCACCAGTATTACTACCTACAATATACTCTTTTAGTCCTGAAGCTCCTTTAGTACCCATTACAATCATATCTATTTTTTTTTCTTCGACATGTTTTCTTATAGAATCTATAATGAAGTTGTAATCTGTTAACGTATAGAATTTATGGTTTTTGTTATTTAGTAACTCTTTAGTAATTCGTTTTAAAATTTCTCTTAATTGTTTTTTAGAGGGTTTTATATAAAGTTTCTCAATAGTTTCTTCAGTTGGTGTGTAGGGCGTATCTCCTGTAACTAAATTACTTAATTTGTTTACATGGAGTAAATAAAAATTGCACGTATCGTTTTTAAAAAAGCTTATTGCATACTTAATGGCGTTCCACGAGATTTCAGAGAAATCTGTTGGTAATAAAATATTTTTCATTTTAATATAACTTACAATACCAAAAATACTTTTATAGTGTTTTAAAAAAAATGATATTGGTCATATTTCACTAAATGTAAAAGTTTAACAAATTTGTTGCAATTTTTGAAGATCTAAAATCTTAATATTTCTGCCATCCATTTCTATAAGGCCTTGCTTTTTAAAATTAGACATGGTTCTAATAAAGGTTTCTGTAGCAATTCCTGCAACACTTGCCAAATCATGACGCGAAATTCTTAATACTTCATCTGATCTATGATTTAGTTTTTCAGAAAATTTTATTATAGTAGCGGCTGTTTTTTTATTTACTGAACCGTAAGCCATTTGTAATAACTGCTCCTTTACACCTGACAGATCATCAGTTAGTAATTGAATAAGTTCTAACGAAACCTTATGGTTTTTGTTTAATACGTCTTTAAGTTCACTTTTAGAGATACCTAACATCTCTACATCTTTTATAGCAGTTGCCGTTTCTTGATATGGAATATTTTGGGTAAAAGAAGTATAGCCAAATAAATCATCTTCTTTATACAATGCAGTGATGAGTTCTTTGCCTTGCTCGTCTAATTTATGGCATTTTATAACACCTTTTGAAATTAAATAAATAAAGTTTGAGTTATGTCCTTCTTTATAAATTATGTCGTCTTTATAATAATTAAAAAGCGTTCCGTTATCATCAAAAAAGTTTTTTAAATCGTTTAATGTGCTTAATTCATAAGGACCGTTTATAATGGTATTTTGTATTTTTTCGCGCTCATCTTTTAAAATTGAGGCTTTGGCTATTCGGCTTTCAATGGCACTAATAAGTTCGTCTTCTCCAAAGGGTTTTGTAATATAATCGTCTGCACCTAAATCCATCCCTTTTCTAATATCTTGGCGTTCTGTTTTGGCCGATAAAAAGATAAAAGGAATAAACTTTGTGCTTTTTTTTTTGAGAGCGTTTCAAGTACACCATAACCATCTAATTCTGGCATCATAATATCACAAACTATAATATCTGGAAAATGTAGCTTTGCCATTTCTACACCAATTTTCCCTTGCGAGGCAGTAATCACTTCATAGTCTGAAAGTTCCAGTAATTCAGCTGTATTTTCGCGTAATATCCTGTCGTCTTCTATTAATAACACTTTTTTCATACTGTTGCTTTATTTGGTAATTCGATGGTGAAAAGGCTTCCTTTTTCTTCTTCACTTTCAAAATATATTTCACCTTTTAAATTTTTTAAATGGTCTTTAACAATATTCAAGCCTATACCAGTACCTTGTGAAAGCAATGCGTTTTTGGCTCTAAAATAACGCTTAAAAATATTTTTCTGGTCTTTTATTGGTATACCTATACCATTGTCTTTTACTCTGAATATCGTTCTTATATCGTCTTGTGTTATGTCTATATCTACATAACTATTTTCTGATGAATACTTTATAGCATTATGCACCAAATTAGATAAGGCTAATTCGACAATTTTTTCATCTTGATATAAAGAAAAAGAATCAATATCTTTTGGGTAATTAATTTTTTGCCCTTCTTTTAATAACATATTGGCATTATAAACCACCTCATTTATAACTTTGCTTAATTTAAATGTAGTGGGATTATACTTTATCTTGCCTTTTTCTAATTTTTCAACCGATAAAAAATCGTTTAAAATGTTGTTGAGGTAATGTACCTTGTCTGAAATGGTTTTTATATGCTTATCGCGTTTTTCCTGCTGCTCGGCAAGTTTGTATTTACTCAATAACATTGTAGATATTAAAATGCCACTTAAAGGTGTTTTAAATTCGTGCGAAACCATTGATAAGAATTTGGTTTTTAATTCATTAAGCTCTTGTTCCCTTTTTAAGGCTTCTTTTGCCTCTTCTTCGGCTTCTATTCGTTTTTCATTTTCAACTTCCAACTCAAGAATTGTTTTATCTAACTCTTGTGTTCTTTCAATTACTTTCTTTTCTAAATCTAAATTTAATTCTTGAATTTTCTCTTCTTGTTCTTTTCTTATAGAAATATCTATAACCAACGCCATGACATAATCTTTACCATAAATGGTAAACGGATTTAAACCTGCTTCTAAAGGGAAAATACTACCATCTTTACGAGCACCAAAAATATTACGTCCTTGACCCATTTGACGCTGCTCTTTCTTTTTCATAAAACCGTCAAAATAAGCCCCATGACCAGCATGATAATTATGAGGAATTAAGACATTAAGCGGTTGTTTTAAAAGATCCCCTTTGCGATAACCAAACATACGGTTTGCAGGGTCGTTTGTTTCAACAATATTTTGGTGTTCATCTACTACAATCACACCTTCAGACACAGCTCCTAAAAACACTTTAAATATATCTTGATCTTGTTGAAACATACCTGAATTCTATAAGAAAAAGGAATATAATTAAAACTAGAAAGCTTTCAAAATTTTTATTGTTAAGTCTTTACGTAAATAGAGAACTGATTAATATCATTTCTATAAAACAGATAACTGATTAGATTTGTTATAATTAATTAAATTATGGGTACATCACAACATAAGCAAATTGCTTTTTTTCAAAATCTAGGCAAACTATTCTATGCGATTGCTAATGTGGACAAGAGTGTTAAAGATGAGGAAATTAACAAGTTAATAGATGTCGTTAAGAGTGAATTGGGTCCTTTATCCATAATTACTAATAACCTTAAAGAGCGTGCTTCAGATTCGATTATTAATACGTTTAAGTGGTTGCGTGATGATGATGAATATGATGCAGAAACTTGTTACACCAGTTTTATAACGTTTAAAAAAGAGCATGAGGATTTATTTAGTGATGAGATTAAGTCACTCATACTAAAAACAGCTGGAGCTATAGCAGCAAGCTTTTCAGGTTTAAATAAATCAGAATTAATTATGCTTGCAAAGCTTAATATTGAATTTAAAAAGACTGTAAAATGAATTATTACTTCACTACCATTGTCAATGAGAATTTTGAAGCTTTAGAAAGCCAATTGTTATCATTATTAAAAGCAGAAGGCTTTGGTGTACTTACACAAATAGATATGCAACAAACTTTAAAAGCAAAGCTTGATGTAGATTTTAAGAAGTATAAAATATTAGGAGCATGCAATGCGCCTTTTGCATACAAAGCTTTACTGGCAGAAGATAAAATAGGCACCTTGCTGCCATGTAATATTGTTATACAAGAAATTGCTACAAATAAAATTGAAGTCTCTGCAATAAATCCTGTTGTATCTATGCAGGCAGTGCATAACGAAGCACTAAAAAATGTCGCACAAACCGTAAGTGATAAGCTTGAAAACGTTATAAAAAACCTTAAAAATGAAAAGTAGTTTTAATACAATAATAGATTCAGACACAACAGTTTTAGTCGATTTTTTTGCAGATTGGTGTGGACCATGTAAAATGCTAGCACCAATATTAAAACAGGTAAAAGATGAGCTTGGAGATGCCATTAAGGTTGTAAAAATTGAAGTTGATAAAAACCAATTATTAGCAGCAAAATATCAAGTACGTGGTGTCCCAACCATGCTATTATTTAAAAATGGAAAACAAGTATGGCGACAATCTGGAGTACTTCAGAAAAGTGACATTATTTCTATTATTGAATCTCATTCTTAAAATGACTTTTTATGATGAATATCATTTTATAAAAATGTAATCAGCAGTACTTTTAAAGTATTAACTATAAAATAACAAAATCATGAAAAAAGGAGCAATATTACTAGTAATCGTCATGTTGATTTCAACTTTTGGATACACGCAATCACTTGAAAATCTTGATTATGTCTCACCATTTCATGATGAGGTAGCCGCTATAAAAAAAGGTGGTCAATGGGCTTTTATAAATGAAAGAGGAAAGATTGTAATAAATTTTAGAGATGATATTGTGACTACTAAATCTAACGATGTAAGCTATCCGATTTTTAAAATTAACAGATGTTTGATTGCAAAACAAAAAGAAGGTGTTTCATATTTTGGCTACATAGATAAAACAGGTAAAACTGTTATTGAGCCACAATTTTTAAATGCAACCAATTTCAATAATAATGAAGCAATCGTGTTAGAGTTAATCAAAGAAAATGTAGGTCAAAATGAGGTTTTGGTTAAGAATGTGGTTTACTATCGCTATTATGAAGCTATTATAGATACCAATGGTGATATAAAAACGTACTTAAACCCCAAAGGTGTCAATGTGGTATTGGACAAAAAGTTTCTTAGAAAGCCTCCGCATTTTAAATCAAAAATATTATCAGATCATTTATATGCTATTTTAAATGAAAATAATAAATGGGCGATTATAAAAATCAATGATACTATACCTTCAAAATGAGAGCAAACTTAAATTTAGGAAGTGTATTTGATATTAAAATCAAGGTGCATTGGACTTTTTTCTTTTTAATTATTTGGATTGTTTTTGACGAATTAAAACGAGGAGGTACAACCAACAGTATTTTGTTTAATATAGCTTTTGTTTTAGCTGTTTTTTTCTGTGTGGTATTGCATGAATTGGGACATGCGTTAACAGCCAAACGTTTCGGGATTAATACAAAAAAAATCACGCTGTTGCCTATTGGAGGCATGGCGAGTTTAGATAAAATTCCCGAATCACCAAAACAAGAGCTTTTGGTTACTATAGCTGGTCCTTTGGTAAATGTAATTATTGCAATTGTACTCTATTTTATTGTTCCTGTACAAGATTATATACATCTTAATTTTAATGAAGCTTTCGAAACTTTAATGAGTTTTAACTTACAGAATTTCCTGTTTTATTTATTTATTGTAAATGTTGGTTTGGTCGTTTTTAATATTATTCCTGCGTTTCCAATGGATGGAGGGCGTATTTTAAGAGCCTTATTAGCCATGAAAATGCATCGCGTAAAAGCGACTCAAATTGCATCAAGTATTGGGCAATTTATTGCTGTTATTTTTTTATTAGTTGGATTGCTCTATAATCCTTTTTTAATATTTATTGCCCTCTTCATTTTTTTAGGTGCTTATGGCGAAAACCAAATGGTACAGCAGTTATCTTTACTCAAAGGCCATACAGTTGAAGAGGCTATGATGCTTAATGTAACAACTTTTAAGCCAGAAGATTCTATCGATCTTGTCGTTAACAAAATCATTTCAGGGACAGAAAACAATTTTGTTGTTCTTGAAGATAAAGTAGTTAAAGGTTTATTGTTTCATAAAGATATTATTGACAACTCTAATAAAAATATACTTGTGAGAGATATTATGAATACTAACTTTAAAGCGGTTAAGTCTACAGACACATTAAAAGAAACATATAACCTCATTCACAAGGAGAAAAATCCTTTTTTTCCAGTAATAGATAACGGAAGATTTGTTGGTGCGATAGATCAAATGAATCTAAACGAATACATTTTATTACAAGCCAAATTAGCGTATTAGAGATGAAATTAATTCGACTTCTTATTATAAGTTTATTTATTGTTATATCCTGCTCTAAAGGAGAAGATAAAATACTGCCTGCTCAAAGAAGTTTAACAGAGTCGGTATACGCTTCGGTTACTATTCAACCTGATAGTTTATATCAAGCTTATGCCATTGTTGCAGGTATTTTAGATCGTAATTTGGTTGAAGAAGGCGATGTTGTTTCAAAAAATAAAGCCTTATTTCAAATTATAAATAATGCACCAAAACTTAATGCTCAAAACGCCAAATTCACTTTAGATTTGGCTAAAGAAAATTATAACGGAAGCGCTGCCATTTTAAGCAATATTGAAGAAGAAATTACAGCCGCCACGCTAAAATATAAAAATGACTCCATCAATTACTTTAGACAAAAAAACCTTTGGAATCAGAGCATAGGCTCTAAAGTACAATACGATACAAAAAAGTTGAATTATAAATTGGCTTTTAATAATTTAAACCTGTTACAACGTAAGTATAACATCACTAAAAATGAATTAGAAACGGCTGTAAAACAAGCGCAGAACAATTATCAAACATCGTTAATAGCAACCAAAGATTTTACTGTTGAGAGTAAGATTAATGGTAAAGTCTATGCCATTTATAAGGAACCAGGAGAAATTATTAATACCATAGAGCCATTAGCATCCATAGGAAATGCTAACAATTTTGTTATTAATATGTTAGTTGATGAAGTAGATATTGTACGTTTATTTTTAGGACAAGAAATCATAATCAATCTGGATGCTTATAAGGGTGAAATATTTAAAGGAACTGTATCTAAAATTTATCCCAAAAAAGACGAGCGAAATCAAACTTTTAGGGTTGAAGCTGTTTTTGAAAAAGCACCTAAAGTATTATATCTAGGCCTTTCTGGAGAAGCAAATATCATTATTGCAAAAAAAGATAATGTTCTCACAATTCCAAAGGATTATATAATCGATGGTGATAAAGTAAAAGCGGATGATGGTTTGACTACTATTGTTACAGGTTTACAAAACATGGATTATATAGAAGTGTTATCAGGCATTACCAAAGACACATATATCTATAAACCAGAATAATGACCAACTGGAGCGTTATATTAAATATTGCTAAAACGCATTTGCTTACCAAAATTAAGCAAACATCAACTGCTGCGCTTGGAGTCACTTTTGGCATTGGCGCCTACATTACTTTAGTATGTTTTATGACAGGTTTAAACGGGATGTTAGATGATTTAATTCTCAATCAGACACCACATGTGCATATTTATAATGAAATTGAACCGTCAGTAAAACAACCCGTTTCTTTATACGAAGGCTTCAAGGAAAGCTTTAATGTTGTTCATTCTATAAAACCTAAATTAAGTCAAAAAAAAATTCATAATGCCTTACCAATAATAAAATATTTAGAATCAAACGAAAATGTTCGTGGCGCACTGCCTCAAATAAAAACACAAATTTTTTATGTCGAGGGTTCGATTGAATTGGGAGGCAACCTAACTGGAATCAACCCAATTGATGAGGCAAAATTTTTCAATATGAGCGATTATATAGTAGAAGGTTCTGCCGAAGCATTACAAACTACAGACAATAGTATTCTATTAGGCATTGGTATTGCAAAAAAAATGTCATTAAAAATTGGTGATCGTGTGCAAGTGAGTCCAATTAACGGTGGGATTTTTCCCTTAAAAATTGTGGGTTTTTACCAAAGTGGTATTGCAGATTTAGATGCTATACAAAGTTTTGCCAATATTAAAACGGTACAACGCATTTTAGGTGAAGCCAATAACTACATTACTGATATTAATGTAAAATTGTACGACATCGACAAAGCCATACCACTGTCAAAGCAAATAGAAAAACAATTCAACCTTACTGCTATAGACATCAAGACTGCAAACGCCCAGTTTGAAACAGGAACAACCATTAGAAAACTTATCACCTATGCTGTTTCAATTACACTGCTTATAGTAGCTGGCTTTGGTATTTATAACATTTTAAATATGCTCATTTATGAAAAAATGAATGATATTGCCATACTAAAAGCAACAGGGTTTTCTGGTAAAGATGTACAGCTTATCTTCATGAGTCAAGCCATGATTATTGGTTTTGTAGGCGGTGTTTTAGGTTTACTTATTGGTTTTGGCCTAGCTAGTTTAATTGATACAATTCCATTTCAAACAGAGGCTTTACCAACTGTAGAAACCTACCCAATAAATATGAGTCCCATGTTTTTTATCATTGGTTTTTCATTTGCCATGCTATCTACTTTTTTAGCAGGCTATTTACCTTCCAAAAAAGCAAAAAAGATAGATCCCGTAAAAATTATTAGAGGTCAATAAAATGAGAACTGTATTGGAAACTAAACATATTAACAAGTACTTTAAGAAACCAGTGCTTTTTCATGTGCTAAAGGATATCAATTTCACAGTTAAAAAAGGCGAGTTTGCCTCTATTATGGGCAAGTCTGGTTGTGGCAAATCAACCTTACTTTATATTCTTTCTACAATGGATACAGATTATGATGGTGAATTGTTTTTAAATGACCAACTCGTTACAGGGCAAGACAGACAGCATTTATCCTATTTACGGAACAAGCATATTGGTTTTGTATTTCAATTTCACTATTTATTATCAGAGTTTTCGGTTTTAGAAAATGTTATGCTTCCCGCTAAAAAATTGGCCGAGAAATCACATCAGGAAATCGAACACGATGCCATACAAAAACTAAAGATGCTTAATATAAATCATTTAGCCAAAAAGAGAGCCTCACGAGTTTCTGGAGGCGAAAAGCAGCGTATTGCTATAGCTAGAGCACTTATTAACAACCCATCTATTATTATGGGAGATGAGCCCACAGGAAATTTAGATAGTTACAACGCCGAGAACGTCTTCAATATTTTTAAACAATTAAGTGATGAGCAAGGTTTGTCTCTTTTGATAGTGACTCATGACGAAGATTTTGCGAATAACACAGATAGAATCATTCAAATGGGAGATGGTAAAATCATCCTGTAAATAGTTTTGTTTATGATATTGATCATTTTAAATAATTGCATTTAAAGTTACTTTTATGTTATTCATTTCAAGACTAAAGTCATGAGCAATTATAGAAGAAGACCTAAAGGTAATTATATCCAAGACGCCAGTTGGAAAGACCTATATAACCTTGCTGAAAGCTGGAAAAACGACATAGAATTTCATCTATTTGAAGTCGATTTTTTTGAATGCCTTATTGAAACACATTTTATAAAACTTCTATTGCTTCAAAATTTAGACGAATTGCGAGAGTTGCAACGCGATTTATTTGAAACTAGAAAACGATGCAAACACATAATACAGCACATTAAAACTCATCTGGATCATATTGTTGATATAATGGATGAGCCTTTTTGCTATAACGTTGTTGATTTTAGAGCTGATAATGAACAGTTGGAAGATGAAGCTTCAGAATTTATTGCATCACTTAAGACTGTTAGATATACTGTTTTTAAGATGACTAAATCTGTTTTAGAAAGTGAAAAACCAAAATTTATTTGGAAATATAATTAAGCGCATACTATGAAAACCTTACAAGATATTATCGCACAAATAACTAGGATCACTACTAATATTGAAACAAATTATCCAGAGCTATATGCTACTTTAAATGAAAACCCAGAGACAATTCCTGCAATGGAACATCCATCTATAAATACAAATATATTAGAAGATTACCTCAATAGTCTCAAGCACATATTAAAGCAGTATATCAAAACACATAAAAAAATTTAATGGCATTTATAGATTATTACAGAATATTAGGATTATCTAAAACAGCCTCTGAAAAAGACATTAAAAAGGCGTATCGGAAATTAGCACGTAAATACCATCCTGACTTATATCCAAACGATAAAATTGCTGAAAAGAAATTCAAGGAGATTAATGAAGCCAATGAAGTATTAAGCAATGCAGAAAATCGAAAAAAATATGATCAATACGGAGAGCATTGGCAAAATGCCGAAGCTTATGAACAGGCAAAACAACAACAGCAGTATCAAAAAAGAGCGCAAACAGCTTCTGGTAATTATTCTGAACAAGATTTCTCTGATATTTTTGGGAGCATGTTTGGCGGTGGAGCATCGCGGCACAGAGTGTAAAATATAGAGGTCACGATTTTAATGCCGAAATGCAATTAGATCTTAAAGATGTTTACACTACTAAAAAGCGAACGCTTACCATTAACGGAAAAAACATACGAATAACCATTCCTGCAGGTGTAGAAAATGGTCAGATTATAAAAATAAAAGGATATGGAGGTAAAGGTTTTAATGAAGGACCTAATGGCGATTTATATATTCAGTTTGCAATAAGTAATAACTCTCAATTTAGAAGAGATGGTGATAATTTACATTTATCAGTCGATTTAGATTTATATAAAGCACTTTTAGGTGGTGAGATAACCGTAAATACGTTTGACGGAAAAGTGAAACTAACCGTAAAACCCGAAACCCAAAACGGTACTAAAGTAAAGCTGAAAGGCAAAGGATTTCCAAAGTATAAAAAAGAAGGACAATATGGTGACTTCTATGTAACTTATAGCATAAAAATACCAGCAAACCTTTCAGCCAAAGAAAAAGAACTCATAACAGAATTAGCAAAATTGAGATAACATGGAAACAACAAATTTAATTTCAATACAACAGTTTTGAACACATTATAACGTTCCGGTAACATTTATTAATGCATTGCATGAGTATGAATTAGTCGAAATTATAGTTATTAAAAAAGAAACCTATATAAAAATAACACAGCTTCACGAAGTAGAAAAAATGATGCGTTTGCATTACGATCTTGATATTAATTTTGAAGGTATAGATGTCGTTTATAATTTATTAAAACAAGTAGAGTCGCTTCAAAAGGAAATTGTATCGTTAAAGAATAGGTTAAATCTACATGAAAACTTTAAATAATTGTTAATTTATAAATGCAAGAAATTGAACAATGTATAAAGGGTTACCTCTCAAATTAACTAAATATATATTCTAGAACATAAAAAAAGAGGCGTCTAATTAAAAACATTTTAAATGATAAAATTCCTCACATAAAAATAGATATGACCTAATCAATGTATTTCTCTAATAATATAATTTATAAATCATTCTTATTCAGTAAAATTTATCACAATTAAGGTTTAGAAATATGGATTCATAAAACAAAAATAACCTATATTCAATATTAATGCTTTTAATATCAAATGATTAAAATATCTTAAAAATTAAAAAATCACTTTAATGATTGATATTAAAGAAGAAGATCATAATCACTCCATTAATAGAATTTTTGGCAAAAAACTGAACTCTATTTTGCTATGTTTTGTGGTGTCTTTTTGCTCATTGGTTTTTTAATTCAAAAACTCGTCAATTTACCCAACTGGATCTCAATATCGAGTTATTTAGTTTCTTATTTGTTTGGAGGGTATTTTATTACAATTGAAGCTTGTCAAAAAATCATCAAAGGAGGTTTCGATATTGACTTTTTAATGATTGCAGCTGCAGTTGAAGCAGCATATATTGGTAGTTGGGCAGAAGGTTCATTACTTCTATTTCTTTTTAGTTTAGGGCATGCATTGGAGCATTATGCAATGAATAAAGCAAAAAAGTCTATTAAGGCATTGGGCAAGTTATCACCAAAAACAGCTTTAATGAAGAAAGACAGAAAACTGGAAGAAATTGCCATAGAAAATCTACAAATCAATAATGTTATTGTTGTAAAGCCCAACACAAAAATAGCAGCAGATGGTGTTATTATTAAAGGAAGCAGTAGCATTAATCAAGCGCCAATTACAGGAGAAAGTATGCCTGTAGATAAAACGTTCATTGCCAACACCAATAACTTACCAAAATTTAAAGAGATTGATAGCAAACATGTTGTGTTCACAGGTACTATAAATGGCGACTATCTTCTCGAAGTTTTAGTATTGAAGTTAAGCGAAGATTCTACAGTTTCTAGATTAATTAAAATGGTTAGCGAAGTTGAAGCTCAAAAATCACCTACACAACGACTGACCAAAAAATTCGAGAAGTGGTATGTTCCTATTGTTATCATCGTAGTGTTTTTATTGTGCTTTGCTCATTTGATTATTGACGAAAGTTTTAATACCAGCCTATACAGAGCGATTACAGTATTAGTAGCAGCAAGTCCTTGTGGATTAGCCATATCAACACCAAACGCAGTGCTAAGTGGTGTCGCAAGAGCAGCTCAAAAAGGTGTGCTCATTAAAGGAGGAAAAGCGTTAGAGGATTTAGGTGAGATTATAACTATTGCATTCGACAAAACAGGAACATTAACTGAAGGAAAGCCAAAACTCACTAATATAATTCCACTTAATAATTTTAATGAAAATGAATTTGCTGAAATAGTTTTTGAAGTAGAAAGTTTAAGTAATCATCCGCTGGCAAAAGCTATTACAAAGGATTTAAAAAAACCATATAACATCGAAGTTAAAAATAAAGCTTCTAATGTAAAAGCCATTCAAGGTCAAGGAATTTGTGCAACATATAATACATCTGAAGCTTTTATAGGCAATGTGAAACTGATGGGAAATGCTAGAATAATAGTAGACGAGACTGTCATTTTTAAAATGAATAATTTTTTAGAAAATGGTCAAACTGTAATGCTTGTGGCATTTCAAAGGCAAATTATTGGATTAATAAGTGTCATGGATCTTCCCTGAGAAACTGCAGCCGAAACTTTAAAAGGTTGAAAGAAATAGGCATTAAACATATGATAATGCTCACTGGAGATCATCAAAATTCGGGAAATTCCATTGCCAAGCAAATAGGATTAACTGATGCTAAAGGTAATTTTTACCAGAAGATAAAGTATCAGCCAAAAAAACGCTATTATTGAGGGAAGGTAAAATGGCAATGGTTGGCGATGGTGTAAACGATGCTCCTGCAACGGGATTAAGTACTGTGAGTATTGCAATCGGAGCTGCTGGCAGTGATGTAGCTTTAAAAACAGCAGATGTTGCCTTAATGTCTGATAAAATAGAAAATTCACCCTTTGTAATTTGCTTAAGCAGGCAGTCCAAACGTATTATAAAACAAAATATTTGGATAAGTTTGGGAGATGTTGCGTTACTTGTTCCTGTGACAATTTTAGGTCTTACAAATATTGGATTAGCAGTAGCTTTTCATGAAAGCTCTACAATAATTGTTGTACTCAATGCATTACGATTGCTTAAGTTTAATTAAACGTAACTGATATTTCTCATTTTAGTTGTGACATACATCTACTACTTTTGTAACAAATAAGTGATGCATGCTCACATTCAAAAATTTCAACATTGCTGATTGGTTTTCATTTTATCGCATTTTAGCAGCGCCTTTTCTGTTGGCTTTAATTTTGTTTGACCAGCGTTTAATTTTCACTTGGTTATTACTTGTTAGCTATTCAACGGATGCTATAGATGGCTATTTAGCAAGAAAACTCAAGATAACGAGTTCAAGAGGATCACAATTAGATTCTTTTGGCGATCAGATAACTTTAATAGTAGGATTGATTGGGTTGTTTTACTTTGAAACCGATTTTATAAAAACCAATCTTGTTTTAATTCTTATTGCTTTTGTACCCTATATTATTCAAATGATAATTGCGTATTTCAAGTATGGTAAGGCTACAGCATTTCATACCTATTTGGCAAAATTGTCTGCTGTAGTACAGAGTGTTTTTATTTTATGGTCGTTATTCTTTTCGCCTGAATATAGTTTATTCTACATCATGATTACTATTGGGTTATTAGAAACCTTTGAAGAAATTACACTCATATTTATGTACGATAATTGGGCTTCTGACGTAAAGGGTATTTATTGGGCGTATAGAGACAAAAGACGTCTTAAAAAGCATTCAGAATGAGATCATTTTCTTTATTCACCATCATTTTATTATGTATTGCTATTTTGCTGGTAGATATTCTCGCCTTTTATTGGTTGCAATCAATTACGCGACTTATTGATTCCTCGTTTTTAGAAACAAGTATTCATGTGCTTTTTTGGGCGTTTACTGTAGGTTTGATAGGTTCTATTATTGTGTTAAAAGTTACTTTAGATAATATTAATCCTATGAGAAAGCACCTATTAATTTCTTCTTTTTATGGGCTTGCGATTTCATCATTTATCCCTAAACTTATATTTGTCGTTGCTATTACAATTCTTTATTTCTCTAATTTCATTTTTTCTAAAAATGAATCGCTTATTGTGATTCCGTTAATAGGATTGTTTTCTGGGTTTTTACCATTTTTTGTTATTTTATATGGTGTTTTTATAGCAGCTTATAAATTTAAAGTTAGTCATCATAGCATATCATTTTCTAATCTACCACAATCTTTTCATGGTCTGCGAATTGTTCAAATATCTGACATTCATTTGGGTAGTTTTAATTATCGCTACGCTAAAATAGAGAAGGCTATTGAAAAAATTAATCATCTTCAGCCTGATCTGATTTTCATTACTGGAGATTTAGTAAATAATTACGCTTGGGAACTAAATGGTTGGGAGAAAGTGTTTAATAAATTAAAAGCTAAAAAAGGAAAATTTGCCATTTTAGGAAATCATGATTATGGAGATTACAGTAAATGGGATTTCGCAGCAGATAAACAAGAGAATTTTGAAGGTATTAAACAATTCTACAAAAAGATAAGTTTTAAGTTATTGTTGAATGAAGCAGAAATCATATCAGAAAATGATAAGCAAATTGCAATTATAGGAGTTGAAAATTGGGGAAAACCACCATTTAAACAATATGGAGATTTGCAAAAGGCTATGGAAATCACAGAAGAGATACGATTTAAAATATTACTGTCTCATGATCCAACACATTGGGTTGAAGAAGTCATTCAAAAAACAACTATTGCGCTTACGCTTTCTGGGCATACACATGGTATGCAAGCAGGGTTTCAATATAAAAATTTACAATGGAGTCCTATTAAATATAAGTACAAGCATTGGGCCGGATTATATAAAGAGAGCAATCAATATCTCTATGTTAACAGAGGTTTGGGCTGGTTAGGTTTCCCTGCCAGAATTGGGATGCGGCCAGAAATTACTTTGATAAATCTTAAAAAGCATAAGTGATTTATATCATAGTTTAAAATATGAAGTTTCAATATCTTTTCATTGAAAAGTCAAATACTAATGTCTATTAAGAAGAAATTATTGCTGTTTACACTTGTAATTGGTCTTTTACTAATTCTGTTTGCTGTATGGTATAAGTACACTTATGCTATGGATAAAGCTGAACAATTTCAAGTAAACACTTCTAGTCTTCATGTAAAACTATTGATTGCTACCCAAGGCAGTGACTTTAAAAATAGTGTCACTCAAAAAATAGTTAATCATTATAAAAAGGATTCTATTTTTATCAAAGTCATCGATATTTCTGAATTGCCAAAAATAGATACTGAAAATTATAGCGCAATTGTGCTAATTCACACTTGGGAAAATTGGGAACCACCGCTTGATATAAAAACATTTATAGAACGTACAGAATCTTATAAAGAAAAAATAATTGTATTAACAACATCTGGTAAAGGATCTTTTAAAATGGATAATATTGATGCCATCACTGGCGAATCTATTTTAGAAGATACAGCATTAGTTTCAAATCAAATCATTGAAAAATTAGCTCCCTTACTAAAAAATAAAACACTTAAAGTCAATTAACATGTTTAAAAATTTAGAAGAAAAAGAAGTAGAGTTTATTTTAGAGAATAACTATATAGGTCACATAGGGTATATCTACCAAAACAAACCTTATGTTGTACCTATTACCTTTTATTATAACAAAGAAAATCATACAATCATTTGTTATTCTGGCGATGGTCATAAAATGAATGCCATGCGAAAAAATAATGCCGTATCACTACAAGTAAATGAAATTGATAATATGATCAATTGGAAATCTGTATTGGTACATGGTATTTTCGAGCAACACTTTGGTAGTGATGCTAAAGCATATTTACACAAATTTTCGTTAGGTGTAAAAGATGTGATTATAGAAAGGGAACATCGGAAAGTTAATTTTATTAGTGAATTTTCAAGTAAAATTTATAAAGATGATATCCCAGCGGTATTTCTTATAAAAATCGAAGAAATAACAGGAAAAAAAAGAATAACATAACGATTATGAAAACTAAAACACAATTACTTATAGAACTTTGGCAAGAAGCTAGAACACGATTTACAAACCAATTACCAAATCTTACTGAAGAAGATTTAAGAAAAAAACTCTCACCTTCGCCAAATAGTATAGGCTTCTTAATTCGTCATATTGGAGACGTAGAGTTGCTTTTTGCTAAAAACGTTTTTGGAGCTAAAGAAACTAAAGTTATTGCAAAAACAGTTATTGCTCAAAAAGATACTGGAGAATGGATTAATCTTAATGAACTAGTAGATTATGTAAACCATTCTTTTAAAGTTTTGAAATCTATAGTCGAAAAACTACAAGATTCAGATTGGGAAACCATTATTGAAACCAAAGAATTTGGTAAAAAATCGAAGGCAGAAGCTTTTGGTAGAATTGTTTCTCATACTACGTATCATGCTGGGCAATTGGCCATTATTAAGAAGTATGGAATGAGTTAGTTTTGTTCATAATAATATTCTTAACCTGACCAATATCATTGTTTTAAAACTATTGTTTTTCTTCCTTTGCGGAAAAGCAAATATGTTACCTTATATACTCTCAATATTGCTTTTACTAATAATTGTATACTTGTTATTGGTTCCTATTAGATTCTTTATAGATACTTCTTCAAACCAATATTTTATACAAGCAAAAGGATTAGCAAAAGCTAGTATTGTAGCTGATGAACAAGAGTTCATTAAAATAAATTTAAAGGTGTTTTTCTTTAGTTTCAATTTCTATCCATTAAAGAAAGAATATTCTTCACAAAGTAAAAAAGTTATAAAAAAAGTAGCTAAAAAAAACCGTAAGAAGAGTTTAAGCTTTAAAACAGTGTTAAGAGTAATAAAGACCTTTAAAGTCAGACAATTTCGAGTAGATATTGATTCTGGCGATTGTATTTCGAATTCAAAATTGTATCCTGTTTTTGCTTTTTTAAATTATTACAAGAGTAATAATTTTAATGTCAATTTTGAAGGTAGAAATACTGTATTGTTGTCTATAGAAAATAGGCCAATACATATTATAAAATCATTTATTAACATTTAAAAATTAACATTATGGAATTACATTTTGAAGAATTATTAGGAAAAATTACAGATTTTATAAAGTCTGAAGCAAACACAGAAACTGTTGTCGGACAACAGTTTGAATTAGGAGAATTTAAATGCGTACCTGTTATTAAAGTAGGCATGGGATTTGGATCTGGAGGAGGAGAAGGCACAGAAGCCAAAGGACGTAAAGGCGAAGGCATGGGAGCTGGAGCTGGAGTTGGTATTGAACCTTTAGGATTTCTTGTAACAAAAGAAGACGAGATAACCTTTATTGAGGCTGGTAAAGCTCATGGATTATCGGCTGCTTTTGAAAAAGTACCAGATCTAATCGAAAAAATTGTTGACAAGCGAAATAAAGAAGAGGTAGTAGCCTAAACTATTTGTTTGTTAAACAATACGATAATTAAGACTGCGCTGTTGAGTAATTTATAAACAAAGCAAGCGCAGTCTTGCAGTTTAAAAACCGCAATAGTATTTTTTGCAGGAAGTGAAAACTACAGTATATATATTACAATTTTTGATTGCTTTTTAAACGATAAGCGCAATTCCAGCTGGCTTTTATTTTACAGGAAATAGAATTGAATATCTAACGATGTATAATTATACTGGCGCATCTTTCAAAATATGTAAGAATGAATAAATCAACAGAAATGTCACTATGAGATATTTTTTTACAATCGTTTTAATTGTTCATGTCCTAATTCATTTATTTGGTTTTGTTAAAGCATTTTTTCATTGATAAGAATTGGTTTTACGTTGCATTTATAACTATTCTTATATCTCAAATTGGATTATTGTCTTCCCAAAACTCATGATTAATATCATTTTTAAACACTCGTTTAAGTCATATATTTAGTTATAAATTATAGGATATGAAAACTAGAACCATGCTAGAGTTACTTACGTTATCATCTAGTATTTATCATTTTGCGAAAGAAGCTCAACTTATGGATAGAATTAATGAGTTATCTGATAAAGGGAAAGATGGAATTAACAAAGTTGCTTCAGAATCACAGGTTGGTGAAGATGGTAATGAACTCGAATTTATCGATAAGTTTATACTTAAAGCTAATCAAGTAAAAGATGAGCTTGAGCAAAAAATTGAAGAACAGGTCGTAGTAATTTATAAAAAAATGAATATTGCTCATTTAGACGAAATAAAAGTGCTTAATGAAAAAGTTGAAAAATACGATAAGGAGATTGCATTATTAGAAGCGCGTTTAAACCATTTAGAAGCAAAAGAATAAGATGGGAATTTTCGGCACAATTGGTAGTAGGTATAATTCGGCAGCTAGATATAACCAAATTATTAGGGTTTTGATTAAATATGGCTTTGACGACTTGGTATTCTATATGAGGCAAGAAAAGCGATATAAATTTATTCAAAAATTAATTCCACAAGCCTCAAAAAATCGTGCATTAGAACATACAAAATGGGAAAAAATGCGATTGGTCTGTGAAGAACTTGGACCAACATTTGTAAAGTTTGGGCAAATAATGAGTAATCGTCCCGATTTAATTCCGTTTGATTTGGTTTTCGAACTAGAGAAACTACAAAATAATGTCCCACCAATACCAGAAGAACAAGCTAAAGCGATTGTAGAAACAGAGCTAAAAGATACTGTCGGAAATTTATTTGCTTGGTTCGAGTCTAAACCGTTTGCATCTGCTTCAATGGCACAAGTACACAAGGTAACTCTAAAAACAGGAGAGCGTATTATTTTAAAAATTCAACGACCAGGTATTCGCGACATTATTTTTGAAGATATAAAAGTAATGTACAGTATAGCTGCAGTGCTAGAAAAACGAATTCCTTCTTTAAAAAGTTTTGATCCTATTGGGTTGGTAAAAAACTTTGAAGAATCAATTTTAAAGGAACTCGATTTTATTAACGAATCTATAAATGTCCAACGTTTTTATAATAATATAAATAAAGATATTGGTAAAGATCAATTTGCGAGTGCACCCAAAGTCTATCAAAATTTTACAACAGATAAAATACTGGCGTTAGAATTTATGTCTGGTATTAAAATTAACAAAATTGATGAGTTAGAAGCCTCTGGAGTAGATATTAAGGATATTGGCAAACGACTAGCAACTACTTATTTTAAGCAAATTTTTGAGTATGGTTTTTTTCATGCAGATCCGCATCCAGGTAATTTGTTGGTAATGCCAAATGGGAAGATTTGTTATTTAGATTTTGGGATGATGGGCAGTATTTTGCCTAGAGATATTGAAATATTTGGTCAATTATTTATGTCGATTATAAAGAAAGATGTCCATAAGATTATTAAAGTATTGCAAGAAATGTCTAATAAATCTGCAATACAAAATATGAGGGATTTAGAATTCGATATTAATGAATTTGTAGAGAAAAATTATGTAAGAAAGATTCATAAAAACGAAATGAGTACCATATTGCTTGAACTAAAAGACATCATCGTTGCACATGGTTTAATAGTGCCAACTTATTTTTATCTTTTTGCTAGATCATTGGTAACAATTGAAGGTGTTATAGAAAATCTTAACCCAGATTTAAAGCAGTTTACGATGGTTAAACCCTATCTAATTAAAAGTTTATCTAAAACATATAACCCCTTAAAAATGGGAGAAAAAATACTCAATTCCATTTACGAGTTGAGTAGTTATATGGAAGATTTCCCTGGAGATTTAAAAAATGCCATCCGCAAAATTAATAGTGGGCAAGTAAAAGTAGATTTAACGCACAAAGGTATAGACCCAATGGTACATACACTACAACGAATAACAAAACAATTGGTTAGTACTTTTATTTCAGTTGCATTAGTGGTAGGATCCTCATTGTTTATTATTAATAATGTAAAGCCTTTATGGGGCGATACCTCTGTTTTTGGTATTATTGGTATCTTATTAGCTGGTGTAATTATTATTGGGATGCTAAAGAATATTAGAAAAGGGGATTATGATAATTAAAAGCACCTCTAATTAGAGATGCTTTTAATAGTGTCTTAATTTTAAATTAAGCCTTGCTAACAAAAGCTTGTTTCAAATGTGTAAAGGCTTCAGAAATTTCGCTTTGAAAATGTTCCCATTTCGTTTCTTCATTTTTAGAGTGCTTTAATTTAAAGTCATCGACAAACTTTTTAAATTCTTCTTTACCTTTTTCAAAAGATGCTTTTGTATCTGCTTTGCCTTGGTTTAATTTTTGTTCTAAAATTTCAAGGCTGATTTTAAATTGCTCTATTTCAATCAAAACAAAAGCATACATACGTTTAAATGTTTCATTACTTTCAATTTTTACTTCAAGCTCATGTAGTGTTTGTAATAATTGTTTTTTATGTTCTTTAAATTTTTCTAATGTTTCTGATTTGCCAAGTGCCAGTTGTACTCGAAGTTCATCAAATTTAGCATGAATATCATCTACCTTTTCTTCACCTGTTTTTATTTTAAGTTTGCTATCGTGAATAAATAAGTTGAATTTCTTTTTTAATTCTTCATACTTATCTTCTACTTCAGCTTTTCCTAATGCGGCTTTTACTTGAAACTCTTCTATTTCAATAGTTGCTTTTTTTAGAGCTTCGACAACTTTGTCTATAAAATGAGTGTTTTGTATTGTTTCCATAATAAATAAATTTTTAGATTCATATTAAATATCTATACTATTCTTCAAAAAATCTATGATATATATCAATTAGTAGTAAATTTTGTAAAATTTTCAATCAGCCATTAGCGTTGTCATTCCACAATTAAAAACAGATGATAAAAAGAAGAAGCAGTAAATTATAAGCCCAGAAAATCAAGAAATTTTGCTTCGATAAACAGTTAGTTATTATCTTCTTTCTCAAGTTTCTTTTCTTGACGTTCTAATTTTTTAAAATAACCTCTTGTTAGGAAGTTATGTTTTAAAGCTTCCATGTTTTGATTGAATTTATCGGTACCTTCATTAACATTCTTGAGCGTCGATTTTAAACTATTTACCAAAGAGGTGTCTTTCACAATATAATTGAAAGTGCCTTCGCTTGAGTTAAAATCGTTTACGACCAAATTAATATTGTTGAGTACATTTTCGATCTCAACGCTTGATGTTTCAAGATTACCTACAATAGTTTTTAGTTTTTTGCCAGAAATAGAATCGTTTAATAGCATACCCAAAACCGTATCATCGTTTGTTTTTAATGATGTAATGATTTGATTTAATTCATCGATGGTATTAGAAGCACCTCTACTTGCTGTTTTAAGATTAGTAACCGATTGCTTTAAATCTTGTGCCATAATTGTATCGTTTAACAATAGCGCTAAAGTTCCTTCGCCTTGAACCATTGCGTTTGTTATTTTTAACAAATCTGCTGTGAGGATCGCTGCATTTTCTCCTGTAACACTTAAGGTGCTTAAAATATCGTCTGCACCAATTTTACTGTAAGATTCTATAATATCGCCATTGTTAATTGTTTCAAACGTTCCTTTTCCAGGAACAATATTAACAATCATATTACCTACCAATCCATCAGAACCAATCGTGGCAATAGCGTCTTTTTTAATATGTTTGATAATTTTTTCATCAAGAATCATATCTATTTTTATGGTAGAATCGTTAATCATATTTATATCCTTTACAGTGCCAATGTCAATTCCAGAATAACGTACATTATTTCCTCTTTGTAAACCATTTACATTTTGAAAATAGGCACTTATAGTGAAGGTCTTCTTAAACATATCTTGACGTTGACCAATAAGATAAACACCTGCAATAAATAAGATGGTCCCTATTATTACAAAAGCACCTAATCGTAATTTTTGTGAGCTTGTATTTTTCATAGAATTAGTTTTTAATTCATTGCTTAAAAAAGGCTTTTACTTTTAGGTCTTTTGAGGTTGATAGCTCTTTAAAAGATCCTGTAGCATAATCTGTTCCATCTATAAGTAATATCATTCTGTCTGAAATTACTCGTGCACAATCTACATCATGTGTAATGATGAGTGATGAGGTGCCATATTTTTTCTGAATATTTTGCATTAAAATTATAATTTCTTTTGCTGTAATAGGGTCTAAACCACTCGTAGGTTCATCATATAAAATTATTTTTGGTTGTAAAATCAGTGTGCGAGCTAGAGCAACACGCCGTTTCATACCACCAGATAATTCAGAAGGCATTAAATCTATGGCATCTACCAACCCAACACTGTCTAATGCTTCGGTTACTAATTTTTCGGTATCAAGATCATTTCCAAACTTATCTGAATGTCTCCGAAGTGGGAATTCTAAATTTTCTCTAACCGTCATAGAATCGTATAAGGCACTGCCTTGAAATAAGAAACCAATGTCTGCTCTTAATATATCTAAAGCTTCATGGTCTAATTTGGTAATATCATTTTGCATTACAGTAATTGTACCACTATCAGCTTCCATTAATCCTACCAAGCATTTAATCATTACCGATTTTCCAGAACCAGATTTCCCCATGACAACTAAACTTTCTCCATTAAATAGCTGCATGTTAAAATTGTTAAGCACATGGTTGTCTCCAAAACTCTTATAGAGGTTTTTAATTTCAAGAACAATATCTTGTTTTACTATGTTATTATTTTCTGTCATAAATCGTAAAATATATCTGTTACAAAAACTGCTATAAAATCTATTATGAATAATAATAATGAGGTAAATACAACAGCAGAATTTGCCGCTTTACCAACACCTGCTGTTCCTTTTTTACAATAATAACCTTTAAAACAACCCACAAGTCCTATGGCTAATCCAAAAAAGAAAGACTTTATTGTAGCAGGAATAATATCACCAAATTTTAACGAATCAAAAACCTGATTAAAATAGAGCATAAACGATACATTGCCTTTTACATTTTCAACCAAGAAAGAGCCAAATAAAGCAATAGCATCACCAACAATTACTAATAATGGAAGCATTAAAGTAACAGCCAAAACACGAGTAACTACTAAATACTTAAAGGGATTAGTGCCAGAAACTTCCATGGCATCAATTTGCTCTGTAACACGCATAGAGCCTAACTCGGCACCAATGCCCGAACCAATTCTACCAGCACAAACCAATGCTGTTATAATAGGCCCAATTTCTCTTACTATTGAAATACCAACCATTGAAGGCATCCAAGATGCAGCGCCAAACTCCATTAAAGTTGGTCGTGTTTGTAATGTTAAAACTAAACCAATGATAAAACCTGTAATACCAACCAATAACAGAGAACGATTACCCATGTTATAACATTGTCGTAAAAGCTCCTTGAATTCGAAAGGGCGTTTAAATACTTCTTTAAAAAATTGAGATGTAAAATAGGATAATTCACCTATTTCAATTAAAAAATCTTTTATTTTATTAGCAGTAAACATTTTGCATGCACCTATTTTGTTTAAAAATATAACATGGAGCTTACAAATGGAATGATATTAATCATACCCATAGAAAAGTATGGCTTTTCTAAATAAATAATAAATGTGTTCCTTCTTGATTCGCTCTATTGTAGAAGTCTCCAATTGTTATTATTCCGTCAAGTTCATCAATAAGATCTTCTTTTTCTAAATGAAACATATCTACGGCTAATTTACAGCCCCAAAGTTTACAACCTGAATCTGATAAAATTTCTAAAAACTCATCAACAGGAGGCATATCGAGTTTTTCCATTTCTTTTTTCATCATTTTGGTAGCGAAAGCTTCAACACCAGGAAGGCCTCCTAGCATTGTTGGTATATGCATAGCTGGATTACCAACTGTAGCAACGTGTAAATGTTCTAGTTTTTCCTTTTGAATAGCTTCTAGCCCAAAAAAGGTGAAAAATATTTCGGATTCTATTCCTTCCATACGTGCACCATTTGCCATAATAAAGGCAGCGTATGCATTTTCTATTGTAGCTTTTGAAAGGATAAAAAGCATTTTTTTTACTTTAGTGCTCATTTTTTATAATTTTAATAAGTTAAAAATTAATTCCTAGATACAACTTTTAGGTTTTGGTACACCAGCAATCATAGTAGCTTTCTTTAGCGGGCCACCAGGAAATAAGTTGTAAAATTCTTTAATGTTGATTACGCCACTTTTTTTAATCCCTCTAATAGATAAAGGTTCTTCTTTCAGATGTTTGTCTTGGATATATTCAATGACTTCCCAGTGTTTCTCTGTCATTACAATTTCGCATTCTCCTGCAATACACTCACTTACTTCTCTATCCCATTGTTTGAATTCGAGTAAATAACCCTCTTCGTTTACATCAATTTCTCTATTTACAATTAACTTTTTCATGGTAAATTATATTTAAATTATTATTCGTTTACTTCTTCTAGTTTTTTTCCTTTTTCAGACATTGTAGCAGATACAAATGGAATATGTATTCCTTTTATCAGCATGTTCCAATAGATCCATCTAAAAGCCATTTTCCCCATATGATTAGTTCTACTTTCTTTTAGAAGTTTTAAAGGACCCACTCCTGGAAATGGGAAAGTACCTTCTACAGGTTCATGCGAATAATTAAAGTCTATAAGTAATGCTTTACCATTACCTGTTTCTATAAAGCAATTAGCATGACCATCAAACTCTTCTTTTAAAGGTTCGCCATTAATATATCTTAAGATGTTTTCTGTTAAGATTTCGGCCTCAAAATGAGCGACTGAACCTGCTTTTGATGCAGGTAAGTTAGTTGCATCACCAATAGCGAAAATATTATCGTAATTTTCTGTTTGTAACGTTGTTTTATTGGTAGGAACAAAATTTAAATCGTCTCCCATACCTGAACGTTCAATAAGCTCATCACCCATATTTGTAGGCACTGTTACTAACAAATCATATTCGACTTCAGTATCTGCATAATCTATGATTTTGTTATTTTCATAATCAACACGTTCTATATTAAAGTCAGTTACTTCTTTAATCTTTTTTTCTTCTAATAAATAATGAAGAGCTTTTGTAGCTTTTGGTTTCGTAAATGCACCATCTAATGGCGTTACAAAGGTAATTTCTACCTTATCACGCATTCCTTTATTTTTAAAATAAGAATCGGCTAAAAAAGCAAATTCTAATGGTGCTACAGGACATTTAATTGGCATTTCTGTAATGTGTACTACTAGTTTACCACCTTGCCATTCGCGTAATTTATTGCGTAAAGATTTAGCGCCTTCAAAGGTGTAAAAATCAAAAATATTTTTGTACCATTTTGGACCATGCATACCCTCTGTTTCATCGGGTGCTATTTTTGTCCCTGTAGCAATAATTAATATAGTATAAGATATTTCATCACCATTTTCCAGTATTACTTTACTATCTTCAGGCTTTATCAAATCTATCTTTTGTTGAATATAATCTACTTCTTTAGGAATGAACTTTTTTCCATTTTTCTTTACCTGTTTGGTAGTATAAACATCAAAAGGAAGAAATAAAAACCCTGGTTGGTAATAATGTGTTTTGTACTGATCAATAATGGTGATTGACCATTCTTTTTTTGGAAGTTTTGAAACCAAATGATTCGCCATCATTGTACCTGAAGTTCCTGCACCTAATATTACTAAACGTTTCATGTCTTATTATTTTGAAGTAAAATTATCACAACTAGATATTTTAAAATATGATAAATATCAGTATGACTAACCTGATATTTATCATCAAATATTCCAACTATGGTATATAATTTTGTTTCAATATCAATTTTAACCTTTAAATTTTTAAATTAAGAAAACTAATATACTACGGTTGATAATTTTGTTAATTTCAACAACAATTTGGTCTCAAGCTGGTCACATTATGCAAGGGGCAGGATCTGTTAATATGTCTATGGGTGGTGCCTCAACAGCGCAGCCACTTGATATTTCTGGTGCTTTACAATGGAATACGGCTGCCATTTCTACATTTAATGCAACAAGTATGAAGTTTGATATTGGTCTGTTTTTTTCTGCACCAAAATTATATTCTACAGTTCCAGAATTTGATAATTTAGGACAACCAACGGGAAACTTTTTTAATGGCTCAACAGAAAATGATAGAGGAATTTCTCCTATGCCAGCTCTTTCTATGGTTTTGGGAAAAGAAGATAGTAAACATACCTTTGGCGCTTCTGCAATCGGTATAAGTGGTTTTGGAGTTACTTTTCCTGAAAATACTACTAACCCTATAAATATGCCACAAAACATGGGTGGTTTTGGTAGAATAGAATCTGATTATGCACTTTTACAGCTAGGCTTTACTTATGCTTATGAACTTTCAGATAAGGTTTCTATAGGTGTTGAGCCAACATTTAATTTTGCAACATTAGAACTTATGCCAAATCCTACAGCAAATCCTTCATCTGCAGGATATCCTTCAACAGATAAAGTTACTGCTATTGGTTTTGGAGCACAATTTGGGATTTTCTTTGATTCGGGTAGAGGATTTAAAGCTGGGGCTTCTTATAAAACTACTCAATCTTTTGGTGATTTTGATTTTGAAAACACTTATTTAGATGCTACTCAAGGCGAAAATAGTTTTAATATGGATTACCCAGCAATATTATCATTTGGGTTAGGATACTCAAAAGCAGATTTTGATGTTGCTTTAGATTATAGATTAGTTGATTATGAAAACACCGATGGTTTTTCTAAAACAGGATGGACCCAAACTGCTTCTGTAAAAGGTTTTGGTTGGGAAAATATATCCATTATTTCAGCAGGAATTCAATATAAAGGTATTGATAAACTACCTATTAGAGTAGGATATACTTATAGTACAAACCCTATTAATAGTGATGTAACATTTTTTAATATTCCGGCAACTGCCATTATAGAAAATGCATTTCAATTTGGTTTTAGTTACCAGGTAAATGATAAATTTTCTTTAGATGCTGTTTATCATCATGGAGCAAGTGCAAGAAAAACTTCAGGTCAAATACTTAATCCAATGTTTACACAAAACTTTCCTCCACATGGAGCAATATCTGGTAGCGAAGTTTCTTATGATATGACCACGGATTTGGTGATGGTAGGGTTTAGTTACACTTTTAAGAAAAAAGAGATAGAATAATTTTGATTATTTATTTGATAGACATTATCTCTATGGTAAACTGATGAAAGTCATTTTACCATAGAAAGATTTATTATAATTTTAAAAATCGAATTAATATAATAGAAACATGACTTTAGGGTTAGTCCTTTCTGGAGGTGGTAGTAGAGGTGTAGCACATATTGGTGCAATTAAGGCATTGGAAGAACATGGGGTTTTTCCAACTCACATTGCAGGGTCAAGTGTTGGTGCAATAGTGGGCGCACTATATGCTTATGGTTATGATTGGAAAGCAATTTTAAAGTTTTTTAAAAGCGTTCAAATATTAGACTTTAAAAAATATGCTCTTGGAAAACCTGGTTTTATTGACGCCGAAAAGTTCTATCCAGAATTTAATACCTATATAAAGGAGGATAATTTTAATGTACTTAAAAAGTCATTAACCATTACTGCTACCGATATTTTAAATGGTAACCTTAAAACGTTTAGTGAAGGAGAGCTTATAAAACCTATTTTGGCTTCGGCTGCATTTCCTGGAGTTTTTGCACCAGTAAAAATTGGGGAATACTATTATATTGATGGTGGAGCACTTAACAATTTTCCAGTTGAATCTTTAATACCTAATTGTGATGTTATTATAGGTAGTTATGTTAATGAATATAATGCTATAACTATAAAAGATTTAAAATATTCGCATAATGTTGTGGAGCGTGCATTCAAATTGAAATCGGTTAAAGAAGACTATGCAAAGTTTGAAGCTTGTGATTTAGTAATCGCACCTAAAGCATTGAGTAAATATGGCACTTTCGATAAAAAGCATCTTAATGAGATATTCTATATTGGTTATGAAGCTACAAACGAGGCTCTGACCAATAATACTTTATTTAAGCTAAAACCTCCTCTTAAAGTCAAATAAAGCTGATATTTATCATTTTAGAATTTTAAATTCAAGCCTACCTTTATTGAATAAATTATAAAGGTCATGAAAACTACATTATATATACAAAATTTAAAATGTGGTGGTTGTGAAGCTACCATAATTGATAAACTTTCAAGTTTAAAAAACATAAGTAATATTTCTATAAATCAGAAATATGATACTGTAACATTTGAACAGAAAACAATTCAAGACATCAAAATTGTAAAAAAAGCACTCTCCAAATTAGGCTATCCTCCATATGGCGAGCAAAATAATTTAGGACGAAAAGCCAAATCTTATGTGAGTTGTTTAATAGGAAGAACGTATCACGAAGATTAATTAAGAACTCCATAAAATGATTAAAATAGTTCATAAGATTTTTATAGCTGTCATCTTATTAATTGCATTAAAGTTTTGTTGCCCAAAAAATGAAGCTAAGATTGTATCTACAAAATTAATAAGCAGCAAAGCTTTAGTAGAATCTACTTCGCCTTATTCCATTGAAATAAAAAACAATGTTGTTGTAGAAAGTTACTTTAAGTATTTAGATTCAATAATTAAAATATATGATTCATTTACACCATATAAATTGACGGAACATCTTTTAGTTAGAGCTAACCCGTGGATAATTGATACGCTAAAAAATACTGATTATTACAGAATGATGGTAAGAGATTCTTTTGTTTATAATCAAAAAAAAGATGATTGCCTTGCCTAAAGGGAATTCAATTGTAATTCCAGATTCAATTCATGCCAAAAAGCTATTAAGGGCATTTCAAAACACAAGAATAGATATTAATATTCCAGAATTTAAACTTCGTATTTATGAAGATTCAATATTGCTTTCTGAATTCCCAATTCGTGTAGGTAGAAATGAAAAAAAATATCTTGAAATGTCTGGTAGAATTCAAGATTTAAAAACTAAAACTGGTGAAGGTTTTATAGTCAATACAGCTCCGTATTTAATACCAGATTGTACTTCTTTTAATTTTGATTGTAATTGGGTTAGTTTTGTAACTAATACCTTGTGCTTTTCTTGAGTTAATAAAATAGAAAAGTAAAGCTGGTTGACCTGTTGTTTCAGTTGATACAGAATGACCTCAACTTGCTTTTGTTTGGCTTTTGATTGTACAGCTTTTAATTGTGAAGATGCGTCAATGCGTCCGCCATTATAAATCAACTGATTAACAGAAAGTGTAGCACGATATTGGTCTTTATTTAAAGGCTCAATTGTTGAATTTGGAATTGGTATTTCAATGACATCAGATTGATACGTCGCTTGAGCTGCAACATCGAGTTGAGGCAATTTTACTTTGGAAATGACCTCTAAATCCAAATTATTTTGTGTTTCAAGTAATTGTGATTGTTTTGCCAAAGGGTGATTGGAAGCCACCAAATCATAACATTCCTGTAAACGGATGGTCTGTTGTGCAAAAAGCGAAACTGTAAATAGTGTTATTAAGATTATTGTAAACTGTTTCACTTCATTTTCAATCCAATTTTCTAACTTTCTTTCAAACTGCGCTTTCACGTTTCAAGCGAAAAATGATAGGCATCCAGTAAGAAACAGTAGCTTAAGATGTGTCTTTTGTTCTGGATATATTGTGTTTTAAACTAAAGTTCTGAACGGATTTTTTTTATTTTAATTCAAAGGTATTACTCGTAAGATTTTTAAGGAATCATATATATCAGTTTTAGATAAATGATTCCAATAAGCCCATTCCTCTACATTCCGCGAAAAGCTTCATTCCGATAAAGAGCTTCTTTAACAAAGGTCTTGGACACAATCCTCGCTTTTGACTTTTCATTCTGTTAACCCTTTCCGCTCTGCTGGAAATGAGCACTCCATTCTCAAGTAAAAAGCAAGAATCAAGTCCGCCAAATAGGGAAAATATATTTGTCTTTGTGTTCCACTTTCTATGATTATGTATTTCACAAAGAATTTAGACTCACTTCCATAATCCAACCCCGTCATACTTTTTTTTGACAGCAAAATAACAACATTCAGTTTTGTACGACAGCATAATCAGGCTCATGCTTCGCTCTTTTTATATGTCTAAACAAAGCTAAATATTGAAAAGCACCAAGCAACAAAAAGAAGGTAACAGCTTCGGCTCTATGGGAAGTAAATCTAAAATGAATTTTATGAAATCTTACAAAATCAATAAAAAGGAAGCGGAACAAAAGTTAAAAAAACAAAAAAAGGAAAACGCTCTGGATATAGTAAGTAAATCAATAAAAAAGCCTTTCTGAATGGTTCAGATAGGTCAATATTATTTTAATTATGAGTACACTAAAAAACAAAGTACAGTTAATTGGCAACGTAGGAAACGAGCCAGAAATCACGAACCTTGAAAGCGGAAAGAAAGTTGCAAAATTTTCAATCGCAACCAATGAATCTTATAAAGATTCTAAAGGCGGAAAAGTGACAAACACCCAATGGCACAATATTGTAGCATGGGGAAAAATTGCCGAAATCGTAGAAAAATATGTAGGCAAAGGAAAAGAGGTAGCGCTAGAGGGAAAATTAACCTCACGCTCTTATGAAACCTAAGAGGGGGAAAAACGATATGTTACCGAAGTGGTAATTGATGAAATCTTGCTTTTGGGAATTAAAGGAGATAACGCTACAGAATAACTAAAAATTAAAAGAGAGCGTTCCTATCCAAAAGATGCGCTCTCTTTTTCATTATTAACTTCTAAAAAGAAAAAACAATGAAAGATAAAGTTAACAAAATAAAAGCCGAATTGCAACATTTTTGTGGCACAGAAATGTTCTTTAAAATTCCATTAATTGGAACTCGTTTTACAGATGGATTAAAATATTTAGCCAATGAGGCGGAATGCTTTTGGCTGATTACAGATGCATCAGTAATTGCAAAAAGTTTATCAAATAGAAGTTCTTTTATTACTATTGATTTTAAGCGACTTTCTAAAAAAGAACAGTTTGAAAAGCAATGCGAAGCCATCATTAAATATAGTGATGGAAATGATAAAATTTTTTAAACGCATAGATATAACGTAACCGATTTTCCTTTGGATGAATTGCGATTATTTTTTGTAGATAATACGCTAATGCTTCCAAGCGAATACTGAAAATAGTGTTATGGTATATCTTAATTATACGAACCTAGATAACGAAACCCAACAAAGATTGGTTTCGGTTTCCAAAAAAGATGTTGAACATAAATTCGGAAATGATTTGAAACGATATGCCGAAGAACATCATATTGAATATGACACACTTTTGGAAGAAGAAGCTTTGAGAAACCTCTATTCTTACGATTATGTTTTTAATATTTGAAAATGGAATTTTTAACCCAAGACCTTTAAGTTTTTTAGAGGTCTTTTTTCATTCTACAATTTTGTATTCTGCAATAAAAAGAGCTGTTTACTAAAGATACTTTTAAACTTCATTTAGAACACTCTTAAAAAATCGAATTTCAATTATTATTACTGTAAAAGCCATTACATTTTTTGGATGTCATGATATTTTTTTTGTCCAGCGAGCTGGACGAAAAGGAATAGCAAGAGGGTAACATGCTCCGCGATGTTACCATTTTTTAACTTATTGATTATTAATATTTTATATATAATTTACGATTAGTTTAGAAATCATTTTTAGCGTAAAAATGCTCGCAACCCAGTAAAATCAATAAAAATTTCACAGAAAAATGGATAAAGGTTATGAAAAAGAACGATTTGAAAGCTTGAGTATAAAGAGTTCTGTAGTGAAGAAATTTAGAAAGTATTCCAAATCAATTTCAAAATCAAATTCAATGACTTTACTTTTAATGGTGGAATTTTTTGAGAGCAATGAACTTTCACCAGAAGATGATTTAAAACCAGACTTGATGGAAACTGAAAATCGAATTAAAAAAAGAATCAATGCGCTTATTGCTATTATAAAAGATATAGAAAAGACTCAAACCAAACCGATATTAGCAATGTTGCAAGCGCTTTTTATGAACGTTGAGCCAAAGCAAAAAACATTAATTGAGAAAAATTTTGAGCAGTTAGAACGAGAAAGGATAAATAAAGAGTATAAACTGAAATTTCGAGAAAGAAATGAATTTCAGTTTAAAACAGATAACGAAGATTTAAATATCGGAGAGCCAACATCAAATTAAATCAATTAGCATCAAATGCTATGAAGCCTTTTGAACGTTAGTGATTTGTTGATTTTAAGTAGTTTAAATCGTTTTTTAAAACCTGTACAATGTAGTTGTCCAGAATAACGAGATAGTTGATTAAATCATTTATAAATGACCTTGTTTTTGATCCTGAATTGCAATTATAACCCAGATAAATAATTTAGAATTTTTTAAAATAAAAAAATAATTTTTAAATTTTTGTTAGCTTAGTTTATAAATGTTTTCTTTTGTTTATTAATGTTTATATATACGTACCAGTGCTTGTCCCACCACTTGTCCACTACTTGTTTAGAGGCTGTATCGATTTTGAGTATGTTCCAATCAAATCGCAAAATGTATCATTTAATAGCAAAACTAATGAGTGGTAAAAGTGCTATAAATTTCAGCATTAAAATTTAACGTATTATTGGTTCTCTTTCTGGTTTTTCCTCAGAGTTTTCAGTTTCTCTTCTAGAATTTTCATGTCGTCACTAACTTTACGGTCTACAATTTTTGCATAATGTTGCGTTGTTCTCAATGATTTATGTCCAAGCATTTTACTAACGGTTTCAATAGGTACACCATTGGTTAAAGTGATTGTAGTAGCAAAAGTATGACGTGCTAAATGTGTAGTTAGTGGTTTTGTAATACCGCCGAGAATTGCTATTTCTTTTAAATAGGCATTGGATTTCTGGTTACTGAACACGGGAATCAAACAGTCGCTTTTTAAGACTTGCGGATCATTTGAGTAATGATTTAAAATGTTTTTTGCTATTGGCAATAATGGAATACTACTTCGTGTATTCGTTTTAGTACGTTTGATATTTATCCATTGTTTGCCATCAATGCCAATGGTGATATCTGATTTGGATAGTTTTTCAACATCAGAATATGCGAGACCAGTGTAACAAGAAAACACAAACATATCTCTTACCACTTTTAACCTGTCAAAATGCAATTCTTTTGTGTAAAGTGTTTCTATTTCTTTAGCAGTTAGATATTCACGCTCTACAGCTTCAAATTGAACTTTATAGTTATAAAACGGATCTCTATCCATCCATTGATTTGCTAAAGCAATTCGAATAATCTTTTTAAAGTTATTGATGTATTTTAATGAAGAATTATGATTGCACTTTCTTGTAGTTTTTAAAAAGAACTCAAATTTGGTAATGAATCTATAATCTATATCTTTTAATTTGTAATCTTCTAAGCAATATTCTTCCTCGATAAATTGTTTAACATGGTAGTAACACGTCCAATAACGTTTTGCAGTACTGATAGAAATATTTTTTCCAGCTAGTAAATCTGTTTTATCATTATGCTTCCTAAATATTTCTAATATAAATCTGACTTTTTTATCACCACCCTTCAAAATGTTTATCATAGATTTAGCCGAAACGAATTGGTCATCGTCTACCAACCTTTGGTGAATTTTATTGATTTTATGCTTAAGGTTACCAATGTGGTTGTTTATTTCAACAGCATTACGATTTGTACCCATAATTTTTTGAGATTTAGTGTTCCAAAATTTAGGTTCAACCCTTCTACTAATACTATATTCAGTACGCTTATTGTCAACTGTTAATCGTAAATAAATAGGTGCTAATCCTCTAATATTTATCTTTGAATTAACGAGATGAAAATGGATAGAAAAAGCTGTTTTCATAATTGTATAGTTTTAGGTCTCGCTAAAGTGTGTAAAAGGTAGTAAATTAATACCTAATAACCAAAAGCATAAATTTCATAAATTATTGAAAATCAGTAAAATATTTAGTTTAGCGAGACCTATTTATAAAATTAAAAAGGGTCACCGAATTGGTCTCGATTTAGATGGTTTTATATGATATCAAACAATATTGAATAAAATTAAAAACCCTGTAAATCAATTTATTACAGGGTTTTTGATGCATTTTGATGTTCAATAAGTGGAGTCGGAGAGTATTGCGCCTTACTACTTTAAAATCACCTCATCTGCCTAATTAGTTGATAAAACTCCTGATATAGCTGAAAACTTTATACATTAGTATTAAGTAGAAATGATATTAATTAGTATATTTACTTACACCTAAACTGACACCTGTAAGAAATGAGAAGCACTTTCAACCTAAAGGATAAGAATAAAGAAGGGGAAACATTAATTTTCCTTAAAGCTTATTTTAAGAATGAAGGAAGAAAATTTGTTTACTCTACTGGAGAAATAATTAATCCTAATGAATGGGATTTTGAAAATAGGCAACCCAATAATCTAACTGGAAGAACTTCAAAAGCAGAGAAACAAAGGAAGGTGAAATCACAGCTAGATAGATACTCTAATTTTTTTAGTTCAATCACTGACCTTTACATTAATACGGAGCAGGATCTTACCATTGATAATATTCGCAATGAATTTGATGCTAAATTTAAAAAGGTGTCCATTGAAAAGAATAAATTTTATGATGCCTATGATGAATTTATGTCTTTTAAAAAGAAGAATAAAGATTGGAAGCCAGCAACAATTAAGAGATACGATAATATTAAAACTCTTTTAGAGGATTTTGAAAAAGAGAAGTCTTTCAAGCTTACCTATAATACAATTACAACTAAATTTTACACGGAGTTCACTGACTTTTGCATGAATGGTAAAGGTCATATTAATAATACATTTTCAAGGAATGTAGGCTTGTTTAAAACGTTTATGCTCTGGAGTTTAAAAAATGGATATACCTATAAAGCAGATTTTATAAACTTCAAGAAAAAACCTAGAGTAATAACTAATCAAATAGCATTAACAAAGGAGGATTTACAAAAAATAATGATGCATGATTTTAAGACTAAAAAGCTTGAAAAGGTTAGGGATGTTTTTGTATTCTCATGTGTAACAGGATTGAGGTTTGGAGAGCTTAAATTAATATCTAAAAGCAATGTTATTAATGATAGTGTTAGTCTAAAGGAGGAAAAAGGATCTGGGAAACAAACCAGAGAGATTCCTTTGAATGAGATAGCGTTATTCTTGTTAAGAAAGTATGAATATAAACTTCCTCTTATTGCGAATCAAAAGCATAATGACTACATAAAAGAAGTATTTGAAGCTTGTGGTTATACTCAAGAAGTCGAAAAAACTACTACAAAAGGGAAAGAAGTAATTAGGGAGTTTATGCCATTTAAAGACCGTGTAAGTAGTCATACTGCAAGAAGAACATTTATTACCATGATGAAAAGAAAAGGGAAAAGCGATAAGCTAATTGCAGAAATTACTGGTCACAGAGATATGAAAACCCTCAATCAATATTACCAGGTTAGTGATGAAGAAGTTAAAGAAGCTGTAAAAGATACATTTGATATAGATGTTCCGTTAAAAAAAGTTGAATAAAATAAAAAAATATAGAAATTTTATTTTATATTTACATTTATACAGATAAGTTACCAAACTACAGGTAATAAGATAAGTAAGCAACGAGAGTCTCTAACTCTTAAATAGTCGAAGGACTTTGTTTACCACACAAGGCAAGCCCACGAAAGTGGCATAAACTAAAACAATTTTTTAAATACATTAATAGCAAATTTCTTATTCAGAAATATGTTTTTTGGATTTATATTGTTTCTAAATCAAGTGTGGAATGTCTTTAAAAACAAAAACACCAGAATTAACAACAGCCAAAGATGCTGCATCAATCCTAAACTGTTCAAGAGGTCATATTGAAAGGTTACAATTAAAAGGTAAATTAACTGCGGTTTCAACGGTCTATCCAAAGTACTTTTTCAAAAAAAGTCAAGTGCTGAAGTTAAAAGAAAGTCTAACTTCTATTAAAGCAGCACAATGAAAAATCCATTTGAATTAATTGATGAAAGGTTATCAAATATTGAGAGCCTATTGTTAGATATTAAACATAAACCAGAAGTAGACCTGTCGAACAAACGCTATTCAATAAAAGAAGCAGCTGATATTTTAATGGTGATTCCCCTTACAATCAGAAATCACATAAAGGCTGGTAACATCAAAGCCTCGAAATTAGGCCGTAAATATTACATTCTACATTCAGAATTATTTGATGCTTTAAACGAGGTTAAATCACTTAAATATAAAAGATAATGCAAGGAAAAGAAAAAGCCTTGCAGTCGCAAAACAAAACAAGGCAGTCAAATAGACAAGACAAAAGTACAGATAATATTGAGCAATTAAAAGCTTATGTGCAACAATCTAAATACATTGATTTTTTAGAGCAACCAATTATATGCAAAAGTTTCGGTTTACCATATTTAGCAGACGTATTTAGAGCCGAATATAGACAGCGTTTCTATAATTACCTAAAAGAACATACTACAACAGTTGCAACAGCTTCTAAAGCTACTAAAATACCACATAAATATCTTTGTGAAGTTAAGGCTTCCTATGAAAAAAAAGAACTGATAAAAATTGTGTACGTTGATAGATGTCCTACAACTGGTTCTGCAAATGTTCAATTTCTATCTGCAAATCCTGAAGAATGGGAGTGTGAAAATGCATTGTTAAACCCTAATCAAATAAAATTATTTTGATATGGAAGCAATTGCAGAACTAAAAAACATTGCCTTAAAAAGTTTAGAGCAACGTTACCCTACTTTTCCAAAACACGCAATACCAAAGCCTAAATACACAGACAAAACTTCTAATGGTTTAACTAAATGTATTATTGATTGGATAGAATTTAATGGTTTTCAAGCAGAGCGTATAAACTCAATTGGTAGGCAAATTGATAAACGTAAAGTTTCTACTGATGTTTTAGGAAATAAAAGAACGATAGGATCTGTTACCTGGACTAAAGGTAGTGGACAAATTGGGACTGCTGATATTTCGGCTACTATCAAAGGGAGAAGTATTAAGATAGAGGTTAAATGTAAAGCCACAGGTGATAATTATCAAAGCAAAGGTCAAATAACCTATCAAAAGAAAATAGAGCAAGCTGGAGGCATTTATTTTATTGTCAGAACGTTTCAGGACTTCTATGATTGGTATAATAAATTTACTCGATGAAGTTATGAGTGAAGAGAAATATTTCAATTTTCCTATTCAATTACTGGATGGATTCTTAGTAAACAGTAATAAATGCTTAAGTGATTTATTATACTATTCACTTTATACACACACTTTTAAGCTTGAATATAATGATGAAATGTCAAAATTTAAAGCAGCTGCGAAATTTTATAATGTCAAAATAAGAGATATAAAACGTGCTGAAGAAATAGGAGAAGAATTATTTAACTCGATACCCCTAAAAAGCCCTAAAGTGGGACTTAATTTAGCGATGTATTGGGATTATCATGACAATCATAAAACAGAATTTGAAAAGGTTTGTTTGTTAGGGTTCTTAGCCATTAAAAGTATAGTTCAAAACAAAGCCTATTGTAAAATAACTAATAAATATTGGTTAAGTCGTATGGATGGAAACACATGCAGCATTAAAGATGATTTAGAACTGTCAGATGAAATAAATAAATATAATAACGAATATCAGACCAAAAAAATAAAAACTGAATTAATGCTAAATTGGAATTTGATAACTTATTCAAGATTTACAAGAGGGTTTTATGTTAGTTTCAAATTAGATATTGAAAAATTAGTCTTTGAAGCTGAAAAGAAGAGGAAATCTACACGATTAAAGCAACATAAATTTGCTGTAAAGTTGGCTCTTGAAAAAGCAAATGCAAGACTTCAAGATAAACCACCTTAATTTACTAAAACACGACCATAACACGACCTATAGAAAAAGGATTTTAAAATTTGTTTTTTAATTGTCAAATTAATGTCTTACTAATTTTTAAAACTACACGACCTATAGAAAGATATTATAATAAGATACTATAGAAAGGTTTTTTATAAAGGTCTTTTAATAAAATATTATAAAAATGTAGGGTAATTAAAATTACCAAATTTTCATTTTGGAATTATTGGAAATCAGAATTGTAAAATGGTTTAAAGATGAAATTAAAGAAAGAAAAAAATTTCGCCAAAAAAAAGAAAGATGAAGATTTTTCTAAAGTCATTACGCGTGTATGTAAGATTTTTCCGAAGTCACTACGCGTATAAGACAAATCATATACAATAAAAAAATTAAAGAGAGCAGATAGTGGATTTTTAAATGTCAATTAAACATATACAAATCATAACCATGAGCATAAATAAAATACAAAAAAAACGAAAAGTAAAGACTGTTTCTCATCAAGAAAAAGACATTTTATGGGCTAAAAATGAGCTTGACAAAATGATGGGCTTTGAAAAATGGAAAGATGAAAACAATCCAAGTCAATATTTCATCGATTTATACAAAAAATCAAGAAAGGAATTAGAGCTTATTGCTTCTGGAAAAAAGAAAATAATAAGAGGGGTTAGAATTACTAACAATAAAAAAGGACAAAGAGTCGAATATTTTTAATACAACGACATGAATAAACTAACACCTAAACAGGAAATATTTTGCATAGAGGTACTAAAACAATCGTCATTAAGTGCTGCATATAGGATAGCTTATAACACATCAAGAATGACGAATAAGAGTGTAAATGAGAAAGCTTCAGAATTAAGAAAGAACGTCAAGATTACGTCAAGGGTAAACGAATTACAAAAGGAAGTAAAAAATAAAGAATTATACACTTTAGAAGTGTCAATTAAAAAGGATTTGAGTCTTATTGAGAGATATGAATCTGCTTTAGATGTTTTAGAGAATTTGAAGTCTAAAAGTGTAGACGTTGAAACTGCCGAACGAACAATTAAATTTATTGGTGCTAGTGGCTATAATTCTGCTCAAGAAAGATTATCCAAACAACACGGATTCTTTGATGCAGACAATACTCAAAAATCAAATGGTATTGTTACCATCTTTAAATTACCCGACAATGGTAGAGACAGTTAAAGATATTCGTTGCCCAACTTGCGGAAAAAAAGCATGTGAAGCTGTGGGGGCTACTCATATAAAAGTGGTTTGCTCTAAGTGTAAATATTATTATGAGTTTAAAACAGATAATGAATTAACAAAACAAATATAGACATGAGAGAATTATTAAAACTTTATGGATTCAAATTAGTAACTAATAGTAAAACATTTGAAGATGTTGCTAATTATCAAGAAGATGAAAGCATGAATCGCACCAGAATAGCCCATGCACTTTCACTAGAAGAATTTGAAATAGGATGTAGTGATGTTGTAAATAATTCAAGTAATATGGAAGAGTTTAAGAGTGGTTTAGATGATTTTATTCTTAACTATGTTACTGACAAACTGAAAAATAATTAAAACAATTAATTATGTCTAATAATAGAATTACAGAAGAAAAAATTGTAGACAAAAAAGTCTATAACATTGGCGAAAAGTACGCCAAAGGATTACAGCCCGCTATTGATGCTAATGAAAAATGGTTACAAACATTTGCTCCTATAAAAGAGGTTATACTTGGATATAATGACCTGGAGAAAAAGTTTAAAGTTGCTTCTGGAAGAAAGGAGTTTCTAGCCATAAAACAACAAGAAGAGGTGCTTCGAAAAAAAGCAGCCGATGCTATTCGTGCCGAACAAGCCGCATTAGTAGCAAAACAAAAAGTTGAACAGTCAATTATCGATACAGAAAAAAAAGGTATTCAGTTATCTACTCAAAAAAATCGAGCGCAACAGAGAAGTACTAAACTTACTGCTGAAGAACGTATTCAGCTCCAATTAGTAAACAGAAAGAAAAAACAACTTGCTATAATATCTTCAAGTCTAGCAACTGCTTATGAGAAGGAGAGTGCTATCCTAGCAAGAAAAACAAGAAGATATAAGGCAATAGCTGTTGAATATGGCGTAAATTCTACTAAAGCTAAAAAACTTAAAATCGAATTAGATAGTTTAAGGAATAAGCTATTTGAAGTAGATAAGCAAGCAGGTAACTTTCAAAAAAATGTAGGTAATTATCCAAGAACGTTTAAAGGTGCAATTAGTTCCGTGAAATCACTTGCTAGTGCAGCAGGAGTTTTAGGAGGAGCATTTTTAGCTGTTAAAGTTGTTAGGGATGCAACTCGCACAATAATTGATTTTGACAGACAATTAATAGCGGTTAGAAAAACAACAAACTTATCAAAAGCGGAGACCACCGCCTTTAGTAAAGAAGTAGTAAACCTAGGTTTAACGCTTAAAGGCATATCCATAAAAGGTCTATTAAAATCTTCCGAAATAGCAGGGCAGTTAGGTATTAGAGGTTCTGAAAACATATTAAAATTTTCAAAGACATTAGAACAATTAAAATTAACGTCTGACATTGCAGGAGAAGAAGCAGCTAGAAACTTTGCTAAATTTATTGAAGTTTCAAGTGATAGCGTAGAAAATGCAGACCGTCTGGGATCTGTTATCACAGAATTAGGAAATAATTTTGCTACTACAGAAAGTCAAATACTAAAGAATACAACTGAAATACAAAAAGGGCTTTCTATTTATGACGCTTCTGCTCAAAGTGTAATTGGTCTAGGTGCAGCTACAAATGCTTTAGGAAATGAAGCTGAAGCATCAAGAGGAGCATTACAAACTACGTTTAAGATATTAAACGAAGGTGCTACCACAGGGAAAAATTTAGAAAAGATACTAGCTTTAACTGGTCAAACAGCAGGTGAATTTAGAAAAGAATTTGCTGAAAATTCAGTTGAAACATTCAGGAAATTTGTAAAAGGGTTAAGCGATAGTGATAAAGAAGGTAAAAATCTATCCAATACACTGTCAGAATTAGGGATAACTGAAAAGAGAGCAACAACAGTTGTAGGTTCTTTAGCAAAAAACTATAATACTTTAGAAGATGCTTTAATTAGAGCTAATACAGAATACGAGACAAACGAAGCTCTTACTAACGAAGCAAAACAAGCATCTGAAAGTTTAGCCTCAAATATTGATGATTTATCGGACTCTTGGGATGCTTTAGTATTAAGCGTTGAAAGCGGAGATGGTGCTATAAGCAATTTCTTTAAAAGCACTGTTGGGTTTCTAAAAGATGTTCTTGATGGATGGACTTTAATAAATAAAACAACAGACGAATACAATAAAAAGCTACAAGGAGATATAACTGAAAGCACTTACAAAGAGGTTTCTGATGCTTATAAAGAATTAGGTGATGATGCAGAGAATTTAGCTATTAAAGAGGCAGATGCTTCTCGAGATAGAGTAGATTCCATAAAGGAAGAAATTGAGCTATTAAAAAGCAGAAACAAAGAAATTGAATCTGAAAGAAGTGGTTTCTCAAAAGGATTTAGAAAAACCTCAAATATTTTACTGCTTGGAACAATTGGAAACAAACCAAAAGAAATAGGTGAAAACAATGAGAAAATTCAGGAATTAACTAAAAGTTTAGGATTTTACAACGGTGTTTTAAAAGCTTCAGAAGAAGCTATAGAGTTAGTTAACGATAAACAGATAGATAGCAACAAAATAATTGAAGATTCTATTGATAAAACCAAAAAAGCTACAAAAAAAAGAAAAGAGATTATAGAAGGCTCTATTGATGCATACAAAAACTTAATATCTGAATTACAAAAGAAGAGAGATTCACTGTCTACTAATTCTGAACAATATGAAGAATATAATGAGAAAATAAGAATTACAGAGGTTCGGCTAGAAGGGTTAAAAGAAGGATTAAAAGCTGTTAATGAATTAGAAATAAAGACTATTGATACGGAATTATCAACACCATCAGACAACGAAATAAAAGATAGAATTGACTATGAGATAGAGTTAAATGAAGAAAAGTATGAATTGCTTAAAGAACTAGGCGAAGATTTTTATTCATTTATAAGTGATTTAGGTTTAGGGAATTTAGACAAACTAAAAGATCTATCAGATAAAGAAATAGAGATACTAAAAGAAGCTTTTGAGTTACAAAAAGATTTAAGGCTAGAATTACAAAATGAAGTACAAGACTTGGTGTTTACAGGAGCAGAAACAATATTTGAAAAACGTGTTGAAGATGTAGATAGAGAGATTGATTTAAATAATGAAAGATATGCTGCTTTACTAGATAACGAAAAATTATCACAAGAGCAGAGTGATGCTTTAGAGGCTGAGAAAGAAAGAAAGAATATTGAGTTAGAAAAAAAGAGAAAGAAAAGAGAAAAAGAAGCTTTTTTAGTTAAGCAAGGTCTTGCAGTTGCCGAAATAGGAATAAATCTAGCAAAAACAATTTCAGCAATTAATCTAACGGCTCAAGAGTTAAACGCTATTTCTTTTGGTGTTGCAGGAACAGCCTTCGCGGCAGCAAACATTCCTCTAGCAATTGGATTAGCAGCAGCACAAACTGGTGTTGTATTAGCTCAAACTATACCTACTTTCAAGAAAGGTACTCAAGATGCTCCAGAGGGGATTGCAATAGTCGATGAGATACGCC